>Ga0193717_1000048_pt1 | contig 132368 bp, 93 predicted proteins | sample U2c2metaG_FD_145900 | JGI IMG/M metagenome (GOLD analysis project Ga0193717, IMG submission 145900) | Soil microbial communities from a riparian zone of the East river system, Colorado, United States - U2c2 | ecosystem: Environmental > Terrestrial > Soil > Riparian zone | place: USA: East... | reverse complement strand
GCAGCGAGCGACACGAATTTGAGTACGGCGGGAGGCAGGACGGGGGACGCGTACGATGCACGGTACTCGCCGGGCGGATCTTCAGGAGGGACGGCAGCGGGGCTGGCGGCGAACTTTGCGGTAGTGGGTACTGGGACGGATACGGCGAACTCGATCCGGCAGCCGGCGGCGAACAACAGCCTGGTGGGATTTCTGCCGACGCGTGGGGTGACCAGCATTGCAGGGATTCATCCTCTGGACTGGCTGCGCGATAATACCGGGCCACTGGCTCGCGATGTGACCAGCGCGGCGATTGCTCTCGATGTGATGCAGGCCGAGGATCCTCTGGACAAGTGGACCGATGGCGCGGCGAAGAAGGCGCAGGCGCGGCCGTATACGAAGTATCTGAAGAAGAATGCGCTGAAGGGGAAACGGTTCGCGGTGCCATGGTTTGTGTTGGAGGGCTCGCCGACGGTGTATGGCACGGGACCGGATGCTCCGCCGAACGGCGGTGCAGTCTCACCGGAGACGCGGACAGCGTTTATGAAGGCGGTGGAACAGCTGAAGGCTGCTGGGGCGACGGTAATTATCGACAAGGAGATTCTGCCGGAGAGCTTCTTTATGGTGGTGCGCTCGGTGAACACGCGGCCGTATCGGAGGGAAGGCGTGGACAACTTCCTGCGCGACTTCGGGCCGCCGCAGTACCACTCGGTTGCGGAGTACGAAAAGGCTACCGGGGACAAGTTTCCGGGCTACATGGTCGGTGGCCTGCGGACGGGGAGTGAGGTGATGCCGCAGAAACTGCTGGAGAGCGATCCGGAGGCAGATGCGAACTACTACGGGCCACAACGCAAGGCGTTGGAGCTGTATGAGGAGGCCCGGAAGAAGTGGAAGCTGGATGGCTTTGTTTATCCGGCGCTGCAAATTCCTACGTACGACGAGACCGTGCCCGGGGCCTCGAAGGCAGGGCCTTACAGCGAGACGGGATGGGTGAACCGGATTGGGGTTCCTGCGGTCTCAGTGCCGGGAGGGTTCTATGCCAACGGTCTTCCCTTCGGGCTGGAGATCTCCGGGGTTCGCTGGAGGGATGGGGACTTGTTTGGCTACGCCTATGCGTATGAGCAGGCGACGCACAATCGGAGATTGCCGAAGCTGGTGGAGGGCGCGAAGTAGTCCCTCCAGACCTGCGAGGAGATATCACCAGAATGTAATTTTTTCCGTCCACTTTGCGCGCTTCGGAGGCTGAAACCCTACAATCACTCCTGTTCGCGAAGAAACTATGCTGGCGGCCTTTAACTCGAGACTCAAGAGACACGCGCCGAAACTGCATCGGTTCCTCAAACAAACTCTGGCGAGAACGAAATTGCCCGTTCCCAGGTTGCTTTTGGGTAAACCGGTATGGATTCACTATCGTCTCTTGAGCTTCAGACACAATGAGCCTCATGTTCTGCGCTGGATCGTCAAGACTCTTCGCCCCGGGGATGTTTGTTTCGATGTTGGCGCCCATCATGGCTGGATGTCGATGGTTGCTGCTCGACAAACTGGACACAAGGGCAGAGTTGTTGCCTTTGAACCGGCGCCTGCTCTGGTGGAGTTTCTTTCGTATCACAAGCGCTTGAACCGGCTGCCGCAGATAGAGATTGTTCCGAAGGCGGTCTCCTATAGAGATGGTTCCGGCATGCCTTTCCACCTGATTGGGGATGGAAATTCGTTCATGAATTATCTTTCGGGTTTGAATATCCCGGAGAATTCTCTACGAGGCGAGTCTTCGATCGAGGTTGAGACCGTTACGCTCGATACGTTTTCGCGCCTGTCGGGACTTATCCCCAACTTGATCAAAATCGACACTGAGGGAGCGGAGTTGTGGGTCTGCCAAGGAGCAAGACACCTTCTCGCCACGCATCGACCTGCGTTGATCCTTGCGACCCATCCCCTATGGCTTCCGGAAGGCCAAAGAATAGAAGAACTGTTTGAACTGCTGCATGACCTTGGTTATCGAATCGTCGATTCGGTTGTCTACGAGTATGGCAACGCGGATTTTGGAGATTATCTGTTTGTCGCTGACTGAATCGCCTAACGGTTGCAGTGTTTCTGAGGAACTTTTTCGGGAAGGCTCCCGTAACAGAGAAGGTTGTCTCTCGAAGGAGGCGTTCCGTGGGAAGACTGTCGATGGTTGCAGCACTTGTCTTTGCGGCAGGGTTTTCGGTGCCGTTGCACGCACAATCTGTCCCTCCGTTGGATGCGATCAAGACCGAGGCCGAGCTTACGCGTGCGGTTACGGAGCTCGATAAACAGATGTTCGACGCTTACAACACCTGCAACCTGGAGAAGTTCAACTCGTTTTTTACGGACGACGTGGAGTTTTATCACGACCAGGGCGGGCTGACGCTCGGCAATAAGGCTCTGACCGAGAGTATCAAAAAGAATATCTGCGGAACGACCCAGCGTGTGCTGGTTCCGGGAACGCTTACGGTGTATCCGATGAAAGGATATGGAGCGGTGGAGATGGGAGTGCATCGCTTCACGCATCCGTGGAAGCAGGACCATGGCGTGGTGGGCGAAGGGAGATTTATTACGCTATGGCAGTACAAGGATGGCGCGTGGAAGATTACGCGCGCGATCAGCTACGACCATCACTTAGCCAAGTGATGGTCGTAGCGATGACTTGCGAGACCACGGGGAGAGAAACGCAGGTCCTTCGACTCCGCTGCGCTTCGCTCAGGATGACACTTCTTATTGGGTGACTTCTTTTTATTCAGGATGCCAGTCGTTTTCTCTACTTCAAGACGGCCTGTTGGAGGCCGGTGGGAAAGCCGTCGATGCTGTAGGTGTTCTTCTGGCGGCGATAGTCTTCCAGCGTGGCTTCGCCTTTGACTTCGGCCCAGCGATGGAGCTGGTCGCGCTCGCTTACGTAGTCGTAGAAAGGGACGTTCATACCGCAGGAGGTCTGGACGAGATCGACGGCAAGATGCACCATCTGCCGGGCTCCTGGCGGCTCGATGTTGTCGTAGTGCGAGGCGAGCAGGGCGACGTATTCCGGGCTGTGGCGCGGGAGGATGCGGCCTCGGCCGTAGAGGCGCAGGATCAGCGGGGCACCATCAAAGGCGCAGAACATGAACGTGAGGCGGCCATCGGCGAGCATGTGTGCGGCGGTTTCATTGCCGCTGCCGGTAAGGTCGAGATAGACGACTGCGTTCGGATCGAGAACTCGTAGCGCGGCTACGTCCCGAGGGGAGACGTTGACTCTCCCCTCGGATGCGGCGGAGGCATTAAAGAAGATGTGCTGGCGCTCGATGAACTCGCGATGTGATGGCTCCATGGAGGGGAACTGTTTGCCCATGAAGACAGTTTAAGGTGAGATTCCACACTGGAGCGACTGCAAAAGTTTCCATAGCGGGCGGAGGTCGCCTCGGGTATGCTCTTTGGGAAGTCACGGCATTAGGCCTGGACTGGCTGCAAAGGACGGTAAGGAAAGGAAATAGCATGCGCTGGTTACTACACTGGATTCTCAATGCAGTGGCACTGCTGGTGGTCTCTCATTTTGTTCAGGGGTTCGAGGTCAGTGGATTCATCTCAGCATTAATTGCGGTGGTCGTGATCGGTCTGTTCAACGCGACGTTGGGACTATTACTGAAGTTCATCACGCTTCCGCTGGGAATCATCACCTTCGGGTTGTTCTTCCTGGTGATCAATGCGGTGGTCCTTTGGTTTTCGAGCAAATTCGTTCCGGGATTTGCCGTGACAAGCTTCAAGGCGGCATTTCTGGGCGCACTGGCGCTGGCGCTGATCCAGATCCTGATTGGCTTTCTGGGAGTCAACAAGGATCGTCCCTAGCGTGCGGCGAGGATGCGCTGGCGGAGTGGTTCGTAATCTCCAGCGAAGGGTACTATGGCGGTCTTTTTGAACTATCCACGACTCGTCTTTGTGATTTCGTTTGTGGTGCTTTGGCTGGCCGCATGGGCCGGCGGGAGGCTGGGACGGCGATGGCCCAATCTCGACGAGGACAGCCGGGCAGATTTTGGGGTGGTCCAGGGGGCTACGCTCACGCTTCTGGGCCTGATTATCGGTTTCAGCTTCTCGATGGCGATTGGCCGATATGACCAGCGGAAGACCTACGAAGAGGACGAGGCCAACGCCATTGGAACCGAATATGTTCGCGCCGATCTGCTGCCAGCGGCAGAGGGAGCGCGCGTGCGGGATCTTCTGCGGAGCTATACGGATCTGCGGATCTCGTTCTACACGACTCGCGATAAAGAAGAGCTCGAAAGGATCGGCTCGAAGACTTCGGCGTTGCAGAGCGAGCTTTGGGCAGCTGTAAAGCAACCCGCGATTGCCCAGCCCTCACCGGTGATCGCTCTTGCCGTTGCGGGGATGAACGATGTGCTGAACTCGCAGGGCTATACCCAGGCTGCCTGGTGGAACCGGATTCCAGAGGCTGCGTGGGGACTGATGTTCGTGATCGCGATCTTTGCCAACATGCTGCTTGGCTATGGAGAGCGGCGTATGCGGCCCATGCTGCTTGTCATATTGCCGCTTTTGATCTCGATCTCGTTTTTTTTGATCGCGGATATCGATAGTCCGCGCCGAGGAGTGATTCGTGTGCATCCGCAGAATCTGGAGAGTCTGCGGAATGGATTGCGGTAGGGCGGGTTTATAGCTCGTCTGAATCCCTTGAGATTGTGGCAGTACGGGCGGAATACAGGGATTCTTCGACTCCGCTGCGCTCCGCTCACAATGACGTATGGGTGGGGATGACGGCGTTGCCCCGGGGATGCATTTTGCCCAGGGATGGCGGTTTTGCCTAGGATGATGGCTTTAAGGTCAGGCGAACTGTTCGAGGAAGCGCATGTCTCCTGAGTAGAACTGGCCGATGTCGGAGACGCCGTGGAGCATCATGGCGATGCGCTCGACACCCATGCCGAAGGCGAAGCCGGAGATCTTCTCGGGATTGTAGGCATCGTCGGCGGGGTCGATCTTCCGACGTTCTTCGGTGACAGAGGCGAAGACGGCGGGGTCGACCATGCCGCAGCCGAGGAGCTCGATCCAGCCGGAGTGCTTGCACTTGCGGCAGCCTGTGCCCCCGCAGAAGATGCAGGAGATCTGCACGTCGGCCGAGGGCTCGGTGAAGGGAAAGAAACTGGGAAAGAAACGGGTTTTGACGGCCGATCCGAAGAGCGCCTTCATGGCGTGGTCGAGCGTTCCCTTGAGGTCGGAGAAGGTGATGTTGGTGTCGACGCAGAGGCCTTCGATCTGGTGGAAGATGGGCGAGTGGGTAGCGTCGGCGGCGTCGTTGCGATGGACCTTGCCCGGAATGACGATGCGGATGGGAGGAGCCTGCGCGATCATGGTGCGAATCTGCACCGGCGAGGTGTGGGTGCGCATGAGCAGGCGATCGCGGGAAGGGCGCGCCTGCTGGCCTGCGATCTGGAGCGTGTCCTGAGTGTCGCGCGCGGGATGGTTGGGGGGGAAGTTAAGCGCTTCGAAGTTGTAGAAGTCGCTCTCGACCTGCGGGCCGAGGTTGGTGGAGTAGCCGAGATGATGGAAGACGCTGACGACCTCGTGCATGGTGCTGAGCAGAGGGTGCGGGATTCCGGGGCGGCGAGTGAGGCCGGGCAGGGAGATGTCGATTCCCTGCACTGTCGCAGCCGCAGAGGCGGCGGCGGGGGCTTCGAGGGCCTGCTCGATCTGCTGCTTGAGCTGGTTGAAGCGCATGCCGAGGGGCTTTCGAGCCTCAGCGGGGGCGGACTTGAGCCAGGCGTCTGAGATCAGCTTGAGTCGTCCTTGTTTGCGACCCAGCCAGTTGAGACGGAAGTTTTCCTGCGCCTCAGAGTTGGAGAGGGAGGCGGACTGCTGGCGAACCTCGCCGGCGAGGGTGGTGAAGGCGGCGTCGAGGGAGGAATCGTCGTAGCTGTTCAGCTGGGGAATGTTATCGCTCATAGCTCTGCTACAGGATAAATGCTTCGCCGGTATGCGTTGTCGCATACCGGCGAAGGAGGGGCTTCCGATATTCCTATCTGTTCCCTGTTTATAACGCCGACAGCACGATCAACAGAACGATCACGCCCAACATCAAGCTGCGGCTGTCAGTGATGGCGTAGATGACGGGATCTTCATCGAGCTGGCCGCGCGAGGCCCTGAGCCAGAGACGGCTGATCCAGAGCAGGAGCACGGGGATAAGCAGCCAGAGCCGCTTGGTGTGGGTATAAAGCTGGGCGGCGTCGAGGTTGGAGATGTAGAGCGTGAGCACCGCTACCGAGACGTAGCCAGAAGCCGAACCGAAGCTGCGAAGCTGTTCCAGGTCACTGATATGGTAGCCACGGCCTTTGGCGATCTCTCCTCCACGCTCGCGGAGATTTTCGAGCTCGGCGAAGCGCTTGACGAAGGCGAGGGAGAGAAAGAAGAAGATGCTGAAGCTGCCGAGCCAGGTGGAGGCTTCGACGCCGGTCGCGGCAGAGCCTGCCAGGATGCGAATGGTATAGAGGCCGGAGAGGACGATGACATCCACCAGCACTGCGCGCTTGAGGCGGAGCGAATAGGCCAGTGTAGTGACGGCATAGATCCCGAGCCAGACCAGGAATTGATAAGGCCTTCTAAGCGCGAGTTTCGGCGCAACGCTCTCCAGAATATGAGGAAGAGCGATCGCGAGCGCCACTGAGACGACAAGAAAGGCGATGACGACTCCGACCCCAGCCAGTGCCGAGAGGTCACCGGAGGCAAATGGGCGGCGGCGTTTGCGTGGATGTTGGCGATCAGCTTCTATATCGAGCAGATCGTTGACGATGTAAGTCGCTGAAGCACAAAGGCCAAAGGAGAGGAACGCTATCAGCGACGCGAGCACGAGCCCGGGTTTGAGGGCGTGGCCCAGCAACATTGGCAGAAAGAGAAGAACGTTTTTCGCCCACTGATGAATCCGGATGGCTTTGAACCAGGCCTTGGAGGGCGAGACCTTTTCGGTAAAGGTCCGGGCAGGGGAGATATGGGCCTTCTGGAGCGCGGCACTCAGTTTTCGGGTGGGATTGGCCACCATGGGGTGCTGGCAGTTTTCGAGCAGGGGAAGGTCGGCGAGGGCATTCCCGATATAGCAGAAATTTTCGCCGAAAGCCTGCCGAAAGGCCGCAAGTTTATTAGGCCCAGCAAGATTCAGGGTTCCGTCGGAGGCGAGAACGCCGTCGAAGAGTCCGAGATGGTCGGAAACTCGCTTCGCGAGGGCGGCATCGGCTGCGGTCGCTAAATAGAGAGGCCTGCCTTCGGCGTGTTGCTGCTCAAGAAATTGAAGAAGTTCACGGTTGTATGGCAGGTGAACGACGTCTAAGGAGACAGCGGAGGTGATATGGCGTTTGAGTGCAGCCTTGCCTTGAAGAAGCCAACCCGGGATCTGGAGGAGCATGGCCGGGTGATAGCGTGCAAGGGCAAGCGCGGAGTCGACTAGTGTGTCTGACTTCACCAAAGTGCCGTCGAGATCGACACATAATGCGGGGAGGACGGTGGAGTCGAGGGTCGAAGAGGAATTGGGCAAAAGTCGAGTCCTTCCTTCAGCAGCGGCGATTACCGGACTTAAAAAGCTATATCCGAAGAGAAGTCTTTTTATTGAGCTCAGGAGGCGAAACCTTCGGTTCTCCTTCTACGTCATTATTAATTATTCTGAAGGCTCCGCAGTAACCCATGGAGCTTCGTTTTGAACATTTCTTCACAATCTGGATCCGTAACTTTGAGAGCACGGTGAGCGCGCCAATGTCATCAGCCCCGATCAGCGAACATGAGACCAAGCCGGCCCTATCAGCTGCAAAGCCGCTGCCTGCCCCGCCCGAGCCGGAGAAGCCGCAAGGTTCCGGCTTGAAGAAGTGGGTTATTTTGCTGGTGATTGCCCTTGTCGTAGGGGCCGCCGTGTGGAAGATCCGGAAAAATACCGAGGAGCAAACGGCCCAGGGACAGAAGATGTCGGCGATGGCGGACCGGGCGACCCCGGTCCAGACAGTCAAAGTCCAGCAGAAGACGATGCCGATTTACCTGACGGCGCTTGGCACGGTGACGGCTTACAACACGGTGACGCTCAAGTCGCGGGTAGACGGCGAGTTGATCCGGGTGAACGTGCGTGAAGGACAGCGAGTAAGACAGGGGGATCTGCTGGCGCAGATCGATCCGGCGCCCTATCAGGCGACGCTGGCCCAGGCGCAGGGGCTGCTAGCTCGAGACCAGGCGCAGCATGCGAACGACCAGGCACAAGCCAGCCGCTACCGCGCGCTGTTTGAAGCAGGTGTCGTCTCCCACGAGAGCGCACAGGCCCAGGAGGCTCTGGCCGGCCAGTCGGCGGGAGCAATTCTGCAGGATCAGGCCGCGATCGATGCGGCGAAGGTCAACGTGAACTACACGAGGATCACCTCTCCTATTAACGGCGTGGTGGGACTGCGGCTTGTAGATCCCGGCAACATCGTGCATGCCTCCGACACCAACGGGCTGCTGGTGGTCACACAGCTGGAACCGATCAGTGTCATCTTCACGCTTCCAGAGGATCACCTGCCCGAGGTGCTGGACCTGACCCGCAAGGGCACGAAGCTTGCTGTCGAGGCCTATGACCGTTCGGGCGTAACGCATCTCGCGACCGGAAGCGTTCTCACCGTCGACAACCAGATCGATACCACCACAGGCACTGTGAAGGTGAAGGCCGTCTTCGACAACAAAGACGGTGCCCTGTTCCCGAACCAGTTCGTCAATGTCCGGCTGGTGCTGCAGCAGAGGCCGAATGCGATCGTGGTTCCAACCGCCGCAATCCTGACTGGCTCCCAGGGCAACTATGTGTATCTGGTGAAGCCGGGCGATCCCCCGGCGGAACTGCAGGATCAGAATCCGCCAGCGTCGCAGCGTAAATCGAAGGCAGGCCGTGCAGGCGCGGGCTCCGGACCGGCACAGAATCAACCACATTTCTACGTGTTAGCTCAGACCGTAAAGGTTGATTTGACGGAGGGAGCACAGGTGATTCTCTCCAGTGGTGTGACGCCGGGTGAGCCGGTGGTCATCGACGGGCAGGAGAAGCTTCGGAACGGCAGCCGCGTGATTCCACGCCAGGCGACGAATCCGAACGGACCGCGCGCGGTGAATCCGAATCGCGCGGATACCGGTGTCGGGGCAGACACGGAGAAGCAGAGTAGCCCTGATCAGCCGCAAGGCCGCAAGGCTCGCCCGACGGGAGGCCAGCAGCCATGAGTCCATCACGGCCATTTATCCTCCGGCCGGTGGCCACCTCGCTTTTGATGGTGGCCATTTTGCTTGCCGGCTGGGTTGCCTATCTTCAGCTTCCGGTCTCAGCTCTGCCACAGGTTGACTACCCGACCATTCAGGTGATGACGTTTTATCCCGGCGCAAGCCCGGAGGTGATGGCGTCTTCCGTCACGGCACCTTTGGAGCGCCAGTTCGGCCAGATTCCCGGCCTGACCCAGATGACCTCGACCAGCTCGGGCGGCGGCAGCGTGATTACGCTGCAGTTTGATCTTGCCGAGTCGATCGATGTGGCCCAGCAGGACGTGCAGGCGGCAATCAATGCGGCTTTCAGCTATCTGCCGAAGGACCTTCCCAATCCCCCGGTTTACAGCAAAGTAAATCCGGCAGATGCACCAATTCTCACGCTGGCCCTGTCGAGCGATTCCCTGCCGCTGGTCAAAGTAGAGGACCTTGCCGACACGGTATTGGCGCAGAAGATCTCCCAGCTCACAGGCGTCGGCCTTGTCTCCATTAATGGTGGCCAGAAGCCTGCAGTCCGCATCCAGGCGAACCCGATGGCGATGGCCAATTACGGGTTGAGCCTTGAAGATCTGCGATCGGCTCTTGGAACCGCCAACGTCGATCAGGCTAAAGGAAACCTGAACGGGACCCACCAGGCTTACACGATCGGCGCCAACGACCAGCTGCTTTCGAGCGTGGACTACGCGAAGGTCATCATCGCTTATCGCAACGGCTCACCGGTGCGGCTCTCCGATGTGGCTAATGCCGTCGACAGTGCGGAGAATCTTTACCAGGCGGCGTGGATGGGCACCTCCGCTCGGCCGGCGGGCAAGGACGCCGACGGCAAGGATGTTCCCGCACGCGAGCTGAACCTGAAGCCCGCAGTCATCGTCAATATTCAGCGTCAGCCGGGAGCGAATATCATCGGCGTCGTCGACGAGGTGCAGAAGCTGCTGCCGCAACTCAGGACGACCCTTCCGGCCAGCGTAAACCTGGAGGTCCTGACCGACCGAACCAACACCATCCGGGCTTCGGTGAAAGACGTACAGTTCGAGCTGATGCTGACCATCGCGCTGGTCGTGATGGTGATCTTCCTCTTCCTGCGGTCCGTGGCGGCAACGATCATCCCTTCGGTCGCTGTGCCACTGTCGATCATCGGCACCTTCGGTGTGATGTACCTGCTGGGTTACAGCCTCAATAACCTGAGTCTGATGGCATTGACGATCTCGACCGGATTCGTCGTCGATGACGCCATCGTGATGATCGAAAACATCTCCCGCTATCTCGAAGAGGGCGATGACCCGCTGGAAGCGGCACTCAAGGGCTCAGAGCAGATCGGCTTCACGATTCTCTCGCTGACGATCTCGCTGATCGCCGTGCTGATTCCCCTGCTGTTCATGGGGGATATTGTCGGCAGGCTGTTCCGCGAGTTCGCCGTGACGCTGTCGGTGACCATCCTGGTCTCCGCCGTCGTCTCGCTGACGCTGACGCCGATGATGTGCGCCAAGCTTCTGCGACACAAGCCAGAGAGCCAGCAGAGCGCTTTGTACCATAAGAGCGAGCAGTTCTTCGAGTACGTCATCGCCCAGTACGCCGTCGGAGTGCGCTGGGTGCTGCGCCACCAGACGCTCACGCTGCTGGTAACACTCGCCACCTTCATCCTGACGGTCTATCTGTACATTATTGTGCCGAAGGGCTTCTTCCCGGTGCAGGACACCGGGGTACTACTAGCCATCACCGAAGCTCCGCAAACAATCAGCTTCAAAGCGATGAGCACCCGGCAACAGCAGCTTGCCCGCGTGATTCTGGAAGATCCAGATGTGGAAAGCGTCTCGTCGTTTATTGGAATCGACGGAACGAATTCCACGCTTAATAGCGGGCGCATCCAGATCAACCTTCGCGACCGCGAAGTGCGAACCAATTCCGCGACCGAGGTGATCCAGCATCTGGGACCGAGACTCGCTCAGGTCGAAGGCATCCAGGCGTACCTGCAACCGCTGCAGGACCTGACTGTAGAAGATCGCGTGAGCCGCACCCAGTATCAATACACCCTGGAGGATGCGAACGCCGAGGAGCTGGCCACCGCCACGAACCGGATGGTCGAGAAGTTGAAGCAGGTTCCGGAGCTGACGGATGTAGCGAGCGATCAACAGCTGGAAGGGCTGGAAGCTCACCTTGTGATCGACCGCGACACGGCGTCAAGGCTAGGGATTACGCCGCAGAACATCGACGACACGCTGGACGACGCCTTCGGGCAGCGACAGGTCTCGACGATCTTTACCCAGCTGAACCAGTACCATGTCGTCCTTGAAGTGGATCCGAAGTTTCAGCTGAACCCGCGAGCGCTGGACAATATCTATGTCAAGAGCTCGAACGGGACCCAGGTTCCCCTTTCGACCTTCACTCAATTTGAGGAACGGCGCACGACTCTGGCGATCAATCACCAGGGACAGTTTCCCGCGGTGACAATCTCCTTCAACCTGGCTCCCGGCAAATCAATCGGGGATGCGGTTGATGCCGTCAACAAGGCGAAGGCGGAGCTGAACCTGCCTCCGAGCGTCAATGCGGAGTTCCAGGGAACGGCCCGGGCCTTCGTGGCCTCCCTGAGCAATGAGCCGATCCTGATTCTCGCGGCCTTGATCGTCGTGTATATCGTTCTGGGCGTGCTGTACGAGAGCTATATCCACCCCATCACGATCCTGTCGACGCTTCCTTCGGCCGGCGTCGGAGCGATTCTGGCGCTGCTGATCTTCCACGTCAACCTAAGCGTGATCGCGCTAATCGGCATCATCCTTCTGATCGGCATTGTGAAGAAGAACGCCATCATGATGATCGACTTCGCCCTCGAAGCCGAACGCGAGCACAACATGGAGCCGGAAGAGGCTATCTACCAGGCCTGCCTGCTGCGCTTCCGTCCCATCATGATGACGACGATGGCGGCCCTGCTGGGCGGCGTGCCACTGGCGATGGGCACCGGAACCGGAAGCGAGCTCCGCCGTCCGCTGGGTATCGCGATTGTCGGCGGCCTGATCGTCTCGCAGGTTTTGACCTTGTATACCACCCCGGTCGTCTATCTGTTCTTTGACCGGATCGGGCGGAAGTATCTGCACACGGCGGAGGCGGATGCCGAATTCCGTGAGCATGAACATGCGGTGAGCGCCGACTGATGGAACCACGCAACGACGATCGCGATCTGATGAAGGCCCGCAAAGACGCGGCAAAGATGCCGAAGGGGGCAGACGTCCACTTTTCTGCGCCCTTCATTAAACGCCCTGTGGCGACGACGCTGCTCTCGATCGCGGTGATTCTGGCGGGAGCGGTGGCTTACAACATGCTTCCGGTGGCGAGTCTTCCTCAGATCGAGTTCCCCACAATATCCATAGGTGCAGGGCTGCCGGGAGCAGATCCGGAGACGGTGGCCTCCGCGATCGTGACTCCCCTTGAGCGACAGTTCGCAAGGATCGCAGGCATCAATGAGATGACCTCCAGCTCTGGGCTGGGAAATGGCTCTATTGTTCTGCAGTTCGACTTAAGCCGCGATATCAATGGGGCGGCCCGCGATGTGCAGGCAGCAATCAATGCCGCACGCAGTCAGCTTCCTTCAAACCTTCCACAGAATCCTTCCTACCGGAAGATCAACCCCGCCGATTCGCCGATCCTGATTCTTGCGCTGACTTCCGACACACTGTCGGTACCTCAAATCTATGACGCCTGCGACAGCATTCTGGCGCAGAAGATCGCTCAGGTAGAAGGCGTTGGCCAGACGTTCTGCGGCGGCAGCGCGAAGCCTGCGGTGCGTATCGAGGCCAATCCTACACAACTCTCGAACTACGGTCTGGGCCTGGAGGCACTGCGCGGCGCGATTGGGACCGTGAATGTGAACCAGCCGAAGGGCTATCTGCAGAACGATACCCGGCGCTGGAGCATCAGCACGACGGACCAGTTGTTTGGAGCAGCCGCCTATGCTCCGCTGATCGTTGCAACCGATCGTGGCCCGGTAAGCTCGGCAGCGGCGACGAATGGTTTGCCAGCCTCTCTTCAGAGCGCAGTCAGTAGCTCGACAGCGACTTCGTCCGCATCCACCACAACGGCACAGCCTGCAACTTCGAGCGCGAGCCCTGCCGCGGCGGCGCATGGAATTGTGCGTATCCAGGATGTGGCGCAGGTGATTGATTCCGTCGAAGACATCCATACGGGTGGCTTCTTCAACGGGAAACCTGCCATCCTGGTGATTGTTTTCAAGACTTCCACCGCAAATGTCATTGATACGGTAGACAACGTCATGAAGCTGTTGCCTTCGCTGCAGGCGGCTATTCCACCTTCGGTGCAGCTCCATGTGGCTCTCGACCGTACCACCACGATCAGGGCTTCCATCAAAGATGTGACACGGACGCTTGTTATCTCGGTCCTGCTGGTTATTCTGGTGGTTTTTCTGTTCCTGCGAGAGGTTCCCGCGACGTTGATTCCGAGTGTTTCGGTTCCACTCAGCCTGTTAGGGACCTGCGGGATCATGTACTTGTTGGGCTATACGCTGGATAACCTGAGCTTGATGGCGTTGACGATTTCGACCGGGTTCGTAGTGGATGACGCGATTGTCGTAATCGAAAACATCTCACGCCACCTGGAGAGCGGCAAGTCTCCGTTCCAGGCAGCAATGGACGGTTCCAGAGAGATTGGCTTCACGGTGATTTCGATGAGCACCTCGTTGATCGCGGTGTTCATTCCCATCCTGCTGATGGGCGGAATCGTCGGCAGGCTCTTCCGCGAGTTCGCGGTGACGTTGTCTGCGGCCATCATGGTTTCGCTGGTGGTTTCGCTGACCACGACCCCGATGCTGAGCGCGAAGTTCCTGCAAGCACATGACAAACGCAAGCATGGACTCTTCTATCGGTGGGGAGAGCGGGCGTTAAACTGGCTTACTGAAGAGTACGAACTCGGCCTGAAGTGGGTGCTTCGGCATCAGGGACTGGTGCTCACGATTACACTCGTGACCTTCGCTCTGAATATCTACCTCTATATTTTGATTCCGAAGGGCTTCTTTCCACAGCAGGATACGGGACGTATCGGCGGCATGATTCGCGGGCAGCAAGATATCTCGTTTGATGCGATGAAGCCAAAGGTCGCTCAGCTGGCAGCGATCGTTCAGCAGGATCCAGGTGTCGAGAACGTGATGTCGTTCGTGGGCGGCGGAGGCCCGGGAGGCGGCGGATCGAACTCGGGCAATATGTTCGTATCGCTCAAGGCAGATGAGCAGCGACTGAAGCGCGGCGACGGCGCTGAAGTGATCATCAACAGGCTTCGGTCCAAAACGTCCGGGGTTCCGGGAGCTACTCTCTATTTACAGTCAAATCAGGAGCTGCGGATTGGCGGGCGTGGATCGGCAACGCAGTATCAGTACTCTTTGACCGCGGACAATCTAAAAGACCTGGACGAGTGGTCTCCCAAGCTGATGGCGGCGATGCAGAAGCTGCCGGAGCTGAAAGACGTCGCCACCGACCAGCAGGACCAGGGACTGCGGGCGCAACTGGTGATCGATCGTGATACCGCATCGCGGCTGGGAGTTTCGCCGCTGACCATCGACTCGACGCTTTCGGATGCGTTCGGACAGCGGCAGGTTTCGACGACCTATCGTCCACTGAATCAGTACCACGTGGTGATGGAAGTCGCGCCGGAGTACCAGCGCAATCCGGACTCGCTCAAGAACATTTATGTGAAGAGCACGACTGGGGCGATGGTTCCGCTGTCAGCGATCACCCATTTTGAATCACAGCGCATTCCGTTGACGGTCAATCACCAGTCGCAGTCTCCAGCGACCACGCTGAGCTTCAACCTGACTCCCGGGGTTTCGCTGAGCCAGGCTACGGTGGCCATCGAGCAGGCCCGCGTCAACATTGGAATGCCCTCAACGATTCAAGGCGGATTCCAGGGTACGGCACAGGCTTTTCAGGCATCCCTGTCGAGCGAGCCGATCCTGATCCTGCTGGCGCTGGTTGCCGTCTATATCGTGCTGGGAATGCTGTATGAGAGCTTCATCCATCCTCTGACGATCCTTTCCACGTTACCTTCCGCAGGCGTGGGAGCGATCGTTGCCCTGCTCCTGTTCAATGTGGAGTTGAGCGTGATCGCGATGATCGGCATCATCCTCTTAATCGGGATCGTGAAGAAGAACGCGATTATGATGATCGACTTCGCCCTGGCAGCCGAGAGACTGGAGGGTAAGGCGCCGGAAGAGGCGATCTATCAAGCCTGCCTGCTGCGTTTCCGCCCGATCATGATGACCACCATGGCCGCGCTGCTGGGCGGACTGCCGCTGGCCCTGGGACAGGGAACGGGGAGCGAGTTGCGGCGACCGCTGGGCATCACCATTGTCGGAGGCCTAATCGTTTCCCAGTGCCTTACGCTGTTTACGACTCCAGTGGTTTATCTCTTCTTCGACCGGCTGCGGCTACGATTCAAGAAGGCAGCGGCATCGACGCAAAAGAAGCCCGTCGCGCATGCCCAGACCGTTGCCGGAGACTAAAGCAGATTTCGGGGCTGGTTTATTCCAGCCCCGATTCTCGTTTGCAGCTGCGGCGCAGAAATACACACCATTCGACTTCACTCTGGGCAGGCTTACGGCTCAGAGATGAGTCTTGTGTGACGCCAGTTCCTTATTTGGCCCGGACGAATGAGGGTTCGCCAAGGCTATAGCCTTCCTCGGAGTCCGCTGTGGGACTCGTCTGAAACTTGCTGGGACCCGATGGGAAATAAGCATTGGCGAAGTACTGGCTGAGCATGCGCTGCGTATTGAAGAAGGTTCCGTTGATGCCTATACAGTGCTGCCGAATGCGTGCCCAGGCGTTGGGATTCGCCCAAAGCGGAGCAACGACCCTTTCCAATTTGTTGTACAGACTGTTGGCCTCGATCTCCTCTGTCTCGCCATTTTCAATGGCCCAGCCAGTCGTGTTTTCGGCACACCCTTCAATCCACCAGCCATCCAAGATGGAGAGCGAGGGGACACCGTTGAGAGCTGCCTTCATCCCCGAGGTTCCAGAGGCTTCATAGGGACGGCGTGGAGTGTTGACCCAGACGTCGACGCCCTGGGTGAGAAGAGCTCCAAGTTCCCAGTCGTAGTTTTCAATGTAATAAATCTTGAGGAATTCAGAGTTAAGTTTGACAGCCGCAGAGAACACATCGCGAATCAAAGCCTTGGCGGCGTTGTCGGCAGGATGAGCCTTGCCGGCATAGAGAATCTGAAGGCCACCGATTTTTTCCGCCAATGAGCAGAGACGTTCCGGATCCTGGAGGAGAAGACCGGCGCGCTTATAGGTGGCAACACGACGCGCGAAACCCAGAGTAAGGACCGAGGGATTGAAGTAATGACCGGTGCGGTTGGCCAGCCAGGCGAAGAGGCGCTGTTTGCTCTCGAGATGACAGGCCGAGATGCGAGCGGGATCGATGCCATAGATGGAGCGGAAGTAGCGGTTATCGGTGCGCCAGGCTGGGATCTCGGAGTCGAGAAGCTCCTGGAATGACGGAGCCATCCAGGTAGCGGCGTGAACGCCGTTGGTAATGGAATGAACCTTATACTCCGGAAACATGTACTGGGAGACCTTGCCATGTTGCATCGCTACGCCATTGACATAGCGGGAGAGGCAGAGGGCGAGATAGGTCATGTTGAGCAGGCCATTGTGAAGGCCTCCGGCGGCCTCGATGGCAGCACCGCGATCATGACCGAGAACCTGGTTCATCTGATCGAGGCCAAACTGGTCGTGCCCGGCTGGAACCGGTGTGTGCGTGGTAAAGACACACTGCTGGCGGATGGCCTCTCTATCGGCATCGGTGGCCTCGCTTAGGGAGCGGCCATTGAGACGCTCTTCGAGCAGGCCGATGGTGAGCAAGGAGGCGTGGCCTTCGTTCATATGGTAGACCTCGGGCTTGACACCGAGTGCCTGAAGAAGCGCGATGCCACCAAGGCCAAGAATGGCCTCCTGGCAGAGGCGGTAGTATGTATCGCCTCCATAAAGATGGTCGGTCAGCTTGCGGTCCCAAGGATCGTTTCCTTCGATATCACTGTCGAGCAGGAAGACGGGGACGATGTGGCCCGTGGTTCCGATGACGTCATATCGCCAAGCGCGAAGCTGGATCTGCCGGTCCTGTATGTTGAGGGTGAAGGTAGGACCAGCGGACGGCAGGCGCTCCGGGGACCAGGGAACATCGGCTTCTGTCTGCTGTCCAACATCCGAAAGTTGTTGCCGAAAGTATCCTCGACGGTAAACCAGAGAGATCGCGATCATGGGAGCCGATGTATCGGCAGCGGATCGCAGTGTGTCGCCAGCCAGCATCCCGAGCCCGCCGCTATAGGTGGGTATCTGTGGGGAAAGAGCGATCTCCATCGAAAAATACGCGATGGTGCGATTGGAAAGATCGAAGTCGGCGGACGGAGTAGCTTCGCTAATGTTCATGCAGTCGAGATCCTCTTTTAAGACCGGAGGCGTAATACCGGATCGTCTGGGTTTCCGGCACCTACATGGTAAAGGCGGATCCAGGCGCGCTTTGCGAGAGTTTATCAAACCGGCACGTGCCCAACTGTGCAATACGGGGGCATCTCGACTGGTTCAGCTGGGGGATTGACAGGTTTTTCACGAAGATAGCGACTAGTTTTGCCGCAAATCCAGCTAATAGAATAATTTCCGTCTCGGCTTCAAAGTGATTTCAACGTGGCGTCCGTGGCCTGGTCAAGACGTTGCCAGATCCGGTCCATCCATTCCAGATGTTCGGGCTTCATCATGACAGAGCGCAGGCAGGTAACGTCGCCGGAGCTGTGGCCGGGGAAGGTCGCGGGTGGGAAGAAGCGTGTAGGAAGTGTGGCCAGCGCGAGGTGGAGATTGAGGCGGGCGGCCTCGTCGAAGACGCGTTTCGCGAGCGCAGAAGAGGCTTCGGGAGTTTTCTTCGGACTGCGTACCGCATAAAAGACGATATCCAATTGTGGCGGCGTATTGGGGGCGAAGAAACGCGGATCGGCCGCGATGCGGCGATTGAACTCGAGAGCAGCCTCGCGACCGGTGCTGATGTTTTTGGCAAACTGCCCATCGCGGGTATAGGGGAGCAGGCGCTGGGTTGCCCAGAGGGCTACGGCAGAGGCACCAGCGCGGGAGCATTCGAGGGAGATGTCGCCAAGGTGGAGGTCTTTGGAGGTGAAGTAGGTGTAGGGGGAGCCGTGTTTATAGAAGTGACCGATGCTAGGGTCGCGGAAGAGGACGGCTCCGCAGCCGTAGGGCTGGAGGCCGTGCTTGTGGGGATCGACGACGATGGAGTCGGCTTGCGGGATGAGGTCGAAGGCGGCGCGGGCCTCAGCACCAAGATTGTTGGCGAGCGTGAAGTAACCACCGTATGCAGAGTCGATATGGATGCGGAAGTGGTACTTCTTCTGGAGTTCGATGATTTCGGGAAGCGGGTCAACGGCTCCTACAGCAGTGGTCCCGAGGGTTGCGACGACGGTGCCGATGTCGCTGGCCTGGAGGGCTTGTTCGAGAGCCTGTATATCCATTCGGCCGGTACGGTCGGAGGGAATTTCGGTAAAGGGCAGGCCGAGGACACTGCTGATGCGGATGTGGGTGTAGTGAGCCTGGTCCGAGGCAGCGATACCGCGGCCAGGGAAAGTTTGTCCGGAGACCCACAGAGCTTCGAGGTTGGCAAAGGTTCCGCTGGAGGAGAGGTGGCCAAGATGTTGGGTAAAGCCGAACATCTTCGCGAGCTCGGCTACGGTTTCGAGCTCCATGGCGGAGCTGGCGCGGCCTCCGTCAAGGGCATGGTTGTTGGGATTAATCGCCATCGTAAGCGCGTACGCGGCTCGGGCGATGGGATGCGGCGGCTTGAGCATTTGCCCGGCGTAGAGAGGGTGCCCATACGGATAGTTGTCGTGAAGACGAGTGGCCGCCTCATTAAGGATGGCCGCCGCCTCGCTGCCGAGTGGAGAAGACGGTGCAGGCGGGAGATCGGAGAAGCCAGCGTCGAGCTGATGCTGGGCCTCGCTGAGGATCGCGAAAAGCTCGTCGGTGGGATGCGCAGTCGGTGGCATGGGGTAAGGACGTCTCTAGAGATCCTGAGTGATGAAGCCAAACTTGAGGGCATAGCCGATCGCGATTGCGAGGACGAAGGCAACGACGGTCCACGTGGTGTCGCACATGCGCCGACGAATAGCCTGAACTACAAGGATGGCGAAGAAGACTCCAAGACTGAGAAGGAGACCGTCGGGAATGAAGTAGCGCGTGGATCCAGGAGCGAGGGTAGTGGTGGCCCAATGCAGATTAAACGGGTGCAGGAAGCTACCGACCGCGAAGACGGCCAGAAAGAGCAGGAACTGGGCGAAGGTAGAGAGGGCTTTCTTCATGGGGTGTTGTGTGGTGAAGACTGTTCGAATTAGTTCATCTTAGCGGCTGGATCGAGAATGTGGATGGTGTGCAGCCAGGTTTCAACCAACGCAGGCCAATGGGTGACGGGAAGCGCCGACGGGCGGAGGCCATAGCCGTGGCCACCTTCGGCGTAGACGTGTAGCTCTGCTGGAACTTTCAACTGCTTGAGGGCCTGGAAGTACACCAACACATTTTCCTCGTGGACGGGGTCGTCCTCGGCCTGAAGGAGGAAGGTTGGCGGAGTGTCTGCAGAGGGGTCGATGCCACGGGAGAGCTGGGTAAGTGCTGGCGGCTCGGCGAGGTAACCAGGGTAAATGGCGACTACAAAATTCGGGCGGGCGCTGACAGCCGCTTCAACAGGTGGTTCGCCGGGGCGTTTGAAGTCAGAGTGATTGCCGAGAACAACGACAAGATGACCTCCTGCCGAAAAGCCGAGGACTCCTATACGCTGAGGATCGAGGTGCCACTCGGTGGCATGGGAGCGGGTGATGCGCACGGCCTGCTGCGCGTCTTCAAGGTCGGAGGTGGTGTCGGGATAGCGCTTTTCCATCGGAACGCGGTATTTGACCAGGGCGCAGTTCACGTTAATCGAGTTGAGCCAGGTGCAGACCTCCGTGCCTTCGAGATCGTAGGCGAGGATACGATAGCCTCCGCCGGGGAAGACCACGACGGTGGCGCCATTACTCTTGGGGGCCGGATAGAAAGCAAGGGTTGGCTTGCTGATGTTGGTGAGGTGCTGGAGAGACTTACCTTCGACGAGGCGGTCGGTAGTTTTGGTGATGTCCGTTTCGGGATCACCGCTGTAGGATTCGGGATTGCCATTGGGCCATAAAGGAAGAGTCGTTTGCTGGGCGTGGAGCGGCAGGACAAGAAAAGAGAGGGTGAGGAGAAGAAGGATTCGCACGGCAACATATTACCCGGTGCCCTGCTTAACCCGTGCTTCTGGGAAGAATGGATATGGGTTCGAAATTTTGAAGAGCGGCCCGGGGACGGTCCAGACTTGAGCCCGACCGACCACCGAGCCGTGATCGTAAAGGGTTAAGACGCTGTCTGCTGACCAAGGAATTGCTTGGCCTTGGCTACTTCAGAGTCCCACATTTTGAGTTGATCTGGGTTAAAGAAGTTCACGGCGCGCTGACGGATCTCATCGCGGCGGCTGGACACTTCTTTGGCGATGTCAGAACGCGAGACTCCGGGGTGCTCTGTCATATAGTCGCCCAACTTTCCTCGAGCAGCCTGAAAAGCAGTTTGCAGCTTTTCCTGCTGTTCAGGGCTGAGGTGCAGATCCGATGCGAATCTCTTCACTTCGGTAGCGATTTGCTCACGTTGTTCTTGAGTCAGATTCATCACATACTCCTATTCCCGTCTGATCGAGCGATGCTGAAAACACGGACTGGAATTGTGCAGATTGGATGGCCTCTGAAAGCCCGGATCGATCGAGGGGAGGTTCGTTCATCGTGAGTGAGCACGTCCACGAACGGCGTACACAGATGAAGACAAGTCGTGAACGGTTCTGGTACTACAGGCGGGGGCCGATGTCATCGAACCGTTCCTTACTCGGATGACAGGCGAACTATAGGCTTAGGGGGACATTGTTGGCAATGGGCTGTCAGTGCATTTTGGCGGATTAAAAAGATGGATTCGCCTCACAATTATTGTGCTCTAGACACACGTCTTACCGGGTTTTAGATCCAGAAAGGATCTAAAACCCAAAACTTTTTCCACAAATCTGCGGCTAGCGGACGTTGGATTCAAAGAGCTGGTAGCGATGTTCGAGTTGCCATTGCTCGGAGGCCTTTTCGTTGGCTTGCAAAAAGGCAGCACACTTTGATTTGGGCTTGTCTGAACCAAGCGGTTGAGAGGCACAGGCAGGGTTTACAGAGGTGAATTGATCAGGCCCAGTCCAGAGGCTGGTTCCGGGGAGGAAGCTGTGCTCGAGGGAGGTGCGGGCCATGCGCTTGAGATCGAGATAGCCGAGGTGGAAGTCGAGGACGGCCCGCGCGTATTCATGCGTGATGTCGATGCGGGAGACTCCTTCGTCATCGGTTGAGAGTGCAACAGGAACATCCGCAGAGCGATAGAGGGGCAACGGGTGCCACTGCTTCTCGACTCCGAGAATGACAGCGTTCGAGGTGAGATTGATTTCGGTCATGATGTGGCGTGTGGCCATCTCCTTAAGAAGATCCTGTGGATGGTCCTCGTACATGACGTCAACGCCGTGACCGATGCGCTCGGCGTGACCAAGCTCCACGGCTTCGCGGATGTGAAAGCGGAGACCATCGGGAGGAACGAGCCCGGGAGCGATTTCGCCGGCGTGAAGGGTGATGTGTACACGAGGGTAGACGCTGTGCAGGTAGTCAAGCATCAGCATCTGGCGGTGGTATTCGAACATCGAGAGGTAGCCATCTTCAGGCATGACAAAGTTGATGCCGATGACGCGGGGATGGCCCGAATCGAGTTCAGCCTGGATGGTCTCAAAGCCGAGCAGGGTCTGCGCAAAAACCTGCTGTGGTGGGAAACCGCGGAGAATCTGATAGAGAAAGCGGATCTTTACGGTACAGGCTGGTGTCGCAGCGGGAGCGTCACATTGCTCGATACGATTGCGAGCATCGAGGCCGTCGGAGAATTCCTTGCGGTCTGCGGCAGCCATGTCGCGAATGCCGCCGGCGAGAAGCTGGTCGCGGAGCCTGGCTAGATCGGCATGAGAGGTGCCTGTAGCATCGCCGGTGCGATTGGAGGCGGGGTCGGCCGGGGTCGTCGGCCACGGAATGGAGTAGCCGAGCTTTGCGGCAGCAAGAAAATCCGGGGTATGCATGACCTCGAGATATTGCTCGTTCTGAGCAGCAGCGCGGCTGGCAACTTCGTCGAGCCATTCTCCGAGGTGATTGTGGCTTATGACGCCAAACCGGGCGAAGGTGGCGAAGAATTGATCATGCCCGCTCACCCCCGCGCTTGAAACAAAGCTGCGCATGGAGAAGTCGTCGACGAGCGTGTCATAGAGGACCTGGTCTTTAAGAGCATCTTCAGCGCGACGGTTCCCTTCTCCGCAGACGGGTTGAGGCGGCATGCTGCGCGTGGTTGCGGATGGCTTGAACAGGCGACGGGTCGCAGGACTATAGCAGAGTCCATCGGAGATGGCGTCCCGGATAAAACTCTCTGCATAGACGGCCCCAGTAAGATGCATATGAAGATCGCCACCCTTCGGCATCTCGGCGAGAAATGCGGTCAGTTGCAATGGATTCTGGGCGGCTCCATCGAAGGCTCGGATGACACGTTGCTCTGAGGCAGAGGATGCAGCAGCCGCAGGGCGAGACTTCGCCGGAGTTGTAGATCGAGTCTGCGCATGGGCAGCGGTGAGAAGACAAAGTGACAAAGGAAGAGCCAGACGTATGGGGGAACGAAACATGGGATGTCCTTTTGACTGTTATGAGAAAAGGATAACTCTTGCCGCTGAAGAAGCTTATGAGTTTGGAGAGAAGGGCCCGGGGTTGCTATACTTGATCTGCGTTTGAGTTGCCGGCTGCGCTGGCAACGAAGCTCCCTTGAAAAGGCTGATGCGACAGACGTACGCCCGGGTGTTCTTGGCGATCCCCGATGAGGCGTTTTGCTTGATTGCCAAGGCCAGATAGCTCAGTGGTAGAGCGCGGCCCTGAAAAGGCCGGCGTCGGCGGTTCGATCCCGTCTCTGGCCACCACTTAGAATCAATGACTTGCAAGGCCGAGACATTGTTCACCGATTCCAAACACACCGAAAACCTGGGCCATCGTTTCACGTCAGGAAGCGAGGAGTATCGGGTAGGCAGCCGTTAGTCAACGGCGCTGTCATTGCCCTTCCCAAAGAACGACTACAGATCGCGGTCCAGTCCGATAGGTGAAGGCTGGAACTGCGGGAGCTTTCTGCCAATCGACAATGTCCTGGGGGGAATCCAAAGAGGTGTCGATCCATCGGTGCCACAGTCTTACATCGCAATTGCGGGGGGAAGGCAATTCAAATTCAAGAGGCTCCCAGTAGGCATTGAATATGAAGTAGATGAGGAGATTTTCGCTTGTAAGATGAGCACCGAACGCGATGCTGTGTGAATAACTGCTCCAGTCCGGTTCGTTGAGTTTCACCCCATGCCAGCCTCTGCTCGCCCCCGCGATTCGCTGCGCCAAGGTCATCCTCTGCTGCTCTGGCGCCACATCTCGCAACAGTCGTCTCGCGATGAGCAATTGTACGAACCGACGTACATCTGTGTGCTTTTCAAGCAGCGTCCAATCAAACCAGGAAATCTCGCTGTCCTGACAATAGGCGTTGTTGTTTCCTTGTTGTGTCCTCCGGACTTCATCCCCCATCCCAATCATGGGCATACCTAGCGAGAGCAGAGTGATCGTCAGGAAGTTCTTTACTTGCCTGTTTCGCAGCCTCTCAATCGCGGGATCATCGTTCGGCCCCTCGAAGCCGCAGTTCCAACTCCGGTTATCGTCCCCGCCATCACGGTTGTCTTCACGGTTGGCTTCGTTATGCTTCCGGCTAAAAGACACCAGGTCGTTGAGTGTAAAGCCGTCATGACATGTTACGAAATTGACACTTTGTTCGGCTTCACGTTTTTTGTGTTCGTAAATCTCATGGCTACCCAGAAACCGGTCGGCAAAGCGCCACACGGAGCCCTCATCGCCACGCAGGAAGCTCCGGGTTTCATCACGAAAGCGTCCATTCCATTCCTTCCAGGCATCTCCGATAAAGCTACCAACTTGATAGAGTCCAGCCGCATCCCAGGCTTCGGCGATCATCTTCGTTCCGGCAAGTACCGGATCCGACTCTATGTCCCACAGAACAGGAGGATCGGACATGAGAGCACCGCTCGAATCGCGCGCGAGGATGGACGCCAGATCGAAGCGGAACCCATCCACGTGCATCTCTTCGACCCAATAGCGGAGGCTGTCTACAATCATGCGCCGGACGGTGGGATTATTAGCATTGAGCGTGTTCCCGGTACCACTAAAGTTAGCGTAGCGCGAGCGGTCGTTTTCAAGCACGTAGTAGGCACTGTTATCGATTCCACGAAAACAGAGTGTAGGGCCATTGTGATCACCCTCCGCTGTGTGATTGAAGACAACGTCGAGGATGACTTCGATCCCTGCCCGATGGAAAGCCTTGACCATGTCACGGAACTCATCGATCGGTCCGAGAGGATCCTGGCGTGAGCTGTAGGCACAGTGCGGGGCGAAGAAACAGATCGGAGCGTAACCCCAGTAATTAACGAGTCCGGGTGGGCAATCCTGGGCGTCGAATTGGAAGACCGGAAGAAGTTCCACGGCGGTAATCCCGAGTTCCTGAAGATACGGGATCTTATCCATGAGCCCACGATAGGTTCCGCGAGTCTCTTCGGAGACGCCTGAGCTGGGATGGTGTGTGAAGCCCCGCACGTGCAGCTCGTAGACAATTGTCTGTGTCGAGGATCGACCGAGTGGCTTGTCACCCTCCCAGTCGTAGGTTCCCGGATCGACTACAACGCTCTTCATCGCAGTTGCTGTATTGTCCCCTTGTTTGCACGCGGCGTTCCGGTTGTAGTTCCTGGGAATGATTACTCCACGGCCGTATGGATCAAGAAGGATCTTGGCTGGATCAAAGCGCAGACCATTCGCCGGATCAAGTGGTCCCCGGATCCGATATGCGTAGATCTGTCCTGCACCTACGCCTGGCACAAATACATGCCAGTAGTGATAGGTGCGATTGGTGGCGAGATCGATGGAGATGGAACGGGCAGGCTTCGCATCGTCCTCTCGGTCGAAAAGCAGCAGTTCAATCGCCGTGGCCCCGCGGGAAAAGATGCTGAAGTTCACCCCCTGATGAGAGACTGTTGCGCCGAGAGGAGCGGCTCTCCCAACTGATGCAGTTTCGTGACTGAGATGCGAGGTGTGGGGCGACGAAATCGTGGACATAGGCATGGTGCTCCTCTGTTCAGCAACACCTCCCTCCTCATTTGCCTTCACGTTCTGTAGATCGAAGCCGCCTGATCAGAAGGCTTTGAGTCCCTCAGCGTGAAATTGCATGCGGGCTCTTTCCACCATTTCGACGCTTGGAGGCTGAACGTCGTCGAGAGTGTAGTTGTATTTCAGTTCCTTCCATTTGAATCGGCCCATCTGATGAAAGGGCAGGACGTCAACTCGCTCCACGTTCCCCAGGCCCGCAGAAAACGCCGCAATTTGAGAGATATCCTCATCCCGGTCTGTCAGTCCGGGGACCAGTACGAAGCGTAGCCAGATCGGCTTTCTGCAGTATGCCAACCTACGCGCGAAATCCAGAACTGGACCGATATCCATACCCGTAAGGCGACGATGGCGCTCTGGATTCCACCCTTTAATATCCAACAACACCAGGTCAATTTGCTCCAACTCTGCATTGGTGAGACGGCTACCGAGCGCACCGTTGGTGTCTAGCGCTGTATGAATCCCCATCGATTTCGCGGCGGAAAAAAGCTTGATGGCAAAACGGTCTTGCAGGAGAGGTTCACCACCACTCAATGTAAACCCACCCGACATTACTTTCAGGCCATGACGATATTTTCGTAGCTCCTCTGTGGCGCGGGCCAATGTCACGGGAATGCCGTTGCTAAGAGTCCAAGTGTCCGGATTATGGCAATAGAGGCAACGAAACTGGCAACCCGTCGTCCATCCCACAATGCGCACACCTGGCCCATCGACAGTCGACCCCGTGGTGAATGAATGAAGGAAACCTATATCACCTGTAGCCAGCGCCGTCCGCACGTCCGATTCAGGCATGCCTTCGCCCAGGTTAACCCGCAGATCAAATGGGCTCCTCGCCTCCAACGGAACAAGTTGTTTCATCTCGCTCACCATAACTCCTACGCGCCGTGGAAAGTACGGTTGATTACATCCATCTGCTGCTCACGAGTGAGGCGAACGAAGTTCACGGCATATCCTGAGACGCGGATCGTCAGGCTCGGGTACTTCTCCGGATGATCCATAGCATCCATAAGGGTGTCGCGATTCAACACATTCACGTTCATGTGGTAGCCCGTAACGCCGAAGAAGGCGTCAAGCATACCTCGCAAATTTGTAACCCGGTCCTCTGCAACTCTTCCGAGCCCCTCCGGGACCAACGTGGAAGTAAGAGAGATGCCATCGGCGGCATCACGGAACGGAATTTTGGCAACCGACGCAGCCGAGGCGTGAATACCATGCGTGTCGCGCCCATGCATGGGATTGGCGCCCGGCGCGAACGGCTCGCCTTGACGCCTTCCATCAGGGGTGTTCCCGGTGCTCTTGCCGTACACGACATTCGAGGTGATGGTCAGGATCGATTGAGTGTGAACGGCATTCCGATAGGTGGGATATTTCCGCAGCTTGCTCATGAAGGTGCTGACAAGCCAGGAAGCGATTTCATCGACTCGATTATCGTTATTGCCGAACTGAGGAAAATCGCCCTCAATTTGATAGTCGGTCACAAGCCCAGTTTTATCGCGAATGACGCGGACTTTTGCATATCGTATTGCAGAGAGGCTATCGGCAACGACAGACATACCGGCCATGCCGAAAGCCATGGTCCGCAAGGGAGCGTAATCATGAAGTGCCATCTCAAGACGCTCATAAGCGTACTTGTCGTGCATGTAGTGAATGATGTTCATGGCGTTGACATAGACGCCGGCCAGCCATCGCATCATCTTCTCGAACTTGTCTACTACGTCGTCGAAGTCAAGGTACTCGTCTGCAACGGCAACGGTAGTCGGCCCTACCTGCTCCCCAGTAATTTCGTCCCTGCCACCGTTGATGGCATACAGGAGGCACTTGGCCAGATTCGCTCGCGCGCCGAAGAACTGCATTTGCTTTCCCAGAAGCATCGGTGACACGCAACAAGCGACGGCTCCGTCATCCCCCAGCGAGCGGCGCATGATTTCATCACTTTCGAATTGAATGGAACTTGTGTCTATGGCCACCTTCGTTGCGAAACTGCGAAACGCTTCAGGCAGTCGCGGGGAATACCAGATGGTCAGATTGGGTTCCGGTGCGGGACCGAGGTTGTAAAGGGTCTGAAGAAACCGGAAGCTGGTCTTGGTTACGAGGGGTCGGCCGTCGTCTCCCATGCCGGCGATCGATTCGGTGACCCACGTCGGATCGCCTGCGAAAAGATCATCGTATTCCGGCGTTCGAAGGAATCGAACAATGCGCAGCTTGATAACGAAGTCGTCGACAATCTCCTGGACTTGCGACTCGCTAATCTGACCAGTTGCTAAATCCCGTTGAAAATAGATGTCCAGGAAAGTGGATGTCCGCCCCAAAGACATGGCAGCTCCGTTTTGCTCTTTGACAGCAGCGAGGTAGCCGAAATAAAGCCACTGTACGGCGTCATACGCGTTTTTAGCCGGATTGGAGATATCGAACCCGTAGCCTAGCGCCATCTGTTTTAGCTCGTTCAGAGAGCGAATCTGTTCACTAAGCTCCTCGCGGTCGCGAATGATGTTGTCGGTCGACATTGCCGAATCGAGACGGCGCTTCTCCTCTGTTTTTTCCTCGATGAGCCGGGTCGCGCCATACAACGCCACTCGGCGGTAGTCGCCGATAATTCGGCCCCGACCGTAGGCATCAGGGAGACCGGTGAGGATGTGAGATTTGCGACATCGTCTTACATCCGCGGTGTAGGCATCAAAGACACCTTCGTTGTGCGTCTTCCGATACTTCGAGAAGATCTCGGCGACGTTAGGATCCGGCGTGTACCCGTAGGCTTTCAGGGCACTCAGGACCATGCGGAAGCCCCCGTTCGGCATAATGGCCCGCTTCAGGGGCGCCTCGGTTTGCAAGCCGACGATGACTTCGTTCTCTCGATCGATGTAGCCGGGCCCATGGGCTGTGATCGAACTAGGAATTTGAGAGATGTCCAGCACGCCTTTTTTGCGTTCCTCCACAAAGAGCTGGTTCAATCGATTCCAGAGCTTCTTGGTCCGCTCTGTAGCGGGTGCAAGGAAGGACTGATCTCCCTCGTAGGGCTCGTAGTTCTGCTGGATGAAATCACGAACATTGATTTCCCGCTGCCAGAAACCCGCTTTGAATCCCTGCCATGGAGCGGTCGTTGCTGCGATTTCGTGCGATACGGTAGTAGCCATTTCGGTTCTCCTTGTGTCCGTGGCGAGGACGCTTCATCTCAATCCGAGTAACGTCCCCGTATGCCGCGCGATCATGAGTTCTTCGTTCGTTGGGATCACCCATACTGAGACCTTGCTTTGCCGAGTGGATATTCGCGGGCCACCTGAGATATTTGCCTTTTCGTCGATCGCAAGGCCTAACCATGAACTTGCCTCGCAGATGCGGCGCCTGATTTCGGCAGAGTTCTCTCCGATGCCGGCAGTGAACACAAGGCCGTCAACGCCGCCCAGCACCGCGGTGAGTGCTCCGATCTCTTTGGAAGCGCGGTAGACAAAGTAATCCACTGCGAGGCGGGCGCCTGGTTCGCTACTGCCAAGTAGTTCGCGCATATCGCTGCTGATGGCCGAAATACCAAGCAGACCCGATTTCTTGTAGAGGATCGACTCCACCTCTTTTGCGGACAAACCCAGTACCTGAAAGAGATACAGCACGACACCAGGATCGAGCGCGCCCGGCCTCGTCCCCATGCAGAGTCCACCCAGCGCGGTGAAGCCGAGTGTGTTGTCGATGCTCTTCCCCTCACTTAACGCGCAGAGACTCGCACCGCTTCCGAGATGGGCAATGATGACGTGACCACGTGCGATCTCCGGCGCCACGTCGGGTAGAACAGAGGCGATGTATTCGTAGGACAGACCGTGAAATCCATACTGCCGCAGGCCTGACTCGCACAGCTCCTTCGGCAATGGAACGAGGTCTGCAACTCGCGGGTGCGAACGGTGAAAGCTCGTGTCGAAGCACGCAACCTGCGGCACACCGGGTAGGCGTTCGAAGGCCGTTTCGATCGCGGCCAGATTGTACGGCTGGTGCAAAGGGGCCAGAGGAATCAGCTCATGAAGCTCGGCCAGAATCTCCGGGGTCACAATCGTCGGACCGGAGAAGCGCGCCCCACCATGAACAACACGGTGACCGACGCCTAGCACACGCCCTCCGCCATACCTGGCCCGAAGCCAGACGGTAAGCACATTCAGCGCAGACCGCCCGTCGGAAACTGGCTCAGTCAAATAGTCATCCACGAGCTCGTCGTCGTGGGCGTCTTTTGCGCGAAACCGTGGTGCTACTCCGAAGCCTTCAATCTGGCCCCGCACCTCCAGTCCCCATCTTGCGGGATCAGCAAGCCGGTACACACAGAACTTCAGGCTCGATGAGCCCGCGTTAAGTACGAGAGCGAAATCGTTTGCCACAGTAACCTCACCGCTCCATTCGCGCGTGAGCCACCATCATGGCGACTGCGCAACTGGCAATTCGGGACCGCACACTGTCGGCCCGGCTCGTGAGAATCACAGGCACTCTTGCGCCAAGGACCATGCCTGCGCTGTCTGCCCTGGCGAGGAAGCTGAGTTGCTTTGCGAGTATGTTGCCGGCCTCGAGATCGGGTGCTAAAAGAATGTCTGGATCGCCAGCCACATCGGAGTGGATCCCCTTCGTCTCCGCGGCCTGCTTGCTGATCGCGTTGTCAAACGCCAGAGGTCCATCCAGAATTCCGCCGGTGATCTGTCTTCGCTCAGCCATCTTGCAAAGTGCGGCTGCGTCAACGGTGGCTGGCATCTTGGACGTTACCGTTTCGACCGCGGCGAGTATCGCGACTTTAGGTTTTTCGCGCCCCAATGCGATAGCCAAATCGATGGCGTTCTGACAAATATCCACCTTATCTTCCAATGCCGGAGCGATGTTGATTGCGCCGTCAGTGACGATCAGCACCTTGTGATAAGTGGGAACATCCATGATGAACGCGTGGCTGATGCGACGGCCCGTACGCAAGCCGGTTTCGCGGGCAACAATCGCCGACATCAACTCGTCAGTATGCAGGCTGCCCTTCATGAGAATTTGCGCGTTGCCGTTGCGGATGAGCTCTACGGCCTTTAATGCGGAGGCATTACTGTGCGGAGTGTCTACGATTTGAAACTTACTGAGATCGATTCCCGACGCCTTCGCAATGTCAGTTATTTTCGCGACGGGCCCAACCAGAATCGGCACAATCAAGCCTTTTGCCGCCGCCTCGACTGCGCCGGCTAATGCCGAGGCCTCACATGGATGCGCCACAGCAGTTGGCACCGGAGCTAAATTCTTGCACCGGAGAAGCAACTGCTCGTATTTTCCCGACCCGGTCTCTTGACTCATTCGGCACCTACCCATCCCCTCGACGGCCAATATTTGGTCGCAGGTCCGGTTTCCTTCAGCAGAAAAGAGAGCAGGATCGCAGCACCGACGCCGAACAAGAGCGGTAGAAAAGCCGCCTGGTAATGCGCGAGTTCCGGTCGCTCCGCGCCGGCGGAGATGTGCTGAAGGAGCCATCCAAAGACCGGACCGAGCAAAGCGCTAAAGGTGAAATTCAGAAAATTGATTACTCCTGTCGCCGTACCGCCGAACTCCGGAGGATTCGCTTCCTTAATCACGGTGTATGGCAACATCGCGGCGCCCGAAGCGAGTCCGGCAACCAGGCCGATTGAGTATGGGGGAAAGATATCGGTCGGACCGAAGAGGATCCATACCAGGCAGACCAGAAGTACTAACGCGCCTGCAATGATCACCGGCTTCCGTCGCCCTATACGGTCCGAAATAAAACCAAGAAGAGGACAGCCAATTATCCATCCCAGTGGGACGGTTGCAGAACGCATCACTGCAGAGCCATAGTCGAAGCCGTGGGCTTCTTGTAGGTAGCGGACGCCCCAAATCATGTCGAAGATTGTGGTGGGGATGAACAGAAACCCCGCGATTAAACCACACAAAATCGATTGCGGGTTTTTGAATACGGCGCTGAAAGCTGTGGCCATGCTCTTCAACCAGTTGTCAGATTTTTTGGTTCTCTCGTCCTTTGGCAGAAGAACAAAGAGAACGGCGCCAATCGCCAGACCAACGATACCCATTCCGATCCACAAGACCTTCCAGCTAAAGCCTCTACTGATCAACGGGCCAACCGCGAACTGTCCAGCCGATCCGCCAGCCATGCCAAACATTTGAGTGGCACCAATCAATGTCGCCGCTCGGGATGCCGGAAAGTTCTCAGTCGCGATATAAACTGCGCCCACCAGCGCAAAGACACCTCCCGCACCCTGAAGCAGTCTTCCCACGTTCGCAGCCTCTCTGCTTCCCAAACCGAATAGCAGGGCGCCAATACCGACCGCTGCAGCAGCAATCGGGAGCACTTTTTTCGGTCCGAGACGGTCCATGGCCGCACCTGCGACGAGACTGAAGGGTGAATACCCGTAGTAAAACAGCCCTACCATGGAAGCAACACCGAGCGAACTGAGTCCGAAGGCTTCCGACAACTGTGGCATCATAACGGATGGTGCCGAACGGAGCACGTATTGATAGAAGTAATAGATCGCCGTCAGCATCCACGCGACGGCAGCCATCCTAAGACTCTTATCGGTCTCGAGACCGCTCGCCGAATGTGCAGTTCGCTCCGACATGTAGGTCCTCTAAGTTTGACCTTGCTGTTCGTGTCCCGCATGGCGTTGGCGTAACGTTGAGTTCCATAGTCTGGCTCAATCAGCAGAGAGTTACGGAGAGCGCAAGTCCGGCTTCACTGGTTTCCTTGTACTTACTGTTCATGTCTTTGGCGGTTTGAGCCATGGCCGTTATGGTCTCGTCCAAGCCAATTCTGTGTCTGGATTCGATTTCATTACTGGCAATGGCCCACGCTGTCCAGGCCTTGACAGCACCGAATGCGCATCTCTCGATGCATGGGACCTGCACAAATCCTGCGACGGGATCACAGGTCATTCCCAGATGATGCTCGAGTGCCGACTCAGCCGCGTTTTCTAAGACGCGAGGAGAGGAATCGTATGCCGCCGCGATCAACGCTGCGGCCATCGCCGATGCTACGCCAATCTCGGCTTGGCAGCCGCCCTCGGCAGCAGATAGCGTGGCGTTGTGCTTGCAGAGGTACCCGATACCGGCCGCTGCGAGCATTCCTTGGCGAATCTTGTCTTGGGAAAGTTTGCGTCCACCTTCACCTAGTCCGTAAACAATGGCGGGAAGAACACCGGCCGAACCACCTGTTGGGGCAGTCACTACCAGGTGTCCGCGCCCGTTTTCCTCCGATCCTGCGAGAGCATACGCCGCCAGGGCGCCAATTCCGCGGTCCGACTGGAACGAATCATCCTGAGCGCGTTTGTAAACGGTGGAGGCTTTGGAGTGAAGCTTGATGGGCCCGGGTAAGACGTCGTCCGATATGCTGAGCCCTGATTTCACGATTGCCACCATTGCGCCCGTGATCTTGTCAATGAAGGTGTAAACTTCCTCTTCACTTCTGCCCGGAATCGACATCTCATTTGCCAGAATCACTTGCGGAATCGTTAGATTGTTTTGTTCGGCGTGTTGCCGCAATTCCTTCATCGTTGCGAACGGGTACTTCGGCGAGTTCTTGGTGGGAGGGGTATATCCTTTCCATTCGATGAACCCGCCACCCACCGAGTAATACTCCTGCTCGAGAAGAACCTTGTCTCCGCTCATGAGCATCACCCTCATTGTGTTTGGGTGTGGAAAGTCACCTTTCGTCGAGTCGAAGATAATGTCCTTGAGCGAGACGTCCACTGATTTTGAACCGAGCTTCACTGGAAACGTCTGGTCAGGTTTGTCGCGCATACTGTCGAGAAACAAGGGATCAACCGTTGCCGGTTCTTTTCCAATTAGCCCTGCGAGCGATGCACGCTCAGTTCCGTGTCCCTTACCAGTAGCACTCAGGCTGCCGTACAAATGAACTTTGAGCGCTGTCGCCTTATCGAGTTCAGCCGGTGGGAGTTTCGTACAACGTTGATAGAAGTCGTACGTGATCCTCATGGGACCGATCGTGTGGGAGCTCGATGGGCCAGGCCCCACCTTGTAGAACTCATCGAGGACAGTCAGCACAGGTCCTTTTTGCTCCTTCACGACATATAAGCTGGGAGAAAGCGGCGGGTCAGGCGGCCCTCCCGAAACACCCTTCGGTTCTTGACTCGCTGGTATCTGTGCGGACGCTTTGCGCCCTGTGATGATCCCCATGGCGCCGACCATTGCGCTTCGCATCATAAAGGCTCGGCGATCCATACCCGACGGTGCCTCCCGCGTGATCAGGCTCTCCAGAGAAGAACTGAGTGGGTCTTTCCCGTTGGCTTCCGAGAGTGGATTGTCTGACTTGTTTGACATGTCGGATACCTCCCTTTCGAAGCAACGAAGACATCTCTTCGCGTGCGCGCGCCTCTGTATTTGTCTGATCAGCCTGACAGAATCGATTGATTCCCGACAATTGGGGAAAACCCTAGGTCGCAGGATCGATGGTGCAATCCACAAATAGCCAGATCAGATCAATGCAGAGCTGGCGGCACCAAGATGGAAGAAGTAAATACTGTCGCATCAGTCCGCGACACAGGCGCTCTGCGACTTAACGACGCGAATTTCATAGCACGGGACATGGTTTCGCGCCCCATATGTCGGTCGCATATTCCCGTATCGTGCGGTCACTTGAAAACTTGCCCGAAGCGGCAATATTTAAGATTGCTTTGCGCGCCCATTCCTCCGGCCGATCATACAGCTCGACTAACCGCTGGTCGGTCTCGAGATAGGGTTTCAAGTCTGCCAGATGCAGGTAGAAGTCTCCATGCGTCAGGAGTATGTCGCGGAGTGGCGCGAAGGCCCCTGGTTCATTGCGGCTGAAGTGATCCGAGAAGATCAGGTCCAGGGCCGCTCGAGTCTCCGGCTCGTTTTCGTAGTGCCAGTGCGGACTATACGATCGCCGCCCGCTGGCGACTTGATCGGCGGTCAAGCCAAACAGGAAAAAGTTTTCCTCGCCTGCTGCTTCGGCCATCTCGATGGTTGCGCCGTCGCGCGTACCGATCGTTAGTGCGCCATTCATCATGAACTTCATGTTGCTGGTGCCGCTGGCCTCGTAGCCCGCAGTGGAGATTTGATTGGACACATCACTGGCTGGAGTCAACCGCTCTGCGAGGGAAACGCAATACTCAGGCAGAAACAGCACCTTAAGACGCCCGCGCACTGCGGGATCGCCGTCGATCGTGCCGGCAAGGTTGTTGATGAACTTGACGATCAGTTTGGCTAATTGATAGGCGGGCGCCGCCTTCCCTGCAAAGAAGAATATACGCGGAGTCATCTCAAGGTTTGGATTTTCCCGCAGGCGGTTGTAAAGCACTACTACACGCAGCGCATTGAGCAGTTGCCGCTTGTATTCGTGAATACGCTTGACCTGCGAATCGAAGATGGCATCCGGGGGCACTACCTGGCCCGACGTGGTCTTGAGCCAGTTGGCAAATTGAGACTTGGCCTTACGTTTTGCGTTGCGGACGGCATGACGGAATGCTTCGTCGTCGGCGAGCGGTCGGAGTTTTTTGAGTTGATCGAGATCCCGGATCCAGGCGTCGCCGATTGCCTCGGTAATCGTCTGGGCCAAGACGGGATTCGCGAGCAGCAGCCAGCGCCGCGGCGTGACGCCGTTGGTCTTGTTATTGAAACGTTCCGGAAAAAGCTCAGCCAATTCTTTTACCGTCGTTGTTCGCAACAACTCAGAGTGAATTCCAGCCACCCCATTGGTGCTATGCGATCCTACGATTGCCAGGTTCGCCATGCGGATCTTTCTTTGGCCGCCCTCCTCGACCAGACGAATCCGCTCGACGCGTTCTCCATCGCGGGGATAGCGGCTCCGAACGCCATCCAGCAAACGCCGATTGATCTCCAGTATGATCTCCAGGTGCCGCGGGAGCATCGTCTCAAACCAATCGAGCGGCCATTTCTCCAGAGCTTCTGGCAGTAGCGTGTGATTGGTATAGGCCAGGGATTTTTGTGTAAGGTGCCAAGCATCGTCCCATCCAAGATGCGCTTCATCGAGCAGGATCCGCATCAGTTCCGGCACGGCCATGGCCGGGTGGGTATCGTTGAGTTGGATAGCCACTTTGTCCGCCAGCGTGTTCCAGTCAGAATTGGCACTGCAGAAGCGGCGGACGAGATCAGCCAGGGAGCACGCAACGAGGAAATATTCTTGTAGAAAACGCAACCCCTGCCCTTTGCTGGTGGAGTCATCGGGGTAAAGAACGCGGGTGAGAGACTCAGCGGCCAGCGTGTCGGCCAGAGCCTCCGCAAAGGCTCCGCTGCTGAATTCCTGAAAGTCGAAGTAATTGGACGCGGCCGCCGACCAGAGTCGAAGCGTGTTGATCGTCTTTCCACCGTAGCCTACAACTGGCCGGTCGAAGGGGATGCCGAGCAATGTCGAGGGCCGGTCCGGCACTGTCCGAAATGTTCCTCCCTCCAACTGAAATGAACAATTCAGCCTTACTTCTACTGCTTCATCGGGACGAGCTACCTCCCACGGGTCCGGTCGGCGGAGCCAGTTATCTCCTTGTTCGTGCTGCCAGCCATCCTGGATCGATTGTTTGAAGATGCCGTATTCGTACCGCAGGCCGTAGCCTATTGCAGGGAGCTGCATGGTGGCCATGGAATCAATGAAACACGCGGCCAGTCGGCCGAGTCCGCCGTTTCCCAGACCGGCATCCGGTTCTTGCTCCAGCAAGGCGAGCACATCTATCTTCTTCTGCTTCGCAGCCTGTGCCAAAAGAGGATCGAGCATGAGGTTAGTGACGTTGTTGGCCAGTGAGCGGCCGAGGAGAAATTCCATAGAAAGATAGTGGACACGCTTGGGGTTCTCGCGTTCGTAGGTTTTCTCGGTAAGTAGCCATCGCTGAGAGAGAACGTCTCGTACGGAGCGAGCAAAGGCTTCGTATTGCTCACGGGGGCGGACCGCATCAAGATCTCTTACGTTGTCGAAGACCAGATGCCGCTCGTAGAGTCCGTCGGCTCCCACAAACTTGATAGGACCACAACCGTATTGTTTGAGAAGTTCAGCCGGACTTATGGGTGCATGTGCCCCCATCGCCGTAACACTTTTTGTACTCATGGGAGTCTACCTTTTGCTTGAGGAGTCTCGACGCATCTTGCTACGTGGCTGTCGTCTTGATGGGAACAATGGATCTTGCATTCATCGAAATCTGTCCCTCCAAAGCGCCAATTCGCTCCCTATCCAGTCGCTTCCAACTAAGCGGTTTTGCGTGCTTTTTCGTGCGGCCACCTCCAACCAGTAATGTCGGGTCTGTCAATACCGTGCTTAAACGCGTAGTCCCGACAAGCAATCTGCTCGTTGCGGAATCTATCTGACGCCGCGCCTCCGATCTGTTGCAACCTGGGAACGTACTTGATCGCATCCATGGCCAAGGTATAGCGGTCGATCTCATTCTCGATCGCCAGCTCAAGAGGAGTGTTGATGTTGCCTTTTTCCCGATAGCCGTGGACGTGCAGGTTTTGATGATTGGTACGACTGTAAGTAAGCCGATGAATGAGCCAGGGATACCCGTGAAAATTAAAAATAATTGGCTTATCCATAGTGAAGAGCAAATCAAAATCTATATCCGACAGTCCATGAGGATGTTCCGTTCTGGGTTGCAACTTCAAAAGATCAACCACATTGATATATCGGATCTTGAGGTCAGGAAACGCTTCACGCAACATCATGATCGCTGCCAGAGTTTCCTGTGTCGGGATGTCGCCGGCTGAGGCCATTACCAAGTCTGGGACGACGCCTTGGTCATTGCACGCCGGTTCCCATCTGCCGATTCCCTTTGTGCAATGCGTGATGGCCTGATCCATGTTGAGGAATTGAAGATGCTTTTGCTTATCGCAGACTATGACGTTGACGTAGTTCTCACTTCTCAAGCAATGGTTGGCAACCGACAAGAGACAGTTGACGTCAGGAGGCAGATAAATTCGCGTCACCGCGGAGCTCTTGTTCAGAACCACATCCAGGAAGCCGGGATCTTGATGGGTGAAACCATTGTGGTCTTGCCGCCACACAGTGGAGGTGACCAGGATGTTCAGAGATGCAATTTTGTCGCGCCAGGGGAGATGGTTCGCGATGGTAATCCACTTCGCATGCTGGTTGAACATGGAATCGATGACATGGATAAAGGCTTCATAGGATGAAATGAAACCATGGCGTCCTGTAAGCAGATAGCCCTCGAGCATTCCCTCCACGGTGTGCTCGCTCAGCATCTCTAAGACTCGGCCGTCAGGACTGAGCTCGCCGCCGTCCGCATCTTCGGTGAAGTAATCTTCAATCCAGAATTTCTTGCTTACCTCGTAGATGTCCTGCAACCTATTCGATGAATTCTCATCTGGCCCGAAGACCCGGAAGTTTTTCATGTTGAGCTTCATTACATCTCTGAGGAACGCGCCCAACGGACGAGTATTTTCCGCTTCGATGGTTCCGGGGGTATCAAACTTTAGGGCGTAATCCCGGAAGTCTGGAAGGCGCAGAGCTTTTTTGATATGCCCTCCGTTCGTGTGAGGGTTAGCTCCCATGCGCCGATCTCCTGTCGGTGCAAGTTCCTTAAGCTCAGGGATCAGGGTTCCGTTTTTATCAAAAAGATTCTCTGGTTTGTAGCTGCGCATCCATGTCTCGAGTTCATGCAACCGCTTTGGATTACTCTTGACGTCTGCCATCGGCACTTGATGAGAACGCCAGAAACCTTCTAGCTTGTGGCCGCCAACTTCCCCAGGAGCGGTCCATCCTTTGGGAGTGCGTAAAACAATCATCGGCCACCGGAAACGTTCAGCCTTTCCCGTCTTTCGGGCCGTCTGCTGATGCTTGTGAATCTTCGAAATGCAGTGCTCCACTGTGGCCGCCATCGCCTGGTGCATGCTTTCCGGTTCCGACCCTTCCACAAAGTAGGGTGTCCACCCGCAGCCGCGGAAAAATTCTTCCAGTTCCTGGTGACTGATTCGCGCAAGCAAGGTTGGATTGTTGATCTTGTAGCCGTTAAGATGCAGCACCGGCAACACAGCTCCATCCCTGATCGGGTTCAGAAATTTGTTAATGTGCCACGATGTCGCGAGTGCTCCGGTTTCTGCTTCACCGTCTCCCACAACAGCGGCGACAATCAGATCTGGATTGTCAAACGCAGCGCCGCAAGCATGCGAGAGGACGTATCCGAGTTCGCCCCCTTCGTGAATAGAGCCGGGAGTCTCAGGCGTGCAATGACTACCGATGCCCCCCGGAAACGAGAATTGCTTAAAGAAGGCACGCATGCCTTGTTCGTCTTCGCTCTTGTCGGTATAGATCTCCGAATAGGAGCCTTCCAGATAGACTGGACCGAGAACCCCTGGTGCGCCGTGTCCGGGTCCGGCTAGAAAAATCATGTCTAAATCGTGCTTTTTGATGAGCCGATTGAGGTGAAGATAGATGAACGCTAATCCTGGACTCGAGCCCCAATGCCCCAGAAGTCTATTCTTGATTTGCTCTGCCTTTAGGGGTTCCCTGAGAAGGGGGTTATCCTGGAGATAGATCATGCCGAGCGTCAGATAGTTACAAGCGTTCCAATAAGCATGTATCTTGCGCAATTCTTCGGCACTGAGCGGCCTTCCTGACACTGTAGCTCTGGCTTGTCCGTATGCGCTCAGAGACTTGCTCATCGTTTCGCTCTTGACGGATTTCTTTACAGGTTTCGCTTCTGCGACGGGCGTCATAAGATACATGTCTCCTTTCAAAATTTTTCGGGGACGAATCTTCTTCCCCGGAGTGTCGCCTGATCATCGTAAGCTTGCTTCATAGAGCGCTTAGGCAGTTTGATCTTCTCGCGCGGGAACCTCTTATACGGGATAAGGCTCAGGAGGTGTGCGATGCAGTTGAGGCGCACCCGTTTCTTGTCGTCGGATCGAGCAATATACCAGGGGGCAGCCCGGGTATCGGTAGCTTTCAGCATCTGGTCACGCGCACGCGAGTAGTCATACCAGCGTTCACGGGAAGGTAAGTCCATCGGGCTGAGCTTCCATTGACGCAGCGGATCCTCTATGCGAGCCTCAAACCGCCGCTCCTGCTCCTCGTTGCTCACTTCTAGCCAGAACTTGATTAATATAAGTCCGGTTTCTACAAAATACTTTTCAACAAGTGGGCAGACTTCGAGAAATCTGCTGTGCTGCTCCTTGGAGCAAAAGTCCATCACATATTCCACACCGGCACGGTTGTACCAACTGCGGTCAAAGATCACAATTTCACCGGCTGCCGGAAAATGCGTGATATAGCGCTGCATATAGAGTTGAGTCTTCTCGCGATCTGAGGGGGCAGGAAGGGCTACAACACGGAAGACGCGCGGGCTTACTCGCTCTGTGATGGCCCGTATCGTGCCACCTTTCCCCGCTCCGTCACGTCCTTCAAAGATGATGACAACGCGCTGCCCCCGGTGTTTCACCGATTCCTGGAGCAGGCAGAGCTGAGCTTGGAGACGGCGCAATTCTTTCTCGTATTCTTTGCCTGTTAGCTTCGAATTCTCAGTGCCGGTCCGTTTCTTCGTTGCCATAAAAATCTCCTGTACGGCTTGCGAAATCTCCAGTCGTTGAACGCGAACAGCGCAAGCGAAAAGGCCAGCAGCGCAAGCAGGTTCGGCCATCGCTCGTCCCACTCTAGGAGGGATGATTCGACATCATTTGATCCGTCCCCTTTGGGGATCAAGCGATCGTGAGGTTCTCACACAACGTTGGAGTATTCGGCCCATTCCGAACAGTTCTGGCCCACCCGTCTCCGTTTTCAACCCAAAAATTATGCCTGCCTCTACGGATCGGCAACTGGGGAAATCCCTAGTTGGAACTGATGACATGGGTCGGGACCTCATCCTGCTTGAGCGAGGTGAGGTTCTCAAATTGATGGGAGCCGTAAGTCCAGGGAGTGTCACGTACGGTTCTGAGAGGGCGTCGGCGTTACATTCCCCAGGTCTATTTCGTCACTGCGATTGACTTGCGGAAGAGCATAACGCTGTAGGAGAAGAACGCCAGCCCGATCACAGCGACCATTGTGAAATTGCGCCACACGGCCGCCAGTCCGCCACCGCGGTAGATGATGATCTGCGAGAAACTGACGAAGTGCCGTGATGGCAGGAAATACGTGATCGCCTGCAGCCAGCCAGGCTGACTTTCGACGGGGGTCGATCCGCCCGAAAGGAGCTGCAACACCATAACCACAAGGACGATCAGCAGCGCGAACTGCGCCATCGATCGTGAGATGGTCCCGAGAAACACGCCGAGTGCCGTCGCAAAGAACAGATACAGCAGTACACCGACGAACCAAAGGAGCACGGATCCCTGGATCGGCACATTAAGGATCATTCGGACAACGAGGAACAGCGAAAGCATCGTGGCGATGAGAATCACGAGACCGTTCGCCACGACCTTCGCCATCGCGATCTCGAAGGGAGTGAGCGGCATCACCAGGAGGTGCTCAAGCGTGCCGTGTTCGCGCTCGCGGATCACCGCTGCTCCCGTGAGCACGATCGTGAGCAGAGAAAGTTGGTTGATGATGGCCATGATGCTCGAGAACCATGCCGAGACGCCATTCGGGTTGAACATCTTGCGCTCAACGAGGTTCACAGACCCGCTTGTGTCGAGATCCGTTCGCTTGAGATAGGTCGAGAGGCGCTGAGTGATGATGTTGTGGATGTAGCCCGCGCCGATGCCTGCCTGCTGCATGGCGGTCGCGTCGATGTTCACCTGGAGGTCCGGCTGACGTCCGGCAAGCATATCTCGTTCGAACCGGGGCGGAATTACGACGACGAACATAAAGCGGCCCTCGTCCATGGATCGCTCGATTTCGTTGGTTCGAATCCTCACCGGATACTGAAAGCGAGGGGGATAGAACGCATTGATCAGCTCCTCCGACAGCGCGGACTGGTCCTCGTCTGCGAAGGCGATCGAAGCATTGTTGACCTCGTTCGACGTACCGCTCGCCTGTTGGTAGATGGTCCATGTGAAGGCGTAGAGCACGAACAGCACCAGTACCTTATCGCTCAGGACGCTACGGAGCTCTTTGATCGCAAGCCAGAAGATGTTCTTGAGAGAGTCCATCCCTACTTCTCCTGCTTCTTCAGCCCGAGCATGCTTACGAACAGGAGCACGGGGATCCAGCAGAGGAGAATGAGCATGTCGTTCCACATGAGATCGGCTCCTAGCCCTTTCGTGTAGGCGCCCAGGCTTGAGTGCATGTAGTACGTTGTGGGCCAGATAGAGCCCACAACGCGCGCACTCCCCTCCAGTGTCGATATCGGCTGCAACATCCCTGAGAACTGGATCGATGGCTGAATCGTGAGAATGGCTGTGACAAACACGGCCGCGACTTGAGTGCTTGTGAATGTCGAAGTCGCCATTCCAATTCCTGTTGTGACAATGACATAGATCAGCGTGCAAAGCGTCAGAAGCAGAAAGCTGCCCTTTATCGGGACACCGAACACGATCAAGGCAAGCGTCACAAGAATGAAGAAGTTGATCATGGAGATGACAAGATACGGCAGTTGCTTACCGAGCAGATATTCGAGCCGTCCTGTTGGAGTGACGTAGAAATTGATGATCGAACCCAGTTCCTTCTCGCGCACGATGCTGACCGTCATCAGGACTGCTGGAATCAGGATGAGGAGTATCGCCGGCACACTAGGGACGATCGAGTAGATGCTCTCGAACGTGGGGTTATAAATGTAGCGGTCCTGGAAGTTCGCGGTGTACTTGGCTGGCTTTTGATAGAGCCGATTGTCCGGGTCTGCAAGCAGTGTGTTCTGGACCCCCTCCATGTACCCCCTGATTGTCTCGGCGCGGAAGGGGTTCGCTCCATCGATCTGAACGAAGACGTCGGGAGTATTGCCGCGACGCAGGTCGCGGCTGAAGTTCGGGGGAATCTCGACCACGGCTGCGACTTCGTCCGCCTGCATGCGATTCAACGCATCCTTGTCGGAGAATGTTGGACGTTCCCACCTGAAATATCGGGGGATCGATCTGAACTGCTCGAGGTATATCCGACTGTCCTGCGATTGATCGCGATCCAATGCGGCTATTTTAATGTGCTCGACATCGCTCGTAATGCCGAAGCCGCAGGCCAGCATCATGAGGGCCGATCCCAGAAAGGCAAATGTCAGCCGAATGGGATCACGCATGATCTGAATCGCCTCGTTACGAGCATAGGCCAACATCCGACGTAGCGGCAGGGGAAGCGCCGCCTTTTCGTGTGCCATCGCGAGGGTGGACACTGGGGCCGCAGATACACCGGTCGTAACCTTAGCCTGCGTCGAACCTTTCGACTCCTGCGCGATCGCGTCTTCCATGTAGCCGATGAACGCCTCCTCTAGACTTGTGGCGCCGCGTGCGTCGATCAACTTCTGCGGTGCATCGCACGCGAGCACCTTGCCGGCATTCATCAGCGAGATGCGATCGCAGCGCATTCCTTCGTTCATAAAGTGGGTCGTAACGAAAATCGTCACGCCTTGATTACGAGAAAGGTCGACCAGCAGCTCCCAGAAACTGTCGCGAGCAACCGGATCGACCCCCGAGGTGGGTTCGTCGAGGATCAGCAACATAGGCTCGTGAAGCACCGCGACCGCCAGCGAGAGCCGTTGCCGCAAACCCATAGGCAGCGAATCGGCCAGCGCATCGAGATGTGGCCCCAAGCCGAATCGTTCGACCAGCTCATCGATGCGCGCGGTGGCTTTTTCTGGCGGAATGTGAAAGAGGCGTGCGTTTAATACGAGGTTCTCCCGCACCGTGAGCTCGCCCCAAAGCGAGAAGGCCTGCGTCATGTAGCCGATGTTGCGACGGACCTCCATACTGCCGGCTTCAACCGATTTGCCAAAGATCTTCGCTGTGCCTTCGGTAGGAGGCAAGAGCCCGACAAGCATCTTCATCGTCGTCGATTTGCCGCAGCCGTTAGAGCCGAGAAAACCAAAAATCTCTCCGCGCTCTATCTGCAGGCTCACATGATCGACAGCTGTGAAGCTGCCAAAACGCTTGGTCAGGCCGTACGCCTCGATGGCGATTTCGGGTTCTTCGCTTACGGCGAGTGGCGGAATCACAAGCTCCACATGGCCCTTGCGCTTTTCTTCAGGGAGCAGACCGACGAAGCAGCGCTCAAGATCGTTGGAGCCCGTACGCTCCATCAGCTCAGTCGGCGTTCCTGTAGCGAGGACCTTTCCCTCATCCATCGCGACGATCCAATCCCATTGCTGTGCCTCGTCCATATAAGCCGTTGCGATGACGACGCTCATAGTCGGCTGACTCTTGCGAATATCGTTGATAAGCGCCCAGAACTGGCGCCGCGAGAGCGGATCTACACCTGTGGTCGGCTCATCGAGGATGAGGAGATCCGGCTCATGGACCAGGGCTCCACAGAGTCCTACCTTCTGCTTCATGCCTCCCGAGAGCTTTCCTGCTGGACGTTCGGGAAACGGACCTAGCCCGGTGGCATCGAGAAGTTCTTTGACACGGCGGGGACGCTCACTTGGAGATAAGCCAAAAAGCTGCGCCATGAAGTCTACGTTGTCGTGGACACTCAGTTCCAGGTACAGGTTCTTGCCGAGACCCTGCGGCATGTAAGCGATCTTCGGGCACACGGCGCGGCGGTGTCGCGCCTGCCTCATGTCGCCGCCGAGCACGTCAATCTCTCCCTCCTGCATCTTCTTCGATCCCGCCATCAACCCTAAAAGCGTCGACTTGCCGGCGCCGTCCGGACCGATGACGCCGACCATGACTCCCGTTGGAATATCGACGGAAATTCGATCGAGCGCGAGCACTTTGCCGTAGTGGTGCGTGACATCTCGAATCGAAGCGACCGGCTTGACTTGCGAGGGCGGCGGGTTTGCAACCTCTGTTGCCATAGGACACCTTAATTGGGCCTAACCGAAGTATGAAGTGGCTCCAACGCAGAGGTCTTCGTCGTTGGGTTGATGAGGCCCTTCTCTAACCAGTCCGGCCACCGGGCGTCGGAATTCACCTTCACATAGCCGACCCCGCGCACGCCCGTTTTAATGCGTTCGATGTAGTGCGTGACAACCTCGGGAGGGATCTGAAGCTTGACGCGAAACATCAGCTTCTCGCGCTCGCTCTTCGTCTCGACCTGCTTGGGCGTAAATTGTGCCTCAGGTGACACGAAGCTTACATACGCGGCAGCAGCAGCGTTTGGTTCGTAATCGACGGTAATGCGTGCGGGCTCGCCGGTTTTCAACCGGGCAGCCTGATCGGATGGGAGGAAAATCTCCATATAAACGTCGCTCAGATCCACGAGAGTCAATGCCTTGCCACCGGGACCAAGGACTTCGCCTGGTTCTACCAGCCGATAGAGCACGCGGCCGGTTACAGGGGAGATTAGAGTCGCATCCTTGATGCGGCTTTTGGTCACCTCTACCTGGGCCAAGGCGACTCCGATCTGCTGTCGTGCAGCGTCTGCTTGTGCTTGTGCGGTGGTCCGCCGTGCTTGTGCGGCTCCCGTTTTTGCTTGTGCTGCACCGACCCGCGCCTGCGCTGCTTCCACCCGCGCTTCTACGTCCTTGAGCGTCGCCTTTGTCGTGAGCACGGCGGTCTGGCGGACGTCGAACAGGGCCTTCGAGGTTGCATTCTCCGCTAGCATTCTTGTCTGGCGGTCCGCTTCAGTCTGCGCGAGTTGGACCTCGCCGTTCTGCTGCTCGACGGCGGCGTTGGCTGAGACGACGTCTGCGTTGGCCCCAGCAACGTTCGCATTGGCCTGAGCAATATCTGCGTTGGCTTCGGCGATGCCAGAATTAGCGGCGGCAAATTCCTCCTTGGCGGATGCGACGGCGGCATTGTTCTTTGCCAATTCCTCGTCGAGCGTTGATGTGTCCAGTTGCACTAACACTTGGCCTGGTCTCACCAGGTCGCCCTCGTTCACCATGATTTTTTGGACCCTGAGGGGCTCCTTCGCCGAGGCATCAGAGAGCTTGGCTTCGATACGACCGTTCCCGGACACGATACCCGCCGGCAAACCGGACCGCTTTGACATCCAATATTTGTAGGCCAGGATGCCAACGGCCACGATGACGACTGAGATGATGATCCACTTCTTGGAAATTTTGCTGGCCATGATGTTCCTACCTCACGGGTGGTGCCGATTACTTTTTGGCGGGCTCCGCCGTCATCTGCTTCGAGAACAAATTACCCCAATTCGTGCGATTCTCCATCTCGCCCCTGATAGTGTTGGGCACGAATGGCTGACCGATGCTCATCTCCCAGCCGCCACCGAGGGCCTTGTACAAACTGATCACGTTCGTCGCGGCATTCGAGCGCAGATTGACGAGATTGTTCTCCTCCTGCAAGAGCGTTCTTTCGGAATCGAGCACGCGCTGATAATCCACCGCGCCTTCCCTATACTGGAGCGAGGACAGTTCGACCGACCGACGTGCGGCCGTCACGGCGATTTGCTGGGAAGAGGTCGCCTCGAGTGTTTTGATGAACCCTGTAATACCGTCCTCTACCTCTTGCGAGGCCCTGAGCACTTTGTCCTGATACGTCGTGAGGGCTTGCTGAAATCGCGCATCCTCGACGCGCACTTGATTCCTGATGCGTCCGAAATCGAAGGGCTGCCAATAAACGCGCGGACCCACTGCATAGAAAAAGCTTGCGGGATCCAGAAAGTTGAAGGGCGGAACAGTGGGATCAGTCGAGTGAACGCCCAGTGCACCGGAGAGAACGAAGTGCGGATAGAGTCCCGTCTTTGCGATACCAATGCGTTCCGATTGCGCCATGGCGACGAATTCAGCACTCCGAATATCCGGGCGACGCCGCAGCATATCTGCGGGAATACTCACTGCCACCTGCGCCGGCGCCACCGGGATCATCTGCGGGCCTTGCAACAGGTTCTGGAGCGAGCCTGTGGGCTGACCGAGCAAGGTGGAGAGGGCGTTTTGCGATTGAACGAGACTGATCTCGAGCTGAGGAATTGATGCCCGGGTGCTCTCGAGCAGCTGCCGTGCCTGCGTAACGTCTAATTCTGACGTAGCCCCATTACGGAAACGCGAATCAGAGATGCGTAGCGATTCTTCCTGGATGCGCACATTCCGGCGACCTTGCTCGATCAGCTCTTCAAAGGTGCGAATCGCCACGTAAGTCCGCGCGACTTCGGCGCACAGAGAGACGAGTGCGTTCTGGTAGTCGTCAACGGAGCTCACATAAGTGGCCTTCTGCTCTTTGACGGCTCTGCGGTACTTACCCCAGAAGTCCGCTTCCCACGATGCATCGAAACCGAGCCGCTGGTTCCAGTAATCTCGGGTGAAACCCGGTGGTCGGTTGACCGTATTGTTGCTGAGACCTATCCGGTTTACGCTCGCAGAAACCTCATTCTGCGGAAACTGATTGCCGACCGCTATACCGAGCGCGGCACGGGCTTCCATGATCCGTAGTCCAGCAACCTGAAGCGTCAGGTTCTGGCTGTAGGCGAGCTGGATCAGCTGTTCGAGCGTTGGATCGTTGAAGGCTTTCCACCATGCGTTGTCCGCGACCGGCTGCGCAGAGATCTGTGAGCTCTTCACGGTCCAATTGTCATTTACCTTTAGCACCGGTTTCTTGTAGTTCGGGCCAACCGAGCAACTCGTCAGCATCAGCACCGCGCCCATGAGCATAACGACGGAACTGGCACTTAGGCGTCGATGAGTAGTGTCGGATTCAAATTTACGACCAATCGGCATGACGCGGTCCTCATCTGTCTGGCTGACGAGCGTACATCAACCTGGCCCTCTGAGAATTCCCGGCAATACGTCGCGCCATCCCACGATGTGTCATAGAAAAGATCGTGGTGACGCCGGCCCTGAATGGAAACCCTTTAGATCTCCGAGAGTCCTCGTCGTGGCGTCGATTTTTCGCGACTGTTAGGAGTCCGGACGCTCTTCTCACAGACGGAAAGCAAAACTATGCATGCAACAAACACCTGCTTTTCATGAATGCCCTCATGGTCCGGGAAAAACGTGATTCCTCCAATGCGCAGATATTTCTTGGCTTGGTCATCGCTATTCACCCAAAAAAAATAACGCAGCCCCTCCGTATCTGCAATTAGGGAAATCCCTAGGGTCGCGCGACCGTTCATTTTTGGACCACAGCCTAATCGTTTTCCTTCACCGGATCCTTCATCTCAACAAACCCCATCTCGATACCGGCGTCGTGTAGGGTGTCGTCGAGCTCGCAACTGCATCGACTGCGGTGACGCCTACGCTGGTCGATCAATTGGATCTCGGTCATATTTCGCTTGTCGTCACGGAAGATGGGGTAAGCTTGCACCTGCTGACAATGCATTGCACTTAAAATTCGCAGGGAGGTTTTGAAATGGCAAAGCCGACTATCGTACTAGTGCATGGATTTTGGGTGGGGCGGCACACTGGAGCAAAGTGATTCCGCGACTGAACAAAAAAGGTTACACATCGATTTTTGCGGTCGAGAATCCGCTGACCTCTTTGAATGACGATGCCGAGCGGACACGCAAGATGATTGCGCAGCAAAAAGGGCCGGTGCTGCTGGTGGGCCACTCGTATGGCGGAGCGGTGATTACTGAGGCGGGCAATCAGCCGAACATTGTTGGGCTGGTCTATATTGCGGCTTTCGCTCCGGAGGTAGGGGAGACCGTGTCTTCGATCTCGAAAGCCTTTGCTGCGCCGGGCGTTGGGAACCTGCTTCCAGATAGCTATGGGTATCTGTGGATCAAGCAGGACAAGTTTCATGAGAGTTTTTGCCAGGACCTGACGGCGGAGGAAGCGCTTGTGATGGCCGTAACCCAGAAAGCGCCGCTTGTGAGTCTGTTTGGCGACAAGATTACGGCGGCGGCGTGGAAAAACAAGCCGTCGTGGTACCAGATTTCGAGTAGCGACCGGATGCTTGCGCCTGAGACGGAGAAGAGGATGTCCGACAGGCTGGGCGCGAAGAAGGTGATCACGCTGGATGCGAGCCACGCGTCGCTGGCATCTCGGCCGGATGAGGTGACGGCACTGATCGACGAAGCTGCCAACGCGACGCAATGTTGACGACGGCTCCTTTGATGCAAACGTGAACTTCATCTTGCCACTCTGGATGTAGAGAACACTGCATCTATCGGATCGCCCCGCGAGAAAACGGATGCGTCGGATCGCGCTGTCGCCTGGCCTTTCCATCTGTAAGTTGTGCCTGATCAGCTACAAGTGATCAGATGGTCATCGCCCGCAACAATGCACTTTTCGCTTCGATGAAATCTTGCTGGTGAGGATAGTTGCGAATCTTGTTGATCTAATTCATACTTATTGACGATGCGACGCTGACGGTTGCATCGAGGCGAAGGACATATGGACCTTTGGCCGCTGGCAGTTTATCTCGTAATCGTTAGCACGCTCGTTGTCGCTATGCTTGGCCTGTCTTTCATACTGGGTGAGCGGCACCACGATCGGGCAACGGGCACCCCCTATGAATCAGGCATCCTCTCGCAGGGTTCTGCGCGGGTGCGGTTGTCGGCCAAATTTTATCTGGTCGCAATGTTCTTCGTAATCTTCGACCTCGAAGCAGTCTTCATCTTTGCCTGGGCGATCTCCGTCCGTGAAGCTGGATGGACCGGCTACGCCGAGGCCACACTTTTTATAACGGTCTTGCTTGCGACCCTTGTCTATCTATGGCGCGTAGGTGCGCTGGATTGGAGACAAGGAAGCAGGCGGACAGTGAGTTAAAACGGTGGTGCGTTATGCGCTGGTCGATCAGTCGGCCTGGTGCTCCTCAGGCTGAGAAAACCGTTGAATCTACTGACGAAGCGATCCGCCGTACTCTGATCTTGTCCCGCGTCGAAGACCTTGTTGCGTGGGGACGCAAGAACTCCGTCTGGCCCTTCAACTTTGGTCTCTCCTGTTGTTTTGTAGAGATGGCTACGAGCATTACCAGCAAATATGACATCTCGAGGTTCGGCGCTGAAGTGATACGCGGCACGCCGCGCGAAGCGGACCTTATGGTGATCGCCGGTACGGTCTTTATCAAGATGGCTCCTGTCATCCAGCGCCTTTATGAACAGATGATGGAGCCGCGCTGGGTGATCTCCATGGGCTCGTGCGCGAATTCAGGCGGCATGTATGACATCTACAGCGTTGTGCAGGGCGTGGATAAATTTCTGCCCGTAGACGTATATGTGCCTGGCTGTCCGCCTCGGCCGGATGCATTTCTCGAAGGTGTTTTGTTGTTGCGTGATGCTGTAGGAAAAGAAAAGCGGCCGCTGAGTTGGGTGATTGGGCCGCAGGGAGTGGGACGGCCTGAGATGCCTTCGATGCGAGATCAGAAGCGACCTCAGCGGCAGTTGCTGACCGTGCTCAGGACTCCCGATAGCGTTTAGTGGCACCGGTGGTGTTGTATGGCGAGCGGTCTTATCCTCGATCAGGAACTACGGCATGAATTGGGTGTTCCCGGTGTGCCTCAGTCAACCTGCGATGATATTCCTACATTCTGGGTTTCGAAGGATGACATTCACGAAGCGGTGCGATCGCTTCGCTCCGTCCCCGACCCATATGCGATGCTGTATGATCTGACGGCGATCGACGAGCGCGGACGTGCGCACCGCAAGGATCAACCGCCGAGCGACTTCTCGGTGGTCTACCACCTCTACTCGTTTGAGCGAAATGCGTATGTCCGGCTAAAGGTCGCGCTCAAAGAAGGCCAAATCGCACTGCCGACGATCACCGACATTTGCCCTGCGGCCAACTGGTATGAGCGCGAGGTGTGGGACATGTTCGGCATCGTCTTTGAACGGCATCCACATTTGGTGCGTATTCTCATGCCGCGGACATGGTCGGGACATCCTTTGCGCAAGGACCATCCAGCCCGTGCGACGGAGATGGGGCCTTTCCGTCTTTCTGAAGAAAAGGAGGACGTCGAACAGGAGGCGTTGCAGTTCCATCCTGAAGAGTGGGGCATGTCGCGGGAGCATGACGGTCTGGACTTTCTCTTCTTGAACGTAGGGCCGCAGCATCCGGGTACACATGGCGTTCTACGCATCGCTCTCCAGCTTGATGGCGAAGTCATCGTCGATGCCGTGCCAGACATAGGATTTCATCATCGCGGCGCAGAGAAGATGGGTGAACGCCAGACTTGGCACACCTATATCCCTTACACCGACCGCGTGGACTATTTGGGTGGTGTGATGAATAACCTCGCCTACCTGACAGCAGTCGAAAAGCTTGCAGGCATTACGGTGCCGCCACGGGGCCAGATGATTCGCGTGATGATGGTAGAGCTCTTTCGCATTATCAGTCATCTGGTCTGGTACGGCACCTTCGCGCAGGATCTCGGCCAAATGTCGCCGGTGTTTTATCTCTTCAATGACCGCGAACGAGCCTTTGGCATCGTCCAAGCGATCTGCGGCGCGCGCATGCATCCGAACTGGTTTCGCATCGGCGGTGTTGCACAAGACCTCCCGAATGGGTGGGACGGACTATTCCGTGAATTCCTGCAATACCTACCAAGCCGGCTCGATGAATACGATCGCACCGTCATGCACAACGGCCTTTTCAAGGCGCGCACAAAGGGGGTCGGCGGCTGCACAGTTCGTGAAGCGATAGATTGGGGCATGACGGGCCCAAACCTGCGCGCCTGCGGACTCGAATGGGATTTTCGAAAGAAGCAGCCTTACGCCTGTTACAGCCAACTCGACTTTGATATACCAGTGGGTCGTTCTGGCGATTGTTATGACCGCGCAGTGGTACACATTGAGGAGATGCGTCAGAGTCTTCGCATCATCCAGCAGTGTGTCGACGACATGCCGGGAGGCCTATATAACGCAGAGCATCCCCTTACTACGCCGCCACCCAAGGCACGTACCATGCAAGACATCGAGACACTTATCCATCATTTTCTTGGCGTCAGCTGGGGTCCAGTCATTCCAGCGGGAGAAGCGATGACCGCAATCGAAGGAACCAAAGGCAATAACGGTTACTACCTGATCAGCGACGGAGGCACTGGCTCCTACAGGACGCGCATCCGCACACCGTCATTCCCGCATATGCAGATGCTTCCGGTGCTGTGCAGGGGACTTATGATTCCGGACCTGCTGGCGATTCTTGGAAGTCTGGACTATGTACTTGCTGATATCGACCGGTAATACGGAGGAGGAGGTGAAGCGATGCTGACCACCGAGGAACGAAGAGCGATTGAGGCGAAGCTTGCCGACTATCCGAACACGCAGGCCGTGAGCATTGAGGCTATGCTGCTTATCCAGCGATATCGCGGATGGGTCTCAGAGGAAAGCCTGCGCGATCTCTCGGAGCTTCTTGGGCTTTCAGTTGCCGATTTGGATGGGGTCGCGACGTTTTACAACCTGATTCGGCGCAAACCTGTGGGGCGGCATGTGGCGCTGCTTTGCGACAGCGTCTCCTGTTGGATCATGGGCTGCGACCGCGTGACTGACCATCTTTGCAGCAGCCTGGGTACGACGCTCGGTGGGACGACAGCAGACGGACGCTTCACCCTGTTGCCTATTGTCTGCCTGGGTGCGTGTGATCACGCACCCGCCATGATGATCGACGGCAAGTTGTACGAAGATCTTGACGAGCAGCGGATCGAGGAAGTCGTAGCACAGTACGAGTAGGTGTTCTATGGAGAAACCACTCACCGGTAACTTCCGAACCGACGGAGAGGCAGTATGCCTCAAAGAATATGAACTCAGTGGAGGGTATCAAGGCCTTCGCAAAGCGCTTCTGAAAGCGCCAGCTGAGGTCACCGACTCGGTGAAGCAGTCGAAGCTTCGCGGGCGGGGAGGTGCGGGTTTTCTCACCGCCATGAAGTGGAGCTTCGTACCCATTGGAAAAGAAGCACCGCATCCGAAGTATCTAGTTGCAAACGCCGACGAGATGGAGCCTGGCACGTTCAAAGATCGCGCGCTGATGGAACGCGATCCGCATCAGTTGATCGAGGGCATGATCGTCGCCGCCTATGCGATCGAGGCCGACCTCGGTTATATCTTTCTGCGGGGAGAATACGAGCGTTGTTACGAGCGTCTTGCCCGGGCGATCGTCGAGGCGCAAGCAAGTAACTACCTCGGGCGCAACATCCTTGGGTCGGGCTATAGCTTCGAGATTCATCTTCACGCCAGCGCTGGGCGCTACATCTGTGGCGAGGAGACCGCCCTGCTCAATGCGCTCGAAGGCAAGCGGGCGCACCCGAGAACGAAGCCTCCATTCCCACAGATCTCAGGACTCTGGGGAAAACCGACCATCGTCCAGAACGTAGAGACGCTTTGCAACGTTCATCACATCGTGAACCATGGGGCCGGTTGGTTCCGAGACCTGAGTCGCACCGAAGACGGTGGTACGAAGCTCTATGGTGTCAGTGGCAAAGTCAAACGGCCGGGGCTCTGGGAGCTTCCAATGGGCACGCCGATGAGGGAGATCCTTGAGGATTATGCAGGGGGAATGCGCGATGGCTTGCACTTTCGCGGGGCCCTGCCCGGCGGAGCGTCGACGGACTTTCTGGTGGAGGAACACCTAGACACCCCCATGGACTATGACAGTGTGCAGAAAGCGGGAAGCCGGTTAGGCACCGGAACGATGGTTGTGCTGGATGATCAGACGTGTCCGGTAGGCATGGTCTGGAACCTCGAGCATTTCTTCGCGCAGGAATCGTGCGGCTGGTGCACGCCATGCTGGAGCGGGCTGGCGTGGACGGAAAAAATTTTGATGGCGATGGAACAAGGCAAGGGCAGCGCTTGCGATCTCGAAACGCTAAAGTTCCAGACGAAATTTCTTGCTCCTGGCAATACATTCTGCGCTTTTGCTCCCGGAGCAGTGGAACCACTTCAGAGCGCGCTGAAATACTTCGCCGATGATTTCCGTCGGCACGTCGATGAACACCGGTGTCCTTGGAGGACATGACCGTGGCGACTATTTTGATCGACAATGAACCCGGGCAGGCCAACCACAAACAGAACCTCCTTCACGCCTGTCTTTCGCTGGGCTATGACCTGCCTTATTTCTGTTGGCATCCAGCGCTAGGATCGGTGGGGGCGTGCCGCCAGTGTGCGGTTAAGCAATTCCGCGATGAGCACGACACCACAGGAAAACTCGTGATGGCCTGCATGACGCCGGTCGCAGAAAATACTCGCATCTCGATTGTCGATCCTGAAGCCGTAGCTTTTCGGGCGGCGGTAATTCAGGGCTTGATGCAGAACCATCCGCACGACTGCCCGGTCTGTGACGAAGGCGGCGAGTGCCATCTTCAAGACATGACTGTGATGACCGGTCACCGACTGCGCGGTTATAGCTTTGGTAAAAGAACGTTTCGCAATCAGTATCTCGGCCCGCTGGTGAATCATGAGATGAACCGCTGCATTCAGTGCCAGCGCTGCGTACGTTTTTATCGCGAATACGCGGGCGGGCATGATCTGAATGCCTTTCACCTGCGCGACTCCATCTACTATGGCCGGCACGAAAACGGCGTTTTAGAGAGCGAGTTCAGCGGCAATCTGGTGGAGATCTGCCCTACAGGTGTCTTCACGGATGCGACTCTCAAGCGTCACTACACCCGCAAATGGGACCTTCAGATGGCGCCTTCGATCTGCGTACTTTGCGGACTGGGTTGCACCACTACAGCCGGCGAGCGATATGGCACGCTTCGCCGTGTGGTAAATCGCTACAACCACGAAGTGAATGGATACTTTCTTTGTGATCGCGGACGGTTCGGTTACGAATTCGTCGAGAGCAATTTGCGCATTCGCCACCCACTCGTGGACGGTAAAGCAGCCACAAAGGACGAGGCACTGGAACGATTTGCTGCTGTCCTCCGCGAGGGCAATGTAATCGGCATCGGGTCGCCACGAGCCTCTCTGGAGGCCAATTTTGCGCTGCGTGGACTCGTCGGTCCAGATCGTTTTTTCGCCGGAGTCCCCGACGAAGAGTCGCACTTGTTCTCGGCCATGATCCATATCCTGCGTGAGGGCCCGGCGCGGTCTCCCTCGCTCAATGAAGTGGAGCATTCGGATGCCGTGTTAGTTCTTGGCGAAGATTTCACTAATGTTGCGCCGATTATGGCCCTGCGGCTGCGTCAGTCCGTGCGCCAGGCTCCCATGCGGATCGCCGCAGGTCTACACATCCCAGAATGGCTGGACCACGCGGTACGAGAGGTGGTGCAGGACGCGAAGGGCCCGCTCTTCATTGCCTCTCCCTATGCAACGAAGCTTGATGACATCGCGACAGCTACCTATCACGCTGCGCCGGACGATCTGGCGCGGTTGGGCTTCGCCATCGCACATGCGATCGACGTTTCCGCGCCAGCGGTGACAGGGCTTTCGCCAGAGCTGGAAGCAACGGCCGGGGATATAGCTGCAGCTTTGTTGGGCGCTCAACGTCCTCTGGTAGTCTCCGGTGCAAGCTGCCGCAGTCAAAGTGTCATTAAAGCTGCGGCACAGATTGGCTGGGCTCTCTGCAAGGCCGGTCGGCCGGCAAGCCTCAGCTTCACCACTCCAGAGTGCAATAGCTTCGGGCTCTCGTTGCTGGAGCCCCATCCGCTTTCCGAGGCGTTCCGGACGATCAAGAGCGAACCGGCAGGTACGTTGATCGTCCTTGAAAACGATTTATTCCGCCGTGTCTCTGCAAACGAGTTAGCGTCGTTATTGCATGGCGTCCGGCATCTGGTCGTGCTCGATCATCTTGTTAACGCCACGACGGAAGCAGCAGAGCTTGTGCTGTCCGCTGGCACGTTTGCCGAATCGGATGGCACACTCGTGAACAGCGAAGGACGTGCGCAACGATTCTTCCAGGCTCTCGACCCCAGCACCGACGTGCAGGCGAGTTGGCGGTGGTTGCGTGAAGGCTCCGTGGCAGCGGGCTATAGGAGCGAGACACAATGGGATGGGCTTGACGACCTCACATCAGCGATGGCTGCAGAGATACCGGCATTCAGAACTCTCCCGAAGGTCGCTCCCCCACGAAGCGGTGTTGGCAAGGTTGCTCGCGAACCGAGCCGGTACAGCGGCCGCACAGCGATGCTCGCCAACATCAGCGTGCACGAGCCCAGGCCGCCGGACGATCCCGATTCCGCCCTGGCCTTCTCGATGGAATCTGGTCCGGAATCGGTTCCGTCTTCGTTGCTTCCATTCTTCTGGGCACCAGGATGGAACTCTGTGCAGGCGGTTAACAAATTTCAAAACGAGATCGGAGGACCACTGCGCGGTGGTGATTCTGGAGTTCGTTTGATCGAACCTTCGCACGAATCAGGTTGGCAATACTTCTCTACAATTCCTCCTAGTTTCAAGTTGCAGTCCGGGGAATGGCTTCTCATTCCCCTCTTTCATATCTTCGGTTCGGAGGAGCTGAGCCGACATGCGCAGGGTATCTCGCAACTAATGCCACGCCCCTATCTCGCATTAAACCCAACGGAAGCTTCCTTGGTGGGCGTGAAGGCCGGCGAGCGAATCAAGATAGTCGTTGAAGACTCTCAATTAGAACTCGAGGTCATGTTGCGCGCCGACCTGCCTCGGGGTGTGGCCGGCCTGCCTGCAGGCCTGCCTCCGTTCGACGGGGTACAACTCCCCGCCTTCTGCAAGCTCGCCTCCGTTGGAGCTGAACTCTCGTCGAGAGGTGTTCTATGAGGTCGAGCCTCTTTCCTCTGGTGATCATCGTCGTGGTGTTATTCGTAGTACTTAATTTGTCAGCCGGGTTGATTTGGGTCGAACGTCGTCTGCTTGCCCTGTGGCAAGATCGGTATGGTCCAAACCGCGTCGGGCCTTTCGGTCTGGGACAGATCGTTGCAGACTCGATCAAGCTCTTTACCAAGGAAGACTGGGTTCCACCTTTCGCCGACAAGCCCGTCTTTATCCTTGCACCTGCGATTGTTGTGGCTACCGCGCTGATATCGTTCGCAGTCGTACCGTTTGCTCCGGGATTTGTGATCGCCGATCTCAATATCGGAGTTCTCTTCCTTCTGGCCATGTCATCGTTGGGTGTTTACAGCGTCGTCCTCGCAGGCTGGTCTTCCAATAACAAATACTCGCTTCTCGGAGGAATCCGTGCCGCTGCGCAGATGATGAGCTATGAAGTCTTCATGGGGCTGTCGCTCCTTGGCGCCGTCATGCTGGCCGGCTCATTCCGTCTTACCGACATCGTCGAGGCACAGCGGGGGCTGTGGTTCGTGGTTCCTCAATTCCTCGCCTTCATCCTGTTTCTCATCGCGGGCGTCGCCGAAACGCGGCGGCTGCCCTTTGACCTTGCCGAAGCGGAGAGCGAATTGATAGCGGGCTTTCACTCGGAATATTCAGGTATGAAGTTCGGGATGTTTTTTGTCGGCGAATACATTGGTGTCATCCTCGTCTCGGCAACGATTACTTTGTTGTTTTTTGGCGGTTGGCTTGGTCCCTTGCTTCCCCCGGCAGTCTGGTTTGCTGTAAAGACGATGTTTTTTATCTGCCTGTTCATCCTGTTTCGTGCGGCGCTTCCCCGGCCGCGGTTTGATCAACTCATGTCCTGGGGCTGGAAGGTGATGCTGCCCCTCACATTGGTGAATCTTCTGGTGACGGGAGCTGTCGTGTTGGTCCGTAGCTGAAGGAGGCGCTTTGTGCTCAGCCTGTTGCGTTCTCTGTGGGAAGTCTTCCGGCACACATTTGCACGGCGTGTCACCGTTCAGTATCCCGAACAAAAAGCCTATCTCGCGCCTCGATACCGGGGGCGAATTGTTCTCACCCGCGACCCCGATGGCGGAGAGCGCTGCGTCGCCTGCAACCTCTGTGCCGTGGCATGTCCTGTGGCGTGCATCTCGCTCCAGGCAACGGAAGACGAGCATGGCCGAAGATATCCGGAGTTTTTCCGCATCAATTTTTCTCGCTGCATCTTTTGTGGCTACTGCGAAGAAGCGTGCCCCACATATGCCATTCAGTTGACTCCCGATACAGAGATGGGCGAATACAAGCGACAAAATCTTGTGTACGAGAAAGCAGATCTGATGATCGACGGTCCTGGAAAGTATCCCGACTACAATTTCTGGCGCGTCGCCGGAGTTGCTATCGGCGGTAAGGACAAGGGGCAGGCGGAGAACGAACTGGCGCCTGTCGATATCCACAATCTGATGCCTTGAGAAGACGCCATGGCCTTACTCTTCTATCTCGCAGGATTTCTCGCCATCGTCGCTACACTTCTTGCCATCACGCAGCGTCATGCGGTTCACGCGCTGCTTTATCTCATCGTGTCGTTACTGGCTGTCGCAGTGGATTTCTATGCGCTGGGAGCACCGTTTGTAGCGGCGCTCGAGATCATGATCTATGCGGGAGCAATCATGGTGCTCTTTGTCTTTGTCGTCATGATGCTCAATCTGGCAGAGCATGCAATGGAGGTGGAACGTGAGTGGCTGAAGCCAAAGAACTGGTTCTGGCCCACTCTTCTTGCTCTGATTCTGTTGGGAGAACTGATTTACTGCACCGTCACATCGCCCACCACGACTTCTCTCGCGAACGCCGTGAGTCCAAAGCAGGTTGGCATATCGCTCTTCAGTGAGTACTGGATTGGAGTGGAACTCGCGTCGTTGTTGCTGATGGCGGGATTGGTCGGTGCATTTCATATGGGACGCCATGCCATTGCGGGAGAGGAGAGAAAATATGTCACCGATACCGATGCAGCACGCACTGATTCTCGCGGCGATCTTGTTCGTACTGGGTCTCGCGGGACTTCTCACGCGGCGTAACCTTATCTTCACGCTCATGTGCATTGAGATCATGCTCAACGCAGGTAGTCTGGCATTCGTCGCGGCAGGGGCGCGGTGGGCACAGCCAGACGGTCAGGTTATGTTCCTATTCATTCTCGCCATGGCGGCCGCCGAGGTGTCGGTTGGACTGGCATTCGTACTCCTCTACCACAAACGGCAACTCGCGTTGGATGTGGACGCTGCAAGCGAGTTGAGAGGTTGATATGTTCCAACTGCTATGGCTTATCGTGACCATCCCATTCGCGAGTGCTGCCTTGCTCGCACTGTTCGGCTCCCGCCTGCCACGCCGCGTGGTCGCAGTCACGGGCGCCGGTTCTATCGGGCTTATTGCGGTCGTTACCTTACTAGTTGGCGCCGAGTTCATCTCATCTCCGCCCGCCGGCAACACTTATGTCCAGCACTTGTGGACCTGGATGGAAAGCGGCGGATTTCAGCCTGAGATCGCCTTCTATCTCGATCCTGTCTCCCTGATTATGCTGTTCGTAATTACCTTCGTCGGCTTCCTCATACATCTCTACTCGGTTGAGTACATGCGCGACGATGAGGGATACGCTCGGTTCTTTGCCTACATGAATCTCTTTGTGGCGTCGATGCTCACCCTCGTGCTGGCGAATAACCTTTTGTTGCTCTATCTGGGATGGGAGGGCGTCGGACTCTGCAGCTTCCTGCTGATTGGCTTCTGGTATCGCGAGCCGCAGAATGTGCGTGCTGCCAGCAAGGCCTTTATCGTGACGAGATGCGGCGATACTGCCTTCGCGCTCGGACTGCTTCTCCTGTTCACCCGGCTGGGAACGCTGGACATCCAGCAAGTCATGCATCGAGCCGCAGCGCAGTGGAACCCCGGCAGCAGCATTGCATTGATGGCAGCCGCGCTATTGCTGGGCGGTGCGGTCGGTAAATCCGCGCAGTTACCCCTCCAGACCTGGTTGCCGGACGCTATGGCTGGTCCTACTCCCACCAGCGCATTGATTCACGCCGCGACCATGGTGACTGCAGGCGTCTATCTGATTGCGCGCACGCATACGCTCTTCTCTCTGGCGCCCGTCGTTCAATTCGCAGTAGCAATCATTGGGACCGTCACCATGTTGCTTGCCGCCTTCAGTGCACTTGCCCAGCGCGATATGAAACGAGTGTTGGCTTACTCCACGATAAGCCAGATCGGTTATATGTTCCTCGCGCTTGGATTGGGGGCGTGGTCGGCAGCCATGTTCCATCTCATGACCCATGCCTTCTTCAAGGCGCTCCTCTTCCTGGCTGCCGGAGTGGTCATCCATGTGGTGCATGAGCAGGACCTGTATCGTATGGGCGGACTCCGCTCCGAGTTGCGGCTTGTCTTCTGGTCATTCGTGATTGGCGGTTCGGCGCTGGCGGGCCTGCCACTTATCACTGCAGGCTTCTTTAGCAAGGACCTCATCTTGTGGCAATCGTGGGCAGGCCCGAATGGAAATGCGTGGTTCTGGATCGCCGGCATGACCGGTGCCCTGCTCACGTCGCTCTACACCTTCAGGATGATTCTGTTGGCCTTCTATGGTCCACAGCAGTCGCACGTTAGATCAAAGAGCGGTCTTGCGGTGTATCTCTCACTGACGGTGCTTTGTGTTTTGTCGCTCGTAGGAGGATATGTGGATACGCCTCCACACTTTGGCGGATCGCCTGCGCTGTCCAACTTTCTGAGCAGCGCATTGCCGCCACTCGAAGAGGTGCACATAGGACCGATCACCGAGACCATCACCGCGCTCTCCGCAAGCACGGTGTTCGCACTCGGCCTAGGGTTCGCGTACCTGCTCTTTGGGCCGCAGCGTTCGCGGCAGCCCGCCACAAATATCTTCGAACAACTGTGGCTCGCCGGTTGGGGATTCGATTGGATGTACGACCGGTTGTTCGTCCGGCCGTTCCAGTGGCTCGTCCGCAAGTGCGCAAGCGATCCGGTGGACGTTCCGGTCAACGGGATAGCGCAGATGACCGTGCTGGGTTACCGTGCATTACGGTTGACACAAACCGGACGCCTGCGCTGGTATGCAACCGGTCTTGCAATGGGCACTGTCGTGATCCTGGCTATTGCATTGTTCACTCGTTGAGGTGCTGGCATGATTCTTCCGAGTCTCATCATGATTCTGATTGTCGGTGGCATCGCGTCCTGGATCGTTGCGCGTCGAAGCCCAGATGCAGCACGTTGGATTGCCCTCGTGAGCGTGATGGTAGATCTGGTAATGTGCCTTGGAATTTGGATCGTGCAGCCAGGACAGACACCGGAACGCTGGCGTATGGAATGCAACTTCGCCTGGATTCCGCAGTTCGGCATACGCTTTCATCTCGCTGTCGACGGGCTAAGTCTGACATTGCTGCTGCTGACCTACTTTCTTGGCGTCATGGCGGTCCTCTCTTCATGGACCGAGATCCGGGAAAAAGTCGGCTTCTTCCACTTCAACCTGCTTTGGGTACTGGCCGGGATCACAGGCGTCTTCATGGCTGTGGATCTCTTCGTCTTCTATTTGTTCTGGGAGTTGATGCTGGTACCGATGTACTTCCTGATCGGCATATGGGGGCACGAACGACGCATCTACGCCGCGACAAAATTCTTCCTCTTTACCCAGTTGAGCGGTCTGCTGATGTTGATTGCCATCGTTGCGCTCGCCGTTCTCCATCACCAGTCAACCGGTGTCTACACCTTCGACTATCAGCAGTTACTTCACACGTCGCTATCGCCCCGCGCGGCGCGCCTGCTGATGCTTGGGTTTCTCATCGCCTTCGCCGTGAAGCTGCCTGCGTTCCCCTTCCACACCTGGCTTCCCGATGCACACACCGAAGCTCCCACCGCAGGCAGCGTCGTGCTCGCAGGGCTCTTGCTGAAGACAGGAGCTTACGGCCTGATTCGTTTTGTTCTGCCGCTTTTTCCCGGCCCATCGCGTGAGCTGGCCCCCCTTATGATGACCATTGGAGTAGTCGGAATTCTTTATGGTGCTGTGCTTGCCGTCGGCCAGACCGACCTCAAGCGCCTGGTTGCCTACACCAGCGTGAGCCATATGGGATTTGTGCTACTCGGTATCTTCGCCGGAAATCAAATCGCGCTGGAAGGCGCCGTGGTCCAGATGGTCAGCCATGGAATCAGTACCGGCGCACTGTTCATCCTCGCGGGCCTGCTTCAGGAAAGACTGCACACGCGCGAGCTCTCACAGATGGGAGGTCTGTGGGAGACCATGCCGGCATTGAGCGGGGCAGGTCTTGTGTTCGCCATGGCCTCACTCGGGCTTCCAGGACTTGGGGACTTCGTGGGTGAATTTCTCGTCCTGCTAGGAACCTACCGGTCGAACGCTCGTCTCGCCATTTTCGCCACTCTGGGCCTTCTTGCTGCCACTCTCTACGGTTTGAGGTTTGCGCAAGGCGTGTTTCAAGGGCCCAACCGGCATCATTGGACACTGCCGGATATGAGGCCTCGCGAATGGGCAGTCCTTGGTTTGATGATGATCTGTCTTGTTTGGATAGGCCTCTATCCGCATCCGGTGCTGAACACCATACGACCGGGCCTGGCTGCCGCGCAGCAAATCGCATTTTCACAGGATAGTCAGGAGATAAAGAGATGAGCCACGCTGACTTTGTCGCATTGTTTCCGCTGATGATAGTTTCGGCAACCGCAGTTATTTTAATGCTCTCAATTGCAATCCGGCGTAATCACAGGACTGCTGCCGCAATTTCGCTCATCGGCCTGGCTGCCGGGCTCGGAAGCCTCCCCTTTGCATCGTCCGTCGCGCCGCGACAGGTCACTGGCTTCCTTATTCTCGATTCCTACTCATTTCTCTATATGGCGATCCTCCTTATCGCCTCAGTATTTGTATTCTTGTTCAGCTACGACTACCTCAATCGCCGTCAGGAACAACGTGAGGAATTTTACCTCCTCGTACTGTTAGCAACCACAGGCGCAATGGTGCTTGCGGCCAGCAGTAATTTCGCTTCCTTCTTTCTTGGGCTGGAATTGTTGAGCGTGTCGCTCTACGCGTTGATCGCATACATTCGCACGGAACGAGTGGCCATTGAGGCGGGGATCAAATATCTGGTTCTGGCCGCGTCATCATCATCCGTTCTGTTGTTCGGTCTTGCTCTCATTTATTCGGAATCAGGGTCCATGAAGCTCTCCCAATTCACTGCGATAACTAGCTCAACCGGCCAGGCGAGCTCGGTTCTTCTTTTGACAGGCCTGATGCTCACTCTCACGGGAATCGGTTTCAAGCTCGCGGTTGTTCCGTTTCATCTCTGGACGCCGGATGTCTATGAGGGCGCTCCCCTGCCGGTCACTGCGTTCATCGCCACCGTATCAAAAGGTGGAATGTTTGCGCTGCTCTTGCGCTGGTTTAACCCGCAGGGAGAGGGACCGGCAGGAGCGTCGGGCCTGGTCCTCTCGATCATCGCTATAGCCTCCATGCTGACGGGCAATCTTCTCGCACTGCGGCAAACCAACGTCAAGAGGATCCTTGCATACTCGTCCATTGCGCACATGGGCTATTTGCTGGTTGCGCTGCTCGCTGGCGGAACACTCGGCGCTCCGGCAGCCACCTATTACCTCATGGCCTACCTGGTGACCATCCTGGGAGCCTTCGGTACGATGACGATCCTCTCCGGCTCACGATCGGAAGCTTCTTCGCTCGACAGCTACCGAGGGCTCTTCTGGCGTAGACCGCTCGTCGCAGCCGCGTTCACCATCATGCTTCTCTCGCTTGCAGGAATTCCCCTCACGGCGGGATTCCTCGGTAAGTTCTACATCCTTACCGCCGGTGCTTCCCAATCCCGGTGGGTACTTCTCTTTACTCTCGTCGTCAGCAGCACAATCGGTTTGTTCTACTATCTGCGCATCCTTGTCGTCATGTATGCCCAACCGGTGGAGCCTGCTACAGCAAAAGACTCCAGCACGCAGCCTCTGCCTCTTCCGGCGACTCTGGCGCTGGCGGCTCTTACTGGTCTCGTGTTCCTGCTTGGCATAGTTCCGACGCCTTTCTGGAACGTCATCGTGGCGGCGGCACACAACCTCAGCTAATCATGGAAGGATCAGCCAGCACCAGCCCAAAAAACAATCAACCGGAGTCAGAACGGTCTAGCAGGGATATTTCCCTTCAATGTAGTGCTCGAGTTGCTCAATGGTATGATCCTGCGCGAAGGAGATCCACTGCACCAGGTCTCCGATCGAGATCACCCCTTGAACCTTGCCTTCGGAGACCACCGGAAGATGGCGGATCCGATTCGTCGTGATCAGCCGCATGGCCTCATCCACAGAACACTCGGGGGTGATGGTAATCAGCGGCTCAGACATGATTTCGCGCACCGGGGTTTCCCTCGACGAACGCCCCTGAAGGATCACCTTTCGGGCATAATCCCTCTCCGAAACGAGGCCTCCCAGGTGCTCGCCATCCATAACTAGCAACGCACCCACGTCTTTGTCCGCCATCACCTTCATGGCATCATAGACAGTCGCATCAGAAGGTACACGCCATACCTCTGTACCCTTCTTCCGTAGAATCAGACACACTGGATCGAAGACTCTCATAGCAACTCCTGACACGCAGTTGCGTCATAGAGTGGCCTTCAAAAGGAGGAACGAGGCAGGCGCACCGAACACCAGTGGCTATGTGTCGGGGCTCTGGGTCGCGGCGCTCTCTACTGGAAGAAAGACAGAACCTTCGTAGTTTCACCCCGCACGACCCAATGAAGAAGACCGTCACTCGATCCGAAATCATACGCCCAAATCTGATTCTTTCGCTACTTCACCTCACAATTACTTTGGACAGGACGTTCCATGAGCTCTAGACAAGGCCGGCTTGACCTTTGAAAATACGCAGCGTCGCGAAATCCCAGCCTTTTCTGTTTCGATCAAGACCGCAGGTACGCTTTCATATCGATGAGAAATAATCGTGGCAACCTGAGCAAAATCTTAGGGTTCCGTCAAAGAGGCTGGTTTGGTGAGGGACATGGCGGTTCTCAATAGTTGAGATTCTCAATGCCGGTTTGCCCGTAACTCGTCCGCAATCGCCGTGACGTACGCAGCGTCGTCACCGAATCCTGTACTCGCGTTCTGACAAAGTTCTCGGGCGATCCTTAAGACCGACCTTCTACCCAGGCCAGAGTCATAAATTTATGATTTGCAAAAGGTTCTTTTGTGGCTAGTATATGACCGACGTGGGGGAACCCATGGCGAAGCCTTCTGTACTTGTTAAGATCGACGGTTTCGGCAGCACGCAGCGGCGCGATGCGTGGTGGGTTGAAGTTGTGCCGGTTGCCATGCTTCTGGGCGCGTTCGGCATCTACGCCACCCTCCGAGCCTTCGAAGGGAAGTTCTATGAGTGGGGCCCTTACATCTCTCCGTTTTATTCTCCGCTGATCGACCCTAACCACCACTGGTGGCGGTTTTCTCCGGCACTTTTGATTCTGGCGGGGCCGCTCGGATTCCGCACAACCTGCTACTACTATCGGAAGGCGTATTATCGCGCGTTCTTTTTGGATCCGCCGGCTTGCGCGGTAGGCGAAGGAAGCAAAGGGGCGTACCGCGGCGAGACTCGTTTTCCGTTCATTCTGCAAAACCTGCATCGCTGGTTCCTTTACCTTGCATTTATATTTCTCGCGTTCCTGTGGTGGGACGCAATTCGCGCTTTCTTTTTCCCGGACGGATTTGGAATCGGAGTGGGCTCACTTGTCCTGCTGGCAAATATCGTCTTGCTGACCCTTTACACTTTTTCGTGCCACTCCCTGCGTCATCTAGCTGGAGGAAAGCTCGATTGCTTCTCTTGCACGTCGTTTGGCCCAACGCGCCACACTGCGTGGCGATGGCTCAGCAGTTTGAATGGTCGCCACATGCTCTATGCATGGATGAGTCTCATTTCAGTGGGCCTGGCCGATCTCTACGTGCGCATGGTCTCCTCGGGTTTCTTAAAGGATATTCGCCTCCAGTGACTACCGCCTACGAAACCCACGAGCACGACGTACTCATCATCGGCGCCGGTGGCGCGGGCCTGAGAGCTGCGATCGAAGCTCTGAGCCAGGGCGTGCGCGTCGGCGTTGTGTGCAAGTCGCTGCTTGGTAAAGCGCATACGGTTATGGCAGAAGGGGGAATCGCGGCTGCAATGGCGAATGTGGATACATCGGATGACTGGCGTGCGCACTTTCGCGACACCATGCGCGGAGGGAAGCTCCTTAACAACTGGCGCATGGCCCAGCTTCATGCTCAGGAGGCCCCTGAACGCGTGCGAGAACTGGAGCAATGGGGCGCCCTCTTCGATCGCACCGAGGATGGCGAGATTCTGCAACGGGCTTTCGGCGGCCACACCTTCAAACGGTTGTGTCACGTCGGAGATCGCACCGGTTTGGAGATGATCCGCACGTTGCAGGATCGCGGTGTGCATATGGGCATCGACGTGTATATGGAGTGCGCCATTACGCGACTGCTCAAGGATGGTGACCGTATCGCCGGTGCTTTCGGCTACTGGCGTGAGCAAGGCCGCTTCGTCATTTTCAAGGCCAAGTCTGTGGTCATTTGCACGGGTGGCATCGGCAAAGCCTGGAAGATCACTTCGAACTCCTGGGAGTACACAGGGGACGGTATGGCGCTCGCCTACGACGCCGGCGCCGATCTGACGGATATGGAGTTCGTCCAGTTTCATCCGACCGGGATGGTGTGGCCACCGGGCGTGCAAGGCATTCTGGTGACCGAAGCGGTGCGTGGCGAAGGTGGCGTTCTGCGCAACAAGAATGGCGAGCGATTCATGGAGCGCTACGACCCCAAGAGGCTCGACCTTTCCACCCGAGACGTTGTCGCTCGTTCGATCTACACCGAAGTGCGTGAAGGGCGCGGCACCGAGCACGGGGGCGCGTTTCTCGATATCTCTCACAAGCCGGCCGAGTACGTAAAGCGAAAGCTACCGAGCATGTATCACCAGTTTCTGGAACTGGCGGATGTGGACATCACGAAAGGTCCTATGGAGGTAGGCCCAACGTGTCACTACATGATGGGAGGTATCCGTGTGGATGCGGAGACAGCACAGAGTTCAGTTTCGGGACTCTTTGCGGCAGGAGAAGCAGCCGCCGGTTTGCACGGTGCAAACCGGTTGGGTGGCAATTCACTTTCTGATCTGTTGGTTTTTGGCAGGCGAGCGGGACTGGCAGCCGCGAAACATGCCAAACGAAGCTCAGTCCCCGCGATCGATTCTTCGCAAATTGGGGATGCGGAACGACAGATGCTTTTGCCTTTCGAGTGCTCCGGAGGCGAAACCCCTTACGCCATACATGCTGATTTGCAGGGCGTCATGCAAAGTCTTGTTGGCATCTTTCGTAACGAAGAAGACCTGCGCGGGGCTCTATCGGAGATCGACAAACTGAAAGAGCGCACAGCTCGCGTATATGTGGAAGGCTCACGGCTCTTCAACCCGGGCTGGCATCTGGCGCGGGATCTGCAAAGCATGTTGACGGTCGCGGAAGCAGTCACACGCAGCGCGCTGGCGCGCCGCGAGAGCCGAGGCGCCCATAGTCGCATCGATTACCCCCATCTGGATGATGCATGGGGGAAGATGCATAATGTCGTGGTGAAGAATGCGGACAGCATGATGCTCTTCGAATCGCCCGTCCTAGAGATGCCGGATGATTTGAAGCAATTGCTCGCAGAAGACAGTGGAGTTGCTAAAGTAGGCTAAGTCATGGCTGAGGTGCCGTTGGCAGAGGCGACGTTACAGATCTTCCGGGGTGACCGGGAAGGTGGCGAAGCCGTTAACTATCGAGTACCGCTCGTTCCGGGAATGGTGGTGCTCGACGCACTGCACTCAGTTCAAGCGCACCATGCACCCGACCTCGCCGTTCGCTGGAATTGTAAGGCAGGTAAATGCGGCTCGTGCTCAGCTGAGGTCAACGGTCGTCCGCGGCTCACTTGCAAGACGCGCATGGATGCTCTTCCCCTTGACGAGCCCATCACGATCTTGCCCATGAAGTCATTCCCGGTCATCAAGGATCTCGTGACCGATGTCTCCTGGAACTTCAAAGTGAATAAGAAGATTCCGCCTTTTCAGCCAAAACCTCACGTTGAGTGGAAGATGTACCAGCGGGATGTGGATCGCGTCCAGGAGTTTCGCAAATGCATCGAGTGCTTTCTTTGCCAGAATGTCTGCCACGTTCTACGCGAGCACGATAAACACGAAGAGTTTGGCGGACCTCGCTTCTTCGTACGTACGGCTTCGCTTGACATGCATCCGCTGGACGGCGTCTCGCGTGCAAATGTGTTGAAGGAGCAACTGGGCCTGGGCCTCTGCAACATCACCAAGTGCTGCACTGAGGTGTGCCCCGAAGATATCCACATCACCGACAACGCCATCATCCCGCTCAAGGAGCGGGTAGTCGATGAATACTATGATCCACTGCTCATGCTTGTCCGCAAGATCCGGAGCGCCGGAAAAGCCTAGCAGTAAAGGAGGCGCCATGACATACGAACTGAAACGCATCTCAACCGCGGGCATCACCGAGGCCCTCGCAAAGGCGCAACTCTACCGCAGCCTGAACGAACCGGAAGAAGCGGAGTCGATCTGCCGCGATATCCTGGTCATCGAACCGCAGCATCAACTCGCATTGCGGTTGCTCGGACTCGCGCTCACGGATCAGTTCGCGGGTGGTTCCTCCGATCGGGACCGCGAGGCGGAACAAACCTTTCTTCAGCTCAATGATCGCTACGAGCGGCTCTACTACACAGGGATTGCATATGAACGGCGTGCGAAAGCGCAGCTCCGCGCCGGACAGCCACCTTATATGGTGCTGCCTCTCTTCGAGCACGCGATGCGCTCGCTTGGAGAGGCAGAAAAGGTCCGTCCCGCAGGAAATGACGATGCGATTCTTCGCTGGAATCGCTGTGTACGTTTGTTGCAAACCACGGCCTACGTATGGGAACAGGAACCCGTTCCGTTCGAGGTGCAGGACGCACCTCCTACGTAGACCGGCCTCAGTGACAGCCAATCAGGATTTTGAGGAGCGGCAAGAATGAATGCCCTTCAAGGGTTTCTGCTTCCTACCGGCTGCGGAGCCCGTTGTGGCCAACCACCAGCTAGCGACTTATAGAGAATGATTGCCGCGCTTGCGCTGTCAAGGTGGCTGGTTGCATAGGCATCTTCCGATTGAAGCTGGACGCGTTGGGCGTCCAGGAGATCGAGCAGCCCGGTGGCTCCCTCTTTGAATCGGACATTTGCGAGGTCCGCCGCGCGTTTACTATCGAATGCAGCCTGACGAAGTTGGTCGCTTTGCTCCCGGGAGCGGGCATATCGGACGAGCGCGTTATCAACATCTTCAAGGGCCAATAAGACCGTCTGCTGGTATTGAGCGAGTTGGGCATCGCCGTCCGCTCGGCTGGCGGCGATCCTTGCGCGCACTCTGCCTCGATCCAGGAACGACCAGTCGATGTTGAGTGCCGCTAGATTCGTGGGACTGACGCCATCGAAAATCGTATCGGAATGGAATTGAGCCATGCCGAGAAGGCCGGCAAAGTTAACTCGAGGAAACAGGTCGGCAGTATTGATACCGATCTGTTCGGTTGCCGCATGGAGGCGCTCCTCGGAGGCATTTACATCAGGGCGCCGACGAACAAGATCCGCAGGCGTCCCAGGGTCGATCCGCTCCGGAAGATCCGGCAATGGCTTCTGCGCGTCAAGTTCGCTGACCAATGCATCGGGTGATTGACCGCACAAGACGGCTAAGCGATGTTCGTCGAGAGCGATCGCTGATAGCAAGCCAGGGATGCGAGCGGTCGTGCTTTCGTAGAGTGAGCGAGCTCGGGCGGTATCAAACTGCGTCCCTCGCCCCGCCGCGTACGTCGCTTCAACCAGCCTGACCGTGCGTTGTTCGTTGTCGGCGTTCTGCTGAGCGACGCGAAGCCGTTCCTGCTGTCCTCGAAGATCGATGTAGGTTGCAGCGAGTTCTCCTACAATCGCAATCTGCATCGCGCCGAGGTCATTGGCGGTTGCGAGTAATTGTTGGTGCTGCAGTTCCACGTTATGTCGAATGCGCCCGAAGAAGTCGAGCTCCCAGCTGGCGTTGATAGTGGAGTTGGAATACCGATAGTTCCTCGGATAGCCGAATGCTTGGTTCGCAGCGAGCCTCTGGCGGCCCACGTCTTCGCTCGCGGTTACGGTCGGATAACGATCGAACTTGCTCAAACGCCACAAGGCATTCGCAGCATCATAGTGAGCAAGAGCAGATCGTAGATCGTTGTTGGCGGCCAAGGCGCGCTCTACGAGCGCTGTCATCTCTGGGTCGCGGAAGCTGTGCCAAAACTCCGCATCCGTAGCGTCCGGTGAAATCTGCGTAGATGGCGCCGTGAACTGTGTAGGAAGCGCGACACTCGGACGCTGGTAGTGGGGGCCGACTGAGCAACCGACCGCGCCCACCGTGATGATCATAGCGAAAAAAATGTTAGACAAGCGCATCGACTGTCTCCTCCTTTTCCTCATGGAGGGCCACTCCACTCCACTTGCGCAAGACGACATAAAACACCGGAGTCAGAAACAATCCAAACAGGGTGACGCCGAGCATCCCCGAAAACACCGTGATGCCAGTGGCCTTTCTGACTTCGCTCCCGGCCCCGTGTCCAAGAAGCAGCGGAACCGAACCAGCGATGAAGGCGATCGAGGTCATGATGATGGGACGGAGACGGAGGTGGCAGGCTTCAAGGGCGGCTTCTATCGTGCCCTTGCCATGGATTTCAAGTTCGCGGGCAAACTCGACGATGAGAATTGCGTTCTTACAGGCAAGTCCCATCAGTACCACCAGACCGACCTGAACGAAGATGTTGTTGTCACCGCCCGAAAGCCAAACACCGAAGAGAGCAGCGAAGATGCAAACCGGAACGATCAGGATGACCGCCAGGGGGAGGGTCCAGCTCTCATAGAGAGCAGCCAGAACGAGGAACACAAGCAGAATCGCCAATGGGAAGACGACAGCCGCTGCGCCGCTCTGATTGGTCTGCTGATACGTGAGATCTGTCCACTCGAGAACCATACCGGGAGGAAGCACCTTTTTTGAGATCTCGGTGAGTTTCTCGACGACCTGTCCTGAAGAAAGAACTCGTGGGTCCGCGTCACCGATCAGGTCCGCGGCAGGGTAGTTGTTGTAACGCATCACGGGATCAGGACCAAAGGTTTGAGTGATCGTCGCGACCGAACCGATCGGCACCATCTCTCCGCTCCCGTTACGCACGCGTAGATTGGTAATGTCTTCAGGGCGCTGACGGTGTTGGCTGTCTGCCTGAACCATCACGCGGTAGACCCTGCCGAAGGTGTTAAAGTCATTGACATATACAGAGCCGAGATAGGTCTGAAGAGTGTCAAAAACATCCGTTAGGGGGATACCTTGCGCCTTCGCCTTTTCGCGGTCCACCTGCACTTCAAGCTGTCGAATATTCGATTGATAGGAAGATACCGGGAATGTCATACCGGGGGTCTGTGCCACGGTGGCCTGGAATGCGGAGACCGCATTCTGGAGAGCCCCGTAACCAAGACCTGCACGATCCTCGATGTAAAGCGAGTAGCCTGACCCGTTGCCGAGCCCTTGTATGGGGGGAGGCAACAAGGCGAAGGTGATGGCACCCGGAATTTGAGAGTACTTCTGGTTGATCTCACCTACGATCTGCTGCGCGGACTTATGGCGCTCCTCGAATCCCGTGAGGCGGATATACGACGTTGCGAGGTTGGGTGTGTTCGTAACCTGCAGCGCGTTATAGCCGGACATCGCTGGCAACATATCGACTCCCTCTACCTCGTGAGCGGCATGGACCATCTGCTTCAGGACGGCGTCGGTACGAGCGAGCGAAGCTCCTTCCGGCAACTTCGCACCGGCAAAAAGGTAGAGCTTGTCCTGAGTCGGGATAAAGCCTCCGGGTACGCGATTGAACAGAAGGAAGATCGATCCGACGAGTACGGCATAGACGAGGAATACGAGGCCACGAGCATGGAAGCTTCGTCCAACGGTTCCTTGATAGGCAACGGAGCTCCGCTGAAAGAAGCGGTTGAAGGGGCGGAAGAACCAGCCAAGGCTGCGATCCATAGCCCGCGCAAACCAGTCCTTTGGCGTCCCGTGGCCCTGAAGAAGCTTCGCAGCCAAAGCTGGAGAAAGGGTCAGTGAGTTGACTGCAGAGATGACTGTCGATATCGCAATGGTCACCGCAAACTGCTTATAGAACTGACCGGTGATACCCGTAAGGAATGCCATCGGGACGAAGACGGCGCAGAGCACGAGAGCGATCGCGATGATTGGACCCGAAACCTCCTTCATGGCGCGATGGGCGGCGTCACGGGGGCTTAACCCGTGCTCGATGAACCTCTCAACGTTTTCGACTACCACGATGGCATCATCCACCACGATGCCAATGGCAAGTACGAGTCCAAAGAGCGTCAGGGTATTGATGGAGTACCCAAGGACATAGAGCCAGGAGAACGTACCAATGATTGAGACAGGCACGGCGACAAGCGGAATGATCGAGGCTCGCCACGTTTGCAGGAAGACGATGACGACAAGGACGACGAGGATAACCGCTTCGATCAATGTATGCTCGACAGCACGAACCGACTCGCGAACAAAGACGGTCGGGTCCCACACCATCTTGTATTCGACGCCAGGCGGAAACTGCTTAGAAAGCTCGTCGAATTTGGCGTAAACGGTCTTCGCCACTCCGAGCGCATTTGCGCCAGGCGAAAGAAAGATACCGATGATCGCCGTATCGCGTGTGTCGATATAGGTGTGGAGCGTATAATCACTCGAGCCGAGTTCAATACGAGCTACATCCGACAGGTGCACAATCTGGCCATTCTGTCCGGATTTGAGAACAATATTTCCGAATTCTTCCGGGGTCGTCAGCCGTCCGCGGACATTGATCGAGGTGAGAAAGTCAGGTTTGTTGGGCGACGGCTCCGCGCCAAGCTGGCCGGCCGAGACCTGGACGTTCTGTTCTCTGATCGCATTGACGACATCATCCGAGGTCATACTGCGGGAGGCCAAACGATTCGGGTCGAGCCAAATGCGCATGGCATAATCACCAGATCCGAGCAGTTGGACATCGCCGATACCCGTCAAACGCGATAATTCATCTTTGACGTGAAGTACTCCGTAGTTACGGAGATAGAGTGAGTCAGCCTTGCCGTCTTTCGAGACAAGAGCAACGTACATCAGCGGAGTCGGCGACTGCTTTTGCGTCGTGACACCGAACTGTCGTACTTGATCGGGCAAGCGGGACAGGGCCTGGCTGACCCGGTTCTGTACGCGGACAGCTGCCGTGTCCGGGTCCACATCCGAACGGAAGGTGACGATCACCTGGAGGCTGCCGTCAGACGCGGAGACCGACTTCATATACATGATGCCTTCGACGCCATTGATGGCTTCTTCGAGTGGCTCTGCGACCGTCTCAGCAATCGCTTTCGGGTTCGCTCCCGGGTAGTTGGTGCGAACCACCACGCTGGGGGGCACAACCTCAGGGTATTCGCCCGAAGGCAGAATAGGGATCGCGATCAGTCCCAGGCTGAAGATGATGACGGACAGCACAATCGCAAAGATAGGACGGTCAATAAAAAACTTTGAGAAATCCATGGCCCCAATCTCCTTACTTGATCCTTGCCGCAGCGGGTTTGGCCGATTCCGCGACTAGGGATTCCATCGTCGCCGTCTTCGCCTTGATGGGAGCCCCTGGGAAGTAGATTTGCTGGAGACCTCCGATGATGACCTTGTCGTCAGAAGACAATCCAGACTTCACTACGCGGAGTCCGTCTACGGATCCGCCAAGTACGATGTCCTTCCTCTGGGCCTTATCACCCGGACCGACGACATAGACATACTTCCGGTCTTGATCGGTAAGAACCGCTTTGTCATCGATCAGGATTGCTCGCTCAGGTTCCGCGCTCTGCAATTGCACGCGCGCAAACAGGCCGGGAGTCAACGTATGGTTGGGATTCGCGAGTACAACACGCGCCCGGATAGTACCAGTGGATGGATTGAGCGCATTATCTACAAAATCGATATGTCCAACGTGCGGGAAGCCCTCTTCATTGGCGAGAGCAACGCGCACTGGGTTATCAGAACCCACACCACTACCGCGACGAGCACTCTGCTGAAAGCGCAGATAACTTTGTTCATCGCAATCAAAGTAAACCCACACCGGGTCCACTGAAACGATCGTGGTCAGCACGGTTTGGTCCGCCTGAGCGAGATTTCCCAAGGTCAACTGGGTACGGCTGGTTCGGCCGTTAATGGGAGAGCGTACTTCGGTATACGAGAGATTGAGCTCCGCGGAGGCGACAGCAGCCTCTGCCGCTTTAACCCGTGCTCCGCTCTGGAGAAGATCAGAATCACGGTTTTGCTGCTCTTCCTGAGAGACCGCATCGGACAGCTTGAGCCTTTCCGCACGGTCCGACTGGATTTTCGCAAAGTCAGCAGCTGCGTGCTGTCGGTCGAGTTCAGCCCTTGCACTGTCGGCAGCATCTTTGTACGGGCGCGGATCGATCACGAACAGAAGGTCGCCTTTCCGAACCATCTGGCCTTCATGGAACGCGATCCGGTCGACGTATCCGGTAACCCTCGGCCGAATATCCACGTAATCCGTCGCCCAGACGCGGCCATTGAACTCGTCGGAGACACGGACCTGTCTCGTGATTACCGGCGCCGCTTCGACAGAGGCGACAGCCAGTGCAGGCGTTGCATTGGGCGTCTGCTTGCAACCGACGGCCGCGGATGTGGCGCACAAAATGGCCAACAGTAGCGCTCGTGATGACTTTTCCTTTATAAATGCCTGCATCAGTTCTCCGGTACGGGGACGTGCTCGCGTCACGCTTGGGGTATCTCAAAACCTGTTTTAGAACGGGCGTTACAGAATAGATGAAGACCTGGCTTGTTTCGATTCTGACTCGTGCCACTTTTTTGATGTGTGCTCCAATACGGCATAAAGGAAATGCATGACACAGCGGGGCCGCCCAAAGACTTTTGATAGAGACCATGCATTGGAAGCCGCGATGATGCTCTATTGGAATCGCGGCTTTGAACAAACCAGCGTCGATGAGTTGGCAGCGGCGATGGGTATCCAGACTTCAAGCCTCTATTCTTCGTTCGGAGACAAAGAGTCCCTCTATCTCGAAGCGGTCGATCATTATCTACGTGGTAGAGGGCGTATCTACGAAACTGCGATTAGCGAGGGCAAAACTGCTAAGGAAGGATTTGCAAACCTGCTTAAAGTAGCAGCATCGGAGATGACGCGCCGCGATCAGCCCAAGGGCTCCATGCTGTCCCTTGCTCTCCCGACCTGTTCGCCTAAATATGAGAAATTGCAGGAAGAGGTAAACAGGCTGCGCGATTTCTCAGAAGCAGTCTGGATGGAGCGGCTCCGAGGCGCGGTGCGGAATAAGGAACTTCCTAAGTCCACGGACCTTCAAGTGCTGCAATTGTTCTTCAGAAATACGCTTTTCGGAATGTCCCTTCTGGCACGGGCAGGGGAAAGCAGGGATACCCTCATGGAAATCGGCAAACTAGCGCTTCGGGTGTGGCCAAGCTCGGAACGGGCTTCCACTTCGTAAGATTTCGCCTGTTCATGTTCCTGCGGATTAGGCGTCTGAACAGATTTAGCGTTTAAAGTCCGCGAAAGGTTTCGAGCACGGGAACGCTCAATCGGCGCCATAACGATCCGATTTTTGAGGCGGATAGGGACAAGATCATAAGGGCAAATAAGGACGGCATTGCGACGCAACTCCTATCGATTATGCCTATTGCAGTAACATTGAACTCATACTAATCTCGGTAAAAGCGTTCGATAAGGGCCCTTCGCCGCGACTCATAGTTGCGCCATAAGCTACAATAATCTTGATGAATATGCAGTTCGACGGCATCGCAGAATTCGTCGCTGTTGCGCAGTTAGGCAGTTTCACCGCCGCCGCTGACCAGCTCGGCATTACCAAATCCGCGGTTGGACGCGCTGTATCACGCCTCGAAGCAAGGCTTGGAGCGAAACTACTTCATCTTCCGATTGCGCATGCTTCAGCAACAATGAATTCATGCTATCCCTCAAAAACTTAGGAATAAAGGGCCTTTGACTCGACTCAGAGTTGCGCCGAAAGCTACAATAACCTTGATGAATATGCAGTTCGACGGCATCGCAGAATGAACATCGAGGCGAGTTCCTGCTTCTTTTCGCCCAGTTCGCAGAACATGAGTGCAACCTTTAAAAGGTTGGCGTCGGCCGTTCTAGGCCTCCGCATCTTGGGGAATGCAATAGCGTTGCAAGGTTGTTTAATTGGCAGAAAGATAGTGCACGGCCAATACGCGACTACATCCGATACGGGCCATGTTGTTCAAGCTGCGGGTCGCGTTGGATGGCCGTCACCGCAATCCACACTCTGTCCATATACGTAATAAAGTCCAACGCGACAGTCATCCCTAAAGACGTGCGAACTGACCGCTTTCGGGAGTTCAGTCGAGATCGATCCCGACTTAGTGGAGTGGAATTGCAGACGATACGAAGAGTGCAGGAGCGTGGGCATCCATGCCGAGCGGCCAGATTGGACGCGTTTCGCGATGGTTGCCCCGTGGGGCGAAACGCCGGCAGAGGTGAGCGCCCGCGTGGACCGTAATCATGTCCGGTGCCGTGAATAGTGATCCAACATTACGCAGAGTCTGCCGTCTGATGATGAATCAGCTGAATTCGACGGCGATGAAACGAATAAGTGCTGGACATTTCCTTGCCGGCAACACTCTATTTTGCCTTCGGCGGATAGTTCTTTAAGAGTTTCTTAATGGCCTTCGCGAGGTTCTTTTGCTGTTTTTCGGGTTTCGCCTTCGGATCAATGGTTTTGCTAGCTGTGCCTCGCCAGACCAAATCCTTCTTTGCTGGTTCGTACATATCAACAACCAACTGCCCAATATAGATCGTTGACGTTGTGCCTGTGGTCATGCCGGTATTCATGCCTCCCCCATACCAACCACCGCCCCACCCTGGACCATAGCCCCAGCCTGTGTTGTAGGACGTGAACTGCTTCTCTGAACCGATGGCAGTCTGGTAGGCAATGTATAGGTCGGCTGAGTCCGAGTCGGTCTTCTCCAGGCCTTTTGTCGATAATTCGGCATCCAAAGCATCTCTAATCTGCTTTTCTACCAATTGATTCGGATGATCGGCCCCTTTAATGTCAACCCACTTATAAGTCTTGAATGCCGCGAAGTTGGCTTTGCTGTCGAAGTTGTAACGCACATCTTGCGCCGGCACCCGACTAGTGCTCATTAACAATGTAACGAACGCCAACAGAATTAGCCTCTTCATTCGTTGTTCTCCTCTCTCGATTGTTGTGACTAACGCCCTCATCACGCCTCCCGTTGCTGCGGCTTGGTCTAATCAAGCTACCGCAACCTTTCTTCAGCGAATAAGTGCGAGTGGCGAACTGCGCGCCACCGCTTGCTTACGGTGTACGGCCAATAGGTTCCGAAGACCGCTCATCTTCTGTCCGCCTCCACGTAGAATCGGGGTTATAGGTCCTCTCTCGCAGGTTGGAGTAATAAGTCTGAATTGTTTTCTAAAGTAAACAGCCTGGAGCTACAACTAGGGAAATCCCTAGCGCGACTCGCTGTCCCTCGAACTGGCCCTGCTGGTTTTCACCTCGCAAGAGATCCCCAGTTCAGGGAGATATGCAGTCGTCCCTGAGCTCGGCATCTGGAATAGCGTGACAAGGTACCGACTCCAGCATATGGACATTGATCAGAACTTGCTGGCTCCACCGGATCCAATCCTAATCCTGAAGACACCTGAAGGGCACTGATTGCCGCCACCGACACTGCGTCTGCGAACGATAGGCCGGGCGGCATTGACCTAAGGATTTCCCGAGATTCAAGGGTTTTCCCTAGTATCGGATCCTCTTTGTCCTGAGATAGGCTCCCTGACAATCACAAACTTGCGATTCCGGGAGAGCGGAAACGCGACACCAGCCAAGCCGAATGTTGACACGCTCTGGAGCCTCAAGGGATTCGCGGAAGAGTGCAAGACGGAGGGAAGTCACCCATGAATCCGAAGCCAGAAACATTAGCAGCAGGACTTCGACGTCTGATGGTAGTCCTCTGCGCCATCGTTATCATCCCAGGTGACTCGCTGGCAGAGTTGCGGCCTCCTGCTCCGGAGCAATCCCCTTCCCCGCAGAAAACGGCGACAACACCGCCTGCCCCGACTACCAAGATTCCTGCGGATCAACTGGATTCCCTTGTTGCACCCATCGCACTATTTCCGGATCCAATGTTGGCCCAAACCCTTGCCGCCTCCACGTATCCGCTTGAGATTATTCAACTCCAACAGTGGCTTGCGAAGAATCCGGGGCTGAAAGATAAAGCCCTTGCTGATGCTGTCACTAAGCAGACGTGGGATCCAAGCGTCCAGGCCCTTGCCGGCCTGCCCGACATAGTCAAGCGCCTGGCAGACGATATCCAGTGGACAACTGATCTGGGCAATGCGTTTCTGGCGCAGCAAAGCGACGTCATGGATGCCGTACAACGAATGCGAAAAAAAGCCCAGAGCGCCGGCAATCTGAAATCAAATGAACAGCAAAAAGTAGAAACCAAGGTTATCGAAAGCAAGAGCACTATCATTGTTGAGCAGGCAAATCCCCAGGTCATCTATGTCCCTTCCTACAATCCAACTGTGGTGTACGGGCCGCCAGTCTACCCCTATCCGCCGATTTACTATCCCCCTCCGGGGTACTACGCGGCAGGGATGGCAATCTCTTTTGGCGTTGGTGTTGCTATGGGTGCATTTTGGGGCGGCGGCGGTTGGGGCTATGGCTGCGGCTGGGGCGGTAACAACGACATCACGATCAACCGCAACAATAATTTCAACCGCAACACGAACGTTGGCGGCGGCAACCGAGCTTCCCAACTACCCGCTCGCGGTGGTGCCGGAGGAGTGGGCGGCGTCGGAGGTGCAGGTGGTGTTGGCGGTGCTGGCGGTGTTGGAGGAGTTGGCGGTGCCGGCGGTGTTGGAGGTGCTGGCCGTCCAGGTGGTGCTGGCGGCGTAGGTGGTGTTGGAGGGGCGGGCAACCGGCCGTCGCAACTACCTTCCGGTGGCAATTCATGGCAACACAACCCGCAGCACCGCGGGGGCGCTCCCTATGGGGATCGTGGAACGGCGGACCGATTTGGCGGTTCGGCTCGGGGAGACTCGCTGGCTAATCGTCAAGCGGGCGCGAGGGAGCAGGTTGGCAGACAGGGCGGCAATCTAGCCAGCAGTCGTGCTGGAGGCAGCGGCTTGGGGGATCGATCGGGAGGCCTTAGCGGAGGCGATCGATCGGGAGGCCTTGGCGGAAGCAATCGATCCGGAGGACCTAGTGGAGGCGCGGCAGGTGGTGGAAGCCGGGGTGCATTTGGGAGTGGGTCCGGAGGATTCAACGGATCAAGCGCACGCGCCAACAGCAGCCGAGGTGCCTCCAGCATGGGCTCTCGAGGAGGCGGCTTCAGTGGTGGCGGCGGCCGTGGCGGTGGAAGGCGGAGGTAGGTATGGAAGGCAAACATAGGAGCACGGCAATGAAACCAACGTCTACGAATAGAAATCACTCCCTATGTGCCTGGATTATGAGCGTCCTGGCTTTGCCATGCTTGTTCGTGCCGATGCTTTGCGCTGCTCAGCAGTCACCGGCAACAGCTTCGGCTACCACAAGGGGCATTCCGGCCGGCATAAAGGCCTTTGACACCTCGCAACAAGCTGCCGATGCGCTGGTTCGCGCAGCCGACCCATTCGACGAGACTGCACTTGCCCAGATTTTTGGCCCAGATGGACACGACATTGCGTTCACTGGAGATGTCGTACAGGATCGTCAGCGTGCTGCTGATTTCGCAGCGGAGGCCCGCGAGAAGACGAAAGTTTCCGTTGAGCCGAAGAAGGGGCAACGGGCCTACCTCCTTGTGGGAAACGAGGACTGGCCGTTTCCTGTGCCGATCGTCAAGAGGAGCAATCGATGGTTTTTCGATAGCAGGGCGGGCAGACAGGAGATTTTAAATCGCCGCATCGGCTCAAATGAGCTCGATGCAATCAATATCTGTCATACCTACGTAGAGGCGCAAAATGAATACGCTTTACAGAAGCGCGAAGGTTACGCTGTAAATCAATACGCCCAACGTATTATCAGCACCCGTGGCAAACAGGATGGTCTGACGTGGCGAAACGAAGACGGTACCCCAGGCGGCCCGATCGGTGAAGAGATTGCTGATGCAATCGCACAGGGCTACACCAGCAAAGCGGAGCCTTACCATGGCTACTTCTTCAAAGTGTTAAAGGGGCAGGGTCCCGCCGCGCCGTTGGGGGAGTTGGACTACGTTATTGAAGGCGCGATGATCGGGGGCTTCGCCCTTGTGGCTTCCCCAGCCGAGTACCGCGTCACCGGGGTGAAGACGTTCATCGTGAGCAACGACGGTGTTGTGTACGAAAAGGATTTAGGGGTGTCTACACTCGATGAATTCAAAAAGATGGAACGTTTCAATCCGGATAAAACCTGGACTCCAGTGGAAGAAGACTAAAAAATCAGGAATGATTCGCAGTTGGCAACCAAAGAGACTGACTGGGAAAAACCTTGCGATGACCCCGCTCCATTCGTAGTAGCGACGTTCTCAATTCTTGAGACGAAAAATTGAGCTGGAGATGGTTTCATGGAATTCCTGAACAAATAAAAACCTTGCGCGTTTGCCGTTTGTCTGGTCATGGCCATCTGGACGATGATTGCGCCCGGTAAGGCTCAGGACAGTGGGTATCCTCTGGGAAATGAGCGGGACCAACTCTGAGGTTACGCTTGGAGTCAGGATTTACGTCAAAACGCCTTTCTATTTTATCCATGCGACCGGCTGAAGTGTGCCAACTGTGAAATCGTTGCTCTAGGGCTGAACTCGGTGTTGATGGACAAACGTAACGCTGCCGACTCGAAAGTTACGCTTGGGCGTTAAGTATTTCGAGAATTCTCAGGCAACTCAACTCTACAGGGATCCGCTCTACAGATCTCGGGCGCTGTTTCCTTCCAGGGCAACTGCACAATGGTCGTATTTTATTTTGCCCCAGCGTGTGCGCTTTCCCACGCCCGCACTTTGGGTCGCGCTTCGTCGAAAAGACGCGCGAAGTTTCCTTTACGCACTTTTTCGCTGGCCTCACTGGTAAGCAGATTCCACAAGAGTTCATACTGGTAGAAGATTTTGAGGTAGCTCTGCTGACTAGTGGGTGCAACTTCGTCAGTACCGAATAGAAAGCGATCCGGGAAGCGATTGATTAAATCCGCGGTGATCTTTGTCGCTTCAGGGCTCGCAACAATGTACTTAGCTACCTCATCCCACGAGATGTCAAAATAGACGTTCTTCATCGCGGGATCGCTTAGAATGACCGCAAGATTGGCTGCGTGATCCTTTATCGGACGAACGATGCGGCCCAGCCCCGTGTGCGCCCAGATGATTGTCGCATTAGGGTGCCGCCTCAAAAGAGCTTTCATCTGTTCCAGATACGCCGGTGGCGCGCCCTGCTTCGGGAATGGAACGTCCATATCGTTGTGGATGATAACGACCAGCCCAACCTCCGCAGCGAAGTCGAGAATCTTGTCCAGCGCACGGTTTTGAAGATTCGCTGTCTCTCCTGCAATCTTGGCGGAGACAAACTCCTTGTGGATCGTGAACTCTCCAATACCTGAGAACACGCCCGGAAATGTTTGAAGCACACGCCGTATGTGCTCCGCGGCGTACATGTCGGTCGGGTTGAAGCCCGTGATCATCGGTTCAAAGCGCGCCTGTTCTTCCTTGGAAAGTGATCGGTACGCCATCGCGATGCACGCATCCGTGAACGAGTAGTAGTAGAGTGGCGAGTCGGTCTGCAGGTAGTAGGTTGGCGCAAAGTCGCCTGAGTTCTGATACGACCATTGCTGCTGCAGCGGGATTCCGAACAGAGCCACACGACCGACCTTCGTACCCATGATCTTCAGAAAATCATGGATTTCGGCGCCTTTTTGAATATAGTTGGTGAGATGGAAGTGTGAATCATTTGCAATAGGGTCTTTCATCGGCGCACGAGCCTGCGCCATAGCTAACCCGCACGAGCACCACAACACAGTCGCAACCGCCAACGTCACGCTTCCCTTCCTTCGGAACGACATCGAAAAACTCCTCATGGCGACCTTTCACTTCTCCGAGCCAATGGTCTGCTCAGGTACACTCAATCAGCGGCCACCGCCCCAAACAAACTCGCATCGCTGCGGATACAACACAAGCACTGCAAAATAGGCCCAAGCCCACTCGCTCCCGCCCTCGCAGTGTCAGTTCATCGTTCATGTTTAGAAAGCCAGCTCTAGAGTCGTGTGGAATACCATGCCTTTGCCTCCCAGTGCAAACGGGACCGACGTATAGCCCACAGGCGACCGGAACAGATACAGCGCCTCCGTGTTCCAGCGCAGCACACGGTTCTTATGCGGGAACCAGTTCATTCCGATGCGCGCATCATAAGGATTGCCGTACTGACCGAAGATGTGCGAGCCCCCCGAGTACAACTGTAGCTTCTTCTGAATTGGCATCATCGAAAGCTGGAACTGGTAGCCCGTGTCGTAGCGCGGCTTAATCGCCAATGTCCCCGGACCCGCGAAGTCATTAAGCCACCGCCAGAAGCCCTCGCTCTCGAATGCCCACCCGTGATATTTGAATCCGCCATCAATGGAAAGCATTTGGTAGCGTAGCGAATTCACCGTGATTCCCGGTCCAAACAAGTTCGGTGTAAAGACCACAGTTCCGTCTGAGAGCCGAATTTGCGTATTTTCAAACGACTCCTGGCCCGGCTGTTCCTGCGCGGTCTCCGTGCTGGTCGTATAGTGGCCTCCAAATCGCGTCGCCAGCTTCTGATGATTTTCAAAGTCACCAAACCCCAACCCGAACTCCCCTGTCGTTGGCTCCCACACGAGCGCCGTGCTAACGGTATTAAACAGGTTGTCCAGTTGTGCCGCACTCACACCAAGTGTGCTCAGGTTATTGCCCACCATCGCCTGATATCGCAGCGTCTTCGTAATATCGCCCCGCGCCCAAATCCCCGACGTATACGATGGCCGGAAGAACTCGTCCGTAATCAGCCGGGTATCAACTCCCAACCAGAACGGAAAGTTGCCCTCAACGCTGCGCGTGCCCGGCAACGAGGTAATTCCGGCCGCCAGGCTGAAATGCCTGTTGAAGGTATAGTTCACATTGCCGGCCAGCACCACCTGCGCGGCGCCCCCCTGCGTCGCATTCGACGTCCAGGCATACAGGAAGTAGCGCAGCTTTGGGTTCAGCATCCATCCCAGAAACTTAATCTGCACCTTGTTAATTTGCACATCCTGGCGTCTCTGGAGAGCACTCGTCAAACCAAAGTAGTTCGTATACGTTGAGGCCAGATTCTTTTGGTTAAGATAACGAACATAACTGTAGATGCTGATGCTCATATCCCCCAGCTCGGTGTTCGCTACCTTGTAACCGAGATTTGGCGTGTAGGTTCCCCATGTCTTTGGTTGATCCTGCCCGCCACTCATACCATCGAACGGATTGATAGTTGAAGCCGGACTAACGGTGGCGTTCATGCTCGTATGGAAAGTCGGAACCGCTTCGGTAGCCGTACCTGCGGCCTTCTCCGCATGCACTGCCGGCAGAGAGGCAATCGAGGTCTCCAGCAGGCGGGTCTGCGAACTCTCTGGCGCTGCTGTTTGCACACCGACCGCTTGAGATCCACCCCGGGCCTCTAGGAGGGTTACACGATCCTGGAGGCTCTTGATGAGTCGCAACATCTCCTCTTCGCGTGCAGTCAGGGGAGGTTCGCTAGCCAGGGGAGCTAACGTATCGTTGCCTACACCATGTCGTGGCTCGTTTTCCCTATCTGTCGTCTGCCCAAAACCAAACCCCGCAGAGAAAGCTTATCCCTAAGCCAACTTCGAAAAGAACTCTCCGGCACTTCCGCAGGCCTCGAAAACGTAAGATTACAGAATTCATAACTCCCCGCCTGTAACCCGGAATTTACCGTTCGCCGCCAAGGCGTCACGCAATTACTTGAACCCAACGGAGCTCGGGGAAAAGATGTTGTAGTTTAGCTTTTCGGCGACGTACCGGATGACTTTCTGTGCCTTTACGCTGTTTCCCGCCTCATCCAGCGGCGGGGCAAACACCGCAATCGCGCCCTTGCCCGGAGCAATCGCAACAATCCCGCCGCCGACGCCGCTCTTCGCCGGCAAACCCACATTCCATGCCCAGGTACCCGAGCCGTCATAGAGCCCGGCCTCCATCATCGTGCTCAAGATGTGTGGAATATCTTCGACTTTGATCACGCGCTCGCCCGTTGATGGATTCACTCCGTTGTTCGCCAGTGTCGCGCCCATCCGCGCTAGTTGCGTCGCATTCACACCCACTGAGCACTGCTTCGTGTACACGTCCACCGACTCAAACGGATCGGCATAGATTCGGTCATACTTAGCCAGCAGGTAAGACAGCGCCTTATTACCCGTATTCGTAGCCGCCTCAGACTTGTAGACTTCATCAATCAGAACCAGCTTCTCTCCTGCAGCCTTACTGTAGAAATTCAGAATCTTATTCCACTTCTCATCCTCCGAGCTGCCGGAGATCATGCTCACCGTCGCAATCGCCCCAGCATTGACAAATGGGTTTCCACTATGGGAGGGCATATCGACTACGGCGACTGGCGAATTGAACGGGCGTCCTGTAGGTTCAGAGCCGATCTTTTCGAGTACTTTCTCCGGGCCTTGCTCTTCCATCGCAAGCGCCATTGAATAAACCTTCGAAATCGACTGTATGGAGAACGAGTAGGTCACATCTCCCATCGTCAAAACCTGGTTGTCGGTCGTAACGATAGCTATTCCGAATAGCTTCGAATCCACCTTTGCAAGATATGGAATGTAATCAGCGTTTTTTCCATTGGTGTCATTTCTAAATTTTTCGTAGGCTTCTTTGACGACCGCCTCCACGACCTCCCGTCGCGGGGCAACCGGGCTGACCTTCGTGTTTTGAGCCACCGCGAGAGGCGCGCAAAAGTATTCGGTAAATAGCGAAGTTGCCATCAAAACCAAAGTCGAAGTATGGCGTGCGTTCACAGTAGATCTCCCTTCCGCTCTCGATAACCCGTGATCTTTTCGAACAAGATCCAGCAACAGCTTTTCTACTCAGAAAACAAATGTCTTGCCGTACGAATACTTGAAGGAAAACTGCACTCGATAGTCATTGAAGTTAAACCCGTTAGCGAGATTCACTCGCCGCCCAAACTGAAATTCGCCGCCCGCCATCACGTTCTTGACTGGGTAGTACAGAAGGTTCGTAAGTGCGTAATATCCCTGGTGAAAATCGCTCGGTGACTGAGCATCGGAGTTCCAGATATTCACCATCGATCCTCCAAACGTGCTACTGAATTTTGGGCTCCAGTTATGATCAACAAATGCGACTGCTCCCAGAATCGGCAGAGGAACTCCCTTGATCGGTCTTACTGGATTGGAAAAGTTATTCTGGATGCCAATGTCAACCGGTGCGTCGTTCATGTAGTTCTGAATACCGTGGCCATAGACCAGTTGGAGCTTCCCTGTGGTCTTCTCTCCGAACTTGATGTTTGAACTTGCATTAATACCCCAGCCAAACGCTGAACCGCCAAGATTGAGCTGGGGCGTTGCGTTGTTGTCCACCCACGCTATTCTCCGGAACATGCTCGCAATCTGAAAATATCCCCACTTTCGCTCGAAGTGACCCTGCATCGAAAGGTCAGGAAGAATGAACTGCGGTGTAATGTTCGAGAGCTCGATGCGGCCGCTGTACACGCCTTGATCTGCGCTAGCTCCGGGACGTTCGGCCGCAATCATAAACGTGTTATGCGCTGTCTTGATCGGCGTCCACCGAAATTGCACATTCCGGAAGAAAACCATCCCGTTAGGGCCCCAGTATTCAAGCGAGTTCGGGAAGACATTAGGATCCATAAACGGACTCCACGTCTGCCCCGCGCCGAAGTGGCCCATCTCGCCCCATGCATGGCGTAAGCGAAATGTGGTCTGTCCGGCATCGACACCTGTGCCAAAAAGTTCAAACTCGAAGATTGTCTTCAGGTCGCCATAAGACGTTGGTGTAGAGGTCTTCACCCCAAATCGCGTCTGTCGCACGCTGAAATAGGTCTGTCCGTTTTGCCCGAACTGATTCGCAAAAGCCGGTAACTTCGTCGGCCGCATCACATCAAACCAACTCGGATCGATTTGTCCGAAGTCGTAGCCGGAATCCATCTGAGCGTACCCATAGATATCGAACGTGCTTTCTGTCCCAGATTTCTTTTCGTGAGCCTGAGCACTAGGTGGCGGCGATGCAGCAACGGTTCCGTGATTGTCAGGCGAGGTAACGACCGAACTGTTAAGGGTATTGCTCGGCCCACTCTTACTCCCCCCAATACCAGTTGTTGAGTCTCGTACGCCAGGCTGATTTTCCAGTGCAGTGATCTGCCCCTTCACCTCTCCCATCATTTGTTCCAACTGCTGAAGCTTGTCCTTGAGCTGCTGGATATCCTGCGTCCGGGTGTTCTGGGACTGCGCTTGAACCGGTGGGATCCAGATAACGGAAAGGAAGAGTAGCGCGATAAGAGAGATATTGCCCCAGGCATTCTTCTGGTTTGATCTCATAATCTTTCTACCTCCATGGATCCCCGCAGGTCGTTGCCGTAAGGTCCCAAGTACTTGTATGACTTTGGACCAGCGTCAACAACTAGGAGAATCCCTAGGTAACCTGTTCACTCCGTGTCGCGGAGAGAACGCAATGAAATGAACTGTCCATGAATGTCATCTCGGCTACGCAATAGCGAGCATTCCAGGGAAGGAACATCCACCTAGGCGTTTCCCCAGTTGCTGAGGGACATCGCACACCCTATATATTGGGTTTTGCGACTTGTGCCAGATCGACGCTACATGCATCAGGCCTGCGTATGAAAACCACAGTTTTGTTAGCTGATGATCATCTCCCGCTGCTCGAAGCTGCTACCGCCATCTTGAGACCCCACTTCGATGTAGTGGGGACTGCAACTGACGGCGCAATGCTTGTGTCGGAGGCTCTTCGCCTTCGTCCAGATGTCGTTGTGACTGACATTACGATGCCTGTTTTGAACGGCATTGAGGCTGTCAGTCAACTGCGTGACTCTAATTTCCCTGCTACCTTTGTGTTCTTAACAGTCCATGCGAATGAAGAGTTCCTTAAGGCGTCCCTGGCAGAGGGAGCGTTAGGATATGTCCTCAAGTCCCAGATGAAAACCCATCTCGTTGCTGCGATACATTCGGCACTCAAAGGCGAATCCTACGTTTCTCCATTTGTTTCCCGGTGATGTAACTGTCCTGAGAATCAGGGCCCGGATGAGATGTATCTTAGCGAATACGGGCGATAGGGCCATCGCCTGCTGGACAACGTTGGTGCGATTCTTTCTTCGAGAACGAGTTCCCCAACTAACATTTCTCCAACATTGAACACACCTACAACCACATCGGCAGTGACAGAGATACGGGCAGGCTTGGTAAAGGTGTAGAAACACTGGTATGCACAACAGCGATTGCATTCAAACTACTGATAAGAATCAATATGTAGCTGACGAACTCTTCCCAAGTAGTTGTTTACTGTGGCCTCGAGGAGGGCGCTCGTCTCCTCGTGCCACACCTTCGACCAACCAGCCCCTTTCGTTTGTCAGTTAGTGATGAAATTACCACTAGCCGGACCTGCAACTTGCCAGTATTATGGTCGTCACCTCCCGGGTCGAACTTTCCATTGGGACCAACTAGGCGTGGGGAGCATTCTCCCGGCGGCGACAGTGGTTAGGCCTTCAAAGCTTGAGAACCACTTTGGAGATTCCCTTGTCCCCAGCAATGGAATACCCGATCACAAGCGAACAGGCCCTCGGGCAGGATTCTCGAGGGGACTATGCCTATCGTGGAAGGCAGGCTCGAGTCTTAATTGTGGCTGCAATCCTTTTTTTTTCACAACTGCTTTCGGCGCATGCCGATAAATCTGTTCGACGCGTCCTCATATTCAATGACTTTAATTCTATTTCTTCGCCTGGTATTGCAATCCTGGATCAAGCCATTGCATCTGGTTTAGCAAAGTCCGCATACCAAGTTGAGTTGTACAACGAAACTCTCGAATCAACTCTGTTTTCAGATGATGCTACCCAACACCGTTTTCGCGATTGGTATATTCGCAAGTATTCGGACCGCAGACCAGACCTGATTATTACTGTGGGGCCGGCTTCTCTCAGATTTATGATCGAATCGCACGAGAGTTCATTTCCGAACATTCCGATCATCTTCTGCGGAACCACCGAGGAAATGCTGGAGCAGTTGAAACCCTCTGTTCATTTTACTGGTGTTTGGGCGGTAGCAAATCCAGAGAAGACCCTGATCGCGGCATTGCGAATGCTACCCAGCACTAAGCATGTGGTCGTCGTAGGGGGTGTCGGAAAGTTTGACCGAGTGGTTGTAGCAACAGCCCGGGCAAGCTTCCATAACTACGAATCGAGATACGAGTTCGCCTACCTCACTGACCTGGACATGCCTTCGTTGCTTGAGCGCCTCAAACTCCTGCCACGTGACAGCATCATCTATCACACTTCAATCATGCAGGACGCCGCAGGAAATCACTTCGTTGACGCGTCTCAATCAGTTCCCCTGATCGTTGGCGCCGCAAACGCGCCGGTATTTGTTACCGATGATGTAGACCTCGGTCACGGTACAGTGGGCGGGTATCTGGTTAGTTGGGCCGAAGACGGCCGGGTTGCGGCCACGATGGCTTTGAGGGTTCTCAACGGGGAGAGACCCAAAGACATCCCCTTTGTTAAGAACAAGAACATCTACCTCTTCGATTGGCGAGCCCTGAATCGCTGGGGGATCAAAGAAAAGAATCTCCCACCCGGCAGTACGGTACTTTTCCGTGGGCCGTCCCCTTGGACGCGCGCCAGAGGGATCTGGCTCACGGTCATACCGATCATTCTCGGTCTCTCTATCCTTGCTGCTTACCTGCACTTCAGCCGAAAGCAAATCGAGTTCGCAAAAGACGCGCAGCTACACCTCAGTGGGCTATTGATCAACGCTCAGGAGAAAGAACGAAGCCGGATTGCATCCGAACTTCATGACGATTTTAGCCAGCGCCTTGCACTACTCTCACTCGGATTGGAAAATGCCGCAGACGAATTGCCGGATTCGTCCGTGACGGTGAAGCGGCAGTTACAAAAGCTTTTCGATTCGGCTAGTGAGCTTGGGGCCGACATTCATACCGTATCCCATCGCCTTCATTCATCGACGCTTGAGAGTCTCGGACTTGTACCGGGGGTGAGTGCTCTGTGCAAAGAGTTTACCGATCGGTACGGAAGTGAAATTGATTTCTGCGCTGACAATATTCCACGCCGCATTCATCAGGATGTGGCGCTATGCTTATTCCGCATCATCCAGGAAGGGCTTCAGAATTTTAGAAAGCATAGTGGCACAGCAAAAGCGCAAGTCAACTTGTGGACGGCGGGCGACAAAATACTTATGTCCGTGTGCGACAAAGGCAGAGGATTCGATCTTAAGGAGATCACCAATAACGGAGGGATCGGCATTCGAAGTATGGAAGAACGTGTACGTCTTCTGGGTGGACGATTCTCGATTTACTCAGAACTCACGAGAGGAACCAGAATTGAGGCCTGTGTCCCGCTCCGACGGTCACCGGAATGTTAAATGAGGGTTGACTGAATCATCATCTCCTTGTTGGGCCACTGCGCAACAGAACGCGCTAAATAGTTCTTGGATAAAGTTTTATCGCTATAGCGTTGGAGACGCCAAATATCTGTTATTAAATTGAATGCCGAAAACTGGCGTATGATGACGCGCACCATCGGGCTCTCTGACCGTCGAAAGGTTGGCATATCATGGAGAAGATTCCTACGAACCGGGCCCGTCCACGATGCCTGATCGCGGATGACCACGTGATTTTTTCCGATGCCTTGAGGGTTTATTTGAGTACGGCGCTCGAAATTGTAGGAGTGGTTTCGGATGGCCGCACTCTTGTCGTCGAAGCAATCAGGCTGAGGCCGGAAATAGTTATTGTCGACGTAGGCATGCCGCTCTTAAATGGATTAGACGCGGCCCGCAGAATCAAGGAACTGACACCCCAAGTAAAGTTCATCTTCTTGACGATGCGGGACGACCCGAATCTTGCTGCCGCGGCGCTTGAACTCGGCCCAATCGCGTTTGTTCTCAAACATTCCGCCGGTGCAGAGCTGCTACAAGCGATTGACCAGGTATTGCGCGGCCGATCTTATCTGACACCCAAACTGAAGGCAGACGATTGGGTTGAAGCGAAGACCCGTGCGAGGCAGTTCTCGACAGAAATGACGTCGCGACAGAAAGATATCGTTCAACTGCTCGCCGAGGGCAGGTCCATGAAAGAGATCGCCGGACTTCTCCAGCTTAGTCAGAAAACCGTAGAATTCCACAAACATCACATCATGATGTCGTTCAACTTCAAAAGCAACGCCGACTTGGTCCTGTTTGCGTTGAACCGAGGTCTGATTGCCCCAAACCCTCGAACTGGTGATTAACGGGCAACAATGTTCTCCCGCGCTATCTAAGACTCAAGCGATAAATAGAACGCTCGCCCTGACGGCGGAATAGACTGCCTTGGATGAAGGTTATACGGCCATGCTTGAGCGCGAGTCGATTGAGATATTTATCGTAATCAGGCGGCCTTTTCCAGTGTCTAAAATACGATGGGGTTTTTCGTTTGCCAAGCATCGATTAGCTCAGGAGCCATCTCCGATGGTCATAATGGTACGCTGGCCACATTATGCTCGAACATGCGGCGAATGTATTGCTCCATACGCTCCGGATGATAATCAGTGCTTCAACGAGGACTTCGTGGTTGTGATCAACCGGAAGAGTTCGGAGAATTCGACGAGCTCAGGAAAAGAAGGGATCGATATCTGAGATGATGAGCCCATTGGTTTGGCTCTTGGCAGAGCCGAGCATGCGTACGTGGGTGTTGGGATAGTAGCCAGTGCGTTCAAAGCTTTGTGAACACGGCGTTCAGTGCACGCATCTAAAGGGCCTGTTTTGTTCAAGACACAGGAGACTGTTGCAGTGGATACTCCCGCCAGCTTTGCCACACCTTCAATATTCATATGTCAAATGTAAAAACTGAAGCGTCAGCCATCGGAGCACCTCAGTTTCTTTTTATCAGTTACTGCTTAGTTTCGGTAAATCGGTTGTCCTATCGCACAAAATGCCACCGAATAACATCAGTGTTAATGCGGGGATGTTTGTTTGATCAGTTGAGCGCTGCACTGACCTTCGGACCTTATTGACGGCAATCCGAGCCTAGTTCGATAGGCACCGAGTACAATGCCGACTGTAATGGCTGCTAACTTTATTCTCGTGAGATCAGGTTTCTTTCCCAAGGCCGGCATCATTAGCTTGGCACAAGCGTTGCTCATCTGTGCGCTGTTCGCTGGCGTTTTCTGCGTGCGAGCGCAACATCTGGCGGCGGTTGCAATTCGCGGCGTAGTGACCGACCCAAGCGGCAATCCGGTTCCTGATGTCGTCGTAACGTTGCAACAAATTGGTGTGGTGACGCGAACGGATGCTCACGGTGGCTTTTCGTTTACTAATGTCCGGTCAGGCAAATATTCAGTGCTCGCGGAAAAAGCCGATATGCGTGGCTCGGCGGAAATTTCTACGGGCGGCGCAGCGTCGCAAATCACTCTGATTCTTTCCGCAAACGCACTCACTAAAGGTATGGATTTTACCGATAAACCAAACTTTACTGTAGCTGGCATTACCGATTGGACTGCGGTTGGCGGTCACGGGTCAGATGCAAGCCTGCGGACGAGCGAGACCTTAGCGCGGGAAGCAGCGATGCTTAGACCGAGCGAAACAGTTGCGCCTGCTCATACAAGCGATATTGAGAACGCCTTACGTGCTGCGGCTGCAGCCTCGCCAGATAGCTTTGCTGGGAATCGCGAGCTTGGCGAATTTTGCCTACACGAGAAAAGATATCGCGAAGCAGTGCTTCCGTTAGAGACCGCTTTCCACATCGATCCCACAAATCGAAGCAATGAATCTGATCTGGCATTTGCCTATAAGGAAGCCGGCGATCTAAAGCGGGCATATGAACATGTACATCACCTGCTGACTGAAGAAAACACCGGAGAGTTTCATCGGCTTGCGGGTGATGTGGATGAGGCAATGGGCGATGCGCTATCTGCTGAGCGTGAGTACGAGACAGCTGTGCATCTAGATCCAAGCGAGGCGAATGAATTTACATGGGGCGCAGAGCTATTGTTACATCGCGCCGTGTGGCCGGCGATCGAGGTCTTCAGGAAAGGAGCAGACTCCTATCCTAAATCGGCGAGGATGTTGTCTGCATTAGGTGTTGCACTTTTCGCCAGTGCGCAGTATGAAGAGGCGGCTCAGCATTTGTGCGAAGCCACGGCACTGAATTCTGAGGATCCTGCGCCCTACACTTTCTTGGGCGAGATCGAGATAGCCTCACCTGCCCCTCTGGGTTGCGCGGAAGAGAAACTAGGTCGATTTATACAGACGCAACCTGGAAATGGTCACGCAAAGTACTACTACGCGATGGCAATCCTCAAGCGCCAAGGCATACCTGCGAATACGGTGGAGGTTGAAAGTGCCCGATCGTTGCTGATGAAAGCGGTAGAGCTCGATCCGATGATTGGAGAGGCTTATCTTCAATTGGGAATTATGAGTATGGACAAGAAGGACTATCGACAGTCTATTGACTTTTTCACCAGAGCAGTTGAAGCGAATCCGCAGCTCAGTGATGCACATTACAGGCTCGGAGTCGTCTACCAGAGTGTTGGTTCAGCAGTGAAGGCCAAGCAGGAGTTTGAGCGACATGACGCAATTGGGAAGGTACAGGCGGAAGCAGTCGAGCAGCAGAGGTCCAAGGTCAAGCAGTTTATGGTTGTGCTGCAAGGGGAGTCAACGGACTCAAAATGATTCCCAGAAGGTGTGATTCTCAAGCTCTCTTGGGCCTATAGGTTGCAACGATCCCTTCTGCTTCACGGATCGTGAGTATCTGATTGGCTTCGACATTCGTGAATCGCTCAATCTTTTGAGTTGTCGGCCACTTCACCTCAACCACATCGGCAATCTGAGATTTCCCAATTCCGAAGTGCAGACGTAGATCACCTTGCGACATAACACTGGTGCCACTGTGGACTTCGTCCATCTGCACATGCTTGCCAGTGATGACGCGCGCACGCGCGCCGATTGCTGTGCGATTACATCGGGTCCCGATGAGTTTGAGTTTGACCCAGTTTTGCTGATTGCCGCCATCATTGCGCAGCAGCGAGGGTGTGTCATTCATGTTAAGGATCAAGACATCGATATCGCCGTCGTTGTCATAGTCGCCGAAGGCTGCGCCGCGACTGGAATATCGTTCGGCGATACCAGAGCCCATCTCGGCCGAAACGTCCTTGAAGCGGCCATTGCCCAAGTTCCGGTAGACGAGACGCGGATTCTTGAAGGTCTGGCCGAAGTGGTATTTGTCGATTTCAGGGTAGACGTGACCATTGATCTGAAGGATGTCTGTCCACCCGTCGTTGTCGTAATCGACAAAGCCGCAGCCCCACGCAACATAACCGTTATTCACTGCAGTGCCCGCTGTAGTAGTGAGGTCCGTGAAGGTGCCGTCGCCGTTGTTGTGGTACAGATTGCAGGTATCGTCGGCGAAGTTTGTTTTGAAGATATCGAAATAGCCGTCGCAGTCATAGTCGGCAACAGCGACGCCCATGCCTGCTTGCTCGTGCCCGTCGTCGTTATAAGCGCAGCCTGCCATCACGGCAACGTCCGTGAAGGTACCGTCGTGATTGTTTTTCAGCAGAACGCTTGGCTGTGAGTCTACGGCAACGTAGATGTCTGGCCACCCATCATTGTCGAAGTCATAGGAGACCGCGGTGATGGAATAGCGCGGGCCGACTTTGTGAATACCGGATTTTTCGGAGACGTCAGTAAATGTACCGTCGCCATTGTTGTGGTACAGGATGTTGGTATCGCCAGGGAGGCCGCGCGGACCACACATAATGGGTACGCCCTTCCACTGACAGAATTTGGTGTCTGTTTCAGGCGGGATGTCCTTGGGGTCAAGCTTGAGGTAGTTGCAGACGAAGAGGTCGAGGTATCCGTCGCGATCGTAGTCAAGGAAGGTGCATCCTGCGCCTAGCCGTACTTGCTGTTGTGAGAGGCCAGCTTTCTGGGTGACATCGGTGAATGTGCCGTCACCATTATTGTGGAAGAGCACATTGTTTCCCCAGAAGGTGCAAAAGAGATCGTCCCAGCCGTCGTTGTTGTAGTCGCCGACACAAACACCGGTCTGCCAGCCCGTTCTTGCAAGTCCGGATTTTGCCGTGACATCGGTGAAGGTCCCGTCGCGGTTGTTTTTATAAAGGTGGGTCGTAGGACCCTGGCCAGAAGGCCACTGCACATCGAAACGGTTGCCGTTTGTAAGATAGATGTCCAGCCAACCGTCATTATCGTAATCAAAGAATGCGATACCGCAGCCCTTTGCTTCGACGATAGAGCGTTTGTGATCGACTCCTCCCCAGACATTTGGGACGGTGAGCCCAGCCTGCGCGGCAACATTGGTGAACTGCGCAGGTGAGGTTGGCGCGGTAGTAGCCGCGTGAACCAGGTCGGGATTACGCCACTTCCATAGAGGTGTGGTCAGGGTTTCAAGGAGCGTACCGCTGAGCAGAAAGAGCGATGAGCTGAGAAAGCGTCGACGGGGAACGATCACGTTCATAGAGTCTAATGCGGTTGAGATAGCTGGTAAACATCTGGTCTGGTTTTGGAGCCACCGCTAAGGGCGCGACAGCATCTCCAAGGCGCGTTGTGCTGTCTGATTCTGAGGCTGTAAGGCTAATAGCTGTTGCAGGGTTTGGATCGCCTGTTGCTTCTCGTTGCGAATGGCGTAGAGCTGTGCGAGGTTTAGATAGGACTGATCGAAGGAAGGTGTAAGGCGGATGCAGGTTTTGAACTGCTCTTCGGCATGGTTGTAATCTCCAGTGCGAACATGGACAACGCCGAGATTGTTCAAAGCTTCAGGGTAGCCTGGGCGCAGATCTGCGGCCTTCTGCAGATAATCAGATGCTAGTTTCAATTGATTTTGGTGAGCGTAAAGCATGCCCTGACTGTAGTTAGCTTCCGGATCGTCCGGCTGAAGCTGCAAAGCGCGGGTGAATAGGTCTTGTGCCTTGCCGAATGTGCCCTGACGGCGATACAGATTGCCAAGATTGAGAAGGGCGATGGTGTAAGTGGGGCGAAGATCGAGCGACTGCTGAAAATTGCGAATGGCTTCGTCCGCCAGGCCCTGCCGCGCCGCAATCATGCCCAGGTTGTTCCATGCCTCGGGGTAGTCTGGACGCAACTTTATAGTCTGCTCGAGATGCCGGCGCGCTGTAGGAAGATCGTTCTGATGCAGGCTTAACGTACCGAGATTGTAGTAGGCCTCGGGGTCGTTTGGCTTTTGAACGACGACCTGTCGGAACGATTCCGCCGCGGTATCGAGGTAGCCATGCTGAAAGAAAGCGACACCGTAGGTAAAATCGTTGCGGTGAAACGCATCCTGATAGACCGTGCCGGGGAAGGGGAGAGCACGCGACAGGCGTTCGGCTGCGGAGGCTGGTGCTAGTCTCATGTCCTGGAGGATTTGTTCGATGTCTATTCCCTGATAGACCTTCACGATCATTCCTTCAGTGTTCACCAGGAACGAACCTGGAAGGACTAGATCACGGCGGCGATCGTAGAGATAGCGAAAAATGATGTTGTAAATTCCCGTAGTCTCAGCGTTTGCAAAGAGGATCGGAAGGTCGAGTCCGAGTTGTGCTGCCAGCGACTTCCCCGCTGCAGCATTCTCGTCCGTGTTAATGGTAAGAATCTTCAGACCGGCTAGACCGAATGCGGAGCGATGCTGATGAAGATGCGTCAACACTGTCCGACATTGTGGCGCCTGGGCTGTCCAAAAAATCAGAAGCGTGAAACCTCCGCGGAGGGAACGCAGGCTGTGTTCTTTGCCATCGAGACCGGGAAGAGAAAAATCGGGAGCTTTCATAGGCTCAATGAGCCATGTCCCGAACGATGCGGGTGCCTGATCGGTTGCAGGTGCAGGACTAAGATTAGAAGAGATAGCCGGCGGGGCAGCGAAGGGCTTGGCTACGAAATTCGTTGAGCCTTCCTCGATTTCAATGCGGTGGCCGATGGGGATGTTCTCAAAGGTTTGTTTGTGTCCTGCGGGCCACTGAATCGTTGCGCGAACGGGACCAGAATGGCTTGCTATGCCGAAAAAGATTTCTTTGGAATGCTGCGCGAGGAAGCCGGAGCCGGCTTGAATTGATTTCGTCTGCCTCAGGGGACCTGCCTCGAGCACAATCGTGGATCCAATAGCATCACGGTTGCTTTTCGTGCCACGCAAGCGGAAGGAGACGGAGTGACCGATATCCTGTAATGCATTACGGACAATGCGGAGCTGAGGAGCGTTGCGATTCTTCAGGATGATCTCCAGCCGACCGTCATGATCGATGTCGGCGAGGGCAAACGAGCGGCTGTCTTCGATGAAGTCGAGGCCGACGGCTCCTGAAATCTCTGTGAATGTTCCATCGTGATTATTTGCGAACATCACATTTCGCTCATACCCGCTCCAGGAGTTATCTGAACGGATGAGTTCGTTGAGAGCGTTCCACCCACGCTCATAAGCTTGAGACGGAGTTGAGTCTTCGGGAGATTTGGCGACAACCTGACGCCAGAAGAAGCTGGCCAGGTCGTTATGGTCGGGACCAGAGATATAGCCGTTAGTGACGTAGAGATCCGAATAGCCGTCGTGATCGAAGTCCCAGAAATCCGAACTCCACGACCACCGTCCCATTCCGACACCTGCCTGGTCACTTACGTTTTGAAATGTGCCGTTGTCCAGATTGCGATAGAGAGAGTTGCCGCGTGCATGGCGACGATAAAGAGCGCGGATGTTTTCCGGCGCCCCTTTGTGAAAGAGCGTTTGTTCGGTGATCCTTTGGCCAGCGGCTGACCACATATTGGCGGCATAGACATCGGGATGACCGTCATTGTCGATATCGGACCAAGACGCGCTCATGCCGGCTCCGACATCTTCTACATGGGCTTCAGTTGAAACGTCGGTGAAGGTGCCGTCGCCGTTGTTGCGATAGAGATTGCTGCGACCAAAGTCGTTTGCGATATAGATGTCAGGGAAGCCGCTGGAGCGGGAATCTTGCCATGCACACGCGAAGCTATAACGGTTGTTATTTTTGTTGAGCCCGGCAGCTGCTGTGCGGTCTGTGAATTTGCCATCGCCTTCGTTATGCAGAAGGAAGTTTGGAGGGCCGTTCCTCGCATCGAAGTAGGGCACGGGATAGTGATACTGTTCGAGGCCGAGATAATAGCTGTAGAGGCAGAAATAGATATCCAGCCTTCCGTCTCGATCGTAGTCTGCCACAGCAGCATGGGTAAAAGTCCCCTGCGGATTTTGTGTAAATGTGAAGGCATCGCGCTTAATCTGAAAGGTGCCATCGCCCTGATTCAGGAAGAGTAGCGGTCCGGTGCCACAGACGACGAGCAGGTCCTGGTGTCCGCTATTACGAAAGTCCGCGAAGATAGCGCAGGCAGTATTGTCGAGCGCTCCTACGCCTGCGCGTTCGGTGACATCCTCAAATGTTCCATCACCACCGTTGCGATAGAGTCTATTTGGCAGCCCTCCTGGTTGACAGATATAGAGATCGTCGAATCCATCGTTATCAAAATCGCCGACGGCTATGCCGTTGTTACCGTAGACGTCAATCCCGCAGGCACTATCGAGAACGGTTCGCCAGTAATCGGTCCCTTGTAGTAATTGAGAGCGGTACGAGTCGATGGACCCGAGTGCATGCTCGGTGATATCGACAAAGGCTGGCGAGGACACAATGCTGCGCGATTCGTCTCTCGTCACCCAGTGGTGAATCTTCCAGGTGTTGGAGGGATCAAGGGTCCATTTGGTCTGCCATTGTCCGATGCGTTCTTCGCGGCGTGTACCTTCGGTTTCGAAGACGAAGTCGTAACGAATGCCGACTCCCAGGTCCAACGGGTTTACGGATATCCCTTTGAGGCTGACCACATCAAACTGCGCAGTCAGGATGCGAGATGCCGGCTGAAAATAACCGCGAAGTTGTTTTAAGAATTCATCGCGTCCCACAGCTGTTTCCGATGCGAACTCTATCTTGAGTGTCTCGATTCCTTGCGTATTGCGCAGCGTTCTTTGCCGAAGAGGCATTAAAGATGTGGCAGTCATTGATTGATCAAGCAGCTTTGCGAGTGAATCGAGATCGCGAACAGAGCGGGTGATTGAGGCACTCCATTGCCTCAACTCTTGCTCAATTTCGAGGGCGTATTTTTCGGTGACAAATTCATCCGACCCCATTGCTACAAGCCGGAGAACATCTTCCAGAGGTGACTTCGCCGGGTAGTTGGCTTTGAGATGAAACTCGCCCAGAGATAAGGGGAGATAGCCGGGCTGTGATGAGGAGTTGTGGAAAAGTGACCAGTTGTCGAAGGGCGCGATACGTAGGAGGACTGGCGCCATCCCCATCTTCTGCAGGAAAGTGCGGCGAGAGAGGAGCGGAATGGGCACGTGGCGGTAGAACTTCCTTGGAATATTCTTCGATTGATGGCGAGCCTTTTCGCAGGCAGCAAATGCATGCTAGCACCAATGCGGAACCATGCCGAAGGATGGCGGCGCTAACGAAAGGAACGGCTTCGTAAGGATCAAATATTTTTGTTTGACAAAAGGGATTTCCGAAGGATAAAGTGCGCCGGAGATAAAGAAAGTAACCGTTTACCTAACTGCGAGCTGTCGGTAGCACCCATTTGAAGTCTTTTGGAGAGTCACGGGATGAGCTCAGGATGCAGTGCGTTTGGACGTGTGCGTACCTTTAAGCTGAGAACCTTTGCATGTGTGTACTTTCTACTAGCCCTGGCCCCGGGCTTGATTGCCCAAGTGGACCAAGGTTCAATCACCGGGACTATTTCGGACCCATCTGGCGCTGTTGTTCCGAACGCTCACGTCACGCTTCGCAATACGGATATCGGCCTGACGCTGGAAACCATAACGAGTAGCAGCGGGCAGTACACTTTCTCGCCAGTCAGAATTGGCCACTACTCCGTCACCGCCTCAGCACAAGGGTTTTCATCGACAACCCAGGAAAATTTGCAGGTAAACGTGCAGGAGCGCCTGCAGGCCAACATTCAGCTGCAGCTTGGATCTGCAACGGAGACTGTCACCGTCACCGGCGTTCCACCACAATTGCAGACGACGGAAGCATCTGTTGGTCAGGTTATAGACAGTACCACTCTGAACAATCTGCCTTTGAATGGCCGTAATTTTACGTTCCTTGCCCAACTCTCCGCCGGAGTCAACACGCCACAAGCAGATACTCGCGGCAATGCAGCATCTGGCGCATTTTCCGCGAATGGGCTGCGCCCGGCGCAGAACAACTACCTGCTCGATGGCATCGATAACAACTCGAATGCGGTCGACTTTCTGAACGGTACGAACTTCGTCATTCTTCCTCCGTTGGATGCGATTCAGGAATTCAAGGTTCAGACATCGCAGTTCAGTGCCGAACAAGGGCGTTCAGCGGGAGCGGTTCTGAACGCGACGATCAAATCCGGAACCAACAGCATTCATGGCGCCGTCTGGGAGTTCTTCCGAAACGATAAGCTGGATGCGGCTGACTGGTTTGAGAACTATAACGGGGTCAAAAAGGGAAAACTGCGCTGGAATCAGTTTGGCGCCTCGATCGGCGGTCCTGTTATCAAGAACAAGCTGTTCTATTTCGGCGACTATCAGGGCTTCCGCCGCGTACAAGGCACGGTGTTGAACGGTAATGTTCCCACCTTGACGGAACGCAATAGTGGTTTTACCGATCTTTCCGACCTGATTACTCAACAAAACGGCTCACCGCGTACCGATGCGATCCAAAGGTCGATTCCATATGGAACGATCATGGATCCGGCAACAACACGACAAATTCCTGCAAATGGAATTGATCCTGTGACAGGGTTTGCTGGCGCCCCACTTGCATATGTGCGCGACCCGTTTGGTACCTGCCCAGCGGGAACGAGGACATTTACGCTTGGTGGCTGCAACCTGAATCGCTTGCCGGCAAATCGCTTGGACCCCAATGCGGTGAAGCTTCTACAACTTTATCCGGTACCCACAACCAGCGGGTTCACGACGAACTTTACCTCAAGCCCCGCGCTGTATGAACACAGTAATGCCTTTGACGTGCGCGGCGACTATAACCTGAGCGACAAGAACCAGGTGTTCGGGCGGTTCAGCTATGTGGATGATCCGCAGTTTATCCCCGGCATCTTCGGCGGTATCGCTGACGGTGGCAGCTTCCAACAGGGGATCCAAAGCGCGAAGTCCAATCAGTCGGTCGTGGCCTGGACACATGTGTTTTCTCAAAGCACCATTAACGTCGGCCGTGTTGGCCTCAACCACCTTCACACGACGCGTTTTGGCCCACAGGGAAACACCATGGGAATCCCGGAGCAATACGGATTTCAAGGAGTTCCCCAGGTAGCCCAGAATGGCGGTCTCCCTCAAATTGTGATCCAGGGCTTGCAGAACCTGGGCAGCAATGACTATCTGCCCTCTGACGAAGTCAGCCAGACTCTCCAGGTGACGGATGACTTTACGAAGATTTATGGAAACCATAGCTTCAAGACCGGCATCGAGTTCCAAAGAGTTCACTTCAATACATTGCAGCCTGCCTATTCGCGTGGTGAATTTGATTACAACGCCAACGGCAATGGCAGTAACGGTAATTATGCGGGTGTCCCAGCTCAAGGCGGAGACCAAACAGGCCGTGCGCAGTTTCTGTTGACGCCGATCGCTGCGACTGTGCCGAATGGTGTTAGCTATGTTGGAGGTGCGACGAGCGTTTTGGCCTCGAACATCAATAAGACCTACGACACCCGGGATTATTTTGCGGCATACTTCCAGGACGACTGGAAGATCTCTCCTCAATTGACGCTCAATCTTGGCGTGCGCTTTGACTATTTCAGCCCCATCTCAGAGACCAACGGCGGACAAGCAAACTTCATCCAGAATGGCACGCCAAACAATACTCCTACGTTTTTGATTCCGGCGAGTGGCAAAGCGGATCGGTCCCTCTCTTCTAGTTTTCAGGCCCTGCTTGCGCAAAATGGCATTGCACTTCAGTTGACGGATCGCTACGGGAAAGCTCTGGTTCAAACGGAGAAGAGCAATTTTGCTCCCAGATTAGGATTCGCCTATCAGGTATCACCTAGGTTGGTGGTGCGTGGCGGAACTGGGATATTCTTCAATGCATTTGAGAACCAGGGCTATGGTCCAAACATTGGAGAAAATTACCCCTTCGTCTATAACTTTAGCTTCACAGGAACAAACGATTCATCGCCGTTTAGTTCCGGATCGAACCCGTATAGCACGTGCCCTACGGCAGGTCCAGGAGGAAGCGCGACGATCGCGTCGGGGCTTACCTGCGCTCAGTTCACTCCTTTGGCGGTAAATGGGGCGGGCCTGAACCTGCAGGGGTTGCAGTTCGATTACAAGACGCCTCGCACTCTCAGTGCAAATCTTACAGTTCAATACGCGATTACACATACCATCTCGGCACAGGCCGCTTACGTCATGACGTCAGCGAGCTCACTGCAGACGGGGGTTGGGAACAACAGGGTCTCCCAGATACTCCCTTCAAACGTGAGCACAAAGCCCTATCGACCGTTTCCGGATTTCAATGAGAACGGCAGCTATCAACGTACGCTCGGACGAAGTGTCTACAACGGCCTCCAGACAAAGCTAGAGCGACAGTCTGTGAACGGGGTGAGCTTCCTGTTTACCTACACCTTCGCCAAGACCATGTCTGACTCTGGTGATCTTTTGAACGGCGGCAGCGTCAGTGGATACCGCGCACCATGGGTTCCTAATTTCGGACCGCACTTCGACTGGGGACCGGCCAATTTCGATATCCGGCATGTCTTCCACCTCAGTGGCAGCTATGAGTTGCCGTTCGGCAAAAACAAGATGTTCCTTGCCAACTCCGGTAAGGTAACCAACGCGGTCCTTGGTGGATGGGCAGTCAATGGCATCGCTACCCTTCAGGGTGGACAGCCGATCACGTTGAGTTGCCCAACGTCGACTACATCAGGTACAAGCTGCTTTGTGCTGAAAGTAGCTGGACAGAGCCAGAAGCTGGGCCTACATAGGGATTCCAGCGGAGCCCTCTCCTGGTTTGGCAATCCCGCAGCCTTCACTCAACCGTGCCCACTGGTACCTGATCCAAACCACCCGAGTGGCCCGCCCATTCCAGGGACTCTTTCCGGTGGCTGCGCACCGTATGCATACAACAGCCCCTTCATTCTTGGTAGTCCAGGCTCGGCGAGCACAGTTGGACCAGGATTCCACCGGTTTGATTTCTCAGCCTTCAAGAATTTCCCGATTCATGAAGCCGTTTCGCTCCAGTTCCGGGCAGAGTTCTTCAATATCCTCAACCACCCGAACTTCAACGCACCGAACTTCGGAGGCAACGGCGTGACAGCGATCGGAGGCTCGGGCACCTACACCAATGCCGCATTTGGTCGTATCGGATCGACCCGTGACGCTCCGTTTGACCCGAGGCAAATCCAGTTTGCTCTGAAGCTGTATTACTAGGCTAAGATGAAGGCACTGTGGATCGCAGTGCCTTCATTGCTATTGCTAGTTAGCTTCTGAGTGACATTTACGGGGCAATCCATAAGGACAGGCCGTGAATAGCGGTTATCCATCTCGATGGATCCTTGCGACGGTGTTCCTGTGCTCGGTGGCCATTGCCGGCGCTGAAGCCAGGCCTGAACGAAGCCAGGAACCAAATCGGGAGTTTCAGGCCGCGGTGGGCCACTACAACGCCGGGCAGTTTGACGAAGCGGCTGCTGAACTCGAACAGCTTTTGCCCAGAACTCCGAAGAGCTTCGAGGTTCACGAGCTTCTTGGTCTGGTCTATGCTGCGCAAATGAAGGAAGCGCAGGCACTGGAGCAGTTGCAGATCGCTGTAAAACTCAAACCCGGCGCAGCAGCAGCCAGAACCAATCTGGCTGCGTCTCTGCTTCGTGCCGGAAAACTGCCGTTGGCAGAAGAGCAGTTGCGTAAGGCGATCGATCTCGACCCAAAGAGCTATGAAGCAAACCATAATCTGGGTCAGCTTTATACCCAATCGGGGAGACTGGCAGCGGCCATTCCTTATCTGAAGACTGCGCAGTCGATTCGGCCATCCTACGACAACGGGTACAACCTCGCGCTCGCGTACTTTCTAACTGGGGAATTGGCTCCGGCCGGCGACCTGGCCCATACGTTGCTGAGGGAAAAGAATACGGGCGAACTGCATAACCTTCTCGGACAGATAGATGAAAAGAAGGAACAGTTTGTCGATGCTGCGAATGAGTTTGCCATCGCCGCGCAGATGGATCCGAGCGAAGACAATCTGTTTTCCTGGGGCGGCGAGATGTTGCTGCATCGCGCTTATGAGCCTGCAATCGATATCTTCGAGCAGGCTACAGTGCGTTATCCTAAATCGGCGCGACTCTTTATAGGACTGGGGATGGCGCTGTATTCCCGTGCCAGGTATGACGAAGCCGTGAAAGCTCTATTGACGGCCGCCGATCTAAAACCCGATGATCCTCGGTGTTATTTTTTTCTATCGAAAGCTTTTGCGAATACTCCCATTCAGGCGGACGATGTGATCGCTCGTTTCAAACGTTATGCCGAGTTGGAACCGAACAATGCTAGTGGTGCATACTTTTACGCTATGGCGCTCTGGAAGGGGAAGCGCGCGGATGATTCGGATAAGGTCCTTCCCCAGGTTGAAAGTCTTCTGCAACGGGCGATTGCTCTCGATCCGAAGATGGCAGACGCACACCTACAGCTAGGGAGCCTGTACGCAGAGCAACGTGAATATAGCAAGTCCATTGCGGAGTATCAGAGTGCGCTCACGCTGAACCCTGACCTGCCAGATGCGCACTATCGCCTGGGACAGGACTATATTCATTCCGGACAGAAGGACCGTGCGCAAACTGAGATTGAGATCTATCAGAAACAGCGCACACAGCACCTGGCCGAGACGGACAAAGAACGCGCAGAGGTAAAGCAGTTCGTTTATTCAACGAGGGATTCTGTTCCTCAGAAGCAGTAAGGACGACCGTGACGGGACCATACATTAACGATGCATTTTCCAAACCTGCCTTACGTGGCATAGCACAGGGTCTTAGTTGCAGCCGCCGTGACTTTCTCCGATCGTCTGCAGGCATGGTTCTGGGCGGGGCACTGGCGGGAGCAAGCCCATTCCTCTATGCAGGACCGGTGAAGAAGAGAAAGATGATTGTTGTTACCTTTGGTGGTGGAGCCCGCGACCAGGAAACATTCGCACCCCAGGGGCAGGAGAACATTCCGCACCTGCTCAAGGAGTTGATCCCTCAGGCCAGTTTCTTTACGCAGGTGGTGAATCATGGAATCCTCGGACATTATGTTGCAACCGCGAGTCTCGCTACGGGTGTCTATGAGACGTTGAATAACTTCGCGTCAGTTCCGCCACAGCATCCTACGGTCTTCGAGTATTTCCGAAAGGACCTCAAGCGGCCCCCCACGGATGCCTGGGTTGTTGCACCAAGCAACGGGTTTAGCCACATCGGCGAGAGTGACTTCCGGCCATACGGACCGGGCTGGGGCGCGCAGGTTGTTCTTCCAAAGCACTTGCTTATGGCAGCAATGTCACAGGGAACAACGGACTATGAGCATCTGCTGCGTGATAACTATGAAACTCCGCTGTTTGCGCCACAGCTGGGAGGCAACGATCTTCAGCTCCAGCAGCTTGAGACGATGCTGAAATTGTCAGTTACGGACTTCAAATCGCAAGCGAAGACAATATCGAGCCCGGATGAGCTTTCTATCTATGTTGCGCAGCAATTGATGCGGCAGCAGGCACCGAGCCTGATATGGATTACGATGCATGACATCGACGTAGCGCACACCGGCGCGTATTCGCTCTATGTTGACGCTATCCGCAGGACAGATCGACTCTGCGCCGAATTGTGGAAGATTGTCCAGAACAACCCCGAATATGCAGGCAACACCACGATGTTGATCCTGCCTGACTTTGGCCGAGACTCCGACGAGGAGGCGGGCGGGAACGGCTTTCAACACCATCGCACAGGCGACCCTTCTTCGCGAACCACATGGATGATGGCATTGGGGGCAGGGGTTCGCGAAGGCGTCATCTACGATCACCCACTGCAATCGACAGATCTGGTACCAACGCTTGGATCCATCATGGGATTCCAGGCGACGCTCTCCCAGGGGCGGCCGATTCAGGACTTACTTTAATCTCATGCTTCCTCACGATCTCAAACCCGACCAGTTCCTCGGCTATCCTCCGGAGGCACGAAAGCTCGCGGTGAATAACCTGACGACTCTACAACAGTTGCCGCTGAGTTTTCTGCCCAGTTTGCTTCGCGAGCTCATTGAATACGACTACAAGTTTCCCATAGAGGGCCAAGAGATCAGCAGAGAGATTGGTCAGCTCGGATCGCTCTCACCGGCACAGATGCAGGAGTGGTTCAGATCGTTTCGGGAGTTATCGCTTACCAAGAAGTTCGAAGAATTCAATTGGCTGAATCAACCAGCTCAGTTTGTGGAGCAACTTTCAGCGTATCTGTGGTCGACGCATCAGCTCGATAAGTTCCGCAAGGCTGCCATGGAATACGGTGACCGGATGCGAGCAACAGTAACCCCGGGGCAACTGCCGACCTCAAGACTTGGAATTGCGATCATCGGGCAAGGACTAAACACCTACGATGGTCTTTTATTCCGCAATCTCCGCGAACATGGAACATACTTCAGCCGTATCAACCCTGAGAACGGTGTACAGGAGCTTCTGAATGCGGCGGCCGCGCGCGCACAGGCTTATTCGCCTCCATATGGGCATTGGTATGTGGAGGGTGGGCAGGCCATCGAACACAGCCCGATGCTTACATGCGTGTCGTATCAAGCGCTGGAGCCCGTACGCCTGGCCCTCCTGCGCAACATGCAGGAGGAGATAAAACGTCCAGGGATGGGTCCGGAGGAACTGCGGACAAATTTGGCGGCGTTACAGCCTGCAGATGTCGGACTCGACAAGCAGGGAGATACGGTGCTGAACCACTTTCAGTTGAAACTGCTGACAGAAGGCTCCGGCACCCAGATATTCAGCACTACGTTTGCGCAATGGACCGCGCGGGAGGCGCTACGTCGTGCGCAGCCGCTCACATTGCTCGTGCGATTCGGACCCCGTCAGCGAGAGCGTTCAATGAACGAGTTACTGTCCAACACCGACAGTCACCCGGAGCCGGACTTGAGGGGATCCTTGATCGATGCGGACATGGGAGCGTACTACAACTGGATCAATCAACAAAGGCTGCCAGGAGCTGATCGGTCCTCATTCATTGCCTGGTTCGAAGGCAGTCCTCAAGCAGTTGCGATAGGGCCATCTTTCGCCCGCGGAGCATCATCGAATTCGGCTGCCAGACTAGAAGAGATCATTACCTGGGCCGTCAGATAGTTCAATTGTTCACGTACGATAAATCGCCAATGCACTTATGTGGGGTCACAACCCGCAAGAATTCCGATTATCGAAAAGCTGAGGATTGCTGAGGTGTGTCTTGGTAGGTCGTCCAACCTCCCAACTTTGGGACCGGTAGCTTCGCAGAATAGGTGCTGCGACAAAATCATGCTGCAATTGCCACTCACCCTCGGAGACCGTAACCCCTCCGCCGGACCCAGCAAAGAATTTACCTTCAGGTCAGCGAGACTCTTCGTGCTGAACGCAAAGGTACAAGCTCGCGTTCGCCAGTGTCGCGTTTGGCTCTGATGATGGCCTATAACCGATTACTCATCATCGAGTTAGCTTGGTTGCCCTTTACGTTCGGGTCGCACGATCCTGAGGAACCTCGCACCGCACCGTTCGCAGCGAAAGGGAAAAAGAGAGAACAATGACAACAACCTCTCGAATCCTCTGGGGCGTGTGCAGTGGTTCGCCGTACTTCTGCATTTGCGACACTCCATGTTGGAACTCCTGATCAATCGTCCTAGTTGTTTGCCAATTTTTCCAACAACGACACCCTACGTAGGAGTTGGGAGCAGGCCGAGGCCGGACCTATTCAGGCAATGGCAGATAGGGCGTACTGATCCGCCGATATCGACTCTGGCTTTACCCTCTGCTCGCTTCCCAAGACCAGGAAAGGCAAAGCGACATTCAGTCATTTAAAGATGGCCGGGTGATGTGCCGGACTCCGAAGGAGTGGGAGCAACGGCGTAAGGGGACCCACGAACCCAGCAGGCGAAAGCTGTGAGCGAATCACGGGACAATACAACATGCACTGCAACCAGCTCACACCGCTCCCTAACATTATAGACCCTGACTATGGAAAAGTATGCCTATCGGCTGGCCACGCGCACCGCGGACCGGAACTCGGGGACTCGGCGGCGGCCATCCCCTCGCCTGTCCTCTTCCCGCCACCACAATCTTCCCGATGGTCCGAGCGTCGTTTCTTTACGCATTCGCCCCACCGCCATCGACAGAGTTCCAGGCAATGTCGTGACCGGCGCCTGCGACGCCCTCCCCTCTGAGTTCGCGACTCTCCAGATCTCAGTCCTAAAAGCGATCTTCGGATATCCATCGATTCTGTTTCAGAGCCCTAAGCTCGTCAGCACCGTTCTGGTGCCTTCAACGTACCCGTTCAATCCGTTTGACATCGCACTGCAATCTTTATCCTTGGCACCTCGGTCTCGTCGGACTCGCCACAACCACGCAATCAGGCGCGGTCGCATAGAGCTAGTTCGGTCAATGTGACCACGAGACAGAGAGGTCTACATAGCTCAACTCAGCCCAACTCATACTTAATAATATTGGTGTCATTGGAAACCGCGATGAGCCAAGATATTCACATGAATGCGCGAACTTCACTCGTTACAATTGTTTCTCGCGGTTGCATTGATGCATTGCGTTATCGCATGGACAATCGGGCATCGACATCAGCCAGGAAATCACCTGCATGACGGCGTTATGTTTCTGGGTGTCGCCCTCAATTGAGTGATCCTGCGAATCAGCACCGCCTTACGAAGGCCCACTGAACTCTCAGAGCTCATGATGAAGTTCACGATGACTGCCAAGTGTTCCCGACGAACTTCTTTCTAATAACTGCGGAAATAGGAAAGCACGGTCACAGACTAGCCAGTGATTTCCTGGTCGTATATTGGCATAGAACACGGTTGTCGCTTCTGAAATTTTGACATATCCTTTTCGCAGCTATAACAACAGAAGGAACCCACGCTCACTTGCATGATCCTCCTTTGCTCTCATATGCGCATCCTGCGCCATAGGATTTTTGTGACTGCTTACAAACGCCTTCTTTTTATTCCAAAAACCTTTCTTCTGCTACTTCTCTGCGTCTTCTGTTTCACAGGATGCAAGAGCAAGCAGTCCGCTGAAGCCGACACTGCATCCACGAGCGGATCGTCGAATCAAAGCTCGACCACGGACACCCCCAAATCTCTCACTGCCGATATCTCAGGCGATGTGAGCCAGCACTTTGTCGCTGCCAACGATGAAATCAACGTGGCCTTTCTTCCCACCAATACAAAGGGCGAATTCAGGTTCGGTATCGATGCGAATAAAGAGAGCGGTACTCAGACGTTTGAGCTGAGTACCGGCCTTGATGGAAGCTTCCACTTCACTCCCGGCCTTGACCAACTGCCGGGCGGTGCGCGCTTCTCCATTGTCACCGACAATGCAAAGACCGATTTACGTCGACATGGCCTATGCCCAGTACTTCGCGACATCTGACGACGGGAAGGACGACGCGCACATTGTTCTGTCGAAGGTAGAGAAGCTTAGCTCCAAGAATGCTTTGCTTGTGCGTTACCGTCTCGTAGGCACCTTTCGTTTCAAAGGCGCTAATGGGCCCGAACCCATTGACGAGGCATGCGCCAAAGAAGCAGGGATGTATGCAGGCCAACACGGAAAACGTAACCCGCCTTTCAGAGCAGACCTCTGCAAAGCTAAGCAGATTCAGGTCAACGGCTCATTCGATATCGTGCAGGACTTCCTGGCAAGTGCCTTCTAGCACAGAGCCGAGGTCGGGCGCGTGGCCACCCGAAGCGATGGAACGACTATAGGGCCACCGCGCGGATCACACCCCGCTAAGTCGATCTATCGAGCAATCTGGACGTAGAAACGTGTGTGGTGTTTGCTGAGACGAACCGGCGTCGATGTTTTGAACGCTGAATCGGATGGCCGCCGATGTCATTTTGTCCTTTAGGCTATACGACGGCTGTAAGACAATTCGATCTAGAAAGAGGACCAGACCTTAGAGAAGATCCAGCTCAGATCTGGACAGCATCGGAAATGTTGATCCTGCTTCATTGCACCACGGACACTTGTTTCGGTGGCGACAAAGAGCCTCAGCGTATTTACCAGCGGGGTCGTCGGAATTTTGGGAAGCATGCGCTCCAATGTGGGATCAGGCGCTGCTCAATGGTGCAGTGGAACCAAGCCTGTCTCGCGGGCTGATGGATCGAAGTCCTAGCCGGGTTTGAGAGTGAGCCATCGCGCATTGAATTCGCGAGGTCTCACTTGGATGTAGTGATCAGAATCATAGAGAATGAAGCCACGTTAAATACACCGAATCTACTCGGAGCCCCCATGAAGATTCTTCGTGACGAGGGACCAGCCTGCGCTTTGAACTCTTATCAAGATTAGTTTTCTTAGGCGATTCGGGACATACTGGACATAAAAGGGGTAAACAATGCACTTTAATAGTTGGAAATTAGCGGTCGTAGCCGTTTTCACACTTGGCGAGATAGGCGCGGCATACGCGCAGAATGCCGTAGAGCAGCTTCAGCCGCTGATCGAAACAACGGCGCACCGACTCATGATTGGAGAACAGGTAGCATTGGCGAAGTGGGATAGCGGCAAAGCCGTGGAAGATGCGCCACGAGAGGCACAGGTGATTCGAGGCGCAGCGAAGGATGGCGTGGCAAAGGGGCTGGATGAAGCGTCGATATCGAACTTTTTCAATGCTCAGATCGAAGCCAATAAGTTTGTGCAGTACGCTCTACTGGCGGACTGGTATCGGGCGGGTAAAGCACCGGAGCATGCGCCTGTCGATTTGGTGAAGAATATCCGTCCGCAGTTGGACGAGGTGCAGAAGTCGCTGATCACGGAACTGGTGGACACGGTAGAGATTCGTAAAACGAAGACGTGCCGCACGGACATGGCTAGGGCTGTTGGGAAGTATATATCTACGCATGGGCAAGGCAGCAGCCCGATTACTGCGGCGACGCTTGACCGAGCCCTGGCTGGCGCGTGCATGCCGTGAATCGTTATGTGAGAAATCGTTTGGGCAAACGGAGTATTCAGCAAATGGTTCAACAAGAATGCATTTGCGTCGCTTCCCTCTTTTACGCTGCGAACAGCTCCACGGAGCCTCGCGTTGTTGCGTGCAGCTGCGGTCAATCATTGGGATCTTAGCTTGATGAAAGACATCTGCTTTAGAGATGCCCGTGCGGATGCGTCTGCAGCTGGATATATTAAATCTTGTCAATCGTAAGCAGTTTTGCCTGCCGAATGTGAATTCGACAGTATCTCAGGACGGCACCATCACATCACAGGCAAACTCACCACGTACGATCCAGATCGGCTGAAACTCAGCGACTAAAATTAGAGCTCCCGACCTGCCGAGGCCTGCATTCTCTCTCGAGGCAGGCCTCGTTTCTTTTGTAAACTTGCATTGTATGAAGAAAATCGGCTTCCTCTCTTTTGGCCACTGGACACCTTCACCTCAGTCACAGACGCAGTCTGCAGCAGACGTGCTCCTGCAGTCGATTGACCTTGCGGTGGAGGCCGAACGCATGGGAATGGATGGAGCCTACTTTCGAGTTCATCACTTCGCGCGTCAACTGGCATCGCCGTTCCCCCTGCTTGCAGCAGTAGGTGCTAGGACGCGAAAGATTGAGATCGGTACCGCCGTCATCGACATGAGGTACGAAAACCCTCGTTACATGGTGGAGGATGCTGGTGCTGCGGACCTCATCGCTGGCCCGCGCCTGCAGTTAGGCATCAGCCGCGGTTCACCCGAGCAGGTGATCGATGGTTGGCGTCATTTTGGCTATCGTCCGGCCAAAGGCGAGGACGATGCCGACATGGGCCGTCGACATGCCGAAGAGTTTCTTGAGTTGCTACGCGGCACGGGCTTCGCTCAGCCCATCCCTCGTCCAATGTTCGCGAATCCGCGAGGCCTTCTACGTCTTGAGCCATACTCTGAAGGATTGCGTGGCCGTATCTGGTGGGGGGCAGGTTCGAACGCAACAGCCATTTGGGCCGCCAAGTTCGGAATGAACCTGCAAAGCTCAACCCTCAAAAACGATGAGACCGGGGAGCCGTTTCACATTCAACAAGCAGCCCAGATCCGCGCCTTTCGCGCAGCATGGAATAAGGCCGGCCACGCTCGCACTCCACGCATCTCCGTCAGCCGCAGTATTTTCGCGTTGGTAAACGACCGTGACCGGGCCTATTTCGGACGAGGGGACCAGGAAGAAGACTCGATCGGCTTCCTGGATGGAACCACACGGGCGATCTTCAGCCGCAGCTACGCTGCCGAGCCGGATGTCCTCATCGAGCAGATCAGAAAAGACGAGGCGATCGCAGAGGCCGACACGCTTTTACTTACCATCCCGAATCAGCTAGGCGTTGCTTACAATGCCCACGTAATGGAGGCAATTCTGACTCTGGTCGCCCCTGCTCTAGGCTGGCGCTAATTAGCAAAAGCACCGAGGGAATCTACCTCAATACTATACGCGGCCAATCTGTAACCGACGCTCCATTCTTGATGCAACGGCCATCATGGAAGCATGCAGGCCTTCAGCAAAACGCTCTCCGGATTCGTTCATGATTGCTTGGAAACCTGATCGTGGTTCTAGGCGTTTCCGGTCTGGCCCAGGTATTGGATTGGTTCACCCATCGCCTCACCCATACCGTCGCCATGAGCAGAACCATACTGGCCGTCAGCTTCTTCGCTGCGCTTTCTGCGCTCTTTCATTTGCAGGTCATGCGCAATGGCGGGTTCCTCACCGGCGAAGGGCGTTCGTTGCTCGACGACTTTCGTCGCGTGCCTCGGTTCGTTGCCGGATTCATTCTCCGGCCGGTCGATTTCTTCACTGCTCGGATATCGCGTCCCGCCCACAGCGTCGAACCGGAAGCCGGGCTCTCATCCGCACCATCATTATCCGCTTTTTGGCGTAAGTGTGAGGGATTCCGTCCTCTCGCCCATGCTGGTCGAACTACGGGCTTCCGGTATCGTCGACCGGACATATTCAACCGTTCGGAGCAATTTATTCTCGACGCGATCATCTCCTCGTCCGTCGCGAACTTATTGCCGCGTCCAAGCCTTACGGCGATTATCTGTGGCACCCGGTGCCTGCGTCATGACGGGATTGATGTTGCTGTCAGGGTTGATTCTGCTGGCCGCCTGCACCAACCTGCACAGAGTGTTTGCGGCTCGCGCCGCGGATTTCTGTGCAAAACCTACTGCTCATCGTTCAGGTTACGATCTGCGCCGTGTTAGTCACCGCTTCGATCGTTTCAGTTCGCGGACTGCCGCGCTCACGGCTTAACAACTTTGGCTATTCGGATGCACTATTCCGCGATGGATGATGGGATTACAGCATCAGGTGCGAGATGTTCGATCACTCTGGCACGAATGCATTCCGGATCACCGGACAGCAGAGCATCCAGAAGCAACTTGTGCGAGCGAACTGCTGATTTCATCGTCTCACCCGCCGCATGACGCTTCAGGCTTACAAAGGCATAGACCGCAATGCACAGGCGCTCAAGCGTCTTCTCCAATACATCGTTGCCGGAGGCCTTCCATACTGTACGGTGAAAGCCGAAATCTTCTTCCGCTACGCCGAAGTGATCTTTTTTTAGTACCAAATCTTGCATCCTCGTCAAATGGCATCGCAGGATTGTCTCTGCCTCCTTAGTGATGCGCGGAGCTGCGAGCTGGAACGCAAGCTCCTCCAAATGACGACGAACTTCCATCATCTGCAAGATTTCTGTACGAGTCAGCTTTGTGACAGTCGTACCCCGGTCTGGCACCCGCACCACAAGTCCTAAATGCTCCAACTGCAAGAGAGCTTCGCGCACTGGGACCTGACTCACGTTCAATTGCTTCGCCAGATGAGATTCACGAATTGGTGTCCCCGGAGCAAGGTCTCCCGACCAGATGGCATCGCGCAGACGCTCAAAAACTTCACGCGATTTGCTGAGAGAACGAAGCGGGAGGAGTTCTTTTGTAGCCACGCGGCTATCCTATCGAACGGGAATCAGGGGCACAATACAAATCGAGTACCTACGCTTCCATGCAGTCCAAATTGGCTTTCTCCTTTCGTGAGATCACGATCCCTCTCGGAGAGCTGGCTTTGCTGCATGTAAATATCTGCCACGTGCGTTCAAGAGCGCTTCGAACGTTCGTCATCCTGTCTACGAACGTGTTCGCTATCTGCCCGCGGGTGGAAGGCTGCCGCTTGCAGAACTCATGCTTCACCCAACACGTTCCATGAGATCGATCTCTTCCGAAACGCTTTGCAGAACAAATCTATTTTTCTGGCAACGCTCACGCCTCCCCGAAAATCTTTCAAAATTGCAGTTGACAAATATATGAACGGTTATCAATTATCCATATGCTCTTCAAATCGATCACCGTGCCAAATCGAAAACAACGGCGATTTGCGGCCCGAGTGTTGATCCAAATCGAGGTCAAAATGAAGTTGACAGCCCAGACTTATCTCTTTTTTCTTGCCATTTTTCTGCTGCTGTCTCTTGTGCCAAGCGATGACTTAGCCCAGACGGCTGCCGTCGCCGAGTTGGATGGGACCGCGCTGGACACCACTGGAGCAATCATTTCTGGCGCAACAGTTATAGCAACCAACGCGGATACCGGAGCTGTGCGAACTACAACCACGAATGCGGCCGGTACGTTTACCATGCCCGCACTCGCAGTAGGACCCTATTCGGTTGAAGTCCGGGCCAAAGGATTTAAGAGTTTTCAACAAACAGGAATAATTCTGCAGGTCGGATCTTCATCCATGATCAAGACTGTGTTGGATGTAGGGAGCTCCAGCGATACGATAACGATCCAGTCGGACGCACAGATGATCGAAACGCGTAATGTAGCCATCTCCACAGTCATTGACAACCGCGAGATCAACGATCTTCCGCTCGATGGAAGGCTTGCAACACAACTGGTCTTGATCGCGGGTGCCTCCGTGGGCGTAAGCGGGGGAGATTTAACTGGCAGCAAGCAATTCTCCAGCTCTCAGGCAATCTCGGTTGCCGGCAGCCAGGGTAATTCACTCAACTTTAATCTCGATGGCAGCGACCACAATGACCCTTTTTCAAACGTAAATCTTCCGTTCCCTTTTCCAGATGCGCTTCGAGAGTTCAGCGTCTCCACCAATGCCCTTCCGGCTGAATATGGCGTACATCCTGGTGGCGTCGTAAAGGCGGTGACACTTTCCGGAACGAATCGTTTTCACGGCACACTCTTTGAGTATCTCCGTAACGACAAGTTCAACGCGCTCGGGCACTTTTCAGTAAAAGACACTCTTCACCGTAACCAATACGGTGGCACAATCGGCGGCCCCCATTCTCCACGATCGTCTTTTCTTCTTCGCCGGCTATCAGGGAACACACAATGTGTCGCAAGCTGTAGCCACTCAGGCCAAAGTGCCTACCCAGGCAATGATCAACGGCGATTGGTCTGCTTATGAATCCGGCTCCTGTGTATCAACAGGGAAAATGCGCCAATTGAAAGATCCAACAACTGGAAAGGCGTACCCGGGCAATCAGATTCCCGTGGGTCAGTACAATTCCTCTGCGTTGAAACTACTCGATTACCTCCCGACAACAACCGATCCCTGTGGGATTGTGAAATACGGCATTCTCAATAACAGTGACGAGCGTCAGACCATTGGTCGTGTGGATTGGACGATCGGACCGCGTCAGTCCATCTTCGTGCGATATTTCATCGATGACTACGGAATCCCTGCAACTTATATTCCGCACCATATTCTCGTCAGCACACAATCTGGAAATTCGGAGCGCGCTCAGTCATTAACTGCCGGCCATACTTTCATTATTAATAGCAATATATTGAACTCGATCCATGCAGGTTTTACTCGTAGGCGGGATGACCGTCAACCTGCGGCAGAAGGAATCAATGGTCCAGCCATCGGGAGCAATATCTACTCTCAGGAATCGAATTCTCTTCGACTGTCCGTCAATGGAAACTTCAATGTCAGTTGCTCCTCATGCTCCCCAGGAAAGTTTAACGACAATACCTTCCTTGGGTCGGACGATCTGAACATGTCTCGCGGACGGCATCAACTCGCTTTCGGCGTGACCGTCATGCGTATTCAACTCAACCAGGAAAACAATTATCTGCTCGACGGAAACTATCTTTTCGCCGCATCTTTCAGCGGCGACAATATGTCTGATTTCATGCTCGGGAAGCTGAGTGGCTTCAATCAAAGTGCACTGCAGGGGACAGCCAATCGGCAGACGCTTCCTGGCGTCTATGCGCAAGACACGGTTCGCGCATCGAAAAGCCTCACCGTAGTCGGCGGCATTCGGTGGGAGCCTCATATCTTCCCCGTGGACTATTTCGGAAGAGGAAGCACCTTTGACCGTGCAGCCTTCGACGCAGGACAGCATAGCACCATCTATCCCAATGCACCTGCGGGCAGCTTCTATTATGGCGACAACGGGGTCCTAAAAGGCTTCGTGCACAATGAGATGATGAACTTTTCGCCGCGCGTTGGATTCATCATCACACCCGATGGAGGTAAGGATGTTTTTCGCCTCGGGTGCGGCCTTCTATACGACAACATAGAGCAATACTATGATGAACGCGTTCAATCAAATCCGCCCTTCACCAATGAAGTCGATAATACAAACCCGGGTCCATTTAGTCATCCATGGGCAGATTATCCTGGGGGCAGCCCGTTTCCCATTGATCGCCCCAGTACGAACGTAGCCTTTCCGCTCTCGTCCTTGTACGCCGTGCTCCCGACACGCCTGAAGCCAACATACATCAGCCAATGGAACGCAAACTTTGAGCATCAGTTCGGCAACGATTGGCTCTTGACACTTAGTTATCTCGGAAATAAGACAACGCATATTTGGGCAGCCCGCGAATTGAACCCGGGCGTGTACATTCCAGGCAAATGCGGCTCAGCAAATTGCTCTACTACAACGAACACGCAAAGCCGTCGCGTATTGACTCTTGCCAATCCTGTACAGGGAGCCTATTACGCTTCTATGCCAACTACCAACGATGGAGCAAATGCCAGTTACAACGGTTTGCTCACTTCCCTACAACATCGCCTCAGCAACAACTTCTTCCTACGTATCAACTACACATGGTCGCATTGCATCAGTGAATTGGACTTCAATATCGAATTGACCGGGCCAACCTACATGAAACCTGCCGATCTCGCTCAGGACCGCGGCAACTGCAACCAGGACACACGGTATGTCTTCAATGGTACGGTTATCGCAACAAGCCATTACAGTGGCGGCCGTTCGTTGCATCTGCTTCTCTCTGGGTGGAGAATCGCGCCTCTACTTCGCATCAGCCCCGGAGCTTCTATCAACGTCACTACTGGCACAGACAATTCTTTGACAGGTATCGGCCTCGATCGCCCAAATCTCATCAATTCAACGATCGCATATAAATCAGGCGTGCACATAGATCCGCATCATACCTATTTGAATGGCAATGCATTCGTGGCGAATGAATTAGGAACATTTGGCAATCTTCAAAGAAATGCTTTCAAGGGACCTGGCTATTTTGACCTTGATGCCTCTGCCAGTCGCATCTTCGAACTACCCGAGACCTGGAATATTGAGTTCCGCGCCGATGCATTCAATGCAACAAATCACGTCAACTTTAATAACCCCGCATCCGGATTAAATTCGTCAACATTTGGGCAAATCACAAGCGCAAAGGCAAATCGCGTCTTGCAATTTTCTGGGAAAATTCATTTTTAGGGGACGTGATAATGCCAGGTTGTTCTCGAGTCATTTCATTGTTATGCATTGTTGCACTTGAAACTTTCTGCGCCGTCGCCCAAAATCCACAGGCACAATTCCAGAGCACGCTCTTGTGGCACGCAGCCGACAACGAATACGAGACCTATCGAATTCCTGGAATTGTCGTGACCGCACGAGGCGCAGTTCTTGCTTATGGAGTTGCCCGCCGCTTTCTCAAGGATGGAGACTGGTCAGACAGCGATATCATGCTTCGCCGCAGCCTCGATGATGGTAAGACATGGGAGTCCTCAAAAAGAATTGCAGGGGATCTTCACGGAGTTACCGACAATCCTGTCGCAATTGCATCACGCAGGAAAGGAGACGTGCATTTCCTCTATCAACACAACTATGAGCGCATCTTCTATATGCGCAGCAGAGATGACGGCGCGACGTTCTCCACTCCAGTCGACATTACTTCGGCCCTCGACAGCCTGCGCTCGCAATTTGCATGGACAATTGTGGCCCTAGGCCCTGGCCACGCTATCGAACTGCGCAATGGACGCTTACTTGTTCCAGTCTGGATGGCAGAAGGCGTCCAAACTGCCAATGGACAACGTCGGCATGCGCCTAGCGGCATCACCACGCTTTACAGCGACGATCATGGTAGAACGTGGAAACATGGCGACATCATTGCAATCAACTCGCCAGAGATGGCGAATCCTAACGAAATGCAACTTATTCAGTTGTCCGATGGCCACGTGATGGCTAATATTCGCACCGGGGATAACACAAGGCTGCGGGCTATAGCCATAAGCCCAGACGGCATTCATCGTTGGACGAAACCAAAGTTCGACGCGCATCTGTACGATCCCATCTGTGCCGCTGGAATCGTTCGCTACAGCATTGCTCCCAAAGACGATCGGGACCGCATTCTCTTCATAAACCCAGACAGCGAGTCCCTTCCGGAGTCGCATCAGGGCAAATCAGGTCCTCGTCAGAACCTTACCTTGAAGATGAGCGAAGATGAAGGCAAAACATGGCCCGTATCTCGTTTGTTGCATCCGGGAAGTTCGGGCTATAGTGATGTCGCCGTTGCCCCAGATAAAACTATCTACGCACTTTATGAGAGCACGCTAGATCCTTCCATCAAAGCAAACAGCATTACGATGCTACGATTCAATCTCTCTTGGTTACAAGACACTAAATAATGGATACCGTGCTCATCACCATCTACAACAAATTTCATCATAAAGCATCTTTAAGGTGTGACATGGAGATTATCGAATTGAACGCCACTCCAGTCACTACCGATTCCAAACATACCGGCTACATGTGTGGCGTCCTGTACCGAGGTAATCTGACGTCCATCCAACAGGCCTTGAATTGTAGTTCCCTCGAGATGCAGCTCGACGTGATGCCACCTCTGTTCTATCTGTATTTGACCGGAGGCGAGGATTCGGGTTGGCTGCTTATATTGCGTGCTCAGCAGAGACCACCCCCCATGCGCATCTATACGGAAAATACATCCACTCGGATAAAGGGCTTTGTGATCTTTGAAGACATCTGAAGAATCGATTCGCCCCATCAACGTCGCGGCACCGCTACTGCCCAGTAATGTTTCGATGGAAACACGATTAGAGTTGGTCTGCCATATATAAACTTCGCCGGCAGCTAGATTTTCTCCTATATGAAGAACAATATGCTGAGGCACCTTCGCTGTAATCGTCTCTAGAACTACACTCCAATCCGCAGGTGTATTTGACGCTGGAGCACGAAGCGAAACATAACTTCCATCACCCTCTGGTAGATAACCTGAAGCCGTGTCCATGTATGTCCATCCAGGCTTGGCGAATTGTGTAGTATGTGCCGTGACCCATATGGTCGATTGCACATTGTAGTGCCCCGACCATGGAGTATTGGCATACATGAGCCCCGAGTTAGGGGCCGCAAGAACATCGTAATAGGATGTAATTGGGCTCCATATCTCTGTTTTAGTAAACCGTCCCTTTAGATAGTTCTCGTTGTATCGACGCGCCATGATCCGTCCTCCCGCTGCCCAATCGCGTGAAACGAAGGGACCACCCCCTGGATTAGGCTGGTCCTCGCTGGACCATAGAATCCGCCCAGAATTTCGCACATCTTCGGAGGTTAGGTCGGGAAGCCCCTCTGATGGGTAATGCACGCCAATGCGCTCGATAGACTTTGCCAGCGCCAGATCAGCTCGCATCGCGGCGACGACACTGAACATATTTTCCTTCGGGTAGAGATCGCAACAAACGATCTTAGTTGTCAGATGGTGCTCGTCAAGCACTTGTCTTAACACCTTCACCCACTCAAAATCAGGCCTGCGCTCATTCCACACTCCTGTGTACTGCACCTCTAAACCCTGCTTGTGAGCTCCTTCAAGAAAGTCCGCAACGTACTCGGCCATATCGTGGGAATAATATTGGCCTTTTCCAATCCATCCTGGGGCGCCCCAGGCCAATGTGTCGAGGATGATCGATGGATTTCGTATGCGTGCCTCCCGCATCAACCACCACTCGTAGCCCCGATCGTAAGCATGATCGTTTGGAGTACGCATATGGCTCGGCTCCGCTCCATCGGTAGAGTTAACGTCTGCTCCGATCTCCACTTTAAGGTGTTGTAACGATGCTCCGTACCCAGGCTTAAAAAGATAATCAAGAATCTGTGAACGCTGCGGTTCTGGATAGTCAATGAGAAGGCGGGAACTTGCGCCCGCGCTCGCTGTGCCGAGTCCTTCAAAAACTCGTCCAGGACTTGCAGTATCAAGTTGGATAGTGGTCTGCGCCGCAGCAAAAGTAGCCCAGAAGCCCAATACCGTGGCAGAGACGGTAAAGAGCGCCCGCCTGGTGTGCATTCTGTAGTCCTCCTTTGGTCATTCGAATTGATTGCCTGCAAGGGCAAACTATATGCAGGAAAGTTAGAGATGCTGAAACATATCCGGAACAGTCGCGCTTCATTTTTTTTAAAAAAATAGGCTTACAGTTCATCTTCAGTCATCAAATTTGCGTGTAGGTTCACGTAAGGAAAATAACCCTATTGTCCAACTCCAATGTTGTCAAGAGCATTCAATCTGACTTTTTTTGCAATGCCAGAAATCTGTCGTACGGTTAGACAAAAATTTCTCCGAACATTGTCAGTGGAAACTGTCGATTGACATAAGTGACATCAGTCTCATGCCTGCCGGTGTCGATCGCCTGACAGAGAGTCGTCCGATTGAATCAAGCCTTATTTCTTTGTCGCTAACATTGCCGAAGTTCCAGGAAGATCCCGATTACGAGTCATGCTTGCAATTCAGAAGCGCGGTAGTTTAGCGAGCAGACACAGTTGCGGCAAGTCGAATTGGTGGCAACATCCAGCTTTGCTCGAAATGCCACAGCGGATTGGCTGTTCAAAGCCTCTTCAAGGGTAGAGACGTGTGTCGAGGCGGTTGGAGGGTGGAAGAAACAGGGGCGAAGGCTTCCATCCACCTCCATAACCGCCGAGACCCATGGGGCGTTACAGGTTGGCGCCTGAGGTGGAATATTCTCCAGATGTTCACGAAAGCGCACGGCGAGACGCCGCAACTTGGACTCGTTTTCACGAATAAATTGGGACGCTAGATCGGATGAATGCGTTGCAATCAGACGCTCGATTTCCGATTCAAGCGCGAGGAGTTCAGAAGAGGTGAGAGCGATCTCGCTTTGGCGCGGTACTTCCCAACGGGCTTGTCGATTGAACGCCGTTGAAGTGATGTCGGCAGGTAAAAAGGAGATCCCATTAAGCTGGATGGCACGAACTGCATCTACTGTGGCACAGAGGTGCGTGTGGTTCAGTTTCTGGACCGTGGTACGACAGGAGACAGGAAGCGCAGGGTTGAGAGTTCGTATAGCTTGCACCCCGCGAGCGATGGTTTCGAAGGCGCGCGGGATCTGGCGAATCGCGTTGTGGACGTCTGGTGGACCATCTATTGAAAGTATGATCTCATCTATGTTTCCGGCGACCAGAATGGCTCTCTTGTGAAGAAGCAGGCCGGTAGTAAGAAGGGTAATGCGGATGCCCAGTTCGTGGAAGAAATCGCATAGACTCGAAAGGTCGCGGTGAAAGAGAGGCTCGCCGCCGGAGATAACTACATTACGTACGCCGAGGGAGATCATCGAAGCGCGGTGGCGTTCGAGGGCCGCAACCGGGAGTTCACGACCTTCGGTACGCTTCCAAATATCGCACATGACACAGCGGCAATTGCACAATGTGTGAATGTTGAGCAGTAGGATCGGAAGATGGCTCAGGCGATGCCGGGCTAACTCAGATGACGCCGCTGGCTGAATCTCATAGAGCTGCGACACGATGCACCTCCTTGCCACCGAGACGGAGCGCATTGCGGCCCAGAGTTGCTTCCGCGATGTCGATAAGTGATGCGATGGGCGCGCGAAGCCAGCGGACGTGTCCACATACAACCAACGGATGGAGACCGGTGCGAAGAGATTTGGGGAGGCGTTCGTAGAGTTGTTGGGAGGCTAACTGGATACGACCCGCGACGAGAACGAGCTCGATTTCGGCGAAGCTTATAGCGCAGAGAGTATCCGCGGGCGTTGTAAAGCGGTCGCGAATAGCTATCAGATCCGCCGATCCGGCGGGCTGAATGCAGCCTGCGTCATCAGGCAAATGGAGAATCTCAGCTGCGCTGGTCGTGACGAAGCTGTAAAGGAGGTCTGCCGCCAACATCTCCTGTGTAGAAAACGAGTGGACTTCTTCGAGGAGATCTCCTGCCGCTGTGATTGGAGAATCACTTCCAATGGCTGCACGCGCAATGGAAGTGATGCGATTTTTATCCATTGTGCGGCCAAAGAGGAACCGATTTGACGTTGGGCATAGGATGACCGCAGCACCACGATGGTTCAAGAGCCCGATGTCAGACGCAGTAAGCGCGAGGCCGTGGACGAGTACGGTGCGATCTGTGAGCAGACGCAGACGATCAAGCTGGAGCAGCTCTTCGCGGCTTCGCTCGTCAGTACCTTCTGCAGCATGAAGAATGAAAGGTTGATCGGCCGCCGTATCGGAATAACGCTGTGAGAGCTGCGGATCGAAAGTGAGTGAGTGCGCCCATCCGAAGTGAGAGACTACGCGGATGGGGAACTCCGACGCTAATAATTCGGGATGGAGTGGATTGTGATGGCAAACTGTCGTAACGCCGCAGAGGAGGTTGCGAATCGCTCCCCACCAGAGGCGTGTGGCGAGGGGAATCTGTCGGTGCTGCTCGATCGTAGATGCGTGGGTTAGATGGATCTCGCGAGCCCATTCGGTTGCATTGCGGTATGGCGCGGCATCGGTAGAACGACCGAGGTTTGGATAGAGCGCGAACTCAAGGTGGTCGTGGGCATTGATTAGCCCCGGGAGCAGGACGTATCCCGAAAGGTCGATGTATTCTACGTTCTGGATACGATTGGGTGCCGGGTCAGAGATCCGTGTTCCCTCGAGGACAAGAGGGGTATGGTTCCATGTAGCTGCATCGGTGCTCCATGGAGCGTGCTGCAGAGTCAGACACGTCGTCGTCTTTTCAAATTTCAAAATATAGATAGCCGGTACCGCCGTCATCGTTTCAAAATGGGCGAGTTTTCCAGCTTCCGCAAAAACCTGCCGTTCAGCAAGATCGAAGGCTGGCTCTTCTAGAATCTTGAGGACAAATCCTTGGTCGCAAAAAATGGAAAGGATCTCCTGCAGCGTGCGAGCATGTGGGACGATGCGGATCATTTCCCCATCGACTGCGAAGCTGCGAGTCCACCCACGTGTGGCTTCCGTATGGGGATGCATGTCCGAGAGTAGAACAGAGCCACCATCGGCGAGAACGCGAAAACACTCTGCTGCGAAACATGAAAGATCCTCAATATAACTGAGAACGAAAGAGGAAAAGACTAATTGTTGAGAACAATCCGGGACGGGAAGCGCGGAGGAATCGGCCTGGATGAGAGTTGTCACGGGGGACAGTTTTTCTCGGGCACGGACCAACATCGCAGGAGAGCTATCGGTGCCAGTGAGGGCCGCCGGAGAAAGAGCTTCTAACCATCGAAGCCACCGTCCAGTGCCACAGCCTACATCCAGTATACGAGCCCCTTTAACCTCGGGCAGGAATCGAGGAATGAGGCGCTCCTCAAGGCGCAGCAATGGATTGTGATCGGTGTCGTACACCGTAGCCCAGCGATCGAAGAGCGATTGCTTGAGTTCGTCGACCTGGGCACAAGAGGTCACAGGCTCTCCCGCTTTGGCTTGCGCAGAGCGATGAACTGATTGGCAAGATGGAGCTCGAACGGGAAACTATAGATATGGAGAGCATAACGCCAGGCACTCAGAACCTGGAGAAAAAGCCGGCTCCAACGCGGCGCGCGGATATCCTGGACGGTGGGCCAGCGCGAGCCGACGACAATCTCGAAGTTGTCGATAAGCTTCTTCGTCTTTCTCCTGAGCCAAGGAGCGTTGGTATCGATGCGCAAAGTAAAATTCATCCACTCTTCTGTGGCCCACCCCGCGGGAGTGTCAGGAAAAGGTACTGCTATGTTGCCGTACATCTCGCCGCCGGCTTTGTGGGTCTGCGGAGTAGGAGTGTAGTGCTGAATGATGATTTCGGAGTTTGGGTTTATGCGTTTGATCTTCCTAATAAATTTGAGGGTTTCGCGGGTATCACGGTCAGGATCGTTTGGATTGCCAATGACAAAGGAGAACTCTGGAATGATGTCGAACTCATAGGTGCGACGGGCGATCTCCAGCGTCTGGGCGGTAGATATGCCCTTTTGCATCTCCTCGAGAACCCAGTCCGAGCCAGACTCCGCGCCGAAGAAGATCATGGCGCAGCCGGCGCGCTTAATGGCGGCCCAGGTCTCATCGGAGTAGCGGGACATGATGTCGACACGTGCCTCGCACCACCAGCGTAGATTGAGGTGCGCCATGCGATCGCAGAGCTCGCGCGCTTTGTCTTCCCTGAGGAAGAAGTTCATGTCGTAAAACTGAACTGAATCCGCTCCGTAAGCTTCAACAAGATGAGTGAGGATAGCAACAGTGCGCTCGGGAGATTCAAACTTCTCCTTGTTCCCATAGGCCGCATGAACTCCGCAGAAGCTGCAGTTGAAAGGGCAACCGATGCTGGCGTGATGAACGGCGGTGCGCTTCCCGAAGAAGGACGGACGCAGATACTTCTCTACCGGTAGTCGATGGAATGGCGACCAGGGGAATTCATCCGGGCCCTTCATAGGGCGTTCGCCGTTATCCCGACGCAGGCCGAAGAGATCTTTGTAAAGAAGGCCCTTGATGGTCTCGAAACCACGGTGACCACGCAGTGCTTGGAGCAGTTCGAGCAAGGTATCTTCTCCCTGTCCCCGGACGACATAGTCAACATACCGAGCATTGAGAGCAGCATCAGGATAGATGGAGGGGAAGTAGCCTCCCCAGCAGATGGGGACTTCCGGACGAAGGCGACGGATCTCACGCGAGGTCTCCATCGCAGCGACCATCTGGGGACCTGGCATAGCGGACACCCCGAGCACTTCGACATTGTGCTGATCGATGAGTTGGAGGATACGCTCTGTCGCATTCTCTTCGAGGTTACCGTCGACAATCTCGTATTCCTCTTTGCCTTCAAGGGCGGCAGCAAGGGCGAGAACGGCGAGCGGAAGGCGACGATTGCGCGGACGCGTAGCGCGAGGGTGATAGAGGATGATCATGTTGGAACCTCCACCACGAAGACTCGGAATTGAGAGGGAGTACGCCGTTGCCGAATCCAGGCGAGAAGAGGCCGCAGCGTCCATTGAAGACCGTAGAAAGGCATATGAGGCCGAAGCTCGATTTTGAGAGCCGTCTCCAGGCCACGAATGCGCGAGGGCGTCAGGAACTCGAGGCTTGCAATCGAATTCGAGGCAAAGCCATAATTACGCTGAAAGCGGCTTTGTTTCTCCGCGACCATTTGATCTCCGCTCCGCTGTCGTGCGTACCAAGGAGTATCCATGATGATGACTGCGCCGCCGGGCCTGACGCAACGCAGAGCCTCCCCGAGAGTTTGCGTGTAGTCCTGCGAGTAGTGGAAGGATGCGTTAAAGATGGCCAGATCGAAGGTTGAAGACGAGAACGGCAGCATATCAAGGCTCGCCTGCACTCGCGGGAACAGGTTAGGAAGAACTCCTCTGTAATGTGCCGAGGCACCAAGTCCATCCTGTCCGTTGGTCAGAAGATCGACGGCGACTGGAGCGTGTCCGAGTAGAGCAAGGCGGTAGCTGAGCCACCCATTACCCGCACCTAGATCGAGTATTTGGAGAGTGCGCGCTTCATCTGCGGCACAAGGTCTGAGCAATAGACGCTTAACATACAGAAAAGTCTTTGCGCGAATCTTCCATTGGCTGCTGTTCATTCTGGAATCGTGGAAGGGCAATTTGAGGTAATAGGCAGAATCGCTGCTTCCTCTGCCTTCGGAGGCACGAATGCTTTCGTATTCACGTATGAAACGTTCGTAGAGAAGCGTCTGATCAGGCGAGAGACAACGCCAGATGCCCTCTCGGCACAGCGTAGTTGTGCCACATTGGAGACAGCGAAGGTTATCAGATTCTCCGTTCCTGGGAGGGTTCACCGCAGTCAATGGAGCTGCGCACTTCCAACAGAGCAACTTCGGCTCCGCCCTGCCAGATACCCGTTCTGGTGTCGCTAGAAGCGCTGAAGAATGACTCATGGCGATACTCTCTCAAAGAGCAAGAGCATATGGTCTCCGGTGACGCGAAGCAGAGGCAAACACGCGAAGATGGGCTCCAGACGGCATAGCAGGCGAAACAGTAAGGGGTGGCTACACGCCCAGGATTCGAGATACGAAGGCGGTATCGCTACGCCAATGCCTCGCACCGAGCGAATTCGGAAATGCGGAGAGAAGCTTCGGCGGATCTGCCGAAGAGTGGGATAGAAGATGGTCAGATCTGCCCCCTCGAGTGTTGCGTGGGCTTGGCCACGACATCGGCGGAGACCCTTCTTCCACTGGCCTTGCGCGCAATGATAAAGAATTTCGATAAGGGAGAAGCGTGTGGAGAGGCAGAGGACGAGAGTTCCACCAGTCTTAACCAAATTTGAAAGGTCGGTTGCGGCTGATTCAAGATCCGAAACGCAGTTAAGACCAGAGAAGTTGGAGAAAGCACCGTCGAAGTGATGTATAGGATGCAACTCCCCAATACGCTCTGTCGGCAGATGGAAAAAGACGACGGACGCAGACGCCTGATGATGCTCCAGGCGCTGCTTGGCATGCGCGATCATATGCTGCGAGGCATCGCAGCAGAAGACAGAGACACCTTGGCTTGAGAGGAAAAAGGCGTCTTCGCCGGTGCCGCAGTTAAGCTCAAGCACATTGTCGCCACTCTGGAACGTGGCCCCGAGGACCTTCCATACAGCGTTCCGCTGCGCACGCCCAATGAGGGAGTCAGTAAAACTCCGATCATAGGTAGCTGCGAGTCGATCGAAGGCCTCACCTGCTGCGGCGCCAACAAGTTCGAGATTTGCGGCGCTCATGCTTCGACCTCGCTCTGCGTAGCGAGAAGACCACTGCGAGCTATGCTGATCTTGGTATTTAGTTCGGCTAAGAGCGAATGATCGCCCGTACCCACACTGTTGAGACGGGCAAGTTGGACCTCATTGCGCAGCAGACTGTCAGCATGGGCATAATAGGCGCGCGAGTGCCTCCCGCGTATTTTGATCTCCCGATCAGAACTTTGTCCCCAAGGCTGGAGCTGAACCAACTTGCTCTGAATCTGCTGGTAGTACGGTGTACCCTTAATCGGATACGAAACGGTGGTAAAGAAGATATCTGGCTGGGCAGTGCGGACGTGTTGGATGGTTGCTTCAATATCTTCCATCTCCTCGCCCTCATATCCCCACATCAGGAACATGCCGCTTTGAATATTGCGCGCACGGCTCAGCTGGACAGCGCGTTGAACTTGTTCTACCTTGACGCCACGATCCATGGAATCGAGTAATCGCTGCGAACCGCTCTCGGAACCGATCCAAATACGGAAGCAACCAAGTTCTGCGAGGAGGTCAAGCATCTCTTCATTCAGTCGGTCGGCACGCGATATGCACTCGAAAGGAACGTGCAAATTGCGGCGACGCATTTCGGCAGCGTATTGGCGAATCCACTCGTGGTTGATCGTGAAGACATCGTCGGAGACCCAGGCAATATCGGGTCTGTATTCTTCAAGCAGCCACTCAACCTCATCGACTACTTTGAACGGGTTGCGTCGGCGATGTGTCTGTCCGTAAACCTGGTGGCTACACCAACGGCATTTGTACGGACAGCCGCGAGCTGTGATGAAATTCACCGAGCCCTGCTGATGATGGGTTCGCCATGTGTTCACATAGCGGTGAAGGTCGACCGCACGGCGCGCAGGCCAGGGCTGCGCATCGAGATCGGCAATTTGAGCGCGTGGTGGATTCTGCCAAAGGTGTCCCGATTCATCGAGATAAGCTACCCCAGCGATCTTCGATCGCCACGCAGGATCCGTTTTGTCTGCGCGATTCCTGCGTGCGGTAAGTAGCTCCTGAGTCGTGGCTTCGCCCTCACCGAATACCACGAAATCTGCACCGGCTTCAAGATACTCCTGCGCATAGGCTCCGGGCTCCGGGCCACCGACGATTACCTGCCAGCCCGCTTCGTGAGCGACGGACATGATCTCGATGGCGTTGCCACGGGTCATGAGGTTCGCATAGATGCCGAGGATGGACGGCGTTTCGGTGCGAAGGTGGTGGAAAAGAGCGCTCCGGCTTGAGAATGTGGTATCGAACACATCAACGTCGAAGCCCTGCTGTCGCAAGTGAGAACAGAGGTAAAGGATGCCCAATGGAGCATAGGGCTTCATAATCTGCATTTCCTTTGGATCTTCATAAAGGAAATAGCCATGAGTCAGGAGCAGATCTGGCATCAAGCCCTCCTCGGTCCCAACAATAAGTCCGCAAGCGGAAGAAATGCAGCTTCCTCTGCGGTAGCGAACGGAAGCACATTCGCATTTCTACTATTCGGCTCCATCTCGTGCACACGCTGCCACAGAGCCTTACAACCTTCCTCTGTCGTACCGGGTGCGCGTGTTGCGTTCACCTCGGCATGCATCGCATCGCGCAACGCAAGGTAAAATTCATCACGATACGCGGCTGTATGCATCGTGCAGAGATCATCGCTGTCAATCCAATTGCGCTTGTCGCCCATTTGCTGTTGAACGCGCTCAAAGAATGCTGTTCCGGGAAGAGGATATGAGAGGGAGACCCCGATATCGTCGGGTTGCGTTTCTCGAACGAGGCGTATGGTCTCTGTGATTTCAGGCCACTCCTCTCCCGGGTAGCCAAACTGCAGGAAATAGCAGGCCCGAATGCCTGCATCGGCGAGACGTTGACGCGCAGCATGGATAGCGGAGACCTTGAGGCCCTTGCTCATGGCGTTGAGGATTTTTTGTGATCCAGATTCCGCTCCGAGCCAGACCTCCGCACACCCTGCACGTTTAAGTGCAATAACGGTTGACTCAGACATCAGGTCGGCGCGTGATTGAATCTTGAAAGGTACAGGTGATCCAAGAGCTTCAACGGAGCAGGCAAATGAATCCACCCAGTGCCGGTCAAGGGCAAAGACATCATCACTGAACCAAACGTGCTCTACGCCATAGGTCTTCTTGACGAAGTGCAGCTCTGCCGCCACGTCTTCCGGTGCACGGAGCTGATAGCGATCTCCGGAGATAGGCTTTGCGCACCAATTGCATTGATAGGGACATCCTCGGCTAGAGACGACATTGATAGAGAAGTAACCGTGCTTTTCCGTCCATGCTTGACGGTAAGGCTCAAGATCAATAAGCATCCGCATAGGAGCCGGAAGATTGGCCCAGGATAAATTCCTCGGTGCGGGTGAAGAAACGCTCAAGGTTCGGGCTGTGCCATCATAGTGAACGAGGCCGGGCAGTGGCTTGGCATGACCTGTCTGAAGCAGCGAGGTGCAGAGTTCGATGAGTGTTTGCTCCGCCTCCCCGTTTAGCACATAAGAGATGCCGTAATCGAGATAGACAGCAGGATGGTCAGTGGCATCGGAGCCATGGGCAATGACGGGAATGCCATATTGCTGTGCAATCTGCGCTAGGCGGCAGGCAAGTTCCCGCATGTGAAGCAGGCACATCTTGGTGACGAAGTTGAAGTCATCCTCATAGATAACAACGAGCTTCGGCCTATTCTGCTCAAGTGCTTGCTGAAAACCCACAATAGGCTCAGAGAACATCGAGTCGAATACTGCGACCGAAAGACCCGCGCCTTGCAGAGCAGTTGCAGCATAGAGGGTTCCGAGCGGCGGATAGGGCTGCATCTTGCGCCATTGCTTTGCGTCGGATGGAAGGTGGTAAGAGTGTGTGAGAAGGACGTCGATCACAGGCAGCCTCCCTCCTCGCCGAACGATTTCGGGTAGTTAGCATGCATTGGCAGACTCCACGGAAGGTAACTCTCGCCCCGTAACGAGGGAACGGCGCTTGATGAGGTGCTCAGTGAGCCGCGAAAGCCAGAGCTCCCAAGGAAAGGAAAAAAGGCTGGAGTTGATACGCCAGCGTATGGGCTCACTCACAAGCAGGCGGGTGAGGCGGCGAAGGATAGAGGATTGAGAGGAGAGGCGTCGCACCTGATTCAGCAGGAGAAAATATTCGAGCATACGATCAAGGCGTGCGAGTTCACTGCCACGGAGCCAGGGAAGAAGATTGGCACCGAGAGGCATGGTCATCCAATCCTCAAGAGTCTGAGGCTCGATCACGCCGAGCTCTCGAAGCTGCGGCCAGATGGGAATGCCGGGATAAGGGGTAAAGATGTTTGGGGAGAAACGAACGTTCGAGAACTGACGACCGATGTCGCTCATGGTGCGAAAGGTGATGAGACGGTCGGCCTCGGTTTCGCCGGGGTAGCCGAGGATTAGATTGAAGGTAATGCGGATGCCGGCGAGACTGGCCTTGCGTGCCGTCTCGTACATCTCATCAACGCGTTGATGGCGCTTGTTCATCATCTTGAGGACGCTTTTCGACGTAGATTCAGTACCGAAACCCATGTAACTGACGCCGCTATCCGCCAAGAGCTGTACCTCCTCCTGGCTCATACGACAGATGAAGTCCGTGGAAGCCTGGAAAGTCCAGGTGAACTTTACTCCGGAGTCGTAAATTCCCTTCGCGATGGCGATGGCACGTCGCAGATCGACAGGAAAGTTGGAGTCCAGCAGAGCGACATTCGTGATGCGATACTTGCGGACCAGGCCAACCAGTTCTTCGACAACGTGTTCTGCGGCATATGCATTAAAGCGACGCTTGTAGACGACCATGTCGGTACAGTAGTTGCAGGCATAGGGACAACCGATGCTTGTGGCATAGGCGAGTTCGCGTTTTCCAGAGGCCCGTTCGTAGGCATCAAAGTCGATGAGGTCAAAAGCAGGAGGGGCGAAGGTATCGACTGGCTGAACCCTACGGTCGAAGTTATTGATCAACCGTCCGTCTTTCTTCCAGGAAATACCAGGGATAAGATCGAGAGGATTCCGCGTCGCGAGCGCAGCGGTAAGCTCAACGATCGTAATCTCTCCCTGGCCACGAACAACGACATCCACGTACGGCTCGCTCAGAGTAGACTCCGGGCAGAGCGTCGGGTGCCAGCCGCCGAACACAACGCATGTAGAGGGCGTATATCTTTTAACCTCCTTGGCCACCTCAATCGCACCTCGGATCATTGGGCCGGTAAGAACAGAGATTCCAATGCAGAGCGCGGAGGCACACTCCTGGCGAACGCGTTCAAGATAGTTGGGCGTGATCGCTGCATCTATCAGAACAACCTCGAAGTTCGCCGCATGCAGTGTACCGGCGAGCGCCAGTAACGAGAGAGGCGCACCTAGAGGCGGTCCATCGTAGGGTGGATAGAAGAGCACGACTTTTCCGCGATTCAGCATGCCGCCTCCGCAGGCGTGTTTGCAAGTCGCTTCGCATCGACTGCAGGTTTATAGGCGTTGGCCATTCTCCTTTTCAATTTGTTGTTAAGCCAGATTTCTACGGGGTACTTGTAGACATCATGGTCGAGGCGCCAGCGAGCCGGTAGAGACATCGTTTTTTGTGCGATCCGCGTGATGGGTCCACGTGTATCGGTAGCGATGGGAATGCGATCGAATGCAATACGGAGATACTCTCGGGTGACCTGAAGGCGCGTATGCTCTTTACCCTTGAGCCACGGTAGCGTGGTGTAACGGGGGAAGTAGTCTGCCCAACCCTCGAGGGTCGTAGGGACCTCGATGCCCATTTCCTGCGCGCGTTTCATGATTGGAGAACCTGGGTAAGGGGTAAAGATGTTGGTCCAGAACTCCGCGCCGGGAAAACGACGACAGACGTCCATCATGAATTCGATCGTTTCCCTGCGCTCCTTGGCCCCTTCACCCGGGAAGGCAAAGATGATGTTAAAAGACGGACGGATGTTTGCGGCAATGCACCGCGCGGCGCTCTCATAGATTTGATCGAAATCCTGGAAGGTCTTATTCATCAACTGCAGAACCTTCGGAGAACCAGAATCGACTCCTTGACAGATCTGCCGTAGACCCGCGCGACGCAGAAGTGTCAAGTCTTCATGAGTGAGTCTGGCCACCATGTTGGTAGTCGCCTGCACGCTCCACTTGAACTGCGACTCCGCCTTAACCAGGCCTTCAGCGATACCGCGAACTCGATCGAGATCGACCATGAAATTGTCGTCGACCACCCAAAGCATTTCAAGACGATAACGACGGGTGAGATCGACCGTTTCCTCAACGAACTGCTCGGGAGGAAGCGCGTTCCACTTGCGGCCATATACGCCTGCGTTGGTGCAATAGCCACAGTTGAAGGGACAAGCAAGCGAGGATGTGTACATGGCCCATCGCTTGCCGCAGCCACGTTCGTAGGCGTCGAAGTCAGCAATGTGATATGCCTTTGGAGGCATATCGACGAGCGGCCTGAGAGCACGCTCGGGATTCAAGATCAGCTTGCCGTCACGCTTGAAGCCGATGCCTGCGATAAGATCCGGAGCAGATTTGCTCTCAAGATGCTGAACGAGTTCGAGGAGCGCATCCTCACCCTGCCCGCGGACAACATAATCGATGCACGCAGCCTGAAGCGTCTGGTCTGGTAGTAGCGAAGGGTGCCAGCCGCCGAGGATGATGGGGAAATCGGGATTCCAGGCCTTGACAGCAGTCGCGATCTCGACGGTCTCACGGATCATAGGACCGGTTACAAGCGAGATACCCAGACAAACAGCGTCGCGTACCTCTTCGAGTACACGCCTCTTATAGTCGGGTGTAATCGTCGAATCGATAAGAGTGACGCTGTAACCAGCCCGCATAAGGGGCGTCGCAACAGCTAGAATTCCTAGCGGAGCAGTCGCCTCTGAACTCGCAAACGAAGGGAAAAAGAAGACTATCTTTTTCGACGTCTTGGGGGATTTGGACATAGTTTCGGCACTCTCTCCTACTAAGTGTGCCGCCAAGGGCCCATATGCTTGTCAGACTAATGTCAGCAAATTGTCATGCCTTTGTTGCATTTGCGTGTTGTCCGAGCATTTTCTACATGTTGCGAGGCCCGATAATCTCTTTAACAGAGGGATGAATTTTATTCCGAACCGCCAAAAGCCGTCAAATGAAGGGGCTGGTTTAGAGCCAGTGTGATCCCTTTCAAACCACGAAGAGCAGTCGGCTGGACTGCCTTCGATCTGCGCATGATGTTCCAGGGATACTTCGACCGTGGCTTTTGCGCCTACCGAGACAAAGGTCGCTCGTCTCACAAGACATTGGGCCACTCACCGCGCAGCTATGAAGACTTTGCAGCAGAACGGCCGCCTGTGGGGGCCTAAACTGCTCAGCCTCAAACTCAACGCCGCTCGTACCATCGAAAAATATATCTTTACGGTGTACCGATTTTCACCCATGAATCATTCGGAAGACCGGAGTGCAACTCGAGGAGAAACAGCATG
>Ga0193717_1000047_pt1 | contig 135014 bp, 113 predicted proteins | sample U2c2metaG_FD_145900 | JGI IMG/M metagenome (GOLD analysis project Ga0193717, IMG submission 145900) | Soil microbial communities from a riparian zone of the East river system, Colorado, United States - U2c2 | ecosystem: Environmental > Terrestrial > Soil > Riparian zone | place: USA: East... | reverse complement strand
TGCAGCCTGCTTGACCTGCCCTGCCAAAACTCTATTTTTGTAGGTTCCACCAGGTAGCCGCCCCAGTTCAGCGGACGCGGAATTTCCTGGCTGGCATACTGTGCGGTCAGTTCCGTTACTTTGTTGTCCAGTAAAGACCTGTCGCTGATGATCTTACTTTGCGGAGAAGCCAGCGCGCCTATCTGGCTGCCAGCGGGGCGCGAATGGAAATACGCATCAGAAACCTCCTCTGCAACTTTGCTTACCACGCCTTCAACCCTGACCTGACGCTGCAGCTCCGCCCAGAAAAAGACCAGTGCGGCCTGCGGGTTTTCCAGCAGGTGCTGTCCCTTGCTGCTCTCATAATTGGTAAAGAAAACAAAGCCGTCATTGTCGACCCCCTTTAACAGCACAATTCTTGCTGATGGCCTGCCAAACCGGTCAGATGTAGCGAGTGTCATTACATTAGGCTCATACAGCTGCGCATCAATTGCATTCTTAAACCAGTTTTGAAACTGAACAATAGGGTTGTGGTCTACGTCCTGTTCAGCGAGTTCTGCTGCAAGATAATCTTGGCGTAAGTTTTGTATGTTTTCTTTCGTAAGCTCCATGTACAAAAATAGGGTTAGTTTATTTATTTTTTTTAAATTTCCGAAATGTTAAGCCGAATCGCGCCATCCTCAGGTAAATTATTGATCTCCGAGCCATTTTTAATGGACCCTAATTTTCAACGCTCAGTAGTACTGCTTACCCAGCACCACGAAGAAGGTACCATAGGTTTTATCTTGAACCATCCCAGTGCATTATTGCTCAAAGACCTGATTCCCGAACTTGGGGATTCAGATTTTCCGGTATACATTGGTGGTCCTGTTGCTACGGATACCATACATTTTATTCATCGCTGCTACGACAAGCTAAATGATGGGGAAGAGATTGCAAAGGGCATTTACTGGGGCGGCAATTTTGAAGCGCTCAAAGTCCTGATCGGTACCGGAAGTATCGATCAAAGTGAGATCAAATTTTTTATCGGCTATTCAGGCTGGTCTGATCAGCAGCTGAAAAACGAGTTGGTGGAAAATACCTGGATCGTATCAGACCAGTACCATCCGGATATTGTTTTTTCTAACGATGAAGGAGAGGTCTGGAGGGAAGTGATCGTGAACCTGGGGCCAAAATATGCCCATGTCAGCAAATTCCCCAGTGATCCGAATTTGAATTGATTTTTTCGGCCGTCATTGCGAGGCACGAAGCAATCCCCGCGATATAAGATTGCTTCGTACCTCGCAATGACGACTGCACAATAATCTTGAAAAATGATAGCATAACATCATAGCAATGATGGACCTGATAATTGCTTGAATAAACTATCCTCCCAGGTCAGCAGCACTTTCCTCAACTTTCTTTCTCAGCTCATCTTTGTATTCCTGCATTTTAGCAGCCAATGAAGCATCTGCGGTAGATAAGATCTGTACGGCCAGTAAACCTGCATTTTTCGCCGCATTCAGTGCCACAGTAGCCACAGGAATGCCGTTTGGCATCTGTAATATGGAAAGTATAGAATCCCACCCGTCAATAGAATTAGATGATTTAACGGGAACGCCGATAACCGGCAGGACTGTAATTGACGCGACCATACCAGGAAGGTGCGCTGCACCTCCGGCACCGGCAATGATGACCTTCAATCCCCTTCCTGCAGCCTGTTTGGCATAATCAAACATTCTTTCCGGAGTTCTGTGCGCAGAAACCACAGTCATTTCAAATTCAACACCAAACTCTTTGAAAACATCGGCGGCATCCTGCATGATGTGAAGATCAGATTTGCTGCCCATTATAATGCCTACTTGTACACTCATCAGGATATTACTTTTAATGTATTTTTAATATAATTCGCTTTTTCTATCGCGCTCTCGCGGTTTTGGTCCACCACCGTGATGTGGCCCATTTTGCGGAAGGGCTTGGTATATTTTTTACCATATAAATGTACGTATACCCCGTCAATGGCCATGACCTTTTCCAGTCCGCTGTATTTGGCCACGCCATCATGGCCTTTTTCACCCAGCAGGTTGATCATTACCGCATTGTTGATGGAGCGGGTATCGCCCAGGGGAAGGTTAAATATGGCCCTCAGGTGCTGCTCAAACTGGGAAACATAATTGCCTTCTATGGTGTGGTGGCCACTGTTGTGCGGTCTTGGCGCCAGTTCATTGACCAGGATGTTGCCATCACGGGTGATGAACATCTCCACGGCCAGCAATCCGGTAATGTTCAGCGAAGACGCAATGTTTTTGGCAATGACCTCGGCTTTTTGCTGAATGGCATCCGGATAGGTTGAGGGAGAGATCAGGAACTCTACCAGATTGGCTTCTGCGTTAAATTCCATTTCCACCATCGGGAATGTTTTTACATCGCCATTTGGATTTCTGGCTACGATCACTGCGATTTCCTTTTCAAAATCGACCAGCTCCTCGATCAGGCAGGGTGCGTCAAAAGCATTTTCTATATCTGCGGCACTATTGATTTTCATCACGCCTTTGCCGTCATAACCGTCACGGCGCTGCTTTAAAATATAAGGGAAAGTGAAATGACTGTTTCTGATATCTTCCCTGGTGTTTACCAGTTGAAAGGGAGCGGTAGGAATGTTGTTTTCTTTAAAGAATTGTTTCTGCACCCCTTTATCCTGGATCAGACGGATCACCCTGCTCTGGGGGTAAACCTGTTTGCCTTCTTTTTCCAGTTGGTCCAGCGCCTCAATGTTTACTTTTTCTATCTCTATGGTAATGATATCGGCCTTTTTACCAAAATTATAAACCGTATCAAAATCTGTAATGGAACCGCATTCAAAATAATTCGCAATGTGTTTGCAGGGAGCATCATTATCCGGATCTAAAATCAAAGTGGTCAGATTGTAATTGATGGCTTCCTGGATCAGCATCCTGCCTAGTTGTCCGCCACCCAATACGCCCAATTTCAAATCACTAATTTGTTTTGCCATATCTATATGAAAAAGTTATGCTTATTTTGCACAAAAATAACAATATAAACGGATTGCCGTAAAAATACTAGAGGATTGATGGATGCAGATGCGATAATTATTGGTGCAGGAGCTTGCGGTTTGATGTGTGCGGTACAGGCAGGCTATCTTGGTAAAAAAGTGATCCTGCTGGAAAAGGGGGAAAAACCGGGAGCCAAGATCCTCATCTCCGGGGGTGGCAGGTGCAATTATACCAATCTGTATGCTACCGATGAACAGTTCATTTCCAATAACAAACATTTTAGTAAATCGGCTTTTACACAATGGACGGTAGAAGATACCGTCGGTTTTTTTGAAACTTACGGCATTACCGGCATGGAAAAGACCCTGGGCCAATTGTTTCCGGATGGTAAAAATGCCAGGGACGTGGTCGGGGTGTTTACCTCTTTGTGTTCAGACTTTGACCAGCAGATCATCTGCGGCGCAGACGTCTCGGGTGTTGAAAACAACGGGGAAATCTTTACTGTCAGCTATGCGAAGAATGGCAAATCCAGGGAGCTTAAAGCACCTAAACTGGTGATTGCCGCGGGCGGACTGCCGATACCCAAAATGGGTGCTACCGATTTTGCACTGCGTTTTGCCAGGCGGCATGGATTGAATATTATAGAAACCGCACCGGCCCTGGTGCCACTGACCATCACGGGAAAAGATGAAGACTGGTATGCGCAGCTATCCGGTAACAGTGTTTTTTGCGAAGTCAGCAACGACCGTATTTCTTTTGAAGAGAACATCCTGTTTACCCATTGGGGACTGAGCGGCCCTGCAATCCTTCAGATCTCTTCGTTTTGGCGAAGGGGTGAGGAGATCAACATCAACCTGCTTCCCCGTCAAAATATTACAGATCTGCTCGAACAGGAAAGAAGAGCTAATGGAAAACTGCTGTTGTCTACTTTTTTGGGTCGCATTTACCCCAAGAAATTTACAGATGCGCTGGCCAAGTTTCTCCCTGTTGAAAAGCAGGTCGCTTCGCTTACCAAAGCTGATCTGGAAAACATTCATCAAACCATTCACTTATTTAAGGTAAAGCCTGCCGGCGACAAAGGCTATGACAAGGCCGAAGTGATGCGCGGCGGTATAGATACCGCTGAACTGTCATCCAAGACCCTGGAATGCAAAAAAATCAGTGGTCTGTTTTTTGGAGGAGAGTGTGTAGATGTAACCGGTTGGCTGGGCGGTTATAATTTCCAGTGGGCCTGGGCCAGCGGCTTCGTGATCGCCCAAAACTTATAATTTCTTTTTTATATCCTTCAGAGCATGCAGTTCAGTGATCCTGATATGCGTCTATACTGCGGTTAAATTTTATGATGAAAAAGACAAGACTTAAATATCTCTTGCCTAAGAGTTGACTAAGCTATACCTTAACCAACCCTTAATCAAATCTTACTCAAACCTTAACCAAAGCTTAATTAAAATTAGCGACACATTAGACACACATACCACGCAGAAGCCATAGATATACTGAAAACTAATTTGGGCCTGAAACGTTTCTATACCAGATTAGCATTAGTTTTAGATTATGGACAACGAAATTATCAATAACCCGGATCTTGAGGGATGGATTAAAAAAACCATAGAGATCAACTCCTCCGACGATAAAGTCTGGAACACACTGACCAGTAAGGAACTTATAAAAAAATGGGCTACCGCTTTTGAAGAAGGAACTGTGGTTGAATCTGACTGGACCGAGGGTGCAATAGTTACCTGGAAAAGTGCCGAAGGCCAGAACCTGATCAAAGGAAAAGTAGAAGTGAGCTACCCCTCAAAACTGCTCAAGCTGATGTATTTTGATGATGAGAATGCAGCCGACGATGCGGAAACAGGGGAATACCAGGAACACTACCTATTGTCTGAACATGAGGGCAAAACCACTTTTACAGTAGAATCCGGCCCTTTGTCTGATCATTATATCAAAAGCCTGAACCCGCAATGGGACAACGCATTAAAGCTCATCAAACAATTGGCTGAGGGACAATAGCCCTCTTGCCAAATCTTTAATCACAATGCGGAACAGTAAAGGTCCAGGTTTCTGAATCACCGCCAGACTCTCCGCTGGGAAAGCTGTAGAGCATGCCTTTACCGGTTTCAAACCAGAGTTTGCTTCTCAGTTTTTCACGGCCGCCAATTTCGTTCATGGACAGGCTGTCGTATATGCGGCCGTTAACCATCACGTATCTGATCTTTTCCGAGTTCCGGATATCGTCCAGCGGATTGGCATCCATGACCACCAGGTCTGCCAGTTTTCCTGCTTCCAATGAACCGATTTCATAATTCATCCCCAGGTAAGATGCTCCGTTTAAAGTGGCGCAGCGAATGGCCTGCAAGGGAGTCATGCCGCCTTGTACCAGCATCCAGAGTTCCCAATGCGCTCCGAGTCCCTGGATCTGACCATGTGCGCCAAGGTTTACTTTTGTGCCGCCCTCGGCAATCTGCTTTACGGCTTTGGATACATCAATATGGCCGTAATCTCCGTATTCGGAAGTGGTCCTTCTCCTGGAGCGCTCATCTATGATGGGGCGGGGCGTAAAGGCCATGAGCCTTTCGTTTTCCCATACATTGGTGCGGTCATACCAGTAGTTTTCGCCCCACTGACTGCCGTAGCTGACGATAAGCGTTGGCGTATAGGCAACCTTGGTATTGTTCCAGAACGAGATCACATCTTTATAAACCGGGGCTACGGGGATGCCGTGTTCGATGCCGGTATGGCCATCGGCAATCATATTCATATTGGTAAAAAACGTAGAGCCACCCTCTGGTACAACCTCCATCTTCAGCCGCCTGGCTGCCTCAAGGATCTGCTGACGCTGGTCGCGGCGCGGCTGGTTGTATGATTTTACAGAGAATGCGCCAACTGCCTTGAGCCTCCTGAGGTGGGAAAGTGCGTCGTCCAGGCTGTTAATGACTACCTTGGAATCACCATCGGCTCCGTAAAGAATGGAGCCTGTAGAATATAACCTTGGGCCTACCATGCGGCCGGCTTTGATCATTTCTGCCTGGCTGAACACCATTTCTGTATTGCTGGACGGATCATGCGAAGTCGTGACGCCGAAAGCAAGGTTGGCGAGATATGACCAGTCGTTTTGCGGAGAGATGCCATCGGGACTGGTACGCAGGTGTGCATGTACGTCTATGATGCCCGGCATGATCGTTTTTCCGGTTACATCAATGACCCTGGCTTTTTCAGGGATCACGGCTTCTGATGCCTTTCCTACCGAAATGATCTTGTTGTTTTCTATGAGTATGGTCCCTTCTTCGATCACTTCGTCGCCTTTCATGGTAATGATCCTGGCACCCTTTAATGCGGTAAGTCCTGTTGGAGTATCGGTCTTGATCCTGAGGCCCATATAGATTCCTGCTGAATCTGGTTTTGGGATTTCCTGCGGGGCATCGTCAACAAAGGTAAAGGTGTTTTTGATTTCCCGGCTGAAATACTGCTCACCCAATGTCCACATGAGTTTTTTACTGTCACCGCTCCAGTGCATATAGGTTCCGGCATCCCTGGTAATGCGGGTAAGCGGTATGGTTTTGTTGGAAGCTGAAAGGTCCAGGGCTGAGCCAATGGTAACCATGGGGGTGATGTATAAATTGAACAGTTCGGTAAACGCAATCCATTTGCCGTCCGGACTTGGGCAAAACTGATTGGCATAGGTGGAGGTATAATGGGTGCGCTCGTTGCCGCCATTGAGGTCCATGCTTTTGAAGGCCTTTTTACCATCCTGATTGCCCTGGAAAAAGATCCGGGTATCGTCAGCATTGAACTGCGGCCTGATGCCGGTTTCGGAAACCAGGGTTTTGGCACCGCCATTGGCGCCCATCATATAAATGCCTGTGCCCCGGCCGTAGTTGTAGCCCAGTACGTCATTGCCTGATCCTTTTCTGAATACAATTTTATCGCCTTTGGTAGAAAAGCCGGGTGAATAATAGAATCCTTTTTCGTCGGTGAGGGTCACTGTTTTACCCTTGATCTCTGTTTTTTTGATGGCGCCCTTAAATTCATCACTCCAGGTAGAATAGATTACGGATTTGCCGTCAGGACTAATATCGGGTTCAAATTCAAAGTCCAGGCCATTGGTCAGTCTTTCGGGTTTGCCCTCGGGCAGGTCTTTTTTGTAAAGGAAACCAGCGGCATTGAACACTACAAATTTCCCGTCGGGCGAGGTGGTCAGCTGCCTGATCATTTTGGAAGTAAACTCATTCATATATACCTGCTGCGGAAAGTGAAGAGCCTCCTGTACGGTTTGCTTGCTGGTCACCTGGAAAGGAACTTCTATGGCAACCAGAGAGGCGACTTCTATTTTCCTGATCTTTCCTTTGGCATAGAATACTACGTTTTTAGAATCCGGGGTCCAGGCAAAGTTTGGATAGACGCCAAATATCGCCCAGGTTTCCTGCTGGTCATGAGAAAGGTCTTCTGTAAGCGGCCATTCTTCGCCTGTTTGCAGGTTTTGAACATACAGCACGGATTTGAGCCTGACCCTTTTTACATAGGCCATCATTTTGCCATCCGGTGAGGCCTGGGGCCGTGCAGCGCCCCCTTGTGTGGCAATCAGATTGGTCAGTTTACCCGTGTTCATGTCCAGCTGACGAATGGCGTAAATCATGCCATTTGGGTCTTTACTGTACTCAAAGCTGGGGCCCGGAGACATGTCTTCACTAAAATACAGGTACCTGCCATTTGGAGATACATTGGGTTCGCCTGCATCCTGCTGGTCATTTTTTCTTTTGGTAAGCTGGATGCCCTCGCCGCCGTAAATGCTGTACATCCACATTTCGCCTGCGCCCAGGGAGCGGGTGCCTGTAAAATGCTTGCGTGCGATGAGGTAGTCGCTATTCGGCATCCAGGTGGCATTGTTCAATAGTCTGAAAGTTTCTTTGCTGATCTGTCTTTTGCCTGAACCGTCACGGTTCATGATCCAGATGTTGTCCGCCCCGCTTTTGTCGCTGGTATAGGATATGTATCTGCCATTGGGGCTGAACCTCGGCTGCACATCCCAGGCAATACCTATGCTCAGCGCTGTGGCGGTTCCGCCCGCCAGGGGCATGGTATAGATGTCGCCAAGCAGGTCAAAAACGATGTCTTTGCCGTCCGAGCTTACATCGAGATTCATCCAGGTGCCTTCATCAGTCTTTATATTAAACGTTTTAGCTGTGCCTGAATATTTTTCTATGTCCCATTTTTTTTCCTGTGAAAAGGAAGTTTGAAATATAAACAGTAAACTTATTGATAGTAACGATTTTCTCATACGCAGCCGGGGGTGCTTAATTTGTCTGCAATTTAGTAATATCAGTTCATTTTTATAGTTTTACGGGGTATGTTTTTTGCAGCTATCGTTATTGTGGATGTTATCGTTGCGGGGTGGGAATTAAGCGAAGCGTTCTCCTGACTTTTTAGCTTTGCCATGGGAACCATCGTCATTGCGCAGTACGGACTAAATGGAGCGTTCTCCTGAGGCTTTGCCTCGCAATGACGACAATATAAGCATATTGCCAAAGTGTACCAGATAATGTCGATTGAAATAATGAAATAACAGGACAACTCCTGGAAGTATTTAGATGAACGAAGCAGATCAATGAAACGAAGCAGATTAGATGAACGAAACAGAGATATTAAAGCGATACTGGGGATTTGACAGTTTCAGACCTTTGCAGGATGAAATTATCAGGTCGGTTTTGGATGGGAATGATACTTTGGCGCTGATGCCTACCGGCGGAGGGAAATCGCTCTGCTTTCAGGTGCCTGCGCTGGTTAAAGACGGGATCTGTATCGTGGTTTCACCTCTTGTGGCGCTAATGAAAGACCAGGTAGAGAACCTCAAAGGCAGGGGCATCAATGCGGTGGCCATCTACGCGGGAATGGGCAAAAGGGAGATCGATATTTTGCTGGACAACTGCATTTACGGAAAGATCAAGTTTTTGTATTTGTCGCCCGAGCGGCTGCTCTCTGATCTGGTCAGGGAACGGATCTCTTATATGGATGTGAACCTGATCGCCGTGGATGAGGCCCACTGTGTATCTCAATGGGGGTATGATTTCAGGCCTCCGTACCTGCTGATCAGTGCTTTGCGGGAGGTTGTTCCTGAGGCACCTGTTCTGGCGCTTACGGCTACCGCCACCGCTTACGTACGTGAAGATATTGTGGTCAAGCTTGCTTTCAAAGATCCGAAGATATTTGTACAGAGTTTTGCCAGGAGCAACCTGAGCTATGTGGTGGCTGCCGACGAGGATAAACACAGAAAGCTGCTTAGTATTGCGGCCAATGTGAAGGGCAGTGGTTTGGTCTATGTGCGCAACAGGCGGGAGACTTCCGAAATCGCTTTGTTTTTGCAGCGAAACGGTATTGCGGCAGATTTTTATCATGCAGGGGTGGAAAGAGAGACCCGTTTTAAGCGGCAGCAGGAATGGAAACAGGGCAAGATCAGGATCATGGTGGCGACCAATGCTTTCGGAATGGGTATTGACAAGGCTGATGTACGCTTTGTCGTGCACATGGACCTGCCGGAAAGTTTAGAGGCTTATTACCAGGAAGCCGGGCGCGCAGGCAGGGACGGGAAGCGTGCCTATGGTGTGCTGCTGGCAAACAGGTCAGATCAAATGGCGCTCAAAGCCAGGTATTCGGATAGTTTCCCTTCTATCGAAGAGATTAAAAAAGTGTACCACAACCTGGGCAATTATTTTCAGCTCGCTTATGGGGCAGGAGAAGGACTTAACCTGAATTTTGATCTGGCGGATTATTGCAAGCGCTTTGGGATTGGGGTGATGAAGGCCATGTCTGCGCTGAAATTTTTGGAGCGTGAAGGTTATCTCACTTTATCTGAAAATGTGTTTTTGCCTTCAAGATTACTTTTTCTGGTATCACATGAAGATGTGTATAGGTTCCAGATAGAAAATGCCGGATACGACCGTTTGCTGAAAACGATATTGCGGGCTTATGGGGGAACGTTCGAACAGTATGCTAAGATCCAGGAAGCTGATCTTGCCAGGAAAGTGGCCGTTTCTTTTAATGAGGTGGTCAAACAGCTGAATTTCCTGCAGGAGCAGGGGTTGTTGTCTTATCTGCCGCAGACTGATCAGCCTCAACTGCAGTTTGTCAGGCCGAGAACGGACCTGATGCACCTGGACATTGATGTGAAGTATGTAAAACTCCGAAAAAAAATATTGACAGACCAGATTGATGCAGTGCTGACCTATACGGGATCGGCGATCTGCAGGAGTAAGCAGTTACTGGCTTATTTTGACGAGCCTGATGCCGAAAAATGCGGGGTCTGTGATGTGTGTCTGGCAGAGAAAAAGGCGGAAGAGCCTGACCTGATTTTGGATAAGATCGACTTTGAGATCATCACCCTGCTGCAAAGTGAGGCTTATGAATTGCAGGACCTGGTACCGGCTTTGAAGAGTGGAACTGAACCTGAAAAGCTGTCGCGCATCGGTGAACTGCTGGATGCTGGAAAGATTAAAACAGATGGTAAAAATTATTACCTTTAGCGCCTTACTGAACACATGGAAAAGAACGACAAAAAGGTTATCCGCTCATGGGCATTCTTCGACTGGGCCAATTCAGCCTATAATTTAGTAATTACTTCTACCATTTTCCCGGCTTATTATACGATCATCACCACCACTAAAGAGTATGGTGACCAGGTGGTATTCTTTGGTCATACATTTACCAATACGGCATTGTCCAATTATGCGTTGTCCTTTGCTTACCTGGTGATGGTGATTTTATTGCCGATCCTTTCTTCCGTAGCGGATTACACGGGCAATAAGAAAGTTTTCATGAAGTTCTTTACTTATATAGGCAGTTTGGCCTGTATCGGACTGTACTTTTTTAAGCTGGATACACTGGAAATGGGGATCATCTGTTTTGTCATTGCAGCGATGGGGTATATCGGCGGGGTAATGTTTAACAATTCTTACTTGCCTGAAATCGCGACTGTGGATCAGCAGGACATGGTAAGTGCCAAAGGTTTCGCATACGGTTATGTGGGCAGTGTGCTCCTGCAGCTGATTTGTTTCGTTTTTGTACTGAAACCTGAGCTTTTTGGGATCACTGACCTTTCTTTTCCGCCGAGGTTATCGTTTTTGCTGGTAGGTTTATGGTGGATCGGCTTTGCACAGATCCCTTTCAGGAAATTACCGGCCGGTAGTCCGAACTATAAAGCAATCAATAAGCATGTGGTGAAAAGTGGTTTCCAGGAATTGGGCAAGGTTTGGGCACAGCTGAAACACATGAAATTTTTGAAGACTTATCTGGTGGCTTTCTTTTTTTACTCCATGGGTGTGCAGACCATTATGCTGGCGGCAGCCGGGTTTGGCGAAAAAACCTTGCAACTTGGGACGGAAAAGCTCATTATCGTAATTTTGATCATCCAGCTGGTGGCAATTTTGGGTGCCATGCTGATGTCTGCATTTGCTAAAAGAGTTGGGAATGTAAATGTACTGATGTTTGTAGTAATGATATGGATTGGTACTTGTTTTTGTGCTTATTTTATCACTACAGCCACACAATTTTATGGGTTGGCGGCTATTGTGGGGTTAATCATGGGCGGGATACAGTCACTGTCAAGATCTACTTATTCAAAATTTTTACCTGAGAATACACCGGATACTGCTTCGTATTTTAGTTTTTACGATGTGACCGAAAAGCTGGCCATTGTGATTGGTCTTTTCAGTTTTGCATTCATTGAAGAGGTAACAGGAAGTATGAGGAATTCTATTATTGCTTTGGCATCATTTTTTGTGATAGGTTTGGTATTTTTGCTGCTGTTGAAAAGAGTTGAAACTAAAGTTGATTGATGAGAATAGAATTATTTGTGCCCTGCTTTGTTGATCAGTTGTATCCTGAAACTGCTTTCAATACCATTAAACTGCTGGAAAAAGCAGGTTGTGAAGTGTATTACAATGCTGCGCAGACCTGCTGCGGACAACCTGCCTATAACGCCGGTTACTGGGAACAGGCGAAAGAGACCGGAAATAAGTTTCTGGCAGATTTTTCTGAAACAGATTATATTGTTGCCCCTTCAGCATCCTGTGTCGGAATGGTGAAAAATGGGTTTAATGATTTGTTTACCAATACTATTGTGCACAACAAATGCAGAAATATACAGGCCAATATTTTTGAGCTTTCTGATTTTCTGGTCAATGTTTTGAAAAAGGATTATTTTGGCGCTGAACTTGAAGGGCGGGCGGTTTATCACGATTCCTGCAGTGGTCTTCGTGAATGTAAAATTAAAGATGAACCCCGTTTGCTGCTGTCTAAAGTCCACGGACTGGAAATGGTGGAAATGAAGGAAACTGATATGTGCTGCGGATTTGGCGGCACCTTTGCTGTTAAATTTGACGCCATCTCATCGGCGATGGCTGAACAGAAAGTAAATAACGCACTGGAGCAGGAAGTCGACTATATCATTTCTACAGATCTTTCCTGTTTGATGCACCTGCAGGGTTATATCGATAAAAATAATATTCCGCTCAAAACAATGCATTTAGCAGATGTTTTGGCAAATGGCTGGCTGGAAAGTACGGAATATTAGTTAACTTTGCCTCAAACGATCACATTGTAGGTGATCTGGTAACATACATTTTTTTAATTTTTTAAATCATAGTTGTAGATGATTAACATTACACTGCCTGATGGCTCAAGCCGTCAGTACGAAAAGGGCACAACTGCCCATCAAATCGCATTGTCAATTTCTGAGGGCCTGGCCCGCAATGTTTTAGCCGCTGAGGTAAACGGAGAAATCTGGGATTCGTCAAGACCGGTTGAGTCTGATGCTTCTGTAAAACTATTGACCTGGAATGATACTGCGGGTAAAGCTACTTTCTGGCATTCTTCGGCGCACATTATGGCCGAGGCACTGGAAGCACTTTATCCGGGTACGAAATTCGGAATTGGCCCTGCCATAGAAACCGGGTTTTATTATGATGTTGACTTTGGGGACCGGGAGTTTTCTTCGGATGACTTTAAAGCCATTGAGGATAAGATCCTGGAGCTGGCCAGACAGAAGGAAGTGTTTGAGCGCAAGGCCATTTCAAAGGCTGATGCGGTCGCTTATTTCAATGAAAAGGGCGATGAATATAAGCTTGATCTTTTGGAAGGCCTGGAAGATGGAAAAATCACTTTCTATACACAGGGTGCCTTCACCGACCTTTGCCGTGGCCCGCACATTCCAAATACCGGCTTTGTAAAAGCCGTAAAGCTGATGAATGTCGCCGGTGCTTACTGGCGCGGGGATGAAACGAGAAAACAGCTGACCAGGATCTACGGTGTTACTTTTCCTAAGGCGAGCGAGCTGACAGAATATCTTCATATGATCGAAGAAGCTAAAAAGCGTGACCACAGGAAGCTGGGTAAAGAACTGGAACTGTTTGCTTTTTCTGAAAAAGTGGGGATGGGCCTTCCGTTGTGGCTGCCTAAGGGTGCTGCACTGCGTGAACGTTTGGTTCAGTTTTTAACAAAAGCACAGGCTAAGGCCGGATATGAGCAGGTAGTCACTCCGCATATTGGTCATAAAAATTTATACATTACTTCCGGTCATTATGAGAAATATGGCAAGGATGCTTTTCAGCCTATAAAGACACCGCAGGAAGGAGAAGAATTTTTCCTTAAACCGATGAACTGTCCGCACCATTGTGAGATCTATAAGGTAAAACCACGTTCATATAAAGACCTTCCTTTGCGTTTTGCAGAATTTGGGACTGTATACCGCTACGAACAAAGCGGTGAGCTGCACGGCCTGACAAGGGTACGTGGGTTTACGCAGGATGATGCGCATTTGTTCTGCAGGCCGGACCAGGTGAAAGAGGAATTTAAGAAGGTGATCGACCTGGTATTGTACGTGTTTAAGTCCTTGGGTTTTGATGATTATATTGCCCAGATTTCTTTAAGGGATGCTGAAAACAGGTCAAAATATATCGGCAGTGATGAAAACTGGCATCTTGCAGAATCAGCGATTATAGAGGCTGCTGCGGAAAAAGGACTGCCTACAGTTGTAGAGTACGGAGAGGCTGCGTTTTATGGCCCGAAACTGGATTTTATGGTTAAGGACGCTTTGGGTAGAAAGTGGCAGCTGGGCACAATCCAGGTAGACTACAATTTGCCGGAACGTTTCGAACTGGAATATACAGGAAGTGATAACCTTAAACACAGACCGGTGATGATCCACAGGGCACCATTTGGTTCTTTGGAGCGTTTTATTGCAGTATTGATAGAACATTGCGCTGGTAATTTCCCGCTGTGGTTGTCACCGGAACAATTTATTATCCTGCCTATCTCTGAAAAGTACGAAGAATATGCAAAAAAAGTTTCAGATGAACTAAATAATTCCGATATTCGCGGGCTGATTGACTTTAGAGATGAAAAGATCGGAAGGAAAATCAGGGATGCAGAAGTGAAAAAGATACCCTATATGCTGATCATTGGAGAGAAGGAAAGTGCAGAAGGAAAGGTGTCGGTAAGGAAGCATGGTGAGGGAGATTTGGGTGAAATGAGCCTGCATGAGTTTAGTGAATTATTAATTAAAGAAATAACAGTTTAACAGGATATACATTTGGCATTAGGCAGACCAGGATTTAACAGGGGACCACGTCCTCCTTTTAAGAAAAAAGAAGCAGAACATAATATTAATCAGTTTATCAGGGCACAAGAGGTAAGGTTAGCTGGGGATAATGTTGAACCGGGGATTTATCCTCTGGCAAAAGCTTTGGCACTAGCAGACGAATTGGAGCTGGATCTTGTAGAGATCTCTCCGAATGCAGTGCCGCCTGTATGCAGAATAATCGATTACAGCAAGTTTGTTTACGAGCAAAAGAAAAAGCAGAAAGAGATTAAGGCAAATGCCAAACAAACGGTTATTAAAGAGATCAGATTCGGGCCTAATACCAATGATCATGATTTTCAGTTTAAACTGAAACATGCGGTCGGCTTTTTAGAAAGTGGCGAAAAGGTAAGGGCTTACGTTCACTTTAAAGGCAGGGCTATTGTATACAAAGAGCAGGGAGAGATCTTGTTGCTGAAATTTGCCCAGGCATTGGAAGATGTGGGTAAGGTAGAATTGCTGCCTAAACTGGAAGGAAAGCGTATGTTTTTAACACTTGCGCCAAAAGTTGCTAAGAAATAAATAAATTAAATAAATAAACACAGGTTATGCCAAAAATGAAAACCAATTCCAGTGCTAAAAAGCGTTTTTCGCTTACTGGAACAGGTAAAATCGCAAGAAAGAACGCATACAAAAGCCACATCCTAACTAAGATGTCGACTAAACGTAAGCGTAACTTAGGTCAAACATCAATGGTTTCTGATGCTGACATGGGCAACGTTAAACGTATGCTTGCAATCGGTAAATAATTAAATTTTTAACCAGGTAACCGGTAGATAAGTTTGCTGTAAAACGCAACACCGTTTATCAAAAACAATTAAAACATGCCACGTTCGGTAAACGCAGTAGCTTCGAGAAGAAGAAGGAAAAAGGTCTTAAATTTAGCCAAAGGCTATTGGGGATCAAGAAGTAAGGTATTCACCGTTGCTAAAAACACGGTAGAAAAAGGTTTGCAGTATGCATACCGTGACCGTAAAGTTAAGAAAAGAGAATTCCGCGGATTGTGGATTCAGCGTATCAATGCTGGAGCACGTCAGCATGGTATATCTTACTCTCAATTGATTGGGAAACTAGCCACTAAAAATATCGGTTTGAACCGTAAGGTTTTAGCTGATTTAGCGATGAACCATCCGGAAGCTTTTAAAGCGGTAATTGATGCAGTAAAATAGATAAAAATTATCTGATATTGAAAAGGGAGCCTAATTTAGGCTCCCTTTTTTTGTGTCGTGTATATGGATTTATAAGGTAATGTGCCGGCCAGCTTCTCTGACGCTTTCTTTGTCTATCACGCTCATATGTGGGATCCGGCCCAGGACTTTTATTTTGCTGAAAGATTCAATATAATGTTCTGTTTCGGGATTTGAAGCGCCATTAAAGATCAAACCTTCAATCTCGATCTGATTAGCTTTGAGCACTTCTAAGGTAAGCAGGGTATGGTTAATGCTGCCCAGATAGTTTTGCGACACCACAATAATCCTGACCTTTAGGTTCTTGATGAGGTCGAGGACCAACTCTTCAGTATTCAGTGGTACCATTAAGCCACCTGCACCTTCAATGATCAGGTCATTGTCTGTTTGAGGTATTTGTATATCCGCGGTACTAATCTCTATGCCATCGATCCTCGCGGACAAGTGAGGTGACAGTGGCTGACTGAGTCTGTAGCGTTCCGGATGGATTACCGTTTTTGTATTGCTGACCAGATTTTTGATGAGCAGGCTATCGCTGATGTCCAGGTCACCTGATTGTATGGGTTTCCAGTAGTCGGCATTTAATTTTTCCGTAAGTACAGCACTCACGGTGGTCTTGCCAATTCCTGTTCCTATTCCTGTTACAAAATATGTATTACTCATTGTTCTTCAATTGGGATATTTCACTGGCCAGTTGTCTGATCTCTTCATCGGTATTGTAAGTATGCAGGCAAATCCTGAGACGTTCCTGACCGGACTTCACTGTGGGACTTAGGATGGCCCTGACATCAAACCCCTTGTCCTGCAATAGTGCTGCAGCTAATTTGGCGGCTGCATTGCCCGGAAACAACAGGGTTTGAATGGCGCTGGGAGTTGGAGTGGCATGATCATGACCCGTGTCATTTAGTAAATCAGCATAGTGTTTGATCTTTTTCCGGATGAGCGTTGTAAAGTCAGTTGCCGTAAGCATTTGGTAGGCACATTTTACCGAGGCTATTGTATGGACCGGCGCGGCGGTAGTGTAGATGAATGATCTGGCGAAGTTAATGAGGTACTGACGTAATGCCGGACTGCCGAGTACGGCCGCGCCGTGGCAGCCCAATGCTTTACCAAAGGTCACTATTCTTGCAAAAACCCTATCCTGAAGGCCCAGCTGCTGAACCAGTCCTTTGCCTTGCTGGCCAAATATACCGATAGCATGGGCCTCATCTACAATGAAATTGGCGTTGTATTGTTCGCATAAGGCGTTTATTTCTGTTAAAGGGGCAATATCTCCGTCCATAGAGTAGACGCTTTCTGTGACGACATAGCTGTTGCCTTTGGCGTTTTTGAGTTTGGTTTCCAGGTCGTTTAAATCGTTGTGCCTGAAAGTATACCTGCCGGCATGAGTAAGTCTGGCTCCGTCTACAAGACTGGCATGAACAAGCTCGTCTGTAATGATGGTGTCGCCGCGCTGTGCAAGGCAGGAAAGCAGTCCTACATTGGCGTCGTAACCGGAGTTGAAGATCAGGCCCGTCTGTGCCTGATGGAAAGCAGCGATAAAAAATTCAGTTTCTTCTGTATATGCAGTGTTTCCGCTAAGCAGCCTTGAGCCGCCGGACCCATTTTGATGAAGATCATTTTCTTTTAATTCCTGGTCAATCTGCTCTTTTAGTGCTATCGACCTGGCAAAGCCCAGGTAATCATTTGAACAGAAATCTATGGGAAGATGGCTGGAAGACAGTTTTCTTAGCGCACCATCATTGGCCCTGCTTTCTAACCTGTCTTTAATAAACTGCTCGGCTGTATTCATTATGCTCAAAAATAAAGAAAGCAGACTAATAATCTGCTTTCTTTATTCATTGAACTGTTAATCTTTTAATGTGTCTGCGGCCGCGGGTATGTCAGCTCAGTTCTTGTTCAGCTGCGAGATTGATTTTTGCATTTGCGACATCATGTTTGTCAGGGTCTCAATTGTAGGTTCAGGTGTAGGGTCGGGAAGGGTAGAGGAGATGTAGGCTTTTGCTTTCCAGATCTCCAGGATATCTTCAGCGGCTACCGTATAAGCATCATATACTTTATTGTCAGAGATCAGCTTTAGCTCTTTATTGTCTTTAAAGCGGTTGCCGGCCCTTTTGTAAACTACGCCTTCGTTTTTACTGATGATGATATAGGTCTCGCCTGTTTTAACATCATTCCAGTTGTCCAGGTATTCTGCCAGGATGATGCTGCCCGACTGGATGGGAAGCATGGAATCGCCGATGATCTCAAAGGCCCTGAAGGTTCCCTGTCTTAAAAAAGGAAGCGGGAGCTGGAACCTGGGCAGCTCCTTGATGTATTGAGGATCAGAGAAACCATTGAGGTAACCTGCACTTGCTTTGACAGGGACCATTTCGATGTTCTCGTTGTCGTCTTTGTCGACCGAGATGCTCAGTATGCGCAGGTTGGAGCCCTGGCTTTTTGGCTTTGGTTTCCAGCTGTCATTTATATTTTCATTGATAAATTCATCAATGGTCAAATCAAAATACTCTGCTATTTTCTTTAGTAAATCATATTTCGGTTCTGCACGGTCTTCTTCATAAGCTCCGATAAGAGATCTTTTAATTTCCATAGCATCAGCGAATTGCTGCTGTGTGTGGCCTTTTTTCTTTCTTAAGTACTTAAGATTGGATGAAATATTTGACATAAAATAAAAATTTAATATTTATTTGTTTTTACTAAAATAGTTAGTATTATTGTGCCAATAAAGTTAGTAATATTTATTGAAATAACCAACAGGTATACTAATTAAATTAGTTTGTAATTATTTAAGCTTAAAGACATGAAAAAATTCGTCTATATCGTAACCGACAGAAACCGTACTAGTTTACACGTTGGAATGAGTTCAGATCTCATTAAGACATTGGATTTTTATAAGCAGATGCCGAGCCTGTTCTTTGACAACGCCCAGCAGCTTACGCGACTGGTGTATTTTGAGGAGTTTAAAACTGAAGTACAGGCATTGAGCAGGTTTAAATTGATGAGCAGGTTTACAAGAATGCAAAAGGAAAGGGTGGTCAGGTCCTGCAACCCGGACTGGATCGATCTGACCATTGGTTTGGATTTTGAACACCTGATGTCGGGGAAGAAGATCGTAAACCAGGTTAATTTGCCTTTCACCATATTGTCTTAAGCTTTTAAAATAACAAAGCCCGAATACATTGTATTCAGGCTTTGCATGGTATCATATGGTAATGAAGCTGGTTTATGCCTTATGTTCAGCTGTAAACTACCAGCCTGGTGCAAAGGTTAAGCCGAAAACTCCCGAGGATTTGTCCTTGCGCTGGAAAGGGAAAGCATAATAAGGCTCCAGTACAAAATATCCAAATACGTTTACCCTCAGAGAAATACCTACACTTAGTGCCGGAACCCGTTCATTGGTGACCTGGGTAGTGATGGGATTGTTTTTGTCATCCAGAATAGGTTGTCCCTGCGGATCGAGTACATTAACGGTTTCATAGGTTGGCTGACTTTTAAAAACAACTTTAGAATCTTCATTCCATGCCAGACCTGCATCAAAGAACAGGTTCAGATCAGAAAATAAGAACTTAGAAGGTATTTGTGTCAGTTTCTTAGGACCTGTAAATGGAAGCCTGATTTCAAAGTTAAATACCGCCATTTTACTTCCTGACAGCTGGTTGATGTCGAATGTTCCATCCTGGTTCTGGCTTTTATACAACGAATTTGCTTCATATCCCCGGATGTAGTATGGATAGCCCACAAACAGGGGATATAGATTTTCTCCATCCTTACCGATCCTCAGGTAATTGTATGTCCTGGCAGCTAATGTAATGGGTTTAAGACGGACATATTTCCTGAGATCAACAGTTACCGCAGAAAAATTATAATCTCCAAAATACTTTTCAGCACCTACCCGGTATCTGAAACCATCCAGCGGAGAGGTCAGTCCGTTTATCGAATTGTCTCCGACAAAAGAAGCATTGGCCTGAAATATATTAAATGAATTCAAAGGGAATCCAAACTCATTGGTGGCCTGGCTTGTTGGAATTTTTGAACGCTCCGATGTAAGATACCGCCCATCGTAGCCATAATAATTGCTAATGCGGTCAACACGGTAACTGTAATAAGAGAACGCGCCGCCGGCTTCAAATCTGTGTACTTTGCTAAAAGGGTAGGAGCCAAACAGCTGGATCTGGTCTTCAAATGTCCTGATCAGGTTGGTTCTGTCGTTAATGACGCCTACTTTAGTCCCGTCATTATAGGTTAGCTCGTCCTCGACAATCTCCCTGAAACCTGTAATATACGGGATGTGTGATACCGCCACACCCCAGTTGATCCGGTTTTGCTGATTGATGTAACCTACCATACCGCCGAAATCATAGATCTCACCATTGACGGACAGGTTGGCAATGATCTGGTTTCTGCCCAAAATATCACTGAACATGCCTACAATACCTCCCTGCATCCCGGTACCGAACCTGCTGGTTGATACACCTACACCACTATTGGCCAAGTAATCTAACCTGAACTTTGGCTTGTAAGGCACGGTTTTCATAGAGTCTGCTGTGGTCTTTTCGAACCTTTCAAAGTTATTCAGGTTGGAGTTGACGATATCTACGCCTACACTTTCCTTAGGGGGAAGAACGGCAGCATCAAAATTAACTTCGCTGGGGTCAACAGATTTCGATTTGAAGTTACTTAACGGAGAATTGTAAAGCGTATAGCGCTGGGAGCGATAATAACTGTAAACAATGTCGTCATTTCTGGCTACAGAAATGGCAGGTGAGAACTCGGTGATCCCGCTGATGCCTGTAAAGTAATCAGTGAGTTGATTTACCGTATTTCCTTCGAGGTTATATTCATATAAATTCCTGAAACCGTCTCTGTTGGATAGGAAGAACAGTCTTTTACTGTCGCCGGAGAATTGGGCATTCAGGTTATTTGCACCCGGGAATACCGGTACATCTGTTAAAGATTTGCTGGCAATGTCGTAAACAGTCAGATTGATCGGCTGAACTGCAGTGATTCCATTCTTGTTTATAGCGGCCCTGTCTGAGGAGAAAACAATCTTTTTGCCGTCAGGCGAATAGCTTGGGGCATAATCAGAGAAAGTATCGTTGGTGATCTGGGTGACCACTTTGGTTTTAAGGTTATAAGAGAAAATGTCTCCCTGGCCTTCGATCATTCCGGAAAAGGCAATGTCCTCTCCGTTTGGTGCCCAGGTGAGGTTCCCGAATTGCTCCACTTTACCCATATCCGCGCGCAGCGCCACACTTCCATTGTCAATGTTGATGACCATCATTTGGTTCTTGCCCTTGCTGAATATACTGAAAGCAAACCGCTTGCTGTCAGGAGACCAGGTTCCGGCGGATTCAATGAAGTTAAAATCATCGATGTGTGAATTCGCGACCTGGCTGCTCAGCTTTCTGATGATCCTGCCCGTCCTGGCATCTGCAAGGAAAAGATCGACCCCAAACAAATCTTTTTCCGAAAGGAAAGCAAGGTGCTTGCCATCAGGACTAATGGAAGGAGCAACATTCATATTGCCTGCATTTTTGTTGTCGATGATCCTGGTGCCGCTGATCTTAACCTGCGAACTGTCTGCCTTCAGCATGGGACGATAATGGGATTCGATTGCGTTCTTCCAGAGACCTGAAAGCGTATTGTCATCATAACCAAAAGTATATTTCAATCCATTTTCATAGCCGAATCTTGCGGTTGCTTTGAACAGGGGAACAATCGTGGTATCTCCGTACATGGACCCGATAAAAGTCCAGAACGCTTGTCCGTAACGATATGGAAAATATTTATTTGAATTCGTCAGGTCTTTCAGAGAAGGGATATCTCTGTTGAGTAAAGCATCCCGCATCCACATGGAGGTAAAGGCATCTACCTTCCCGACAGACAGATATTCCGCCATACCCTCGATCATCCACAAAGGGATTTCACTGATGTTTTCAAGACCAACAGAATCTTTCTCTAACAGGATATGGTATTGAAAAGCGTGGACGAGCTCATGACCCAGTACGTGCCTGGTTTGATTGCTCAGTTCCATAACCGGCATGATCACCCTGTTCTTCAGTGCCTCCGTAACACCGCCCGTACCGATGCCGATTTCTCCCTGAAGTGCTGTAGTTTGCTGGAAATCAGGATGGTTGCTGTATAAAATGATAGGGTTCTTTTTCAGGAAAGTGTCCCTGAAGATCTCCTGGTGCATCTTGTACCAGGTTTCTGCTTCCTGAATGATCTTATGGATCATCTTTTCATTTTTGAGGTAATAGTACAGCTCAAAATGCGGCGTTTGCAGGACCTTGAACTTTTCATTCTTGTACCTCACCTTATTTTGTCCAAAGTATTGGGCTTGAACGGAAACAGCAAATACCATAAGGATGATCAGCAACGGGATTGATCTTCTCAAAAATGTAAAGCTCCTTGTCATATGAATAGTTTAGTTATGTAATTAAATGTACGTAATCTTAACAAAAATAGTTGTGTGGGATTTCCCGGTTAATTGTTGTTATTTTTTTCTTTCTCCTTTTCTTCCTGTCTCTGCTTTCTTTTTAACTGACGCTCTTCCTTTTTTGTAAGCGGAACGACCGCTGCTGGTTGCTTAACAGGTTCGGCAGGTTTTTGTTCTTCAGGCTTAGGAGCAGTCACTTCCTGATTTTGAACAGGCTGTTCCGGTGTTTCTTCGGTTACAGGCACCTCAAAATCTGAAGAATCAACCATGAGGCTGTCATTTTCGGTAGTATCGACTTCAATTCTTGGTGAAGGACAGTTGATATCCCTGGTGATCTTTACCTTGGATTTAGGGAAAGGCCCCATGGTATAACCTGTAGTCGGGTCTTTATAAACCTTTTCCATAAACTTGGCAAAAATAGGAAGGGCAGTTCTGGAGCCCTCACCGGTTTCTCCATTCTGAAAATGTGCAGTACGTTCATCGCAGCCTACCCATACACCGGTAACCAGGTCCTTGGTGATGCCCATATACCAGGCATCCACATAATCAGATGAAGTGCCTGTTTTTCCGCCGATCTGGTTGTTCTTTTTCCAAAGGTCCCATTCCCAAAGGGCCTGTGAAGTACCGCCGGGTTCTTCCATACCTCCTCTGAACATGTAAAGCATCAGCCAGGAGATCTCTTCCGTCAATACACGCTTCATTTTTGCGGTGAATTCTTCAATGACATTGTCGTCCAGATCAGTGATCTTCTCTACCAGGATAGGATCAGTTCTGACCCCTTCATTTAAGAAAGTACCATAAGCCCTGACCATTTCGTATACCGAGACATCATTTGGGCCTAAGCTAACTGAAGGTACAGTGGCCAGGTGGCTGTCTATGCCGCATTCATGTGCCCATTTGACCACATTGTCTGCGCCTACCGCATCTGTTACCTGCGCAGTAATGGTATTTACTGATTTCGCCATGGCCCAGCGCAGGGACATTTCACGGTAAGTTACACTCCAGTCTGAATTTTTAGGTTCCCAGTATTCTGTTTTGCCTTTCTCCTGGTAAGCGATTCTGACCGGCTTGTCAGTAAATTTATCACACGGACTCATTCCCTGTTCCAGCGCAGCCAGGTAGGCAAAAGGCTTAAAGGTGGAGCCGGCTTGTCTTTTGGACTGTTTTACATGATCATATTTAAAGAATTTATGGTCAATGCCGCCCACCCAAACTTTGATCTTACCGTTGAAAGGATCGAGGGTCATCATACCCGTATTCAATATTTTGCCATAATAGCGGATAGAATCCAGGGTAGAGAACAGCGTATCACGGTCGCCTTTCCAGGTGAAGATCTTCATCTTCTTTTTTCTGTTGAAATAGGCAGTCACAGAATCGGGCGCATTTGCAAATTTCTTTTGCAGCAGGGAGTAAATTGGCAGGTTTTTCATTGCCCTGCCCGGGTAGTCGACCTTTTGTTTCTCAGAATCTTCCCATGGATCTTCATTGCCCCAGACGTTATAGAACCTGCGCTGTAGGGACTTCATCTGCTCTGCAACGGCTTCCTCAGCGTATTTCTGCAGTTTGGAATCTATAGTCGTATAAATTTTCAGGCCATCTTCATAAAGATCATAATTATTGTCTTTACACCATTTATCCAGGTATTTGTCTACAGCGGCCCTGAGGTAAGAATCGCCGTCACTGCCTTCATCCACGCGTCCTTCCTTAAGCTGAAGGGCTGCGTTTTTAAAGGTGTTTAACTGCGCAACTGTGATGTAGTTATATTTGTTCATTTGGGCCAGGGCCACATTACGTCTTTCCAGAGCCTTATCAGGGTTTTTAATCGGATTATAGGTGGTAGTCCCTTTGAGCATACCTACCAGCAACGCAGATTCAGGAATGTCAAGCTCATTCGTTTCCTTATCAAAATAGATCCTGGAGGCGGTCTTTATTCCATACGCATTGTTGCCGAATGACACCGTATTGAGGTACATGGTAATGATGTCGTTTTTAGAATAGTTGGACTCCAGCTTGACGGCAGTCAGCCATTCCTTGAGTTTTGGGATGATCGTACGCAGCAGGGGGATTTTACTAAGGAGGCCCTGGGATTTGTTATACCTGGTGCGGTAAAGATTTTTGGCAAGCTGCTGCGTGATGGTACTTGCACCGCGCCTGTCGCCCGTAGCTGTGGAGATTCCGCTGGATAACAAAGAACGGAAGTCTATACCCATATGACTGTAAAAGCGGGCATCTTCCGTGGCAACCAGTGCGTTGATGACACTTGGCGCAATTTCATTAAAATTAACCGGAGTCCTGTTCTCTTTATAATACCGGCCTATCAGTTTGCCGTCCGAAGTATACAATTCTGATCCTACACGAAGGGTAGGGGTTTTAATGTCTTTACGAGAAGGAGAGTATCCGAAGAGCCATAAGAAGTTGAGTTGCAGCGCACAAAAGAAGATGATGATACAATAAAGGAATATACTTGAATAACGGATATACCTATTGCGAATTTCTTTAAACATGGGATAAAGATCAAAAAAAACGTAAAACTCTTAGTGTTAAATAGTGTTAAAACTTGTGGTACAAATTAACGTAATTAATTTACTTAAATTTTCCCTGCTGTTTAAATTTATCTCATGTTCCACTGTGCAAAGCATGATGGACAGTTATCATTAATTGTTAATATTGCATCCTAAACTTTTTCAGGTCGGCAGGATGTGTCTTTTTTCTTTCCAGTTCCCCTGCGTAGATGACCCTGCCAAGATTCTTCATAAATGGATAGCACACCGTCTCATACTCATATTTATTGTCATTATAGATGCCGTCATCATTAGACTGGATCACGGCAGTTAAAAAAAACTCGATGTTGTTCTTGAAATCAACAAAGTAGGAGTTGTCAATGATGAAGCCATAGGAGTCACCGTACTTGTTGAAGATCCTGATATCCGCATCAATCTCCGCGTTCTTTTGCCGGCCATAATAGAGCATTTTGGCATAGGTTGGCCAAAATTCATCAGGGTCATAAGCAGGATAGTCGCTTTCGGTAGGGAGCTTGCTCATATAAGTATAGATCAGCTTATAATCTGCCGCATGGAGATTGAACCTTTCTTCTGCAGGGAAAGCTTCCGGAAAGATCAGTTTTTTCATCAGGGCCTGCTGGTCTGAAATGGCGAAAGCATTCTTGTTTTCCAGCCTGAAAGGTTTATTGACCAGTTTGTCGGCACTGTCCAGGTAGCCAATGCCCATAGTTGTGTTGGTCAGTTCCAGCGGGTATTCCAGGGAATCGTACTGCGCCGGCTGCTCATATACCAGCTTATCCCCATTGTAAAATTTGATGGGATTGGTATGTTTTGCCGGTTCTCCGGCATCGCCGATGGCCAGCCTGTTGAGGATCCTGCTGTTGTTGAGGCCATATTTTTTCAGCTTACTGTTGATCTCCGCACGGCCAATGAATTCAAATAAACGGTTAAAAGCGTCATTATCACTCGTCAGCAGGATCTTTTTGATGTAATGTTCCAGAGACGGCAATTGATTTTCCGCAGTACTGTCCTGCAATACTTTAGTCTGCCCGGCATAAGCGCTATCGGTGATCATGGTGCTTTTCACAGTCAGCCCCTTTACTTTTAACGCATTGAGCTTTTCCAGGGCGAAGATGACAGCTGCGAGTTTAACCGTACTGGCAGGATAGAAGTACCTGTGATCATCCAGGTTGTAACTGAAAGTTTTAAATACAGGTTTGTTGCGGCCGTCCCGGTCTACCTGTGTATACAAAACCTGCACCTGGTTTTTCTGAGGATGATTCAATACACCGGCAAAAAGATCGGCATGCTTGAGCATCAGGTTTTCAATATACACGGTGTCAGTAGTTTGAGCCATCGCATTCAGGTTAAGAAAAGTAAAAAGGAGAAGGGATAATTGTTTCATAAGCAAGAGTTATGAGCATAAATATAATGATGTTTGTTGTAATGCTTAATAATTAAGTACATTTGCAGCGCTTTTGGTTTCTTTCCTCGTAAAAAGGAAGAATTAAAAGGGAATACGGTGTGATTCCGTAACTGTCCCGCAGCTGTAAGCTCCAAAACGGTGTTCAAATCTTAGCCACTTTTCCGAATCTTGAAAAAGATGAGGACTGGGAAGGCAGAATAACCGGGAGTAAGTCAGAAGACCTGCCATTTGCATGATGATTTCATAGCTTTCGGGGATTGAAGCTAGGGGTGAGTGCTGATTTATTGTATTTCATTTCCTTGATCTAACTGTTTGCTGTGGGTAAATAACTCACAACAAAATTATTGTTGTTGTTTGCCATATTTTTTGAAGAAGAATAAATTAAACAAACAATAGAAGATGAAGATTAACAACAAACTATTAATTGCAGCCGGGTTGGGCTTGCTGCAATTTGGTATCAATGACACAGTCAGTGCACAGGAAGCCATTAAGCTGGATAGCGTAGTGATTTCCGCGACCAAAAATGACCAGAAACAATCTCAGACCGGCAAGGTCGTGACCATTATCGGGAGTGATGTCCTGGAACGCAGCCATGGCAAAAACCTGACCGACCTGCTAAATGAGCAGGCAGGTATCGTGGTAGGTGGCACAACCGGCAACATCGGCCTGAACAAAGCCCTTTTTGTCCGCGGTGCAGCAAGTGCCTATGCTGTAGTATTGATTGACGGGATCTTAGTAAGCAATCCTGCCGGCTCAGGATCTTCATTTGACCTGCGCATGTTTGCAATCGACCAAATCGACCATATTGAGATCATCAAAGGCGGACAGTCTACCATTTACGGCTCAGATGCCGTGGCGGGTGTGGTCAATATCATCACCAAAAAAGGACAGAAAGCGGGCAACAGTGTTTATGGCGTAGCCAGCTACGGAAGCTATAAAACCTATAAAGGTACCATAGGTATCAGTGCCAATGTAGAAAAATTCTCCTATAACATTGCCTATACCCAGGTTAAAACCGATGGTATTTCGGAAGCTGCAATACCAGCAGGAACTGCCGCTGATTTTGATAAGGACGGAAACAAAACAGGTACTGTAAATGCAAATTTTTCCCTGCAGGCCACAGACAAATTTAGCATCAGTCCATTCCTGCGTTACTCTTATGGCCATTACGATTTCGATGCAGGTTCTTTTGCAGACAATCCAGCCAACAACTTCAAGCTGGAACATTTCAATGGCGGCCTGAATACCAAATATGAGTTTGGCACTGGTAAACTGAACTTGAATTACAGTTATGAAACTTCAAAACTGAATACGGTAAACCAGTATGGTGCCAGTTTGTCCGTAGGAAATATGCAGCTGGCTGACCTTTATTATAACCAGAAACTGGGCGATAAGGTCGATGTTCTGATCGGTGTGGACAACAGGCATACAGATTTCAGGTTAAACTCCAGCTCCAAACCATCCACTGATTTGTTCAGTACCTATGCCTCAGTATTTGCACATGACCTCAGTATTTTCAATATTGAAATCGGAGGGCGCTATAACAAACACAAACAATATGGCGAAAACTATACCTATAACATCACACCTTCAATCAATGTGATCAAGCAGGTGAAACTTTTCGGTACAGTTTCCACCTCATTTAAAGCACCTACCTTAGAAAACCTGTTTGGTGCCTTTGGTGCCAACCTTGACCTTATTCCTGAAAAGTCCAAAAACTACGAAGCAGGTGTCAACTTCAGTTTTGCAGATGATAAATACAGCCTGCGCGCTGCCGGCTTTAAAAGGGACCTGACCAATGCCATTGTATATGGAAATGTGGGTTATGTGAACCAGGCCAGTCAGACTGCCAAAGGTTTTGAGATAGAACCGGCTGCCAGGTTTGGTATTTTCAACATCAATGGATACTATGCTTATGTAGAGGGAACAGAATTCAACTTTGTAACCAGCGAGGTTTCAAATTACCTGCTGCGCAGACCAAAGCACATCATTGGTATTAACGCAGGCGCACAAGCCACCAGTGCCCTTTTTGTGAGTTCTTCGTTTAAATACAACGGGTCGCGCACAGATGGTAATTTTAACGATTATGTCATCGAAAACCTGCCGTCATACAAACTCCTGAACTTTTACGCAGAATATACGCTGGTCAATAAAAGAGTAAAGCTTTTTGCAGACCTTAAGAATGTTCTGGACGAGCAATACGACGAGTTTTACGGGTACAATAGTATGGGTTTTAATATGAATGCCGGTGTAAGTTTTAATATTAAATAAAGAATTGATATTTTTACACCATTCAAAAACTACAAATATGTCATTAGATAAAATCAACATCAGAAATTACATCCTAATCCTGATCGTTATTGCTGCTGCGGCCACCCGTTTCTTCCATTTGGAAAGTTTTACTTCCTGGTTCAACTTTACGCCAATCGGTGCCATAGCCATGTTTGGAGGATCCTATTATAAGAGCCGTACCAAAGCTTATCTTATTCCTTTGGTCATCCTTTTTTGCAGCGACCTGATTTTGAATTTTACGGTTTATTATAATATAGATGGCAAGTTTGATGCTGCTGTATGGACCTATTTAAGCTTTATGCTGATGGTTACCGTTGGCAGATACATGAAAAAGGTAAATGTATGGACAGTGATTGCCGGCTCTTTTGCCTGTGTATTTATCCACTGGATCGTTTCTGACATCAGTGTGGTGATGATGACCGGTTCTATGTATCCAAGAACTTTTGCCGGCTACCTGCTTGCGCTGCAGAACGCAATCCCATGGGAAAGAAACCTGCTGGTCAGTACTTTGGTTTACAGCCTGGTCATGTTTGGCGGATTTGAATACGCGAAAAGTAAATTCCCGGCATTGCAGCTCAACAGCACTGCAGAGTTACAGCACTCTTAATCCGTTCTATAAAATCATTTTAAGCCCCTTTTGCCCAGTGTACAAAAGGGGCTTTTTATCAATATCCTTATGAAGATCGTTTCATTTTTACCTGCAGCCACCAAGATGATCTATGACATGGGCCTGCAGGAGCACCTTTATGGGGTCACTTTTGAATGCCCTGAAGAAGCCGCAGATATACCAAAGGTGGTCCGCTGTGTGCTGGAAGGCAAGAACTACTCCAGTATAGAGATCGACCGTATATTTTCAGCGTCAAAAGCACAGGGCAAAAGTCTGTACTGGGTAGATGAAGAGCTGCTGGAGCAGATCCAGCCAGATGTGATCTTTACCCAGGATACCTGCGAAGTATGCCTTATCGATACCGCCTGCACCCTGTCTTCTATCGCCAATCTCAGCAAACAACCTGAGCTGGTGACACTAAGTCCCAATAACCTGCAGGATGTGTTTGATTGTGCATTAACAATCGCGAAGACCATAGGCAGAGAAGAGATCGCCTTGCATTACCTCGCCGAATTAAAGCAAAAGCTTGATGACATCATTGACAGGCTCCGTGCAGACCGTGCTCCTCTGAAAAGAGTCATGATCATGGAATGGATAGAGCCCATTTACAATTGCGGGCACTGGATCCCTTTCCAGGTAGCGGCAGCAGGAGGAGTAGACATGCTTTCCAACCCGGCGGGAGATTCAATAGTGACCAGATGGGAAAAGGTCAGAAAGTATAATCCCGAAGTATTGGTGATTGCACCCTGCGGTTTTGACATTCAGCGCAGCAGGCAAGAAATGCACCTGCTTTCCGCCAATCCCGGCTGGGAAGATTTGGAAGCTGTAAAAAACAAAGCCGTTTACATAGCTGATTTTGATCTGTTCACGCAGCCAAGTGTGGGTACGCTGGTACAGGGAATAGAATCATTGGCGGCCATGTTCCACCCGATGCTGTTCCGGCCTGAGCCGCATATCGCAAAAAGATTTGTAAATATCTATAAGCAAGAACCTGCACATCAATCTATCCGGTGAAAAATAAGTGTTTGTTTAACTGGAGCGGCGGCAAGGACAGCACGCTTGCACTGCATTACGCCTTGCAAGACCCATCCCTCCGCATAGATTACCTGCTGACTACCGTAAACGATGCTTTCGACAGGGTATCGATGCATGGGGTAAGGTCCTCATTGCTCATCAGACAGGCAGAAAGCATAGGCATAGATCTTTATCAGGTGCGCCTGCCGGAGATGCCCGGCATGGACACGTATGAACAGGCCATGCAGCACCACCTTGGTCAGCTCAAATCAAAAGGCATTACCCATTCCCTATTTGGCGACATCTTCCTCGAAGACCTGAAGCTGTACCGGGAAAACAAACTTGCCGAAATAGGGATGACCGCGCTCTTTCCGCTTTGGAAAAGGGATACCACCGAATTGCTCAGGGAATTCATCAGTCTTGGCTATAAAACTGTGGTTGTCTGCGCCAAAAAAGGATTGGAGGACTTCTGCGGACGGGTAATAGACGAAAGGTTTATTGATGAACTGCCCGAAGGAATAGATCCCTGCGGGGAAAACGGTGAATTTCACACCTTTGCATTTGAAGGTCCGATATTCAAAAGACCCATACCATTTGAACTGGGCGAGAAAGTATTCAAGACCTATGAAACCGCTGAGATTAAAGACGCCGGGTACTGGTATATTGATCTGCTGCCGGTCTAAGCAATTCCCTTACTTACCTAAAACAAAGTGACCCCCACATTCCAGCCCACCCAGCCCTTCATGTGCGTACTGAAACTGTGGTGTTTTGACGGCTCGACCTGTTTGCTGTAGCCCTTTCCGGGCGACCCGTTTGCCCCCTCAGTCCAGTAAAGTGAATAGGCCGGGCCACCAAACACAGTAAGCCCTTTTGCCACCTGTACCTGCAGGTTGGTTTGAAAGCGTGCCAGTGTATTGGTATCATCCCAATTGCCGAGATAGATCAGCTGCGAGCTGAGCTCAGCCGCCAGGGAAACTTTGTTGCTGAACAGGAAATCATGCCCAAAACCCAGCCCAAAAGCGTCGATTTTCTCTGAACCGGAAAAATTTCTTCCCGCTAGAATGATGTTGTATAGCTTAGAATTCCCCGTTTTGATGGCTATGTTGGTATTAATCGTTTCATTGGTGTATAGGCTGATCTTGTGGTAACCGTGCCGGGAATAGTTGATCAGACCAATACTGTAACCCGTGCTGTTGCCATTGATGTTGACCAGACCGATCTGTACCCCGTTCATTTCTTTGGAATAATTAAACAGGCCTGAGATCTGAATGCCTTTCATGCCCTGAGAGGTAATGTTTCCCAGCCCGGCGATCTGCAGCCCTTTGGTCTCCCTGGCAGAAAAATTGCCCAGGCCCGCTATCTGAGTACCGTGTACCGCTTTAGACACAATATTCACCAAACCGGCGATCTGCACCCCGTCCATATCCTCTCTGACATGGTTGATGAGGCCGGCGGCCTGCACACCATTGACCTTAGTTCTTACATCATTGGCCAGTCCGGCCATTTGAAACCCGTCTACAGAACCACCAATGCCGTTATACAATCCTGCGGCCTGGAACTTCTTGACATCGCCTTTGGTGATGTTGAACAGGCCGGCTATTTCAAAACCGTTGACCCCCGCAGTATAGCCACCAAGCACATTTAAAGAAAATTTATTGACCACTTGCGAACTCATGCTGCCATGAGAACTGAGACCGGGGGTAAGGGAGGCCTGAAATGGCGTATTGGCAAAGAAATCAGGAATGTTCAAACCCTGGATCCGCTGCCTCGAAGAGAGGAAGAACCTGCCCAGACCGGACTCAGCCATGTTTCTTTTCGAAAGTCCATTTGCTTTTTCAGCATCGGGGTCTTCATAACCTTCCGGCTTCACTTTAATGTCAGAAAGAAACACCAGGGAAGTATCCCTGTAATTTTCCTTGCTGGCTGTCAGGATCACCTCGGTATGATCACCCTTGAACCGGAGCTTAAAATAACCATCATCATCCGTCAGGGTAGACTGGAGCAGGCGCTTTTCATAAACGCTGGCCTGTTTTACCCTGCGTCCTGTTTCCGTATCCACCACATAACCGCTGATGAGGTACAGCCTGTCGGCGCTTGTGATGTTCTCCGGCTCAATGGTAAAATGATTGGCCGCATAGCGGAGGATGACATGCTCACCGATCTCCTTGTAATCGACCTTGCCGGTAAACAGCTGGTCCAGGACATCCCGGACCGGTTTGTTGCGCATATTGATGTTGACCACGCTGTCCTGGTTAAACAATTTACCGTTGTAGGAAAAATAAAAATCACCTGCTTTGCTCATTTTATTGAGCACCTCTGATACCGGCTGGGCCTTGATATTTAAGGTGATCAGTTTGTCCAGGTTATGTCTGTATTCCACTAAAGTGTTTTGAGCCATGCAAAAACCCGGGAGCATCATCAGGAGCAGGCCTATTTTTATCTTCATCATTTAAGTCTAGACAACAAAATCTTATTTTCGTTACGCGTTATTTTTACCCCCATCGTTTCCATGATCACTTTCAGGTTGCCTTCAAGTCCCGCATCCACTTTAAAGGTCGTGCTGATGGTCTCCGCGCCCAGTGAAGGATCACTGATGCTGATCTGCGAACCATAAGCCTCATTCATCACGTCTGCCACTTTCTGGATCGGTGTATTGTTGGCAATAAACAAATTACTGCGGTAATAATTGTACAGCTGATCGGTATTTTTTTCTTTGAGGAGCACTGTAGCCGCAGTCCCGATCAGTACCTTTTCGCCTTTGTGCAGCTCAATTTTCTGCCCGTTCAGTTCCACACGCACTATGCCTGTTTCCACAATCACCTCAGTTTGTCCGTTCAGGCGTTTGATGTTAAACGAAGTACCCACCACCGTTACCGAAACCTGATTGATCTCGATTACAAAAGGCCGGGTCTTGTCATGCGCCACATTAAAGAACACGTCGCCCTTGCTCAGCTTCACATGGCGGTGGCGCTTAAAATTGTTCACGTAACTAATCTTCGAGTTTTTGTTTAATGTAAGTTCAGAACCATCAGGGAGCTGTTCGGTCAGCACTTTGTTTTCCGCAATGACGTCTTTGTATCGCTCAGGACCAAATATGTTGTAAGTCATCCAGATGCCGCCGATCAGGATTAGTATAGCCGCGATCTTTAGCCAGCTGAGGCTTTGTTTCAATGGTCTTATTATGGCCTCCGGGCTTCCTGTAGTGCGCTTTGAAGTTCTTTCTTTAAACTTCAGCCATGCCTGCTGCTCATTAACCGTACTCAAAACCGCCAGTTTTTTTCCTGCTTTCCAGATCTTTTCAAACTGCCCGAAGTAAGCCTGGTTTGAAGAATCAGCCTCCAGCCATGCCTGCACAGTTATGCCTTCCTCTTCACTTGTTTCATTCAGCAGAAACTTTATCAATAATTCATCAGTCATCTGTTCCCCTAATTAAAAAAATCCCTGTAATACCTAATTAACCCCGGTAATGCGAGCGCCATAAACGCGACAAAATCCGCCAGTTTTAAGCGCAATATCTTTAATGCCTTGCCCATCTGGTTCTCTACTGTCTTTATTGAAAGACCCAGCTGCTCTGCTATTTCCCTGTATTTTAGCTCCTCAAACCTGCTCATCTGGAATATTGTCCGGCAGGCTTCAGGCAGCTCGTTCAGTGCCTTCTGGAGCTTTATTTCCAGCTCAGTCAGCTCCACCCTTGAGGAAGCTGGTTCATGTTCATTGTTCATGGTGTATGCCGCAAAATCATGGTATTTTGTTTTGACCTTCTCGTGTTTCAGGTAGTTCATGCTGTCGTTATACACACATTTGTACAAATAAGCTTTGATAGAAGTCTGAATATTCAACAGTTCCCGCTTTTCCCAGAATTTAAGAAACATGCCCTGTACGATTTCCTCGGCCATATCCGCATCCCGGAGCATCACTCCTGCATAGGCATGAAGTTCCTTATAGTGCGCTTTGAACAAGTGTTCGAAAGTCTCATCATCATAGCTCTGCTGTACAGGAAGTAGTGTGTCGTAGGTCAAATTCAATTTATAATACCTTTCAAACTTAAAAAATTAAATATTAATCCGCTTAAGGATTTCAACGCCAGAAGCGCTGTTTACCGTAATCAGGTCTATGTACTCCACTTTGGGGAACCAGAACGAACCGCCCCTTACCCGCACAAAGACCCTTTTCAATAAATAATCTTTGCCCTCGTCTCTGATGTAAATCCTGTACTTATTGTCGTGTTCAGAGCGCTTCAGGTACAGCGGCATTTTCTTGTAGGCCCTCAGCCTGATCTCAAACTCCCCGTTGCCCAGCGATTTGCATTTTACTCCGTAGGCAAACTTATTTTCAATGAGCGTCAGGTCCTTATACTTGCCATCTTCGGTATACCTGATCCAGGAACTTTTGACCGGGTTGTCCTGGTCCAGCTTACCTGCGCTGTTGTAGTTCAGTTCATAGATCACCGTATTGGCATCAGGGTCCCTTTGTAGGAAAAACAGCATATTTTCACCGCGCGGAGTAGGAAGGGGTTCCTTTGTATTGCTTTGTGCGGGACTGGTCTGGCTCAGCAGCAGGATCAGTATGAGTATGATACCCGCCAGCTTCAGCACTCTTTCCCCTTTTTTTTCAATCTCAGCAATTCGCTCCCCCGATGCTTGTTCCGCCAATATCAAATTCATCTGCTTTACCGACTTTTCAGCCTTGTGCCGGTATATTTTGGCCGGGCTCGCAAACATGAAGAACAGCAGTTCCTTTAGACCGTCACTGTTCTTGATGTCGTGCAGCATGTCCCTGTACTCATGAAAATTGAGCACAAAAGGATTGGTCTTGTTTTCCACAGGCGTGGTCAGCCCATACACCGGTTTCTCTTCTTCGTACTGAAAGGTGCCAAACAAATGGTCCCAGATCATAAATGCCGCGCCGAAATTCTTGTCGAGGTATTTTTCCTGGCTGCCATGGTGTACCCGGTGATTGGACGGCGTACCAAAATACTTCTCTATGAAAGGGTGCAGCTTGCCTATTGCCTCTGTATGTACCCAAAACTGGTACAATGTGCTGATCTGACTGGCTACAAAAAATACTACGGGGTGAAAGCCCATCAGCGCAACCGGGATGAAAAACACCGTTTTAAAATGCTGCACCCAGCTTTGTCTGAATGCCACGGTCAGGTTGTAATGCTCCGCCGAATGGTGCACTACATGAGTTGCCCAAAAGAAGCGGTTGAAATGCGAGATGCGGTGCGACCAGTAGCTGCAGCAATCGTACAGGACAAAGCAGGGCGCCAGCATCCACCAGTTGAGTTCCATTCTCCATGGCAATACATTGTAGATCCACAAGGCCCCAAAAAGCAGTACCACTTTCATCAGCAGGTTTACCGCCAGGTTGCCCAGGCCAACGAACAGCGAACCTATGGTCTCCCGTTTTTCATAAGTTTTGTGCTCGCCAATATGCGACAAAAAACCTTCCAGCAGGGTAAATGCAAATACCACAGGCAAAGCATACACCATCAGGTTTGGGGCACTTTTTTCCAATTGGTGAATCTGATCTGCAGGAATCCTCATGGCCCCGAAAACTGAGGTAAACGCTTGCAGATGTGACTGAAATGCTGACATGACGTGTTGTTGTTAAAGTTTGATCAATTTGCCGCTGCCGCTGATCTGAGAATCGATCTGCGGACTGCCTAGGTAGTACAGCTCACCGCTGCCGCTGATCCTGGCCTTTAGTTTTTCTGAAACGCTGACTTTCGCATCGCCGCTGCCCGAGATGTGTACTTCGGCATTTTTGCTCTGCAGTTTCTTCAGGTCAGCTTCACCCGAGCCCGAGATCTTTACAGAGGCCTCATTGGCCACAATGATCTGTTCGGCTTCCACCTCGCCACTTCCGCTTATGGAAACCTCAAAACGATCAAGCGCAGGAAACTGCCCGCTGAGACCGATATCGCCGCTGCCGTTGATGGAAAGGTAGTTGATCGCAGGCAGTGTCACATAAACCTGGACATCATCACGCCTTACATTGACATTTTTGTAGCCCAGGTGCAGTGTGCTGCCCACCACTTCTGTTTTGAAATAAGGGATCAGGTTGTTTGAACCGCTCAAAGTCACCTTAAACTCTGTTCCGCAGGCAATATGGATGTCACTGCTGCCATCGGTGTCTACGCCCGTAAAAGCGCTTAACGCTCTTGTTTCCGTGGTTTTTTCCCCGCTTGCGGTAAGCTTGTCCTTAGAGCAGGAGGTCAAAAAAATACTCAGTAATGCTGTTGCTGTTAAAATTCTCATGTGATTTAAAATTTGTGTGTTCATTGATGTCTTTTATGATATCCCGCCAGGGTGACCGTTCTAGAATTTGACATGGATGCCGCCTGTATAACCCAGGTACAGTCCCCTGAAATCCTCATCCCAGTCTCCCGGCCATTTCTTTAAGTACTTTTTGGTTAATTTTTCACCCTCAGCTGTGTTTGTGGTAATGAAATTCAAAGACGGGCCGGCAAATATTTCCAGGAAAGAAGTGAGCTTCAATGCGGGCATCAGGCGGAAGGAAGATTTGAAGTAATCGCCGTCCTCAAAGTCTGTTAGCGTGCTGGCAATTAGCTCAGCATTTAACCTGAAGCGGTTTGAGGTAAAGAAATGTGCGCCAAGCCCTGCTTCTGCCGCATAGACCGCATCATCGTTTTTGAAATTATAACCCGCACCAATGATCCCGTAAAGTATTTTGCCGCCAGATCTGAAAGAGAGCATAGTGGTCTGGTTCTCATCAACCGTAAGGCCGATGCTTTTTTCGCCATGTTTGATGATGTTGATGATCCCGATCGGGCAGTCACTGCTGTCTGCGATGTTCATAAAACCAGCTACCTGCACACCCTTGACCTTCCTGGCAATGTTGATGAAACCCGCAAACTGAGAGCCCTTCACATCCTTCGCTGCATTGGCAAAGCCGGCAACCTGGGAAACGCTGACATTTTTAGCCACATTGGTAAAACCGGCGAACTGTGCGCCTTTTATATTTTTAGCAACATTGATGAAACCGCCAACCTGCGTTCCGTTTACCTCTTTAGCGATGTTGGCAAAACCTGCAAACTGCGCACCTTTAACATCGCCGGAAGCCACATTGGCAAAGCCGCCGAATGCTGGACCTTTACCGCCACCATAAGTGTTTGCGAAACCGGCGAATAAAGCACCGTTAACAGTTCTTTTGACGTGGTTGGAAAAACCGGCAAACATAGTGCCTTTCACATCATTGCGCACTACATTGGAAAGACCTGCAAATGCCGCCCCGCGCTCGGCCGCAGAAACTCCGCCGATCAGGTTAATAGAAAAGTTATTGGTATCCAGCGGAGCACGCATGCCATTGGTACTCAAGGGATAAACGAGTCCAAAGTGAATTTTTCCTGGTATCTGGTTTTGTGCTTCGGCACTCAGACCGGCGAGTAGTAGAATTGAAGTAATTAATTTTCTCATTTGTATCTTATTTTAGAGTAAGACAACGAGATCAACTTATACCCCTACGCGGGCTGATATTTTTTTTACGACTTTTGAAGGATGCTAAAATGCGATAGTCTCAGAAGGGATCAGAAGCAGAACGGATCCAGTTCGGTTAAGGGCAAGTCCTCACATGAAACACACCTCAGTCACACTTTCTTCACAAAAAGGTACCTGTTTGTGGCTTTGGTGTGAACAAGGTGTGAAGAAAGTGTGACTGGGCATGCCCGTAAGCAGCACCTTAACAGGTATGAAAAATGTAGTTAATGAAAGGTATTTACGATTCTATCAGGCGTTTCAATCTTTTTCTTAATGGTTTTCCTTCCAAAGTAGAGGATCGCAAGTGCCATCAGGGTAGTAACGGTCATGATCGATACCATAGGCACCGGAGTGCGCTGTTCAAAGAAACCGATGAAAGCCGATGCAATGGCTCCCAGCGCCATTTGGAACGCACCCATCAACGCAGATGCGCTACCGGCATTCCTGCTGAAGGGAGCCAGGGAAAGTGCCGCGGCATTAGGATTGGCAAAGCCCAGACAGCCCAGGAAAAGGAAAAGCATGATCAAAGACTCTGTGAGACCAAACCAGCCGTTTATACTTCCGATAAGGAACACAATAGCTGAAAGTGCCTGCCCGATCAGTGCCGCATAGATCAGCTGTTCACTGGTATATTTTCTGAGCATTAACGTATTGACCTGGCTTGCACCAATAAAACCAATAGACAGACCGGCAAAGATCCAGCCGTAGGTTTCTGTTTTTACCTTGAATATGGACATGAACAAAATCGGCGAACCGCTCACATATACAAACAAACCTGCAAAAGCCAAAGCGCCTGTCAGCGCATAGGTATAAAACTGCGGCTCTTTCAATACGGCCCAAAAAGTGGTGATGATCGGCCTCGGCTTTAAAGAAAGTGTGGTGTCTGGTTTATAGCTATTGGGCAGCCACAGCCAGCTGGCGACCAAATTGAACAGCCCCAATCCTGCTAATACCAGGAATATCGTATGCCAGCCCAAAGCAACGGAAATATAGCCGCCCAGTGTGGGCGCCACCATAGGTGAAGCACCTAAAACGAGCATCAGCAAGGCAAATACTTTAGCGTTGTCTTCTACAGGAAACAAATCCCTGACCATGGTGATCGAGGCCACACCTGCAGCACAGCTGCCAATGGCCTGTACAAATCGGAGGCCGATAAAGGTATCGACATCAGTCACGAAAGCGCAGAGGATAGAAGATATGATATAGACCGACAGACCGATATACAAAGGTTTTTTCCTGCCAAAACGATCCAGTAAAGGACCATAAAGCAATTGCCCGCCGGATATGCCGATGAAAAAACTGGACAGCGACCAGGCTACTTTGCTTTCTGTAGTACCCAGGTCCTGCGCTATGGCTTTAAACCCGGGCAGGTACATGTCAATGGAAAAAGGACTTAAAGCAGTAAGAGAGCCCAGAATAAGGATGAGGAAGAAGTATCTTTTTTTAGTCATGGTTTGCTGGCACAAATATAGGACTAGAGCGGCTAAAGTAGAGATCATTAAAAGGTCATTTATCCAAATTATATAAGTTTAAAACTGGATTATATAAGCGCCCAAGAACAAGCCTGCCGTACATTTGTAGTGTTAAATATAAAACAGCATGGCCGAAGTAAAAAATATAAATACCTTATCGCTGCCCGTACTGGGTATGAGCTGTGCAGCCTGTGCGGTAAGTGTAGAATCTATGATCTCCGCGCAGGAAGGAGTAGCGCAAGCCGAAGTAAACTATGCCACCCAAAAAGTAAAAGTAAGCTACGACCCTGCAGTGACCAGCCCTGCTAAATTCCAAAAAGCGGTACAGTCGATCGGATATGATCTGATCACCGATACGGACACGGAAAAAGGCAATGAAAAACAGGAAGAAGCACAGGCTTATCATTATAAAGCGTTAAAAAAGAGAACCATTGCCGCTGCCATATTAACCATACCTGTAGTGATAACCGGCATGTTTTTCATGGATCTGCCCAATGTAAACTACATGATGCTTGTGCTTACTGCACCCGTGGTCTTCTATTTTGGCAAGAGTTTCTTCATCAATGCCTGGAAACAGGCGGGACATGGCAAAGCCAATATGGATACGCTGGTCGCCCTGAGCACCGGTATCGCCTTTATATTCAGTGTGTTCAATACGATTTATCCGGAGTTCTGGCACAGCAGGGGACTGCATCCTCATGTCTATTTTGAGGCCGCTGCGGTGGTCATCGTGTTCATCATGCTGGGCAAACTGCTTGAGGAAAACGCCAAATCAAATACTTCAGGTGCCATAAAGAAACTTATTGGTCTACAGCCTAAAACTGTGCTGCTGATTACTGAAAAAGGAGAGCAGGAGATTCCTGTAGCCGACGTGCAGAAAGGAGATAAGCTCCTGGTCAGGTCAGGAGAGAAGATCCCGGTAGACGGCACCCTTTACGAAGGAAGCTCTTACGTAGATGAGAGCATGCTCAGCGGGGAACCTGTAGCGGTACTGAAAGAACAAGGCAGCAAAGTATTTGCAGGTACCATCAATCAAAAAGGCAGCTTCCGCTTTACTGCGGAAAAGGTAGGCAGTGAAACCATGCTGGCACAGATCATTCAAATGGTGCAGGACGCCCAGGGTTCGAAAGCCCCTGTGCAAAAGCTGGTTGACAAAGTCGCAGGTATATTTGTGCCGGTGGTTATGTTTATTGCTGTAATCACGCTGGGCATCTGGATGCTGGTTGGGGGCCAGCATGCCTTTACACAAGGATTGCTCGCTATGGTTACCGTGCTGGTCATCGCCTGCCCGTGTGCACTGGGTTTGGCTACGCCAACTGCCATCATGGTGGGCATAGGTAAGGGCGCCGAGTCAGGGATCCTGATAAAAGATGCGGAAGCACTCGAGCTGGGCTATAAGGTAAATGCGATAGTATTGGATAAAACAGGAACCATAACTGCCGGAAAACCAGTTGTTACTGCCATTCACTGGTACAAAGACCTGAGCGAAGAAAACGGTCTGCCGGAACAAATATTTGCCGCGTTAGAGCAAAGTTCTGAGCACCCGCTGGCCGAGGCAATTTATAATGAATTGAAAGCGAAGAACGTAAAACCGGTTGACATTACGGATTTCGAAAGTCTAACCGGGATGGGGGTGAGCGGTATCTATAACGGTAAAAAATATATAGCAGGAAGCCATAAGGCAGTTAAGAATCAGCTTATAACCAGCGGACTGCAGGATGAAGCTAAAGGATTGCTGGAACAGGCTAAAATATTGCAGGAACAGGCACAAACAGTCATTTACTTTGCCGATGACACCAAAGTGCTGGCCGTGGTGGCTATTGCCGACCAGGTCAAAGAAGGATCACCACGTGCGGTGACAGAATTTAAAAAACTGGGGATTGCTGTATACATGCTGACCGGAGATAATGAGCAGACAGCGGCGGCTGTAGCAAAGCAGGCGTGCATAGACCATTATCAGGCAGAAGTGCTTCCTTCGGATAAAGCAGCATTCATCAAAAATCTTCAGCAGGCAGGAAAGGTAGTAGCTATGGTGGGCGACGGCATCAACGACAGTCAGGCGCTTGCTCAGGCCGATGTGTCGATAGCTATGGGTAAAGGATCAGACATTGCCATTGATGTGGCAAAGATCACCCTGATCTCCTCTGACCTCCAGCAGGTGCCAAAAGCCCTGCAGTTGTCGAGGCTTACGGTGAAGGCCATCAGGCAAAATTTGTTCTGGGCATTTGTCTATAATTTGATTGGTATACCGATTGCGGCAGGAGTATTATATCCGTTCAACGGGTTTTTATTGAACCCGATGATTGCAGGAGCGGCAATGGCACTCAGCTCAGTGTCTGTAGTAAGCAATAGCCTGCGTCTGAAATTAGCAAAACTTAATTCATAAATTATTAAATTTAAACAGATATGCACACAATTCAATTCAAAACGAATATAAAATGCGGTGGCTGTATAGCTACGGTGACACCATATTTAGACAAGATCAGCGACAAATGGAGCGTGGATATTGACAATCCTGACAAGGTACTGAGTATAGAAACAGAAGAAGCGGTAAATCCTAAAGAAGTAGTAGCAATGCTGGATACCGCAGGATATAAGGCAGAGAAAATATGATCCTTTATGTAAAAAATATGGTTTGCGACCGCTGCATCATGATTGTAGACCAGCAGCTGAATAATTTCGGTTTTTCAGTAAAAGATATTTCACTGGGGAAGGTTGAAGTGGAACCGGAGCCCGATTCCGCACAATTGCAGGATATTGGATCCGCGCTGCAAGTACTGGGCTTTGAGCTGATCGATAAAGAAAAAGACCAGCTCATAGAGCAGGTCAAAAACGAAGTGATCAATCTGGTACATTATTCAGATCTGAATGAGATCAAACAGAGCCTGATGCACATCATTGCAGACAGACTGAACAGGGAATATACTTACCTGAGCAGGTTGTTTTCAGATGGGGAAGGGATCACGATAGAGCGCTACATCATCCAGCAGAAGATAGAAAAAGTGAAGGAGCTGCTGGAATACGGAGAGCTCAACCTCAATGAGATCTCTTATAAAATGGGTTACAGCAGCAGCGCGCACCTGTCTGCACAGTTTAAAACCATAACCGGTATGTCGCCCAGCAAATACAAGTCTGCGACCGATCAAAACAGAAAGCCTTTGGACAGGGTTTAAACACGTACTCCGTTCTTCTCATGGTTCCTCCATACAGTAAAAGGGCACTATTACCTTCGGGATCAATGGTGTTTTTTTTGATTTTTATATTTGTGAATGCGAATTCAAATCTTTTGAATCCATTTTTCTTTACTAAATCACTCAAATATCATGTATCATAATCAAATTAAACCGGAACATTCTGTTGGCTGGTTTTCTTTATAATGTATTGTTGTATAGATATTTGTGATTAAAGTATCTATTGAGATTTTAAAATCACCAGGTTTTAATTAAAAATATCCGGCTGAATGTAAGATTTATTTGGTTATTTAAAATATATAATTAAATTTGTTCTATATGAATACGTAATCATTATTACAAGATCAACGCACCGAAGTAAATTGGTGGATCGGTAAAAATTGTATATGACACGATGAAAATGTCGTCATTTCCATTTATAGAATGGAAGGAATCAATAATTGAAGCGGTTGATGGTGTGAATAGGGGAGTCTGATGAATAGCGGGAGGGTGCCAAGGGAAAGGTGCATTTTTTTAATAATATTTGAATACGTATGCATTATAGATGTAACTCATAAAAGTAAACAGAGGAGGAATGAAAGGGAATTATTGAGACTTATGGGAAATGATTGAATAAAATAAAACCACTAATATAACCTAAACCTTAAAACCATTATTCTATGCATTTTTTTACAAAATTCAGGCTTCCTGACTTTGTCGTCAGAAAGCTGCTAAACGGAAACTTTGACCGGGTTTCCCTGGCCTGCATGAGCCCCGCATTCCTGTTGCTCTTCATTTGCTGCACGGCGCCGGCATCCGTGATGGCGGCAACAAATTTTTATGAAAACGGGAATACTTATAGTCCAATAATAAATAGTGCATCTTTTGTACTTCATGGGACAGTTGTGGATGAGAAAGACCAAACATTGCCCGGTGCTACTGTTGTGCTAAAAGGGAGTAAAAACGGCGCTACCACTGATATCAATGGCAAATTCATACTGGAAATTCCAACAGAACAAGATTCAATTACTGTGAGTTTTGTTGGTTACAAAAGTCGGACGGTTTTTGTGGGAAGTAATAGAACTATGACCATTAAGCTGGAGTCTGATGAGGAAAATCAGAAACTGAACGAAGTCCAGATTGTAGGCTTTGGTACCCAAAAAAAAATTACAATGGTTGGTGCTGTTTCATCTGTCAGCGTTAAGGAGGTTCAAAAATATTCCACACCTTCTTTAACCAATGCCATTGCCGGCAGACTTTCCGGTGTCGTTACCCGTCAGACTTCGGGAGAGCCGGGCTACGATGCTGCCAAAATATTTATCCGCGGATTGGTTTCACAAAGCGGATCAAATGCACCTTTAATTATCGTTGATGGGGCGGAGCGTGAACTTAATGGTTACTGGACTAACATGAACATACAGGAAATAGAGTCTTTTTCTGTATTAAAAGATGCCACCTCTACAGCTGTTTATGGCAGCAGGGGTGCCAATGGTGTGGTTTTGATCACCACCAAAAAAGGAACTGTTGGCAAGCCAAAAGTCACTTTCAGGACAGAAGCAGCTATAGTTACGCCATTTAGGTTAGAGGATAATATTGACGGTTACGAATATGCTTCATTGATCAATGAGAACAGACTAAATATGAAAGCCATGGCCGGTATTGATCCAAACTTACCATCTGTACAGCCGGTGTATACTGCTGAACAACTTGAACAGTTTAAAAACGGTTCAGATCCGTACGCGTACCCAAATGTAAACTGGTATGATGAAGTCTTCAGAAAAAACACAAAACAACTAACAAACAACTTAGGCGTGTCGGGTGGTTCGGAATCTGTCAGGTATTATATTAATCTGGGGTATAGTTTACTGGAGGGCATGTATAAGGAAGACCCTGATAGTAAATACGAAACTAACGCCGCAATAAAGCAGTATAATTTCAGATCAAACATAGATGTTAATTTAACAAAGAAGTTTACAATTGCGCTGGGTTTATCCGGAATTATAAAAGGTGCCAATTTCCCTGGTCCGGATAAGAATTCGATTTTTACCCAATTAAAATTATACAGTCCGATTACCAGCGCGAAAACGCTTCCTGACGGCAGTGCCCCGGCAGGGCCTAATATCGACCAGAGAATTAATCCTTATTCACTGGTTACCAAAACCGGCTATACGAAGCAATACTATACTACGCTGATCAGTAACTTGAGTGCCAAATGGGATTTAGCATCTGTAACCCCGGGCCTGTCGGTAAGTGGATTGCTTACTTATGATGTTGTAGATATTACTCAAAATGTGCGCAGGGAATTCCCGGCCACCTTCAGATATAATCCCTTTACAAAGGTATATACTCCTGTACAATTGCCAAGCCCATTGGGGCTTAGTCTTCAAAACGAAAATTATAAGACTGCGTACGGTCAGTTTTCGATTGATTATAGCCGTAGCTTTGGTAAGCATAATGTTTCGGGAACGATTTTGGGAAGCAGAAGGGAATATACGAATGTCAACACTGGCAGTTCAATAGACAATCTTCCACAAAGAAGACAGCATGCGGTGGGCCGTTTGACTTACAATTTCGATTCCAGGTATTCGCTGGAAGCGAATGCAGGGTATACAGGCTCGGAAAATTTCCTTAAAGGGAGAAGATATGGATTGTTTCCTTCTATAGGAGCAGCCTGGATTGTGTCGAATGAGCGTTTCTGGAATAAGAATGTGGTGAGTACATTAAAATTACGTGGTAATTATGGTGTAGTAGGAAATGACCAGATTGGGCAGAGGTTTCTGTTTCAGTCAACATTTAATCTTGGCGCTGCTGGCTATACTTTTGGTTTCCCGCAGGTTATCAGCGAAAATGGAAGAAGTGAAAATTTTATAGGCAATCCCAACGTTACCTGGGAAACAGCTTATAAAACAGATCTGGGTATGGACCTTGAGCTGCTAAACGGCAAGATTACACTTACAGCAGATTTATTTCATGAGCGCAGAAAAGGACAGCTTCTAAGGCGTCAGGTGGTTCCTGCATATGTAGGGTATCCAAGTTCTATTATTCCTTATGCCAATGTCGGCGAAACTGAAAACAAAGGAATTGACGGCAGCTTTCAGTTTAGAAATACGACTAAAGGCGGTCTGTATTATTCAATTAACGGAACGTTTACGTTCGCGAAAAACAAAATAACGGAGAATGATCAGCCACCTCCGCAATACCCATGGCAGGATTTCAGGGGCCAGCCTATAGGTGCAAACCTGGGTTACGAGGCCATAGGCTTTTTTAAAGACCTGGCAGATATCAGCAGCAGCCCTGTACAGACCTTTGGTACGGTTGGTCCCGGCGATACAAAGTACAGAGATGTGAATGGCGATAATAAAATAGACGTTTCGGATCGGGTATTCATAGGCAAATATGGCTCAGAACCTCAAATGGTATTCGGGCTTGGCGGTACCGTTGCCTATAAAGGTTTTGATGTGACCGTATTTTTTATGGGAAATGGCAGAAGAGATTTCTTTTTCACCCAGGGCTTTACCGCATTTCCGTTTCGCAGCAATGAAGGGGAATATAATGTAATGCAGATGGTGTATGATCAGAGATGGGTCCCGGGGGCTGACAATACAAACGCAAAATTCCCTGCAGTCAGGGCATTGAGCCAAAATAACAGCCAGACCTCTACTGTGTTTTTCCGGAACGGCGAATATTTACGCCTGAGAAATGCAGAGTTAGGTTATACGTTGCCGGCCGGTGTTGCCAGAAAATTATCCATGACCAGTATCAGAATATTTGCCCAGGGAACCAATTTAGCAACCTGGGATAAAATTAAAGCCATTGACCCTGAATCTGACTTTGGAACAGGAACTTATCCGGTCTCAAGAAATTTCAATTTTGGGCTGGAAGTTAATTTTTAATGTACTACTAAATATAACATCATGAAATCAATTATAAGTTTATTTTTTCTGGCAGTAATTCTTTTTACTGCTTCATGTAAAAAGGGTTTCCTTGATAAGATTCCTGACGGGGATTTAACACTTGACCAGATATTCCAGGACCCTGGTCATACCAGGGGCTATTTAAACAATGTTTATTCTCATATGCCTAAGGAAGGTGCTATGGTAGATCCCCCGGCCCCAAATCCTTACAATGGTATATCGGATGATATGGAGATGAGCTATGAGGCCAGCCAGTCCAATAACTGGAATGCCGGCAACTGGAACAGCTCAAGCGAGGGTGCTGGTCTATGGACGGATCTTTATACCGGGATAAGGAAGGCCAACGTATTTCTGGAAAACGTTAGTAAACTTGTTCCAAGCGAATTTGCATCGCAGGAACGGATAAACCAATGGAAAGCTGAAGCCACTTTTCTCAGGGCGTTTTATCACTTTTTATTGATGAGGGTTTATGGCCCTGTTCCAATTATGGACAAGACTGTCGGCTTAGATGAGGACTATCTTAAATTCAGGCGCCAGCCCATTGATAAATGTGTGGATTTTATAGTGGCCGAATGCGATAAAGCTGCAACAGGATTGCTGCCCAGGGTCGCCGATCCGGCAGACCAGGGAAGGCCGTCAAAAGCTACAGCCTTAGCGTTAAAGGCCAGGGCACTGTTGTATATGGCCAGTCCGTTGTGGAACGGCAATCCAACCTATTCGAATTTTACAAGTGATGGGGTAAGATTATTTCCTGATGCAGATGCCAGCAGATGGCAGACAGCAGCAACTGCAGCCAAAGCCTGTATTGACCAGTCGCTGACAGCAGGATACAAACTTTATAACAACAATCCAGATCCCTCACTGAATTATCAGGAGTTATTCTGGAAAAACTTTAATGAAGAAGTTTTATTCGCCATAATAGGCGGGGGCGTGGATGATGGTTATGCCGAACCACGCGGATTTGTTGACGCTGACTTCGGTCTGATCAGCCCCACACAAAACCTCGTAGATGCCTATGAGACAAAAGAGGGTGTGCAGCCTGTCCTGGGTTATAACGCCGACAATACGCCTATCCTTAATCCCGATGCCGTTACATATGCGGATGACGGTCAGACCGCAACAGCAACCAGTAATTATGTAGCTGGCACCCGTGGCATGTATGTTAACCGTGATCCCCGTTTTTATGCAAGTATTATCTTCACCGGACAAAAATACAAATGGACCCGCACGACCAACCCAAGGAGCACTCCTATACAATTTTGGAGGGGTGGGTTTGATGGCAGGCTTGCCAACGGGCACTATGCTGAAACCGGGTATTTATTGAAAAAGATCGGCCATCCGGATTTTAGCCGGACCCCAAGAGTTGTTCCCCAGAGAAGCTGGATATTCTTCCGCTTGGGAGAGCAATACCTGAATTATGCTGAGGCATTGAATGAGGCCCAGGGGCCTGTAGGAGATGTTTATACCTATGTAAACCTGATCAGGACCAGGGCAGGAATGCCAAATTTGCCTGCAGGATTGTCAAAAGACCAGATGAGGGAAAGGATCAGGCATGAACGCAGAATTGAGCTGGCATTTGAGACGCATCGTTTCTTTGATACCCGCCGATGGAAAATTGCTGAAGTTACAGATAATGCAATCATTTATGGTTTGGATGTGCAGGCAACAGGATACAATATGTCAAGTGATGCATTCTATAAAAGAACTCCATTAGAGAAGAGGGTCTTCGATCCCAGCAAACATTATTTGTGGCCTATTCCCCAGGTTGAGATCAATAAGAATCCTAAACTGGTGCAAAATCTGAACTGGTAAATCAGCATGCACAGATACAAGCAAGATGCTTTATTTTTAAGTAGATAAAAATGAAATTATGATTTGGGCTCAATTAGACATTTGGATTGTTGCGGTATACATTTTACTCATGCTGGGTATTGGATTCTGGCACCGCCGTTTTGCCAATAAAAGCATGGACAATTTTTTTCTTGGCGGGAGAAAGATTCCCGGCTGGCTGAACGGCATTTCCTATACCTCTGCCTTGGTGAGCCCTGATGCGGCGACCGGGTATGGCGGATTGGCCGTTGCTACTGGCGGATTTATCTGCTGGTGGTATTTAAGCCGCTTTGGACTGGCTTTATTTTTAGGGGGGGTACTGTTTGCTTTCTTTTGGAGAAAGCTCAATCTGTTCACTTCTCTTGAATTTTATGATCTGAGATTCCCAAAACGTTCTGCAGCGGCCATGAGGCTATGGATTGCCATCCGGACTTCACTGATTGCGATGCCCGCATGGACGGGGATCACACTCCTAGCTGCCTGTAAAATCATGGGCCCGGCATTCGACCTCAGCAAAATACAGACGCTTTTCCTGGTTGTTCCAATATCTCTGCTCTTCGTATTTTCTTCGGGATATAAAGGCGTAGTGATCTCGAATTTTATACAGATGATCATCTTTTTTGCCGGAACGCTGATGCTTGCTTATCTCACGTTGAAGCACTTTGGCGGAGCAACAGCCATGGTTGAGGCCATTACCGGCAAATTCGGTCCGGTAAGTACCGAGATCTTAGGTTCAGTGCCACCCGAAAAACACGCCATATTTCCCCTGGCTGCGGCTTTCGGATGGCTTTTCGGACAAAGTATCGGCTATGGCGGCGATGCTGCCCCTATGGGTGGCGCAATGGAAGGTCAGCGTATCCTTTCAACGCGCACACCCGCGGAAGCATTAACCATGTATGTCGTCGCGGCGATATCCATGTTTATTTTATTGTTACTGGTTACACTTCCCAGTATAAGCGCGGCGGTCATGTGGCCTGAACTTCGGGAAGCTGGTGCTGACCGCGAACTGGTTTACGGAAAGTTAATGAAAGCATTGCTGCCTGCAGGCGCAATGGGTTTAATGATCGCGGCCATGCTTGCCGCCACCATGTCAACTGTTGGCGATAACCTCAATTTTGGCAGCCAGGTATTGGTCAGTGATATCTATAAGCGCTGGTTCGTTCCCGATGCAAAAGAAGGACACTATCTCCATATGGGAAAACTGGGCATGGTCATTATACTCGCCCTGTCTGTGGCTGTAGTCTTTAATGTCCTTATTATCACCGATGTGGCCATATTTATGCTCTCTTTAAGTGCTGCAGAACTACCAGCTAACTGGGCGCAATGGTGGTGGTGGCGTTTCAATGGCCCGGCAAGGGTAGCAGCTTCCTTTGGAGGAGCAGCCATTTTCTGCCTGGTTGTAGTCGGACCGAAATTGCTGGTTTTGGCTGGAGTATCTGGCGCTTCCGCGCTGATCATTCCCTGGTACTGGCAAACCTTGCTGGTCATGGGGATTACCACTTTGCTTTGGGTTGTTGTCGCACTGGTGACCAAACCAGATCCGGAGCAGCTGCTCAAAGACTTTTACCTCAGGGCACGTCCCCTGGGGTTTTGGGGACCCTTTCGCAAACTGGGCAGCACCAGTACCAAAGCATCTGTCAGGCCAATCCTTGCAGGTTTGCTGATCGCTGTATTGGGGGCGGTTGCTGTTGCCTTGTTTATTCTTGGGTTCACACATGCCTGGTTTGCACGCTACCTGGCAAGTGCTGCTGTATTGACAATTGCCATTGTACTCTTCATTATATTCTGGAAAATGGCACAACACTACCTCATATTTCTGGAGATCAGGCTTGATGATGAGCCGGATGCAAAAGAAACACCAGGTCATGTCATTTCAATCAAGAAATCAAACCTTTAAAAACACGCATAAATTTTATTAGATGAAACAAATGAAAAAAGAAATCAATTCTGACCGCGAACATGTCCTTTACCTGGGTGACTGGGTTTTCAGTGTGGGTCCTTTATTTATTGAAACGCCATTCGGTACAGAGACAAAAGATGCCGATCTGCATTTTTATGGGAAACGCCTGGTGCAGGCGATCGATCCGCTGGTTGATGTGACCAGTATGGCCAACTGGGAGCTGTACAGAATGCAGCCTGGCCGGCTTGAAGAAATTTTAGATCAGTCAAAGGGGCTCATCATCAGCGATGTTGAAGCCAAATGCTTCCATCTTTTCCCAAGCTTTTTTGACCGTGCGCAGCGTAAAGATACAGTAGTCACCTTTCCAGACCGGCTGACCTCTATTAAAACCTGGATAGAAGATGGCGGCGGCCTGATGATGCTCGGAGGCTGGTTGTCATTTAGCGGCGCTTTAGGCAAATCAGGCTGGGGGCGGAGTTCATTCTCAAACGCACTTCCGGTCCAGTGTATGGCTACCGAAGACCTGGTTGAATCATCAGCTGGCTTTACTGCCGAGGTCCTGGAACCGGAGCATCCGGCAGTAAAGGGACTGGCATGGGATAAATTTCCGCCGATATTCGGGTACAATGAAGTCGCCGCAAAACCGGAAGGCCGGGTATTGGTCCGTGTAAAAGAAACCGGTCATCCACTGGTCGTTGTGGGCGAGTACGGAAAGGGCAGGGTACTGACCTATATGTCCGATCCGGCACCACACTGGGGTATTAATTTCGAACTGTGGGACAGTTACGATGCCTTCTGGCAGCAGTCACTTAACTGGGTGAAGAAAAAAAATTAAATCAAAAAACACACAAATGAGCCAAATATTATTAGCCGGTGCTTCCGTTACAGACATTACACCACCCTTTGAAGTAGGTTTGCTTACTTCATCGGTGAGAGGTGAATATAAACCATTTGAATCCATGAGAACGCCTCTCAAGGCCAGAGTACTGGTGCTAAAATCCGGTGCTGAGGTTGTTGCCATAGCGGCGCTTGATCTGCTCGCACTCAGTGATACTTCGGTTGGTGGCTGGAATGCATTTAAAGAGGGTATTGCCGGGTCCGTTAAAGCCGGTAAAATCATACTTTGCTGCACGCATACACATAATGCACCCGAATCAGGAGCCATAACAGACCTGTATTTGACCGATGCATTTAAGAATTGGCTGAAAGACGTACAGCGAAAGCTGAAACTGGCCATCGAGCAGGCTTTGAATGCGGCTGTTCCCTGCAGTGTTTCCATAGCTTCTGAGGTGCTGGATGGTTTTTCCTTACAACGCCGCATTAAAACACCTGACGGGATCATCATGTCTGATAGCATCCAGCCTATTCGCGAGGACCTTATGGAGCGTGAGCCGGTAGACAGGAGGGTGAAGAGCCTTAAATTTACGAGCGACCAGGGCGTGGTCATTGCCACTTTGGTACAAGCCATTTGCCATCCCGTACATGAAATGTGCATGCCGCATGTATCGGCTGAATTTCCCGGAGAGTTGTGCAATGCGCTGGATGAAACCGGTCTGAATGGCATAAGTCTGTTTCTTAACGGTGCAGCCGGCGATACCAATCCGCCAACGGTATCGATGGGTCCGGAGTCATCGAAAAAACATGGGCTTGCCATGGCTGAAATTGTAGAAGAACAACGATATGCTGAATTGAATGTAAGTTCATTCACATTTCAGCAGAGGGAAATTCAGCTTTCAATAAGGCCGGGTTCAGGTATAACCAATCCATCAGACGCATTGGCGAGAATCAATATATTGACGTTTGGAGACCTGCCTATTGTTTTTTTGCCCGGAGAAATCTTTGTAGAAACCGCGCTGGAAATAGAAAGAAATGCCGGTACAGAACAGGCAATGATTGTAGGATTTTCAGAAAACAGCATCGGATATGTGCCAACAGAAACCGCTTTTGAGGAAGGTGGCTATGAGACCGGGCCGGGCAGGTGGTCCTATGTCGAGCGTGTTGCTGAAAGACGTATCTTAAACGAAACAATGAGATTGATTGGAACTGATCTGGCAAAACCTAATTGAATGAAAACGATGAAAAATATCAAAGCTTTAATTCTGATGATGCTGTTTCTGACGGCCTTATCGGTTAACGTGTCCGCACAAAATAAAACGCTGTACTATTACGGCAGTATTAAAAATGACCTGTACATCTACCTTAAAAACAATGGTTTTGTTCTTAAAACTTATCCTACTCCCGCTGCGGCCATAAAGGCAGCGCCGTCAAATGCGGGCTTGCTGCTGCTCGGGAAAACTTATCCGGAAGCAGATTCCCAAAATTCTATAAGCCTGACAAGTCTTAAGCAGCTCAGTACTAAAAAATTGAAAGTATATATCGAATATCCTGCAGCTTACCCCAACCTGGATCTAAGCAGCAAACCACTTGAAACCCACCTGGAACGTGGTGTGGTCACAACTGATATTTTTGGGAGCAGCCTGCCCAGACTAGCGCTCCTTGGCATCCACAACTGTCATATCTTGCCTGTAAAAGTTGATAGCCCCTTAATTGTGCTGGCAAAGGTTGTCGGTGTAGATAAAGCCGAACTGGGCCTTGACAGTACCACTACTTATCCCTTATTTTTTAGGAAAGACAACGTGCTGATCAGCACAACTGCACTCAGTAATTTTAAAACCGGTCGTTATGGTCCTGAAAAATCAGTGAGACAGGTGCTCAGTTACATCGTAGTACAGGTAACAGGTGCCAAAAATATCCACCTGAAAAACTGGGAAGGCGATGTAAGACCAGCTTTTGGACCAAATGAACCTCTGCCTGAAACGGCCAGGCTCAACAGCATTAAAGCGGGCGTAGAGTGGTTTTCCAAGGGAAGGTTCTATGTGCACCCCGAATGGAAGGCACACTGGTTAAAATACGGTTCCGACGGATTGAAACCAGTTGGCCCGCCGGTAAGCCAGAGCAAACCAAATGGCGATGGCAGTTTGGGTATACTGGAAGGCCATACTTCAACCATTTACTATGACGGCAGCCAGCAGTACCGGTACTGGATGCGGGCCGACGTGCAGGGAGAGGCAAGTATGGCGCTGGCTGCTGCGGGCGCGCTGCTCAATAACGAAGATTTTAAGGCAAGGTCGGCCAGGCTGATCGATTACATGTTTCATACATCAAACCTGCGTGCAGGACCAAAAAATGATCCAAACAGCCCGGCATACGGCCTCATCGGCTGGGCTACTACCAATGCAGGTACCTTTTACGGCGATGACAATTCACGTGCTATACTGGGGGCAATAGCTGCCACCGCCTATCTCAAAAATTCCAAATGGGATAAAGAGCTTGCAGAAGCCATCATGGCAAATTTCAGGACAACAGGCAAAGAAGGTTTTCGTGGTGAACGGCTGGAAGAAGCAGATATCATTCGCAATGGATGGCCCTATTATTATAACCGGAGCGTGATACATCCATCACCGCATTTTGAATCCTGGATGTGGGCATTGTACTTATGGCTTTATGATAAAACAGGTTATGAACCCTTATTGTCTAAAACGAAAGAAGCCATCCGCATTACCATGGCTAATTATCCGGAAAAGTGGAAATGGGGAAGCAGCCTGCAAACCCAGCGTGCGAGAATGATATTGCCGCTTGCCTGGTTGCTGCGGCTTGAAAACACGGAGGAACACCGTCGCTGGCTCGACCTTGTTGCCAATGATATGCTGAAGAACCAGGTGGATTGTGGTGCGATAAGAGAAGAACTGGGAAAAGGCAAGGGTATGTTTAAGGAGCTGAAAAACAACAGTGATTATGGTTCGGACGAGGGGTCTTTAATTACCATGAACGGCCAGGAAATATCATGCATGCTCTACACCAACAATTTTGCGCTCTTTAGCCTGCATGAAGCAGCAAAGGTCACCGGAGATAAAAAATACAGTAATGCGACAGACCGGCTGGCTGATTTTCTGGTCCGGATACAGGTGCGAAGCGAGAAGCATAAAGACCTTGACGGTGCCTGGTTCCGTGCATTTGATTACGGAAAATGGGATTACTGGGCATCAAATTCAGATGCCGGCTGGGGTGCATGGTGCACCCTCACCGGATGGATCCAAAGCTGGATCGTAACCAGCCAGGTGCAGATCCAGCAGCAGCAAAGCTTCTGGGACATTACAAAAAATACGGCGCTAAAAACTACCGGAAAAGCAGTAGTAGAGAATATGATGAAAGCACCACAAAAATAACAGGATCTACATGGCAAGATTTATAAAAAAAGGGAAAAGCGAAGCCGATAAAAAAGGCGATGATCAAAGGGTCAGAGAAACAGTAGAGCGGATCATTAAGGAGATCACAGATCATGGAGATGCTGCAGTAAGGAAATATGCTGAAGAGTTTGACCGCTGGACACCGGCCAGCTTCAGGTTGTCCGATGCGCAGATACGGCAAATCGTAGACGGCACTTCGCAGCAGGTAAAAGACGACATTCTATTCGCCCAAAAGCAGATCAGGTTTTTTGCGGAGCAGCAAAGAGGGTCTGTAAAAGATATTGAAATTGAGACACTACCAGGAGTATTTCTTGGGCATAAAAATATTCCTGTCAACAGTGTAGGCTGTTACATCCCGGGCGGGCGTTATCCGATGGTAGCCTCAGCACACATGAGCATCCTTACCGCTAAAGTTGCCGGAGTCAAACGCGTGATTGCCTGTACGCCCCCTATAAACGGGAAGATACCCGAAGCAACCGTATGCGCCATGCACTTTGCCGGGGCCGATGAGATTTATATCCTTGGCGGGGTCCAGGCGGTTTGTGCGATGGCCATTGGCACAGACACCATTGCGGCAACAGACATGGTCGTGGGGCCGGGAAATGCATATGTCGCCGAAGCCAAGCGGCAACTGTACGGGCGTGTAGGAATTGATCTCTTTGCCGGGCCGACAGAAATACTGGTAATTGCGGATGAGACCGCTGATGCGGAGATGGTAGCTTGTGATTTGCTGGGGCAGGCAGAACACGGGCCCACGTCGCCAGCAGCGCTGATCACTAGTTCCGAAACGCTGGCCCTGGAGACCCTGAAAGAGATTGAACGCCAGCTAAAGGTTTTGCCAACCGCTGATATCGCCGGACCAGCATGGCGCGACTACGGCTCAGTCATTTTAGTAGCCGATGAAAAGGAAGCGGCAGCAGAAGCCGACAGACTTGCGTATGAGCACGTGGAAGTGCTAACCCGTGAACCCAATTATTTCCTGGAGCACATGACCAATTACGGTGCATTGTTTCTGGGACCTGAAACCAATGTGGCTTATGGTGATAAGGTGATTGGTACCAATCATACGCTGCCGACGATGAAGGCCGCCAGATATACAGGCGGCCTTTGGGTTGGCAAATTTCTTAAAAACTGTACCTACCAGCGCTGCACACCTGAGGCCAGCGTGCTGATCGGCGAATACGCGATGCGCTTATGCGACCTGGAGGGTTTTGCCGGTCATAAAGAACAGGCAGCCCTGCGAGTTAAATGGTATAAAAAATGAGAGTATTGATCTATTTAACTGTATTGTTACTGTGGCAGCCACGGTTGGATCTATTTGCACAGAAAGTCAGGCCACGTGATTCACGCATTCCCCATGCTTATGATGCTTTCCGGATGTGGGATTTGCTGCCTCAACAACGCATTGGCGTCCGGGCTTACATGCGAAGTACCTATGACCGGACAGGCGCTGGATATGATGCTTCGAACTTTCTCTTTATGAACAGAGAAGATGAAAATGTAACCCTGGATGTTAAGGGGAAAGGCGTTCTTTATTTTTTCAGAACAAACCACTGGCATGGAAGTCCATGGCATTTCAAGATTGATGGGTCAGATCATCTGGTAAGCGAAACCGCAACAGCCGATCCTGTTGATGCCGCAGGTAAATTCAAAACAACAGCATTCATCCCTCAAAAAGCCTTCCCGCAACCGCTGGCCTGGACCTGGGGGACAACAAAAGGGGCAGACCTGATCTGGACGCCAATGCCTTTCAGAGATTCCCTGCAGATTGCCTACTCGCGTACCTTTTATGGTACAGGCTATTACATTTATCATTTATATGCCAATGAACAGGCACTTTCCGGGCCCTTACGCTCCTGGAACAGCAATATTGAGCCTGATAAAGACATCGTTCAACTGTTTAACAGGGCAGGAACTGACATCGCGCCGGCTAACATCAAAAAACTTAAGCGCCGGATTTTACTTAACCAGAAATCCTTGACCCTGGCTCATGTTGAATCGGCATCATCCTCTGTAAAAGCTTTAAAACTCACACTGCCATTAAATGAGGCGATAAACCTTGAGCGCATACGATTAAAAGTAACCTGGGACAATTCTGCCCATGCCTCTATAGATGCACCTTTGTGTTTATTTTTTGGGGCCGGCACGTTTTTCAACCGGGATGAAAAAGAATTTTTGGTGAAAGGACTGCCCATCAATATTCGCTATGACTATATAGCGGGAAAGGTAGAACTGGCCTGTTATTACCCAATGCCCTTTTTTAAAACGGCCAGATTTGAGTTGACGAATATTACACCAGGTCACACTGAAATAGATTTTGAGTTGAGGTATGACCGTCTGAAATCCAATGAAGTGCACAATACTACTTATTTCCACGCAACCTATAAGGACATTCCGAAACCTGAATTTGGCCAGGATATGACCTGGCTGGATACCCGGGAAATGGAAGGCCATGCTCAGTGGTCAGGTAATTTTGTGGGAACATCATTTATTTTTTCTCACAATGCAAATTTGAGTACGCTTGAAGGCGATCCAAGGTTTTTCTTTGATGACAGTCTTACACCGCAGGCTTATGGTACAGGAACTGAAGAATGGGCCGGCGGAGGAGATTATTGGGGCGGTGAGAATATGACCTTGCCCCTGGCGGGGCACCCATGCGGGGCTACTGAGAAAAAAGCTGCTGTTAATGACAAAGACCTGATTCAATCTGCTTACCGCTTTTTGGTTTCCGACCTGATGCCTTTTGGCAAACGGGCGGTTATCAAGTTTGAACACAATGAAAATGTATCGCGGGAACATTATGAAACGGTATGTTATTGGTACGGCGTTCCCGTACCCGTGCTGGTTAAAACAGACTCATTGGATATTGGCAGCATTGAAGACGAAAAGCGCCACCATTATATAACAGAAGTAACGTCGAAAGTTGATACCATTTTGTCCAGATACGAATGGGGGCCAGATGCCTATCCAGCGCATGCCTGGGGTTATGATCTGAGCAAGATGGAAGGTTATAAACACCTGATTGGTAAGGAAATTTATGCCGCACATTCAGAAGACGGCAGGGCTTCTGCCGGGATTTCAGCCTTTAATGTGAAACTTGATCCGCGTAACGCTGGTGTGTTGTTGCGCCGGAAACTGGATTACAGCTATCCCAATCAAATGGCCGAGGTTTTTATCGCCGATCTGTCAAAAGGAAGAGAACCGGCAGCGGCGGACTGGAGAAGTGCAGGCATCTGGTATCTGGCTGGATCAAATACTTTTGTAACCTCCAGGCCTAAAGGGGAGCTGAGTCCAAGAGTATATCAGGCCAGAACTTCAAACAGACGATTTCGGGATGACGAGTTCCTGATACCGGCAAACCTTACCAAAAACTCCGGAATGGTAAGAATTAAGATTAAACCGATTGCTAGCCAGCAGTCGCTTTATCCCGGACATCCTTTCCCCAAAAAGAGCTTGTGGAGTGAGCTCCGGTATCAAGTATACAGCTATCTATTACCAGATTTTAAAATTAAAAGATGACCCGGTTTATACAGAAAGAAATTATCTCCCGGATGTTTAAGGCAAGCTTATTGCTGATCTGCACTTTTAGTGCTTCCCGGGGCAATGTGCGGCTGCCGAATGTCATCAGCAGCAATATGGTGCTGCAGCGTAACAGCAAGGTTAAGATCTGGGGCTGGAGTAATCCCAATGAGAAGATTTCGCTGACTACCTCCTGGGACAATAAGATCTACCAGGCAGAAGGAACAAGAGATGCAGGCTGGGAAGTGTTAATAGAAACACCTGCGGCAGGCGGGCCATACACCATATACATAAAAGGCAACAATTCAATTGTACTCCAAAACATATTGATTGGAGAAGTTTGGGTATGCTCCGGACAAAGCAACATGGAAATGTCCGGCAATCTGGGATTAAAAGAAATAAAGGCAGAGCTTCCCAATGCTTATAACCAAAACATCCGCTTTTTTCACATCCCCAAATCAACAGCCCCTTATCCACAGAAAAATGGTGAGGGGGAATGGGCAGGCTGTGACAGCAATACATTAAAATCTTTCAGTGCCGTTGCTTATTTCTTCGGAAAGCATCTCAATAATAAACTGGATATTCCAATAGGGCTGGTGGCAGCCAGCTGGGGCGGCACGACTGCTGAAGTGTGGACTCCGGACAGTATTGTCAGCTCAAATGAAGTATTGAAAGCTGCGGCTGCAAAGATAATACCCAGCGGCATGTGCCCGCATCTGCCGGGGTATGCTTATAATGCAATGATCGCTCCGATAACCAATTATACCATTGCCGGAACGATCTGGTACCAGGGTGAAAACAACACGATTACTGCAGGCACATACAGCGCGTTATTTACTTCGATGATAGATGCCTGGCGGAGAGCGTGGCATAAAAACCTGCCTTTCTATTATGTACAAATAGCCCCTTACAGATATGCCGCAAAGCATACCGGTGCGCTGCTGCGGGAGGCGCAGCAGCAAAGTTTAAGCCACCCCAATACAGGCATGGTGGTTACAACTGATCTGGTCAGTAATGTCAACGATGTTCATCCACAGAATAAGCACGATGTGGGGTTGAGATTGTCCAACTGGGCACTTGCCGAAACCTATCATCAGAAAGGTATTGCATATAAAAGCCCGGTATTTAAAAATGTTAGTTTTAAGGGTGACAAGGCGATTATCGTGATGGATAATGCCGAAAGTGGATTGATAATAAAAGGTGATGTCGTAACAGAACTATTCATTGCAGGATTGGACCAGGTATTTTATCCTGCACAAGGTACTGTGAAGAACAATATATTGACGGCCTGGAGCAAAGAAGTGAAAAATCCGGCAGCAGTGCGTTATGGTTTTACGGATACCGCAACGGGCAATCTTTTTAGTAAGGAAAATCTGCCTGCAGCGCCCTTTCGTACCGACAGCTGGCCTGTAAAAACCGGAGAAAAATAATCCTCAGTCTATAAAACAGCATATACAATTATTCATCCTTTAACTTAAACAACATGAGAACAAAAGTCATCAATTTTTTAATCGTTTTCGCGCTTATTGCCGCTATTCCGCTTTTTTCAGGATTCAAAAATACTCAGAAAACTGATAAAGACAGGATAGTAGCGAACGGATCAGCCCCCGGGTCCGCACAGGCATTAAGATTTACAGATCACCGCTTGCCAAACACCAGCAACCTTCCAGCAAACGGGTCCCTATCTCCCGTTTCGGTCGCCATGTCGACATTCCAGACTTATGGGCTGATAGGGAGGTACTTCAATGGCAGCAGCACAATTGACGATTATATAGAGGAGCTCCGTGTTTACAAGAGCCTGAGTACTACGAATGACGCCATTAACTACATCAACACAAGTGGTGAATTCGGGCTGGAATCGTTCATCGAATGGACCGAGTTTCGCGATTCTCTCTTCTACCTCGGCACCGGTGATGTTGAAGATGCGATAGACGATGGAAATCCATTGATTTCATTTCACCAGAACCCGACTACCTGGGTGTGGTCTGTAGTGATGATCACCGGGTACAATACTAGCGGAACGATCGAATATTTTGACGCAACAACAGGCTACTATGGCACCGATTCGCCAGGTAATTTTTACAATGCAAACGAAGTAACCGGTCTAAAATAAAATCAAAAGAAATGCTGTTCTTATAGTTGATCATCCCAATTGTGTGATAGATCTTTCCGACACAAAAATGGGAAGGTCTATCGCCGTTTCAGACGGTTTTCATGTTGTAATCTTTTGAACTCTCCACGATTGGCGGTATATTAGCTTTTTCGAAGGTGTATCCATTCTGAACCCCAGTTAAATATCTAGTCTTGATTAAAAAAAATTATACCTCAAAAGATGTAGCCGACCTCGCCGGAGTTTCTCAGGCAACAGTTTCACGCGTTTTTGCAGGTGAAACCAGGGTGTCTGAACGGAAAAAGCAGCTGGTCATGGAAGCAGCTGATAAACTCAGCTATCAGCCCAATGCACATGCAAGAAGTCTGACTACCAGGAAGACAAAGATCATCGGTATTGTCATGCGCAACATCAGGGACCCCTTCTATACCGCCGTACTGGAAATCTTCCACAACCGCTTAACCCCACTGGGTTATCAGCTGATCTTTATCAATTCTGAAAATGAGGTCATTGAAGAGGCAGAAATTAAAAACATGCTGGAATACAACATAGCGGGTGTAGTCATTACCGACGCTGTGCTGTCAAAAGCTGCCTCTGAAAAGTTCAAACACAATGAAATACCGGTGTTGCTTTTTAACCGCTATACGAAGGAAGGCGATCACAATTCTGTTTTTTGCGATAATTATCACGCGGCAAAGCAGATCGCTTCTTATCTGCTGAAGCTGGGGCACCAATCATTTGGCTTTATCTCGGGCCCGTCAAATACTTCGACAACCATAGACCGGCTAAAGGGCTTTACCGAAGTGCTGGACCAGAACAATATCCACGACCTGATCATTGCTTCAGGCGATTATACCTACCATGGCGGGTTCAATGCCACCCAGGAGCTGATCACCAGGAATCTGAACCTGGACTGTATCTTCTGTGTGAATGACATTACAGCGCTGGGAGCAATGGATGCAATCCGGACTATGGGTTTTAAAATCCCGGAAGACATTTCGGTAGTGGGTTTTGACAACATCCGGATGTGCGGCTGGGCACCCTACTTTCTTTCAACCTGGGAACAGCCTCTGGAGGATATGGTGACAAGATCCGTGGAAATTTTGCTGGAACGCATAGCCGACTACTCCAAAAAGCCAGAGAAATTAAGAATGATCGGTCAGCTTATTGTACGAAATTCAGTAAAGTCCAAGCGATAAGAATTGCCTATTTTTTTAACACAACCTCAGCCATTAGCGGGAGATGATCAGAATGATGAATGTTGCTGTTCACCACGCTGCTTGCCACCTTTTTCAAATCGTCCCTGCTTACAAAAATGTAATCTATTCTTTTGACTGGCTTGTCGTCAGGATATGTTAAAACATTGACACCCTCCAGACCGATATTGGCATGACCTTCTTCCAGCTGCAAAATCTCCTGCTGACCAGGCTCAGAATTGAGGTCACCGGTTAGTATAACCGGCAAACCTCTTTTCAAATAAGATATAGTTTCCAATGATTGTGTAATTCTGGTGGGCTGGTCCAAAGCAAAGTGCACCGTCGAAAAAATGATTTCTTTCTTGCCGGGCAAAGATATTTTGGCCGATAACAAGGCCAGCGATTTCTTTTCCGTACCTTTTGGAAGAGAGGTGATCCTGTCGTTCTTTACATCTGAAATGGGATATCTGGACAGGATGCCCAAGCCATACGCACCACCGTCATAAGCAAAATGTCTTACAAAAGCATAATGCATGCCGGTGATTTCAGCCAGTTTCTTCATTTGGTCCTCATTTCCAGAGCGGTTGCACATGCTGTCGACCTCCTGCAACCCAACAAGGTCCGCACCTGATGCTTTAATAAAAAGACCAATTTCTTTTAAGGTGTTGACCTCCTGTTTGTTTGCACCATGGTGAATGTTGTAGCTCATGACGTGAATTCTCTGAGCTGACAAAGGGTTGTAAATAAACAAGATCAATAACAACAGACTTCCTATATATTTCATTTTTTCTTTTTTTCTTCAGTAATGAACACAAACTGCGTGCCCAGCGTTTCATCAGGTGTGATCAGGATGTTTTGGACCTTCAGTTTCAGCACAAGCTGCTTTGGATACTCCCATATCGCTTTCAGGATCATTTTAGTGGTATCATGCGGCACCAGCGTCGCCTGCCCCATAGGGAACTTTTCAATGTTATAATCAGCGGAGGCCTGGATCTTAAACGGAATATCGCTGTCATTAAACATGTTGATTTCAAATATCGGTTCTCCATTCCTGGTTTTCTTTTCTGTGGTCACTTTTACAGCGGCCTTAAAAAAAGCCTCGGCTTCAGCTTGCCTGGCGATCAGGAAATCATCAAAATATACAGCAGTTCTCCTGGCGATCATGGCCTCCTTTATGGCTTCTTCTGTTTTGTCTTTAGCAAATACCAGCGTCATCGGACGATGTGTCTTCGCATACCTCGGGTACATGTCGTAATGCTCGTCAGTACTGCAAAACATGGTCAGGTTGTATTTCATGGCCAATCTGTGCGCAATGATATTATAAATTCCGGAGTTTGCGACCTCTACACCTGCAAGGATCTTCTTTTCCAAAAGCTCTTTATGGAATGATGTAAATATCGCCGTGTCCTTTTTGTCCCACCAGGAATAACCCGGATGGTTATAGAATACAAAGGCATCCTGCTTTTTTGCCTCCAGGAAAGGAGCGATCAATTGGGCATGCGTCATGCTATCCTTCATGACAAACTTCTTTTTGCCGCTTTTCATATAGTCGATGGGCAGGATGTTGGCGTCTTTTACAAACAACGCATTGTTGTGATAGGGCGGTACCCTCGGCGAGATTTCCACGCCTTTAATCACCAGCAGACCTTTACCTTTTGCTGCCCCGGTAGCTATCTGATAAGACTTGTTGTAATCTCTTTTCAGTTCATCAGGGAAACCTTCGTAATCGATATGCTCGGTTAGCGAAATGACATCCAGTCCGTCACGAAGCGCTTCATTGACCCTGAATGAAGGCCACACATGCCCGTCTGAAAAAACGGTATGCATGTGAAAGTCGCCTTTCAGGGTTTGAAAACCTGGGATGTCTGGAAGAGAGATTTTCCTTTGCACGTCGTCCTTTTCCTGGATCTGGGCCAGGCCTTGTATACTCAAGACCAAACAGGGCAATAATATGAGCATGGTTTTTATCTTTATTAAAGCCATTATTTCCAGTCTGGATTTTGTAACAGATTCGGGTTCAGAAGTATTTCATTGGCAGATATCGGATACAAATACTGTTTGTCCTCAAATTTTTTTGTTGCTGTGCTAAGCCACAATAAATTGCCTTTGGTACCTTCAGACAGTTTAGAGGTATTGTTGTCCAGGACAAAATAAGTAACGCCGGTTACCTTAACAGCCGGAACTTTGTCTACAAAACTTACATCCGGTTTGCCATCCTCATTAAGATCCAGTAACTGGTCTTTGCCAGGAATGTAAATACCGGTATAAGGTTTTTCCAGGTTTTTTGCAGCTTTCCAGCGTTTGAGATCATCGTAACGGAAACCTTCCACGGCCAACTCAATGCCACGCTCTCTTCTTACCTCGAGGATCAGCACGTTAGCAACATCCGGATAGAAATTGGTTCGCAGGTAAGGATCGGCGCTAACTGGCATTACATCAGAGTTTGCAATTCCAGCGCGTTTTCTCAATGCACCTATGCTTAAATTCCAGTCTTCCTGAAAAAGCGTACCCAGCTCAGCTTTGGCCTCCGCATAGTTTAACAGCACTTCAGCGTAGCGCATGATGGGGACGGAGTTGAAACTTTCTGTACGCGTGTCAAAATATTTGTCATCCATAGAAAACTTTTGGATCTGGTACCCCGAATAAGTTACTGTAAAATCCGGCGGGGCAGGAGTACCGTCTGTGCGTTTGTAATCGCCCATTCTTATCGTTTGCTGTAATCGTCTGTCACGATTCTTTACTTCATTCTGAAATTCCATGGTCCTGTACGAAGGATCATCAGTAAAGCGGGAGCCGTCAGCTTTCAAATACGTATTGATGAAGCTCTTGTCCAGTCCGAGACGTGCGCCCAGTGTGGCGCTGTTGAACCACCATGCGGCGTTGTGCCATTTTTTCAATGAATTGTTGTACACAGCAGCAAGCAGGACTTCAGAAGAGACCGGGTTTTCACTGATGAACAAAGAACGGTAATCCCTGGTCGGGTCGGTACCAACCTGAAGTTTGTACTGACCGCTTTTGATCAGCAGCTCTGCTGCTGAAGCACTTTCCTCCAGCCATTTATTTGCAGCGCTGATGTTCGTTGAATGGTATTTCGTAAAAGTGCCTTCAAAAAGGCAGATCCTTGATTTCAGGGCCAGCGCTACCCATTTTGTTATCTGGGTGGCAGAATTATCTTTAGTCGCATAGACGTTGTCGATTGCAAAATTAATATCCGCTAACACCGAGTCCATCACCAGCGCTCTCGGATCCCTGGCCTTGTACAGACCAGGATCATTGATGCCCAGTGTTTTGCTGTACCAGGGCATATCTCCATATTGCTTTACCTGCTGGAAGTAAAAGTAAGCACGGAAAAAACGGGCAATCCCGGCAAAATGATTTCTGGCCTTTACCGAAATAGCAGGGTTATTGTTGTAGTTTTCAAGGAAGTAATTGATATTCCTCAAAGGACTAAAGTTCCATGCACCGACATCCTGGACACTCAGTTTACCACTGAGGTAGTTAGGGACTGCATTGGGTACAGTGATGTCTGTCATCACATCAGCCTGGTATACACCCGGACCGTCCGGAAGCGCGTTCAGATAAAAAGAATTCACGTAAAGCTGGAGATTGTTCTCTGTTGAAAAAGCCTGTTCAGGTGTCAGTTTGTCTACCGGATCGATATCCAGGAACTTTTTGCAGGAGCTGAATGCCATGACCAACATGAGCATCAGCACTATATTTTTTATGTTCATCACTTTATATTTTAAATTGAAATACATGTCGTTCATTAATTAAAAGCCAATATTCACACCCAGCGTATAGGTTTTCTGCATCGGATAAGAGAAGCCATCTCCACCACCCGCGTTGATCTCGGGATCAGAACCTTCAATAACCTCAGGGTCAAAGTTTTTGGTGATCTTGTACATCGGTGAATAAGTCCAAAGATTTTGACCGGTCAGGAATACCCTGAGCGTACTGATCTTCCACCTGCTGACCACTGACGCAGGCAGGGAATAACCGATGGTAAGATTTTTTAACCTGATGTAACTCGCATCCTGCAGGTAGCGGGTCTGGCGCACGGCCAATTCCCTTGTGCCGGATAAAGCGGTGTAACCTCTGTATCTTGGGAAATAAGCATTCTGATCAGGATTCTCTTCAGACCACCTGTCCAGGTTGAACGCAGGAAGAAAGCTGTATGGCCTGTTGTTCTGTCCCCAGAAAAATGCTGCTTCTGTAGAAGGATACCAGTCGCGCTTGCCTACCCCCTGAAAAAAGAAAGAAAGTGAAAAGTTTTTGTAGCCCATATCGCCGGTAATGCCATAAGGCAGCCTGATCTCAGAGTTGCCGATGATGCGCTGATCGCCCGGTTTATCCAATGTGTTACTGCCATTGTTGACAACACCATCACCATTGAGATCCCTGAATTTAATATCACCGGGAAGCAGTTTATTGGTGTTGGATACCACAAAGTACTTCTGATCGGCATGCTGCTTAATGTCTTCCTCCGAAGTAAAGAACCCTTCCGTCTCAAAACCCCAGATACTTCCGAGCCTCTGACCGGTATAATAGGTGGACAGCAGCATATTTGGATTATAGAATTTGGTGATCGTAGAGATGTTATCCGCGATGGTTACACGCATGCTGTAAGTAAAAGGATTGGTGGTACCGATCCGGTCCCTCCAGCTCAGGGACAGTTCCCATCCTTTTGTGCTTAGATCAGCGTAATTGCCCAAAGGAACGCCGGCACCGAATACGGCAGGAAGCGGCTGACCTACGGTGATCATGTTGGTTGTTTTTCTATTGTACCAGTCAAAGTTTGCCGTTAGACGTCCTTTAAGCAGTTCTATGTCAGCACCGAGATCAAGTGTGGTAGATTTTTCCCAGGTCAGTCCGTCAGGCAGTACCCGCGGCACACTGATGTAATTGGCAAAAGAACCGTTCATGATCATTCCTGAAGTACCGGGCGCTATCGTCTGAAGGAAAGTATACGGCGGTATATTGCCATTACCCAGTGAACCGTATGAGCCCCTTATTTTGAGTACATTCAATACAGGTTTCCAGCTTTCAGCAAATTTCTCTTCAGTGATCACCCAGCCAGCAGATGCAGACGGGAAAAACCCAAATGCCTGCGTTTGAGGAAACTTTGAAGACCCGTCGTACCTGCCATCCAGTTCCAGCAGGTATTTGTTTTTATACGAATAATTGGCACGGTAAAAAATACCAGCTGTAGCCCATTCCGCCCCGCCACCCGTTAACCGGTAATTGAGCCCGGTGGCCAGGTTAAAGTCGGGCAGATTGTCTACAATGGCCCCGTCACGCTGACTATACCTGAACTTCCTGGAATCGTACTCAATATTGCCCCCAACGATCAGCTTGAGCTGATGATCGCCCAGCTGCTGGGTGAATTCGCCGAAAAGGTTGGAGCCATAATAGTTTTCGGTAGTCTCACTTTCACCGAGATAGTTGAGCCCGGAAGTAATGGTTTCACCCGGTTTAATGCTGTAAGGCACCGGGAAGAACTTACGTTGATCACCTTCTCTGCTGTTTAAATAAGAGAAATCACCCTTGATGACCAATTTATCTTTGATAGGCGTTGCTGTAAATCCAATGGTGTTTCTGTTGAAAGTTTCCTTTGCGTCCGATGTGCTTTTTCCGGTATAGAAATCACCTATAGAATAAGCCCCTACAATGGTCATTGACCCATCTGGATTTAGCATTGGCGATACCGGGAATGCGGTCACGGCCATCATTCTCCAGATGGCATTGAGCCCGCCGACAGCAGTAAGCGGATAGGTATATTTGTTGCTTGAAAAATCTGAGTTGGTCGCTATGCTGAACCAGTCGTTTACTTTAATGTTGCCTTTAAAGCGAATGTTGTATTTGTTGAAATCGTCTGAACTGTACCTGAAAACACCTTCCTGAGTATAAAAGCGACCGGACATCTGGAAACTCACTTTATCGGATCCGCCGCCAATGCTTAAAGCATGCTCCATAGTAGCATTGTTGTCTTTGTACAGTTCTTTCATCCAATCGGTACTTCCATAATATTTGTAAGTTCCGTTTGTCGGGTCAATGGAAACTTTTGGCAATGAAGGGTTGTCGTGCCTGGCTTTGAGTGAATCCAGATCGGCAAGAGAAAACGGCAATTGAGAGTTGATGCTCTGCGGATGTGACAAATAATCGTTCCAGGCATTGAAAGACTCGTCAAAGTTCTTTGCCCATATATAACCATCTGAAATGAGATCAGGAGTGGTCGTCCTCTGATTGATGGAATAGTTGGTATTGTAATTTACCTGGATCTGGTTTGGCTTTGGCGATTTGGTGGTGATGAGTACCACACCAAACGCACCCCTGGATCCGTAAATGGCTGCGGAAGACGCATCCTTCAATACTGAAACACTTTCAATATCATTTGGGTTTAGCGTTTCCGGATCTCCGGGTACACCGTCGATGAGCACCAGCGCACTACCACCGGCACCAATAGAAGTAGTTCCCCTGATGTTGTAGGTGGCTCCGCGTGTAGGTTTACCATCGGTCATTTTGATGTTTAAATTGGGAATGACCCCCTGCAGACCCCTTGTAGCACTTGGAAGGGGCCGGTCTTCAAAATATTCGCTGCCGACCTGGTCGACTGCGCCGGTCAGATTTGCCTTCTTTTGCGTACCATAACCGACCACTACCACATCATCCAGTGACTTGGAGTCGGCTTTGAGCTGCACATTTAAGGAGGTTTGATTGCCGATCAGGATCTCCTGCCTTAATGTTCCGATGTAGGTAAATATCACGATATCCCCGCTTTTGGCGAGGATGCTGAAATTACCATCGCCGTCGGTTGTAGTGCCTACTTTGCTTCCTTTGATAAATACACTGGCTCCCGGTATCGGAAGCCTGGCGTCGTCTGTAACTGTTCCTGAGATTTTGCTCTGCGCACTGGCCTGTAGCGGTAAAAGAAAGCTAAACAGGATGGCAGCGAATAAGAGTTTGAATGAGTCGTAAAAATACTTCATGTGTTGTCCCTAACCTATTATTTGTTGTGAATTAATTGAGGGCAATGTTATTCAAATCAAATTAACGGGGCATGGGCTCAGCATTACCTTTAGATTAAAAAACCGCGGGTTTATTAAGCGGGGATTAAGGTTATGTAACAGCAATATATCTTTTGGCAGAACAGGGGAATGATGTTGGTTTAGCCTATGCGGGGCACATCTCCATAAAGAAGTAAGCGAAGGACTGCTGAATCCCTCAGGTGCCAGCTGCCCCAGGAGATGGGTGTATCGCCATTGGCATCTTTTGCCGCCGGGTCGGCCCCGGCTTCCAGCAATAAAGTGATGATGGCCTCATTCCCGTATGCCGCTGCGCGGTGGAGCGGTGTTTCGGCTTTCAGAAATGCATCCCGCATGAAGCAAAGCGTAGATTCCCCTTTGATGGTCTTTTTGTTCACGTCGGTGCCTGATTTGATCAGGAGCCTGACGATCTCGGTCCGCTGGCCGATCTCACTGGTCTTGCTAATGGTGTAGTGCAGCGCATTTTCGCCAGTTTTCCGGAAGCTGAAACCGGTATTTGCACCGTGTTCGACCAGCCATTTTACCGACTCGTATTGACCATTATAGGCTGCGTTGCATAAAGGGTTGGTGTCTTCCAGTTCGAGTTCCGCGTCCAGGCGATGACAGAGGTCGAGTAATTCGATATTGCCTTCCCATGCCGCGGTAAACACGGCGCAGTTTGCCCATTGGTCGGTAAAATTGATGTCGGCGCCCTGGGAAACCAGTTGTTCTACGGTTTTCAGGTCCCCTTTTACGGCGGCATCGAGCATCAGTTGGTTCAGGCTTGACATAGTGTTCAGTGAATTGGTTATCTGAATTTACTAAAAATTTGAAGAAAAATCCATGATGTTTACTAGAAGCAGAGATTCACTAATGATACAAAGTTTAACTGAAGCTGATGATATCAGGGATTGCCGCGAGTGTCTCGTTCAGCTTCAATAAAAACTGTTTCTTTCCAGATACCTGCCAAACCACCGTCAGCGTGTCGTGATTTTTGCTGACCCGAAGCCTTTCAATACCCAGGTCTTCAGAATTCAACCGGTCTTCCAGCGCCTGGATCTGGCTGAATTCGGCATTCCGGAAGGTGACGCTCAGCATTTTCTGGCGCTGCAATTTTCCGATAAAGCGTTCAACACGGCTCATCATCAACAGGATGCCCAGGGTAATGAGGGTAAACAAAAATGCCAGCGTGTGGTAACCTATTCCCGTGGTCATGCCAATGGCGGCTGATGTCCAGATGACCGCTGCGGTGGTTAATCCGCGTACCGAAAACTGGTCCTTAAAGATTACCCCGGCGCCGATAAAACCGATACCGGTGATGATATTTGCCGAAATCCTGTCATCTGCTCCGGCACCATGGCGGGAAACGATGGTGAAAATAGTTGAACCCAGGGTAATCAGTATGATCGTGCGAAAGCCCGCGGACTTATTTCTGTATTCCCGTTCAAACCCAATTATTCCGCCGCATAGCAGTGCTACGAACATGCTCACTAAATCTGCGGTTCCGACGGTAAAATCCATATGGCCATTGTTTCCTTGCTAAAGAGACAAATTAACCTCCGGAATGTTTGCTTTGCAAAAAAAAACAATTTCCTGCCCTCTGATGTTGCTGTTCTATAACTGCTGTATGAAAAAAGAAATTGCGCCATATGTGGCTCCCCCGAAAAAAAAGATCCGCCTAAACGATTATTCCACCACATATAGCGGCCCCCTCGACAAAGAGACTGGTCAGCTGGAACTGGAAAAGCTCAAGAAATCACTCCATACCAGCCAGGAAAAATTATATGCTTCTGGTACACATGCAGTGCTTGTCATCATCCAGGCCATGGACGCAGCGGGCAAAGACAGCGCAATTGAACATGTTTTTTCCGGGATCAACCCCCAGGGCTGCCAGGTGCATAATTTTAAGACGCCGACTTCAGCAGAATACGGCCATGACTTCCTTTGGAGGCATTATACAGCGCTACCTGCAAGGGGCAAGATCGGTATCCATAACCGTTCACATTACGAGTATGTCCTGGTTTGCAAGGTACACCCCGAGTATATTTTAAATGAGAATTTGCCGGGTTACACCTTACCTGACCAGATCGATCAGCGGTTCTGGAAGAACCGGTATGAGAGTATCCGAAATTTTGAAACCCACTTGTCAGCAAATGGAACTGCGGTGATTAAAATCTTTCTGCATGTCTCCAGATCAGAGCAAAAGCAGCGTTTCCTGGACCGGATCAATGATCCGGAAAAAAACTGGAAGTTTGCCGGCGGGGATTTACGGGAGCGGGAGTTGTGGGATCAGTATCAGGTTGCCTATGCGGAGGCAATTTCAGCGACTACAACCCAAACCTGCCCCTGGTACATTGTCCCGGCGGACAAAAAATGGTATGCCAGACTGATCATTGCCAAAATCCTGGCCGAAACTTTTGAAAAGCTGGATTTACGTTTCCCGGTTCTGGGGAAAGATGAGCAATCCGCCCTGGCAGCCTACAAAAAGGAGCTCGAAGGAGAAAATGAATCCAGCTAAATTTTCTTAAAAATACCCGGCCACTGCTTTAAACAATTGCTTCCTTATTGTACTTGTTCCGGTATGCCAGCGGTGAGATCCCTGTAAACCTCCGGAATATTTCACGGAATGCTTTCAGGTCCGAATAACCCACCTCATACATCACTTCATTAATTGTTTTGCGGGTAGTTTCAAATGATTTTTTTGCCGATTCAACCTTCACACGCTGTACATATTCTATAGGCGTATTTCCCGTTGCCTTTATAAACCGCCTGTCGAAATTTCTCCTGCCAACAGAGAACTTAGACGATAAGCTCTCCATCGAGATTTTTGTCGTTAACTGGCTTTCAATATAGGCCTGGGCCTCCTGGACCATCTCATCGCCATGCTGCTTTTGACCTTTAAATATGATAAACGGCGACTGGCTTTGCCTGTCCATTTCAATCTGGAAAACTTTGGAACAGAAAATCGCCGTCTGGCGGTCATAATACTTCTCGACAAGGTATAGTGTCAGGTTTAAGAACGAATAGGCACCGCCATTGGTATAGATGCCATTCTCGTCGGTGATCAATTCATCGGCTTGAAGGTTTACATTGGGAAATAAGGTCCGGAATTTATTGGCATAGTTCCAATGGGTGGAGCAGTTTTTGCCGTCAAGTAAACCTGCTGAGGCAAGCATGAAGGCGCCGCTGCACATGGTAGCTATTTCTGCGCCGTTTTTATATTGCCTTACAATCCAGTCAACAATACCGACATTGCCCTTCTGGGCTTTTTCATAGCTGCCCAAAGATGGGATAATGATCAGGTTTGTCTTATCGATTTCTGAAATGTGCGCATGGGTCTTCACTGAAAAAAGACCGCTTGCCAGATCAGTGTTTTGCGTTATGCCTGCTATTTCGATCTTAAACAACTCCTTGCCGCCGTTTTCCTTATGGAATTCATTGGCCCTGGTAAATATTTCGTAAGCGCCTGCAATGCAAGCGACAGTACCGAGGTTTGTCTGGCCATCCGGGGCGATGATAGTAATGTGCTTCATTGTTTTTCTTGCAAATATAAAAAATTTTCATGTCCAAATCAACCCGCTATAATGTCTATTTTGACCTATCCTGAGGTGTGTAGTTTGCCTGTAAATTTGTCAATAACTTAAACAACAGATCCTATTATGAAAACATCCGATTTCACTACCTCCTTATTGGTAGACAAAACACAGAAAGAAGTTTTTGATGCAGTCAACAGCCCTCAGAACTGGTGGCCGGGAGACATTGCCGGCAGATCAGAAAAAATTAACGATGAATTCACCTACCGGTATAAAGAGTTTCATTATTCAAAGCAAAGGGTAGTAGAAATGGTGCCTGATCAGAAAGTAGTATGGCTGGTTACCGAAAGCCAGCTTAACTTTACCGAGGACGTCAATGAATGGACAGGCACAAAAATCATTTTTGAAACCTCAGAAGAAGACGGTAAAACCAGGTTAAATTTTACCCATCAGGGATTGTATCCGGGAGTTGAGTGTTTTGATTCCTGTTCAGGTGCGTGGAGCCAAATCATTCAGCAAAGCTTGTTCAGCCTGATCACAACAGGAAAAGGAGTGCAGCTTATTTTGGCTTAATGATGAAATTTAACCATTTATATTAAAATCTAAAAAATATGAAACTTAAAAGTTTAGTACTCGTACTGTGTTTGATCATAGCCAGTCAATTCACAAAGGCCCAAGTAAATACCGCTGATCTGGTAAAGGAATGGGAAAGGTCGAAGGCTTATACCCGGGAATATCTGGATGCCATGCCGGAAAACGGTTATGCTTTAAAACCTACTCCGGAAATGCGGTCTTTTGCGGAGCAGCTACTGCACCTGGCAGATGCCAATTACGGTTTGGCTTCGGCTCCTGTCGGCACTAAAAGTCCGTTTAGTGTTGGAGAGCTGGAAAAAAGCAGCGATAAATCTAAAACTAATGTGAGTAACCTGGTGATGGCCAGTTATGATTTTGTCATCGACAACTTAAAAAAAATGTCTGAAAGTCAATTGGATGAAACCATTAAAATGCTTGGACAATTCGATATATCAAAAAGAACAGCGCTGGCTAAAGTTTTTGAACATCAGGCGCATCACCGGGGACAAACAACGGTATATCTTCGGCTGGCAGGCGTCAAACCGCCTCAGGAAAAACTCTTTTAGAAATCAATATGAATCATTATCAAACATTTTATGACCTGCATCAACGGGAGCAGCCCCTGCTGATCGGCAATGCCTGGAATGCCAAAAGCGCTCAAATTATTGAGAAGGCCGGATTTGATGCCATTGCGACTTCAAGCGGAGCTATTGCTGATTCGCTGGGCTATAAAGACGGTGAAAATATACCATTTTCCGAAATGCGTTATATTGTCGAGCGGATAAGGTCAGTAACCAGCATTCCGGTTTCAGTTGATATGGAACGGGGATACTCAGATGACCTGAAACTTGTGACCGAACATATCCAAAAAATGTTGGACCTGGGCGTAGCCGGCATTAACCTGGAGGATCACCAGGGTGAGGAAATATATCTGAAGAAATTATATGCCATCAGGAACTACCTGCAGCAAACCAATCAGCAGTTGTTTATCAATGCCAGAACAGATGTTTTTCTTCAAAAATTGCCTGATCCCCTGGAAACAGTCATCATCAGGGCCGGACTGTATAAGGATGCCGGTGCTGACGGTCTTTTTGTGACCGGGGTGCAGGATGCCGGAACGATCAGGGAAATTGTGTCAGCTGTTTCAATGCCCGTAAATGTGGTGGGCCTTTCGCAAATATCATCCGTTTCGCTGCTGGCAGAGTGCGGGGTGAAAAGGATCAGTATGGCCGGAATTTTATATTCAGCAGGGTATAAAAAAATTGACAACCTTGTATTGACCGTTAAGGAAGAAAATTCATTGGCGGGTCTGTATTGATTGATCTGATAATCCCGGAGAAATCCCAGAGAAATCCCGGAGTAATCGGCGAGTTGGCTTATCCTTGCAAGACCCCACCGTTATGGTTGCTATATCTGCGGATACGGCAACCATATCGCAGCTATATCGTAATGATACGGCAAGGATATCGCAACACTGGGATTTCTCAGTAATTTCTCTGTGATATCCACACGATTTGCAGGAAGTTTTTCTATAAGAAGCATTCGCTTATTGAACAAAGTCCAGTTCAACAGGCTCAGTCGATTTAGCTGGTTTTTTTCTGCTTTCTTTGATTTTAACAAAGCTGAGGCTGAAGGATATTAGTAAAAGGAAAACAGTCATCCAGATGACTTCATGAACCCCGTAGTGGGCAATGACAAAACCACCGAGTAAAGTCCCCAAAGTGATACCAGCGTTAAAGAAGGAGGGAAGTAAACTATTGACAAAATCCAGCTTCGGACCGCGCACACCATTGATGACCTGCAGATTAGCTACCAAAAAACCTCCGGTATGAATAAAACCCCAGACAGAAAGGATGGTCACCATTGGGATAAAGAATCCGCCTAATTGGTAAGCCAGCAGATGCATTATCGCTAGCGCAATTAAAAACACACGGCTGGTCAGCTGTATGTTTTTGCTTAATGCAATGCCGGTTAGCCAATTTCCAAGTATTCCTGTCCCGCCAAAAATCAGCAGCATGATACTGATCTGTACTCCGCTCATTTTTGATACCTTATCTAAGTATTCGGCCAGATAGCCATAAGTGGCAAACATGCCTGCCAGTATCATCGTTGAAGTCAAAAGCCGAATCCATAGTTGTACGCTGCTTAGTATTTGAAGCTGACTTTTAGGGTTTGCCTGTTTTTCGGTGACCGGCATAGAAGGAACAAATATGGCCAGCGCAGCAAAAGCGAACAGGTTAATCAATGCTGAGAGTACAAATGATGCCCGCCAGCTGAACAGATCAGCTACATAGGTGGTCAATGGAACGCCCAAAACAGTTGCTATACTCAGACCGCCCATCACTATGGCAATTGCTTTAGGCGCATCTTTTGGCCCGGCCTGTTTTGAAGCGGCAGTCATCGCTACTGCCCAGAACACTGGGTGTAAAAATGCCGGTATGATCCGGGCGATCATCAGGACTGTGAAATTCGGCGCTATGGCTGAAAGCAAATTGGAAATGACAAATATGGCCAGCACCAGGCACATGATGATTTTACGGTTCATTTTCGCGGTAAGCATATTGGTAAAGGGGCCTGCTAGTGCTACTGTTAAAGCAAAGCCGCTGAGCAGCCAGCCGGCAGTATCTACTGATATATGAAATTCTTTGACCAGGGCCGGTAATATACCGATGACACCAAATTCTGTAGTGATGATTCCAAAGGCCCCAAGAGCCATGATATAGATAGATTTATTCATTGATTTAACATTTAAACATTCAAATATTTCAATATATTAAAGCAGTTTATTGCTTTTTTAATTTTTAAAAGGTAATTTTCCCTAATCTTTTAGCTCATTCAAGCTGGCGATGTATTCATCCAGTACCTGCTGATTCAGCACATACTTGATGTTGCGTCCTTCTTTTTCAGGTAAAAGCAGTTCAGCATCTACCAATAATTTCAAATGATGTGAAACGGAAGGCTGGGTGAGGTCTAACAGGTCATTTACTTCAGCACAGTAAAGACAGTCTTTCTTTTTTTTAAACTCCTGTAAAATAGCGATCCGGCTGACGTCGCTCAGTGCCTTGGATATCCGCTCTATTTTTTTATTGTCCATTGTTACGACAGCTCCCGATTATTGGTGATCCTTATCGCAGCAAAGTTAAATATATCTTTTTATATATAGAAGTATTTCTATGTATAAATATAATTTCCAAAGGGTTTTTAGGCTGCCGTTTTATGGTAGGGCCTTAAAAATCAGGCAGGAAGGTCCTTTGATACGAACGTTGTGGCCGGTATCTGCCAGCAATCCGGTTTTTTGGTTGCGACGGAAGACAACAACATCACCGCTGATTTCATTGGCAACCAGCAGAAATTTACCGGATGGGTCAATGACAAAATTCCTTGGGTGCTCGCCGCCGGTGGGCTGATAGCCGACTAAGGATAAGCGACCGCTGGAGCGGTTGATGCCAAAAATGGCAATGTTGTTTTCCTGCCCGCGGTTGGATGCGTACAGGAATAGTCCGTCTGGGGAGATGTGGATATCTGCGCTGCTGTAAGACTCATGAGGCTGCTGGTGTAAGGTGACTTCCTGTATGGAATCCAGTCTTCCGTTCTGATTGGAATAGGCCGTTACCGCACCGGAAAGCTCCGAAACGCAATAGGCAAACCTGCCGTTGGGGTGAAATGCCATATGTCTTGGCCCGTTGCCGGGAGGAGTTTTGATGGCCGATTCCTGGCTTAAAGGTTCGGCCAGTGATGAGGTGAAGGTGAAGCGCCGGATCTTATCTGCCCCTAGATCCGGAAGATAGACGTACCGCTGGTCGGGCGAGAAATTGACGGAATGGATGTGCGCAGACTTTTGCTGGGGCCTGATGCTGGAGTCCTTAAATAAGCGGATTTGAGTAGCCTTTTTTATCTCACCTTTTTTGTTCAGCGGAAAGGCTGCCAGACCGCCGCCGGTATAACTGCCGCTGATCAGCCACTTTTCCTGCCGGTCTAAGGCTACATAAACAGGATTTGCTGCTCCTGTTGGCTGCTGGCTAATGAACCTTAAACTGTCGTTCCGGAATTCGAAACTGCTTACGCTGCCCAGTTGCCCGGCCCTTGATTCGGTACAGGCATACAGGTATTTGCCGGTTCTGGACAGTGCCAGGTAGGAGGGATTGAGTACTCCTGCACGTTCGGTAAGCTTGGTTAAGCTTCCGGATGTACCGTCAAAGCTGTAAATGTAAATGCCCGGAAGACTTTTGTCGATGTTATAGGATCCGACGAAAAGAAGGGTTTGCTGCGCCTGTAAAAGCTGCGAGCTTAAAGTCAGCAATAAAAAAAGGAGAAATGTCTTGCGCTGCATAGCACAAAAGTAATATCCGCAGACTAATTTTCATGCAAATACAATTGATTTGATTATATTGTATTTGAAAAAGAACAACAATTGATAGGGCTGAAAGTAAAACCAAACTTGCAGAGATCAAAACAAAGCCAACTCGGGCAAGTGTAGCAGACTTTAAGTAAACAAACAGCAGGCACATCAAACTTTTTAGTTTGTGCGGGGTTGTATAAATGAAATCTAAACAAATAGCGATGTCCATCTTTCTCGAATTTCCTTCAATTGAAGATTATCCCATCTATTCTACAGTTGATAATGCTCAGGAGGGTGGTCTGATTCCTGCAGCTGCTTTCAACTGGCTCATGACGCTGCAATTTTCTGCACTTAAATCCCCGGAAATTTCCGGTTCTACGGTTAACGACGCGGCTCCGGATGACCTTAGTACTGTTTAAGGTTGCCTTCACCAATTTACTCTCCTTACTGTGTTTCCGGACTTGATGCATTGCAGATCAAAACAACCGCTGCAATTTTGTTGCCATCCGGATCCGATTCGAATGTAACTATCGTTACCCTGTTGCCTATTTTCAAATTGGACATTAATATGGCACCTGCTGAATTTCTGATCTTTGTCCTGTCAGTGAGCTTGATAAGCTGTTTGCGGCCGTCGCGCGATTTAACGGTGATGGCATGACTTCCCAGGCTGACAATCATCCCGAGTCCGCCTGTTCCACCGCAGGGGTCATCGCCTTGTGGCATTTCACCGTCCCCCACATTAGCCCGGTTAGATTGACCGTGCACAACCGCAGGTTCGAAACTTACCGGCAGCCGCCCCTTCTGATAAACAGCAGCAATATAAAACACGACCAAAGCAGCAGCAACAAAAAACAGAGCTGCTGTAAGTTTGATATTTTTGGATGTCATCGAACGCAGTTTCTTTGACAGCATTGTAAACACCCAGTATCCCACCATCACGCCGAGCCCGTTCAGGATCACATCATCAATGTCAAATATACCCACGCGCAGCACCACTTGCATCCCCTCGATCGCAAAACCGGCCCCAACTGCGATGGCGATTACTTTCTTCCATGTCATGTTCCGAAAAACCAACGGAACGAGAAATCCTACAGGCAGCAGCAGAACGATGTTGCCAACCAGGTTAATGCCCCCGATCATCAAGCCTTTCCCGCCGAGCAGATACACCAAAATGGTCTTGAACGGCACAAGGTTAGCAGGACCTGTTTGCGATCCGCCAAAATTGATCATCAGCGCACCGATTCTGATCAGCGGCACGTCCTTAAAGACCATTATTTTAATCAGGAACGCACAATAGGTGATCAGCAGCAATGCGGGTATGATTCGATGTTTCATAGATTTAAGTTATCGTTTTTGTTTATACTATTCTTCAATTTATCGCTAGCCGCCATTACTCTCAAAACCCGGCGCGCCCCTTGGAGCCTTCCCTGCAAACTTCTGCAGCCTGAGCATAAAAGTCAGCAGGTAATAGCGTCCTAGCCGGTTGACGTTAGTTTGCGTAATGGCATAAGCACTTTGGGTTGAAGTAAAACCAGTATTTTCATTGAACAGGTCATACGCCGAAAAACGAACAGTAGCCGCATTGTTTTTTAAGAAATAACGCTCAAGGTAAGTGTCCAGTAAATTTGGGTTTGTGGCACCCTGATAGCCTTCGTTGATTGCCTTGCTATAAGTATAGCCCAGCGTCCAGTGTTTGAAGAAATAGAATTTGCCATTGGTGCCCAGGGTGATGGTCTGAAAGTTATTGTTCAGATTGGCATGCGTTACAGAGTTGCTGGAATGGCTGATCAGATAATTGGCATTCACCTCCGCATCTACTGCCTCGGCAATATCCACCCTTAAACGTGCACCCTGGTTAAGTACGAGATTTTTTGCAGTATTTTTCTGACTAATCCGATTTGTGCCCAGTGAATCGAGCACATCAGTCAGGTAAGAGATGTTGTTATTGTAAGAAATTCTCCCATTAAAGAACCAGGTGTATTTACGCCTGGCCCAGGCTCCGACCAGCACGTAGTAGGCCGAAGCATTATAAAACCCCGATGCATTTCGATAATTTGTCAATATCGCGCCAGCCAGTTTTGGGTCAGCGATATAATTGCCGGGGTAGTTTACCGTATTGACTACAATTTTGTGATCGGTCTGGGTGAAACTTAATGTGCTGAAAAAGGTCCGTCCTGTTCCGTCACCGAATTTGTTATACCTGATCTGGAAGGTGTTATTGAATTCGGGCAAGAGGTCCGGGTTGCCCTGAACCGGGTAGCTGGCATTGGAAAAGTCAATTACCGGCTGCAATTGATGATACGCCGGTGAACTGCCCGCGCCCTGAAAGTTAAAGGCCAGTGCCTGCAGATCATTGAAGTTATACACATAACGGAGTACGGGTGAAAGGTTAAATGTCGTATGGCGCACAGGGGCATTTATCAACGATGAGCCTTCAAGCCATGCGGGCTGGGCAGCTATACCTAGTGTAAAGTTATATTTCTTTTCTGCCACCCGGTAGTTTGCCCCAAAACGGTTGGTTAGGAATTTGAAAGCATAGTCGTTACTCAAATCCGGGTCCCGGTTCACCGCGCCAGATGCTGTAACGGTATCGGTCAGCCTTTCAGCAGTTGTGCTTGCATTGTAGTAATTGTAATTGAATTCGAGGTACGATTTTTTACCTATCGGTTCCAAATAGGAGATAGAAGCGCCAGCGCTATCTGTGCGGCTGTGCGAGTTGATCAGCTGGTTAACCGGTGCGCCGGCCCTGCCCGCAAGGTAATTGTAAACAGGATTCTCATACTGGTCATCTGTTGTTGTACCACCGGTCAGCAGTACACTAAAATTGCGCCCGCGCTTGTGAAACCGGTGATTATACAATACGTTCAGACCAAAGTTAGGTGATGAAGATTTTGCATCCAGGTTGCCGTTATAGTCGGAAATCACTGTACGGGGGGAATTCCCAGCTTGCAGTTTGCCTGCAAATGTCTCGTTGCTGCGGACACCGACATAAGAAAACGCAGGGATGAACTTAAAATAATTAAGCGTATCTGGTTTGTACTCGATATTGAAATTAAACCGATGGTTAAGATTCCTGTTGCTCTTTGTACTGCTGCTGTTCTGGGTCGAAGGCAACTGGCCCGACAGGTTATCCCGGATCATTGTTGAACTCGTGTACATCGAGTTGTCAGCAATACTATAACTGCCATAAGCAGTCAGCTTTTTACTCCAGTCGTCACGATAATTAAGACCCGCTGCACGTGCGGTAGTGATGCCATTCTGCTTGTCACCAAACAAATCCGGTCCTTTTCTGCCGCTGTTAAAGTCGAACAGGCTGGTGTTGGTATTGTTCAGGTCACCTGATAGGGTTACCTGGCGCTTGCCGCGAAAATTGAATAAATTGGTCGACGCTGCGTATCGTCCAGCCTCGCTTGTACCCTCTGCCCCGGGAATCGCATCATGCCCACCACCAACTGTCCCCTGGGCAAAATAACCATAATTTTTATCCTTCCTGATGTTGATGTTCAGTACCTTCTGTGACTCACCGGTTTTGACGCCCGTGAGCCTGGCCTGATCGCCATGATCGTCAATGACCTGTACATTCTGTACCAGGTCCGCAGGCAGGTTACGGGTGAGGCTTTTGACATCGCCCGCCATATAATCCTTACCATTTAGCTGAACTTTACTTACCTGTTTACCCTGGGCTGAGATGCTGCCATCTCTTCCTACCTCTAATCCCGGCATTTTTTTGAGGGCATCTTCTATTGCAGCACCCAGACACACTTTATATGCCGCCGCATTGTATTCAACGGTATCCTCCTTTATTTTGACAGCAGCACTGGTGACTGTGACGCCCTTCAGCGAAATGGTATCACTTTTTAAAATGATCGGATCTAACTTAGCTGTTGTACTGCCGGGAATAAGCGTATAGCGCCGTTTTACTGCCTGGTAACCTAAAGAAGAAACCAGCAGGCTAAACTGACTGACCTCTACTGAAGAGAAGATGAACTTACCGTCAGCATTGGCAACAACAATTGAACTGTCTTTAACTGTGAGCAATTTGACCGTTGCCATCGGTAGCGCCGCACCTGTGGAATCCTTTACCACACCACTTACCTGGCGGCCGGTCTGCGCATAAATCTGAGTTGTCAAAATCAGCATGGCAGCTGAAAGTAAATGTTTAAGCTTCATATCTTTAAATGATTGACACAAAGCAACCCTTAATTTGGCCGCGGTAAAATGAAATAGACGATGAGCGGACGATTATAGATAGGGAGGGTTTTTTAGCCGATAAAGATTATGACTGCCTGTTCATCGGTGAAAAGGGGTCCGCCATCGGTTGAATTTGCAGGTAATGATCTAATAAGTGATATTGCACCGTTAATTGAGAAAATGATGCCACGCCTGTCAAAAAGTAAACTGATCACCATATTGGTCCATGTCCTGGTGTGGAGCGTATTTGGAATTGGGATATTTTTTTACCTGCCAATCTTTTCGGGGATTGATATTCATTATTTATTCTGGATAAGACAGGTGATTACGTTTGGCTTGCTCGTGATTGCATTTTATGTAAATGCTTTTGTTTTGGTGCCGAGGTTTTTATTAAAAAATCACCCCGGTTACTACATTGCACTAATCATTGGCGTGGTCATAGCAATCGTAATTTTAGACGGCTGGAGTGATCATTTATTCAATCTCCACCGATTTTTTGACGAGGCCTTCCTCAAACGCGTGATGAAGCAGATCTTGGCACACCGCGGAGAAAATATACTGCAGGTATTTACTTTGGTCATGTCTGTCCTGGTACTCGGGATCAGTACCAGCCTGGCCGCTGTCCGGAAATGGCAGAAAGACTGGCAAAAACGTGAGGAGCTGGAAAAAGACAAGATCACTTCAGAATTGTCTTTGCTTAAAGCCCAGATCAACCCGCACTTCTTTTTTAATACAATGAATAATATTTATGTGCTTACCCAGGTTGACGCGGACTTGGCAGGTCAGGCCATTCACCAGCTTTCACGGATGATGCGGTATCTGCTCTATGAAACACATCAGGGGCATGCCATGCTCAGCCAGGAAATCGCCTTTGTGGAAGATTATATTAACCTGATGCAATTGCGGCTAACCGAAGCAGTGAAGGTAAATATCGATATCCCTGTCAACTTCCTGGATATGCCCATGGCACCAATGCTGCTGCTGCCTTTCCTGGAAAATGCCTTTAAGCACGGGGTGAGAACAACGCAGCAGAGCCATATTGATATCCTGATCCTGCAGCGCAGCAGTGAGCTTGACATTACCATAAGAAATTCGGTCATGAAAGATAATAGTGTTAGCTTAGATACCAATAGCGGCATAGGTTTGATGAATACCCGCCGGAGGCTTGACCTGCTTTACCCGGGTAAATATAAACTGGAGATCTGCGAGCTCAGTGCCGATAATGAATATATTGTTCACTTAATTCTCAATTTGTCATGATCTTGAATTGTATCGCAGTTGATGATGAACCTCTGGCGCTGGATCAGGTGAGCAAATTCATTGAACAAACGCCATTTTTAAATCTGGCGGGAAAATACCCAGATGCAGTGCAGGCACTAAAAGCCATTCACACACAGAAGATCGACCTGATATTCCTGGACATACAAATGCCCGACCTGAACGGCATCCAGCTGGCGCGGGTGCTGGATACGGGGGCCGATAAGCCCCGCATTGTCTTTACAACTGCTTACAATCAGTTTGCATTGGAAGGTTACAAGGTCGATGCTTTAGATTATCTGCTAAAGCCCTTTAATTACGAAGAGTTCCTGCGTGCAGGCCAAAAGGCCTTAAAATATGCCGAATTGCAAAATAAACCTGCGACACCAGCCCTCGTTGTAAATGAAACCGAACACGCAGACAACAATTATCTTTTTCTGAAAGTGGAATATCAGCTTGTACGCATCGCCCTGGATGACATCCTGTATATTGAGGGGCTGAAGGATTACGTAAAACTTCAGTTGAAGAACGCCGAGAAAGCCATCCTGTCCCTCAACAGCCTCAAGGCACTCGAAGAAAAATTACCTCCTAAACGTTTCATGCGCGTACACCGTTCATTTATCATTTCGCTCGACAAGATCACCTCCATGACAAAAAGCTCGGTCCATATCGGCAAGACGCTGATTACTGTCGGCGACCAGTACAGGGATGCTTTCTCAAAGTTTGTTGGAAAATGGATTTAGAATTTTATATTGCCGTTGACACTTGTTCCTATGGGAACAATTTTTGCTCTATTTATAAAAACATTAAATGAAAAAGTCAATTGTCTATCTCTTTATAAGTGCCTGTCTGGTCATTTTTTCCTGTAAGAAGGATAAGAAAGATTTCAGATCAGCGCAGATCATCACTGATGTTAGTTTTGGTGCTGATGCGAAACAAAAAATGGATGTATATCTTCCTGAAAGGAGAAACGAGCAGACGCCGGTGGTTGTAATGCTGCATGGCGGGGGATTTGTAGCCGGTGATAAAGCCGAAATTTCTTTACCTGCGCAACAATTCTCGGCCAGGGGATTTGTTGTCCTTAATGTAAACTATCGTCTGGTGAACATTGACGGTGTTCTAAGTAATCCCATCGTGCATAAACTGAGCCCTGTAAAGATGGCCGATCAGCTAAACGACGTACAGGCCGCTATTAATGTTGGGGTATCCAAAACCGCTGAATGGGGAGTGAGTGCTGATAAATGGAGTATTGCCGGGCACAGCGCTGGAGGTACATTGGCATTGCTTTATGCTTATGGCGACAAGAATGCCGATAACCGGATTAAAGTTGCGGGCAACTGGGCAGGTGCGACCAATTTCGCATTTCAGAACGAATCGGAGGTACAGGCACTGGATCCAAGGATACGCGAGGTGATATACAGGGCTGTAGGTGCAGAGCCCGTTCAGGCTAATGTGCTGGCATATATGGCCGTCAGCCCCATGTGGCTGGCTATTCAGGGCCGGGGAAAGGCGACCATCAATGTACGCCCTGAATCCAATGCGGTAGCCGATCTTCCCGATGGCAGCAAGGCAGAATATGAGAAGTTTACCGGCATCCTGAATGATAAAGGCCTACCGAATAAGTGGGTAGAAATTGCCGGGGCGGATCATGGATTTTCGAAAGCAGGCAACTGGGAGCTGGTCATTGCTGAAACAGCCGCATTCTTCCAGGCCCGCCTGCAGTAGCCGGATAGCGATTGGAGAAGATCAATCAAATAATAAGATATGAACACAACCGATAAACACAATGAACGTATTGCAAGGATGACCTTTGCCTCGGTATATCCTATGTATGTGCAAAAAGTAGAAGCGAAAGGCAGGACAAAAGAAGAGCTGCATCAGGTCATACAATGGTTAACTGGCTTCGATGACAAAAAACTACGAGACCTGATTGAAAAAAAAGTGACTTTTGAAACCTTCTTTCAAATGGCTTCGTTAAATCCCAATGCAGGCCTGATCACCGGATTAATCTGCGGATATCGTATAGAGGAAATCGAAAATCCCCTGACTAAGCAGGCCCGATACCTGGATAAGCTGGTGGATGAGCTGGCGAAGGGAAGGAAGATGGAGAAGATATTGCGGGGCTCTTAGCTTACTTCTTCTCTACGGTAATAAATACATAATCTCCGAGGTCATTGGCATACCGTTTTTTGATGTCGATGAACTGATCATGTTCCAGATCATGTGATAAACTGGAAAGTCCTTCCTGTATCTCCTTATCATCAGCAGATAAAGCGAATGAGGAGATTCCGTTCCTGATTTGCTCGTCGAAGTACAGGTAGGGATTGTTCTTGCCGATATAGAGAAAAGAATCCTGCAGGTCTTTGTGAATATCGTATTTTTCTCTGGCAGTAATGACCATGCCGGATGCTTTGACGGCTTCTTCGAGGTCACGATAAGCTGGCATTTGCTGTATGGACGAACGCAGTATTGCGGGAAAATATTTGTTGAGCCAATAGCCCTTCATTTGCTCTCGTGTAGAGGTGAAAATGACAAGCCTCCCTTTATTTTTTAATACCCTGCTGATTTCTTTGAAAGATTGTTCCAGGTTGATCCAGTGGTGCAGCGTCAAAGTGGCGATTACCCCGTCAAATAAGGAGTGCTCGCATGGTATTTTCTCTGATGTGCCTGTTTGCCATTTGATCTGCGGATTTTTAGCTCTTGCCTGTTTGAGCATTTGCTCTGACGGTTCAACCCCATAAAGTTTAAGTCCTTTGTCTGCCAGGGCTATGGTATAGTTGCCAGTGCCGCAACCGATGTCAAGGTAGAGCTGATCGGGTTTGGGAGCCATTAATTGAAAAAGCTTATCCACAATAAAAGGGTCCGCCTTCCTTGTTGCATTATATGTTTGCCCGGTCTTATTGTATATCATATAAATGGTTAGAAAATGAAAGATAGCGAATAAATGATTAAATTCGCAAATGACATATTGTTTAGCAATCAAGGTTAAAGAGGGGTTAGTAGCAATAGCTGATACAAGGATCACTTCGGGATCGGACACCACACAAAAAAAGAAGGTTTATATAGAGCAGCGTGACAAGTATTCTTTGTTTATCATGACCAGCGGCTTGCGCTCGGTAAGGGACAAGGCGGTTTTGTATTTTAAGGAACTGATTGACGAGGGGGAGGTACACAACAAACTTTACAAAGCCGTAAATGCTTTTGGAGAGCAGGTAAAGCGTGTAGGAAGGGAGGATAAGCTGGACCTGGAAGCAGGCGGACTGAAGTTTAACCTGCACACCATTATCGGCGGCCAGCTGAAGGATGATGAAGAGCATAAGCTGTTCTTGCTGTATCCGGAAGGAAACTGGGTGGAATTGGGCGAGGGCGCGCCTTATGTGGCAATAGGTAATTCGAACCATGGCAAGGCGATCCTGAACCGGACGCTGACCAGCGAGTCGAGTATGCAGCTGGCACTGAAGACGGGTTTTTTGTCTTTTGATTCCACCAGGGTGAGTGCCAATGATGTTGATTTTCCGATCGATGTGGTGCTTTATCAAAACAACAGCTACGAAATGGTAGAGTACAGGTATACCAAAAGGGACCTGGAAAGTATTTCTGACCAGTGGGCAGATGAACTGAAAAAGGCATTGCACAATATTCCTGAAGAATGGATGAACCTCGTATTTGACAAGATGCCGTTGCCAAAGGAGAATTCTATATGAGGTTTGAGGTATCGGCAAAGCTAAAATATGAAGTACTGGCGCCTTCCACAATTATTTTAAGTGTGCAGGCATATAAATATGGGGGCCAGGTGGTTACGGAGGAGTATTTTTCTTCTGACCCTGAGCTGAAAACATCGGAGTGGGTGGCAGACAGGGGTGAGAAGGTGTTTAAGGTGCTGGATATTCCTCATAAGGGGTTGATCAATCTTGAATATAAGGCGGTGGTAGAGAACGGGTGTAAGCGTGTGCTTGCCAGGACGCTGGACGAAGTGCCGATCAACCTGATGCCGGCTAATGTACTGCCTTATCTGAACCCGAGCAGGTATTGCCAGTCGGACAAGCTATATAAGTTTGCTTCGACTAATTTTGGTAAGATCAGCAATCCATATAGGCAGGTGATTGCCATCAGGGACTGGGTTTATAATAATGTAGAATATAAAAAGGGTTATACCAATTCGAATACCTCAGCACATGATACGCTTACCGAGCACGTGGGGGTATGCAGGGATTTTGCGCATTTGGGCATTGCACTTTGCAGGGCGCTTACTATTCCGGCCAGATATTTTACTGCGTATGCGTATAAACTGAAACCCCAGGATTTCCATGCTTGTTTTGAGGTTTACCTGGGCGGGATGTGGATTATTGTAGATGCGACAAAACTGGTTCCGGTAAACGGAATGGTGAAAATAGCGACAGCTATGGATGCTGCTGAGGCGGCGCTGGCGAGTATCTTCGGAGATTTAAGGTATCTGAAAATGGAAGTGGAGACAGCTTTTCCAGATGGGGAATTTGCGGATGCGAGTACTGATGACCAGTTTGCCTATACTTACCAGTAGTTTTCTTTGTGGTATTTATGAAGACCTTACCCCAGCTTTTTGATTTTTCTCAGAAAATAAACTACAGGACGGAAATACTTGCCGGTCTGACGGTGGCAATGACCATGATGCCGGAGTCACTTTCTTTTGCGATTTTGGCTGGTTTTCCGCCACTGACGGGTTTGTATGCAGCTTTCATTATGGGCTTGATCACTTCGGTGCTTGGCGGCAGACCGGGTTTGATATCGGGTGGGGCGGGCGCTACGGTGATTGTCCTTATTGCACTGATGAAATCTCATGGGCTGGAGTATGTGTTTGCTGCGGTGGCTTTGGCGGGTGTGATCCAGATCGCTGTCGGTTTGTTTAAGCTGGGTAAGTTTGTGAGACTGGTGCCGCAACCGGTCATGTTTGGCTTTGTGAACGGCCTGGCCATAGTCATTTTCATGGCGCAGCTGGAACAGTTTAAAACTGTGGTTAACGGGCAGTCTGTCTGGCTGAGCGGTTCTGCGTTTTGGATCATGCTGGGCCTGGTTTCTCTGACTATTGCTATTGTGGTGTTGCTGCCCAAACTGACCAAAGCTGTACCTGCTTCTCTGGCGGCAATTGTCATTGTTTTCTTGCTGGCTTTTGGGTTTGGTATTGATACGAAGACGGTGCGGGATATTGCTGCGGTGGGTGGTGGCTTTCCGCCCTTTCACATTCCCAGGGTACCTTTTGATCTGGAAATGCTAAAGGTGATATTGCCTTATGGCCTGATCATGGCTTGTGTGGGGCTGACTGAGGGACTACTGACGCTGAATATTGTAGACGAGATCACGGCAACCAAGGGAAACAGTAACCGGGAGTGTATAGCGCAGGGTACTGCCAATATATTGAACGGTTTTTTTACGGGGATGGGCGGCTGCCCGATGATTGCGCAGACACAGGTGAATCTTTCTGCGGGAGCGAGGTCACGGTTATCGGGCATTGTGGCTTCGCTGATCATATTGAGCATCGTGCTTTTTGGTGCGCCATTGATAGAGAAGGTACCTATGGCGGCGCTGACCGGTGTAATGATCATGGCAGCGATCGGCACCTTCGAGTGGATGAGTTTCAGGATCATCAATAAGATGCCGAAACAGGATGTTTTTGTCGGGATTCTGGTTGCTGTGATCACGGTATGGCTGCACAATCTGGCCTTGGCTGTACTGATCGGTGTGATTGTTTCTGCGCTGGTATTTGCATGGGAGAGCGCCAAAAGGATCAGGGCGAGGAAATATACGGATGCTGAGGGCGTAAAGCATTATGAGATCTACGGGCCTTTGTTCTTTGGTTCTGTCACTGCTTTTAACGAAAAGTTTGATGTGGGGAATGACCCGCTGAAGGTTGTCGTGGACTTTAAGGACAGCCGCGTGGCGGATATGTCCGGCATTGAAGCACTCAATAAATTGACCGAACGCTACCGGGGTGCCGGTAAGCATTTGCTGCTGAAACATTTGAGCCCTGACTGCAGGCTGCTGCTGAAAAATGCGGAAGATGTGATCGTAGTCAATATCCTTGAAGACCCAAAATATAACATAGCTACAGATAAAAAGTAATGGTTTTTTTGTAACATTGGGTGTTATTATTGATCAAAAAACAAAAAACAGCACGCTCAGAATGCCTTCATATAAACATTATTCATTTGATCTTTGGCTTACGCTGATTAAGTCCAACCCTGCTTTTAAGGCGGAAAGGGCGCGGTATTTTCATGCCAATTTCAATGCTGCGGGGAAATCTCCGGAAGAGGTTTCTGTCATTTTCAGGAAGGTGGACCTGATGGTCAACGCGATCAATGAGCGGACAGGGAAGAACATTGATGCGGAGGAAATGTACCTGATGGTGATCAGCATCATCAATGATTATTCTACTGCTTTTCAGGATATTGACATTGACGAGCTGTATGACAGAATGGAGATTTTACTGCTGGAAAATATGCCGCTGGTGTATTGTCCGGACAGTATGGGTGTGCTGCGCAGCCTGAAAGACAAAGACCTGAGCAGCACAAGTTTGCTGAGCAATACAGGTTTTATAAAGGGCCGGACACTGCGGAAAATACTGAACCACCTGGAGCTGGACCAGCTGCTTGATTTTCAGCTGTATTCGGATGAGGTGCGGATGTCTAAGCCCAATCTGAAGTTTTTTCAGCTGATGCTGGATACGATAGACAGAGATAAACACGTTGAATTGGAATTACATGAAATCATACATGTGGGCGATAATCCGCTGGCAGACGTTAAAGGTGCTGAAGCCATCGGGATTAAAAGCCTGCTTATCAATTCAAATCATTTAACCATATCATCCTTACTTTTATGATCCCTTATACTTATTCACTACACAAAATACAGCATACCGCTCATTTCGGTTTTGAAGCGGATGATTATAGCCGCTTTAAGTTTGGCGATGATGATGTTGCCCATAAATTTGGAAGGGAGCTGGCCAATGGTTTTATCAAGGGTTTCCTGGAGGATAACCTGGTCACCGAGCAGATTGTCGTGATATCAAGCCCATATTGCTTTATACCCACGGCTACTTTTGCCATGAAAAATCATTTTGTAAACCAGCTGAACCGTTGGCTGGTAGACCATGGGCGGCTGGTGGTGCAGGAAGCTAAGGTGCACCGGACCATCACCTATAAAGAGGATTATGGTGAACTGAGTGCAGAAGACAGGATTAAACTGATCGGCAATGATTCATTTCATATTGATAAGGATTTTCTGGAAGGTAAGACACTGTTCTTTCTGGATGACATCAAGATCACCGGGAGCCATGAGAAAATGATCATGAAAATGGTGAGGGAGTATGGCCTGAAGAATGATATTTTTATGCTGTACTATGCTGAGTTGGTGAATCATGACATCCATCCTAATATTGAAAACCATTTAAATTATCACCGGATAAAGTCTGTTTTTGATCTGGATGAAGTCATTAAAGGCGGTAATTTTTGTTTTAATACAAGGATTGTCAAATATATCTTAAATTGCGATTTCAACAGCTTCACCATCTTCCTGGAAAGGCAGACGGAGGGGTTTAAGAATAGTCTTTATGATCTTGCATTGGGCAATAGTTATCATTTGATTGAGTGCTATGCCAGGAACCTGGAATTTTTAAAGAATAACATGATAAACAACAAATATAAATTGATATAATATGGCCATTAACTTACAAAAGGGGCAGAGACAAAATATTGATGCTCCGAAATTTACAATTGGTTTAGGATGGGATACCAACAGTTCTTCAACGGGAACTGCTTTTGATTTGGATGCTTCTGTTTTTATCCTTAATGAGAACAAAAAGCTGGTTTCTGATGATCATTTTGTGTTTTATAACAACCTGAAGTCGCCGGATGAGTCGGTTGAGCATACTGGTGATAACCTGACCGGCGATGGCGACGGTGATGATGAGCAAATAAAGGTGGATCTGACCAAAGCCGGTGATGCAGTGTCTGAGATCTGTGTGGTGGTAACCATTCATGATGCGGAGAACAGAAGACAGAATTTCGGACAGGTGAGGAATTCTTTCGTTCGTATTTTTGATGCGGTAACGAACGAGGTATTATTGAAATATGAGCTGGAAGAGGATTTTTCTATTGAGACTGCTGTTGAATTCGGAAGGATCTACAAGCGTGAAGGAAAATGGAAATTCGAAGCTGTGGGTATGGGTATGAAAGGCGGCCTGCAGGATTATTTAAACAAATATCAATAAGAAATTATGGCAATTAATCTTCAAAAGGGACAGCGCATCAGTCTTGAAAAAACGAATGGAAGTAAACTCCAAAGCGTTTGTGTAGGGATCAACTGGGGTGCTATAGAGAAAAAAGGTATGTTTGGCTTTAGTAAAACCAAGGAAGCTGTCGATCTAGATGCCAGCTGTGCAATGTTTGACGAGAACAAACAGCTGAAGGATGTGGTTTACTTTGGTAACCTGACTTCAAAGGATGGCTCGGCCCGCCACAGTGGCGATGACCTGACCGGTGATATGGGTGGTGATGATGGCCTGGACAATGAGGTGATCACGCTGGATCTTTCCAGACTGGATGCCAGTGTAAACTATGTGGCTTTTGTACTGAACAGTTTCAGAGGTCATGATTTTGGAACCATTCCTTTTGCGTCTATCCGTATTTATGAGGGTAGTCCTAAAATGGTAAATGAGGTTTTCGCGACTTATGATATCGCCAACGGCGCAGGTTTTGCCGGGCATGTATCTATGGTGCTGGGCGTGTTTTACAAGAAAAACGGGGAATGGAAGTTCAACGCAATAGGCGAGCCGACTAAGGACAAGAAGCTGGAAGAGACAGTTAGGACTGTCGGACAAAGTTATTTATAGACCCATTGGTTTTTAATTAAATAAAAATGGAAACGAATCAAAATGAAACACAGAGCCTGACGCCGGCAAAGATCGACAAAGAGGGCAATGTGGACCTGACCGTGCTGAGCACCGAGGACGAGAAGAAGTATAAGGAGCTGGGTAAATCGCTGGAGCCTTCTGATGTGAACTCTATATTGAACTATGGGGTGGAGACGCAGAACTCTATGGAGAAGTACAGTAACGACTTTTTGTCGTCTGTGCGTACTTACAACAGTGGTGAGGTGGGTGGCCTGATCAATGAGCTGCTGACAGAGCTGAATTATATTGATGTAAATGAACTGGAGCAAAGCGGCTTCAAATCATTCTTATCTAAAATTCCTTTTCTGAAGAACCTGGTCACTGATGTGAAGAAACTGTTTCAAAAGTATGATGTCGTAGTCAATAACATTGATAAGATCACCAATAAGATCAAGGCGGGACGTTTAAATTCCATTAAAGACAACAGTTCGCTGCAGACCATGTTTGACAGCAATGTGAATTATATCCATGAGATGGAGGAACTGATCATTTCGGGGCAGCTGAAATATAATGAGCTGAGTTTGAAATTGACGGAGATGGAAGGTCGCCCGGCTGATTACCAGGATTATGAGATCGCCGATCTGAGGGATTTTGTGAGCCGGCTGGACAAGCGTCTGGCGGATATGAAGATCGTTCGTTTTATCATGCTGCAGTCCCTGGCACAGATCAGGGTAGTTCAGAACAACAATACTTCTATTGCTGAAAAGGCGCAGTCTATTGTGTCTACGACCATTCCGGTTTGGAAAAATCAGCTGACCATAGCTGTAGCTTTGCAAAGGCAGAAGGCCAATGTGGAGATGCAGAAAAAGATCTCTGATACGACCAATACCATTTTGCAGAAAAATGCAGAGATGCTGAAACAGAACAGTATTGATGTGGCTAAGGAGAATGAGAAAACAGTTGTTTCCCTGGAGACACTGAAAATGACTACCAAATCACTGATCGATACACTGAATGAGGTGAAACAGATTCATGAGGCTGGTGCGCAGAGCAGGAGAGTACTGGACGGGGAGTTAAAAACTTTGGAGGAAGAACTGAAGAAGAACGTCACCCGCGTTAATTAATTTTAACAAATGGATGAACGGCATGTAAATATATTAAGGACTTCACGCGCAGAGATCAGCCGGTTACAGCTGCTCTCTGTGTTTTTTGAAGAGGAGATCCTTTATAAGATCTATTTACGAAGCCAGGTGATCCACCAGTTGTTTGAGAATAACGAAGAACTGGATATTGACAAGCTGGAGCTTTTTCATGTTCAGTTTACTGCCAGTCTGATAGAGCTTTTGAGAAAGATCAAAAAAAGCAACGAAAAGAACGTTAGCTTGATCTACGATGAGATAGACCTGAACAAGGAACTGATCCGGAAGATGAGCGATGCGGTCTTTTCTGAAAAAAGCTTTAACCTGGATAAGCAAAAACAGGCCTTGAAGATCAACTTGTCTTTGAGGAGGCTTTATGAGGTGCTTTCGGATCTGAGCACAGATTTTCCGTTTGCAAAGAATATCAACGCCTTCAGTTCCAGGTATGCAAAAGATTTCTTTTATGACCTGTCGACTGAGCAGCTGGCCACCCTGATTGCTTTTGACCCGAAGGACATGTATATCAATGTGCATGCGAGCATCGAGCGGAAATTGATGGGACTACTCTGCAAGCATGAATTCAGAACAGAGTTTTTTTACGGTTTGAAGTCCGGGCAGCTGGTTGTTGAACTTTATAAGTTTATCGATATTGACAAGCATTTTTTGTTCTTCCCGAGAAGGAACCTCTTTTTGTTTTTTGAACTGAGCGAATTGGAAGGGATTGACTGGACAAATAACCTCTCTGAAAAGGGAAGGCTTGTACAGGAGCTGTCTTTCAAAAATGATAAGCTGGTGAGCGATGCTGCTGCATTGAAAACTTATATCCCCCGCGAAATTACAGAACTGCTGGAGGAAAATTACCTGAAAATATCAGACATTGATTTCCTGGATCACCTGAATAATTTCGATGTACAGGCAAATATTTTAAAAGCCATGCTTAAAACTGATCTTTTTTAGCATTTTTAAGGCGGCTTATTACAAAAGCATAATTTATAAATTAAAATAGAAATGGATAATTTGATCAACCACCCCGGTGTAATCATTGGGTTCGGGGTTTTAGTAGTAGTGATGCTCCTGCTGGATTTGGGAGTATTTAATAAGAAGGTGCATGCGGTAAGCAGCAAGGAAGCTGCCATATGGTCCATTGTATGGATTTCATTGTCAATGATCTTTAGCGGTGTAATCTATTATGTCTCCGGATTTGAGAAGTTTACCCAGTTTCAGTCGGCTTACTGGATTGAAAAGGCATTGTCTGTGGACAATCTTTTTGTCTTTATTTTGGTGTTCGGGTTTTTTAATGTTCCAAAGGAATTGCATCATAAGGTGTTGTTCTGGGGAATCATTGGTGCCCTGGTATTCAGGGCTATCTTTATTTTTGCGGGAGTAGGATTGATAAACCTTACTTATCTGCCGGAGATGACTCTTTTAGGTCATCAGGTTCAGATCAATATAGTATTGTTAGTATTCGGACTGTTCCTGATCTATGCGGGAATAAAATCGGGTATGAGCGGTGATGATGACGATGAGGAAAAAGATTTTAGCAAGAGTGCGGGTGCCAGACTGATCTATAAGCTCTTTAAGGTAAGTAAAGAGTTTGACGGCGCAAAGTTCTTTACTGTGGAGAACGGGGTTAAGCTGGCGACTCCTTTATTGGTGGTTGTGGCAGTCATTGAATTTACTGACGTATTGTTTGCAGTGGATTCTATTCCTGCAATTTTTGCGATTGCACCGGATGATCCGCTGATCTTGTATACTTCTAATATCTTCGCAATATTGGGTCTGAGGGCATTATACTTCCTGCTTGCCAATTTCATACACATGTTTAGTTTGCTGAAATACGGACTGGCGGTGATCCTTTCTTTTATAGGTGTGAAAATGGTGATCGCACCGATTTACCACATTTCATCTCCATTGTCACTATCAATAGTAGGCGGGGTGCTGGTGTTGTCGGTTATTGCTTCATTGGTATTTGTTCCAAAAGAGAAATAGGAAAAATAGCTTCATAAAAAAAGGCCGCTTAATAAGCGGCCTTTTTTTATTCGGGTTTTTTGACCTTAATATAAAGTAAATTCTACCCTTCTGTTTTTCTGACGGCCTTCGGCTGTCTTATTCGTTGTAATCGGCTGGTTTGGACCATAACCTGTAGCTTCGATACGGGAAGCATTTGCTCCTTGCGATACCAGGTATGCTTTCACCGATTCTGCCCTGTCTTTAGACAAACGCAGGTTCAATGCCATGGATCCTGTATTGTCGGTATGACCAGCTAATTTTAAGCTAAAGTTTTTCTCTACCAATAGTGCCGCAACTCTGTTCAGTGTCTCGTAAGAAACGGAACGGATAGTGGATTTCCCTAAGTCAAACTCCAGATTTTTGATCGCTTCATCAACCACCTTACGGTCAGCTTCGGTAATGATCACTTTTTCCTGGATTACTGGCGCAGGGGTCTTCAGCGGACATCCGGCACCGTCAACTACTGTGTTTGCGGGAGTGCCCGGGCATTTGTCAAACTTGTTTGCTACGCCGTCACTGTCATCATCAGCAAGTTGCTTGGCCAGTTCTTCTTTATCTCTTTTTGCATTCTCTTCTGCTGAAGATAATGCTTTCCTCAACTCCGCACTCTCTGCTGCACTTTCTTCACGGATGGCAGCAACTGCGCTATAGTTTTGCAGTTGTGAAGTACCTTTTCTGCCCAGGGCGATCTCCAGCCCGGCATGGGCATAGGAAAACCTGTCATTAGCAGAACCGCTTACACCATCGAAATTGGTTGCTTTTACAAAGTTCACAGAATAACCAAGATCGATGTTGACTCCTTTGGATACACCAAATTTAAAACCTGCGCCAATTGGAATGAACCAGTTACGGTTGTAGCCGGTGTTTGCTGCGTTAACAGTAGCATCAGTGGTAGCTGCTGATGACATGTATCCGGCACCTGCGGTCAGGTAAGGGGAAAGTACATTGCGCTTTTGATTTAAGCTCATGTTGGCAATGGTAAAGTTACCGCTCACTGCGGCTGACCATTCGATCTTCGACTCAAAGGTAGCTGTGCTGCCCGGAGTTGCATTTGGATAGCCACCTCTTACTTTACCAGCAAGGAAATCTGCCTGGATACCAAATCCGGGGATGATCTGCTTTTTGATGTAACCCCCGTATCCCCAGTCTTCATAAGGAGTACTGAAATCTCCGTTATTCCTGCTGTTGAAAGGCGTGTAATGAGTTAGCATACCTCCGTTAATTCCGACAGACCATGTCCGGAAATATTTCTTCGAAAACTTATCACCCGTTTGTGAATCGGCTTCCTGTGCAAATAATTGCGCTGATAATCCCACTAAGGACAATACCATCGCGGCTTTAGTAATTTTAGATTTCATTTTTCAAGTAGTTAGATGTTCTTTCGTTCATAATTCTTATCTACGAACGATTACCTGCTTGAAATAATCCTGCCAAAGCACATTTTCCCGGATTTTAGCTGGGAAAGCTTTAATAATCAATGGCTTAATTGCCCGCCGTGAAAATGGTAAAAAAGAGGTGCTAATCTTTGAATCGCAGATTTTTTGTATACTATTTACTACACATTATGCGTGATGAGATATTTTTATAACTGGTATATTTCACCTTTTTCAGGTAGATTAACTTCATAGCCATGTTCTTCCAGTGCGAGTTTTAAAGGCAGCATTCTGCTAAGCTCGCCATGAACTAAAAATACTTGTTTGAGTTTTGCCGGATCCTGCTGTTTAACTGTTTCCACGAGATCATTGTGATCGCCGTGTCCGCTGAGCAGGTCTGTCTGTTTAATGGTCGCGTAAACCATAAGCTCCCGGTTTCGCAGGCGGACGATCGGATCGCCCCGCAATAACCTGTCGCCAAGTGTTCCTTTGGCGCAATATCCTATGAAAAGAATGGTGCAGTAGTAGTTTTGTATGTTGTAATAAAGGTGGTCCTGGATGCGTCCGCCTTCCAGCATTCCTGCGGAAGAGATGATGATGCAGGGTTCGTGGTAGTTTGATACTGACAGGCTTTCTTTTTTGTCATGCACGTAGGTCAGCTCTTCAAACTCAAACTCGTCTCCTTTTGTCTGATAAAAATGCTGTGAATCCTCATTGAGCAGATGGTGATGTTTTCGGTAGACATCGGTTGCAAAAGTTGCTAACGGGCTGTCTACAAATATTTTGACGGGTGGGAGCAGACCTTCGGTAAAGATCTTGTTTAAGGCATACACCAGCGCTTGTGTTCTCCCTATGCTGAATGCGGGTATGATCAGCCGTCCCGGGAACTTTACACAGGTTTCATTGATGGTTTCAACAAGTTTGTCTTCCAGAGTGGTCCCTGTACTGTGAAAGCGGCCACCGTAAGTAGACTCGGAAACGAGGTAATCGACTTGCGGAATTGGCTGGGGATCGACCAGTACCGGGTAGTTCTTCCGGCCGATATCACCCGTGAAGGCTATTTTTTTTTCAGATCCTCCTTCATTCACAGTAAGGACCACCGCCGCTGCGCCAAGGAGATGGCCAACGGGGATAAAGGTTAAAGAAACCTGGCTGTTGATTTTAAATTCCTTATGAAACGTTATGGTAATAAAACGCTCCATCGTATCGTTTACGTGTTTTTGAAGATATAGCGGCTGAGGCCCGGATCTGTGTCTTTTACCTTTCGAGTGTTTGTTTTGTTTGCTGATAAAAATATTTACGGAGTCCTGAAGGAGCAGCTCCGTAAGATCAGCGGTAGGCGGCGTCGCCAATATCTGACCGTTAAAGCCCATTCTTACCAGGGTCGGAAGATTGCCGGAGTGGTCGATATGTGCATGTGTCAGGATCACTACATCGATAGCCGCGGGATCAAATGGAAAGTACTGATTTTCCTCCTGAAAAGTTTCTTTTTCATAGTCCAGCCCGCAATCGATAAGTATATTGTAATTTTCTAACTGCAATAAATGCATGCTGCCTGTGACCTGCTGCGCAGCCCCCAAAATGGTCAATTTCATATTTTATTATAGTGATATGCCCGGCAAGTTATCATTTTTATACGCTCCGGATAGCAGCAAATTTATAATTTATCTGAACGGAGCCAGTCCGACCAGTTGGGTATTTTATATTTATATTTCAGTAATGATGGTATGTGATTGGTAGACACGGTCTTCCATTGATTGAGCTCGTCAATGAATGTTGGGACTTCCAGTTTTGACCTGACAGCGGCCTTAGCGTAAAAATCTTGTTTTGAAGGATGGTCAGGACAAGCGGCATTAAAAATATGACCAAATGCATTTTGCTCAAGTATAGAAATAGTAAGGCCGATACAATCCTCAAGATGAATGAGATTTACCGGAGCACGGCCATTTGGTACATTTGTTTTTCCGGCGAAAAACCTTGCAGGGTCTCTTTCCGGCCCTATTAGCCCTGCGAATCTGATGATAGTGGTCTTGGTCGTCTGATGCCGCAGGATCTGCTCTGCCTGGACCATGGCCTGTCCCGAAGGTGTTTCTGGATCAGGTTCATCAGATTCGGTTACCATCTTGTTGTGATCGCCATATACAGCAGTTGAACTGATAAATATGATGTTTTCTATGCTCCCATTTTCAGCAGCATTCAGAATATGCTGAATTTTATCGGGGAAGCCAGACTGGCCACCCGCACTTCTCTTTGGCGGGATACAAATAACCAGGATTTTGCTATTGAAAAATTTTGGGTCGTAAGCTATTCTGTCTTCCTCAAAGCTGATCAGAAAAGGCTCAATATCGGCTTGTCTGAGCATTGCCATTTTTCCCGGACTGGTCGTTGATCCTTTTACCAGGTGATTTTGGGATCTAAGTGCTTTTGCAAGCGGAAGTCCGTACCAGCCGCAACCCAATATACTGATGGTTTCATTCATTTTGATGCGGGTAGCTAAAGAGCAGCGAAATAAAAAAGGGGCATGCCTTAACAATACCCCTTTTTGCTTGATTCGGTTAACTAAAGAACCTTTACGTTCGATGCTTCCGGGCCTTTTTTGCCATCGTTCAATTCAAATTCAACATTATCACCTTCATTGAGTTCTTTAAATGAGTCTCCGGCGATTGCTGAAAAATGCACGAAAATATCTTTTCCTCCGTCAGCCGGAGTGATGAAACCAAATCCTTTTGAGGTATTAAACCATTTTACTTTTCCTGTAGTACGCATATTATTAAAATATTTATTTGTGAAAGTAATGATTAGAACATTAATATCAAAATACGTGATGCTGCATTGACATATATGACAGTTCAATTAAATTTTAAACTAAAGGTGGAGCCTTTTGTTAATTAAGACATAGGCAGATGTCTAAAAAATATTTTATGGAAAGTAAGAAAAAATCAGATCATCTGAAGTTTGATGATGAGAACGTCAACCACGGCCTGGATGCCGATCATTCGTCTGATGGTCCCACGACCACTGCAAGAATGAATGACGACAACGACAGGATATCAGGAAATCCTGACGGGGAAAGTGATGATGCCGATGATGATGCCTCCGGAGTCTACTCGCCGCTGGAAGATAAATAATTGTTTGGCATCATTTTTTCTTATGTATCTGTACAATATTTGTTCATCTAAAATTTAAAGTCATGAAATACATATTATCAATATTCGCTATAGTAATTACTTTGTCAGCATGTAATAACAATGCTAAAGAAGAAGCGATAATGAAACAGAAAGCAATAGCCGCCGTAAAGGACAGTTTAAAACTGGATAGTTTCAGACGGGTTGAAGAAAAGAAAAAACAGGATGAAATTGTTGCAGCAAGGGTGAGGGAAGAGAAAAGGACATTATTGCTGTCTGAGCGTAATGATGCTGCCCCTGCGCCGAGACAATATAGTGAAGAAACACCTGCAAAGAAAAAAGGATGGAGTGAGGCTGCAAAAGGTACAGCAATTGGCGCTGGAGCAGGAGCATTGGGCGGTGCCCTAATTGATAAGAAAAAAGGAAGAGGCGCGATTATCGGTGGTGTTGTTGGTGCTGGCGCAGGTTATTTGATAGGAAGAGACAAGGACAGGAAATCAGGAAGGGTACAACCTAAAAACTAAGTAATTTAACTTGTTTTGAAAGAAAAGTCGTTGCTTGTCTGAGCAACGACTTTTTTGTGAAATTCTTCTATAAAATATTTCGTATGTTCGTAATAGAATTAATAATCTATTTGCTGATCTAAGATGGCTAAAAGACAGATATTGGTAGTTGACGATGAGGTCAGTATATTGAAGCTATTGAATTTCGTTCTGTCAGGTCAATATGATCTTATTATTAAAACAAGTGGGGTAGAGGCGCTGACCTGGCTCGAAGAAGGCAATTCTCCTGAACTCATTTTATCTGACCTGGAGATGCCTTATTTTGACGGAAGTTCATTTATCCATAATTTAAAGATTAGCGGTTTCTATCGTGATACACCGGTAATTATATTATCAGGTGCAAAAAATTTAGAAAAAAGAGTTTCTCAGATGCCATTTAAACTGGATGATTGTATGCCAAAGCCCTTTAATCCGACACAACTTAAAGAAGCTATCTCTAACGTTTTTATAAAATATGATTCAGCAGGACAATAATTTATCTGTAACACCGCATAAATCTATATCTCTGTTGTATTCGGCTCCCTGGTTTGCTAAAGAACTGCTGCCTGGTTTAAATGCATCTTTCGAAGTCCATTCAGAATCAAATATTGAGCATCTCGACAATTACCTCAGGGACCAGTCTTTATTTACATTGCCCGACGTGATACTTCTCGAAGTGGATGACGCTCATGAATGTTTTGATTATGTAAATAAGCTTAAAAAAAATGTGCTGTTAAAAGGACTTGTGATTATTTTACTGGGCAAAAAAGCCGATAAAAAGGTGAGGGACCAGGCTATGAAATTGAAAGTTAACGATCTTTATACTGACCCTGTTCCCTTAAGGGATCTGTGTGAAAGAATCGTATTCCTGGTAAAGTTTAAACTGATCAAACCTCAGCTTTCTGATCTTTCCAATATAGACTTTACTTATAAAATACCATTTTCCAAGCGTTTGTTTGATATTGTTACCTCAGGAATGGCTTTATTAGTGCTTTCTCCGTTCTTGTTAATAGTCGGATTGATTGTTGCTGCAGAATCAAAAGGCCCTGTGATTTTTAAAAGTAAAAGGGTAGGTACAGGTTATCGCATTTTTGACTTTTATAAATTTCGCTCGATGAGGCAGGGGGCCAGTGAGGAATTGAAAAAATTATCAGACCTGAACCAATATGACAAGTCGGAAACCGGGGATACTACTTTTGTAAAGCTCAAGAATGACCCGAGGATAACAGGTTTTGGAAGATTTATCAGAAAGTATAGTATTGATGAGCTGCCTCAGCTTTTCAATGTCTTTATGGGCGATATGTCACTGGTTGGCAATAGACCTCTTCCTTTGTATGAAGCTGAAATGCTGACATCCAACGAATGGACAATGCGCTTTTTAGGTCCTGCGGGTCTGACAGGTCTATGGCAGGTGAGCCGCAGGGGCAAGGCGGATATGTCTGAACGTGAACGTAAAAAGCTGGATAACTTCTATGCTCAAAATCATTCCTTTTGGCTGGATCTAAAGATCCTGTTAAAAACATTGCCCGCAATTGTACAAAAGGAAAAGGTTTAATCAGTTGAATTTTTCAATATCCGGGCCTTTCCCCAGATCCTAGCCAGACTATCTTTCATTACAATTTTGCCTGGTTATGTTCACACCATTTAAAATGACATCAAATTCTGTACGTCTGTTTAATTGCTGATCTTCCTCTGAACATGGTACATCGTCATAACAACGATTTACCAGCCTTGTTTTACCGTAGTATTCCACTCTTACGCGATCTGGAGCTATTCCTTTTGATATCAGGTATGCCTTTGCTGATTCACCCCTTCTAAGGGATAAATTTCTGTTGTATATTTCTGAAGCCCTTGTATCGCAATGGCTCGAAGTGATCACTGATATCTCCGGATATTTTTTCATTAATACAGCCAGTTCATCCAGGGCAGGTCTTGCGTTGGCCCGGATCTCACTGCGGTCCAGATCATAATAAATATTATTTGTGAAGAACACTTTTTTTAAGGAATCGCAATTGCTGAGGACATATTGTTGCGGGCTCTCTGTTTTATTTAGACGGATGTTTAGCTTAATCGTTGAATCCTGCACAATCCCGACCGAAGTTACAAAGCCGAGCTGATTCACGTATCCAATTTTTTGCGCCGTAGTTTCATAATCTGTTTCCAGGGAAATCTCCTTTCTGAATTCGCCTTTATTGTTTACTTTCAATGTATCAGTTCCGTCCAAATGTCTCAACAGCAACCGGCTTCCCCGCAAGGGCAGTCTGGTCCTGGCGTCAGTAATTGTTCCTTCTAAGAGCACCATATGCTGACTTCTTTTAAACTCGTAAATATCATCATCGCCTCTTCGGTTGGAGCTAAAGAACCCACTTTTGCCGTCAGCCGCCTTGATCATTGCAAAATCGTCGGTTGGCGAATTAATCGGAGCGCCGAGGTTTTTCATTGCTGATACAGGCTTCATTTCCTTTAATGCTACTTCGAAAAGATCTAAACCACCCAAACCGGGATGACCGGTCGACGCAAAAATTAAGACCCCGTTTTTGTCCAGATCAGGAAACATTTCGTCGCCCTCGGTGTTAATTTGCTTACCTAAATTCAATGGCTGTGTCCATTGTCCGTTTCCAGATCTTACACAGTAATAGAGATCGCTTCCACCATAGCCTCCGGGCCTGTCAGAAGTAAAAACCAAAATATTTCCGTCTCTGCTCAATGTCGGATGACCGGTGGAGTATTCATTGCTGTTATAGGTAAACTCTGTGATCTTTGTCAGGTTTTTTCCAGAAGCTATATAGAGCTTCAATTTATTTATTCTGTCCCTGCTGGTCTGTTTGTTGCCCGGAGTATAATTGTTGCGTGTGAAGATGATAGAACCATCCGGAAATACGGCTGCGGCTCCTTCATGAAATTTGGTGTTTATACCGCCTCTTACCGGTTTAACAGAGATCTGTTTTTCAAGCATTACAGCAATCGTATCCCGCTGAAGGGCAGGAGTATATTGAAGAAGAGTTTTGGTGTCGTTACTTGTTGGAGCAGTATCATCATCATTAAAACGCAAGTCTTTTGATTGATCTTTTTTTGCTGCCCCTACTAAACTGTCGGGGTTTACCGTTTTTATGTCTTTTAAATTAGCAACTGAAAATATGTTGGAGAATGGCGTGTTGTTCCATAAGAAAATGCCGGTGCCGGGTTTGAAATTTTGCCTGTTACTGGTGAAAAGCAACCCATCTTTATAATATAAAGGTGCGTAGTCAGAGCCCTGAGAATTGATATTTAGATAGGAAATTTTCCAGTTGCCCATGTTCTTATTTAAATTGCTGATGTTGGTCCTGGCAAAAACGGCGGCTCTTTTATCTTTAGGAACCAATGTAAGATATTTTCTATACCACTTTTCCGAACGTTCGTATTGCTGTTTGTTTGCCAATACCTCCGCATAATAAAGTGCCCATTCAGGTTTAATATTTTTCTGAAGACCTAATTTCTCATACCACTTTAGAGCCTGGTCATAATTTTTTATCATTCTGTAACTGTAAGCGATCATTTCCTGAGCATTTACATTTGCAGAATCGGTTTTCAGTATTTCACTTAATTTGCTTATAGCACTTATATATCTTAAAGATTTAAATTCATCCGTTGCATTTGCTATTGCAGAAGATTGTTTGACGTCAGACTGTGTATATCCATTTTTATTTAGACAGAACATCAAAATCAGTACACCAGAGACGGTAATAGTTATATTCAATTTCATGTTTAAAAAAATCTGGGAGATAAAATTTTTCCTGATTCGAAGCCAAATTCATAGCGCAGCATAATTTCATGGCTTCCGGAATTGAAATTCTGCAAACGGGTTATACTATGATCATAACTATATCCGATACGTATATTTGGTGTAACCTGGAGTTCAATTAAACCGGAGATGTCCGCATTTGTACGATACTGTGCCCCGACACCGACGACGTTTTTTATCCAAAGCGTGGCATTAATATCCGCCTCAATAGGGGCGCCTTTAACTCCTTTGATAAGAAAAGATGGCTTAAGATCAAAATCATCAGATAATGGAAAAACATATCCGGAAGCAAGAAACATATGAATTTCCTGTTTACCGCTGAGCTTCGTTCCGTTATCATCGGAAAGATCGTTGGGTACTAGGTCCTGCAGCGCTATTCCTAAATAAAACCGGTCACTGTTGTAATAGACACCTGTACCAAAATTAAATAATGTTTTGTTGATGTTGGTGGCAAAAGCCGGATCAAGCCCCTGGTTTGAACCAAGCGAAACTTCTGTGAGATTTACTTTAAACTGATTGATATTGCCCTGCAGGCCAAAACTTAGTGAACCTTTGTCCATGCGGATTCTGTAAGCAGCGCTCAAAGAAGCTCCGTTTGTCTGGGTTTTACCCAGTTTATCAGAATATAACTGTGCGCCAAGACCTATTTTTTTGTTCAGGAACGGAGCATCGGCCGATAGGGTACCTGTCCTCGGTGCGCCTTCTATTCCTGACCACTGGTTTCTATATAGAGAGGTAATTGAAACAACGTTTCTGCTTCCGGCGTAAGCAGGATTAATTGCCAGTGTATTAAACATATATTGGGTATACATCGGATTTTGCTGTGCTTTTAAGCTGTTCCCGATAAGAATTGAAATGGCACAATATATAATTATTTTAATCTTTTTCATTTTTATCTGCTAATCGTTAGATAACCAACACGTCTCTCCTTGCCATTGATGATAATTATATAGTAGTATGTGCCGGCCGGTACTTCATTTCCAACATAAATTCCTTCAGTAGTTTTTCCATTCCAGTTATTTTTGTAATCCGCCGAACGGTAAATCCTGTTGGCCCATCTGTTATATATCTCCAGATAGATTAATTTGCCCTGACTGTTTTCAACTGCAAAGAAATCATTTATGCCGTCCCCGTTTGGTGAAAAACCACCAGGAATAATTATGTCCTGAGCTGTTAAAATCGCAGCTGTAGGAATGGATGGTGAATAATCGCCAGAAGTTACCGGATCCGGATTTAAACCATTTGTGGATTGGTCATTTGTTTCGCCACCATCGCTTTCGGAGTTCCCCTTTATAAATGCAGTATTATTGAAGGTCCCGCCATCAGTAATACCTACCGTAATCTCCAGTTCAACGATTAATTTGAATTTAGGCTGTACCGTACTTGAAGGAAGCAGCATTTCTTTTACTTGTTTTCCATCATACGATGGATTGATAACCAAAGTTCCTGACCCTGTTAATTTCCGGACACTGATAGAAGCTCCGGGAAAAGCCGCACCAAGATCATCAACTAAACTTACGTTGTTAATCTGGACATCTCCGAAATTAATAATTGTAAATACGTATTTAAGATCATAACTGCCGTCGAGGTTTTTCGTAATCGCCGTTAATGCTTTCGCTAAACCAATACGTGCGGGTATTTTGACAGAAAGGGTAACTTTACCAGGTGTTGACTCGTTACCGTTGCAGTCTCTTATGATGTAAGTGAAATCATCTGCACCACTGTAATCCGGATCAGCTGTATACAAAACCTCCGCAGTAACCGGATTTACGGTGACCGACCCATGCTTTGGCTGACTGGTAATAATAATAGTACCACATGCAGGTGGAATGATGTCTATTTTCTTTGGCCGGCCTGAAACTGCATCAGCAGAAATGTCGGGAGCCACAGGTTTTATTGGATTCACTGCGATAGTTACTATGGCAGTATTTGATTCAGCACCATAGCCATCTTTAATGGTATACACGAAAGAGTCCAATCCGCTATAACCATCTTCCGGCCTGTAGGTTACTGTTCCGGTCACAGGATCAGTAACTAAGGAACCGTGCAGCGGCTGACTTTTAATGAGTACGCTTGATTTATCGATCGTTGTATTGCCGTTTGCATCCACATCATTAATTAAAACCGGAAGCGCGATAAAAGTATTTAAAAAAGTAGCATAAGCATCATCATTGGCGACAGGAATATTATTGATGGTGATTTGGACATCATCCTGAATTTCACATCCCCCCGCAGATATAACCGTCCATCTAAATATGTAAACTCCGCCTGTAAGGCCCGTCACTGTGGTATTATTTGCTGCAGGATTTGTAAAAACAGCAGTATTAGGTCCGGAAACCTGAGTCCATGTCCCCTGACCCGCGGAAGGGACGCTCGCCTCCAAAGTGAATGTGGCTGGTGTGGCATTTACATTTACCAGTTTATCCGGGCCCGCATCAACCGAAGCCGGAAGTGAAGCATAAGTCAATGAGACAGCCGCAACATTAGATTCCTTGCCGTAACTGTCCTTGACTGTATAGTTTGCCGTCGCAAGACCTGTAAAAGATATTTCGGGAGTAAAGAGGACCAGTCCCTGCTGATTCAGGCTAAAAACACCTTTATTCTGAACGCTGTAAGTACTTTGAATACCAATAGTTAACGGATCAAGGTCAATCGAAGAGGTGACAATTATTCCGCCGTCATTATTAGACACGTCGTTCGCAAAAACATTTATTGAAGTTGTTTTTCCCTGGCATACAGTAGCCTCATCATTAACTGCAGTGGGGCTGACAAAACGGTCCTTCTTATAAATATCAATGATTACATTCCTGATCTCATGAAAGTTAGTTTGATTGCCGGTTGAAGAAGCCAGCCCATACCGTAAAGCGGGCGGAGCAGGTTCAGGATAGTAGAAATTGTCAATTACAGTGGAAGTAACCATAGGGGATCCGCCTCTGGTTATTCTAACTGTAATGTTATACCCACCGGCTGGATTTGGCACCATATCCAGATAAACCTTTCTGTATCCCTGATTTGTGGCAACGGGTTGCCGGGCAACCATATTGCCGACCAGGCTAAACCCTGGTACGCCGTTCACAGGGTCAGCAGTTCTGACAGTCGTCAGAAATTTATAATTTTCCGGCGTCATGCCAGGGCCATTGCCCTTTCCCCTTAAAGTTACAGATCCAGGCCTTAGACCCGGAATTCCTCCCTGACGACCCTCGGTTGGATTAGAAAAGTTCCCGAACTCATCTAAGCCAATGGCCAGATAGCCCTTACTCACACCGGGAGATACGGGATTGGTGGTGTTGATTTGCGCATATCCCAGCGATCCTCCAAATCCTCCGATAACAAAGGGAGAGGCCGTTGCGTCAAATAAGAAAAAGCTTATACCGTCGGCCCCATTTCCTCCGTAAATGTAATACTCAAATTCGGCACTCAGACCCTCCGTAGACGGAAAGTCTGCATTGCTGTAAATATAACCCTTTTGGTTTTTTGTGTTGTTAGTCAATCGCAGATAGCCTTCTCCTACTGCGTCCAGCGGCGTTCCAGTATGTGCTCCAGCCTGATATCCGCTTCCTCCGGCCGTTAAAAATGCCGAAGGAGCTCCACCAAAAGTAATTCCATTTGCAGTGGCCCCCCTAAAACTTTCTTGATAAGGAAATTGTGCATAAGTATCTGCAGCAATAAAGGAGAGTACAAGAAATAGCGCAATTTGTAATTGTTTTATCATATAGTGGGCGAAAATACAGATATACCAGTCAAATTATAGTTTGTCTAAAAAATTCATATCAAAGTAAACAAAAATAACGCCATCAGAACTTGTGAATGACGGAAGTTGCTAATTGAGTTAAAACCGGCATTATATCAGTAAATTCGGTCGTTAACAGATCAACTCAAAAAACTTATCGGGTAAAATTTTCTCAATACGAGTAAGTTTGTTCTCATATAAGCTGTTTAAATTGGCTTTAGACCTGCAAAGGCCTTTGGTACAGTCTTGGTTACTGGATAATAGATTAAATGATTCTTTTCGTTTCACTTATTTCTTTATTTTTACTGTTTAACAGGCTAATTGTATAAAATATATATGGACTTAAAAAAAGGTATTGCAATAGTTAGTTTGGTATTTCTCAGTGCTGCACAGGCAAAATCCCAGGAAAGCATGCTCAACGATTTTTCTTTTCTTTATATGGAAAAATTAATTGCTGTAGCAAAGGAAAACTATCCAAAATATAAAACCTTTGATCATCAGATAAATATAGCTAAATATAATCTTAATCAGGAGAAGAGTTCATGGCTGGACCCTTTTTCATTTTCTTATATTTACAGGTCAAACAGCAATGCAATAAATCTGGATAACAATGTAAACCTGCTTTTGAGCGGGTATCAATTTGGAATTACCATAAGTCCCGGTTTTTTTCTAAAGAAACCGTCCGCCATAAGAGCGGCTAAGGAAGATCTCAAACTCGCTCAGCTCTCAAAAGCCGAATATGACTTAATGCTGGAATCGGAAGTTAAAAATCGTTATCTTGTGTATCTGCAGAGCTTTAACGTTTTGAAAATAAGAACAAAATCGGTATTGGATGTAGAATCCTCTTTTAAATTGATTAAAGCACGGTATGAAAGGAATGAAGTTTCTTTTCAGGATTATAATAATGGATCAATAGCATTGTCTTCTGCTTATGAGGGCCGGATTACCGCTGAAGGTGATATGAGCACAGCAAAGGTAGCGCTGGAAACTTTATTGACAAAGAAACTGGAAGAAATAAAATAGATGGAAGAGATCAATCTTTTTTTGCGCTTACTCAATAAACACAAATATATCATCATCGCAATTCCTATGATTGCGATTATCATAGCGTTCTTTCTGGTTCGTAACCTGCCTGATTCTTATGTTTCACAAGCACAGATTTCTACCGGAATTGTTGACGAGACCCAGAATATTTTTTCGCGTGCCCAGACTTCATCCAAGAGCAATGACATCTACCTGGAGTTCAGTAACCTGATAGAGACGATGCGAATGAAAAAAATGCTGGACCAGATTTCATATAAACTTATTATCCACGATTTAACGGCGCCGGTACCCTTTAGACCATTGAGTAAAGAAATTAAACAATTGTCCGGTTCCGCAAAGAATAAGATTTTGGAGACCTTTCGGAATAATTACAATGAAACAAAATCACTGAACTTATGGAACAAGGAGCAGAATGATTTGCACCAGTTGCTGCTTGATATGAATTATGATAGTGAATCCATCAAGGGGAAACTTAAAACTTACAGGGCAGGAGACAGTGATTTCATAAACGTTGAATATGAATCTGAGAATCCGGAGCTGTCTGCTTTTGTTGCAAATACGCTGTGCTCTGAGTTTATAAAGTATTATACTGTTTTAGTTAAGACCAATCAGCTTAGGGCAAATACATTTCTGGGCACGCTTTTAAAAGAAAAGAAAGATGCCATGAATGAAAAGATACTTAGGCTAAGGAACTATAAGGTGGCCAACCGCGTACTTAACTTAAATGAGCAATCAAGTCAGCTTTATGAACAGATTTTGCAGTTTAGCAATAGAAGACAGGAAGCAATAGAAGGTATTGCCTCAAAAGGCGGTGCAATAAGTGAAATTGATAAAAAGTTCAATCCACGGGAACGCGGTTATCTCGAATCAACCTTAACCAAGGTTAATCAGGACATTATCGGCACCCGGGAAGACCTCAGAAATCTTTATGATCTCTATATAGAAAATGATTTCGAAACCGGTTACAAGCAGTCGATAGACTCCTTGCAAAACGTTTTAAGTTCACAAATAAATGCGTCTACCGATCAGTTTATTTACAATCCATTAGTTTCGAAACAAGCACTGGTAGAACAAAAACTGAGATTGGAAATTGAGCTTGACCTTGCCAGATACAGTATGCACTCCATGGAAAAGGAACTGAAGCAGCTTAATCAGGAGTTTGATAAACTGGTACCGCATGAAGCAGATGTTCAGAGTATGGAAAGAGATGTTGAGGTAGCCAGCAGGGAATACCTGGATATACTGGAAAAATTCAATCAAAGCAGTATGGAATCTGCGTTTTCAATCAGCCTTAAATTTATTCAGCCGGCGATGCCTGGTTTAGCACAGGCATCAAAAAAGATGCTCCTGATCCTTTTAAGTGGTATAATTACCTTTGTGTTTTGCCTGATGGTTCTTTTTATACTGTATTTCATAGATAACAGAATAATAACACCAAAGGACCTTGCCAATAAAACACGATTACCGGTGTTAGGTGTCCTCAGATCTATGAAGGGTTCGATAATAAATCTGGAGAAAATATGGCATACAGACACGATGGATCCCATTTTAAGAGAATTTAAAGAGCAGCTCAGGGCCATTCGGTTTGAAATCGAGAACGATTTAAAAGACAAAGTATTATTGATTACGAGTTTAAGTGAAGGAGAAGGGAAGACCCTGTTGACGCTCAGCCTCGCCTTTGCATGGAAAATGACAAATAAAAGAATCCTGATTATAGATGGAAACTTCAGAAATCCCCGTATCAGCCAAACAATCTCTTCGTCAGTTTACCTTGAAGATTACTTTACCGGCAAAGTAAATCTCGAAGATATTCAGGTAAATCAAAATTTTGAATTAATGGCAACCCGCGGAGGAGATTTGTCAATCTTTGAACTGGTAAGCCAGGATATAATCAGCGAGCGCATAGAAAGACTGAAACGCGTATTCGACATTATCATTATTGAAACCGCGGCCATGGATCAAATGAACCTGTCTAAGGAATGGGTACTGTTTGCGAATAAGGTAGTGGGAATTTTTGAGTACGGTCAGGTAATTGATGAAGAAAAGAAACAGCGGGTTGACTATTTCGTCAGTCTTGGGGAAAAATTTTCCGGATGGATACTGAATAAAACAGTTTAGATTAGCATAAATGGATGCATTGATTTGGTTTCTGTGGTATCTTGTTCAAATTGCAGTCGTATTTCAACTTGTGCTCCCTGTGTTGCTATGGACTTTGTGGCTCGTTTTTAGAAAGCAGCATACGCTGCTTAGTCCTGGACCAAATCAAATAGACTATGCTGTTATTGTAACCGCTTACGAGTACACGAATACGCTGGCGGCAGCAGTTGAATCCATTTTGAAAGCCGACTATCAAAACTATATTGTGTATATAGTTGCAGATAAATGCGATACTTCAAGCCTTGTTTTCAATGACAAAAGGATCTTAATTTTGACACCTCCGGAAATACTGGGCAGCAACACGGCTTCCCATAACTATGCGGTAAGTAAGTTTATTCGGAAGCACGACAGACTTACAATTATCGATAGTGATAATTTAGTCCATCCTCAATATTTTAACGAGCTTAATCTGTTTTCAGATGAATTAGCTGTGCAGGGTGTAAGGGCTGCAAAGAACCTCGATACCACCATTGCCTGTCTGGATGCGGCCCGGGATATTTACTATCACTTTTATGATGGGCAGATCCTGTATCAACTGGGTTCTTCAGCAACATTATCAGGGTCTGGAATGGCTTTTGAAGTGGAATTCTATACAACGTTTCTTAAAAACAATAATGTTGCCGGTGCCGGATTTGATAAGGTATTACAGAACTATATAGTTAGCCGCGGTATCCGAATCGCATTTAGTGCCGGCGCAGTTGTTTACGATGAAAAGACCTCGAGATCCGATCAGTTGGTTAACCAAAGGGCCAGATGGATAAATACCTGGTTTAAGTACTTTAAGTTTGGTTTCTCAATGGTTTACAATGGCATAATTGGTTTAGACAGGAATCAATTTCTTTTTGGCCTTATACTGCTGAGGCCACCATTGTTTATGTTCCTTATCGCTTCTGTCTGCTTTCTGCTCATCAACATTTGGATAGACCCTTCAATGGCTATAGTATGGCTCATTGGTCTTTTATTGTTTGTTACAGGATTTTTCATTTCACTTTTTTATGGAAAGGCTAGCGATAAAATATACAGATCGCTGATCAATATTCCTTATTTTGTTTATCACCAGGTCATTTCATTATTAAAAAGCAAGTCTGCCAATAAACATTCTGTTGCAACGAACCACTATCATTCTCAGTCAATCGGGACCTTAAAAGAAAACAACGATGAGAATTGAACCCCGAAAGATAAAAGTTAATAATAATAAGGTCAATGACCCTATCGGCGAATGGAGCAGAAAAATAGCGATCTCTATCGTTTTTATAGTGCTCTTCTATTTTTTTATTAAACTCTTGTTATTATAATGCGTGGTTTTGGTCAGACAAATTTCGACAGAACAGCAAAGAAACCGATGTCAGCATACCTCGAAAGGATTTTCCTGACAGAGAAGCTGCAGAACTGGGAAGGGTTTGCTTTACTTACGATTTTGGCCGTAATCATCACTTTGACCACCGTTTATTTTGGTGTTATTGGAGTAGTTGTGATTTTAATCCTCATTTTAGGGTTGCCAGCAATCTACGGAATCGTGGCTTATCCTAAATTTGGAATCATTACACTGCTGGTCAGTTCTTATTTTATCATGTATATTATAAGAATGAATCTTGTGGAATTTCCACTGGGCACCTTAATGGATGCAATCCAGGCCTTACTGATATTAGGTTTTTTCATTAAGCAAAAAAGCAGACCAAGCTGGAAGATCTTTAAAGATCCGATCGGCATAATGATGCTGATTTGGGTTTTCTATAATGTTTTCCAGGTTGCAAATCCAACGGCAGAGTCCAGGATGGCATGGCTTTATACCATTAGATCAATTGCTGTAGTGATGTTAATGTATTTCATTTTTACCTACCACATTCGTGATATCAGGTTTATCCGGATTATCATAAAGATATGGCTGATACTTGGCCTTATTGCTGCGATTTATGCGTTTAAACAGGAGTATGTTGGTTTTTTTGGATTTGAAGAAGCTGAGTTGCGAAGTGAACGACTAAGGAAGCTTTTATTTATCGCCGGCAAATGGAGAAAGTTTTCTATTTTTTCCGATCCGGTTGCATTTTCCTATAATATGGTTACTTGTGGTATATTTTGCATCAGTATGTTGTTCAGTACCATTAAAACCTCGAAAAAGATGGTGCTGGCGGGAATGGCGGTGATCTATCTTTCAGCGATGTTGTTTTCCGGCACAAGAGGTGCTTATGTGCTTATTCCGGCAGCCATCGGCCTGCTTACCATTATCAATTTTAACAAACGCATTTTCTTTTTCACCGTCGCTGCCGGTTTTTTTCTTATAATAGTTATTAATATTCCGTCCTCTAATTCCACGATCAGGAGGTTTCAGTCTGCTTTTAAGCCTTCCAATGACGCATCATACAATTTAAGAAGTGCCAATCAAAAAAGAATACAACCATTTATTCAGTCTCATCCCTTTGGCGGCGGACTTGGTGCAACCGGCGTATGGGGAGCAAGGTTCTCGCCAAATTCATTTTTGGCAAAGTTTCCGCCTGACAGTGGCTATGTAAGGGTTGCAATTGAACTGGGATGGATTGGACTCCTTATCTTTTGTGCTTTGATGTTCACTATCCTTAAAACAGGAATTAATAACTATTATAAAATCAAAGATCCGGAGCTAAAGCGGTATAGCCTGGCAATGATTTTAATCATATTCGCTTATATGTTGGGGAATTATCCTCAGGAAGCACTGGTTCAATTTCCTTCAAATATTTATTTTTATCTTTTTACAGCGTTACTTACCTTAACTTACAAGCTTGATCAGGAAACAGCACTATCTGACAATCCGTCGAAGCCGTAGAGTCAGATCGTTATTAAATTAATTATCCGTATGAATATATTTAAGGTTCCGGAATGGATAAGCCAGTTTAATTTTGGATATCAAAGTTTTGATGAAATTCCAGAACAAACCTTTAATACGATCAAGAATGACCTGGAGCGTATTGTTAGCAATGAACCTGTTGTAAGTATTTTAGTATCGGCCTATAATGAAGAAGTTAATGTTTTGAAATGCATTGCTTCTTTAAGCAAGACGAAATCCAGTTACCCACTGGAAATCATAGTGACCAATAACAATTCAAATGACCATACGCAGCTGACGCTCGACAAATTAAGGGTGAAAAACGTATTTCAGGGAATCCAGGGGTGGGGGCCTGCGCGACAAATGGGATTAGAACATGCAAAAGGAACCTATGTTTTACTGGCGGATGCAGATTGCATTTACCCCGGTACTTGGGTTGACGAAATGATGAAAGTATTAACCAAACCCGGAATTGTTTGTGTATACGGCAGATATTCATTCATCCCCGAACCAGGATTTCCAAGACATAAACTCTATATTCTTGAACAGCTCAAAAATATAATTGCTGAATACAGACAGGTTAAGAGGCCCTATCTGAATACCTATGGAATCAGTATGGGTTTTATTAAAGCATATGCCTTAAAAATAGGCTTTATAATGGAGAAGGTCAGGGGCGAGGACGGCCGGCTTTCGTTTGATCTGATGAAATATGGGAAAATTGCCCAGGTACGGTCAAAAAAAGCAATTGTATGGACAGGTCCAAGAACCCTGGAACGTGACGGCAGCTTTTCAAAAGTGCTCACCAAAAGAATAACCAAAGAACTTAAAAGGTTTTTTACCCTGTTAACTCCTGAAAAACCGCACGACACCAAGAAGTTAAAGTAATAAGCAAAGAATAACTCTGTACCGATATGAATTTCATTTTTGTAAGCCTTCAGCGTATCAATACAGACAGGGAGTCTACCTCTACCAGCCTGGCAAAAGAACTTGCTAAAAGTTACAATGTGCTTTACGTCAATCCGCCTGTAGACCGTAAGGCCTGGTGGTTAAAATCAGACGATAAATATGTAAACCAACAGATCACTGATATAAAAACAGGAAAAGCCGGACTGGTCAGGTCTGCTGAGAAGCTTTGGGTACTAACGCCAAAACACATTATCGAATCTATTAACTGGATACCATTTACTCCGGTCTTTTCTTTATTTAACAGACTCAACAACAACAGATTTGCCAGGGAAATCAAAGCAGCCGCAGAGCAGATCGGATTTGAAGATTATATCATCGTAAACGACAAGGATATTTTCAGAAGTTATTATCTAAAAGAAATTTTGAGACCAAAACTGTATATATATCTTGACAGGGACTATACCCTCGGCTTTGCGTATTGGAGAAAACATGGTTCCAGCCTTGAGCCAAAGCTGATGAAAAAGAGCGATCTGATCGTATGCAATTCATTAGATTTTACTAAAAATGCCAAAAGATATAATCCAAATAGTTTTTATATCGGTAACGGATGTGATTTAAGCATTTTTGATCCGGATAAAAAATGGGAAATGCCGGAGGAGTTAAGGATTATTCAAAAGCCAATAATCGGATACGTTGGGGCGCTCAATTCACAACGTCTGGATATTAACCTGATTGCCGGGATTGCTAAACAGCTCAGCAACTGCAGTTTTGTATTTATCGGTCCGGAAGATGAAAATTTTAAAGCCAGCGGACTTCATCAGATTTCAAATATTTTTTTTATCGAAAAGAAGCATACACAAATTATTCCCGGGTATATTAGCCATTTTGATGTATGTATAAATCCACAGCTGATCAATGAAATTACAATTGGCAACTTTCCCTTGAAAATAATTGAATACCTGGCCATGGGGAAACCTGTGGTGGCCACCGTAACCAATACGATGACAGAGGTTTTTTCAGACCATTGCTACTTAGCAGTTACCGCTGAAGAATTCGTGTCCGCTATTGAGCAGGCCCTGGCAAATGATAATGAGCTTCATCACCTGGAAAGAATCAGGTTTTCGAAAAATTACAGCTGGGAAAATGTATCAAACATATTTATAAATGCAATTAAAGAGGTAAGCAACGATGAAACCTAACAATACCATAACCATAGTTGTCGTTTGTGACAATCATTATCTGGTCCTGCTTGCTGCGCTGATTAAATCTATCGAGATCAATCACAAATCCGATGAAAAAATCGTAATCTATATCGTAGAGGACAAGGTAAAAGCAAAAAACAAGGTTAAACTGGAAAATTCAATCGATCAGGAAATGATTGCTGTTGAATGGATCAGCATGGAGCAGGTCATCCCGGAAAATACGACCCTCCCCTTGGATAGAAGTTCTTATCCTTTAAATATTTACATGCGTTTGTTCATACCGTCATTCCTGCCCGGGGATGTAGGCAGGGTATTGTATCTTGATGTGGATATGCTTGCCCTGGCCGATGTCAGCGAACTATGGAAAACTGATCTTGGCGATAATATAGTAGGGGCGGTAGTGGATCCGATAGGTACTATAGGCAACAAATGGGGCGGCATTGGCAATTACAAAGCCCTTGGACTTTCCCCAGAAGCAAAATATTTCAATACCGGCATGCTACTAATGGACATTTCCAGATGGAAGGAAAATAACATTACCGAACAAGTACTGCATTGTGTCAAAACCAATAAAGAGTTTGCAAACTTCCCCGATCAATATGGACTGAATATTGTTTTGTATAAAAAATGGAAGGAACTGGACCCCTTATGGAATTGTTTTTCCAGCCTGGATATCGAAAAACCATTTATCATTCATTTCAACCACCGGAAACCGATTTATAGATCATATGACAAAAACAGGCAATACCAGTCGCTTTTTTTTCATTACCTGGATCTCACTAAATGGAAAGGAACAAAACCGGTTGGAGAAGCAAGAAGGTATTTGAAAAAGATTAATAATATTATTGAAAAACTGGTGAAAATGCCTTTTGCAAAGCCCCAATAAATGAGTGATCTAAAAAAAGTAACTAAATACGATAGCTGGTTTAGCATTGATCATTTAAAGAACGATCTTAAATCAAGATCAGTAAGGGGTGGTTTTAGCACGGTTACCGGACAAGTTTTCTCATTCGTGCTGAATACCCTGTCTACGACCGTAATGGCAAGGTTGCTGTTACCTGCAGATTTTGGCCTGGTTGCAATGGTCACAGCGATCACCGGATTTGTGACCATATTCAAAGACCTCGGCCTCTCTTCCGCAATTATGCAGAGAGCTGAAATCAATCAAAAACAAGTTAGCGCAGTATTTTGGATAAATGTCCTCATCAGCTTTGGAGTAGGGTTGGTTGTGGCGTGTATCACACCCTTTATGGTCAGTTTCTATAACGAACCGCGACTTGCCGGCATTACACTGGTATTTGCGCTGAGTATTTTTATTACCGGCTTATCCATTCAGCACAATGCGCTGATGCAGCGTCAAATGAGGTTTTTTTCTTTATCCCTGATCCAGTTAGGATCTACCTTGCTCAGTCTGATCATTGGGATTACGATGGCCGTTTTTGGCTACGGGTATTGGTCGATAGTTGCCATTTCCGTCTCCAGTCCTTTGATCAGTTCAGTAGCTTTATGGGCCATGTGCGATTGGCGGCCAAGCTTTTACAAAAAAGACAATGTCAGTTCGTTTTTAAAATTTGGTGCCGGGATAGCTGGTTTTGACCTGATCAATTATTTTTCCAGAAATGCCGACAACGTACTGATAGGTAAGTATATCGGTTCAGTGGCATTGGGCTTGTATTCAAAAGCATACCAGCTTTTAATGCTCCCGATCAATCAACTCAAGAATCCCCTCACTTCAGTTGCACTCCCCGTTTTAAGCTCATTGCAGAGTGACCCCGCAAAATATACCTCATTTTATACCAGGTACCTGTTTGTACTTGCCTTTTTTTCAATGCCCATTGTCATGTTCATGGGCATCTTTGCAGAAGAAATTATACGAATTGTACTGGGAGATAAATGGGCCGGTGCAGCCTATATTTTTAAATTACTTGCCGTTACAGGATTTATACAGCCAATTGCAAGTACACAGGGGTTGGTACTGATTACCACAGGAAGAACCAGCAGGTATTTCTATTTGGGTATTTTCAATGCCTTCTTTACAGTTTTAGGATTTATTATCGGCATTAAATGGGGGATAGCCGGGGTAGCTATTTCTCAGGCCATTGTACTTTATTGCCTGTTCTTTCCTTTATTATATTTAAATTTTTATCAGTCCCCCATCCATCCAAAAGCATTCTTATCGCAAATAGCGCTTCCGTTTATGTTTTCGCTGATCAGCGGAGCGGCAATGTATCTGCTGAAGGCAGAACTGCAATCGTTGAACATCATAATTATGGTTCTCTTAGGATTTTTCTCCGGATTAATTGTGTATCTTCTTTTGTGGATGGTTTCAGCACATGGCAGAAACAAATTAAAAGAACTGGCAGAGATCTTTACCCTGCTTTTAAAGAAAAAGAGTGCAGCTGACATTTGATTTATGAGTAAATTTGGAATTCTGGCATGGCCAGCATATTCGACGAAAAGTAGTAATCCTTATAACTTTTTGATCTATTCTGAAATTGAAAAAATGGGCCATAAGGTGTATGATTTCGATTTCAATCTAAAAAGCATCATAACATTTTCGTTTTCAAAGAAATATATGATTTTTCATATCCACTGGCCGTCAAACATTTTGACATGGTCTACAGCACTACAGGCAAAAAGACGGCTGGGCATGTTCTATCTTTTTCTTAAAATTATAAAGATCTCCGGTAAAAAAGTCGTTTGGACAGTTCACAACTTACAATCACACGAAAGCGAGCACCCGCAGTTACAACAGCGCTTATACAAAATGTTATACCGGCATGTAGACGGTTTTATAAGCTTAAACAGGAACGGACTTGAAACCATAAGAGCATCATCATCAAACAAAAAACAACAAAAATTTTGTTACATACCTCACCCGCATTATAAAGGATATTATCAAAACGACTTTACCCGGGCAGAGGCGAGGGCAAAACTAGGTATCACTGAAGAAAAAAAGGTATTTCTGTTTTTAGGACAGATCAGAAGATACAAAAATGTTACCGGATTGATAGCAGCATTCAAAACTTTAGACCTTCCGGACAAGCTGTTAATGATCGCAGGGAAAGTGCATGATGAAATGCAGGAGGAAATGGCCCGGGAAAATGAAAATAATGAAAATATAATTATCCACGACGTATTTATCGACGATGCAGAGTTGCAGACCTATTTTAACAGTGCAGACCTGGTCGTAAACCCTTATACAAATATATTCAATTCAGGATCAGTGTTTCTAAATATGAGTTTTAATAAACCCACACTAGCTCCTGCAATTGGCGCGTTTCCTGAAATACAAAAAGAGATAGGAGATAAATACATCAAATTATATGAGGATCAGATGATTTCTTCTTCAGCCTTATACAAGTCGATGCAGGAAGCCCTCGAAGAAAAAGAAAGCCTCAGCGACACCGATTTATCCGTATTTAGTTCGGATCAGGTAGCCGCTGAGACACTTGAATTTTATAATAGACTACTTAGCAGTACTTAGATGCCACTGAATACCCAGATATCACTATTTAACTGAAAACAGCTTTGAATTATCCACATTCCCGTCGGTGTACCAGTCCATATTGGTTTTCCCTAAGCTAAGCGCCCACTTGCCAAAGCTTCTGTACGCAGAAGTTATTGTCGCTTTCTCTATTGGATATTTGAAATTGCTCAGCGGCAGTTCAATTGCCCATGGCAGATTTTGATCTTTGCTGATATAACTTACATAACCACTGCCGACTTTTCCTTCACCCACTGTACCATCATCTCCTGTCCGGAATAATTTGGTATCAGCGAAATCAGTAGGCTTCTTATTTTTCAAATGAGTTTCATAACCCCGTCCAAAACCCGCAGTTGCATTCCAGATGAAAGGATTGTAATTCCCCACGCCAAATGCCTCTACTGTAATACCGGGTTTTACGTCAAAACTTACATTATACTTAATAGGATCAGAGGTGTTTTCACCCGGCACAGTGTTCCATTGCGCCTGTTGCTGGCGGCTATCTCTGAACAAGATCAATACAAGGTCCTTGGAAATGGGTTGTTCTTCGATCTCCGCACCCTTAACATTGCTGACACTTGAACGCGTGATGTTAAACTGAATACCGGCGCCATTTTTATAACTGCCTCCCGTTGCATGCAGTGTATAATTTGCATCAACGTGTACTACCTGATTGGCCGCATTGCTGATGATCTGATAGCGATAAGAGATAACGACATCATTCATGTCATAATCGCCCTTCAGCGGAAAGTTATCTTCAAACGCAACAGTTGAGCCTCCATTGGCATAATTGTAAGATTGGTTGATGAAAGCTCTTGCGGGATCCTCAGGAAATGCATCCTTACTGTTCGGGATTCCGTCATGGTCTGTATCCGGATCTATAGGCTTACCATTTCCTTCATTACAATCCGTTGCCTGAATGAACATTCCCTCTCCCGTAGTAGATTTGGCAGTGGCATCAAAATGTTTTGCCTGAATTTTTCCGGAAGGGTCGGCATATTGAACAGATCCGGTAATTTTTGGAGCATTACCGTTATTTATATTGTCATAAGAGGTGCTGACTACTCTGAACAAGGAAGTACTTCCCTCTCCTTTAAGCGTGCCATCCAGTGAAAGGATCACATTCGTTTTAAAAAGTGCGCCATTTCTCAAAATAGTAGAACCTTTCAGATTGGATTGATTATCGACCTGTATGTAACTGTTATTGATGATGTTGGCGTTGTTGTCGAACAGGTTTAAGGTAATAAACTTACAATTGTTGATCAATGTCCCGTTATTTTGCACATAATTCTGAACAGTTACAGATCCTGAATTCGTAAAAGTTCCGCTGGCTGTCATTTTTGAATTAGATGCATTGATTGTTCCGGTGTTGTTAACCGTAGGGCCATTATTAAACATGACTTCGCCGCTGGAAACTGTCCAGTTTCCGGAATTGGTAAAAGTACCGGAAAGGGTACTTTGTTTGGTTTTTAATATACCTGTATTGACAAAATTCGGAGTATTGTTTGAATTAAAATTACCATCGGCATTTAAAGTTCCCGAGTTCGTAAATTTCGCACCCGAATTGAAGTTACCGGTGACTGTCAGTGTACCATAATTGGTTCCGTCACCATTAGATTCAGTAACGAAATCACCTTCCACACGCATGGTTCCCTGATTAAGGAAATTGTTTAACACCTTAACATTACCCGTAGTAACCGTACCGAAGTTTTTAAAGGTTGAAGGACCTTCCCAGTTTAGGTTGTTAAAACGAACAGATGCACCCGATGAAACAATCACTGTTACATTACTGGCCATTTTCAGGCCCTCTACAACGACTCCTGTACCACAGATGCGCATGGTACCACCGTTTGTATTTTGTACCTTAACCGTAATGTTGTTGCCGGTTACGCAATACGTATTGCCGCTTGCCATGTCAAAGCTGTTCTGACTGGACTGGGTGATCACTACCGAACAATCTCCGGTGGCGCAGGACGGACTATTTTCCTGAGGCATGACCATTACTGTTTTTCCTTTAACACCTGAAACCGCAGTTGTTATAATGTCTTTATCGCCTATTGATACATCCACAGTATTGCTGTTTGCCGGAATTTTTCTTGACAGTTCAGCACCATTGGGAGCGTATTTTTCAATCCAGACCTCAGTTAGGGTAGTGGGCAGCGAGATTTTTGTGCTATAAGCATTGATGATGGTTGCAGAACCTCTTGAAAGTAATTCCCCTCCTGTTGTAGGGTCCGCCGTATAAATGGAGATCACATGAGCTTTGTTTCCATACTGCGTATCGCTCACACCAATATTAAAGGTCACATCTCTTGATGTAGCCCAGCTGAATTCAGGTGATGCATTTAAAGCGTCAATGTCTACTTGTGGTACCTCGTCGGGAAGTGTATCCTTTTTGCAGGATACGATCGTCATACTTAGGGAAAGGAGAATGAGGAGTAATTTTATTTTCATAAATTCTAATTGTCACACAATGATACGCCAAAATCGTACCCTTAACCGTCTATTTGGCAGAAATGAAAAAAATATCGCTGGCGGATATACTAAGGTGCTTTTGTTGGATTTTGCTTTTTTGATTGTTCAAAAAAATGCGGATTTGTTTCCCGCTTTAGATCATATTGGGTAATTCTTTCTACAGATTTAAACTCACGGTATACCTGTTTTCCTTCGTCTCCGGATCATACTGGTACACAAAACTATCAGAAGCGAGCGTGATGATGTAAAATCCAAAATGCTCAGGGATCTGATCCAGGCTCAGCCCCTCTACAAATGGATTTAAGAACTTGAATTTATACCTGTCAAGGGTTTGTATGTGGTGGTTGTTTTCTTCGGAAAAAGAGATCTTTATGGTCTTGTCGATCTCTTCAAATGGAATTTGCTGAGTGGCAGAACTAAATTCGATCTTCAGTCCTTTTTCAAATTTTTCAATACACACAGTCGGGTGGTCTATTATCAATTTGATGCTGGAATTCTCATCAGTAGAATGTTTGATGGAGTTGGTGACCAATTCCACCATGATCATTTTAACCCTGCGCTGCTGCGCCAGGTCCAGTTCCTTGTGTTCCATGATTGCGGCAAGTGCCGCCTTGGTAAAACCGAATACCTCATCCACATGGTTCGGGATGTTCAGGTGTAATATTATAGGGAGCGTTTTATTCATTTAGAATTCTTTAACCGCGTTTTCCAGATCATTGTGTAATATAAAGATTTTGTCCAGTCTGGTCATCTGAAATAAATTCACAATGTCATCATTCATGTCCGTCAAAATCAATTTGCCATTATAAGGCAATAATGCTTTTAGAATTGCGACCAGTGCGCCAAGAAAAGAACTGTCCAGATACTCCACCTGCTTAAATGAAATAATGAGTTTTCTGCTTCCGGCACTGATTTCTTTTAAGATCAGTTCTTTAAACTCATTAGAATTGGAAAGATTGGCTTCTTTCTCTTCTATGGCAATAACATTTATATCACCTGATTGTTGTTTGTTTATCTTCATTTTTATATTTTTTTGATGGTAATGATGCTGCAATCATCTACCTGCGTGGTATTTTTGTTAAATAAAATGTCATTAATATCGTCTGCAGATTTCCCGCTTTCTTTTAGCTGATGCAATTTTGATTTAAATATATTAATATCTGAACGTTTTACACCTGCAGTCTCAAAGTCGATCATCCCGTCCGAGATCAGGTATAACTCATCATCGCTGCCCAGTTCTATTTCGGTTTCATTAAAATTGCTTTCCGCGAGAAAACCGAGCAAAATTCCTTCGGACTGATAGCTTTGCAAATCAGCTTTTCCTTTTTCATATTTTAGCAAAGGAAGATCGCCAGCCCCGGCATAGCTTATCTTTTGGGTATCATCATCGATCAGTACAATGCTGAGGGTTGAAAATATATCACCCAGCAATTCGTCAAAATGAATGACTCTGTTCAATTTAGCCATAATTTCAGACAGTGAAAAGTTTCCGTCATAAACACAAAGTCTGATGGCAGACCTGATATAGCTCAAAAAGCTGAATGAAAAAAACCAGGCGCCCCATTTTTTTCCCATCACATCACCCAGTACAATAAAAGTAAAACGTTCATTGACCTGGATGAAATCAATAAAATCACCGCCCGGATGATCCTGATAGCTGGTGCTGAAAAAGCTGACGGAAAAATTCTTCAGGACCGGCGCCGAGGAAGGCGTATTCCTCAGATTCAGCTTTTCGGCTATTCCCTTGATCTCACTTAGTGATTTTTCATAGTGCTGTCTCACGGAACGCATCAGGTTGTCGATCTTCGACAGGATCTGCTTGGCCGGTGTTCCCTTGCTGATGTAGTCTATTGCCTTTAGATCAAGTCCCTGCTGCACAAAACTATTGTCATTTACCGATGTAAGGAAGAGGAAAGGGACTTGCTTGAGCAGGTCGTGCTGCAGCAATATCCTTCTGAAGTCAAAACCATCTTTGACAGGCATCTGGTAATCGGATATGATCAGGTCAGGAATTTCATGTTTGAGGATCGACTCTGCAATATCTACAGAAAGTGCTGTTTTACAGGTATATCCGTTTGAGGTCAATAATTTCTTGAAAAGTTCCAATTGTACGATGTCGTCATCAACCATCAGGATTGTTTTGCTCATTTTTTTTGATTTAACAGAGATCGTATAACAATAAATATACCCATCGCAATAATGATCAGGGAAATGAGGTCCATAAGGGTTACGCCGTCATCAGGCGTAAAGTGAAAAATGGTAAACATTTCGAAATAGGGAGGGGCAGGCATAATGATCATCGCAAAACCCAGTGTGATGAACAGAAAACCAATAAACACCCGCACGATTTTGCCCAGGCCGTCACCGATTTTGTTTCTGCTTACCTGTCTGGAGTCCAGATAATTACTGTTCAAAATCTGCTCCAGTTGGTCGAGCTGGTCCATTTTCTCCATGCCTGAAAGGCTCAGCTCTTTAATTTCCTGAATGAGTTCACCACCGCCCAGTTTCTGATCCAAAGCCTTATTTACCCTTGTTTTAATCCCTTTGATGTTCTCAGAGTCAATGTCACTTTTTTCCAGGAGCAGCATAAATTCATCCAGTTTTTGAATTAATTGCTCATCTTTAGCATTAAGCTGTTCAAAACGCTGCAGATCGGCTGTAAGTTTGTTTTTATCAGGCAAAATGGTCTATTTGAGTGTTAAGTACTAAATAAAATAATGGGTTTGATATCAATTGTAACAGTAAATTTCAATCAGCACCAGGCAACTCTGGAATTGCTTAAATCTATTGAACAGCACTATCCTAAAGCTAATATAGAGATAATTTTAGTGGATAACGGGAGTGATATTGATAATGGAGCATTATTCAAAACCACTTTTCCAAATATCCTCTACATCCGTTCCGCTCAGAATCTCGGTTTTGCCGGAGGCAACAACCTGGGGGTAAAACAATCCAGCGGAGAATATTTATTTTTTGTGAATAATGACACCGAATTTTCTGCCGGGCTGCTCGAAGCATTGTCCGGTACCTTAGCTAATAATCCGCTAATCGGGGTAGTTTCTCCCCAGATCAATTACTTTGACGATCAGACAATTGTGCAATATGCCGGCTTTACGAGAATGAATTATTACACCTGCAGGAACCATTGCGTCGGACAGTTTGAAACCGACCAGGGCCAGTACCGCAACCGCATCTGTCAAACAGGCTATGCGCACGGAGCAGCAATGATGGTCAGACGCGACGCCATGGACAAAACAGGCCTCATGGCCGAAAACTTTTTCCTTTACTATGAGGAAATGGACTGGTGTGACCGGATAAAAAGAGCAGGATACGAGATCTGGATCAATACCAGCGCAACCATCTATCATAAAGAATCACTTTCTGTTGGCAAAAACAGCGCGTTAAAAGAATATTTTATGAACCGAAACCGTATACTTTTCATTCGCCGCAATGCGAAAACCCATCAGCAGCTGTTCTTTTTCCTGTATTTCATCACATTTGTCACGCCAAGGAACATCCTTAAATACCTAACTTCGGGAACGCCCGGATTCGTCAAAGTGCTATTGCGGGCTATAAACTGGAACCTGAGTCACAACACAAACAGCACAGATCTCGGCTATCAATTGAAATAATATGACAACAGCTTTTTGGATCTCGGTATTCCTGGTTTTCTATACCTTCTTTGGCTACGGTATATTGCTGTTCCTGCTTGTTCGCGCCAAAAGGCTTTTTAAGCCCGTTAAGAGAAAATTGTTAGATTTCAATGATCTGCCTTCCTGCACACTAATTGTCGCCGCATACAACGAGAAAGACCTGATAAAGGAAAAAATAACCAACACCTTATCGCTAAAATATCCTGAAGGAAAACTGCAGCTTGTTTTTGTGACCGACGGCTCATCTGACGGCAGTCCGGAAATGGTAGCCGGATATCCGCAGATCAAATTACTCCATATGGAGGAGCGCAAAGGAAAAATATCGGCCGTACACCGTGCTATTGAGCAGGTCACATCAGACATCATCATCTTTACAGATGCCAACACCTTTCTCAATGAAGATGCCCTGGCACTGATTGGCCGTCATTACGGCGATCCGAAAGTAGGGGCCGTAGCCGGAGAGAAACGGGTCATTATCGACGCCGCTGCAGACGCGACAGCGGGAGAAGGCTTTTACTGGAAATATGAATCTAAACTCAAGGAATGGGACTCAGAACTGCATTCCGTAGTTGGCGCCGCCGGAGAGCTTTTCAGCATCCGCAAGGCGCTTTATGAACCCGTGCCATCAAATAGCATTTTAGACGACTTCATGATCTCCATGCGCATCGCTGAAAAAGGATATGTCATCGTTTATGAACCGGAGGCTTACGCACAGGAAGATACATCTGCTAATATCGCTGAAGAACTCAAGCGAAAAGTAAGGATTGCAGCAGGAGGGATCCAGTCCGTCATCTGGCTCAGGTCACTGCTCAATCCGTTCCGCTTCCCCGTTTTGTCCTTTCAGTACATCAGCCACCGGGTCCTGAGGTGGACCATAACCCCCTCGTTAATGGTCCTCGCTTTTGTCCTGAATGTACTTATCGTCGCAGACAACGGACCCAGTTCTTACCTTGTCATACTGGCTGCGCAGGTTTTATTTTATCTTTCCGCTTATCTTGGCAAGGTCCTGGAAGACAGGAAGCTCCGTGTTAAAATACTGTTCATTCCCTATTATTTCTGTATCATGAACTATGCGGTGATGGCCGGATTGTTGAGGTTTTTCTCTGTCGGACAATCCGTAATGTGGGACAAGGCTATCAGAAAACAGCAGTAAGTTAGAATTCTACAGTTATGGTATAACTCGGAGTCACTTTGGCTTTCAGTGGCATCGTTGTGACTTTCCTCAATTTAACCCTGATGTCATATTTAAAAGACGAAGCCCTTAAGATATCTTCCAGCTCAGAAGTATAGACGCTGCCCGGGAGCATGACGCTTCCGCTCTTGGCAGATGGATTGTTAGTGACCTTCGCCAGAGTGGCCTTCTTGCCGCCGCCATTAATTTCAACCTGTATAGCTTCCAGGTTCCCCAAATTACTATCTTCCAGGATAGGGGTGTCCACAAGCTCAAGTTTAAAGGCTGTGATTTTCAGGTTCGTAATATTGGCGCGGTCGGAATTTCCGGTAACCTTCTGTATTTCCTCATCGATGTTTACCGAAGCGTCAAAATTTCCGGCCACCTGCCCGCTGTTCGTATTGGATATGACGGGGATGGTAAACTCTGAACCGGCAGGGGTGATGATGATGTCCCGTGTTATCGTTTCAGTTTCTTTGCAGGATGCAAACGCTGTCAGTAAGATGATCGATGCCTTTAACAGCCTGCCTGGTTTTATAGTCATGGGTTGATTTTCATTTGTTTAAATAACGTACAAATATTGAAAATAATATCTACATTACCTACGGTTTTCCGGTATTCGGAAATCATAGGAGGTTGAGCCTGATTTTGAGTAAACCTCCCGGATATTTGGCGGTTTTTGCCAACCATATAATGTTTGGTGTATTTGTATATCTATTTGTAAATCAGAAGTATTACTTCATTTTATTTAAATATTTAATTCTTATAATGACTGATTTAAGCTGCAATACTCATCTCAAATAACAAAATATTATTCTGAATGACGGTTAATATATCTATGATACAGTTAGTTAAATGCATATATATCAACTAATACTGCTGTCTGTTGTATGCCGCTGAAAAATCACTCCTCATCCCTTTAAAGCGCTCCACCACAGTCGCAATAAATGCTTCGTCCAGGATCTGGAATATCTCGTTTACCCCACCCCCCCTGAGGTCCAGCTCCGATAGTTTATAACTTTGTTCGAGCGTTCCCTGCTCAAACTTGACAATGTATTTTTGGTTCATATTGAACAAGGTGATTTTGCAATCGGGATGGGGAAGTTCTGCTATTACTCTCATTTTTTCTGATATCGTTTTTATAATTTTACACCCATTTCCCTGACCAGGAAATCTGCTTTATCTATTTTAGATGCCACCCATAAAATATAGCGGATGTCAACCCCGATCGACCGGCTGTAACTTTCATTCCAGGCATAGTCATTAATGGTGGCACTGTAGGACCGGTCAAAATTTACCCCTATCAGCTCACCCAGGGCGTTCATGACCGGAGAGCCGGAGTTGCCTCCGGTGGTATCCATATTGTACAGAAAAGCCACTGGTACATCATTCAGATTCTTCTTTGCATAAGGGCCAAAATCTTTAGCCTCCCACAGGGCTCTGATCTGCTCGGGGTAGGCAAAATCAGGATTTCCGCTGGAGCCCTTTTCTATTATTCCCCGAATGCTGGTATAGGCACGCATATAGGTGGCATCGGCCGGTTTGTAGCCGCGCACGTGCCCATAAGTCAGCCTTAGCGTACTGTTGGCATCAGGAATGAAGTTCTTTTGAAGGAACCGCTCTTTTACATTGACATAATCGCCCATGAGCTTGTTCAGCAAGCCCTCCCTCCGGTCTTTTTCCGGGCTGAGTTCTGCGATCTGTTTTGCGATGTCTTTCTCAAAGATCATCACACCATCGTTATAATTGGCCACCGATTTGGGCGAAAGCAGTATGGTATTGAAGACATACGCCTGATTGTTGAGTTTGCTGATCCCCAGCGTCGTCTCTACATATTGATCAATCACCGTTCTAACATCAGAGCCCCTGCCGCTGATCTTGCTGGCTGCATCCACCTTTTGGGTCAGGTTGAACGCAGCAGCATCTTCCAGCATCCGTTTAAAGATTGTTTTATCGGCTTCAAGGTCATAAGATTCATAATTTTTTTCCAGCACCTGTTTCAGTTTTGGCAGGTTCAGCTCAAAGAAAGCCTGTTTTTGTGCCGCCGGCTGTGCGTCTAAGTCCGCTTTAAAGGCATTGATGTTCTTAGATACCGTAATCAGGGTAGTGGAAGTATAGATTTGCGTAAACCAGAGGTCACGCTGCGCATCTCCGTTGATGATCTTGTACAGGTTGTCAATGTCCGTCATCAGGCTACCGTATTTTGCTTTGAGGCTCACATTGCCGTTAATGAACTGAGCCAGACCAGCATCCTCCTTTTTCTTTTGCGAGATGAGGTCTATTCCCTTAAGGCCCTGTATTTTGCCCCTGTAATTTTTGAGTGTATTCGCGTTTCTTTTGATGCGGGTAGCCAGTTTTAGCTCCAGGGTCTTGTCGTTTTTGCCTATTTTTTCCATAACGCCGTTCTGAAAACCATAAAGATCGGCCACATAAGGAAGTACAAATTTTTGCTGGTATTCGATGAACTGAGCAGGACGGTGACGGTACGTGCGGCCCGGATAACCGAGAATGAACACGAAATCTTCTTCATTCGTTCCGTTCGGATTCACCCGGAGGAACTTTTTAGGTTTGTAAGGGACATTGTCCTTCGCAAATTTTGCCGGAGAACCATCCGGAGCCACATAAGCACGCATAAAAGAGAAATCACCGGTATGGCGCGGCCATACCCAGTTGTCAGTTTCGCCGCCAAACTCGCCGATCTGCCTGTTGGGCACGTATACCAATCGTACATCCTGTATGGTTTTGTAGCGGAACAGCACATAGGTTTTCCCAATGAACATCTCTGAAACTTCGGCTTTTATGGTGGGGTCTTTCTTTTCTGCTTCAGCAGCAATGTTTTTCATAGCGTCATTGATGACTCTCAACCTCGAAGCCGGGTCGCTGATTTGCGCCACAGCGCCCAGTACCTGATCAGATACATCATCGTAACTGTCAGTAATGCGGCAGGTCAGTCCTTTTGCTTCGATTTCCTGTTCCCGCCCCCTGGCGACAAAACCCTTGTTCAGGTAGTCATTTTCGGGCGTACTGGCCAGTTGTACCGCACTGAAGGCGCAATGGTGATTGGTGATGATCAGCCCCTCATTGGAGATAAATGAACCTGTGCAGCCGCCTACATTGACCAGTGCGTCGATCAAACTATTTGCCTTCGGATTGTAAATTTCATTGACACTGATCTTTAAACCTGCTTTCTTCAGATCGAGTTTGTGGATCTCGCTGAGCGGAAACATTCCTTCTTCCCAGGGTTTATATGCAGATTGAAGGATCAGGAGTAAGGACAATGAAATGGTGAGTGCCAGGGCTACAAAAGTTTTTTTATGCATTTCTGATTATATTTGTATGTGCTTATAAATCATCACTGCTCCGGCAGTGTAATTCTGCGCACAAATTTAGTGATTTTAACGCGATCAGTCTAACTTCAATTACAGTCCTGAAATTTGTACCAGGCAGCCAAAGGATGGTCTTTCGGTTGTACCTTTGTGGTGCTACGGTAGTAATTTTATTTTGCTTTTACTTTGAGATAATTTTGCCTTTTTTTTGGTTTTTTATTGCTTGAGCAAAAGAATAGCAAAAGGATAGCAAAACAATAGCAAAAGGAAAGCAAAAGAAAATATAAGCAAAACTACTGCAAATTAGAAGTTCAGTACAGGCAGAAATGGCGGAAACATGAGGAGATTAGCTTGACGAAGAGTTGGGGGATACTTCGTATTTTTGCTGTACAAATGTAAAATTAAAAATGGCAGAAGACCTGGTTATTTTAAAAGATACTTCAAAAGAGCAGCAGTACATTTCCCTCATTCCGCAAATTGCGGCACTGATAAACGGAGAGCCTGACCAGACCGCTAACCTGGCCAATATAGCCGCTGCGTTAAAAGAGCAGTTCAATTGGTTTTGGGTGGGGTTTTACCTGGTCAAATCGGATGAGCTTGTACTAGGTCCTTTTCAGGGGCCAGTTGCCTGTACCCGGATACAGAAGGGCCGGGGGGTATGCGGCACTTCATGGCAAAGGGCAGAAACGGTGATCGTACCTGATGTTGATGAGTTCCCGGGTCATATCGCATGCGCTTCTGCTTCACGTTCAGAGATCGTCCTGCCGGTTTTCAACGGCAGTGAAGTGATTGGTGTTTTGGATGTGGATAGTGAACATCTGGCTCATTTTGATGAGGTTGATGCAGTCTACCTCAGAAAAATATTGAATCTGATCAGTGCTTAAACAATCAATTTACAGCCAATGCCTAAACTTCCCTTTTCTTTTTATCAGGATACTGACGTAAACAGCCTGGCCCTGCAGTTACTGGGCAAACAATTGTTCACCCTTATAGACGGCAGGCTTACGGGGGGTACTATTGTGGAGACTGAGGCTTATAACGGAATTGAAGACAAGGCCTCACATGCCTATGGCGGGCGGCTGACCAACAGGACGAGTATCATGTACCAGTCCGGAGGTGTGTCTTATGTCTATCTGTGTTATGGGATCCATCATTTGTTCAATGTGGTGACTGCGCCTGAAGGAATTCCGCATGCGGTACTGATCAGGGGAGTTGAGCCGGCAGCGGGTTTGGATATCATGCTGGAACGCAGGAATATGACTGCCCTTAAACCGAACCTGACAGCAGGTCCCGGTGCACTGGCAAAAGCGCTGGGCATAGATAAAGGCTTGAATGCCAAAGATCTGCTGGGTGAAGAGATCTGGATAGAAGACAACAGGATAACTATCGCCGGGCAGTTGGTAGCAGCATCGCCCAGGGTGGGGGTTGATTACGCAGGTGACCACGCCTTGCTGCCCTGGCGTTATTATATCAAGGGCAACAAGTTTGTGAGTAAGCCTAATAGCTAAACAACAGGTTTTAGAACGCGCCCCAAACAAGAGGTATCTGGTATTTTGTTTTCAACACCGTTATAGGTTAACCCTCAAAATTAGCTAAGTTTGGACGGATGAATTTTGAGAACAACTTATTATTTGCGCAGGGTCTCGACCAGGCAGACCCATTGAAAGAACTGAGGAATGATTTCCTGTTTCCCCGGCAAAATGGAAAACCCTTTATTTATTTGTGCGGCAATTCTTTAGGGCTTCAACCTAAAGCTGCACGTGAAGTAATGAATGTGCAGATGAACAACTGGCAGAACCTTGCTGTAGAGGGTTGGTTTGAGGGCGACAGCCCCTGGATGTTCTATCATAAAGAGCTGAAAAAACTAATCGCCCCGATCGTAGGCGCCAGTGCGCAGGAGGTATGTCCGATGAATACGCTGACGGTAAACCTGCACCTGCTGATGGTCAGCTTCTACAGGCCGGTAAAGGGAAGGTTCAGGATCATTATGGAAGCGGGTGCTTTCCCATCAGATCAGTATGCTATTGAAAGCCAGGTACGTTTTCATGGCTATGATCCAAAGGAAGCCATTATAGAAGTAGCCCCGCGTGCCGGCGAATATATCCTGAGAACGGAAGATATCCTTTCGGCGATCAGGGAGAACGGCGCAGAAATTGCTTTGGTGCTTTTTGGCGGGGTCAATTATTTTACCGGTCAGTGGTATGATATGGAGGCCATCACTAAAACCGGTCATGAAGCAGGCGCGCTGGTTGGCTTTGACCTGGCACACGCTGCGGGAAATGTGCCTTTGCGGCTTCATGACTGGGAGGTGGACTTTGCCTGCTGGTGTTCTTACAAATACCAGAATTCAGGACCGGGCGGGATCAGCGGGATCTTTGTTCACGAAAAGCATTTTGGTGATGCCGCTTTGAACAGGTTTGCCGGATGGTGGGGCTACCGGGAACAGCAGCGCTTTAAGATGGAAAAGGGATTCGTTCCTGAGGCAGGAGCCGATGGCTGGCAGGTAAGCTGTACGCAGGTAATGCCCATGGCGTTGTATCACGCCTCGCTGCAGCTGTTTGAAAAAGCAGGGTTTATGGAGCCATTGCGTACTAAGAGTAAAACTTTAACAGCCTACCTTTTTTATATTGTAAATGAGGTGAATAAAGATTTGGGAATGGAGCAATATAAACTGATCACACCCCTGACTGAAGCCGACCGTGGGGCGCAGGTTTCCATTATCGCAAAGCAAAACGGCAAGCGTATTTTTGAGCAATTGGCAGCTGCCAATGTGCTGGGTGACTGGCGCGAACCTAATGTGATCAGGCTGAGCCCGGTGCCGATGTACAATTCTTTTGAAGATGTGTTTCATACCGGAGCGCTGCTGCTGGACATCAGTAAAACTTTGCAGATTTGAGCGGTGTATTTGATACTTTGACCGAAGTATTAACTGAATATTAGTATTTTTATTCAAAAGGAATTAGCTATATGATCAATTACAATCCCAAGGACTGGGTCAATTTTATATTTCATTTTCACAAGGCGGATACCTTCAGAAAGTTATGGCCGCTGATGGTCAGTGTAGGGGTATTTTCTGCACTGATCGCTTTCTTTGAGCTCAATTATTTGAAGCTGGCTGAGACCACTTATGTTAAAAATATAGGGATGATGCACAACCTGCTGGGTTTTGTGATCTCTATGCTATTGGTGTTCAGAACCAATACCTCGTACGACAGGTGGTGGGAAGGCAGGAAGATGCTGGGCTCGCTCACCAATGTGAGCCGTAATTTTGCCATTAAGATCAAATCTCTGAAACCCGGTGCGGCACATCTGGAGTTTTTCAACTACGCCATTCCAAAATATGCCTTCGCTTTGAAGGAGCATTTGCGCGAAAGGCAGTATTTTGGAAAGAACAGTTTGCTGATAGAAGTGGACGGCGGCAAGCACATCCCAAACCAGGTGGCGGCAAGCATATCGGCCCGTATATTTGAGATGCAGGCCAATGGGGAGATCAGCCAGGAACAGCTGATCATACTTAATGCGGATGTTCAGCAGTTCACCGATATTTGCGGTGGCTGTGAGCGGATTAAGAAAACGCCGATCCCTTATTCTTACAGTGCATTCATCAAGAAGTTCATCTTTATTTATGTGATCACTTTGCCCATTGGCTGGGTGTTTAGCCTGGGTTATTTTGTGATCCCAATTGTGCCTTTTATCCTGTATGTGCTGGCCAGTCTGGAGCTCATCGCTGAAGAGATTGAGAACCCGTTCGGAGAAGATGCCAACGACCTGCCTGTGGATGAGATCTGTGAGAATATAGAAAAACACGTGGGGGAGCTGCTGGACTGATATGGTGAAAATAGCCTGGCATCCCCTGTATGCTCATCCGCTGCCTGAGGGTCATCGTTTTCCGATGGTCAAGTACGAACTGATCCCGGAACAGCTCTTGCATGAGGGCCTGATCAAGCCAGATCATTTGTTTGCGCCTGAGCCTTTGAGCGAGGAGCTGGTCTTGCTGACCCATGATCGGACGTACTGGGAACAGCTGCGGGACTTAACTTTGCCTGCTAAGGAACAAAGGAGAATCGGTTTTCCGCTGACTGCGCAATTGGTTGAGCGTGAATTGAGGATCGCTCAGGGATCTGTTGAAGGCGCGCTGTATGCACAGCGGCATGGGATTGCCTTTAATGTGGCTGGCGGCACGCATCATGCGGGGAGTAACTGGGGGGAAGGTTTTTGTCTGCTGAACGATCAGGCCATCGCTGCTAATTACTTATTGAGCAAAGGTTTGGCTAGCCGTATCTTAATTATTGATTTAGATGTGCACCAGGGCAACGGAACGGCTGAGGTCTTTTACGGTCAGCCGCGGGTGTTTACTTTTTCTATGCACGGGGAGAAGAATTTTCCATTCAGAAAGGAGCGCTCTGACCTGGATATTGCATTGGAAGATGGCTGTGAGGACGATGAGTTTTTAACCAGGCTGGCTATTGCGCTGAAAGGCCTGGTGAGGGAGAAACCCGATTTTGTGTTCTACCTTTCGGGTGTGGATGTTTTGGAAAGTGACAGCCTGGGCAAACTGGCGCTCAGTAAATTTGGCTGCAGGGAGCGCGACCGGCTGGTGTTCCGGTTTTGTAAGGACAATGGTTTACCGGTACAGGTCAGCATGGGCGGCGGGTATTCGCCGGATATAAAGGATATTGTGGATGCGCATTGCAACACATTTAAGACAGGATTAGATATTTTTGAATAGATCATGAAGATCGTTATTGCAGAAAAGCCTTCGGTGGGGCGTGAGTTGGCTAAAGTCTTCGGCGCTACGACAAAAAGGGATGGTTATATAGAGGGTAAGGGGTATTCTTTTACCTGGGCGTTTGGCCATTTGCTGCAGCTGGCTCCGCCCCAGGAGTATGGGTATATCGGCTGGAGAAGACAGCATTTGCCGATGCTGCCGGCCAAGTTCAAGCTGGGAATCCGAAAGATCAAGACTAAAGACGGTATGGTGGAGGATCCAGGGGTAAGGAAACAGCTGGACATCATTAAGAAGCTGTTTGATGAGGCTACTGAAATCATTGTAGCGACGGATGCGGGGCGGGAGGGTGAACTCATCTTCCGGTATATCTATTATTTTTTGAAATGTAAAAAGCCCTTTAAGCGGTTGTGGATCTCCTCGCAGACTGATGAGGCGATCAAAGAGGGCTTCAGGAACCTGAAACCGGGAACGGATTATGATACCCTTTTTAATTCGGCGCATTGCAGGTCTGAATCAGACTGGCTGGTGGGCATGAACGCGACGCAGGCATTGAGCATTTCTGCCGGGTCACGCTCGGTATTGTCGCTGGGCAGGGTGCAGACCCCTACGCTGGCCATGATCTGCTCGAGGTTCCTGGAGATCAGAAATTTTATTCCGCAGACCTATTACCAGCTGGCCATACAGCTGGATAAGGACGGGCAGCTGTTCAGGGCCATGTCTGTCAATAATTTCGATAAGAAAGAAGATGCGGAGGCTTTATTTGCTAAGATCGAGGATGCGGCTTCAGGTTTCCCGGCAGGAGGAAAGATACTTACTGTCGAAGCCAAACCGAGAAAGGAACCGCCGCCCTTGCTCCATGACCTGAGCAGTCTGCAGCAGGAAGCCAATAAGCGGAAAGGCTTTACGGCCGATCAGACGCTGAACATTTTGCAGGGCTTGTACGAAAGTAAGCTGGTGACCTATCCGCGTACGGGAAGCAGGTATATCGGTGATGATGTTTTTGCGGGTGTGCCTTCATTGATTGGCAAGCTGACGGAGCATAAGGATTTTGGCCGCCAGGCGGAGTTCTTACTGACGGCGGCCTTGAACAAAAGAAGTGTGAATGCGAAAAAGGTAACGGATCACCATGCCATACTGACTACCGGGGAGTCGCCCTACCAGCTGAGCGGCGATAAGCTCGCTGTTTATGATATGGTGGCGGGCAGGATGCTCGAGGCATTTCACCAGGAATGTGTGAAGGAAGTGACCAGGATCACTGCGGAATCGGGTTCTGTTTTTGTGGCCAATGGTACGGTGATCCGCTCTGCGGGATGGCGCTCGGTTTTTAATGAGGCCGATGAGGAGAAAAAGGATGAGGAGAACCCTTCTTTGCCTAAGGTAAAGAAGGATGAGGCTTTGCCGGTGGTCAATAAGGCCCTGCTGGAAAAACAGACCAAGCCCAAAGCGATGTACAATGAGGCTTCTTTGCTGAAGGCGCTGGAAACATCGGGCAAAGACATAGAGGATGAGGAACTGCGGTATGCCATGAAAGACAGTGGTCTGGGTACTCCGGCTACCAGGGCGGCAATCATTGAGACTTTGCTGAACCGGGAGTACATCATCAGGGAAAAGCGGAACCTGGTGCCTACGCCCAAGGGACTGGCGGTATATGATGTGGTAAAG
>Ga0193717_1000046_pt1 | contig 136456 bp, 132 predicted proteins | sample U2c2metaG_FD_145900 | JGI IMG/M metagenome (GOLD analysis project Ga0193717, IMG submission 145900) | Soil microbial communities from a riparian zone of the East river system, Colorado, United States - U2c2 | ecosystem: Environmental > Terrestrial > Soil > Riparian zone | place: USA: East... | reverse complement strand
GCCGATGGTACTGCGACCGGTAGGTCGTGGGAGAGTAGGACGTCGCCGGACATTCACACTGCTAAGGGCCACCCACACCGGGTGGCCCTTAACATTTGTGCCAGTACTTTTGTCTGAGCGCATCACCTCGAACACCGATAGGAGTCATCGTGGCTACGCCACCTCGCAACCCCCGCTCCGGTCCGGGCGATCGCCCCGGCCGTGGTTCATCCGGCGGGGCAGGCCGTTCCGGCCGTGCCGGCGGCGGGCGCTCTGACTCCACTGGTCGAGGTGGCGCCGGCAGCGGCAACTTCCGCCCCGGCTCAGGCCGCGGCGATGCGCCCCGCAGTGGTAGTGGCGGCGGTGGTGGTGGCGACTTCCGCTCGGGCTCTGGGCGTGGTGACGCTCCGCGCTCTGGTGGTCCTCGAGGTGGTGCGACCGGCGGTCCGCGGTCGAGTGCTCCTCGTGGTGGCGCCTCGGGTGGTTCTAGTTCTTATCGGGACGATCGTGGAGCTCCGCGTCGTGACGACCGGTCCGATTCTGGGCGTGGTGATGCGCCTCGTACGGGTGGTCCGCGGTCTGGTGGTCCCAGAGGCGGCGCTTCTGGCGGCTCGAGTTCGTACCGTGACGAGCGTTCGGCTCCGCGCCGTGACGATCGCTCCGGAGCCCGCAGGGACGACCGCTCAGGACCTGGGCGTGACGACCGTTCGGCCCCGCGGAGGGATGATCGCTCGGGTCCCCGCAGGGACGATCGTTCGGGTCCGCGCCGGGATGACCGCGGCGAGCGGGACCCGTTCAAGGGTCAGCTCGGTGGTCGGGACGAGCGCGGTGGGTCGAGGCGTGAGGAGCGTCCGCCGGTCCGGCGTGATGAGCGTGGTGCAGGTCGGTGGGAAGACCGCGGAGCTGCCGGTCGTGACGATCGCGGGGGCTCGCGGGGCGACAGCCGCCCGGCCGAGCGTGGTAGCCGCTCCACCGGGCGCGGTGACGACCGGTCCGCTGGACGACGGGATGAACGCGCCGGCGGACGCCGGGACGAGAGGTCTGCCGGCTGGCGGGACGAGCGGAGCAGCGGTCGACCGGATGATCGTGGCGCTCCACGCCGCGATGACCGGAGCGCGCCGAGTGGCGAGAACCGTGGTGCTCCGCGTGGAGACGCGCCTCGTACGGGTGGTCCGCGGTCTGGTGGTCCCAGAGGCGGTGCTTCTGGCGGCTCGAGCTCGTACCGCGACGAGCGTTCGGCTCCGCGCCGGGATGATCGGGGTGGACCGCGGCGGGATGATCGGCCTGGGCCTCGTCGGGGTACTGGTGGTGGGTTCCCGCGGGACGAGCGTGGTGGGGCTCGGCGGGCTGAGCGTGGTGGGCGGGACAACCGGGAGAACCGGCGTCCCGACGAGGAGAGGGTCGGGCCGCGGCGCGACGATCCCGTCATCCCGGCGGACATCACCGGGGCTGAACTCGACCGGAGCGTGAAGGCTGAACTGCGGTCGTTGCCGCGCAGTCTTGCCGACCTCGTTGCGCAGCACCTGGTGGCGTCCGGGCGGTTCCTGGACGACGACCCCGAGCTCGCCTACCTGCACGCCAAGACGGCGCGAAGGCTCGCGGCGCGGCTGGGCGGAGTACGGGAGGCTGTGGCGATCACGGCGTACCTGGCTGAGCATTATGACGAGGCGCTGACTGAATTCCGTGCGGTGCGGCGGATGACGGGGAACCACGAAGTGCTGCCGATGATGGCGGATTGCGAGCGGGCACTCGGGCGGCCGGAGAAGGCGCTGGCGTTGTCGCGGGAGAAGCAGGTCCTCGGGATGGAGGAGGCTTCGCAGATCGAGATGCTGATCGTTGCGGCCGGTGCACGGCGCGATATGGGGCAGACGGCAGCCGCGATCCAGACGCTCGAGGTGCCGGAGCTGACCAAGCGGACCCGCGCCGACTGGTTGCCGCGACTGCGTTACGCGTACGCCGATGCGCTCGAAGAGGCGGGGCGGACCGAAGATGCGCTGGTGTGGTTCCACCGTGCGGCCGGTGCGGACGCCGAGGGGTCTACCGGGGCGGCCGAGCGGGCGGCGCAGCTGGAAGGGCTCCAGTTCACCGATCTCGACGACGACGAAGAGTACGAGGAGACCGACTCAGAGTTCGAAGACGAGCCCACAGCCGAAGCAAAGGACGAGTCGGCGGACGAAGCCGAGGACCACGACGCTGAGGATGAGTTCACGACCGAGGATGAGGTCGGAGACCTGGCCGAGGTTGCGGATGAGGTTGCTGACGCTGAGGAAGTGCTTGTCGACGAAGCGCCTGACGGCAAGGACGAGTTGAAGGACTGAGAAGTGGGGACGGCCCGGGTGGGTGGTGAAGAGATTCGCCGGCTGCCCGGGCCGTCTGCTGTTTGCGGTCGGGTGGGGCGACGCGCAAGGGGAGTAGGCAGGGGTTGGGCGGTCGGGGAGAATGGGGCGATGGTTGTCGGGCGAGAGTGGCGATGGTGGAGAGTCCCGAAGTGCTGACGACTGGGCCGCAGGACGACGCGGTGGCGCCTGAGTCGCAGGACGGTGTCGTGGCGGCTGAGGTGCAGGTTGGTGGGATTGAGGCTAGGTCGGCGGGTGGTGGGTTGACGGGGGAGTCGCCGACGGGTGTGTTGGTGGCGGCTGCGTTGGTTAAGGGGGCCAAGCGGCTTCGGCGGGCGATCGTCATGGTCGAGAAGTCCGAGGACGACGCCATTCACCAGGTGCGGGTTTCGTGCCGGCGGCTGCGGAGCGACCTCAAGTTGTTTCGCAAGATGTTGGCCGGCGACTGGGCCAAGGACCTCCGGACCGAGCTTTCGGCGCTTGCCAACAGTTGCGGGGAGGCGAGGGACCTCGAGGTCATTGCCGCCCTGGTTCGCGAGAACGCCACCAGCGAGGACGACCCGGAGCACGTGGCCACGATCTTGAGTACGTTGACTGTCGGGCTGGAGCGCGCTGCTGCTCGTTCGGCGGAGGTTGTCACCAGTGAGCGGACTGCCACTCTGGTTGAGGATCTGGAGGCGGTCGCGGCGGCCCCTGAGCTCAAGGAGAAGGCATCCCGCCCTTGTGGCGAGGTTCTACCCCAGCTGCTGGCGTCGGCACGGCATACGTTCGGTGAGGCCGCGGACCAGTTGAAGCCCTGGACGCCTGATGACGACTGGCACGAGGTGCGGTTGCTGGCGAAGCGGGTCCGGTACGCAGCCGATACGGCAGCGTCCGTGATGGGCGACGAAGCGAAGGAGACTGCGGTTCAAGCAGCCAAGTTCCAGGAGTTGCTCGGGCAGCACCAGGACCACTGCGCCGCGGCCGACGCCCTGCAGGCCCTCGCCAAAGAAGCCGCCTCCCAAGGCGATGCCGAGCTCTCGTTCTCGTTGGGCCGGCTGATCGAGCGTCACCGAGCCGCCCGCAAGCCGCTCCGGGAAGAGTTCCTCTCGCTCTACCACCGCCCGTAGCACCTACTCGAGGCTGCGGAACAACAGTCCTACGCGGGGTTTCGGGCCGAAGGACGTCGCCTTCTGGGGGAGGATCTTGCCGCGCGCGGCGGAGCGTAGCACCTGGTCCATGCGGGGGGCGACGAGTTCGACCGCGGCCTGGGTCGGGCCGGCGAGGGCCAGGGCGTCGGCGAGGGCGTGGTGGAAGGTGATCTCCTCGACCGGGACGCCCCACGCGGGCAGCAGTTGCTCGTGGAGCAGGGCGACGGTCGGGGTCACCTGGCCCTCGGTGGACCGCAGGGTCACCCAGGAAGTGCCGTCGGAGATCGCGATCCGGTCCGGTACGCCGTCCACCCGCCCGGGGAGCACCTCCCACCCGGCCGGAGTACGGGTTGAGACCGTGGCGAGCGTCAGGCCGGGGACCAGGCGGTGGATCGGGTCCAGGGTCAGCGGGTGGCGCTCGTTGTCGACCAGCATCGCGAGTCCCACATCCGTGCCCGGCCGCGCCGGATCCTGCCGGAACCGTTCCAGGTACGCCGCGTAGCGGTGGTGGCCGTCGGCGATCAGGGCTTCGTGGCGGGCCAGTTCGGCGGCGATCTGCTGGAGTTCGTCCGGGTCCTCGATCCGCCAGATCTGGTGGTGTGCGCCGTTCTCGGTGTCCGCTACCAGCCAGGGTTCGCCCGAGCGGGCGTTGTCCACGGCGTCACTGGCCGCGCCGCCTCCGCCGTACGCGAGCAGGATCGGTTCGAGATCGGCGTCGGTCGCCTGCATCAGTTCGAACCGGTCGTCGACCCACTGCTGCATCACGTCTTCGTGCGGCAGGACGACCTGCCGGGCCGGGTCGAGCCCGAGTGCGCCGACCAGGCCGCACAGCACGGCGTCGCCGACCCGCTGCTCGTACACGTACAGGGCGGGCCGCGCGTCCTGGATGACGACACCGTCGCGCTGCCAGTCGATCAGCCGTCGCGCCGGCTCGTCGTACCGGCCGGAACCGAGTTCCGGATCGCGTGGAAGGATGAGTCTCACCATGTTGTGGAGATCAGAGTCAGTCAGCCGCCGGACCAGAGCGGGTTCCAGTACGTCGTACGGTGGCGAGGTGACCGCGCCGAGGGCGCTCACCTTGCCCGCCACGAACCGCCAGGCGCGCATCGGCTCCAGCCGCAGCACGCTTCCGGGGGCTTGGGACATGGGCGGCATCGTACGGGGGGAAGCATGACCGCGAAACGCGAATCGCCAGCCCCACTGTCGGCTTGTGACGAACCGCTCGCCCATCGGTACGACGTCGCGCTGCTTGACCTGGACGGGGTCGTCTATGTCGGGCCGGATCCCGTGCCGGAGGCACCGGAGAACCTCCGCAAGGCCGCCAAGGAAGGGCTGCGGATCGGCTACATCACCAACAACGCCAGCCGGCCAGCGGCTGTGGTCGCCGAGCATCTGGCATCGTTCGGGCTGGATGTGATCGCGGACGACGTGGTCACGTCGGCGCAGGCTGCGGCCAAACTGATCGCCAGTGACTTCCCCAAGGGCTCACCCGTGCTGGTGATCGGCGGTGAGGGCCTGTACGCCGCGCTGGACGAATACGGGCTGACTGCGGTCCGCTCGAGTGACGCGGATCCCGTGGCCGTAGTACAGGGGTTCCACCCGGATGTGAACTGGGTGATGCTCGCGGACGGCGCGCACGCGATCAACGAGGGGGCCAAGTGGTACGCGACGAACTTGGACCTGACCATCCCCACGGCCGGGGGTAAGGCGCCGGGCAACGGGACGCTCGTACAGGCCGTTCGGGCCGCCGTCGAGGTAGATCCGATCGTCGCGGGCAAGCCGGAAGCGCCGTTGTTGGAGACGAGTTTCGAGCGGCTGAAGGCGGAGCGGCCGCTGATGATCGGGGATCGGCTGGATTCCGACATCGAGGGCGCGCACAACGTAGGGATCGCCAGCCTGTGGGTGGCGACCGGGGTGAACGACGCGCATGATCTCGCCCGGGCGCCGAAGAACCAGCGGCCGACGTATATCGGCGCAGGTCTGGGTGCGCTGCGGCAGAAGCATCCTGGGGTCGAGGTCGACGGCGGCAAGCACACGTGCGAGGGCTGGACGGCCGAGGTGGTCGACGGCGCGGTGGTGGTCAAGGGTGAAGGCGAGCCGTACGACGGACTGCGCGCGATCCTGTCGGCGACGTGGGCCGCAGTGGATGCACCGGCCAAACCAGCCGCCAAGAGCGCCACGAAGAGCGCTGCCAGGGCCCGGCGTCCCTTGCCGAAACCCGCCCCGGCTCCAGGCACGATCAAGATCGACGCCGCCCTGCACCGGGTAGGCCTCAGCAAGTAGCGCCGGCCTGATCGGGGTGGCGCGCGGGATGGGTGGGGTGGTATCGGGAGCGCAGCGCGATACCGTGGCAGGCAACGGGCGGACTCCGGTCCGCGCCGGGGCGGTGGGGACGGTATCCGAGCAAGGAGGCAGTCATGGTGATGGACGCGGTGCGCGGCTACGTACAGCTGGCGAACGGTCTGACCGAGGTGACGAGGCAGCGCGCGCAGCACGCGGCGAAGGCGCTGCTCCAGCAGACCGGGGCCGATGCGCTGACCACCAAGGTGAGTGACCTGGCCGACGAGATCGTTGCCACCAGCAAGAGCAACCGCCAGCTGCTGCAGGCGATCGTGGCGAACGAGGTCGAGGGCGCGGTCGCGCGGCTGGGCTTCGTCCGGACCGAGGAGGTCGCCGCGCTGAGCCGTCGGGTCGAGGGTCTCGAGCGCGAACTCGCGGAGGCGCAGGCAGCTCAGAAGACGGTGGTCAAGAAGGCAGCGGCCAACAAGTCGGTCGCCAAGAAGTCGGTCGCTAAGAAGTCGGTCGCTAAGAAGTCGGTCGCTAAGAAGTCGGTGGCCAAGAAGGCGACGGTGAGGAAGTCCGCGGCGAAGAAGGCGGCCAAGAAGGCCCCGGCGAAGAAGGCATGACGTGACCGAACACCCCGGCGAGGAGTTCCCCCCGGCGGTCGACCCGGACGTCGAGCCACAGCCCGACGAACGCCGTACCCCGGACTACGACACCGAGCCCGAACCAGACATCACCCCGCACGCCGACCAGGCGGACGCAGTCGACTACACCGAAGCCGAGCCGACTACGCAGGAGCAGGCGGTGGAACGGGAGGACGGGGTGCATCCGTTGGTCGAGGAGACCATGGAGCGGCTGGACGGGTTGCGGGAGCGGCCGGTTTCGGAGCATGCCGAGGTGTATGCGGATCTGCATGAACGGCTTCAGACCGCTTTGGTGGAGGCGGACGCCGAGCACGGCGACCGAGGCTGAGTGGCCAAGGCTGTCAGGCGTTCCCGGCTTGATGCCGAGCTGGTCCGGCGTGGCCTGGCCAGGTCCCGCGAGCACGCGAGCGAACTGGTTGCGACCGGCAAGGTGAAGGTTTCGGGCACGGTGGCCACCAAGCCCGCCACCGGCGTCGGCGCGGATGCCCCGATCCTGGTCGACACCTCGGAGACCGATGACCCCGGCTATGCCAGCCGCGGCGCGCACAAACTGGTCGGTGCGCTCGAGGCGTTCACCGACATCACCGTGAAGGGCCGCAGGTGCCTCGACGCGGGCGCTTCCACGGGCGGATTCACCGACGTCCTGCTCCGGAACGAAGCGGCCAGCGTGATCGCGGTCGACGTCGGCTACGGCCAACTCGTCTGGGCGCTGCAGACCGACGACCGGGTGACCGTGATGGACCGTACCAACGTCCGCACGCTCACCCTGGACGACATCGGCGGCGATCCGGTCGACCTCGTCGTCAGCGACCTGAGCTTCATCTCCCTGACCCTCGTTCTCCCCGCGCTGCTCGGCGTGGTGAAACCCGACGGTGATCTGGTGCTGATGGTGAAACCGCAGTTCGAGGTCGGCAAGGAGCGGCTCGGCAAGGGCGGCGTGGTCCGTGACCCCGAGTTGCGCGCCGACGCGGTCCGTGGGGTGGCGGCGAAAGCGGCCGCGCTGGGCTGGGGCGTCGCCGGGGTAGCGGCCAGTCCATTGCCGGGTCCGTCGGGAAATGTCGAGTACTTCCTGTGGATACGCCGTACAGCGTCGGTGCTCGATGAGACGATGCTCCGGACCGCTGTCGAGAGCGGCCCGCAGTGACCAACGGAAGGCAGGTCCCCGTGCTCGAGCCGGCGTCCGATCCACGGCGCGTGCTGCTGGTGACGCACACCGGTCGTGATCTCGCGGTGGAGGTCGCCCGAGAGGCCCACCGGCTGCTGACCGCGGCCGGCCTGGTGGTGCGGCTGGTCGGCGACGAGGCCGAGGCCCTGGAGCTGGACCCGGTCGAGATCGCGTACGACGCGGACAAGGCGGCCCAGGACGTCGAGCTGATCATGGTGCTCGGCGGCGACGGCTCGATCCTGCGCGGTGCCGAGCTGGCCCGCCCGCACGGGACTCCGGTGCTAGGGGTGAACCTGGGCCACGTCGGCTTCCTGGCCGAGGCGGAGGTCGACGACCTGGCCCGGATCGTCGAGGTGGTGGTCGGCCGCACCTACACGGTCGAGGAGCGGATGACGCTCGCGGTCGACGTCCATGTCGGCGACGAGCTGGTCTTCGACACCTGGGCGCTGAACGAGGCCAGCATCGAGAAGGCCGCCCGCGAGAAGATGCTCGAGGTACTGGTCGAGGTCGACGGCCGCCCGTTGTCCCGGTGGGGCTGCGACGGGGTCGTGGTCGCGACGCCGACCGGCAGTACGGCGTACGCGTTCTCCGCCGGCGGGCCGATCGTCTGGCCCGAGGTCGAGGCGATCCTGATGGTCCCGCTGAGCGCGCACGCGTTGTTCTCCCGGCCGATCGTGGTGGCGCCGACCTCCCAGCTGACCGTCGAGCTGGTCGCGGCCTGGCACGGGCGCGGGGTGCTGTGGTGCGACGGACGCCGGATGGTCGAGGTGCCGCCGGGTGCCCGGATCCAGGTTCGGCGCGGCAAGACGCCGGTCCGGTTGGCGAGGGCGCACGAGGTGTCCTTCACCGACCGGCTGGTGGCCAAGTTCGACCTGCCGGTGCTCGGCTGGCGGGGCGCGGCAGAGCGCAAACGAAGTGCGAAGAGGAGACCTGATGCTCTCTGAGATCCGCATCACCGGGCTGGGCGTGATCGAGGACGCCACGCTGGAGCTCGATCCGGGCTTCACCGCGGTGACGGGTGAGACCGGTGCCGGCAAGACCATGGTCGTGACCGGGGTGAACATGCTGCTCGGCGGCCGTGCGGACAGCGGGCTGGTCCGGCACGGGGTTCGCCGGGCGCGGGTCGAGGGCCGGGCGAGCGGCGTGCCGAAGTCGATCGTGCAGCAGGCCGAGGACCGTGGCGGCGAACTGGACGACGACGAGCTGCTGATCGCGCGCGAACTGTCCTCCGAGGGGCGGTCCCGGGCCTTCCTGGGTGGCGCCTCGGTGCCGGTCTCGGTGCTTGCCGAGGTCTCGGGCGACCTGGTGGCGATCCACGGGCAGGCTGACCAGTGGCGACTCCTGCAGCCGGCGCGACAGCGGGAGACCCTGGACACCTTTGCCGGTAAGGCGGTTCTGGTCCCGCTCGGCGAGTACACGACGGCGTACCGGCGGCATCGGGAGGTCGATTCCGAGCTGGCCGACCTGACCACCCGGCAGCGCGATCGCCTGGCTGAGGCGGATCTGCTGCGCTTCGGGCTGGACGAGATCGCCAAGGCGGAGCCCATGCCGGGCGAGGACGTCGAGCTTGCGGCTGAGGAAGAGCGGCTGGCCTATGCCGACGGACTCCGTACTGCGGCGACGTCGGCGGCCGAGGCTCTCACGTCGGAGGATCTCGACTCGAGTCGGCCGAGCGACGTACTGGGACTCCTCGCGCTGGCGAAGCAGGTGCTCGACGGGGAGCGCGAGCACGACGCCAAACTGGCCGAACTGGCCGACCGGGCCAGCGAACTGGGGTACTTGGCGGCAGACCTGGCCGGCGAGCTTTCGTCGTACGCGACTGATGTCGATACCGACCCGGCGCGGCTTGCCGTGGTCAGCGATCGCCGTGCTGTGCTGACCGGGCTGGTCCGGAAGTACGGCGATGCGGACGGGACGGTCGACGAGGTGCTCGACTGGGCCAAGCGGTCCGCGGTGCGTCTGGCCGATCTCGACGGTAGCGACGAGCGGGTCGAGCAGTTGACCGCGGAGCAGGCCGAGCTCCAGGCCCAGCTGAAGGATCTTGGTAAGCAGGTCAGCGCGGCCCGGACGGAGGCGGCGCAGCGGCTCGGGGTCGCGGTGTCCGAGGAGTTGAGCGGGCTGGCGATGCCGCACGCGAAGCTGACGGTCGAAGTGCACGAGACCACGCCCGGGCCGTTCGGCGCGGACGAGATCGAGTTCTGCTTCGCGGCGAACCCGGGCAGTCCGGCGCGGCCGCTGCAGAAGGCGGCCTCCGGCGGTGAACTCTCGCGGGTGATGCTCGCGCTCGAGGTGATCCTGTCCGACACGCATCCCGTGCCGACGCTGGTGTTCGACGAGATCGACGCCGGGATCGGTGGACGCGCGGCCGTCGAGGTCGGCAAGCGGCTGGCGCGGCTGGCGGAGAAGGCGCAGGTGATCGTGGTGACGCACCTGCCGCAGGTGGCCGCGTTCGCGGACCGGCACGCCGTCGTACTGAAGAGCGACGACGGCTCGGTCACCACCAGCGGTCTGGTCGCGCTGGACGACGATGCCCGCCTGAAGGAACTGTCCCGGATGATGGCCGGCCTGGAGAACTCCGACGCCGCCCAGGCCCATGCCGAGGAACTCCTCGCCCTGGCGGCAGAACGCCATACGAAGGGCAAGAAGCGGCCCAAGCGCTGACATGTGACCACAACCGCCACGCGCGCCTGCCGTGGCCGGGAGGTGGTCCGAAAGGATGATTTGTGGGTGTCCGGCGGGGGAATTGCTGCCGGATCCGTCGGTCGGTAGGCCCGCAGGCGGTGAAAAAGGCGGGCCGGGGGCTCTTGACATGGCAGGATGAGAGCGCGATGAAATTGCCCAGCCTGCGTCGAGCACGCCCTGCTGAACTGCCCGGAACCGCCGGAGTGGTCCGGCTGGATCGGCGTACCAAGAATCTCACCAAACGGCTGAAACCGGGCGAGATCGCGGTGATCGACCATGTCGACCTGGACCGGGTCAGCGCCGAGGCGCTGGTGGACTGCCGGGTCGCCGCGGTGGTCAACGTGGCCGACTCGATCAGCGGCCGCTACCCGAACCTCGGCCCCGAGATCCTGGTCGAGGCGGGCATCCCGCTGGTCGACGGGATCGGCCGCGAGGTCTTCTCGGTCCTGCACGAGGGCGAGCGGGTCCGCCTGTACGACGGGGTGCTGTACCGCGGCGAAGAGGTGGTCGCCAAGGGCGTCTCGCAGGACAGCCAGACCGTCGCGGAGCAGATGGACGACGCCCGGGCGGGACTGTCGACCCAGCTGGAGGCGTTCACCGCGAACACCCTGGAGTACCTGCGCCAGGAGCGGGACCTGCTGCTCGACGGCGTCGGCGTACCGGCGGTGCACACGGCGATGGACGGCAAGCACGTGCTGATCGTGGTCCGCGGGTACGACTATCGCGAGGACCTGGTCGCGCTGCGGCCGTACATCCGGGAGTACCGGCCGGTGCTGATCGGGGTGGACGGCGGCGCCGACGCGCTGGTCGAGAACGGGTACGTGCCGGACCTGATCGTCGGCGACATGGACTCGGTGAAGGACGAGACGCTGAAGTCGGGCGCCGAGGTGGTCGTGCATGCCTACCGGGACGGCCGCGCGCCGGGCTCGGAGCGGCTGGAACGGCTCGGGGTCGAGTCGATCGAGTTCCCGGCCACCGGCACCAGCGAGGACGTGGCGATGCTGCTGGCCGATTCCAAGGGCGCCTCGCTGATCGTCGCGGTCGGCACCCACAACTCACTGGTGGAGTTCCTGGACAAGGGACGCGCCGGAATGGCCAGCACCTTCATCACCCGGTTGCGGGTCGGTGCCAAGCTGGTAGACGCCAAGGGTGTCGGCCGGCTGTACCGCAGCCGGGTCTCCACCCTCCAGGTGGCCGCGCTGATCCTGGCCGGGCTGTTCGCGCTCGGAGTGGCCATGGTCGCCGCCGGCGCCGACGAGGTGCTCTGGTCGATCCTGCAGGCGCGCTGGAACGAAATCTATTTCGAGATCCGGGAGCTGTTCACGTGATCGACTTTCGCTACCACATCGTCTCGATCGTGGCGATCTTCTTCGCCCTCGGCGCCGGCGTGGTGCTGGGTGCCGGGCCGCTGCATGGCACCGGGACCGAACGCGTCCAGGCCCAGGCGAACCGGGACCGGACCGCGCTGGAGGACGCCCGGGCCGAGCTGATCCAGGTCAAGGCGCTGGACAAGTACCGCGACGACTACGTGGCCAAGGTGACCGCCGGGCTGACCGACGGCAAGCTGGCCGGCAAGCGGGTCACCATCGTGACCATGCCGGGCGCGGACGGCGACCTGACGAACACGACCCAGGATTCGCTGGAGAAGGCCGGTGCGCAGGTCACCACCCGGATCTCGCTGGACAGCAAGCTGTTCGACCCGGGCCAGCGGCAGCTGGTCGAGCCGCTGGTGAACGAGCTCGTCACCGCGGACATCACCTTCCCGCAGGACAGCAACACCTACCAGCGCGCCGGGCTGATCCTGGCCCGCGGCATCGCCGCCCCCGAGGAGGGAAAGACGGTGGACAGCGAAGCCACCACGATCCTCAGTGGGCTCACCGGGTCGAAGCTGCTCTCGGTCAAGCCGACGCCGAAGGACCGGGCCAGCCTGGTCGTCGTGATCGCGGCGAAACCGCCGACCCCGACGCCGGACAACTCGTCGTACGCCGACGCGGTGGACTTCGCGGAAGGACTCGACCTCGGCAGTGCCGGCGCGGTCGTCACCGGGATCCCCGAGACCGCACAGAACGGCGGCCTGCTGAAGGCGCTGCGTGGTGACTCCGACGCGACCAAGATCCTGTCCACGGTGGATGTCGCGAACATGCCGAGCGGGCAGGCCACCATCGTCTTCGCGCTGGTCGAGCAGGCCGGCGGCAAGGCCGGGCAGTACGGCGGTGTCGACGCCAAGAACGGTGTTGCTCCGTCAGCGGTCCAGGCGTCAGGGAGCTGAGATGGGACTCGGAAGGCTCGGCGCCGCACTGGTCGCCGCCGCAGCCACCAATGCCTTGGAACGGGCCGCTGAGAAGCTGCCCAAGGAGAACCGCGCACCGTTCGAGCGGACGAACCACCGGGGTGAAGCGGTCACCCTGCTGGAAGGTCCGGTGGCGGTCCTCGGAGCGCTGGCCGGTGTCGCCGCGGCGCCGTCGACTGCAGGCCGCGTGAAGGCAGCAGCATTGCTGGCCGGTTCAGTGTCCGGTGCCGTCGGTGCGTACGACGACTTGGCCGGGGCCACGCAGACAAAGGGCTTTCGCGGTCATCTCGGTGCATTGCGTCGCGGTGAGGTGACTAGTGGCGCGGTGAAGCTCCTCGGTGTCGGTGCCGCCGGACTGGCCGCGGCGGCGTTGTTGCCGCGTCGCTCCAAGGGTTTCGGTGCCGTCGTGGAGATCGTTGCCGATGGTGCCTTGATCGCCGGTACGGCGAATCTCACCAACCTGATGGATCTTCGTCCGGGCCGCGCGTTGAAGGCGGTCACGGTGTTGAGTGCGCCGGTGGCTCTCGCCAGCGGACCGGCTGCCGCGGTGGTCGGTGCGGCTGCCGCTTCGGCGCCGTCGGATCTCAACGAGCGCTCGATGCTCGGCGACTGCGGGGCCAACGGACTGGGCGCAATCACCGGTACTGCGCTGGCGGCGTCGCTGCCGCGGTCCTTGAAGGTGCTCGCACTGGGCGCGGTGGCAGCGCTCAACCTGGCCAGCGAGAAGGTCAGCTTCACCAAGGTGATCGCGGAGACCCCGGTGCTGGACAAGCTCGACCAGTGGGGTCGACGACCGCGGTGACGATGCTGTGAGCACGGGCGGTCGGATCGCCCGGGCGGCGCTGCTGGTCGCCGGGGTGACCGTGCTGGCCCGTGTGGTCGGCTTCGGGCGGTGGCTGGTCTTCTCGAAGACGGTCGGTGCCGGTTGCCTCGCCGAGGCGTACGCAACAGCCAATCAGCTGCCCAACGTGCTGTTCGAGATCGTGGTCGGCGGTGCGCTCGCTGGAGCCGTCATCCCGGTGCTCGCCGGTCCAGTGGCTCGTGGGGATCGTGCAGCGCAGGGCAGGATCGTCGGGGCGTTGCTGACCTGGTCCCTGGTGTTGCTGGCGCCTTTCGCCTTGGTTGCTTGGCTGCTGGCTTCGCAGTACACCTCTGCGATGCTTGATGCGGGTCCGGAGTGCAGTGGTTCGTCGGCGACGGCCACCCGCATGCTGGTGATCTTCGTACCGCAGGTCTTTGGGTATGCGATCGCTGTAGTCGCCACGGCTGTGCTGCAATCCCACAAGCGGTTCGCGGCCGGTGCTGTGGCTCCCTTGATTTCCAGTCTGGTCGTCGTGGCGACGTACCTGTTGTTCGCGGCCGAGGCGCCTGAGGCTGATCAGGCCTCTCGGGGAGCTGCGGATCTGCTGGCCTGGGGTACTACCGCCGGTGTGCTCGCGCTAGCGCTGACGGTGTTGGTGCCGATGCTCCTGCTGCGGTTGCCGATCAGGCCGACGCTGCGGTTAGACCCGGGCGTCGGGCCCGTACTGCGCAAGCTCGCGGCGGCTGGCCTCGCGATACTGGTCGCGCAGCAACTGGCGTTCCTGGTCACCACTTATCTGGCGAACCACAGAGGTGTGCCGGGGAGTATCGCGGTCTACACCTGGGCGAATGCGGTCTACCTGCTGCCATACGCAGTACTGGCTGTTCCGATCACTACTGCGGTCTTCCCGCGGCTTGCAGCGGCGTACGAGTCACGGGACACCGCTGCCTTCAACCTGTACGCCGCTACGTCCACCCGGGCAGTCATGCTCGCCGGGGGAGCGGGAGCGGCTCTGTTGGTCGGTACTGCGGTCCCGGTGGCGCGGGTCTTCGCCTATGACAACGGGCAGGTGCAGGAGGCACAGGCATCGTCCCTCACGGACGGGTTGTTCGCCTTCGCCCCAGCCTTGATCGGGTTCGCCGTACTCATGCACGTGGGCAGAGTCCTTTACGCGCGGCAGGCCGGCCGCAATGTCGCCGTGGTCACTGGAGCGGCTTGGCTGGTTGTCGCGGTCGCGGCCTTCCTGCTGACCTTGCGGTGGGACGGTGGAGGCGTGGTCTTCTCACTGGCCGCAGCGATGTCGATCGGAATGCTGGCCGGAGCAGCGGTGCTCCTTGTCGTGTTGCATCGAGCCGCCGGACCTGGTGTGCTCAGCGGACTGCCGCGAGCAACCATTGCCGCCTTGATCGGCGCGACCGTGGCCGGGGGTGTGGGGTGGTTGGTCTCGCTGCCCTCCGGGGACGGGAGCTGGGGGAGTGGGCTGGTCTTCTCGATACTGTCCGGCTTGGCAGTAGTGATCGTGTACGCCGTGGTCGCGGTGGCTGTGGATCGTCCGGATGCCCGGGCTCTGCTGCGTCGCGGAGTGCCTAGTCCTGTGGAGGAGACGCAATGAGGATCGGCCTGCTGCTGGCGGAGTCCCGGGGTGGGATCGGGCAGCACGTCGCCTCGGTGGTGCCGCGGTTCCTCGAGGCCGGCCATGAGGTCGTCGTCTGCGCACCGCCCGGTACTGCGGACCACTTCGACTTCGGCGAGGCCAAGGTCGTCGGGCAGGCTCCGGGCCTTCGTGGTTCCGATGTGGTCCACGCTCACGGCTACCGCGCGGGTATGGCGGCTCTGCGGGACCGCTCGCATCTGAGGCCGCTTGTGGTGACGTGGCACAACGCAGTACTGGCTCCGGGGCCTCGTGGCCTCGTGATGCGACTCGGGCAGCGTCTGGTGGCCCGGGGCGCTGACCTGACTCTGGGAGCCTCCAGCGACCTTGTGGAGCTTGCGCGGTCCCTCGGAGCACGCCAGGCCCGCCTAGCGCCCGTGGCAGCACCAGCGATCCCAGCAATCCGTACGCCGTCCGCAGCCGTCCGCGAGGAACTCGGGATCGGCGACGCGCCCCTGGTGCTCACAGTGGGTCGCCTGGCTCCGCAGAAGGACTACCCGACGCTACTGTCCGTAGCGGCCGAGGTTTCCAAGGACAGCCCGGACGTGGTGTTCGTTGTGGTCGGTGACGGGCCACTCAGGGACAACCTGCAGGCACGGATCGACGCGGAGAAGCTGCCGGTGCGGCTCCTGGGTCACCGGAACGACGTGGCGGACCTCCTGGGAGCTGCTGACGTCTTCCTGCTGACCTCTCACTGGGAGGCGCGGGCCCTGGTGCTCCAGGAGGCCCTGCAGGCCGGAGTACCGGTGGTGGCGACGGCAGTCGGTGGGGTTCCCGAGTTGGTGGGCGACAGCGCAGTACTGACTTTTCCGGGCGACGCGCGCGGGCTCGCGGACGGAGTACGGAAAATTCTGGCCGAGCCGGCCACAGCGGCCGCTATGCGGACAGAAGGCTTGGAAGTGGCCTCCGGATGGCCGGACGAGGACGAGGTGGCGAAGAATCTGCTCGACATCTATGCGGGTCTCGTCGCGACCACTGCTTGACAGCAGGTAGGCTGAAGGCCCGTGGACAGAGCTTCGTTCGGGCAGCAGACCAAGCACGTATTCGTCACCGGTGGCGTGGCCTCCAGTCTCGGCAAGGGGCTGACAGCGTCAAGCCTCGGCAGTCTGCTGACGGCACGGGGCATCCGGGTCACCATGCAGAAGCTGGATCCGTATCTCAATGTGGATCCCGGCACCATGAACCCGTTCCAGCACGGCGAGGTGTTCGTCACCAACGACGGCGCCGAGACCGACCTGGACATCGGCCACTACGAGCGCTTCCTCGACCGGGACCTGTCCCAGGTCGCCAACGTCACCACCGGCCAGGTCTACTCGTCGGTGATCGCGAAGGAGCGCCGCGGCGAGTACCTGGGCGACACCGTCCAGGTGATCCCGCACATCACCAACGAGATCAAGGAACGGATGCTGGCGATGGCCGGCGCGGATGTGGATGTGGTGCTGCACGAGATCGGCGGCACGGTCGGTGACATCGAGTCGCTGCCGTTCCTCGAGGCAGCGCGCCAGGTCCGGCACGACGTCGGCCGCGACAACGTGTTCTTCCTGCACATCTCGCTGGTTCCGTACATGGGTCCCAGTGGTGAGCTGAAGACCAAGCCGACCCAGCACTCGGTCGCCGCGCTGCGCTCGATCGGTATCCAGCCCGACGCGATCGTCTGCCGCGCGGACCGGCCGATCCCGGACAACGTGAAGCGCAAGATCTCGCTGATGTGCGACGTCGACGTCGAGGCCGTGGTGGCCGCGCCGGACGCGCCTTCGATCTATGACATCCCGAAGGTGCTGCACGCCGAGGGCCTGGACGCCTTCGTCGTACGCCGCCTGAACCTGCCGTTCCGCGACGTCGACTGGACCCGCTGGGACGAACTGCTGAAGGTCGTGCACCACCCGACGGACCAGGTCACGGTCGCGTTGGTCGGCAAGTACATCGACCTGCCGGACGCCTACCTGTCGGTCGCGGAGGCGCTGCGGGCCGGCGGGTTCGACAACGACGCGAAGGTCAACCTGCGGTGGATCGCATCCGACGAGTGCGCGACCCCCGAGGCGGCCGCGCGGCTGCTCGGTGACGTGGACGCGATCTGCATCCCGGGCGGGTTCGGCGTGCGCGGGATCGAGGGCAAGATCGGCGCGATCCGGTACGCCCGCGAGTCCGGCATCCCGATCCTCGGGCTGTGCCTCGGCCTGCAGTGCATGGTGATCGAGGTGGCCCGCGATCTGGCCGGCCTGGACCGGGCGAACTCCAGCGAGTTCGACCCGGACGCGGAGCAGCCGGTCATCGCGACGATGGAGGAGCAGAAGCACATCGTCTCCGGCTCCGGCGACCTCGGCGGCACCATGCGGCTCGGCCTGTACCCGGCGAATCTGGCCGAGGGTTCGATCGTCCGCAGCCTGTACGACGCTCCGTCGGTGCAGGAGCGCCACCGTCATCGCTACGAGGTGAACAACGCCTACCGGGACAAGCTCGAAGCGGCCGGACTGGTGTTCAGCGGACTGTCCCCGGACCACGAGTTGGTCGAGTTCATCGAGCTGGACCGGTCGCTGCACCCGTTCTTCGTCGCCACCCAGGCCCACCCGGAGCTACGGTCGCGGCCAACCAAGCCGCATCCGCTGTTCTCCGGGCTGATCGCCGCCGCGCTGGTCCGGCAGCGGGAGTCGCGGCTGCCGGTCGAGGAGGTCGCGGACGGCGCCGCCGCGAAGGGTGCGAAGGTCAAGGCCGAGACGGCGAAGGCGCGATGACGGACCACCCGGAGCTCCGGTTCGGCGAGGGCCTCGCCGATGCCCGGGAGTCCTGGCCGGTCACCTCGTCGGAGACCGTCCTCTCGACCGGCCGCGTGATCTCCGTACGGCGGGACCAGGTGGTCCCGCCGGCGGGTGGTGGACCGTTCGTCCGCGATGTCGTGGTCCATCCAGGAGCCGTCGGGGTGGTCGCGCTCGACGAGAACAACCGGATGCTCCTGGTCCGGCAGTACCGGCATCCGGTGGGCTATAGGTTGCTCGAGGCGCCCGCGGGACTGCTCGACGTACAGGGTGAGGACTACCGGGTCGGCGCCGAGCGTGAGCTGTGGGAGGAAGCCGCCACCAAGGCCGCCGACTGGCGACTCCTGGTGGACGCCTTCACCTCGCCGGGGCTGACGAACGAAGCGGTCCGCATCTTCCTGGCGCGCGATCTGTCCGAGGCGAACGAGGTCTACGACCGCCTGCACGAAGAGGCGGACATGGAAACCGTTTGGGCACCGCTCGCCCACGTGGTCGGCGCAGTCCTCGCCGGTGAGCTTCACAATCCCATCCTCGTGATGGGCTCCCTGGCCGCCTGGACAGCCCTCAATGGCCCCGGATTCGACTCCCTCCGCCCCGCCGACGCGCCCTGGCCGGCCAAAGACTGAGCACTAGGCCGCGGTCCAGTGGGAGTTGCGGCCGGTCAGACCGAGGATGCGGTGCAGCGTGGGTGCGGATGCCGGTACGGCGATCTCGGGGCCGTAGACGCCCATCTCACGACCGGGCCCGGCTTGCTTCGCCGTCTCGCTGTACAGGTAGGTCAGGAGTTCCTCGTCGACCGACAGTTCTTGGCCGGTTGCCCGGGCGAGATCCCAGCCGTGGACGACGAACTCGCCGAGCACCATCCCGCCGATGAGCGCCGACGGCAGCTCGGGCGGGCCGCCTATTCGGGTCATGCCCTGCCACGCTTCGGCCTCACGCCACGCGGCAGCGGTCCGGCTGATCTGTGCCTCCAGCGCGGACGCCCACTCGTCCCCGGCCAGGTGCGTCTCGGACTCGCCTGCCGCGGGCGGAACCACGGCCTCCTTGCGGCCGGCCCCTTCCAGCGAAGGTCCCCAGAACAGCAGGTGGTTCACCAGCGTCCGTACGTCGTACTCCGTGCACGGCGTGCGGGCCTTGAGCTGGTCGGGCTTGATGTTGTGGATGATCTCGGTGAAGGGCGCCGCCGCGCGGGCAATGAACTCGACGTCAGACATGGCCCGACCGTAGGCGAGGGAGATCACCGGTGTCTTGAACAAACGCGACATAGACTGCCGCCGTGTCCCGGGATGCCCGCGAGCTGGGGAATGCGTGGACGAAGTACCAGCGCCACGCCTTCCCGAAGCCGGCGCCGGACCTGGCCGCCTATGTCGAGCGATACTGGATCGTCAGCTGGGACTACGCGGAGCCCTACCGGCAGCTCATCGTGCCCTACCCGGTCGTGCAGCTGACCTTCCAGGATGGTCGGGCGACGGTGAACGGTGTCCGCAGCAACCATCAGGTCAAGGTGCTCGAAGGGTCCGGCGGAGTCTTCGGCGTCGAGTTCCGGCCGGGCTGCTTCCGGCCATTCCTGGGTGCTGCCGTCTCGACGATCACCGATCGGATGCTCGACGCCCGCGAGGTGTTCGGGCCTTCGTTGCCGGAGCTGATCGACGTACCGACCATTGAGCGGTTTCTCCGCGCGCAGCTACCCGAGCAGGATCCCCGGGCCCAAGAGGTCGCGGACATGGTCTCCGAGATCGCGGCGACCCCGGAGATCACGCGCGTCGACGCGCTCGCCCACAACCTCGGCCTGAGCATCCGGCAGCTGCAGCGCCTGTTCGCGGAGTACGTCGGCATCGGGCCGAAGTGGGTCATCCGCCGGTACCGCTTGCACGAGGTCACCGAGCGCTTGGCGGGCGGCGTCGAGATCGACTGGTCCGGCCTGGCCTCCGACCTCGGCTATGCCGACCAGGCCCACTTCACCCGAGACTTCCACGCCATGTTCGGTGAGTCCCCGACCTGGTACGCCGAACGCTACTGACCTACCCAACGTTGCAGCAACTGCGTGGGTACGTACCTAGAAGCCCAGTTGGCGGGCTACCAGGATGTCGGTCTTGCGGTTCGGGGGGCCGTCGACGGGGTTTGGGTCTTCTTCGGTGGGGACGACGCCGGCTGCGGCGACCCTGTCGAGGGCCTTGAGGCCCAGGCGGTCCACGGTGCCGAAGACTGTGTAGGCGGGACTGAGGCGGGAGTCGGCGTAGACCAGGAAGAACTGGCTGCCGTTGGTGTTCGGTCCGGCGTTGGCCATCGCCAGGAGGCCGCGGGCGTAGACCTTCCTGGTGCCGGTGGTGTCACCCGGCCAGTTGGGGAGATCGGTGGGGAGTTCGTCCTTGTACGAGTAGCCCGGGCCGCGCTCGCCGGTACCGGTCGGATCGCCGCACTGCAGCACACTGAGCGTCGGGTACAGCGTGAGCCGGTGGCAGGTGGTGAAGTCGTAGAACCGGCTCTTGGCCAGGTGGAGGAAGCTCTGCACAGTGCAGGGCGCCTTGGCCCGGTCCAGGGTGAGCAGCATCGGGCCCTGGTTGGTGGCGAGCACCACCTTCGCGAACCCCTTGTCCGGGGTGTGTTTCGGGTCCGGCGGCAGCGACACCGGCCGCGGTGACGGGTCCTCGGGTGTAGACGTGTACCCGCAGGGACCGCTGGTGGTGGTCCGGGGTGTCTCGGCCGGGACGGGTCCTGCCGAGGCGGTCACGGCGGTGCCGAGCAGGCCTGCAATGGACAGGGCGGTACAGGCGATGACGCTGGTGGCTCTCATCGATGCATCTCCTCTAGGGGCGGTCGGGATCAACCGGTAGCCAGCGTGAAGATCCGCAGGTCGCGGTTCTTCGGCAGCGTCACGCTAACCGGCGTCTTGCCCGCCGGGAAGGTCACCGGTGCTGTGGCGAAGATATGTGTCACCACGTTGTCTCTGCCACCTCCTGCCTCGTTCCGGTACGGCGTGGTCGCCATCACCAGGTTGCCGAAGTGCACGGTGTCCCCGCCGCCACCCAGTGTCCAGTCGCTGAAGGACAGGTCGATCTCACCGGTGGTGCCGTCGGAGTAGTTCAGCGTGGCCTTGCCTTCCTGGTTGCCGTTGACCGCACTGCCGACGAACGACAGCTTCGTAGCGGTCGCAGGCACGTCCAGGTTGAGCAGTTGGCCGTCTGCCGGCACGTTGTCGGGTTCACCAACCGGTACGCCGGGCCACGTGAACGTCAGGCCTTCCTTCGTCACAGTGCCTCCCGGGGTGAGTCCAGCAGCAGCCAGTGCCTGCCGCGAGTAGCTGACCCCACCACCGTCGAAGTCCGCCTCGTCGTGGTCACCGGCGTCGTCCGAGGCGGCTACACCTTCGCGGAGCACGGAGAACGAGTTCGGCAGACCCACTACGACGGTGAACCCGAGCCGGGGGAGCGGAGTACCGTCTGCTGCCTTGAGAGCCACAGCGACTGGGTAGCGGCCGTCCGGAGTACCAGGGGCCACAGAGATCTGTACTGGAGCTCCGCCGCTGGCTTCCACGGTGAAGGAACCACTTGCAGGGCTTGCGGTGAGACCTGCGGGCGTCGTCACGGAGTACTGGACTGTGGTGGCGGTGCCGCTGAGGCGGTGGGCCTTGATGGTCACCGGGCCGGCCGTAGTACCAGGGGCGACTACTACCCGGCTGATGTCGGTCGACGTCTGGAAGGGGATCTCGCCGGTGCGCCAGGAAGGCGGTGCGTCCTTGGCTGCGCTTCCCCAGGCGGTGTTGGCGGTGGTGCCCAGCTTGAAGTCGAGCGTGCCGCCGCGACTGACGAACGACTCGGGTAGCCACGGCTTGGCCGAAGTACGGCCGTCCACCTTGAGGCTCTGCACGTACGGCGCGTCGGTGGCTGCGGCAGGTGCCTTGATCCGGATCGTCTTGCCCTTGTCGCGGTGGATTACGGCGCTCGGGAAGAGCGGCGCGGCCACCTGAAGCTCCGCGCGGCTCGGGATGTCCGGGTAGAGGCCGAGGGCGGTCCACACGTACCAGGAGGACATCGCGCCGAGGTCGTCGTTGCCGGGGATGCCGCCGGTAGTGGTGTTCCACAGCTGGTTCATGGCCTGCCGCAACGTCTCCTGCGCCTTGTACGGCTGGCCGGTGTAGTTGTAGATCCACGGGGTGTTGATGGACGGCTCGTTGTCCATCTCCGCGTGCAGCGGGCCCGCGCCGGTCAGCGCCCAGTTCCCTTGCTCGTCCTTGAAGAACGCGTCCAGTCTGGTGGTCGCCGCAGCCTTGCCGCCCATTGCATCGAACAGCCCGGCCCGGTTGTGCGGGATCATCCAGCTGTACTGCGCGCTGCTGCCCTCGGCGAACCCGTCGCCCGTGGCCGGCTCGAATCCGGGCCAGGCGCCGTTCTCGTCCCGGTTCTGGATGTAGCCGCCGTTCTCCGGGTTGAACACGTTCTGCCAGTACTGCGAGCGCTTGACGAACTGATCAGCCGTCTTCTTGTCACCGGTCCTCGTGGCCAGCTGGGCCAGGGCGAAGTCGGCAGTCACGTCCTCGAGGGTCTCCACGGCTCCACCCCAGGCGTTGGACTTCGTCGGGATGTAGTGCAGCGCGAGGTACTTGTCGAGGGACGGACGCTGGCCGACCGACATGACCGGCTTGCCGGCGGAGCTCAGGTCCTTCTCGGTCGGCACGGTGGCGGCTTTGACGAGTGACTTGAGGGATGTGCGGACGTCGAAGTTGGTGCCGCCGAATGCGTAGATGCCGGCTAGGGCGGGAGCGGACGGATCACCTGTCATCACCGCAGTACTGCCTGAGGCGTGGGTCCAGCGGTCCCAGATGCCGTTGTTCTGCTCGGCCTGGTTCAGCAGGGACTGGGCGACATCGCCGGCCTTCTCTGGTTCCAGCAGGGCTAGGAGTTGGACCTGCGAGCGGTAGACGTCCCAGCCGGAGAAGGTGGCGTACTGCTGCTTCTGGCCGCGGCTCACTCGATGCAGCTTCTGGTCGAAGCCCCAGTACTGGCCGTTGACGTCGCTGAAGACGTTCGGGTGCAGCAGCGCGTGGTACAGCGCGGTGTAGAAGGTAGTGCGCTGGTCTGCCGTCCCGCCGCCGATCTCGATCCGGTTGAGCTGCTTGCGCCAGGCCTGCTTGGCTTTGGCCGCGGTGGTCTCCAGCTTGGTGCCGCGGGGGTTCTCTGCTTTGAGGTTGGCCTGCGCGTTCGCCTTGCTGACGTAGGAGATGCCGATACGCATGTTGACGGTCCCGCTGTCGAAGCCGAGGTAGGCACCCGAGCCCTTGTTGGCCGGCATCCACCCATCAGGCCCGTACGTCGTACCGCCGGTGGCGCTCGTGCTCCCCGGAATGACTGTCGTGTCCTTCCAGGTCCCGTGGTTCGCGAACGGCTGGTCGAACTCCGCGACGAAGTGCAACGTGTAGTAGCTCCGCTGCCCCACAGACGCGAGGTAGCCGCAGAAGTTGCCGCTCGTGACGGAACCGGTGACGGTCCGCGTGGCCGGGTCGATCCTCACCTCGGCGTCGCTCGAGCCGACCTCGGAGTTGGACGTGCGGAACAACAGGGACTTCGCCTTCTCGGCGGGGAAGGTGAACGTGGCCGAGCCGGTGCGCGTGGTCGCGGCGAGTTCGGCGGTCGCGCCGGAGTCGAGGCCGACCTTGTAGTACCCGGGCTTGGCGATCTCGTTCGCGTGCGAGAACGTGCTGGCGTAGATCGCGTCCTTGGCGTCCGTTTGCGGTGACGAGACGACGTCACCGGCGTACGGGAAAATGGGGATGTCGCCCGAGCCGCCGGCGCATCCGGTGCCCGACATGTGGGTCATGCTGAAGCCGCGGATCCGCGTCGCGTCGTACAGGTAGCCGCCGGGCGCGGCGGTGCGGTACTGGTTGCCGCGGCTGGTCTCGGGGCTGAAGGAGAACATCCCGAACGGCGTGACGGCGCCGGGGAACACGTCGCCGAGGTTCGAGGTGCCGATCAGGGGATCGACATGCTCGGTCGGATCCGCCGAACTCGTCGTGATCCGCGAGGCTTCCATCGACCTCAGGCTGGACGGCACGCTGTCAGGCGGGGCAGTCGTCGGCTGTGTGTTGCTGCCGGCTCCTGTGGGCGAGGGGCTTGGTTGGGCCAATGCAGTCGTCGAGAGCGTGAGTGCGGCCACTAGCGAGCCGACCAGTACTGCGCCGGCGCGCCGGCGCACGATCAGGTGCTTCACGGGATTCCCCCATCTGCGATGCCGTCGGGGCGGAGTGACATCGTTGTCAGCAAGAGATACCCGACCCGTCGGAGCGCCGTCAAGCATTCGGGCACGTTCCGCAACCGCGCGATCTCCTGCAGCGATGGGTCGGCGCGGTTAATCGGTCGCCGGATTCGGGGGAGCGAATCTAAGGTCGTGGCCGTGGCTGACCTCCTCTTCGAAGACCGCCGGCTGGCCGAGATCTATGACCCGCTGGAACCGGATCGCGGTGACCTGGACGCTTACCTGGCGATCGTCGCCGAGTTCGGCGCGCGGCGGGTGCTCGATGTCGGGTGCGGGACGGGGACGTTCGCGTGCCTGCTCGCCTCGCGGGGAGTGGAGGTCACCGGGGTCGATCCGGCCGAGGCCTCGCTCGAGGTCGCCCGCCGCAAGCCGTTCGCCGACAAGGTCCGTTGGATCCATGGTGATGCGACCGGCCTGCCGCCGCTGCAGGTCGATCTCGCGACGATGACCGCGAACGTGGCCCAGGTCTTCCTCACCGACGACGACTGGGCCGCCACCCTCGCCGGCATCCGTACTGCGCTGACGCCAGGCGGGCGGCTCGTCTTCGAGACCCGGGATCCCGCGCGCGAGGGTTGGCTGGAGTGGAATCGCGAGCAGACCCACACGGTCGCGGATCTCGAGGGTGTCGGCGAGGTGGAGAAGTGGTGCGACCTGACCTCGGTCGAACTGCCGCTGGTGTCGTTCCGCAATACCTATGTCTTCGCCGCGGACGGCGCGGTGCTCACCTCGGACTCGACCTTGCGGTTCCGCTCGCGCTCGGAGATCGAACGTTCGTTGCAGAGCGCCGGATTCACCGTCGACGAGGTCCGCGATGCACCTGATCGGCCGGGGCGCGAGTTCGTCGTACTGGCGAGCAGGAGTTTGGAAACTGAGGTTGGCGGCCAGGGTGCCGGGGCAGGGGAATGAAGCTCACCCGGCACCCTGACCTGTCAGGGGAACCGCTGCTGCGGTAGGGGTGGCAGCCGGGGGCGCAAGTCTCTTGCTCGAGGGAGTTTCGCTGGGGCGACTGCCACTCTGATCTGGGCTTGTCGCTGTCGTTCCTGCGGGCCCGGTGCCGTTGGACCTACTGTACGAGGGCACTCAAGTCTTCAACTACTTGCAGGGCCGTTGAACTACTCGGGCAGGCCACGTTGTCGGTGGCCGCTGGTAGATCTGGTGTCCGCCGTCCAGGGAGCCGAAGGAGGCTGTGATGCAGAAGCGACCTCGCGTGGTGATCAGTGTGGGGGCCAGTGTCGACGGGAAGGTCGCGCTCACTCGAGACGCGCTCTTGATGCACCAGCCAAGTACGGATCTGTGGGGATCGATGACGCCGCCGGCCGCCGATCCGGTGCCGATCGACATCATCGAGGTGCTCAGCCAGCAGTACGGCTGCAATGCCATCTTGGAGGGCAGCGGCAGCCTGGTGACCGAGGACGCGATTCCGGCGGAACTGCCCAGTTACGACGGTGACACCGCCGGGCTCTACCGGCACTTCCTTCCACCGGACATCACCGGACTACCGTCGCCGCCGCACAGGTGGTTCACCGTCGTCGACAGCCGCGGAAGAGTGCGCTGGACCGAGAAACATCAGGACTGGGACGCGCTGGTCCTGGTGGCGCGGGCGACTCCGGCCGACTATCTCGGCTATCTCCGCCGGGAACGCATCTGCTATCTCGTCGTCGGTGAAGAGCGCGTCGACCTGGCGCGAGGGATCGCCGCGATGGGCACCGAGCTCGGCGTCAGTTGCGTCCTGTCGACCGCGGGCGGCGGCCTCAATGGTGCGTTGTTGCGGGCAGGTCTGATCGACGAACTGCACCTGACGCTGGCGCCGGCTCTCATCGGCGGACTCGGCACGCCGTCGGTCATGGACGGGCCACCTCTTGCCGTAGGCGAGCCTCCGACCCGTTTGCAGTTGCTCTCGGTGCACACCGACACCGGCGGCTCCGTTCGCCTGCACTACGCCGTGACCGAGAGCTGAACTACGGTCACGGGATGGCACGGACGAACCGCATGAGCCGCATCGTGGTGATCGGCGTGGCCGGGGCGGGCAAGTCGACGGTGGCGCGCTGAGCGAACGTCTCGGTGTGCGCCACATCGAACTCGACTCGATCTTCTGGCAGGCCAACTGGACCAAGCTCGACAAGGAGGAGTTCGAGGCACGCGTCCGGAAGGCGACCGACTCGGGCGGGTGGATCGTCGACGGCAACTACTCCGACCGCATCCGGCAGATCACCTGGACCGCCGCCGACACGGTGGTCTGGCTCGACCTGTCCCGCCCGGTCGTGATGTGGCAACTACTCCGCCGGACCGTACGGCGCACAATCTCCGGCGTCGAACTGTGGAACGGCAACCGGGAGCGCCCGTTCCGCGACCAACTCAGCCGCGACCCGGCCAAGTCGATCCTCCTCTGGGCCTGGCGTACTTACGCGCCGACAAAGCAGGAGTACGGCCAGCTTGTGAACGACCCGAGGTTCTCTCAGGTCCACTTCATCAGACTCACCTCGCGCCGCCAGCTCAGGCGATTCCTCCTCCAGACAGTTCCTGCAGACGGGACTGACAGGACTTGAGTGGGTGCGCCCCTCGTCCACAAGTCAGAGGTTGCTGTGGACAACTTGGCGTGATTCGATACCACCCACAAGATCCAGACAATCTTCGGAATCCCTTACAGATAAGGGCATTCCGCACGGAAACTGTCGGCGGTGGTGTCTAGGCTTCTGGGTATGGAGATCTTGGGCGCACGGCCGGTGTACTCGAAGAGCGGCAGCAAACCCTCAGCCTGCACCTGATGGCAGGCCTCGACGAGTCCGGCCACGCCAAGGAACTCGGCGCCGGCGACACCGTCGAACTGCTGTCGCTGCGCCACAACCTCCACCCCCGCGAGGTCCGCCGAGACCTCACCCTCGCCAAAGCCCTCCCCAAGTACCCCGCCGTCGCTGCCGCCCTCCCCGACCCCACCGACCTCGACCCCGACAGCGACGCGGACGCTGGTACCGACGGTGCCACTGGCCCGGGTGTGGAGGACGACGCCGAGCCCGGCGGCGAGATTCGGGGATCGATTCGACCGGCGCAGGCGCAGGTGATCGTGGCCGCGTTGGAGAAACTGCCGGACACGGTCCCGGTCGAGGACATCGAGGTCGCCGAGCAGGAACTGGTGAAACTCGCCGCGCACCTTAACCCGGTCGAGCTGCGCAAGGCCGCCCGGCACGTCTGTGACCTGCTCGACACCGACGGTCCCGAACCGGCCGAGGACAAGGCCTACGCCAAGGAAGCGCTCTCGCTCCGGGACGTTGACCACGGCGTCAAGTTCACCGGTTACCTCGCCAACGAGAACGCCGAACTTTGCCGCTCCCTGATCCACGCCGGCGCGAAACCCCACAAAACCGTCGACGGCGAGTTGGACCCGCGGTCGCGCGACAAGCGCCAGGCGGACGCGTTGACGGCGGTGCTGAACACCGCGGCTGCGGCGGCGGCCAGCCCCAGCTTCATCCCCGGTGATGGCCCGAAGGCGCACATCACCATCACCGCCGACCTGGAAGACCTCCGCTCCGGCGCCGGTGGAGCGGGGATCGGTGACCTGGTCTACGGCGACGGCCTGTCCGCGGCCGCGATCCGCCGGCTGGCCTGCGACGCCGCGGTCACCCCGATCATTCTGGGTAAAAACTCTGTGCCGTTGGATGTCGGCTGGACGAAACGGTTCGTCACCGGCCACATCCGCAAAGCCCTCAACTTCCGCGACCGCGGTTGTGTGGTGTGTGGTGCCCCGCCGATCAGCTGCGAAGCCCATCACTTGGTGCACTGGATCGACGGCGGCGCCACCAAGCTCTGCAATCTGGTGCTGCTGTGCAAGGCCCACCACATCGCCCTGCACGCCGGCCGCTGGACCATCACCCTCACCGACGGCATCGTCCAGGTCGAACGCCCCACCTGGGCCGACCCCGACCCGATCACCCGGATCCGGTACCGACCCCCACCCGCCCCACCCCCACCCGACCTGCCCGCACCCACCGGGTCCACCGGAGACTGCTCCGCGCCCGACACGGCCGCCTTCGACCCCTGGGGCGACCTACCAGCGGCCGGATCGACCGTGGGCACCACACCCACCGGTAACGCGAGCCCGGCAGACGCGGCGACCTTCGACCCCTGGGGCGACCTGCCTGCAGCCGGGTAAGCCAGCAACACCGCATCCACCGGTGACACCAGCCTGGCAGGTGCCGCAGCCCCGGCAGACCCGGCGATCGTCGACCCGTGGGGCGACCTGCGCGTGGCCGGATAGGTCGGTGGCACCGCATCCCTACTGAACAAGTCAAGACCTGTGGGTCGAGCCGTACTGTCTGGGCCCGATACAGCGCCCACACACCACCTAGAAGTCCGCCAGCGGTCCGTGGATCTGTCCCTCGCCCGATTGGACTAGGTGAGCGATCTTCTGGAGCGTTTCCAGCGGGGTGAGGACCGAATTGTCGACGGTTGCGGACCAAGGAGATCGCTTGGCTCGCAGACCTTGGAGGTCATTCATGAGATGGGCCGGTGATCGGTCTGGGTCGTCGGCCGTCCGCCGGAGTACTGCTTCTGCGGAGGGATCCAAAGTGAGGTGGAAGACCCGGCCGAGTTGCAGGAAGTGCGGGATGACCGGGTTCAGGTCGACGGCGTCGTGGATGCTGTTGCCCGCGATGAGGACGTTCTCGTAGTCCGCCCCGAAGAACGATTCCGCGAGCTGTACACATTGGCGTAGTACGAGTGCGGTGCGGGCGTCGTCGTAAGCCAGGTCCCAGTGCGGGTCGACCATGAGGAACAGTTGGTCGGTGTCGACCGCGGCGGTCCGGCCCCAGGTAGCGAGCTTCTCGTCGTGGCTCAGCCGGAGAATGGTCGTCTTGCCGGAGCCAGCCGGCCCGGAGAGAAAGACGGTTCTAGACATCCGTTCAGACTGCCCTACCGAGACGATCGCTCATATCCGCCAAGATAGTTCGCGCCGCGGCCTCGGTCAGCCGTCTCGGCCCTGCCAGGTGGTCACGCAGGCTTCGTTCCCCTCCAGGTCGGCAAGCACCCAGAAGGCGGGGGCACGCGTCGCGGACACAAGTCGGCCCCCAGCCGCCAGTGCGGTCTCGACGCGCCGTGCTGCCTCGTCATGCGGAACAGAGATGTCGAAGTGGATGCGATTGCGCTGCGGGCGCGCCTGGTCCATCTGCTGGAACCAGATGGCCGGGCCCTGCCCGACCGGGTCGACGAGCGGATCCTCCGGTCCCTCGGCACCCGCCTCATCGGTATAGCCCAGCACCGCCTTCCAGAACGCCCGAATCCCGGCAATGTCCAGTGCATCAATCGCGATCTCCAGAATCTGGACGGATCGCGGTGCCCCCGTTCCGATTTCGGGCTCCGCCAGAAACCCGGAACTGTCCGCGGTGGCAGAGATCCGAAGCGCGAGTTCGACATCCCGGGCGGTAACCGCTGCGCGCTCCAACGACTGCAGAGTGAAGACGACCCGATCGGGGCGGGCATCGACCCGAAGGTGCCGGTCGGCGTCGTCGCCGCACACCGCGACAGCGTCCGCTGCCAAGCCGATCGCCCGAGCCAACGACCCGACCGGGACCGACGTTCGCAAAGTGCCCAGCAAGAAGCGCCACCCAGAGTCCTGGACCGCCTCCGACGCTTCCTGCCGACTCAATATCTGTTCCATGGCCGCATCCTTGCAGCCCCCACTGTCAGCACCGCCTGCCGCATCGTCCGAGCGACGCTGCGGGAAGGCGGGCGGCCGGCGGCGGGCCGCCGTACCGGGATGAAGTCTTCGCCGGTCTTGATCCGGCCGAGCTGCCCCAGGCGGAGAGGTGTCGCGACGGGCTGCGTGCCGTGGTTGCTGGGCTGTTGTCGTCGACCCCGGCGTTATTGGGTGGCGGGTAGGTAGTCACAATTGGTTAGCTAGAGCCTCTACGCCTGAACGACGGTTTGTGAAGGAGACGGTATGAGCGACAAGCCCAGCGAGCCGGCGCAGGACGATCTGCAGAAGAAGTTCCGCGACGCGCTCGCCAAGAAGAACGCCCACCACGAGTCGCACCCCGGTAGCGGGCCGCGGCACGAGGGGGTCGGCGAGGCGCACAACGACAAGCAGAAGCGCCAGTTCCGGCGCAAGTCCGGCAGCTGATTCCGCCGCCCATCCATCCATTCCGAGCCCCGGGTCACCGCCCGGGGCTCTAGCGTCCCGTGAGCGATGTAGCTTGAACGATGCTGGCGTTCAGGTACCGACTGCGGGGTCGGGCTGCGGAACGCTGAGCAGCGCGGCCAGTCGATCCAGCTCGGGCTCCCATCCCTGCAGGTGGTTGGCCGCGTCCTCCGGTGTGGCGAAGCCGGTGTGGGTCAGGAGCAGGCGAGTGCCTTCGTCGACCTCGGTCAGCTCGACCCGGACCTCTGACGGCTGCTCGTCGTCCTCGTCCCACTTCCAGGTGAACGCGAGCAGGCGCGGCGGTTCGACCTCGAGATAGGTGCCGCGCACCACGTGCGGCCCCATCTCGACGACATACCCACCGCCGACCCGGACGTCAGCCTCCACCCTCAATTCCAGTTTCGGATTCGGGCAGTACCACTGGGTCAGCAACTCGGGCCGCGTCCACGCCTCGTACACCTTCCCGATCGTTGCCCGAAGCACCCTCTCGACCCGGAGGTCAGCGCTCATCACCGTTCTCCTTTAGAAACTCTTCCAACCGGTCGACAGTGCTGTTCCAGTACGCCGTGAGGTCGCCGAGCCAAGCCTGTACGTCGGACAACGCGTCCGGGCGCAGCGTGCACACCACTGTCCGCCCGACCTTCCGCCGCCGTACCAACCCGGCCTCCACCAGCACCCCGACGTGTTTCGTCACCGCCGGCAAGGTGATCCGGTGCGGCGCGGCGAGGTCGCCCATCGTCGCCTCGCCCCGGCTCAACCGCTCCACCATCGCCAGCCGGGTCGGATCCGCCAACGCCCCGAACGTCTGACTCAGCACCAGGACACTTCACCAGTTGGTGAAGTGTCCTGTCAACAGCTCACAGAAGGTCGGCGAGGTAGCGCGCGGCCCGGGCTGCGCCGTCTGAGGCGACTGGGCGGTAGTCGACTGTGCGGGTGAGTTCCTTGGCGATGGATTCGGCCAGGTGGGCCGGGTCGGAGGCTTCCTGGTACGCCATGCGGCGGCCGGCGTTGTAGCGGTCGAGACGGGCCGCGACGTGGAAGTTCTGCTCGAAGTGGTGCTCGAGCGGTACGTAGATGAACGGGGTACGGGCGGCCGTGAGCTCCATGCAGGTGCTCAGGCCGCCCTGGGTGATGGCGAGGTCCGCCGCGGCAAGATGCCGGTGGAGATCAGGCAGGTACCCGCGCACAGTCACCCCCTGGACCCGCGGCAGCGACTGGGGATCGATCCGCGGTCCAGTGACTACCAGGAACTCGAGCCCGCGCACGTAGTCCCGGGCCAGCGGTACGGCATCGAGAACCCTTTGCAGCAAGGAGTTCCCGACCCCAGATCCGCCGACTGTCACGATACAGAGCAACCCGTCCGGGCGGTAGCCGAGCGACGTACGATCCACCCGCCCGGGCTCGAAACCCGTCACGTACCCAGCGAAGTCGAAGTTCGCCGAAGTCCACTCGCGGATCTTCGGCAGCCCCGGCCCGAAGTTCTCGTCGACGATGTCGTCCGGGTCGCCGACGAAGATCGACCGGTCCCGGAGCCGGTGGAACCGCGCCCGCTGCTCGATCATCTCCGCGTTGTAGTCGGCCGTCAGCGCAGCCTCGCGCTCACCGCCGTCCGGCATCGGCAGCCAGCCGACGAAGTCCGTCATCCAGGCGTAGGAGAACCGCTTCAGCTCCGGGTTCTCGTGCAGGAAGTAGTCCACATCCCACGCCTCGTCACCGATCACCAGGTCGTAGTCCGAGTCCTCGACGACGTCGTTGAAGACGAGGAAGTTGTTGACCAGGATCTCGTCCATCCGCCGGATCGCCTGGAACACGTGCAGGTCGTGCTCGTCCGCCTCGAACTCGATGTGAGCCGACTCGTTGGCCAACCAGTCCGACGCCGGATGCACCGTCTCGCCCGCGTCGGCCAGCACCCTGGTGACCGGGTGCTGTGCGAGCCAGTCGATCTGCAGGTCCGGCTGGAGCTTCCTGAGTTCGGCCGCGATCGCCACATCGCGCCGGGCATGGCCGAGCCCGATCGGTGACGACAGATAGAGAGCCCGTCGCGGGCGGTTGAGCGCCCGCACCCAGGTACGCCGTACCGGCCGTGGCACGACCTGATCCACGAAGTCCTTGATCAGGTGGTTCACCTTCACCGGATCGCGGTTCTGCGGTGCGTGCCCACCCCCGGAGATCGTCACCAGCGAGCCACCGGTCAGCTCGGCGAGCCGTACCCCCTCGTCGTGCGGGCGGATGTGGTCCTGGTCCCCGTGCACTACCAGCACCGGGCACTGCAGCCCGGGCAGCTTCCTGCCGAGCGCGGGGGAGCGGCATGCCTGCCGGGCGGCCTCGCTGTCGACGAGGCGTTCCGGTGCGATCTGCCGGCCCCAGCCGACGCCGTCCTCGATCTGCTTCGTCGAGTGCGGTTCGCAGAACATCTTCTCGAAGAAGTACTGCAGGAAGCTCTCGTAGCCGCCCTCCAGCCAGCGATGGCGGTTGTAGCTCGCCCACCCGTCCGTCGTCTCGTGGCGCTCGTTCCACGCCCACCGGGTGCGTTCGTCGGTGGCCGGGATCAGGCCGGTCGCCGGGCCGATGCAGACCACCCCGTGGATCCGCTCCGGCTGGTCCAGTGCGATCTGCAGCGCCCACGGCGCCCCGCAGGAGAAGGCGACCAGCACACAGTCCGCAGTACCGGTCGCCTCCAGTACTGCGAGCGTGTCGGCGATGTACTCCTCATCGGCGTACGCCGCCGCGCCCTCCGGTGCGTCCGACTGGCCCGAGCCGCGGCCGTCGAAGGTGACCACCCGGAAATGCCTGGCCAGATAGGGCACCTGGGCCTTCCAGACCCGCGACGGGACGATCGACCAGGTGGGCATCAGCACCACCGTCGGCCCCTGATCGCCGTACACCCGGTAGGCGATCCTCACCCCGTCGCGTTCGAGTTGTCCCTCGACGTCCGCTGCCCGCGCGGCCCGGTCCTCCGGAATCATTCCTTCTCCCCCATACCCCAATTCGCCATGATCGCCCACTACTGTCCTCCCCCGAGTGACAGTAGTCAGGCCTTGACTTCGTACACCAGGTTGAACGGACTCTGCGCCGCCGTGCGGAACCGGGTGAAACCGGCCGCGGTGGTGACGTCGCGGATGCGCGCGGGACCGGCCTGGGTGCCGAGCGCGAGACCGACGTCCTGCGAGAGCGAAGCCGGCGTACAGAGCAGCGTCGAGAAGCCGTAGTAGGCCCGGCCCACCGGGTTCAGGTTGTCCTCGACGTGGTCGCCGGCCATCGGCTCGACGATCATCCAGGTGCCGTCGGGCGCGAGCGACTCGCGGACCCGCCGGGCCGCGCCGACCGGATCGCCCATGTCGTGCAGGGCGTCGAAGATCGTCACCAGGTCGAAGTTCGATCCTGTGTAGGCGTTCGCCGGCGCGACCTCGAAGCGGATCCGATCGGACACCCCTGCCTCCTTGGCTCGCAGCCGGGCGGTCTCGATCGACTCCGGGTGGTAGTCCGAGCCGACGAACGTCGACTTCGGATACGCCTGTGCCATCAGGATCGTCGAGGCGCCGTGCCCGCAGCCGATGTCGGCCACCGTCGCACCCCGCTCGAGCTTCTCGACCACGCCGTCCAGCGACGGCAGCCACTCGGCCAGCAGGCTGGCGTTGTAGGTGGTCCGGAAGAACCGCTCGCAGCCCACGTGCACGTCCGAGGTGTGCTCGTGCCAGCCGATCCCGGCGCCGCTGCGGGCCGCCTCGATGGTCTCGGTGGTGTGGTGCACGGTGCCGAGCGCGATCTGGAAGAAGCCGGGCAGGTACGCCGGGCTGCTCTCGTCGGTGAACGCCACGGCCTGCTCAGGCGGCAGCGTGTACAGCCGGGTCTCCGGGTCGTACTCGACGAAGCCGCCGGCGGCCTGTGCGTTCAGCCATTCGCGGGTGTAGTGCTCGCTGGTGTTGGTGCGCGCGGCCAGTTCGGCCGGCGAGGTCGGGCCGGCCCCGGCCAGCGCCCGGTAGTAACCGAGCCGGTCACCCATCACGACGAGCGCGGCGTTCAGCGTCGCGCCCACCTCGCCGACTGCCTGGAAGACGAACGCCATCAACTTGTCGCCGTCGATCGCTGGTGCGGTCATTTCAGGTCCTCCCCCTCATTAGTAGGTACTGCGAACCTAGGAGTGCCCGCCATCCGGTCGCATCAGGTGACCCACCTGGTAGCGGCCAGGAATCCGCTTACACTGCGGAACATGCTGATCGGGCGGGAGGCCGAGCGGCGGGCGATCGAACAACTGGTCGCGGGGGCCCGGGTGGGTAGCAGCGGGGTACTCCTGATCACCGGCGAGCCCGGGATCGGGAAAACGGCTCTCGTGCACGAGGCGGCGACGCTCGCCGCCGGTCTGCGCGTGCTGCGGGCCCGGGGGACCGAGGCCGAGCACGAGATCCCGTACGGCGGCCTGCTGCAGTTGCTCCGGCCCGCGATCGGCGAACTCGAGCGCATCCCCGGCCCGCAACGTGACGCACTCGCCGCCGCGCTCGCCCTCACCGCGGGCACCGCCGTCGACCGGTTCGCAGTTGGCGCCGCCACCCTGAACCTGCTCTGCCGGTACGCCGAGTCGGCGCCGGTCGCACTCCTCGTGGACGACGCGCAACTTCTCGACCGCCCGTCGGCGGAAGCACTCCTGTTCGCGGCCAGGCGGCTGCTGGCGGACCCGATCGTGCTGGTGATCGCCGCCCGCGCCGGCGAATCCCATCCGCTGGCCGAGGCGGATCTGCCTCAGCTGCAGCTCGAGGGAGTCGGCCTGGCAGCGGCGCAGCAGCTGGTCCGGAACCACTCCGACCGCGTGGTTTCGATCGATCTCGTCGCCCGGCTGCACCGGACCGTTGCCGGGAATCCCCTGGCGCTGCTCGAACTGACCAACGATCCCGAACAACTGCAGCGGATCCCTCCGGGGGTGCCGACTCCGGTCCCGGCCTTGCTGGCGGACGCCTTTGCCGGCAGGGCCCGCCGGCTCAGCCAGGATGCGCAAACAGCCTTGCTGGTCGCTTCCGTCGACGATGGCGAGCTGGGTGCTGTGGCCCGTGCTTGTGCCGAGCTGGAGGTCGACGTGGCCGCCTTGGCCGAGGCGGAACAAGCGTCGCTCGTGACGATCGTGGATGGCCGGGTGGAGTTCCGGCATCCACTGGTCCGTTCGGCGATCTACGCGAGCGCGGAACCAGCTGAGCGGCGTACGGTGCATGGCGCAGTGGCGGCAGCCTTGGTCGGGCACGACGCGGACCGGCGGGCCTGGCACTTGTCCGAAACCGTGCTCGGCACTGACGACAAGGTTGCGGCCGCACTCGACGCCGCGGCCGGGCACGCGGCCGACCGCGGTGGCCAGGCGATCGCGGCCACTGCCTTCGAGCGGGCGGCCCGACTGACCGAAGGGGCGCAGGATCGGGCGCTCCGGCTGGTCGCTGCCGGTCAGGCCGCGTGGTTCGCGGGGATGCCGGACCGGGCGGACGGCCTGCTCGCCGAGGCACTGGCCCTCGAACCGCCCCTGCCGGTACGAACGCAAGCGCACGAGTTGCGCGGGGACATCGCGATGAAATGCGGTTCGCCGGCCAGGGCTCGGGACATCCTGATCGCCGCGGCCGCCGAGACCACTGATCCCGACACCGCGATCGGCCTGCTGGCCGATGCGGTGAATGCCTGTTTCTGGCTCGGCGATGTCGCTGGGGCGCTTGGGGCAGCGCAGGACATCGACAAGTTGCTGGTGCGGGTCGAGCGCTCCGGACCACGAACTTTCGGCCTGCTCGCGAGCGGAGTCGCCAAGGTGCTTTCCGGTCACGGGGGTACCGACCAGATTCGTGCCGCCGTCGCGCTGGCTTCGACAGCCGAGTTCGACGGGGACCGGCGCCGAAGGGTCTGGATGGTCTTCGCGGCCTTGTTCCTGCGCGAGAGCGAGACCGGCCGCGCACTGGTCCAGGCGGCGATGCGGGAGCGCCGCGACCAGGTCGAGCTGGGAATCCTGCCGACCCTGCTGTTCTCGCTGGCCCGTGACGACGCGACCACAGATCGCTGGGCGGATGCGGCGGCCTCCTACGACGAGGGCATCAGGCTGTCGCGGGAGACCGGGCAGACGACCGACCTGGCAGTCGGCCTGGCCGGGCAGGCGTGGTTGTCGGCCCATCGGGGCCGCGAGGCGGACTGCCGTGCGCTGGCGGCCGAGGCGAACCAGCTCGGCAGCGAGCACCAGATCCACCTCGCGACGGCGTGGTCCCTGTTCGCGCTGGGCGACCTGGAGCTCGGCCGGGGCAATCCCGCCGACGCGCTGCCGCAGTACGAGCGACTGGCCGAAGTACTGACCTCGCTCGGACTGCTGGATCCCGATCTGTCGCCGGCGCCGGAGTTGGTCGAGGTCTACCTGCGGCTGGGGCGGGTCGACGATGCGACTGCAGCCGCGCGGACGTACGCAGTACTGGCTGCTGAGAAGGGGCAGCCGTGGTCGCTGGCTCGGGCTGCGCGGGTGACTGCGCTGCTCACTGAGAGCGAGGAGCAGTTCGAGGAGGCGCTCGGCTGGCACGAACGGACGCTCGATGTGTTCGAGACGGCCCGGACGAGACTGGTCTATGGCGCTTGGCTTCGTCGGATCCGCCGGCGGGTGGATGCCCGGGCGCAGCTGCGGCTCGCCGTGTCGGCGTTCGACCAGCTCGGGGCGCCCAGCTGGGCCGATCTGGCAGCGGGCGAGCTGAAGGCGACGGGGGAGACCGCTCGGCGCCGGGAGCCGAGTACGGCGGACGACCTGACCCCCCAGGAGCGGCAGATCGCCGTTCTGCTCGCTGACGGACAGAGCATCCGGGAGGCCGCGGCGAGGTTGTTCCTCAGCCCGAAGACGGTCGAATACCACCTGCGCAAGGTGTACGCGAAGCTCGGAATCCACTCCCGGACCGAGCTCGCGGAGTGCCTGGCAGCTCTGTGAACGATGGATGAACTCCGGTTGGACCGAGCCTGGAGGCCGGAGCCGCGATGGGGACCGGGTTGGTAGCGGATGTCATGCTTCAGGCGTGACAGAGTTGATGGAGGCCGTTCGTGAGCTGCTGAGCCTCGCGATGGCCTCGCACTGGCTGCTGCTGATCCTGTTCGTCGCTGCCGCCGTCGACGCTGTCTTCCCCGTGATCCCCAGCGAGGGCCTGGTGATCACCGCCGGCATGGCCGCCGCCGCGGGGCACCAGAATCTGCTCCTGGTGATTGTGCTGGCGATGCTCGGCTCGGTGATCGGCGAAACCGCCTGCTACTTCCTCGGCCGCGGGTCCGGCCCGGCGCTGCGCCGCTGGATGCGCCGGCGGGATGCCCGGCAGAGGATGTACGAGAAAGTCTCGAATGCCCTGCACACCCGCGGTGGCCTGATCCTGATGACGGTCCGCTACATCCCGGGTGCCCGGATGGTCGCCACCCTGACCGCGGGTGCCACGGCGTACTCGTTCCGCAAGTTCCTGGTGTTCACCGTGGCGGGCGTGACGATCGCCTACACCTACGTGGCGCTGCTCGGGTACGTGGGCGGCGACGCGTTCGCGCACGACTCCCTGAAGGCGCTGGCGTTCAGCCTGAGCCTGGCCGCCGTGATCGGTCTCGCGGTCGAGACCACCCGGCGCATCGCAGTACGCCGCCGCCGCGCCCGCGCTTAAAGCTTGAGGTAGCCGTACGCCGACTGCCAGGTGCCGCCGGACTTGATCCGATCGATCACCAGGCGTTGCAGGGTGGTGTCCTGGGGGAACTTGTCCAGGTCCGTCAGATCGTGGCTGCGGAAGGTGAAGAAGACCGGACTGTCCTGGCTGTCCTGCGGCTTCCCGTACGGCGTGAACCGGCGCCCGAAGCGGACCATGTTCGACTCGGGCGGCAGGTTGTCCAGCAGATACGGGTCGATCAGCCAGGAGCCGAGCGTCGCAGTCTTCACCGGGTACTCCGGGAAGTGGCGCGGGAAGAACTCGCGGGCCTGGTCGAAACTGGCGTCCACCGCCTCCGGGGTGAGCGGTCCTGACTCGGGGATGTGGACGCCGATCACCCATTCACCCGGCTCGGTCCCCGGCACCGGATGAGAGGGGGGCACCTGGTGCAGCAGGAACTGCAGCCGGCCGAGCGCGTAGATCATTCCGGTCCAGTGGATCGTCATCCACCAGTGCGTCTCCAGGCCGAAGTCACCGTTCGTGCGGCGATGCACCTTCAGTTGCTGGCCCAGGTCCGCGAGCGTGGCCCAGCTGATCTCGTCGCTGATCCCGCGCTCCTGGTGGTACCGCCGGATGTCCGGCAGCGTCTCGAGGAACGCCGCGAGCGAGATCCGCCAGTCGTCCGGTGCCTCCAGCTCACTCTCGGGCGTGAACGCCCCGATCTTCCGGCGGAGTTCCGAGGCGAACTCGGCCACGGCCACCGGGTCGGCCTCGAGCTTCTCGGTGGCCTCCCGGTCAGCGTCGGCGAACCCGAGCAGGCGGTACTCCTCAGCAGTCGTCACCGGCCTACGTTAACCGATTAACCGACTGCATCCGGCCTGAGTTTTTCCTCAGCGCTCCTCGGCCAGGCCGAGGTACAACACCGACGGATCGGCCGGGTTGAAGGCCAGCCCGGGGATCCCGTCGTGCCGGTTGTGCTGCTTGGTCAGCTCCCCGGTGGACGGCCGGAAACGGTAGAGGTCGGCGCCGTACCCGGCGAACGAGGTGCCGTAGGCGAAGTAGAGCAGATCCGGGTCGACCGGGCTCGGCCACAGCTTGTTGCCGTTGTAGAGGTCCGCCCTGGACGCGTCGAGCACGGGCCGGAACTTGATCCCGCCGTCGTTCGACTGCCAGATGTACCGGGTGCCCTCGTCGCGCTCGTAGCCCTCCATCCAGACCACCGACGGGTCGACCGGCGAGATCGCCACACTGAAGGCGTTCACCCGCGTGACCGCCTTCGACCGGATCCAGTGCGAGCCGCCGTCGACGGTGACGTAGACGCCGTCGGACATCACCCCGGCGACGATGTGGTCGGGATTCTTCGGGTCGATCACCGCGTCGTAGACGAACAGGTCCGGCGCCGGCAGCTTGCCGACGGCTCGCCACTTCACGCCGTCGTCGGTGGACTCGAAGATCTGCCCGCTGCCCGCGACAGCACGCAGCTTTCCCTTGCCTGCTTGGAATGCGGCCAGACCGCCGCCTTCGACGGGTCCCGCGACCGTACTGACCTGATTGCTCTTCACCCGGTGGATCGGCTGATCGTTCACGCTGTGGATGTACGCCGTCTCACCCGGGCCCGGCGTCACGTCGTACGTAGTGAGGTCGTCCGGCGATTTGTCGATCTGTTGCCAACTGCAACCAGCGTCGCTGGAGCGCTGGATCGATTGCCGACCGATCGAGATCAACGTGTTCGGCTCTTCGAGCGCGGCCACCTTGGCATAGGTGACCGGCTGCAACTGTCCCTTGGTGGGAGCGAGCACGGCACCGTCGGAGGTCGTGATCGTGACGGACCCGTCGCCGTACACCGTGTCGCACTGTGGCCGGTTCCAGAACCACCCCGGCTGCCCAAACGAGGCGTGGACGGGCGTGGCGAAGGACACGATCAACGCGGAAGCCAGCACGACAAAGCCGCCGCGACGGCGAGGAGAGATCATTCGTCCTGTCTAGACGGCCGACCCAGACCGCCGCCAGCGATCGCCGTGTCCAACCTCCGCCATGACGTGAAGCAGCCATATCGTGGAATCCGTGGCCGCCTATCTCCGTTTCGACCCGCCGGCCGGGCAGCGTGACGTCGTCGACCACTACTGGATGATCGAGGCGCCCGGCTCTTCCTCGGAGGTCAAGCGGGAGATCCTGATCCCCAACGGCCGGCCAGGAATGGCGATCGCGCTGGCCGAGCCCGGCGTACGGCACGATCCGTTGACCGGCGCGCAGTGGACGAACGATGCCGCCTTGTTCGGGGTCATGACGCGGCCGCATGTGCTGACTCAGACCGGGGTGTCGAGCTACGTCGGCGCCGAGCTCAAGCCCTGGGGGATCGCCGCGCTCGGCCTGTCCGATCGCCTGGTCGACGACGTCCTGCCGTTCGCCTCCTGGACGGACGCCGCTACTACGGAACGCCTGGTGCTGGAACTCGCCGGAGCCGGATTCGGGCCGCCCCGAGCTGACAAGCTGGCGGAGTTCCTCGGCCCGCGTCTCCAGGTGCTTCCTCGAAGCGAGTTACTGGATCACGCCGTACAAGTGATCGATCGAGCTCAGGGCTCCGGGTCCGTCGCCTCGGTGGCAGCCGCTCTCGGGATCTCGTACAGCAGCCTCTACCGGCTCTTCGTCGGCTCGATCGGTCTCGGGCCGAAGCAGTTCGGCGAGATCATCCGGTACTTCAACTTCGTCGGCGGACTACTGGGTGGACCGGCGGACGCGACGGCCACGCTCGCCGCGCTGCACGGGTACTACGACCAGGCGCACGCAGCCCGGGACTTCAAGCGGTACACGGGAGTCGGTGCGACCTCGTTCCGCGCCGTGCAGAACGGGATCGCCGCGCTGATGCATGAAAGATCCGTCCAAGACGGGAGCTGATCCGATCGGCCATGCTGAGGTTCTCAACCCCCTTGCGAAGGAGAACCCCGTGGGACGCATCATCCATGTCGAGCTCACCGCTGCCGACCTCGACCGCGCTGCCGCCTTCTACACCGAGGCCTTCGGCTGGGAGGTGACGCCATCGCCTTTCGTCGGCGACTACCTCGTCGCCTCGACCGGCGAAGGCAGCGGCATCGACGGCGCGATCATGGCTCGCTCGTACCGGGAGCAGGTGGCGATCCCCTGGATCGAGGTGGACGACCTCGACGCCACCCTCCTTGCCGTCACCAAGGCCGGCGGCAGTACGGCGGGCGAACCGCAACGGTTGCCTGGCGTCGGCCGTCTGGCCTACATCTCCGACCCGGAAGGTACTTTGCTCGGCCTACGCCAACCAGAGTGACGTCAGGCGGCGGCCGTGTCGATGTGACGGGCCAGGACGAGGTCGTCGTCGGTGATGCCGCCGGCCTCGTGGCTGCTGACGCGGAACGTGATGGTGGTGTAGCGGATGTCGATGTCCGGGTGGTGGTTCATCGACTCGGCCAACTGCGCGACCGTCGCGACCAGCCGGATGCCGTCCAGGAAGGTCGGCGTCTTGACAGTGCGGACCAGCGCGTTGTCCGCCACCTTCCACAACGGCAGGTGGTCGCGGATCGCCGCATCGATCTGGTCGTCCGTCAGCAGTTCAGCCATGCGCGACACTCTAGTCGTCCCCCGCCGGTCCAGCCGTCTGTCAGGCCACTGTCGCCGGCGGCGCGAGGCGCTTCCGCCGACGGAAGACCAGCCAGATCGCGACACCGGCCAGGAGGCCGAGCACGAACAGGGCGATCCCGACGAACTGCAGGTTGGTGCCCCACAGCCCCGAGTAGTGGACCTTCTCCGGCTTGGTCGCCGCCACCTTGTCGACCTCGGCCTGGATCTGGCGCTGCTCGTCCTTGGTCAGCTCGCCGGCGCCAAGGGTCGCCGCGAGCCCGGTGATCCTGTCGGACTCGGAGTCGCTGAAGCCCGGTAGGTCAACGTCGGAGACGAAGCTGTAGTCGAGCGAGGTGCAGTCCATCGGTTTGCCGGTCTTGATATCGATGTGCGCCGGCAGCGACTCGGTGCAGGTGTCCCCTTCGCTGAGGAACTGCACCTTGTACTGGTTGCCGAGTTTGGACTTCTGCGCACCGCCGGCGATGACCAATCCGATGCCGGCGATGTAGCCGACGATGATGGCGATGACGAGCAGCGGGACGAGGCGGGAGGTGGTTCGGCGATCCGTCGAATTCACCCGGGCATCCTAGCGGGATCTGGGGTCTGGTAGGCGGAAGATGAGGACCAGGACTCGCAGTACGAGGACTGCGCAGATGACCAGGAGGTTGTAGCCGAAGAGGTGGAACAGGCTCATCGACGGGGTCACCTGCGGGCCGCCCGGAGTACCGAGCAACAGGACCGCCATCAACCCCGCGGTGGCGCCGAGGATCGCGAGCAGGGTCTGGTGGAGCAGGCCGGTGAGGTGCCGGCGGTCCCGCTCGTCCGCGAGCAGGCGCACGTTGAAACCGAGGCGTCCGCTCTCGGCGGCCGCGGCGATCCGGTCGATCCGGCGCGGCAACCGCCGCAGCATCGGCAGCAGGGTGGCCAGTTCCTCGGTCGCCGTCCGGCGCAACGCGTCCGGAGCCAGCCGATCCGTCACATGGGCGGCCGCGAACTGACGCGACGCGGCCACCAGATCGAACCCGGGGGAGATCCGCGAGATCGTGCCCTCCACCGTCGCCAGGGCCCGGAACACCGCTGCCACCTCAGGCGGTACGCCGAGTTCGTGGGTGGTGATGATCTTGAACAGGTCGGTGAACATCGCCGGCCCGAGCGCCACGCCCGCGGTGAGGTGCCGGGTCATGAACTGGCCGACCGCGCGTTCGAGGGCGCGCTCGTCGATCACGTCGGGACGGTAGACGATCTCCAGCAGGGCGTCGGTCGCGGCGACCGGGTCGCCACGGTCGATCGCGAGCAGGAATCGCTGCAAAGCCTCGCGGGTGGCCGGGTCGAGCCTGCCGACCGACCCGAGGTCGAGCATGCCGATCCGGCCGTCGGTCAGCAGCAGGAAGTTGCCGGGATGCGGGTCGGCGTGGAAGACGCCGTCGATCGCGACCTGGCCGAGCAGGCAGTCGAACAGCGCCCGGCCGAGGCGGGCGGCGTCCAGGCCGCGCTCGGCGATCGCATGCGCCGCGCTGCCCAGGCCGATGCCGTCCAGTCGCTGCATGGTCAGCACCCGGCGGGTGGACTGCTGTGGGTACAGCTCGGGCACCACCAGATCATTGCTGGCGGCAACGGAGCGGCCGGCCGCGACAGTGGTCATGTTGCCGGCCTCGATGGTGAAGTCGAGCTCCTCGCGCATCGCGTCGGCGAAGCCGTCGGCCAGCGCCAGGACACCCATCGAGCGGCCCCAGTCGGTGTTCCGCTCGAGCAGCCGGGCGAGCCGGCGGACGATGTCGAGATCCCGGTCGACGACGCCGACGATACCGGGACGCTGGACCTTGACCACCACCCGCGGTCCATCGGGCAGGCGGGCCGTGTACACCTGCGCGACCGAGGCGGCCGCGAGCGGTTCGGTAGCGAAGTCGGCATACAACTCGTGGGGAGGTGCGCCGAGTTCCTCGGTGAGGACTTCCTCGATCAGCGGCCAGGGGGCGGGGGAGACCTGGTCCTGCAGGCGGCTGAGTTCGGTGGCGACCGAGGCGGGGATGATGTCGCTGCGGGTGGACAGGACCTGACCGAGCTTGACGAACGTGACACCTGCCTCATCGAGGGCGAGGCGCAGCGAGCGGGCCAGCTCGGCCTGGCCGGCGGCGTTCTCCCGGCCAGGACGACGGCGGCCGCGCAAGTACGGGCCGAGGCCGTGTTTGATCGCGATCCGGAGGATCTGCAGGTAACGCCGGGTGCGCGCGATCCGGCCGCTCAGGTCCCGGCGGAGATCCCGGGCCCGGGGCAACGATCCGGTCGGTACCAGGGCTTCGGACAACACCAGGAAGACCAGGCCGGCCAGCATCGAGCAGACCGCCGTCAACGCCAGGAACGCGACCGCGGCGGCGTTGGAACCCTCGAAGGGCAGCTTGCCGACCAGTGCGTTGGCGATCGGACTGAAGACCGTGAGCGTGAGCGCGGCCCCCAGGGCCAGCCGGATCAGCCCGAAGCGCACGCCGAGCAGGCGCTGCGAGACAGGCACGAAGATCGCCATGAAGATGGCGATGCTGAACAGCCCGGCCACGACGATGTCCATGATGGGAACAGTAGGGGCTGAGAGGGCTGGGGCGGCTCACCCGGACGGTGGAGTCGCCCCTGGTCCGGACCGCAGAGAGCCCCTGACAGATCGTCAGGGGCTCTTCGCGTGAAGGGATCAGGCCGGGCGGCGGCGGATCTTGTTGCCGAGCCAGACGATCGGGTCGTACTTGCGGTCGGCGACGCGCTCCTTCATCGGGATCAGCGCGTTGTCGGTGATCTTGATGTGCTCGGGGCAGACCTCGGTGCAGCACTTGGTGATGTTGCACATGCCGAGACCGTGCTGCTCCTGCGCGGCCTTCTGCCGGTCGGCCGCGTCCAGCGGGTGCATGTCCAGCTCGGCGATCCGCATCAGGAAGCGCGGACCGGAGAAGGACTCCTTGTTCTCCTCGTGGTCCCGGATCACGTGGCAGGTGTCCTGGCACAGGAAACACTCGATGCACTTGCGGAACTCCTGCGAGCGTTCCACATCGACCTGCTGCATCCGGTAGTCGCCGGCCTTCACATCCGCGGGCGGGGTGAAGGCGGGGATCTCCCGGGCCTTGGCGTAGTTGAACGACACGTCGGTGACGAGGTCCCGCATCACCGGGAAGGTACGCATCGGCGTGACGGTGACGACGTCATCCTCGCCGAAGGTGTTCATCCGGGTCATACAGAGCAGCTTCGGCTTGCCGTTCACCTCCGCGCTGCACGAACCGCACTTGCCGGCCTTGCAGTTCCACCGGACCGCGAGATCCGGCGTCTGCGTCGCCTGCAGACGGTGGATGATGTCGAGTACGACCTCACCCTCGTTCACCTCGACCTCGTAGTCCTTGAGGTCACCACCCTGGTCGTCCCCACGCCAGACCCGGAACTTGCCTTTGTAACTCATCGCTGTCCTCGCTTCGCTCCGGGCACCAACGAGCTACCAGAGGTGCTGTGTTGTTTGATGACCTCGCTCCGCTCGCTCATGATGCCGGCAGCTCCTCCTCGGTCATGTACTTGCTCAGTTCGCTGCGCTCGAACAGTTCCAGCAGGTTGTCGCGCATCGGGATCTGGTCCTTCTTGACCACGTTCACGCTGCCGTCGGCGTTCAGCGAGCAGACCAGCAGCAGCTTGCGCCACTCGGCGTTCATGCCGGGGAAGTCGTCCCGGGTGTGACCGCCGCGCGACTCCTGCCGCTGCAGGGCCGCCTTCGCGACACACTCCGACACCGTCAGCATGTTGCGCAGGTCCAGCGCGAGGTGCCAGCCGGGGTTGAACTGCCGGTGCCCCTCGACCGTCATCTTCGCGATCCGGGCGCGGAAGTCGGCGAGCCGGCCGAGTGCCTGCTCCATCTCCTCTTCCTTGCGGATGATGCCGACCAGGTCGTTCATCGCCTGCTGCAGTTCCTGGTGGATCGTGTACGGATTCTCGCCGCCCTCGAGCTCGAAGGGAGCCAGTGCCTCCGCGGCCGCGGAGTCCACATCGGCCTCGGAGATCTTCGGCCGCTCGGCGCCCAGCGAATCGACGTACAGGGCGGCGGCCATGCCGGCCCGCCGTCCGAAGACGAGCAGGTCGGACAGCGAGTTGCCACCGAGCCTGTTCGACCCGTGCATGCCGCCGGCAACCTCACCGGCCGAGTACAGCCCCGGTACTACGGACTGCGCGGTGTCGGGGTCCACCTCGACACCACCCATCACGTAGTGACAGGTCGGGCCGACCTCCATCGGCTCGGCGGTGATGTCGACATCCGCCAGCTCCAGGAACTGGTGGTGCATCGACGGGAGCCGGCGCTTGATCTCCTCGGCCGGCAGCCGGGAGGACACGTCCAGGAAGACGCCGCCGTGCGGAGTACCGCGGCCCTCCTTCACCTCGGAGTTGATCGCCCGGGCGACCTCGTCGCGCGGCAGCAGCTCCGGGGGACGCCGGTTGTTGTCCGCATCCTTGTACCAGCGGTCGGCCTCGTCCTCGGACTCCGCGTACTGCGCGCGGAACACGTCCGGCACGTAGTCGAACATGAACCGCTTGCCCTCGGAGTTCTTCAGCACGCCACCGTCACCGCGAACCGACTCGGTGACCAGGATGCCCTTCACCGACGGCGGCCAGACCATGCCGGTCGGGTGGAACTGGACGAACTCCATGTTGATCAGGGTCGCGCCGGCCCGCATCGCCAGCGCGTGCCCGTCACCGGTGTACTCCCACGAGTTCGAGGTGACCTTGAACGACTTGCCGATCCCGCCAGTGGCGAGAATCACAGCCGGTGCGTCGAAAAGGATGAACCGGCCGGACTCGCGCCAGTACCCGAAGGCCCCGGAGATCGCGTCGCCGTCCTTCATCAGTTCGGTCACCGTGCACTCGGCGTAGACCTTGAGGTTGGCCTCGTAGTCACCGGTGGCGGCGAAGTCCTCCTGCTGCAGCGAGACGATCTTCTGCTGCAGGGTGCGGATCAGCTCCAGGCCGGTGCGGTCGCCGACGTGCGCCAGCCGCGGGTAGGTGTGACCGCCGAAGTTCCGCTGGCTGATCCGTCCGTCCGGGGTGCGGTCGAACAGCGCGCCGTACGTCTCCAGCTCCCAGACCCGGTCGGGGGCTTCCTGCGCGTGCAGTTCGGCCATCCGCCAGTTGTTCAGGAACTTGCCGCCGCGCATGGTGTCGACGTAGTGGACCTGCCAGTTGTCGTTCGAGTTCGCGTTGCCCATCGCGGCCGCGCAACCGCCCTCGGCCATCACCGTATGGGCCTTGCCGAACAGGGACTTGCACACGATCGCGGTGCGTTTGCCCTGCTCGCGGGCCTCGATCGCCGCACGCAGACCGGCGCCGCCGGCCCCGATCACGACGACGTCGTAGGAGTGTCGTTCCAGCTCAGTCATAGGGGTACGAGTCCTGTATCAGTTGAAGAAGCGTAGATCGGAGAACCAGCCGGCCGAGACCGCCATGATGTAGGCGTCGGTCAGGATCACGGTGAAGAGCGAGGCCATCGCGAAGGTGCCGTGCTTGGGGTTCAGCTTGGACACGAAGGTCCAGTAGCGGTACCGCAGCGGGTGCTTGGAGAAGTTCTTCAGCCGTCCGCCGACGATGTGCCGGCAGGCGTGGCACGACAACGTGTACAGCCACAACATCACCAGGTTGACCCAGATGATCAACGTGCCCAGGCCGAGGCCGAAGCCGCCGTCCTCGCCGTGGAACGCCTGGACGCCGTCGTAGACGTTCAGCAGGCCGAAGACCAGCGCGCCGTAGAAGAAGTAGCGGTGCAGGTTCAGCGCGATCAGCGGGAACTTCGTCTCACCCGTGTAGGTCTTGTGCGGCTCCGGGACGGCACAGGCCGACGGCGCGAAGAAGAGCGAGCGGTAGCCGGCCTTGCGGTAGTAGTAGCAAGTACCGCGGAAGCCTGCGAGCACCGCGAAGGTGATCAGGCTGAGCGGCAGCCACCGCGGGAAGTCGCCGAACCAGCGGCCCAGGTGACTCGATCCGGGAACGCAGGAGTCGCTGATACAGGGGGAGTACAGCGGAGTGAGGTAATGGTGCTCATCGACCCAGTACCACTTGTTCATGAAGATCCGGACCGTCGCATAGATGACGAAGAAGGCCAGGATCACCCCGATCCGCAGCGGCGCGAGCCACCAGCGGTCGGTGCGCAGTGTTTTCTTCCCGATCTGAGCGCGACCGGGTGCGTCAACTCCAAGAGCCATCAGATGCGGCCTCGCTGCGCTACGGCGGCATCTGACGGCTCAAAGCCGCTGTATTGAATTTCTCGTTCGATTCTCTCACTCATGGGGCGCGCCGGTCCGGTGCTCCGAAGCCTTCGTGCTCCGCGTCTGTCCACATGGACGCGTCATACTCCACGTCGGGAATCTCCTCGAGGTCCTCCGGAACAGGTCCGGGTCTGTGATGCGGGTCGGGAGGGCCGAGCTCGGCCAGGTCGTCACTCAACCTGGCCACGTCGGACACCAGCCGGCGAATGCCGAGGGTGTCACCGTACTCCTGGCTGAGTTTGCCGACTGCCGCGTGCACCGCTTCGAGTGCGCGTTGCACGGATGCCACGGTGCTGCCGTCACCCATACCGACTCCAGTAATGGTTTTGTCGCTGTAAGTATGGCCACACTTTGCCCGCGCGCGGCGCACAACGGAAGACCCCTCCGTACGGCGTGTTCCTGGTAAGGCTTACCTCAGTTGCCGATGGCCGATGAGTGGAGTAAGGGGACGAATCCCGCCTTCAGTACAACGAGATTCGCCGGCGGCGTGAGGACTTCGACCTCCCGCAACCCGGGCGGTCGGACCGGTGTGGCATATCCCTCCCACGACCAGCCGAGCACGTTTCCATCGAGGACGAGTGCCGGGCGGCCGTCGCACCGGATCATCGCGCCGTCAGGGAGTTCGGCGAGCTCGGCGATCGTGGTCCGTTGGCGCCGGGTGCGTGGTTCGACCCGCTCGAGGTGGAGCTGCGCGTCCATCGCGACTGCCCGGGGCCGTTCCGGCAGACCGCGGCCACGGGCCCACGCACTGGCGTACAGGAGGTAGTCGCGGCGGCGGCAGTAGGCACACGGTCGATGGCCGGCGGCGAGCGCCACGGCCTCGTCGAAGAAGAACAGCGCCGTCCACCGCCCGGGCGGCATCGGATCGCGGCGCACGCCCTTGTAGTCGAGCAGGCAGCAGATCCACGCCTTCGACCGCCAGCGAGCGCTGCCCAGCCGCCGATCCGGGCCGTGCAGGGAGCCGCGATTGCCCATCAGCAGGCCGCGGCCGGACTCGGCCACGATCTCCTGGGTGGGCAGCACCCTGTTCTGTAACGCCACGCTGCATATCCTGCCTGCCGTCACGGACAGTTCCGGGTCGTTATTCTCTGTCCGTGACTGACAGGCAGGTGGTCGTCGGGGTGGCCGTGGTCCGGGACGGCAAGGTCCTGGCCGCGCTCCGCAGTGGCGACCAGGGCGGCTGGGAGTTCCCGGGTGGCAAGGTGGAGCCCGGGGAGAGCGAGCAGGCGGCCGGCGCACGCGAACTGGCGGAGGAACTCGGCCTGCGGGTGCGGATCGGGCCGGTTCTGGGCTCAGGGCAACCGATCGGCGAGCGCTACCTACTCAGGGTGTATGTCGCGCAACTCACCGCAGGCGAGCCGGTGCTGCGCGAACACACCGAGATCCGCTGGGTCGGCGCCGAGGAGCTGGATCAGCTCGCCTGGCTGGAACCGGACAGACCTTTCGTGCACCGGTTGCGTGAGTTGCTTGCCGACGGCGAGGCGATCAGTCACGATTCAGCGACGAGCGGCCCCGCCCCATAGCGTCCACACTGCGAGATACGTAGGGTTCCGGCAACTCGGCAATCCGGGGTGGCCGCCGATTGAATCAACTGGGAAGGACGGGCGACAGCAATGACGCTGGGGGTATCGGAGGCCCAGTCTCCAGAGGGCGGCGGGCTGCCGGCTGATCATCTCGCCGACACCGCCGAGGCCAAGCAGATCGAAGGGCGTTCTCTCGGTCAGATCGCCCTGGCCCGGCTGAAGAAGGACAAGATCGCGATCATCAGCGCGCTCCTGATCCTGCTCATCGTCGCGGTGGCGATCTTCGCCCCGCTGATCGTGAAGCTGAACGGCTTCCCGCCGGACCAGTTCAACAAGACAGACTCGGACGGTAACCCGTTGCTGAACACCCGTGACGGAGGGATCCCGATCGGTGGCCTGTGGGGCAGCGGCACGAGCAGCGAGCACTGGCTCGGTGTCGAGCCGCAGAACGGCCGGGACGTGTTCTCCCGGCTGGTCTACGGCACCCGGGTCTCGCTGCTGGTAGCGCTCGGCGGCACGGTGATCGCGATCGTCATCGGCACTGTGGTCGGGATGGTCTCGGGCTACTTCCGCGGCTGGGTCGACACGCTGCTGAGCCGGCTGATGGACATCATGCTGAGCTTCCCGACGCTGCTGTTCGTGATGGCGCTCACCCCGGTGATCGCCAGCCGCGGCCAGGACCTGTTCGGCATCCCGGACGACAACGCGCTGCGGATGGGCGTGCTGATGTTCGTCCTCGGCTTCTTCGGCTGGGCGTATCTGGCCCGGATCGTCCGCGGCCAGGTTCTGTCCCTACGGGAGCGGGAGTTCGTCGAGGCGGCCCGATCGCTCGGCGCCGGCCCGATCTATGTGATCTTCCGGCAGATCCTGCCGAACCTGATCCCGACTCTGCTGGTCTATACGACCCTGCTGATCCCGGGCAACATCACCGCGGAGGCCGCGCTGTCCTTCCTGGGCGTCGGGATCAAGGAGCCCACCGCGTCGTGGGGCCGGATGATCGCCGACGCGTCGGACTGGATCGAGTCCAACCCGCTCTACCTGTTCTTCCCGGGCCTGGCGCTGTTCATCACCGTGCTCGCGTTCAACCTGCTGGGCGACTCGGTACGCGACGCCCTCGACCCGCGGGCCGGGAGGAGCTGACCAATGGGCCGTTATCTGATCCGCCGGCTGCTGCAGACCATCGTCATCCTGTGGGTGATCAGCGCCATCACCTTCTTCCTGTTCTGGGTCACCCCGGCGAACCCGGCGCTGCTGATCTGCGGCAAGAACTGCAACACCGAGACGATCGCCACGGTCAACGCCACCTATGGCTTCGACGACCCGCTGATCGTCCAGTACGGCACCTACATGAAGGGCCTGGTCAACCCCGGCGGCCGGACGATCGGCTCCGAGGGCAGCGAGCGCGAGTGCGCCTGGCCGTGCTTCGGTGAGTCGTACCAGAACGGCGTACCGGTCTGGGACTCGATCTCCGACGCGTTCCCGGCGACCCTCTGGCTCGCCACCGGCGCCGCCGTCATCTGGCTGTTCTTCGGGGTGATGCTCGGGCTGCTGGCCGCCTTGCGCAAGGGCAAGTGGCTGGACAAACTCAGCGTCGGGGTCGCGTTGTTCGGCGTCTCGTTCCCGACCATCGTGTTCGGCTACCTGTTGCTGTTCCTCTTCATCGTCAAGCTGAAATGGATACCGTTCCCCGATACGGCCAACGCGGCCTTGTTCGACGTGGGTCCGGCGAAATGGCTGCAGTTCTACATCCTGCCGTGGATCACCTTGGCGCTGGTCTACGCGGCCCTCTACACGAGGCTCACCCGGGCCAACATGATCGACACGATGAACGAGGACTACATCCGCACCGCCCGGGCCAAGGGGCTCAGTGAACGCACAGTGGTGTTCAAGCACGGACTGCGCTCCGCGCTGACCCCGATCGTGACCATCTTCGGGCTCGACCTCGGCGGCCTGCTGGGCGGCGCGGTCATCACCGAACAGGTCTTCAGCATCACCGGGCTGGGCAAGTTCTCGATCGACTCGGTGCTCGGCAACGACCTGCCGGCGATCATGGGCGTCGTCCTGTTCGCGGCGATCTTCGTCGTGGTCGCGAACGTCGTCGTCGACATCCTGTACGCCTTCATCGACCCGCGCGTGCGGTTGTCGTGATTCGACGAGGAGACCAGTGACCGAGTCAGTGACAACGACGGAGGCGCCCGCCCGGGAGACCGGCCGGCCGTTCCTGGAGTTGAAGGACCTGCAGGTGCATTTCCCGACCGACGACGGGATGGTGAAGGCCGTCAACGGCCTGAGCTTCACCCTCGAACGCGGTAAGACCCTGGGCATCGTCGGCGAGTCCGGTTCCGGCAAGAGCGTGTCCAGCCTGGCGATCATGGGCCTGCACAAGGGCAGCCGGGCCAAGGTCACCGGTGAGATCTGGCTGGACGGCGCCGAACTGGTCTCGATGTCGGTACCGGAGATCCGCCGGCTGCGCGGCCAGCAGGTGGCGATGATCTTCCAGGACCCGCTGTCGGCGATGCACCCGTTCTACCGGGTCGGCGACCAGCTGACCGAGGCGTACCTGGTGCACAACGACGTGTCGAAGGCGGTGGCCAAGAGGCGCGCCATCGATCTGCTCGAGCGGGTCGGCATCCCGTCGCCGAACAAGCGGTTCGAGGACTACCCGCACCAGTTCTCCGGCGGTATGCGGCAGCGCGCGATGATCGCGATGGCGCTGATGTGCGACCCGGCCCTGCTGATCGCGGACGAGCCGACCACGGCCCTGGACGTGACCGTGCAGGCCCAGATCCTCGACCTGATGATGGATCTGCAGAAGGAGTTCAACTCCGCGATCATCATCATCACCCACGACCTCGGCGTGGTCGCCCAGATGACCCAGGACGTGGTCGTGATGTACGGCGGCCGGGTGGTCGAGGCCGGCAAGGTCCGGGACATCTTCTACCGGCCGGAGATGCCGTACACCTGGGGACTGCTCGGCTCGATCCCGCGGGTGAACCGCGGCGGCGACCACCGGCTCAAGTCGATCCGGGGCACACCGCCGTCGCTGATCAACCTGCCCAAGGGCTGCCCGTTCCAGCCGCGCTGCGACTACCAGCAGTACGTCGAGGGGCACTCGTGCACCGGCGAGCTGCCCGAGCTGCTGCAGATCGACGCGGACGGGCATCGGGTTCGGTGCCACATCGAGCCCGAGCAGCGCAAGCGGTTGTTCACCGAGCAGATCAAGCCGGCCCTGTGATGGCGGCACCGAAGCACGAGGAGCGATCGTGAGTACGTCGACGTCGGTCGAGCAGGCCGCCACCGGGCAGCCCGAGCGAGGTGAGTTGCTGCTCGAGGTCCAGGGGCTGCAGCGCTACTTCCCGGTCACCCGCGGCATCATCTTCCAGCGCCAGACCGGGGCCGTGAAGGCGGTCGACGGCATCGACCTGACCATCGCCACCGGCGAGACGCTCGGCGTCGTCGGCGAGTCGGGCTGCGGGAAGACGACCACCGGCCGGCTGGTGACCAGGCTGGACGAGCCCACCGGCGGGACGATCCGGTTCGAGGGGTCGGACATCACCCACCTGAGCCGGGCCAGGATGCGGCCGTACCGGCGCGAGATCCAGATGATCTTCCAGGACCCGTTCTCGTCGCTGAACCCGCGCCAGACGGTCGGCACCATCATCGGGGCACCGTTCGACATCCAGAAGGTGAAGACCGACACCAGCACCAAGAAGGCCGTCCAGACGCTGATGGAGCGGGTCGGGCTGAACCCCGAGCACTACAACCGGTACCCGCACGAGTTCTCCGGCGGTCAGCGGCAGCGGATCGGGGTCGCCCGGGCACTGGCCCTGCGGCCGAAGCTGATCGTCTGCGACGAGCCGGTGTCGGCGCTCGACGTCTCCATCCAGGCGCAGATCGTGAATCTGCTGGAGGACCTGCAGGACGAGTTCGACCTCGCGTACCTGTTCATCGCCCACGACCTGTCGGTGATCCGGCACATCTCGGACCGGGTCGCGGTGATGTACCTCGGCAAGGTGGTCGAGACCGCCGACCGGGACGAGCTGTACAACCATGCCCGGCACCCGTACACGCACGCGCTGCTGTCCGCGGTCCCCGAGGCCGATCCGGACGCGACCGCGAACCGTGAACGGATCCGGCTGACCGGTGACGTGCCGAGCCCACTGAACCCGCCGTCCGGATGCCGATTCCGGACGCGGTGCTGGAAGGCGCAGGACATCTGCGCCGAGCAGGAACCGCCGCTCCTCCAGATCGGGGCTCCCGGCCACAAGGCCGCGTGTCACTTCCCCGAGGAACGGGATGTGATCTGACCGTAACGGAACGTACCCGCAAGGTCTAGCGACGGCATGGAAGCGGTCACGGTTTGATCAAGGGGGCTGACGCGCATTGCGTCGGCTTGTGAATACGTGAGTTGATGACCGCCAAATGACGGAGATTCAACCTTTACAGGCCGCCGTGATCCGGCGTTCGAACGTCATGAAAAAGGAAGGGATACTGGCTATGAAGCACGCCAAACGAGTCGGACAGGTAATTGCGGCAGGTCTCGCACTGACCCTGACGGCAACTGCATGCGGCGGAGACGACGATGCAGCCTCGCCGACCGACCAGGCTACGGCCGGGGCCAAGGGGGGCACCGTCACCGTCTACCACGAGAACGACGTGGAGCACCTGGACCCGCAACGCAACTTCGTCACCGACTCGGGCATGATCGGCAAGCTGATCACCCGGACGCTGACGGACTACCGCTACGACGCCAAGGCGAAGAAGATCGTCCTGGAGAACGACCTGGCGGCGAGCTATGAGTCGACCCCCGACTTCAAGACCTGGACCTTCAAGCTGAAGGACGGGCTGAAGTACGAGGACGGCACCGCGATCACGGCCGCCGACATCAAGTACGGCGCCGAGCGGTCCTTCTCCGCCGACATGCAAGAGGGTGCGCCCTACGCGCACGAGTACCTCGACTGTGCCGGCTACAAAGGCCCGTACGTCGCCGGCAACAACGGCGGCAAGGGCTGCACCGCGATCGAGGTGCCGGACGAGAAGACCATCGTCTTCAAGCTGAACCGTCCGGTCCCGACCTTCGAGGGCACCGCGAGCATGAAGATCTGGTCGCCGGTGCCGAAGGCCAAGGACACCAAGACCCAGTACGACAACCACCCGGTCGCCACGGGCCCGTACAAGATCGAGTCCTACACCCGTAAGAAGCAGCTCGTGCTGGTTCGCAACGAGAACTGGGACGCGAAGACCGACCCGCTGCGCACCGCGCTGCCGGACAAGTTCATCTTCAAGTTCGGCGACGCCCCGGCGACCGTCGACCAGCGTCTGTTCGCCGACGGCACCGCAGACCAGAGCTCGGTGAGCTTCGGGGGCGTCCAGCCGGAGAACATCGCGAAGACGAACCAGGCGAACGTCAAGGACCGGGTGATCGAGTCCACTGACGTCTGCCGTCGTTACATCGCCTTCAACGAGCAGAAGCCGCTGCTGAAGAACCAGAAGCTCCGCGAGGCGCTGTACGTCGGTCTGGACCGGACCAGCTACCGCGACGGACGAGGTGGCGAGCGGCTCTCCGCGGTCGTCGACTCGATCATTCCGGAGGACCTGGACGGCTACAAGCCGGAGGAGACCTTCAAGGTTCCGCCGGAGGGCGACCCGGTGAAGGCCAAGCAACTGCTGACCGAGGCCGGTTACAAGGGCGAGAAGCTCGTCCTGGGTACCTCCGACGCAGGTCTGGCCGTGAAGGCTGCTGAGGCCGCGCAAGCGTCCTGGAAGTCCATCGGCGTCAACGTCGATATCCAGAAGATCCCGGGCGACAACTACTACTCGACCCAGCAGCAGGACTCGTCGGCTACTGATCTGATCACTGCCGGCTGGTGCTACGACTGGGCGACGCTGGCGACCGTCGTGCCGCCGGTGTTCGGGCCGGACACCACCGCCCCGAACAAGCCCGCGCAGAACAACTACGGTCGTAACACCGTCGGCTGGGACAAGATGGCCGAGCTCGAGAAGGAGACCGACAAGGCCAAGCTGACCACGGGTCTCTCGGACCTCTACACCGAGATCATGAAGACGGTGCCGCTGGTGCCGATCGTCAAGGACCTCAACGTGTACGTCGTGGGCTCCAACGTCGACAACCCGGTCGCCGACCCCAACACGGGTGGTCTGCCGGACCTGACCCAGATCGGTCTGAAGAAGGCCAACTGAGTCAGTCGTAACACCGACTGAAGATTGACGAGTCGGGGTGGTACCGGGTTCGCCCGGTGCCACCCCGCCTTTTGTTTCAGGCTTTCAGGCTGAGCCGAGCAGCGTGCGGAGCTCGGCGGCACCGTGGGCGTTGTGCTGCTCGCGGATGGACAGCGCGAGCCGCCACTCTCTACGGGCCTCGGGCAACAATCCCTGGGCCTTGCGGATCTCGCCGAGGTTCTTGCGGATGTCCGCCTCGCACAGCCAGTCGCCGTACTGGCCCGCGATGGCGAGGCCTTCGCTCTGGTAGACGACTGCTTGGTCATAGCGGCCTTGCGCCAGGCAGAGCTTCCCCAGCTCGCTCAGCACCTCCGCCTGCTGTATCGCGGCTCCTGCCTTGCGGTACAGCTCCAGGCTGTCGTGCAGAACATCGCTTGCCCGCTGTAGTGGAGGCACAGCCTGCTCGTGCTGGCCTAGCTCGGCGTGTGCAGCGCCGAGGTCATGCAGTACCAGTCCCTCGGCTACAAGGTCCGGTCCGCTCGTGACGAGACGTAGTACGGCCTCGTTGGCCTGCAGGCACTCGAGCCAGGCTCGCCGGACCGTGTAGTACGCGTTCAGACCGAGAGCGAGCTGTACTGCGAGCTCTGGCTGTTCCGCGACCGCCTGCTGGATCGTCGGAATCAGGTTGGGGCGCTCACTGTCGAGCCACGCCATGACGTCGTCCTGGCCGGGGAGATCGTCGACGCCTTCCAGCCATTCCTTGTCGAGCCACCGCCCCCGGGTCATCCCGTGGCCGACGTACTCGCTGGCCTTCCACGCCACGGCGGAGCTCCGCCTGACCCATCGAGTGGTAGCCGCGAGCCGGTCTGCCTCGGTCAGGACCTGTTCGGCGAACTCGCGCGCAGCCACCCGGACCAGGTCGTGCAGCAGGTACCGGCCCGGCCCGGGCGTCGTCAGCAGATGGACGTCGACGAGCCTCTCCAGCACCCTGACAGCCTCGGGCTCGGGACTGCCGGACAGAGCAGCCGCCAACGGTGACGTGAGCTCCAGGCAGTCCGTCACTCCGAGCAAAGCGAACATCGAGACCGCCTGCGCGTCGACCGGGTCGTCGCTGCCGGCCAGTTGCTCGATGGATAGCACCAGGGTCGCCCGTACGCCGGAGTCGTCGAGCTGTAGTTCGTCCAGCCGGCGGCGGCCGTCGGCGAGACGATCCGCGAGGTGCGCGACCGGCCAGCTCGGGCGCGACGCCAACCGGGCACCAGCCATCCGGATCGCCAGCGGCAGACCACCGCATTGCCGGACCACCTCGGCGCACTCGGCCTCTGGGGCATCTGGCCGGCCTGAGATCTGCCGAAGCATCTCGATCGACTCATGCAGAGGTGGTTCGCCCAGGTGGAACTGACGCCCGCCCAGCGTGGCCATGCTGCGGCGGCTCGTCACCAGGACGGCGCAGCCCCCTGTGCCCGGTAGGAGCTGCTGGACCTGCTCGTGGTTGGACGCGTTGTCCAGAAGGAGAACCAGTCGCTTCGCGGCGAGCGCAGTACGGAGCCTGGCGGCCGCTGTGGGCAGGTCGGCCGGCGGGGTCTCGCCGAGATCCTCCAGGAGATAGGTGAGGGCGTCCAGAGGTTCCAGGGGCGGTCCGAGTCCGAAGCCGCGCAGGTCCAGGTAGAGCTGGCCGTCCGGGAAGCAGTCGGCGACCTGGTGTGCCACATGGAGGGCCAGCGTGGTCTTGCCGATGCCCCCCATGCCGGTGATGGAGGTGACGCTCACGCCGCGGGCGCTGGTCAGGTGCTTGCTGAGCTCGTCGAGTTCCTGGACCCGGCCGGTGAAGTCCCCGCTCGTGAAGGGCAGTTGCCGGGGTGAGGCGGCTGCCGCAGGCGCGGCATCGGGCTGTTTCTTGGCAATGCTGGTCCGGCCCCGGCGGGATCCGGCTGCCTGGAGAGCCGCCCGCTGGTCCTCGCCCAGGTGGAGGGCGTCCGCCAGGGCGCTGACGGTACTCACCTGGGGGTAACGCCGGGTGCCGCGCTCGAGCGTGCTGATGGCCTGCACGCTGACTCCGGCCAGCGCCGCCAGCTCGTTCTGGGTCAGGCCGGCGGCCACTCGATGCCGCCGCAGCAGCGCCGCGAACTGCGACTCCACTCCGTCACCCCCGCGATCGCCACATTTGTATGGGTGAACTGTATGGGTTGTACCTGGTGACCCGGACTGACCCGGCAGCAGAATTGCATCTGCTCGGCAACTGGGGAGGAGAAGCGTATGTCGGTGTACCAGGCTGTCCCTGCGGTTCGGATGGAGGATTTCGCGCCGGAGGTCGTCTGTGAGATCTACGAACTGAGTTCGCGGCGACGCGCTCCGGTCGCGGCGCGGGAGCTGACCAATCGGCAGGTGCTGATCGGCCGGCTGATGGCCACCGGGGCGAAGGATGCCGCGATCGCGCGCCAGCTGGGGCTGTCACTGCGGACGGTGCGGGCCGAGATCAGTGCTCTGGTCGAGGGACTCGGGGCCCGGTCACGCTTCCAGGCCGGCTGCCTGCTGGTGCGCCGCTTCGGCTGATTCCTGCTCGGTTTCCTGTCCGTGGGCCGACGTAGGCTGACGGCATGAGTGATCTTCCCGACCGCAGGTTGCTGCTGGTTCATGCCCACCCGGACGACGAGACGATCAACAACGGGGCCACGATGGCGCGCTACGTGGCTGAGGGAGCCCACGTCACGCTGGTCACCTGCACGCTCGGGGAAGAGGGCGAGGTGCTGGTGCCGGAGTTGGCCCACCTCGCGGCGGACCAGAGCGATCAGCTCGGTACCCATCGGATCGGCGAGTTGGCCGCGGCGATGAAGGAACTCGGTGTCACCGACCACCGGTTCCTCGGCGGCCCGGGCAAATACCGCGACACCGGGATGATCTACGACGACGAGGGCAATGCGGCAGTCCCGCCTCAGACCCGGCCGGACAGCTTCTGGCAGGCAGACCTGCTAGCCGCCGCGAACGACCTCGTACCGGTGATCCGGGAGATTCGTCCGCAGGTGCTGGTGACCTACGACCAGTACGGCAACTACGGCCATCCCGACCACGTCCAGGCGCATCGGGTCGCGACGTACGCAGCCTCGCTGGCCGCCGCCCGGTCGTACCGGGAGGACCTCGGGGAGGCCTGGGAGATCCCGAAGATCTACTGGACCGCGATGGCCGAGTCGGCCCTGCGCGAGAGCCTGCGCAAACTCCGCGACGCCGGTGACACCACCACCTTCGAAGGGCTGGACCCTGAAGGCCCGCTCGGCGCCTTCGTCACGCCCGACCGGTTCATCGACTGCGTGATCGGCGCCGAGGGCTACATCGACCGCAAGATGACCGCCATGAAGGCGCACGCCACCCAGATCACCGTGGACGGCCCGTTCTTCGCACTCTCCAACAACAACGGCAGCGAAATCTGGGGCGCCGAGGCCTACCGCCTGGTCAAGGGCACACCGACTCCTGGCCCCGACGGCGTCGAACACGACCTCTTCGCCGGCATCTGAGAGCATCCTCGGTGTGACCACCGAGGGTGTTGGGGACCTACCGGGAGGCCAGCATCCGGGTCCAGATCGGACATGCGCACGCCGGGCTCGGCGATCATGACCGGGCGCGGACCGAGTGGACAACGGCACATCGCCTTCACACGGCCCACGGCATCGACGCCGATCACATCCAAGCGCTCCTCGAACCTCGTCGCGACTCGTCCGGGAGTGACCAGATCCACACTGTGGGTTGAGGTATCAACCCGGTGCTGGACATAGGCTGCTGGGGTGACTTCGGAGCCCAGCGGCAGCGTCTCGCCAGCGGAGTTCCGTACTGCGATGGGCCGGTTCGGGTCGGGGATCACGATCATGAGCACGTTGCAGGGTGGGGTGGCGCACGCGATGACCGCGAGTGCGTTCACTTCGGTGTCTTTGGATCCGCCGCTGGTGCTTGTCTGTGTGGACAAGGGGGTGCGGATGCACGACGCCGTACTGGACTGTGGGTACTGGGCCGTGTCCGTGCTTGCGGACAGTCACCGGGAGCTTGCGGAGCGCTTCGCCAAGTCCGGTCGTGACCTGTACAGCCAGTTCGACGGCGTACCCATCTCGGCTGGGCCGAAGACGGGGTGTCCGCTGGTCGTGGGAGCGCTTTCCTGGCTGGAGTGCCGTACCTGGGCGACCTATGAGGGCGGCGATCACACGATTGTGGTCGGTGAGGTGCTCAGCCTCGGCGCGAGCGAGCAAGGTGACCCCACCGGCCTGATCTACTACGCGGGGCAGTACCGGGAAGTCCGGGGCAAGTAGGGGCAGCAGCATCCCGTAGGATGTGGCGTCTGTCATTGGTTCGAGCAGGAGGATCCTGTCCGGTGGGGAGAAACAAGCGCGCGGGCATCATCGCCGCCGCAGGGTTCGGGGTGCTCGTGATCGCCTATGGCGTGGCGTTCGCGGTGACCGGCGACAAGGTTCCGGGAGATACGACCGTCCTGGGGATTCCGCTCGGCGGTTTGTCCGAGGACGCCGCCAAGGAGAAGTTGCAGGCCGGGATCAAGGATCGGCTGAACCTGCCGATCAAGGTGAAGGCCGGCGACTCGACGTACCAGGTGAAGCCGGCCGACGCCGGGCTCAGCCTCGATGTCGACGCGACCGTCGCCGAGGCGGGGGCGGGGCGCAGCCTCAACCCGGCGCGGATCTGGCAGGTGATGACCGGCGGTGACGCGGTCGCGCCGGTGATCAAGCGCGACGAGGGCAAGCTCAAGGCGGCCGTCGACAAGCTCGCGGGGCAGGTGAACCGCGCGGCTACCGAGGGCAGCATCACCTTCGACGACACCAAGGCCGTCCAGCACGCACCGGCCGACGGCCTGCAGTTGGACAACGACAAGGCGGGCGAGACGCTCGTCTCCGGCTTCCCGTCGGACGGCAACCCGAAGGACCTGCCGGTCGCGGTGACCAAGCCCAAGGCCGGCTCGGACGCGATCGACAAGGCCATGAAGGAGTACGCCGAACCGGCCATGTCCGCGCCGGTCCGGCTGACCGTCGGCGACAAGGGCGTGAACCTGACCCCCGCCGAGCTGTCTCCGGCGCTCAAGCTGGTCGCCAAGGACGGCACCTTCACGCCGAGCCTGGACGCGAAGAAGCTGGAGCCGCTGTTCAGGGAGCGGTTCAAGGACCTGGAGACGCTGCCGAAGGACGCGACCGTGCAGATCGTCGCCGGCAAGCCGAAGGTGATCCCGGCCGTCGACGGCCAGGTCGTCGCGCGGGACAAGGTGGTGCCGGCGATCCTCTCGATCCTGCCGAAGCCCGAGGGGCAGCGGAAGGCGGCGGTCGGGCTCGCGCAGTCCAAGGCCAAGGTGACCACCGAGGCCGCCCAGGCGCTCGGCATCACCGAGGTGATGGGGCAGTTCACCACCAAGTTCCCGCACGCCGACTACCGCAATGTGAACATCGGCACCGCGGCCCGCAAGATCAACGGCACGCTGCTGAAGCCGGACGAGACGTTCAGCCTGAACAAGATCGTCGGTGAGCGCACCAAGGAGAACGGCTTCACCGAGGGCAACATCATCAACGGCGGCAAGTTCGTCCTCGACCTCGGCGGCGGCGTTTCGCAATCGGCCACCACCACCTTCAACGCGGCCTTCTTCGCCGGCCTGAAGGACGTCGAGCACAAGGCGCACAGCGTCTACATCAGCCGCTACCCGGTCGGCCGTGAGGCGACCGTGGCGTGGCCGTCGGTGGACCTGAAGTTCCAGAACGACTCCGGTCACGGCATCCTCGTGCAGACGCTGTTCACAGCGTCCACCCCGGGCACCCAGGGCAGCATCACGGTGAAGATCTGGGGCACCAAGGTCTGGGACATCACCGCCGGCCAATCCGCGAAGTCCAACCCCCGCTCCCCGGGGCTGGTCTACAACACCGAGGCCGGCTGCCGTCCGCAGGCCCCGACGGCCGGGTTCGACATCAAGATCTACCGGTACTTCGCGAAGAACGGCCAGCGGGTGAAGACCGAGTCCTTCACCACCAACTACAACGCGGCCGATGACATCCGCTGCGGCCCGAAGCCCGGTACGACGCCCCCGCCGACGCCGGACACCCCGCCGGCCGGCGGCAAGCCGTCCACCGGCGTGACGCGTCCACCGAGCTAGTCAGGCGCGATGCAGTTCGTGCAGGTGATCGGCGACCTCAGCGAAGATGGGTTCGCCGATCACCGCGCCTTCCCGGCGAACCTGGCCGGGATCGATTCGTAGTACGCGATCGAGCCTGACCTCGCTGCGCCGGCCTTCCTTGTCCCAGAGCCCGCTGCCGATATCGAGCCAGACCCGTCCCCAGCGCGCCTCGTCGGCCGCGTCGCGGTCGTGGTCCTTGCTGGTCAGGATCAGCGCGAGCAACCAGGCCCCGTCGGACCCGACCACCAGCACCGGCCGGTCCTTGCCGCGGTGGTGGTCCTCCTCGAACGGCACCCAGGTCCAGACGATCTCGCCCGGATCCGCGACGCCGTCATCCGGATGCGGCTTGTACTCGACGTGAATCGTGCCCTCGAAATCCCCTGCGTACTCCGGCCGCTGCTCCGGGTGGTCTGCCATGCGTCAGACCCTAACGCCCTCGGGGCGGCTTAGTCGGCGGTGAGGTAGCGGTAGCGGTAGGCCGGGGTGTAGCCGAGGTTGGTGTAGGTAGTGAGGGCAGCTGCGTTCTCCTCGACGACCTCCAGGTAGCTGCGGCGGCCGCCCAGCGGTCCGGCCCAGCGAGTCAGGCCCTGCAGGACGCCTGTGCCGAGGCCCTTGCGCCGGTACGCCGGGTCCACGCGGACGCCGTCGATCCCGACCCAGTGGCCCGTCATCGAACCCCGCCCGACAGCTACCACCCGCCCGTCCAGCCTGATCGACGCGAAGGCGGCCCGGGGCGCTCCCTCCATCACAGCAGGCGCGGCGTCCGGCACAGGGCCCTCGAACGCGACCGAGTACCACTCCGCGTCCGGGCGGTCGTGGACCGTCACTTCGTAGGCCGGTACGGCGTTCACCAGGTCCAGCGTGGTGTGCATCACCAGTACGTCGGACTGCTCGGGCCGAGCATCCGTCCAGCCGTAGCGGCGGATCTCCTCGGTCAGAGGGCTGTCCAGCCGTACCAGGGCCAGCGAAGGCAGGCCGCGCTCGTCGTAGAAGGCTCGGGCCCGTTTGAGCGCTTCCTCTGTTCCGATCCCGGGATCGCCGGCCGGGAGCAGCGAGTTGCCCCTTCCGGTCCATCCCGACGACGCCCGCAGCAACCACTGCCCGACGTACGAGGTCTCCACAGCGGGGCGGCCGAGCGCGGTGGTGAGGAAGAGTTGCTCCACGTCGACCGGGCGCAGCGGCATCGGCGGGATCGGTTTGGCGGCCTCCACAGCGGACAGCAGGATGCTGTGCGGCGTACTGTCGACATGGCGGACCACAAGCGAATCCGCCCCGAATGATTGCAGTACCCCGATGACATCGGTGAGCTGTCCGCCTCCTAGCCGGTGGCGGACCACTACACGGTGGCCGATATCACGGACACTGAGGCCTGACACGATGCGGACTCCTGGCAGAGTGGGCGAGGTACTACCGTGATACTAGAGACCGAGCAATACCGCACCGCAGCACCCCAGAGTCCCGCTGCGCCTGCTGTCCATAGGAGGAGTACCAGTGACCTACGTCATCGCGCAGCCGTGTGTTGACCTCAAGGACCTCGCCTGCGTCGAGGAGTGCCCCGTCGACTGCATCTACGAGGGCAACCGGATGCTCTACATCCACCCGGACGAGTGCGTCGACTGTGGGGCGTGCGAGCCGGTCTGCCCGGTGGAAGCCATCTACTACGAAGACGACACCCCGGAGCAGTGGAAGGACTACTACACCGCGAACGTCGACTTCTTCAACGACCTCGGCTCGCCCGGCGGCGCCTCGAAGCTCGGCAAGATCGACAAGGACCACCCGTTCATCGCCGCCCTGCCCCCGCAGGAGCACGACGAATAAGGTCCCCGCACCACCAGCAAGAACCACCCGGGTGATCACTTCACCCGGGTGGTTCCATGCCTGAGAGCTTCTACTCCTCGATCACGTCGACGTGGACGTGGTCGAGGTGGCGGAGGGTGGCTGTGTTTCCGGCTCGGTCCGGGGGTGTGTAGTCGCGCCAGCCGTTGTCCGAGCGGGAACCGGAGGTCCAGATGTGGTCGCTGAAGATGATCGTGCGGATGCCGAGGCGTTCCGCCTGCGCCACCAGGTACTGTGCCAGCGCCCAGCCCTTCACCGTGTTCGCCGTGGAGATCGGCTTCACGAAGATGTCGACCGCGCGGCCCTCGTAGTGCGCTGAGCCCTCCATGTGGCCCGTACTGATCCCGCCGGGTGCGTATCCACCGGTAGGGAGCGGCCCGAACGTCTTCGCCAGGTCCTGGCGGACGGCCTCGGCCCGTGGGGTGAGTCCGTTCTTCCCGATCGTCTCGGCTTTGAGCGATGCGGTGTCCACAGTGCAGCTGAACACTCCTTTGGACTGACCTGTCAGCGCGGATGCCAGTACGCGCGCGTCCGCCTCGTGATCGGCGTACGCGTTGGGGTACGCGCTCCTCTGAACACGGTCAGCCGCAACGGTGATCGCCAGTTGCTCGTAGTTCTTGATCTTCACCAGTGCGTCGTAGAACTTCCAAGCCGCGTAGTGCGGGTCCTGCACCTGCGCAGCCGTTCCCCACCCCTGCGACGGCCGCTGCTGGAACAGCCCGAGCGAGTCCCGGTCCCCATGGGCCAGGTTCCGCAGTCCCGACTCCTGGTACGCCGTCGCGAGGGCGATCGTGGCTGCCCGGGGCGGGAGCCCGCGGCGTACGGCGACTCCGGCGATGATCGCGGCTGCCTCTGCCTGCTCCAGGTCGAGCACGACGGTGCTGGTGCCGACGGTGGCCTCGCACTGCTCGCGGGGCGGGAGCAGGGGGCCCACGCCCTTGCCGCTGATCCAGGAGATGCCGGCACCGACGGCCAGGGCGAGCGCGCCGACGAGACCCACGGCAACGATGGCGCCACGTTTCATCGGCATACCGGTCCCAACGTGCGGGACCGGCCTCCGGGTTCCGCCTGGCCGTTCGGGTTGACGCTCACGAAAGGTTTGACGTGCTCCCCGCCGCGCCGGTTGGCAACCTCATGCGTCGATAGCGTCACGCGTTGGCATGCAGGGCCTCGTTCAGGGTGATGCCTTCACCCTGCCGGGGCCGCGCCTCGACGGCACCGGTGACGGAGTTGCGGATGTACAGCAGACCTGGCTGGCCCGACAGCTCGCGCGCCTTGACGACCGCGCCGTCCGGCAGCGTCACCTTGGTGCCCGCGGTCACGTACAGTCCGGCCTCGATCACGCAGTCGTCGCCGAGCGAGATGCCGGTCCCGCCGTTGGCGCCGATCAGGCAGCGCTTGCCGATCGAGACGACCGCCTTGCCGCCGCCGGACAGGGTGCCCATGATCGACGCCCCGGCGCCGATGTCGCTGCCGTCGTCGACCACCACGCCGGCCACGATCCGGCCCTCCACCATCGAGGTCCCGAGCGTACCGGCGTTGTAGTTCACGAAGCCCTCGTGCATGACCGTGGTGCCCGACGCCAGGTGCGCGCCCAGCCGCACCCGGTCAGCATCTCCGATCCGCACCCCGGTCGGTACGACGTAGTCCGTCATCCGGGGGAACTTGTCGACACTGGTCACGGCCAGGTGGAGCCCTGCGGCCCGCGCGCGAAGGCGAACCTGTTCGATCTGCTCCACCGGAACAGGTCCGTGCGACGTCCAGGCGTTGTTCGGCAGGACGCCGAAGATGCCGTCGAGATTGACACCGTGCGGGCGAACCAGCCGGTGCGACAGAAGATGCAGCCGCAGGTAGGCGTCGGCGGCGTCGGCCGGTGCCTGGTCGAGGCCGATCTCCGTGGTGACCACGACCCGCCGTACCTGGCGGAGCTCGTCGTTGCCCTCGGCAGCAATCAGCTCAGCCGGTGCCTTCGCGCCCTCAGGGGCGGCGCCGAGTTCGGGCGCCGGGTACCAAACGTCCAGCACCGACCCCGACTCGGTAACAGTGGCAAGGCCGAAGCCCCAGGCACGCGCGGCGGCAGTCTCAGTCATACCCAAAGCCTGCCAGACGCCTGGTCAGCGGCTTCAGGAGGCTCCGCCCGGGCCTGTCCTCCTTGTAGCCTTGACGGTCATGAGGACCGTGGAGCCGCCCCGCGAAGTACTGGCGAGACTGGATCGAGCCTCCAGGTGGTGCTCCGCTTCGGTGGGATGTGACAGAAGTTCTCTGTCGTGAGGTGGTTGGATGAGGGCTCGCCTGCGGCGATCGCCGCTGCGCTGAAGCAGGTCGCGCCCGCGCTGGGCGACGACCCGATTGTGGTTCGCGAATCCGTGGGTGGACATGACCCCTTGTGGTGGTCGGCGAGTGCGGTCGTCGGCGAGCAGTTCGTCGCGAAGTTCGCGTGGTCACGTCCTGCCGCGCTCCGGCTGGCGCACGAGATCGCCGTGCTGGCGGCATTGACGCGCAAACCGGCGATTCCGTTCCTGCCGGACGTCGTTGCCAGCAGCACCGATCCACTGCTCTTGGTGACCAGGCTGGTGCCGGGCAAAGCGCTGTTCGAAGTCGTGGATTCGCTTGACCGGGACGATGTGGGTCGGCAGTTGGCCCACTTCATGTCAGAGTTGAACCATCCCGCGACCCAGGAGCGCGTCGAATCCGTCGTCGGTGAACTTCCTCCGGTGTCGATGCAGCCGGTCGCGACCGACGCCGTGCGTGCAGGGTTCGGGAGATGGGTTCGTCCGGATCAACGTGCCGCTGTCATGCAGTGGTGCGACTGGGCGGACCGAGTACTGGCGACGCCGCATCCGAGTGTGCTGGTGCACGGCGATCTGCATGGCGGCAATCAGGTCTGGGATGGGGGTGACCTCCGCGTGGTCCTCGATTTCGAAACTGCCGGACTCGCTGACGCGGAGTACGACCTGCGGACCTTCCCCGGAACAGGTCCGGGTATCGAGTTGCTGACCGCCACCATGCGCCACTACCAGCAGATCACCGGCCGCGAACTGGCAGCTGAGCGCGTGATGGCCTGGCATCTGCGCACGGCCCTCAGCGATGCGCTGTGGCGCAGTGAAGCAGGTGTCCCGCTGCCGGATCACCGAACACCGTCAGCCTGGGTCGATGACCTCGCCAAGCGATTCACCGCACTGAGCATCGACCCGTACGCACTAGGGCTTGCGGGGGGCTGAGGTGGCTCGGATGTGGAGTTCGGTGCGGAGGGTGACTGTGGATGGGGGGCGGCCGGGGGAGGCGATGCGGTCTTTGAGGAGCAGGCCTGCGGTGCGGCCCAGTTCGTAGGTGGGCTGGGCGACGGTGGTGAGGGAGGGGACGACCAGGTCGGCCCAGGGGATGTCGTCGAAGCCGACCACGGCGATGTCGTCGGGAGCCCGGAGGCCCTTCTTGGCCAGGCATTCCAGGGCACCGACCGTCATCAGGTTGTTCGCGACGAACAGCGCCTCGGGTGGTTCGGGCAGGTCGAGCAGGCTCTCCATCGCGGCGAATCCACCGGCCTCGCGGAAGTCGGCGTACCGGACCAGGTCCTTTTCGTACTTGATCCCGCCGGCTCGCAAGGCTGAGCGATAACCAGCCAGCCGGTCCATCGCAGTGCTGACGCGGCGTGGGCCCGTGATGCAGGCGATGCGGCGGTAGCCGCCGTCGATCAGATGCCGCACCCCTTCGGCGGCGCCGTGTTCGTTGTCGACCAGCACGGTGTCCGCCTCGACGCCCTCGACACGGCGGTCGATCAGCACCATCGGGGTCTTCGCCTCGGCGAGTTGTTGAACCCCTTCAGCCGTGGACGTCGGCGAGATGACCACGCCGGCCATCTGCTCGGTCAGAACAGCCGACGCGTACGCCGCTTCCTTCGCCGGATCCTCGTCCGAATTGCACAGCACCACGTGGTAGCCCTCGGTCTGCGCGACGTCCTCGAGACCGCGGACCAGCGAGGTGAAGAACGGGTTCTCGATGTCGGAGATCACCACGGCCCACAGGTTCGTACTGGCCCGGCGCAGGTTCCGCGCCACGCCGTTCGGCCGGTACCCGAGCTCGGCGACGGCCGCGCGGACCTTCTCGGACAGCTCCGGATCCACGTTGCGGCGTCCGCTGAGCACCCGCGAAACGGTGGCCGGAGACACGCCAGATCTACGCGCTACGTCGTAGATCGTCGTCATACTCGCTCCCCGCTGAACGCCTAACTGCCGTCTGGACGGCACTAGGATCTCACGGCGACGGCGGTCCGACGGCAAACCGCGACCGTTCAGAACCAGCAGAATCTAGCAGGGCAACAGCAGCCGCGCGGCTAGGCGCTGAGGCGGCGGCGCCGTTGATCGTCGTGGACAGCGCACCCGCGGCATTGGCAAGCCGTACTGCGTCAACAAGCCCCGCGCCGGCCGCCAACGAAGCGGCAAGTGATCCACAGAAGGCGTCGCCCGCTCCGACCGTGTCCACGGTCGCCACCGGATGCGCGGGCACCAGCATCTCCACCCCGTCGGCGAGCACGAACGCACCCCGCGCGCCAAGCGTGATCACGCATCCTCTGAGGTCCCACGCATCAGCCAGCCGGCGGGCGATCTCCGGAACCTGCGAGTCGTCGCAGTCCAGCCCGGTCAACGCGGCCGCCTCCATCTCGTTCGGCACCAGGATGTCGACGAAGGCCGCCAGCGACGGATCGACGGGTCCGACCGGAGCCGGTGTCAGGATCGTCGTCACCCCGGCTGCCGAGGCGAGCTGGAGGGCCGCTCTGCTCGCTTCGACCGGGAGTTCCAGTTGCACGCTCAGTACGGCGCTGGACGTCAGTACTGCGGCCGCAGCGTCGATGTCGGCCACCGTGATCGCCGCGTTCGCCCGGGACACGATGATGATCGAGTTACTGCCGTCCGGAAGCACCAGCGGCAGACCGACCCCGGTACCGAGCTCGGGATGCCGGACCACCCAGTCCGTGTCGACCCCGTCCCGCTTCAGCAGTTCGAGGAACTCCTCGCCGTACCGGTCGTCGCCGATGGTCCCGACGATCGCAGTACGGGCCCCCATCCGGGCCGCGGCGATCGCCTGGTTGACGCCCTTGCCGCCGAGGAACTCCGCGAATCCGGTGCCGTGCAAGGTCTCCCCGGGCAGCGGTCGTCGTTCCGCGCTGGCCACCAGGTCCTTCATGAACGACCCGAGCACGCACACGTCGTACCGGCTGCTCACCCCTCCTCCCCGAGAGTGAGCAGCCGACGGCCGAGAGCACCTGACGGATGGAACCGGGCGAAGTCGTGGCGGGTGAACTCACGCAGTACTACGAGTGCGCAGGCGAGCGCATCTCCCATCACCAGGGCAGCTGTGGTCGACGCGGTCGGGGCAAGGTTCAACGGATCGGCCTCGCGGAGCACCATCGTGTCGAGGGTGTAGGTGGCCAGCCCGGCCAGGGTGGAGTCCTCGGCGCCGGTCATCGCGATCACCGGGATCTTGCGCTCGGCCAGCATTCGCGCGAACGCGCACACCTCGGCCGTCTCGCCCGAGGCCGACAAGGCGAGCACCAGATCGCGTGCGGTGACTGCGCCGGAATCACCGTGCAACGCGTCGCCGGAGTGGATGAAAGTAGCCGGAGTCCCGGTGCTCGCGAGGGTCGCGGCGATCTTGCGGCCGACCAGACCTGACTTCCCGAGGCCCGTGACGACCAGGTGTCCCTCGCACGTCGCGACCGCCGTCAGCACGTCCAGGAAGACGCCGTCCAGCCGGTCCGCCAACGCGGCGACAGCGGCGGCCTCGGTCTCGATCGCGTTCCGCGCGGCGGCCAGTCCTCGCGTGACCAGGTCCCTCGGCAACTCGACGGACCCGGCGGCGGGGCGGTCCGCGCGGTTCGGCACAACTGGCATCTCGACCCGCTTTCGGCCTCTGGTCAGAAATCGATTTCCGAAGACTAGGCAGCCGCCGCGCGAGTGTCAACGGCTCCAGCAGGAGGGAGGTCCTTGAAAACAAGGCGGAAGCGCGGATCCGGGCAACGGACGGGTGCTGAACTCTTGACCCTTCCAGGTGACGCTCGTAGATTGCGAGAAATCGATTGCCAGCTGGCGAGCAGCGACCCCCTGGAGCAGCTGATGTCCGCAACTCCCTTCCCTGCAAGGCCGGTCAGCCGGCGTTCTGTGCTGCGCGGTGGTCTCGGCGCACTGGCAGCCTCGGCGGTCGCGGGGCCGTTGCTGACCGCTTGCGGAGGTGACGATCCCGGCGGTGATGGCAAGGACCTGACGTTCTGGAACTTCTACGGCCCGGCCGACGACGCGAATCCGCAGAGCAAGTGGTTCGTGGACCTGACCACGAAGTGGAACGCGAACAACGACGTGAAGGTCAACCTGCGCTACATCGTGGGCAAGGAGTACCTCAGCGGCACGGTGCTGCAGACGGCGTTCCAGTCCGGTGAGGGGCCGGACATCTTCCTGATCAGTCCCGGCGACTTCCTCCGCTACTACAACGGCGGCGTACTGCAGGATCTCTCGCCGCAGCTGACCGCGGAGTCGAAGGCCGATTACCTGCCGGGGCTGCTGGAGGCGCGCAGTGTCGACGGGAAGGTGTACGGCCTGCCGATGGAGATCGAGCCGCTCGCGATGTACTACAGCGAGCCCGCGTTCGAGAAGGCCGGGCTGTCCGAGGCGGATCTGCCGAAGACCTGGGACCAGACCCTCGCTGTCGCGGAGAAGCTGACCGGCAAGGACCGGTACGGCGTGATGTTCGAAACGCTGCCCGGGTACTACCAGAACTTCACCTGGTACCCGTTCCTCTGGCAGGGCGACGGTGCTCCGATCAAGGACGGCAAGGTCGCCTTCGACTCGCCGGCCGCGGTCCAGGCGCTGAAGTTCTGGCAGGACACGATCCAGAACAAGGTGGCTCCGCGCAAGGCGCTCGGTGACGGCGGCGGTGACGTCGTGTCGAACCTCGGCTCGGGCGCCGCGGCGATGCAGCAGAGCGGGATCTGGGCGGTCTCGGACATGCGCACCAAGGCGAAGAACTTCAAGTACGGGATCATCCCGCACCCGACCCCGGACGGCGGCAAGCCGGCCACCGACCTCGGTGGCTGGGCCTTCGTGGCGAACGCGAAAGGCAAGAATCCTGAGGCGGCGGCCAAGTTCATCACCTGGGCGCTCGGCTCGACCGATGCCGAGGGCATCGAACGGCAACGGCAGTGGAACACGGTGGTGAAGACCAACGTGCCGCCGCGCAAGTCCGTCCAGCAGGCCGCCGATGCCAAGGGCGCGTTCGGGGAAGGCGTGCTGAAGAAGTTCGTCAGCGAGATCGCCCCGACCGGCCGGCCGGAGCCGCGGTTCCCACCGGAGGTGTACCAGCCGGTCGCGGATGCGATCCAGGCCTGCCAGCTGAACGCGGCCGACCCGGGCAAGGCCGCGGCTGACGCGGCGCAGCGGATCGACACCTTCCTGCAGACCTACCAGGGCGCTTCCATCAGCTGATGGTCGCCACGACTGCACCTCCGTCCAAGCCGCCGGTGGTGGCTCGGGCGTCGCGTCAGAAGACGCCGATGACGAGGAAGCGGCGCGAGGCGCTGGCGGCGTACGCCTTCCTCGCGCCGGACGTGATCGGCCTGCTGGTGTTCGTCGCGCTCCCGATGGTGCTCGCCTTCGGGGTCGCCTTCTTCAAGGTTGACGGTTTCGGCAACTACCAGTACATCGGGCTCGACAACTACAAACTGATGGCCTCCGACGACCAGCTCTGGTCGTCGCTGCGGATCACCGGCCTGTACGTCGTGACGTTCGTGCCGCTCGCCTTCGTGGTGAGTTTCGCGCTCGCCATGCTCGTCCGGAACCACTTCCGGGGAATCGGCTGGGTCCGCTCGGCCTTCTTCCTGCCGCACGTGGTCAGCCTGGTCGTGGTCGGCCTGATCTGGCAGTTTTTGCTGGTGGACAAGCGCGGCGCCATCTCCAAGCTGCTGGCCCCGCTGGGTCTGGGCGACGTCTCGTTCCTCGGTACGCCGTCCCTCGCGCTGGGCACGTATGTCGTGATCAGCGTGTGGTTCGTGATGGGCTACCAGATGCTGGTGTTCCTCGCCGGGCTGAAGGACGTCCCGAAGGAACTCGAGGACGCGGCCCAGATCGACGGAGCCAGTGCCTCGCAGCGATTCCGGTTCGTGATCTGGCCGTTGCTCCGCCCGACCAGCTTCTTCGTCGTGGTGAACTCCACCATCGGTGCCGTCACCGGGCTGCAAGCGTTCGACCTGGTCTACGTGCTGACCAGAGGTGGTCCGGCCCGGTCCACCAGCACGGTCGTGCTCTACATCTACGAGCAGGCGTTCACCTTCAACAACATGGGCTACGCCGCCGCGCTGACCACCGTTGTGGTCGGCCTGCTGATCCTTTGCACCGGCCTGATGTTCGCCTTCACCAGAGGAGGTCGGTTCGATGAAGACTAGAGGGAATTCCACCCCCGCCCGACCGCCTCGGTCGTACTTCCCGATCCTCGCTCATGTCCTGGCGCTGCTGGCCGTCGCGCCTTTGCTCTGGGTCCTCGTCAGCGTCCTGAAGCCGGCCGAGGACGTGTTCTCCTTCAGCTGGCCGTCGACCTGGACGCTGGACAACCTGCAGTACGTGCTGCTGAAGATCCCGTTGCCGCGGTTCCTCCTGAACAGCGCTCTGGTAGCAGTTGTCGTAACCGTGGTGGCGTTGTTCTTCCACTCGATGGCGGCGTACGCGCTGGCCCGGCTGCGGTTCCCAGGGCGCGGCATCATCTTCTCCGGGATCATGTCCACGCTGCTGGTCTCGCTGCCGGTGATCCTGGTCCCGTTGTTCCTGGTGGCCAAGCAACTCGGGCTGCTCGACAGCTATGCGGGGCTGATCGTGCCAAGCATTTTCCATGCCTTCGGCATCTTCTTGCTCCGGCAGTACTACCTGAACATCCCGCGGGAACTGGAGGAGGCCGCCGACCTCGACGGCTGTGGCTACTGGCGGCGCTACTGGAGCGTGATCCTGCCGTTGAGCCGGCCGGTGCTCGCGTCCCTGTCGGTGCTCTTCTTCCTCGCCAACTGGAATGCGTTCCTCTGGCCGCTGACGATCACCCGCAACCCGGATCTCCGGGTGATCCAGCTCGGTATCGCCGGCATGCAGGGCCAGTACGCCTCCGCCTGGAACCTCATCCTCGCGGCCGCGGTGATCGCGGCGATCCCGACCGTCGTGGTGTTCGTCGCAGGTCAGAAGCGCCTGGTCGACGCGATGAAGACCACCGGCCTCAAGTAGAGGTGGGGTGGGGAGCACTAATCTGTGGGCATGAGTATGGCCCGGTTCAAGGCTTTGGGTATGGATGTGTCGTGTCCTAGTGCGATGACCTCCTTCTGGGGGCAGGTGCTGGGACTGACGGCGCCTGCGGACAATCCGCAGGTGCTGGGCGGGGATCGGCCGGAGAAGACCATCTGGATCAACAAGGTGCCCGAGCCGCGGACGGTGAAGCAGCGGGTTCACCTGGACGTGCACACGCCTTCGATCGAGGTGCTGGAGCGGCTCGGGGCGAAGGAACGGAGTCCGATCACGGACGAGCAGCAGTGGGCCGTGATGGAGGATCCCGAGGGTGGGGAGTTCTGCGGATTTGTTCGCGACGCCGGATCGGCGTACCGGCTGATGGAGTTGGTGGTGGACACCGTCGAGCCGGAGGCGCAGGCGCGCTGGTGGGCGAACCTGGTCGGTGGCGACGTCATGCATCGCGTCGGCAAGCCCTACTACTGGCTGGAGAACGTGCCCGGCCTGCCGTTCCTGTACTGGGTGTTCATCCGGGTGCCGGAGCCGAAGACGGTCAAGAACCGGATCCACTGGGACGTCACAGCCGACGAGCTGCAGCCGGTTCTGGACGCGGGTGCGACACTGCTGCGGCCCAAGGACGACGAGATCGGCTGGCACGTCTGCGCCGATCCCGAGGGCAACGAGTTCTGTGTGTTCCTTCCACCAACTGAGGATGCTGTTTGATGGCGAAGCTCGACCTGACCCAGTCCGGACCTGATCTGACCGCCGCGCTGGTCGACATCTCGTCGGTGAGCGGGACCGAGGAGGAGCTGGCCGACGCGGTCGAGGCCGCGCTCTCGGCGTACGCGCATCTGAAGGTCTTCCGGCACGGCAACACCGTGGTGGCGCGCACGGATCTCGGGCGGGACGAGCGGATCGTGGTCGCGGGCCACCTCGACACCGTCCCGCTGAACGGCAACCTGCCGGCGCGGCGGGCCGACGGCCTGATCCACGGGCTCGGCGCCTGCGACATGAAGGGCGGGGTCGCGGTCGGACTGCGCCTGGCGGCCACCCTCGCGGAGCCGAACCGCGACGTGACGTACGTGTTCTACGACTGCGAGGAAGTCGAGTCGGAGCGGAACGGCCTGTTCAAGCTGTCGAAGTCGAACCCGGAGCTGCTGCAGGGGGTGTTCGCGGTGGTGATGGAGCCGTCGAACGCGGTCGTCGAGGCGGGCTGCCAGGGGACCATGCGGGTCGAGGTGACCACCCGCGGTGAGCGGGCCCACTCGGCTCGTTCCTGGATGGGAAAGAACGCGATCCACGCGGCGGGCGAGATCCTCGACCGGCTGGCGGTGTACGAGCCGCGGCGGGTGCCGATCGACGGGCTGGAGTACCGCGAGGGGCTCAACGCGGTCGGGATCAGCGGCGGGGTCGCGGGGAACGTAGTACCGGATCTGTGCACGGTGACGGTCAACTACCGGTTCGCGCCGAGCCGGTCGGAGGCCGAGGCCGAGGCCCATGTGCGGGAGGTGTTCGAGAGCTTCGACCTGGTGGTCACGGATTCCGCGCCCGGTGGGCTGCCAGGGCTGGCACGGCCGGCCGCGGCGGCGTTCCTGCAGGTGGTCGGCGGCGAGCCGCAGCCGAAGTTCGGGTGGACCGATGTGGCCCGGTTCACGCTGCTGGGTGTCCCGGCGGTGAACTACGGGCCGGGTGATCCGCTGCTCGCGCACAAGCAGGAGGAGTACGTCCCGGAGGCGGAGATCGAGCAGTGTGAACAGCGGTTGAGAGCTTGGTTGACAGCCTAGGACCCCGCGCGGTTCGGGCGGCCCCTGGCGGTTGGGTCGCACTAACCTGGGGGTATGGCAGATTCGATCCATCCTGACCGGCCGCAGTCGCAACAGCGCGGGCCGGTGGTGATGCGGCGCAACCAGGTGCAGCAGGGGACCTCGGAGCAGCGGCTGCTGGACAGCCGCGGGCCGACGGACTGGGTGCATACGGACCCCTGGCGCGTGCTGCGGATCCAGTCGGAGTTCATCGAGGGCTTCGGGATGCTCGCCGAGCTCGGTCCTGCCATCAGCGTGTTCGGGTCCGCTCGGACCAAGCCCGAGGACCCCATGTACGCCGCCGCGGGCGAGTTCGGCCGCAAGCTGGTCGCCGCGGGCTACGCGGTGATCACCGGTGGTGGTCCCGGGGTGATGGAGGCGGCGAACAAGGGTGCCTCCGAGGCGGGCGGGGTGTCGGTCGGCCTCGGGATCGAGCTGCCCTTCGAGAACGGCCTGAACGAGTGGGTCGACATCGGGATGAACTTCCGCTACTTCTTCACCCGCAAGACGATGTTCGTCAAGTACGCGCAGGGGTTCGTGGTGATGCCGGGCGGGTTCGGCACGCTGGACGAGCTGTTCGAGGCGCTGACGCTGGCGCAGACCCGGAAGGTGACGTCGTTCCCGGTGGTGCTGTTCGGGTCGTCGTACTGGGGCGGGCTGGCGGACTGGCTGCGCGAGACGATGCTTGCCGACGGCAAGATCTCTACCGCCGATCTGGACATGTTCACGATCACCGATGACGTCGACGAGGCGATCAGCTACATCATCAAGGCCGGCGAGATGGCCGACCAGGCCGCCCAGGAGGCCGCGGCCGCCGCGGCGCGGGACGTGGCGGAGACGGAGAACCCCGAAGCCCGCGACCGGCGCGAGGCGCACCGGCTGGGCTCGGACGGCAGTTGAGCGCGGCGTCGAGGGTGGTGCCGTGGGTGCTCGGCCGCGCCTTGCGGGCGGTTGAATCCCGGAGTAGTTGTGCGTTGCGGTACTCCGGCGTGGCACGATCGGTCACGTGATGTGGTTCTTCGGGTTGATAGTCGTGCTCCTGATCGGGGCTGTTGCCGTCGTCGCGTCGGGACGCTGGGGTGCCATGGCGCCGGCGTACGACGACCGGCCGGACGTGTCCGTACCGGCGCGGCAGGCGCTCTCCTCGGACGACATCGAGACCGCGAGGTTCGGGGTCGCGGTACGCGGCTACCGGATGGACGAGGTGGACACGCTGCTCGAGCGGGTCGCCCGCGAGGTCGCCGAGCGCGACCGCCGGATCGCCGACCTCGAACGAGCCGTGACGCCGATCATGCACGGCCCGGAGGGCGCGGGTTTCACCTCGCGCTCGGAGTACGACCCGGCCGACTTCGACGACACCGGCTTCCAGCAACCCATCATGGTCGGCGGCAACTTCCCCGAACCAACCCCCGACCCAATCCCAGCTCCCACCACCCCCACGCCCGAGCCGCCGCCCGACGCCACCGCGCAGCAGCCTCCGCTGTACACCACACCACCGCCGGCTCCCGCCGAGTCCACGCAGGACCTCCCGCGTTACGCCGAGCCTCAGCAGGCTGAGGAGCTGCCGGCAGACCGACCGGCGGAGCAGACTCCCAACACCACCCACGTGCAGCCTGAGCAAGCTCCTGACGGGCACGCTGTTGAGTCGGAGCGGTTGGACGTGGTTGAGCCGGAGCCGTGGTTCCAGCAGGCGCCGCCGCCGCCTCCGCCTCCGCTGTCGGAGCCCTCGTCAGCCTCTGCGGAGGCGACCAATGGCGACGCTCCCGCGACTCCGGCCGATGCAGCGACTCCGGCAATTCCCGCAGATCCTGCGGTGAACGGGGAAGAGGTTGAGGGGGACGAATCAGGTGATGCGCCCCGTGGGCGACACAGTGCGGTGCCTGACGTCAACGCCGTACAGCGTCCTGCTCGGTGACTGAGCCCGCCGGGTCGCCGTCCTGTCATGCGGAGGCATCCGTCGACCTTCCGCTCGACCCGGCGACCGCTTGGGACACGGTGATGGACTGGGACGGCCAGTCGAAGTGGATGCTGCTGACTCGCGTCTGGTCGACCGACCAGGACGGCCAGGGGGTGGGCGGGGGAGTCGCGGCGCGCACTTCTGTCGGTCCTGTCGGGTTCACTGACGACATGGTCATCACTCACTGGGATCCGCCGCGCGAATGCACGGTGAAACACCTCGGTACGATCGTCCGCGGTACCGGCACCTTCGTCATCACCCCGACCGCCGCGGCCGGGAGCACGTTCACCTGGTCCGAGGATGTGATTCCGCCGCTCGGGCGGCTCGGGCGGGTTGGTTGGCCGGTCGTGCGGCCCGGGTTCGAGCTGATGATGCGGATCTCGCTCAAGCGGCTGGCGAAGGAGGTCGGACGGTGACGGTGGTGGGCGCGGACGGGCTGCAGCGGTGTTCCTGGGCGACGGCGGCGCCGGAGTACGTCGAGTACCACGACACCGAGTGGGGCAAGCCGATCCGTAACGATGTCGGCCTGTTCGAGCGGATGACGCTCGAGGGGTTCCAGTCGGGGCTGTCCTGGATCACGATCCTGCGGAAGCGGGAGAACTTCCGGACCGCGTTCGCCAGGTTCGACCCGGCGGTGATCGCGGCCTACGGGCAGGACGACTTCGACCGGCTGATGGGCGACCCGGGCATCGTCCGGAACCGCGCCAAGATCAACGCGACGATCACCAACGCCCGGGCGCTGCTCGAATTGGACGAGGGCGAGCTGACCGACCTCCTGTGGTCGTTCTCGCTGGAAGACCGACCCGCACCGAAAACCGGCGCCGAAGTCCCCGCGACCACCCCGGAGTCGGTCGCGATGTCGAAGGCCCTGAAGAAGAAGGGCTTCGTCTTCATCGGCCCCACCACCAGCTACGCCCTGATGCAAGCCACCGGCATAGTCAACGACCACCTCGCCACCTGCATCGCCCGCTGACTGACTGTCACTGTTCGGTGCCCTGGGCGTCGAAGGTGGTGGTGAAGACGTCGCCGTTGCCGAGGGCGGTTTGGGTTGCGGTGTTGCCGGCTGTGAGGCCTGAAACGTAGGTCGTGCCGGCGTGGGCGGTGAGGAACAGGTTGGCTTCCGCGAAAGCGTCCGCTCCGTCGTCTTCGGTGGTGCCGAACTGGCGGGTCCAGGCTCTGCTGTGGTCGGGGGAGTACTTGGTGAGTACCGCGTCGAACTTGCCGAGAGGTGTCTCCAATGGCCCGTCCGTGAAGCCCGCGACGAAGAGCGTGCCCGTGTCGTCCACGGCGATACCAGCACCCTTGTCGTTGCCCGGCGTACCGAATTGGTCTCGCCAGGTGAGAACGCCATTCGGGTCGACCTGGCTGACGATGAGGTCCTTGTCCCCGGCCAGTGGTCCGGCGAAGTCGCCTGCGGTGTAGCCGGTCAGGTAGACGCCGCCGGACGGATCCGGTGCCAGCGCCCAGGCCTCGTCCGACGCGGCCGTGCCGAACTGCTTCAGCCAGGAACTGCTGCCCGCGGAGTCGAAGCGGGTGACAAAACCATCGATCCCGCCAGCCGGAGTACCGAGGGTCCCGGCCGTCATGCCGGCCACGTAAACCGACGTCCCGCTCGCAGCGACCGCCATGCCCTTCTCCTCGCCGGCGCTGCCGAACTGCCGGAGCCAGGCCTGCTGTCCCTCCCCATCGAGCTTGGCGAGGAACACATCCTTGTCGCCCTGGTTCGTCCCGCCCAGGTCGCCCTTCGTGTAGCCGCCGACGTAGATCGCCCCCGCCGCATCAACCGCCACCCCGTAGCCCCGATCCGCCACGGAAGCCGCTCCGAACTGGACCAGCCACCGCCGATTCCCACCCGGATCGAACTGCACCGCAAAGGCATCGTCGGTGGTGTTCCCCGCGTGCCCGCCGTCCAGGTTCCCGGTGGTGTAACCAGTCACGACCGGACGACCCTGCCCGTCGACCGCGACACCATAGGCGCGCTCGGTCCCGCTCGTGCCGACCTCGCGGGTCCAGAGCTTCGAACCATCCGGCCCGTACTTCGTCAGCGCGACATCCTTGCCGCCCGCGTACGGCTGACCGTCGATCGGTCCCTCCACCGCCAGCGCCTCGTACACGTTGCCCGACGCATCGGCCGCGATCCCGCCCGCGCGGTCCTCCCCGGCCGTGCCCGTCAGCGCAGCCTTCATCGGCTGCACCGGCGGCTTGCCGATGAACTGGAAGATGTACTTCGCTCCCTCGACGAAGGTCGGTCCCCAGACATCCCAGTCGTGCCCGCCGTCGACCACCCGGAATTCGCTGGTCAGGTTCGGCACCCTCGCCGCCTGGTTGTACGCCACGTGCGCCTCGAAGTCGAGGTCGTGCCGGTAGTCCACGGGCTTCGGATTCTTGTACTCGTCGTCGCCGACCGCGATGAACAGGTGCGACTGCAGACCTGTCTTCGCGAAGGACTTGAACGCGGCCGGATAGTTCAGCTTCAAGTACGCCGTCTCGGAGAACGGATCCTTCCCCTTGCCGAAGGCACCGAACTCCCGCGCGCTCGAGTCGACCGGCGGCAACGGCGAGTACACCGCCGGACTCAGCACGATCGCGGCCCCGAAGAGCTCCGGATGAGCCATCGAGTACCTCAACGCGCCGGCCCCGCCCATCGAATAGCCGGCGATCGCTCGTCCACTCCGATCACTGACAGTCCGGTACTTCGATTCCACGTACGGCACCAGATCCCGGATGAAAGCGGTCTCCACCGGCCGCCCCGGAACAGCACCCTTGTACTGCGAGTCGACGTAGTAGCTGGCTCGACTGCTCCACGGGGCATCCGGCATCACGGCGATCGTGGGCGGGATCTCGCCCGAAGCGATCAGTTCGTCCAGGCGGCCCTTCACCTGAGTCCAAGCCGCCATCGAGTCGCCCCGGCCGTGCAGCAGATAGATCACCGGATACCGCTTCGCCTCCGACCCCGCATAGCCGCCTGGGAGGTAGACGTTGTATGCGATGTCCTCGCCCAAGATCTTCGACCGGAAGCTCGCCGAGGTGATGGTCCCGGGCTCGGCCGCGGCGGGCCGAGCAGGACTGGCGGCGGGGAGCAGCAGGTTGGCGACGACGGCAGCCGCCGCGGCCGCTGCGAAGGGCAGGAACGATCTCATCACGGTCTCCAGGGCGTGGCGGAACCACTCGATGGAAGCCTTTGTAATCGGTTACGTAAACGATTACAAGATCTCGCCCGCAGTGCCTCCCGCGCTGCGGGAGGCACCAGGCGTTACTTGCCGGTGAAGGTCGGCTTCTCCTTGGCGACGAACGAGGCCACGGCGTTGCGGTGGTCCTCGGTGGCGCCGGTCAGCTGCATCTTGGTGGCCTCGAAGGCCAGTGCCTCGGCGAGCGTGTGGCTCGCGGAGTACGCGATGGACTGCCGCACCGAGCCGTAGGCCTGCGTCGGTCCGGCTGCCAGCTTGGCCGCCAGTTCGGCGGTCGCGCCGGCCAGGTCGCCGGCCGGGACGACGCTGGTCGCCAGGCCCAGCGTCAATGCCTCGTCGGCCGGGATCGTGCGGGGGAAGTAGAGCAGTTCGGTCGCCTTGGCCTGGCCGATCAGCCGGGGCAGGGTCCACGAGATCCCGGTGTCGCAGGACAATGCGATCCCGGTGAAGGCGAAGTTGAACCCAGCCGTGTCGGCGACGACCCGGAAGTCACAGGCGAACGCCATCGACGCACCCGCGCCGGCCGCCACGCCGTTGACCGAAGCGATCACCGGCTTCGGCATCTCGGCCAGCGCCAGGGCGATCGGCGCGTAGTGGTCCGGCACGGTGCTCCAGAGGGCGTCCGTGTCGTTCGCCGCGAGCAGGCCGATGTGCTCCTTCAGGTCCTGGCCGACACAGAACGCCCGCCCGGTCCCGGTCAGCACGACACACCGGACCTCGTCGTCCTCGGCCGCCTGCAGGACCGTGTCCCGCAATGCCACCTTCGTCGCCGTGTCGAGCGAATTCATCGCTTCCGGCCGGTTCAGGGTGATCGTGCCGACGCCCGCGGACACGTCGTACGCGACAGAGTCACTCATCGTTGCTGGCTCCCAACGCTCAGTCAAGGTGGTCAGTGAATGGTCAGGCAGTTGTCGACGAAACGCCCGGCCGCGTGGCCCAGTCGATTCGCGTGAAAATCGAAGAACGCAGCGGCCCGGGTGCCGGCCCAGTCGTCCGGCAGCAGCTCTGCCGGCAGGCCCGGGTCGACGAAGAGGAACTTGCGCCACTCATGCACCAGTTCGGACCGGACCGCGAACGCTTGCTCGTCGGTGACGTCGTCGCCGGCGCTCTCGGCCAGCGCCTTCGCCTCGTTCAGCCAGGCGTCGTACGCCGCGCCGAGCTCGTCCAGCTTCCACACCCGGCGGGCGAACTCGACCGCGTCCTCGTCGATCGGGGCCAGGAACCGGTCCGCGGCGATCCCTTCCAGGCCGAGGATCTGGTCCACCTCGGCGTCGTTGCGCAGCCCGACCCAGGCGCCGTCGGACAGCGGAGCCCAACCCAGGAAGGAAAGTTGGCTCGCGAGCTGCTCGCGGCGGCGCGCGTTCGGGACCTCGCGGAGGATGCCGAGATGCCAGTGCCGATCCCACTCGGCCGGATCGGCGCCCGGCTCGTCCCGGTCGCCGGGTCCACCGTCGGTCCGGTAGATCCGGGCGGCGGCGTCGTCGAGTCGGCGACGCGCCCGGGCCGTCAGCCCGTACCCTGGCTGGCCGTCGATCCGGACCGGCTCCAGCCAGCCCTGCCTCACCATCCGCGAGACGGCGGTGCGCACTGCCGGTGGATGCACCCCCAGAGGCGCGAGCAGGCGGACCAGGGCGGCCACCGGGGCCCGCGAACCACGCGCGCGCAGGTGGTCGCCGTACAGGTCGAAGAGGGCTGAACGGGCGTGCACGAGACCTGAGTCTGCCGTATGGTGCACGGCTCTGGCCCGCGATCGGGGATAATGGGTCGCGATACACACTGCGATACGCGCCGACGGCGCATCACCGCACGGCGCCGGCGACGGTCCCGCGCGGTGTCGTCGCTCAACACCGAAGAGGGCTGTGCCAATGAGGGAAGGGGTGCGCGCATGGCGGCGATGAAGCCGCGGACGGGCGATGGTCCGCTCGAGGTCACCAAGGAGGGCCGGGGGATCGTGATGCGGGTTCCGCTCGAGGGCGGCGGTCGGCTCGTCGTCGAGCTGAACGCCGATGAGGCGACCGAGTTGGGGAACGCGCTCAAAGCCGTTGTCGGCTGAAGAGATCCTCGCGGGGTGCTCCTTCCCGGCGCACCTGTGACATCTGCACGACCCCGGTGGGTGCCCTTTCCGGCACCGGCCGGGGTCGTTACGGTTAGCTGGACAGTCGACCAATTTGATCAAATAGTGAGGTCTTCCTAGTGGCTCGCCGCACCAGTAAGAGCGTCTTCCCCACCCTGCCTGCCGTCGCCTGGCAGCCCGGGCTCCCTGTTCACGGTTCCCCGACCTGGGTGATCGTGGTCGGCGAGGCCGGTCTGCCCGGTGCCGCGAAGGAGGCGGGTGAGCGGCTCAAAGTGGACCTCGACCGGCTGCTGGAGGCTCAGCGCGATGGCGGGTTCTCGACGTCGGCGGGTGCCACCGCGGCGTACCCGCTGCTGACCGGTGAGGTCGGCGAGGTGCTGCTGGTCGGCGCGGGTGACGGCTCCCCGGCGGACCTGCGACACGCCGGAGCGGCGATCGCCCGGTTCGGCCGCGGCAAGGACGAGCTCACCACGGTTGTTGCTGAAGGCATCGATGACGCGGGGCTGCAGGCGTTCGCCGAGGGGATCGTGCTCGGCGCCTTCACCTTCCACCGCAAGACCGTCGATCCGGGCAAGCCGGTGGTCGAGCGGATCACGCTCACCGACGGCTCCGACACCGACCGCGCCGCCGCGATCGAGCGCGGCCTGGTGATCGGGCGGACCGGCTGGCTGGCCCGGCAGTTCGCCACCACCCCCTCGAACGAGAAGGACCCCGCCTGGCTCGCCGCCCGTGCGACCGAGCTGGCCGCCGTCACCGGCCTCGAGGTGAAGGTCTGGGACGAGAAGGCGCTCGCCGCTGACGGGTTCGGCGGCATCCTCGCGGTCGGCCAGGGCTCCACCCGGCCGCCGCGGTTCATCCGCCTCGACTACACGCCCGACGGCGCCGGCAAGGACACGCCGTACGTCGTGCTCGTGGGCAAGGGGATCACGTACGACACCGGCGGGCTGTCGCTGAAGCCGCGCGAGGGCATGGTGTCGATGAAGCGTGACATGACCGGTGGTGGTTCCGTCATCGCGACGATGTCGGCGCTGCGCGAGCTCGGGGCGAAGATCCGGGTGACGGGACTGGTCTGCGCGGCGGAGAACATGCCGTCGGGTACGGCGTACCGGCCTGACGACGTGATCCGGCACTACGGCGGGCGGACCACGGAGGTCAAGAACACCGACGCCGAGGGGCGGCTGGTCCTGGCTGACGGGCTGGCTTATGCGGTGAGTGAGCTGAAGCCGGATGTGCTCGTCGACATCGCCACGCTGACCGGCGCGATCAAGGTGTCGCTGGGCTCGATGCTCTACGGCGGCATGTTCTCGACCGACGACGCGCTGGCCGACAACCTGGCGGATGCGGGTGCGGCGGCGGGGGAGCGGTTGTGGCGGATGCCGTTGCCGGCGGAGTACGCGGAGCTGATCTCGACGCCGATCGCCGACTCGGTGAACAGCTCGAAGGGCCCGGGGTCGATCACCGCGGCGCTGTTCCTGAAGGCGTTCACGGGCGACCTGCCGTGGGCCCACCTCGACCTGTCCAGCATCGCCGAATCGCCCGCGGACGCCCTCGAATACACCCCCGGAGCCACCGGCGCCGGCGCCCGCCTCCTCACCACCTGGCTGACCTCCGACACCCCGACCGCCGGCATCGGCTAGCCCGTTACGTCCGAAGGCGCGCGGGGCCTGCCCCCCGCCTCTTCGGACGCAACGAATCGCTCCTACAGCTTCAGTAGGGAGCTGTAGAGGGCGATGGTTTTGTCGGCTACGGCGTCCCAGCCGAATTCGGTGACTGCGCGTTGGCGGCCGGCCTTGCCCATGGCTTCGGCTTTGGCGGGGTTGGCGACCAGGTCGTTGATGCCTTCGGACAGTTGGCGTTCGAAGGTCGTGGTGTCGTTCTCGTCGTAGGCGACGAGCGTGCCGGTGACGCCGTCGTCGACGACCTCGGGGATGCCGCCGACCGCGCTGGCGACTACGGCGGTCTCGCACGCCATCGCCTCGAGGTTCACGATGCCGAGGGGCTCGTAGACCGAGGGGCAGCAGAACGCCAACGCGTGGGTCAGCACCTGCCGGACCTCTTCCCGCGGCAGCATCTGCGACACCACGAAGACGCCGTCCCGGGCGGCCTTCAGGTCGTCGATCAGGGCGTCCGTCTCTGCCTTCAGCTCGACGGTGTCGGCGGCTCCGGCCAGCAGCACCAGCTGCACCGACGGATCAAGCTGCAACCCGGCGCGAAGCAGGTGCGGCACCCCCTTCTGCCGGGTGATCCGGCCGACGAACGTCACGTACGGCCGATCCAGATCCACCCCGAGCCGCTCCAACACCGTGGTCGAGGGGTCGGGGTGGTAGAAGTCGGCGTCGATGCCGTTGGAGATCACGTGCACCTTGGCCGGGTCGACCGCCGGATAGCAGTCCAGTACGTCGTCACGCATCCCACGGCTCACCGCGACCACCGCATCAGCCGCCTCGTACGCCGTGCGCTCGGCCCAACTGGACAGCCGGTACCCGCCCCCGAGTTGTTCGGCCTTCCACGGCCGGCGTGGCTCGAGCGAGTGCGCGGTCACCACGTGCGGTATGTCGTACAAGAGCTTTGCCCAGTGGCCGGCCATGTTCGCGTACCAGGTGTGCGAGTGCACCAGCTCGGATTCACCCACCGCGGCCGTCATGGTCAGGTCCGTGGACAGGATCCGCAACGCCGCATTCGCCTCCGGCATCCGCGGGTCGTCCTCGGAATGCGCCGTCGCGCCGAGCCGTGGTTCACCCATGCAGTGCACGTCCACCTCGACCAGGCGCCGCAACTCCCGGACCAGGAAGTCCACATGCACCCCCGCCCCGCCGTACACATCCGGAGGAAACTCCCGCGTCAGAATCGCGACCTTCATGAGCCGACAATAGCCGTCCAGCCCCGCCAAAGTGCCCGAGTCGCGGCTCCCGGCTGACGATCGCTGAACAGATGGCCACGCGCCGTCCCTCGCCACGTCGGCTTCATTCACAGCTGGTCGATGATCTCCAGCGCGTAGCGCCTAACTGGCAGGGCGAGGTCGGTCAGCTCTCCACCGTCGGCAAACCGGAGGAACCGTACAGCTGCGGCAAGTACTGCTATGCGTCCACTGGGCGTCTCCAGGAACTTCGCGAGAGCATGGCGGATTCGTCGGGCGCTGTCCGGGTACGTCAGCGTTGCACACAGCAGGCTGGCAGCGTCGTACCCAGCCGGCGCCCGGCCCCACGTCTCCCAGTCGAGGATGACGAGTCGCGGGGCCGTGAGGTTTCCCCAGTGGAGATCGCAATGTGCCGCCGTCCACCGCACCGAAGCGATATCAACGTCGATACCGAAGAAGGCCCTGATGCCGTCGTTCACGGAGCTCGCGTCCACACCGCTATCAGGAACAGGGTGTGTCGACAGCGCCTGTAGGGCTTGGTCGAGATCGGTGATCCACTGCTCGGAAAGGGCTGGTTCGGCAGCGAGCGTCATACCGGTTGAAATGGCTGCGTCGGCGACGAAGGTGCTGACCTCGCCGCGCATCCTGCGGCCGTTGTCTTCCCATTCGCTCCACCGTTTGACCGTGGGCTTCGGAACGCCTTGGATATCGTTGGCGGCCACGTTGTTGCCCAAGTAGTCGCCGTCGCCCCACTCGGGGTCGTCGTAAACCACCCGGAGCCAGGCGTCCTCGCTTGCGTCGAGGGCTCGGCAGCCGACCGAGTGGAAGCGTGACGTGTGAACTGGTGTGCCCACCCGTTCCACGCCAAGCTCCTGAGCGGCCCAGTCCAGGTGGCCTTCCATCCAGTCGCGTCGCCGTTGGTCGTTGTCGGTCACTGGTCGTCCCGGTCGGGGTAGCGCAGATCGAGTTCGGACACGAGGGCCTCCGCGATCTCTTGCCGTTGCACAGGCTCGATCAAGATGCCGTTGAGGTAGCCGGCCCCGCGGATGGTGGACAGGTCGTTGCCTCGGAAGTCGAAGTCTGTATAGGTGCCGCCGTCGAACTCAACGTTGTCCAGCGTGCAGCGCGCCATATGACCTCCCGGAAACTCTGACCGCCGGAAGGTGACGTCCTTGAATCGAGTATCGACGAAGACTACCGGGGCACTCGCTTGAACCGAGTCGAAGGTTGCGAACTCGATCCGGCAGTTCTGAAAGACCACGCTCGCCCACTTGTTCTCAACGAAGTTGGCACCGAGGATCTTGCTGTTGCGGAACACCACCCGGGACAGTGCGCAGTCCATCCAGTCGCTCGACGACAGCACGCAGTTTTCGATCAACACAGACTGGAGGCTCACCTGATCGAAGGTCACGCGCTCAGCCTCGATCTTCGTCATCCGACCGCCCAGCAAGGTCTGTTCTTCCACCGCGAGATGGCGGACAGCCTTGTCGGTGTAGTCGAAGTCGGTCAGCGACCCATCGCCGTCCAAACTCTCGACTTGGCGTAGCTCGGCATCGTCGACGTGTGGTTTCAGCACCTTCGCAAGTCCGTACTCTTCAATCTCCATCGATACCGATCATCAGGATGACAGCGGGAAGGTGACTAGTTCTTCTGACCGAAGTAGACCCGCTTCTTCTTGAACGGCTTCGGCTTCTGCGCCCAGTTGTCCCAGCCTGGCTTGTTGTTCCACCCCACCAGTGTGCGGTCAGGCACTTCATGCTCAGGTGCCGACTCGCGCCGGGCCTCGATCATGTCGGCGATGTAGGCGTCATCGGTGGTGGCCAGTTGCTCAAGGATTGTCATACCGCGATGCTCCTCTCGGAATGGATGTCATGGAGTGCAAGAACGACAGCTTGGGTTGAGGTTCGACAGTGCTCGGTCTCGGTAGCGAGAAAGTTGCCGTGCTCAAAGAATCTGTTCCCGGCATGCGAACCCTGGCAGTGGGCGAAGAAGTCACAGCTTGCTTTGCACCGCTCGATGCCCTGTTGGAACTCCTGCACGTAGGCGAGTTCCGCGGCCCGGACGATGATCACTGGCAGCGAGTCGACAAGGATATTCCCGGCGACGAAGTCGTGATACTTCTCGCTGCGAGCACCCAGTAGTTCGGGTGACAGCAGTACCGTGTCGCCGTTCCATCCGATGGTTGGGATGGAGTCATGCTGCACGTCCGCCGCGCGTGCCTTTGGAGACAGCGCCAGGTACTCGAGCAGGTGCTCAACCTCGCGCACCTTCAGGTGCGGGTTGGTGTTGCTCCAGATGAAGACGTCACGCCAGAACCGGCGGGCCTGGTCGAAGGCCGGCGTTCCGTTGTGAGTGTTCGATCCCTCCTTCTCCTCCATGTTGATGCCAACGTACGGGCACCCCAGCACGGCGAGGAACTCCAGGATCTCGACCGCGTTGCCGCTGTTCTGCTGGTCTACGACGGCGATGACTGTGAAGTCGATGCCCCGCTTGTTGATCTCAGAGATACCGGCGACGATGCGATCGAAGGCGGGCATACCTCGCCAGTCCACTCGGTTCGTGGTCCTCTCTGGCGGCCCGTCGATGCTGAGCCCGACGGATACCTCGAACTCTTCGAACAGGTCGCACCATTCGTTGGTGATCAGCGTGGCGTTGGTCTGGATCACATGCATGATCCGGCCCGCCCGGCGTAGCTGTTCAAACGGGGCGAAGAGTTGCCGCATCGCCGCGGTTCCGATGGTCAGGGGTTCACCGCCGTGCCAGACGACCTCGAGCGTGCCCGAGGTCGGCCAGTCCTCGGGGATGCCGGCCGCGATCGCCTGGGCGACCTCAGGGGTCATGTCGCGCTTCAGCTTCCGCGCCGGCAGATAGCAGTACGAGCAGTCCAGATTGCACAGCGTTGTTGGTTGAAGGATGAGTGCCGTCGGCTCCGCGGCAATCCACGGTCGATCCACCGACATCACTTCCGCCGTCATCTCAGTCCCCACCCGTGCAGCACACGACTGACCCGAAAGGCCTGCTTGCTCATTTACGCACCGTCCTTCTCGTTTGAGCTTCGCGATCGTTCTTGCCCGCTCAGCGACGCCAAGCGGGAATCGTGCTGTGGTACTGGCGGCGGAGATTTGGAACGGCTGACGCAGAGCGGCCTCGCTCACCGCGCCGCGCCAGCCGGTCTTTGGGTCCCTGTCTGAGCCGCCAGGGGATACAGGGGTCGGGGAGCTCAGACAGGGACGTCTAGTGACGGAACCGGCATCGGGGCGGAAGGCCTATCCCGCCCTCGTCGGCTGTGACGACGACGGAGGATCGACGCCGGTTCCGCCAGATCAGGGAGTACTGCACTCGCGACTAGTACGCGGGCGCCGGTGGCGCGTTCGAAGGTGTTCTTCATGTCCGTTCCGGCGCTGAGAGCGGCGAGATGCAGCAGGCTCGGGATCACTACCGCGGTGATCGCGTCGGCATTGATGTTCGCGACCAGCGCCTCGAACGCGGTCGGCGACGAGGCGCACTCCTCCAGGTAGATCGTCCTCAGCATGAAGCCTTCCTGCTCGGCGAAGGAGGCGAGCCGTTCTGTCGCGTCGTCGAGCTCGTCGTCGGTCATGAGCAGGTTCTTCAGGACGAACCCGAGTGCCGGTGGTCGTGCGTGGTCAGGGTCCATGGTCTTGAGGTTTCGGCTTCCGTTGTGAGGCGAGGACGGCCTGCTGGATTCTTTGGAAGATCAGGGCGCGGGACAGTGGAATGGCGCCCGCCCTGACCGGTCAGTGGGGCGGGAGGTCCCAGAGTCGTTCGCACGGCATCCGGCGCAACTCCGGGACAGGTGTCGGCATCGGTTCGTCGGTGACCCGCAAACCGCAGTACCGGCGTTCCATCGCCGCCGCGTACTGCGCGGCGGCCTCAGGGTCCGCCTTGTAGCTGGCAATAACATGCCGCCCGAACCACACCCGTACGAGGTGAAGCTTTGAACCGGCGATTGCGGCAGTCACAGCACGTTCCCCTCTTGTCAAGGTCGTTGATGAGTCCAGGTACCAACGCGGCAACCACAAGAATGTGAGGAAGAATCACGCTGAGCGGCCGGCGCCTTTGGTCACCAGCCTGACCGCCAGGCGGAACGCGAACTATCCCAATGACTGACCGTGTTGGTGGACACTCGGAGAGTCGCTGGACATAATCTGGACACATGAGCCAGCGTGGGGTGACAGTCGAGCTGACGAAGCAGGAACTCAAACGCCTTCGCCAAGGACCGGGCCTTGCGCATCCGAGCTCGGTGCTACGAGTCGACGCGGACCTGCGTCATCACTTGACGGGACGCGACGATGAACTGCGCAGCGCGGACGAAATTGTCGACCTGGTAGGGCGTCTACGTCTACACGTCAGTGAGATGACTCCCCATGAGCGTATTTATGCCGAGGTCGACCTCAACCTCGCTGCCGAACACAGCTTCCCGACGCTGACCGAGCGGCAAGAGTCGCTCGCCGTGGCGATGAGGTGTGCCAGCAAGACGGTGCGTCGTCACTCGGACCGTGCGATGGAAACGCTGGCCGTCCTCATTGCAACTGGCCAAGCGGCAATCGTAAGGCCGGTAGGCGAGAGGGGCGAAGGTTCCACCGAGGCGACCCATTCAAGCTCGCACCGGGCAGCGCAGTCCTTCGCCTTACCGGGTGGGCAGATCGGCCGAGACTTCGAGATGACCGTGCCCACGGTCGAGTACGGGAACCCAGTCATCAGCCCCTTCACTCTGCCGAACCCTGAACGTGGTCGCCTCCTTGACCTCAGTTGGGAGACATTCGGTCGGGGTGTCGAGCGGCTCAAGCATCAGATCAAGAACCTGGGGCGGCGGCTCGACGTCGACGTAGTCTTCGGAATCAATGAGGCCGGCCTGGTGATGGCGACCTTTCTTTCCTCAGCGCAATTCAATAGGTGTGCCATCGGATATCTCCGTTGCAATAAGGTTCGCGACCAGATCAGTCTCGATCCGGCGTCTTTCTTCCCTGGGACCAGGGAAAATCCGACCATCGTGCTGTGTGACTTCGAAGTAAAGCATGCGGATGTCATCGGAGTTATCGTTCGCGATATTCGTGACCGATATCCGCGAGCGGAGCTGTACTTCGCGGTATTTGGAGCGATGGTGCATGCTGATGAGCTGGTAGCCAAAGATTTCGATGATCTCACCGGCGGCAGGATCATGGCCGCGGCCAAATTTGAAGCGGTCTTCATCGCGGCTACCATGAGCCCACCGGGCATCGAGCCACCCTTGGAACTTCGCTAACGATAGGGGCCTGCACGTGATCGAACCCGTTCTGCCGCAGCTTGCAAGGCAGGTCGCGACGGTGGTCCAGACCGTCATCGCGGAAGTACGCCCCAGGCTGATCGATGCAGCGTTGTCCGGCCACCAAGGCGAACAGAAGAATGATCGCCATGAGGACAATTTCTTATCCAAACATGACGTCTGGATGCATCAGCGCTATCGAGAGCTTCTGCAGGAAGTCTTTCCCTCTTTCTGGTACACCTCCGAAGAGGGTGATCCCGAGCTCATCGGCGAATCCAAGGATCCCGATCTCGTCGTCCTGGTGGACCCCCTGGACACGAGTGAGCTGGCCGTGCGGGCAATCCACGGATACACCCACATAGTGATCTATTCTCGCGCGGTATCCCGTCCGGTCGTTGCTGTTGTCGGCGATATTTTCCACGAGATTCAGCTCTACGGCGCGGTGCGGACCGAGGAAGGTTCTGACCAGGCGTTCGTCGTGACCGCCGGCGGGTTGCAGAAGACCATCGAGGCACCTAAGTCGCCTAGGCTGAATCAGGCTCTGATCACGAATTACCTCATGCGTCCAGTGGAGCGATTCACTCCACTTGCGAGCCAGACTGCCCTGCTGGAAGCGCTCGATCAGCCATCGGATGACGGCCGCAAACGTGGACGGATCGGGGTGGGGTTCGGCTCAATCAGCCTGTGCCATGTCGCCACCGGACAGACAGACGCGATGCTCGAGTTCGCCAAGGGCTTCGCGACCTGGGATCTATACCCCGGCCACTACATTCTTGAGGCTGCCGGAGGGGTCGTGGTCGACCTCGACGGCCGGCCGATCGCTTTGGATGGCAGATTCGATACCAGCGAGAAGGTCACGGCGGCAATGACCACGCGCCAAGAATTCGTCGCAACCGCGAGTCCTGATCTGGCCCGGGAGATCCTGGAGTACTTGCAACCAACGCAGGACTGACGTACTAGGTCAGGACATGCGGGTGGGTACCCAGAAGCGGAGTTTGCCGTGGCGCTCGTCCTCCAGTTCGCCGCCGGCCGCCTCGATCACCTTGCGGGAGGGGTCGTTGTTGTTGTCGCAGGTCACGAGGGCGGGATCTATGCCCAGGCGGGCCGCGAACGGGAGGGACTGGACCAGCATCTGGGTCGCGTAGCCCTTGCGCCGGGCGGACGGGCGGACGACGTACCCGATGTGGCCGCCGAGCTCGTTGAGGGCGGGGGTCAGGCGGTGCCGGATAGAGAGTCGCCCGAGCCACTCCTCACCGTCGACGAACCAGAGCACGGTTTGGTGCACCAGGTCCGGCGGGAGCGGGGTCTCCTCGTCGGCCTCGGACTGGATCGTCTCGATCAGATGAGCGAACTCCGCCGGGTCCTCCATCTGGGCCCGGGTCCAGGAGCTGTCGAACCCGTGCGCACCCATCCAGCGGTCCTCGTGCGGCTCCAGCTCGTCCCAGGCTTGCAGGAAGGAACGGTGAACGGCAACGGTCGGCTCGATGAGGGTTGGCATAAGCCAAGTGTCGCAACACACGCGACCGTCTTATGTGGAGGGCCGCACGAGGTTAAGGTGCGGACATGGCGAAGGCACCGAGAGTTCTGGGAATCGTGCTGGCCGGCGGCGAGGGGAAGCGGCTGATGCCGCTCACGGCGGACCGGGCCAAACCGGCCGTGCCGTTCGGGGGCAGTTATCGCCTGATCGACTTCGTGCTGTCCAACCTGGTCAATGCGGGCTACCGCAACCTGTTCGTGCTGACGCAGTACAAGTCGCACTCGCTGGACAGGCACGTCACCGTCACCTGGCGGATGTCCACCCTGCTCGGCAACTTCGTCAGCTGCGTGCCGGCGCAGCAGCGGCTCGGCCCGCAGTGGTACCAGGGCAGCGCGGACGCGATCTACCAGTCGATGAACCTGATCGACGACTTCAAGCCCGACATCATCGTGGTGTTCGGCGCCGACCACGTCTACCGGATGGACGCCTCGCAGATGGTCGCGGCGCACATCCAGCGCGGCAACGGCGTGACCGTGGCCGGGATCCGGGTGCCGCGGGCCGAGGCGTCGGAGTTCGGCGTGATCAAGACGGCGGAGGACGGCCAGGGCATCGCGGAGTTCCTGGAGAAGCCGGCCGATCCGCCCGGTCTGCCGGACTCCCCGGACGAGACGTTCGCCTCGATGGGCAACTACGTGTTCAGCGCCGACGTCCTGGTCGAGGCACTGCGCAAGGATGCGGCTAACCCGGCGTCCCGACACGACATGGGCGGCGACATCGTCCCGATGCTGGTTGCCGAGGGCAAGGCGGGGGTCTACGACTTCAAGGACAACGATCTGCCCGGCGCGCTCGATCGGGACCGCTCGTACTGGCGCGACGTCGGCTCGCTGGACTCGTACCACGAGGCGCACATGGACCTGGTCTCGATCCAGCCGGTGTTCAACCTCTACAACAACGACTGGCCGATCTTCACCTCCCACCCGCAGCTGCCCGGCGCCAAGTTCACCGACAACGCGACGGTGGGGGAGTCGATCATCTGCGCCGGCTCGATCATCACCGGCGCCTCGGTGGACCACTCGGTGCTCGGGCCGAACGTGATCGTCAGCTCCGGCGCGACGATCGAGCGGTCGGTGATCATGGACAACTGCCGGATCGGCGCCGACGTCGTCCTGAAGAACGTGATCCTGGACAAGAACATCGTGGTCCCCGACGGCGTGCAGATCGGCGTCGATCCCGACCTGGACCGGGAGCGTGGCTTCTCCGTGTCCAAGGGCGGTGTCACGGTGCTCGGCAAGGGTCAGGTCATCGAGGCGTGACAGAGTCTCAGGCTGACGACCTCGATTCGGCCGATCCGGGCCACCGGGACCTGTTCGACATTCCGCCGGCCGAGGGCGGCGACTTTCCCGATGTGGCGTACTTCGCCGGGAACTCGCTCGGGCTGAGGCCCAAGGCGACCCGCGAGGAGTTGCTGGAGGACCTCGATTCCTGGGCCTCGCTCGGCGTCGAGGGGCATCTGGACGCGGTCCGGCCGTGGCTGCCGTACCACGAACTGCTGACCGGCCCGGCCTCGCGACTGGTCGGAGCGCTGCCGAGCGAGACCGTGGTGATGAACTCCCTGACGGTCAACCTGCACCTGCTGATGGTGTCGTTCTACCGGCCTACGCCCGAGCGGTTCCGGATCGTGATCGAGGACTCCGCGTTCCCGTCGGACAGCTACGCGGTGCGATCACAGACCCGCTTCCACGGGTTCGATCCCGACGACGCGGTGGTCCGGCTGCGACCACGCGAGGGTGAAGACTGCCTCCGTACTGCGGACGTCGTCGAGCGACTCGGATCCGACGTGGCGCTGGTGTTGCTCGGCGGGGTGAACTACCTGACCGGGGAGCTGATGGACATCCCGGCGATCACGGCCGCCGGTCATGCCGCGGGCGCTGTGGTCGGATGGGATCTCGCCCATGCGGCCGGGAACGTGCCGTTGTCCCTGCACGACTGGGACGTGGATTTCGCGGCGTGGTGCTCGTACAAGTACCTGAACTCGGGGCCGGGTGCGCTCGCGGGCGCGTTCGTGCACGAGCGGCACCTCGGTTCGGACGTGCCGCGGTTCGAGGGGTGGTGGAGTACCGAGGCGGCCACCCGGTTCGAGATGACCGCGGTGTCCCGGCCGCCCGCGTCCGCGGATGCCTGGCAGGTGTCGAACCCGCCGATCTTCTCGCTGAGCCCGGTGCGGACCTCACTCGAGCTGTTCGACAAGGTCGGCATCGGGGTGCTGCGAGACCGCAGCGTCCGGCTCACGGCGTACCTGGAGAAGTCGTTGGCGCAGATCCTGCCGGAGCGTGCGTTGCAGCTGATCACGCCCGCCGATCCGAACCGCCGGGGTGCCCAGCTGTCCCTACGGATTGGCGCCGGTACTGCGGGGGAGCTGGCCCGGCGGCTTCGGCATGAGTTCGGGGTGATCGCGGACGCCCGCGAGCCCGACGTACTGCGGCTTGCGCCTGTTCCGCTGTACTCGACGTACCACGACTGCTGGCGTGCTGTGGAGGCGCTGGCCCGAGCCGTACCGGAGACCGCATGACAGCCGAGCGTGTCGCGATCGTCGGGGCCGGCCTGACGGGCAGCCTGCTCGCCTGCTTCCTGGCGCGCCGCGGCCTCACGGTGGCGTTGTACGAGCGCCGGCCCGATCCGCGGGTGGGGCAACCCGAGCGTGGGCGGTCCATCAACCTCGCGATCTCCGAGCGCGGGCTGGACGCGCTGCGGCGGATCGACCTGGTCGACCAGGTGATGGCGGACGCGTTGCCGATGAAGGGCCGGATGATCCATCCGGTCGAGGGTCCGCTGGACTTCCAGCAGTACAGCGCGAGCGGCGCGCGGGCGATCAACTCGATCAGCCGGGGCACGCTGAACAACGCGCTGCTCGATGCCGCCACCCAGGCGCCCGGGGTGGAGGTTCACTTCGAGCACCGCTTGCTCGAGCTGGACTCGCAGGGCGGGCGGATGGTGTTCGAGACGCCCGCAGGCAAGGTCGAGGAGCATGCGGACGTGGTGCTCGGCGCCGATGGCGCGGGGTCGGCGGTCCGGGGTGCGTTGCTTGCCGAGGGCATCTTGAACGAGGAGGTGGACTTCCTCGATTACGGCTACAAGGAGCTCTCGATTCCTGCTGTGGGTGGGGAGTTCGCGCTGGATCCGGGTGCTCTGCACATCTGGCCGCGGGGCACCTCGATGATGATCGCGTTGCCGAACCCGGATCGCTCCTTCACCTGCACGCTGTTCTGGCCGGCCGGGAGTTTCGATGCCCTCAGCAATGAGGGTCTGATCGAGCGGCACTTCGCCAAGGAGTATCCGGATCTGTTGCCGTTGGCACCGGGGTTGGTGGACGACTACCTGCACAACCCGGTCGGAGTACTGGGGACCGTGCATGCGTCGCCGTGGCAGGCGCACGGGCGGACCGCGTTGATCGGGGATGCCGCGCACGCGATCGTGCCGTTCTACGGGCAGGGCGCGAACTGTGCGTTCGAGGACGTGGTCGAGCTGGATCGCTGCCTGGACGACACCGCGGGTTCCTGGGCGCGGGCACTGCCGCTGTTCGAGCACCGCCGCCGGGAGAACACGGAGGCGATCGCGGAGATGGCGCTGGCGAACTTCGTCGAGATGCGGGACAAGGTGGCGTCGCCCGTCTTCCGCCTCGGCAAGCGCATCGAGCACGCACTGGAACGCGCGCTCCCCGGGCGCTACGTCTCGCGGTACGAGCTGGTCTCCTTCTCCACCACCCCGTACGCCGAAGTCCGCCAACGAGTCCACCGCCAACACCAGTTCCTCGCCGCCGCAGTCCTCCTCGGCGCCGGAGTCGTCGGCGCGGCGGCCCGCATCGCTCGTTCCGAACGAAGAGTCCGCGACACGGGAGGTCGGCGATGAGCTTGTGGAGTCCTTCGCTTTTGACTGGGCAGGCTGGCGAGCCTGGTCTGTTGCGCAACTTTGTCGGCGGTGAGTTCGTCGATGGGGGTTCGACTTTCGCCAAGCTGAGTCCGGTGACTGGCGAGCAGATCTTCGATGTGGCCGAGGCTGACGAGGGGGTGGTGGATGCGGCCGTGGCGGCTGCGCGGGCGGCGCTCGACGGGCCTTGGGGGCGGATGAGTGAGCAGGAGCGGGCGGTGGTGCTGCGCCGGGTCGCCGACGAATTGGAGCGACGGTTCGACGATCTGATCGCGGCCGAGGTCGGCGACACCGGCAAGTCGATCAGCCAGGCGCGGACGCTCGACATCCCGCGCGGCGCGGCGAACTTCCGGGCCTTCGCGGACTTCGCGACCACCGCCGCCACCGAGTCGTACAGCACCACCCTGGCGGACGGCCGCCGCGCGCTGAACTACGCGGTCCGCAAGCCCGTCGGCGTGGTCGCGATCATCGTGCCGTGGAACCTGCCGTTGCTGCTGCTGACCTGGAAGGTCGCCCCGGCGCTTGCCTGCGGCAACACTGTGGTGGTGAAGCCTTCCGAGGAAACCCCTTCCTCGGCGACCGTTCTCGCCGAGGTGATGGCGGCGGCCGGAGTACCGGCTGGTGTTTTCAACCTGGTGCACGGGTTCGGGCCGTCGTCGGCGGGGGAGTTCCTGACCAAGCATCCCGGTGTGGACGCGATCACCTTTACCGGCGAATCCGCCACCGGCAGCGCGATCGCGAAGGCCGCCGCGGACGGGGTCAAGGCCGTCTCCTTCGAACTAGGCGGCAAGAACGCCGCCCTGGTCTTCGCCGACGCTGACCTCGACGCCGCCGTCGAGGGATCCGTCCGCTCGGTCTTCACCAACGGCGGCCAGGTCTGCCTCTGCACCGAACGGCTCTATGTGCAACGCCCGGTGTACGACGAGTTCTGCGCCCGGCTGGCGCGGCGAGCCGACGAACTGACCTTCGGCTGGCCCTCCGACGAGACCACGGTCAACATGCCGCTGATCTCCAAACAACACCGCGACAAAGTCCTCTCGTACTACGACCTGGCGCGTTCCGAGGGCGCGCAGGTGCTCGCAGGCGGCGGCGTACCGTCCTTCGGCGACGCGCGCGATGGTGGTTGCTATGTGCAACCGACCGTGGTCACCGGGCTGCCGGCCGACGCGCGCACGAACACCGAGGAGATCTTCGGCCCGATCTGTCACATCGCCCCCTTCGACACCGAGGAGGAGGCTCTCGCCCTGGCCAACGACAGCCGCTACGGCCTCGCCGCCACCGTCTGGACCCGCGACGTCGGCCGCGCCCACCGCGCCGGCGCCGCCCTCGACGTCGGCATCGTCTGGGTCAACACCTGGTACCTCCGCGACCTCCGAACCCCGTTCGGTGGCATGAAACTCTCAGGCATAGGCCGAGAAGGCGGCACCCACTCCCTCCACTTCTACTCCGACCTAACCAACGTCTGCGTGGAGCTCTCATGAGTGGCGCGCATGTGGTGGTGGGGAAGGCGGTGCCTCGGGGGCGGTTTCCGCATGTGAAGGTGGTGAACGGGTTCGCGTTTGTGTCGGGGACGTCTAGCCGGTTGCCGGACAACACGATTGCTGGTGCGGTGGTGGATGAGTTCGGGACGACCGCGTTGGACATTCGGGTGCAGACGCGGGCGGTGATCGAGAACATCCGGGACATTCTTGGTGCGGTCGGGGCTGGGCTGGAGGATCTGGTCAGCCTGACGACGTATCTGGTGTCGATGAACGACTTCGGTGGGTACAACGAGGTTTATGGGGAGTTCTTCGATGAGAGTGGGCCGGCTCGGACGACGGTCGCAGTACATCAACTGCCGCATCCTCAACTACTGATCGAGATTCAAGCTGTTGCGGCCGTTCCGCAGAAACCTGGAGAGGTGAGCTGATGGTCAACCTGGAGTCGACGAACTTTCCGGAGTGGGTCGAGGAGAACAAGCATCTGCTGAAGCCGCCGGTCGGCAACAAGCAGATGTTCCCCACCGGGGACGACTTCATCACGATGGTGGTCGGCGGGCCGAACCAGCGGACCGACTTCCACGTGGATCCGTACGAGGAGTTCTTCTACCAGATCCGCGGCACCATGCACGTCGACGTGATGACGGACGACGGCCCGGGGCGGGTGGACATCAACGAGGGCGAGATGTGGGTGCTGCCGCGGAACACGCCGCACTCGCCGCAGCGTGACGCGGACTCGATCGGTCTGGTGATCGAGCGGGTCCGGGAGCAGGGCACGCTGGAGAAGTTCCGCTGGTACTGCGCCAACTGCAACGCGATCGTGCACGAGGTGGAGCTGCAGGTGACCGACATCGTCGAAGACCTGCCGCCGGTGTTCAAGGCGTTCTACGACAGCGAAGACGCCCGCACCTGCCCCAACTGCGGCACCATCCATCCAGGCAAGGGCTAGAGCGTGACGGGACCCGTCGTCGACGTCCACACGCATCTGGTGCCGAAGGGGTGGCCGGATCTGGGTGCTGCGTGTGGGGGAACGGGGTGGCCCTGGCTGCGGATCGACTCCGAGCGGGCGGCGATGATCATGGTGGGGGAGAGCGAGTTCCGGCCGATCGGGCCGCAGACCTGGGATCCCGCCACCCGGCGGGCCGATATGGATGCCGATGGCATCGATCTGCAGGTGGTCTCGCCGACGCCGGTGTTCTTCGCCTACGACCGGCCCGCGGACCAGGCCGTCAAGGTGGCACGGATCTTCAACGACCTGACCCTGGAAACGCTCGCCGGGGACACCAGACTGATCCCGTTCTGCCAGGTACCGCTCCAGGATCCCGACGCCGCCTGCGAGGAACTGGACCGCTGCCTGGCCGCGGGGCACGCCGGGGTGGAGATCGGCAACCACGTCGGCGACACCGATCTCGACGATGCCGGGATCGTTGCCTTCCTTACCCATTGTGCCGAGGTCGGTGCGCCGGTCCTGGTGCATCCGTGGGACATGCCGGGCAGCCCGCGGCTCGATCGCTGGATGGCGCGTTGGCTGACCGGGATGCCGGCCGAGACCCATCTGTCCTTGCTGGCGATGATCCTGGGCGGCGCGTTCGACCGGCTGCCGGTGTCGCTGCGGATCTGTTTCGCCCACGGAGGTGGGAGTTTCGCCTTCTGGCTGGGCCGGCTGGAGAACGCCTGGCACCGGCGCGGAGACGTAGTACGAGGGTCGTCATTGCATGCCCCCAGCCACTATCTCGACCGGTTCTTCGTCGATACGGTGGTTTTCGAGCCTTCTGCTCTGCGGCTGCTGGTCGATACTGTGGGCGAAGACCAGCTGATCGTGGGCAGTGACTACCCGTATCCATTGGGTGAACGGCCGGTCGGGGAGGTGGTTCACAAGGCGGGCTTCCTCACCGACGGTCAGCGGCACAAGCTGCTGTCCGCCAACGCGATGCGGTACTTAGGGAGGTCAGGTCTGCATGAGTGAGGACCGCTCTGTCCTGAGCAGGGAGTCGCGCGAGCCGGACGAGCAGTTGCGGTACGGCGAGCACGAGGACCACGTGATCGACGTCTGGCACGCCAAGGAGTACCGGCCCCTGGTGGTGTTCGTGCACGGGGGATTCTGGCGCCCGGAGTACGACCGGACACATGGCCGCCCGCTCTGCGAGGCGCTGGCGGACGAGGGCTGGCCGGTGGTCTCACTGGAGTACCGGCGCGAACCGGGGCAGCCCGACCTGAGCACCACCGACGTCCGGGACGCGATCGATCGGCTGCCCGACCTGGTCGACGTGCACGCCGGGTATGTGCTGGTGGGCCATTCCGCCGGCGGGCAACTCGCGTTGTGGGCCGCGTCGACGCACAACCCGGTCCGGCTGCGCGGAGTACTGGCGCTGGCGCCGATCGCGGATCTGCTGATGGCGGATCGGCTCGGGTTGGACGACGGCGGAGTACGGGACTTCATCGGCGACGGCATCCGCAACGACCTGGACCCGGTGCACCTCCCGGCGTCGATCGCACAGGTCGCCATCATCCACGGTACGAATGACACCGTGGTACCGCTGTCAGTCACGGAATCCTTCGTGACGGCCCACCCCACCGCCCGCCTCCACCGCCTCACCGGCACCGGCCACTACGAACTGATAGACCCCCGCACCGAAGCCTGGCACCAACTAACCACCGAACTAACCAAGTTCACCGGCTAGTTCTTCAGGCCTCCGGGCGTTTGACGGCTGCTAGGAGGCCGTCGCCGCAAGGGAGGAGGGCGGAGACGAGGTCGTCGTCCTCGCGGATGGCTCGGATCAGGTCGCGGATGGCGGTGGTGTCCGGGTCGCGGTGGGCCGGGTCGGCGATGCGGCCCTCCCAGAGGGCGTTGTCGAAGGCGACGACGCCGCCGGGGCGGAGCAGGCGCAGGGCCTCGTGCAGGTAGGCGGTGTACTCACGCTTGTCCGCGTCGCAGAAGACCAGGTCGTAGTGACCGTCGGTGAGCCGGGTGACGACGTCGAGGGCCGAGCCGGCGATCAGCCGGAAGCGCTGGGAGGGGACGCCTGCGTCCAGGAAGGTCTTACGGGCCAGGCGCTGGTTCTCCGCGTCGATGTCGACCGTGGTCAAGGTGCCGTCGGTGCGCATTCCGCGCAACAACGCCAGGCCGGAGACTCCCGTGCCGGTGCCGATCTCGACGACCGCCTTCGCGCCGACGGCCGCGGCCAGCATGCTGAGGGCCGAGGCCGCACCAGGGCCGATCGCGGACACGCCACTGTCCTCAGCGCTCACCCGGGCACCGGCGATGACGTCGTCCTCACCGGTGTAGTCCTCGGCGTAAGCCCAGGATGCGGGGTCGATGCCCGTGGCGATGATGCCCTCCCTGATCCATGCCGCTGCGGTCTTCATCTAGGCCGAAGCCTAGCGTCCCCGGGTCCGCCTTTCGTGTCTCCCGCGCTGAGACTGCGCACTCTTGCTCGTAACTTCGGGGCTTGAGCAGATATGATCGAGCGAGTCGGGCGCAGGTCCAGGAGTTCAAGGGGGTGTCGGGTGATGCGGTGGTCAGGAGCGGATGACGTCGATGCCGGCTTCCTTGAAGATGGCGAGCTGGGACTCGTCCGCCTGGGCGTCGGTGACGAGCGTGTCGATCTCGCTCAGCTCACAGATCCGGGCGAAGGCGCGCTGGCCGAGCTTGGACGAGTCGGCCACCACGACCACCTTGGCGGCCCGGCTGACGATCAGCTGGTTGATGTTCGCCTCACCCTCGTGGTGGGCGGTGGCGCCGGTCTCGTCGATCCCGTCGACGCCGATGAAGGCGATGTCCAGGGACAGGTCGGCCAGGATCCGGTGCGACAGCGGGCCGATCATCTCGTAGGACTGCGGCCGGGCGACGCCGCCGGTGAGCACCATCTTGACGTGCGGCCGGACGATCAGCTCGTTGGCGATGTTCAGCGCGTTGGTGACGAGCGTGAAGGCGGGCTCGCCGTGCTCGGCGGACAGTTCCGGCCGGGTCGCCAGGGTCCGTGCGACCTCGGAGATCGTGGTGCCGCCGTTCATCCCGATCACCATGCCGCGGCGAACCAGGGTGGCGGCCGCTTGCGCAATCCGCTGCTTCTCCGACGCGAAACGCGCAGTCTTGTAGCGCAGCGGCAGGTCGTACGAGACCGCGTTCGCGACGGCGCCGCCGCGGGTCCGGGTGAGGAGCTGCTGCTTGCCCAGGTGGTCGAGGTCGCGCCTGATCGTCGCGGCGGACACATGCAACTGCTCGGCGAGCTCGTCGACGTCGATGGCGCCCTTCTCGGCGAGCGACTCGAGCAACGTGTTCAGCCGTTCATAACGCTTCACCCGGGGCTCCTCCTTCACAAGTTCGGTCAGCCGGACGGCTGCCGGTTGGCACCATTCGATCACGTTCGAGCAGTTTCGACCATTACATCTCCGGAGACGACATGACCGACACCCCGTTCGTGAGCACTGAGATCGCCACTCAGCCGGAACTCTGGCGGCAGGTCTCGTCCGGTTTCGCGCAGTACGGTGGCGCATTGCCCAAGCCCGGTCAACGAGTTGCGGCGGTCGGCTGCGGTACGTCGTGGTTCATGGCGATGGCGTACGCCGCGCTCCGGGAGGACCTCGGCCAGGGCGAGACCGACGCGTTCGCCGGTTCGGAATTCCCGGCCGGACGCCAGTACGACGCAGTTGTGGTCATCAGCCGCTCAGGAACCACAACCGAAGTACTCGACCTTATCCGTACTACGACCCAGCCGACCGTCGCTATCACTGCGACGGCCGGGTCGCCGATCGTCGAGTTGGCGGACGAGACGATCCTGCTGGACTTCGCCGACGAGCAGTCCGTTGTGCAGACCAGGTTCGCGACCACCACGCTGGCGTTGCTCCGCGCGTCCGTCGGCCAGGACCTGACCCAGGCCGCGGCGGACGCCGAGACAGCCCTGACTATCGACGTGGACGAACTGGCGAAGCTCGAGCAGGTCACCTACGTCGGCTCCCGCTGGACCCTGGGCCTTGCCCACGAAGCTGGCCTGAAGCAGCGCGAGGCGGCCGCGGCTTGGACCGAGGCGTACCCGTCGATGGACTACCGTCACGGCCCGATCGCGATCGCCCAGCCAGGCCGAGGCGTCTGGATCTTCGGCGAGCCGCCGGCAGGCCTGATCGACGACGTCACCGCCACCGGCGCCACGATCGTCCACCACGCCGACCTCGACCCGATGGCATCCCTGGTGATCGCCCAACGGGTCGCCGTCGCCAAGGCGCTCGCCCTGGGCCTCAACCCAGATCAGCCCCGCAGCCTCACCCGCTCCGTCATCCTCGACTGAGCCGGGCTGCAGTCACAGGGGACGTGACGGCCCAGCCGTCAGCCCAGGCTTTGAGCAACACGGGTTTCCTCCTTGAGTGAGCCAAGGCCGGCTAGCCAGCCGAAACACGAGGCGGCGAGGACGGTCGCCGCCACGAGCAGTAGTGCCGTATGCGTTCCCACTGCCGGAACCAGCAGTCCACCGGCGACCTGCCCGAGTGCAGCCGCGCCGACACGCAGACTGGCGGCGGTGGTGCCTACCCGGCCCTGCAGTCCAGTCGGTGAGTACTGCTGTCGGGCGGTGAACATCGCGGGAAGCATCGGCCCCTCCAGCAGTCCAGTAGCCGCGACAATCACCAGCAACACCGCAAGGCTTTCCGCAAGCGACCAGGACGCGATTGCGAGACCGCAGGCCGCGATGCAGACGATGACCACCCGCTCGGGCCGCCACCGACTCTGGAATCGCCCCAGCAGCACGGCCGTCGTTACGCTGCCGATCTGGAGTGCGGTCCACAGGTAGCCGGCGGCAGATCTCGGCGCCCCCAGCTGCGCCATGTGCAGCGGAAGAGTGATCAGCAGGATGCCCATGGCAACCATCACTCCTGTCGTGGCCACGGTCGACGCGCGGAGCCTCGGCGTGCGGGCCAGGTGCTTCAGGCCGCCTGCCACCGAAGTCAGGAAGCTTTCCCCAGTTGCAGCGGCGCGGGCAGGGAGAACTGGCAGTCGCATGATCGCGAAGATGCTGCAGGTCGCGGTGACCACGATGACGACCGCAGCAGCCTCGACGGAAACAGCCGCCGCGATAGTGGCTGCTGCCGCCGGGCCTGTGACCGTCGCTGCGCCGAAGCTAGCCGCCTCCAAGGAGTTGGCGCGGACCAGCAGCGGCTGCGGAACCAGCGACGGCAGCATGCTCGTGAAACCGCCAGTCACCATCGGCAGTGTCACGCCGGCGATCGCCGCCAGCGCAGGCGTCATCCAGTGGGAGCTGTGACCGACCACGGCCAGCATGGCGAGCATCACGGCTCCCAGCACTGCCTGGTTGATCCCGAGGGCGGTCCGGCGGTACGGCGTCCGGTCGAGCCACGCGCCGAGGATGGGACCGGTGATCATCGCAGGAAGGGCGTAGGCGGCTCCCGTGAGTCCGGCGAGGGCGGGACTGTCTGTGCGGTCCAGGACGAGCAGAACCAGGGTGAAGGCGACCATCTCGTCGCCCACTCGGGCAAGGGTGGCAGCCAGGTAGTACTGCGGCATTCCTCGGACGGCCAGCAGCTGTCGCATCGAGGCCTCCTGTAACGCATAGATAGCAGTTACGCGTTACGCTAGCAAAGGCGTTACGCTGCCGCCACCCGAAAGGAGCACGATGGAAAGCCTGCAGACGCCGGACCGGCTGGTCAGGCTGGCGGTCGACCTGGTGAACACCCGGACCGCGAATCCGGAGCAGTTGACCTCACCGCAGACCGTCCGCCAGTTCCTGCTCGATCACGGCGAGTCCGAGCCGATCACCCTGGACGACGACGATCTCGCCCAGGTGCGAGTGGTCCGCGAGCTCATCCGCCCGGTCTTCCACGCAGAACCGGCCGAGGCCGCGCGCATCCTGAACCACCTCCTCGCCGAATACGCAGTACGGCCCTATCTGTCCGATCACGACGGCTCACCCTGGCACCTGCACGTGGCGAAACCCGGCGCGACCTGGGCCGACTGGTTGGCAGCCGGTACTGCGCTCGGCCTCGCCGGTTTCGCCGCGGCGCACGGTTTCCGGGCGATCGACACGTGCGCCGCATCCGACTGTGAGCGAGTCTTCGTGAACCCGGCCGAGCGCCGCCCCCGCCGGTTCTGCACTCCGACGTGCTCGAGCCGCACCCGCGTCGCGTCGTACCGGGCCCGCCAGCGCGGCTGAGACCAGCCCGTCAGCGAGATCGCGCTCGTCAGCGAGCCTGCTTGGCCAGCCAGTCGAGTCGGCGCCGGCGATGGAGTTCCTCACCGCCCTCATGGCCGTTGAACGGGTAGACATCGAGGTCCTTGGGCCCGTCCCAAGCGTTGTACGTCGCGTAGACGGTCGAAGGGGGACAGGTCGGATCCATCAGGGCGACCGAGAACAGTGCGGGCGCGGTGACCCGGGCCGCGTGGTGCATGCCGTCGAAGTACGGCAAGGTGCGCTGCACGTCGTCCACGGCGGACGGGTACTGGGCCAGGAACTTGGCGATGGTCGCGTAGCCAGGCCGATCGCTGAGGGTGATCGCGCGGCTGAAGTGGCACAGGAACGGTACGTCGATCAGTGCGCCGGCCACCTCGCCGTACAGGGAAGCGGCCGCGATCGCGATGCCGCCGCCTTGGCTGATTCCAGCCACCAGTAGGCGGTTCGGGTCGATCGCCGGGTGCATCGCTGCAGTCTCCAATGCCCGGACGGCGTCGAGGTACACGCGGCGGTAGTAGTAGTTCTGGGCGTCCCTGATGCCGCGCACCACGACGCCGAGAGTGGCTGAGCCGTGGTCGGCGACGTGCTCGTCGGGGCTGTCCGGGCTCTGGCCGCGGGTGTCCATCACGAAGTGTGCGTACCCGGCGAGCGCGTAGTCGGTGCGCTGGTGCGGGTAGCCGCGGCGACCGCCGAGTCCGAGGTACTCGACGACCGCCGGCAGTGGGTCGGTACTGCGGTGCGCCGGCAGGTGGAGCCAGCCGTGGATCCGGGTCCCGTCCGCGCCCGAGAACTCCACGTCGTACGTCTCGACCAGGACGAGGCCGGACTCGACCTTGGTGAACACCGGGTCGAGTTCATAACCCCTGGCCTCGGTCAGCGCGGCCGTCCAGAAGGTGTCGAAATCGGCGGGCGCAGGCTCGTCCGGACGGTAGGTCCGCAAGGTCTCGAGGGGGAAGTCGAAGAGCGGCACGAGGTCTCCTTCAGATGTCATCGGGGACTGCTGAGGCTCTAGGTCTAGCATTTGCGAAAGCGGTTGCGCTACTCTCCGGATCGGGCGGCTGACCAGCCACCGTCCTTTGCTGAGGAGTTGTCATGTCGAAGCCAGTACTCCCTGCTGTCACAGCGTTGTTCCTGATTCTCGGCCTGGCCGCGTGCTCGAGCAGCCCGTCCGAATCCGCCGACTCGGGCCCGGTGACCATCACGGTGGGTGACCGGCCGAGTTCCTCCGATGCCGAGAACCGCACCCTGTACGACCAGCAGGTGGCGGCCTTCCAGGAGGCCAATCCGGACATCAAGCTGAACCCGGTCGAGACCCTCTGGGATCCGACCACTTTCCAGGCCCAGGCGGCCGGCGGACAGTTGCCGGACGTGCTGAACGTGCCCTTCACCGAGCCGCAGGGGCTGATCGCCCGCAAGCAGGCCGCGGACATCACCGAGGCGCTCAAGTCGACGGGCCTGTTGCCCGACCTGAACCCCACCGTCCTGAAGATCGCCCAGGATTCCGCCGGCAAGGTGTACGCCGTGCCGAGTGCGGCGTACTCGGTCGGACTGGTCTACAACCGCGAGTTGTTCACGAAGGCCGGGCTGGATCCTGACAAGCCGCCGGCCACGTGGGACGAAGTACGGGCGGATGCGAAGAAGATCAGCGACGCGACCGGGGCCGCCGGGTATGCGCAGCTGACCACGAACAACACCGGCGGCTGGATGTTCACCGCCCAGACCTATGCCTTCGGTGGCACGGTCGAGAACGCCGACGGCACCAAGGCAACCTTCGCCGACGCACCGTCGACGGCCGCGATGCAGGCGTTGCACGACATGAAGTGGGTCGACAAGTCGATGGGCAAGACCGTGCTCTACGACATCGACGGCATCTCCAAGGACTTCGCGGCCGGCAAGATCGGCATGTACATGGCGGCGCCCGACTCCTACCGAACCCTGGTGGTGACGAACGGGCTCAAGCCGGCCTCGTTCGGCATCGGTGGGATGCCGCAGCAGAACGGCGAGCACGGCTCGCTCAGTGGTGGCAGCGTGCAGATCGTCAGCCCGACCACGACCCCGGCTGAGCAGGTCGCGGCGGTGAAGTGGATCAAGTACCGCTACCTGAACCGGTACGTCGACGAGGCGTCGGCAGTCGCCCAGGCCAAGTCGACCGTGGCCGCCAAGCAACCGGTCGGCGTACCGGGGCTTCCGGTGATCAGTCCGGAGAAGTACTCGGCCTACGAGGAGTGGATCAAGCCGTATGCGAACGTGCCGGTGCAGAACTTCGCGCCGTACACGAAGGTGAGCGCCGATCAGGTGATCATTCCGGAGCCTGCCGCCCAGGCGCAGGAGGTCTATGCCGCGCTGGACCCGGTCGTGCAGACCGTCCTCGGCAAGGAGGACGCGGACATCGGCACGCTGCTGTCGAAGGCCGTGTCGACGGTGAACGCCAAGCTCGGACGCTGATCGTGCACCGGCGATTCCGCGCGGGGATCCCGGCGCTCCTGTTCGCACTGCCGGTGCTCGGGATCTTCCTGCTCTTCTCCTGGGGACCGATCGTCAAGGGGCTCGTGATGAGCCTGCAGAAGACGAATCTGGTCGACCCGGTGCAGTGGGTGGGGCTGGACAACTTCCACTACGTCCTGACCGATCCGGCCCTCGGTCAGGCGGTAGGGAACACGCTCTGGTTCACCTTCCTCGCGCTGCTGTTCGGGTTCCCGCTGCCGATCTTGCTTGCCGCCTTCATGGCCGAGCTCCGGGGCCGGTCGTGGGCCTACACGGTGCTCGCCTACCTGCCGGTGATCACGCCGCCGGTGGTGGCGATCCTGCTCTGGCGGTTCTTCTTCGACCCGTCGGCGACCGGCCTGTTCAACACCGTTCTCGGAGCGGTCGGGATCGGGCCGCAGCCGTGGCTGAACAGTCCTGGTACGGCGATCCCGTCGATCGTGCTAGAGGCGACCTGGGCCGGCGCCGGGAACGCCGTGATCATTTACCTCGCGGCACTCACGTCGGTCCGGGCTGATCTCTACGAGGCGGCCGAGCTCGACGGCGCCGGCGTACTGCGACGGGTCTGGCACGTGATGCTGCCGCATCTGCGCGGGGTCATCCTGATCATGCTGCTGTTGCAGGTGATCGGCACCATGCAGCTGTTCACCGAGCCGCTGCTGTTCACCGGAGGCGGCCCACAGGGCTCGACCACGACAGTGCTGCTGCTGATCTACAACTACGCCTTCGTCAACGGCGACTACGGCGCCGCGACCGCGTTGAGCGTGCTGCTTGCGGTTGCCCTCGCCGTACTGTCGGCCTTCTTCAACCTCGCGACCCGCCGTTGGAGCATGGAATGACAGACATCGAGCGCGGCGTGCTGTCGGACGCGGACCGCAGGCAGTTCCACGTCCGGCTGCCGTTCGGCATCGCCAAGATCCTCGTCTTCATCGGCCTGCTGATCGCGGGACTGGGCCCGATGCTGTGGTTGCTCAAGGCAGCGATCTCGCCGACTCAGGACAGCATCCGCGAACCACTCGCGCTGTTCCCGTCCGGCGAGGTGCAGTGGGGCAACCTCGCAACCGCTTGGCAGCAAGGCCATATCGGCTTCTACCTGGGCAACACCGCGATCATCGCGGCCGGCTCCGCGATCACCTCCCTGGTCGTCTGTACGTCGGCCGGCTACGTGCTGAGCGTGCTCCGCCCGAAGTGGGGACCGGTGTTGTCCGCCGCGATCCTGGCCACGTTGTTCGTCCCCAGCATCGTCTCGCTGGTCCCGCTGTACCTGACCGTGCTCAAGCTCCCGGTGGTCCACACGAACATCACCAACACCTTCTGGGCGGTCTGGTTGCCGCCTGCGGCCAGCGCGTTCCATGTGCTGATCGTGAAGCGCTTCTTCGACGGCATCCCGCGCGAGTACTTCGAGGCCGCGCGGATCGACGGAGCCGGCCCGCTCCGGGTGTTCACGTCCGTCGTGCTGCCCCTGTCCCGGCCGATCCTCGGCGTCGTTGCCTTGCTGACCATCATCGGTTCCTGGAAGGACTATCTGTGGCCTCTGCTCGTCCTGACGAACCCCGATCTCCAGCCCGTCTCGGTGGCGTTGCCGAAGATCGCCAGGGTGACGGAGCTGAACATCCAGATGGCAGGTCTGTTCCTGGCCCTGATCATCCCGGTGCTGCTCTTCCTGGTCTTCCAGCGCGCGTTCCTGCGCGGCGTGGGGATGTCCGGCGGGATCAAGGCGTGAGGAGGATCCTGGTCACGGGCGCGGACGGAGCGATCGGCCGGGCAGCCACGGAAGGCCTGGCCGACGCCGGGTACTCCGTCACCGGGCTGGCCCTGAGCTATCAGCACCCGAGCAAGGCGGACCGGCCCTTGGTCGGAGACGCCTGCTCCTCGGAAGATGTAGCTGCGGCGCTCGAGGATGTCGACGCAGTACTGCATCTGGCTGCGATCCCACATCCCAGCCTCGGTACGCCGTACGAGGTGTTCCGGACCAACGCGACCTCGACCTTCAACGTCCTCGCCCAGGCCGCCGAGCGGGGGATCGACCGGGTTGTCATTGCGAGCAGCATCAACGCCTTCGGAGTGCCGCTGAACGTGCACCCGGTCGTGCCGGCGTACTACCCGCTGGACGAGAACGTGGACACCGACATCACCGACGCGTACTCGCTGTCGAAGAGCGTCGACGAGCAGACGGCCCGGATGGCGTGGCGGCGGTGGGGGACCAATGTGATCGCGCTGCGGTTCCCGCTGGTCAAGTCACGGGACCAGTTGGTCACGATCGCCGAGCGGGTGGCCGCGAATCCGGCGGCGATGGCTCGCGAGGGCTGGGCCTATCTGGATCTGCGCGATGCCGTCCGCGCGATCATCGCGGCGCTGGAGGTGCCGTTGACCGGTGCACACGTGATCGGTCTGGCGGCTGACGACATCCTGCTGGATCGATCGACGATGAGTCTGCTGAGTGACTACGCGCCGACCGTGCCGCTACGGCAACCGGTGCACGGGAGGGGCTCACTGATCGATACGACGCGCGCTCGCACGCTGCTGAAGTTCTCGCCGGTCCACTCGATCCACGAGGAGTATCAGGCCGTCTGAGCGATGACGAGCTGAGGATCGACGAACCGGATGCCGGGCTCGCGCTCCGGGTCGAGCAGTTGCCGTGCCGCCAGCCGGCCGATCTGCTCCAGGCCGACCTCGACCGTGGTCAGGTGCCGCTGACTGCTCTGGTCGTACATCAGCTGTTCCCAGTTGTCGACGCCGATCAGGGCGACGTCGTCGGGAACCCGCCGCCCGGCGGTGCGGAGGCCCCGCTCGGCGCCGCGGGCGATGGCGTCGCTGCCGCAGAAGATCGCGTCCAGGTCGGGAACTTCGTCGAGCAGATCCCCGGCTGCCTGCTCACCCCAGCCCTCGTGCCACCGGCCGTAGCGCACGTCGGCGGCCCACTCCAGGCCCGCCTCGGCCAGCACCGCCGAGGCTCCGGCCATCCGGCGCTGCACGGCCTCGTCGTCGGCCGTAGCGGTGATGTGCGCGATCCTGCGGCGACCCGTGGCGAGCAGTCGAGCGGCCGCCGTCCGGCCGATCCTGACGTCGTCCGCGGTGACGATGACGTCGGCGGGCTCCTCGGTGAACGTGAAGGCGTAGACGACCGGTACGTCGAAGCGATCCGTGATCGAGGGCGTCGCGTGCGAGGTGCCGGTGCCGACCACGATGACGCCGTCGATCCGGCGGGCCCGCAACTGCAGGATGCTCTCGTCCATGTCCGCCTCGCCGAAGCGGGCGTCGTACAGCAGCATCGCCTGTTCCCGGGCGCCGAGCTCGGTGGCGGTACTGGCCAGCACGACCCGGCTGAAAGGGTTCGAGGCGCGGTGGGTGAGGACGCCGATCGTCTGGCTGCGGCCCCTGGCGAACGAGCGGGCCAGGGCGTTGTGGCGGAAACCGAGGCGCAGGGCGGTGTCCCGGACGTGCTCCCGGGTGGCAACGGAGATCCGGTCGGTGCCGTTGAGCGCCTTCGAGGCGGTCGACAGCGACACCCCGGCCGCTTCGGCCACGTCGTTCAGGGTGACCAGCTGTTCCGCCATGGCGTCATCGTAGTGCGGTTCCACCCCGGCCGAGAGGTTGACAGCGGTGCCGGTCGGGTCCTAAATGTGAGGCTGTGCGAAAGCGCTTTCGCTCGCACTCTCGTTTCGCTCGATCCGGATCCGCTCGCAGTACGGAGGAGCCACCCGTGAGACGTCCCTTTCGCACCACCCTGGCGCTGGCGCTGATCAGTACCGCGCTGGCCGTTCTGCCCGTCGCCCAGGCCGCTGCGGTCCCGCCGACGCTGGCCATCGCACCGACGACCATCGGCAACGCCTTCACCGTCGGCCAGCCCGTACGGCTCGGCTTCACGACCAACGCCGCCACGATGACCTGGACCGTCCGCGACGCGACCGGCACCGAGGTCGCCAAGGGCTCGGCGACGGCGGCCTCCCTGAACGGGCGGCTGCCGCTGAACATCAGCACGGCCGGCTGGTACCAGGCCGACCTCAAGGCCGTCGCGGCCGACGGAACCACGACCACCGGCGGGACCGACTTCTCGGTGCTGACCCCCTACGACTTCTCCACCTCGACCGACACCCGCATCGGTACCGCGTCCGGCCTCGGTCGCAGCGGAACCGTCAACCCGGGCAACAACTCGGTGGCGTTGATGGCGATGGGCGGGATCTCGACCGCGCGGGACGAGGCCTACTGGGCGAACGCGGAGACCACGCCGGGCGTGATCCAGTTCCCGCAGGCCGTGAAGGACTACAAGGCCGCGCTGGACTCGAACAACGTCGACTTCCTCAACATCCTGGACTACGGCAACCCCCTCTACTACCCGGACGAGGCGCCTTCGACCGAGCCGCAGCGGGCCGCCTTCGCCCGGTACGCGGTGGCCGCGGTGAACGAGTTCGGTACCGCGCACACGACGTACGAGCTCTGGAACGAGTGGAACCACCGCGACCTGGACGGCCCTGCTGGTGGCACGGCCGACAGCTACGTCGCATTGCTGAAGACGACCAGCGCCGCGATCCGCGCGGCTCACCCCGACGTGAAGCTCGCCGGGCCCTCGCTCGCGATCATCGGTGACTGGCAGAGCTGGTTCACCCGCTTCGCAGACCTCGGTGGGCTGGACTACGTCGACGCCGTGTCCATCCACCCGTACGTCTATCCCAATGACGCCGAGGCCGCGCTGTCCTACGTCGACACGATCCGAAGCATCATGACGGCCCATGGCTCCAGCAAGCCGATCTACATCACCGAGCAGGGCTGGCCGACCGGGACCCACCAGACGGCGGTCAGCGAGTTGTCGCAGGCTCGCAACCTGGTACGCGGTCAGCTGACCTCCTTCGCTGACGGGGTCGCCCGCTACACCACCTACAACTTCATGGATTCCGGCACGAACCCATCCGACGTCGAGCACCGGTTCGGCACGGTCCGCAACGTCCTGGACTCCCGTGGCGCCCTGGTGCCGAAGCCGTCGTACGTCGCTACCGCCGTGCTGGCGCGGGCGATCGACCAGTTGCCGGTGATCGGCCAGACCACCTTCGGTACTGGCGGCCGCGACGTCTCGTTCAACGCCGGACGAGGCCAGAGTGTGCACGCGGTCTGGTCGACCACACCCGGGCTCGTCAACGTCTCCGCTCCCGCCGGGTCGACCGTGCAGGTGACGGACCTCTACGGCGCCCGTACGACGTTGACCGCGGACGCAGGGGGACACGTCTGGGTATCAGTGGGCGTGGATCCGGTCTACCTGCGCGGCGCCATCAGCACCATCGCCCCCTCAACCAGGTTCGCCCTGTCCGTCTCCCCTGAGATTGCGGGTGATGCTGTCAGCGGCACACTCACCTTCGTCAATCCGGACCCGCGCGCACACGCCTACTCGGTCGCAGCTGGCGGCGGGACTACCAGGGGCACCGCGCCCGCAGGGTCCACAGTCACCGCGTCCGTGGGCTACCCGGCGCAAGCCTCGACCGGCGCACGCACCTACAAGGCCACAGTCACCGTGGACGGTCGTGCCGTCGGGTACGTGACCACCACCGGTACTGCAACCCCACCGCTCGCGGTGGCTGGCTCCCACGCGCTCGACGTCAACGGGAACGACATCCTGCGACTGCGAGTCACCAACTCGTCCAACCAGGCAGTCACCTTCGCCGGTCTGGACTGGGCCTCAGGAAGCGGTTCAGGGACAGTCCTCGCCGGTACTGCGCTCGCGGCGCACTCGGGCACCTCTGTAGATGTGCCGCTCACCCTGACAGCGGCATCCGCCTGGTCGGCCAGCTTGCGGATCAGCGGGCGGGACCCAGTTCGCAGTACAGGCAAGCTCACGCCGGTGACGTCTCCTACCGTCGCAACCGCGCACACGGTGACGGTGGACGGGGTGATCGATCCAGCGGTCGGCCAGCTCCCGCCGATCTCGCTGACAGGGACCGGTACGCCGCCTGTCACGGGCTGGGGCGGCCCGAGTGATCTGTCTGGGTCCCTGTGGCTCAGTCACGACGCGAACAACCTCTACCTGTCCGCAAGGATCACCGATGACGTGCAGTCCCAGCCGAACCGCAACGGCATGATCTGGGCAGGTGACAGCCTGCAACTGGGGCTGACCGCCGGCGCACCGGGCGAGGCCACCCGGACTCAGGAGATCGGTGCGGCCCTGACCGACGCAGGCACGGTGGACGTGTACCGGTGGGCTCCCACGGACGTGTCGAGCCAGCCGCCCGGAGTACAGGCCAAGGTGGTGCGGGATGCGGCCGCGCACACCACGACGTACGAGATCGCCCTGCCGTGGACGACGCTCGGGTTCGCGGCGCGGGACCGGCTGCTGTCGAGCACCGTGGTGATCAACGAGAACGACGGCACCGGCCGCCGCGGCTGGCTGACCTGGGGCACCGGCCTCGCCGAGTCGAAGAACCCGGCCGGCTTCAACGCGATCCGGCTCGACCCCTGAGCGGTCTGCTGCCTGGATCCCACGCCGACTAGGATCGGAGCGAGGATCCAGGCAGCAGAGGAGTGCAGGTGAGTCACACCGTGGTGGCAGAGCTGGTGGCCAACGTCCAGAAGGTCACCGCCAAGGCCGGGGACACGGTGGGCCCGGAGGACACCCTCGTCATCCTGGAGTCGATGAAGATGGAGATCCCGGTGCTCGCCGAGGTGGCCGGCACCATCACCGAGCTGAAGGTTTCCGAGGGCGAGGTCGTCCGCGACGGCGACCCGATCGCCGTGATCGAGGAATCGTAGTCAACGATCGTGGCTGCTGAGGCGTCCTATCAGGAGAGCGAGACCGTGGGGAACTTCCCTCCCGCGCGCCACGTTGGACCGTCGTACCGGCATCTCAGGGTTCAACCCGGGTGTCCCCGACGTGCGCAGAGGACGGTGAACACGGCACCATGGTGGTCACGCTCGTTGCCGAGAGGACCCAGGGAGGCGTTGCCGTGAAGCCGGTCGACACCTCCGTGGTGCCTGCCCTGGCCCCCCAGCAGCAGCCCGAGCAGCCCGAGGCGCTGCCGTCGTGGGACGAGATCGTCCGGACCCACTCGGCCCGGGTCTACCGGCTCGCGTACCGGCTGACCGGCAACAAGCACGACGCAGAGGACCTCACCCAGGAGGTGTTCGTCCGCGTCTTCCGCTCGCTGTCGTCCTACACGCCGGGCACGTTCGAGGGCTGGCTGTACCGGATCACCACCAATCTCTTCCTGGACGGCGCCCGCCGCCGGCAGCGGATCCGTTTCGACGGGCTGCCCGACGACGCGCACGACCGGCTGCCCGCCAAGGGCTCCGGCCCGGCGGAGAAGCTCGACCAGGACCTGTTCGACCACGATGTGCAGGACGCGCTGGACGCGCTGCCGGAGGACTTCCGCGCGGCCGTGGTGCTCTGCGACATCGAGGGCATGACGTACGACGAGATCGCCGACGTGCTGGATGTGAAACTCGGCACAGTACGCAGCCGGATCCACCGCGGCCGCTCGATGCTGCGCAAGCACCTCGAGCACCGCGCGCCGCGGTCCGGCCATTCCCGGATCAGTGGGCCGCCCGCGGACGGCCCGTTCATGGCCGGAGGTGACGACCGGTGACACTGCAACATCCCCTGGACAAGCTGACCGCCGCTGTCGACGGCGGCCTCGACCACGACTCGCGGGACAAGGTGCTGAGCCACCTGGTCGGCTGCGACTCCTGCCGGGCCGAGGTGGACGCCCAGCGCCGGCTGAAGGCGCGGATGGCGGCGCTGGAGGCCCCGGACCCGTCCGACGACCTGATGCAGCGCCTGCTCGGTGTGCCCGCGTTCTCCCTGGAGCCGCGCGAGGAGGTTCGTCCGGTGCTGACACCCGCGATCTCCCTCAGCCCACAGCGTTCTGTGTTCCCGGCCGGACGGCCTGGGGACAACCGGCCGGGCTCACGGACCACGCGGACCCGGCGGCGTACCGGAGTACTGGGTGCTGCCGGCTCTGCCGCCGCGGTGGCGTCCCTGCTCGGTACTGCGTTCGTCCTGGGCGAGCCGGCCCGTGAACAGGCCCCCGTGCTGCAGCCGCCGGTGGCGAGCTTCTCGGCCGACCACGCGGCGACCACGCCGTACGGCGACCCGATGGCCCTGCTGAACTCCTACAACGGGACTGGATACGCCGGGCTGAGCCCGACCCTCCAGCCGGTGGCCTTGACGGGGCGCTGAGCTGTGAGCCTCTCCCGGCTCGCCGTCCTGGTCAGCACAGCACTGATCGGCATCGGCCTGCCCCTGCCCGCCGCGGCCCTGCCCGCGCCGACCGTCGACCGCGAGGACTCGCCGTCCGCGGTCAGCTGGCTCGAGCGCGCCGCGGCAGCCCCGGACCGGGTGTCGTTCCACGGCACCCAGATCATCACCGCCTGGGGTCCGCAGGGATCCAGCTCGGCGATGCTCGACATCGTGCACGCGGCCTCGCAGGGCTCCGAGATCAGCGTGGTCGGGTCGGGTGCACCGGGGGCCAAGGCCTTCGTGCAGCGGGCGTCGGAGGCCCACGCACCGATGGTCGACGGGGGACCACTCGCGCTGCTGCAGGCGACGTACGAGCTGGTCTTCAAGTGCTGCACAGACACGATCGGGCGGGCCGCCGTGCTGATCGAAGCGGTGCGGAGTGACAGGACGATCGCGGCTCGCTTCTGGATCGACCAGGCGACCGGGCTGCTGCTGCAGCGGCAGTTGTTCAGCACGGATGGCAGGTCGCTGGTCCGCGCGACGGTGTTCACCGATCTGGAGATCGAGGACTCGGAGTTCCTCGGGCACCTGCCGCCGATGGCGCCGAGCGGCGTGAAGGCGGTCGGCCTGGGCGGGGTGGACGATCTGCGCTCGCAAGGCTGGACCTGCTCCGCCGCGCTGCCCGCCTCCCTCCAGCTGTACGACGTTCACCAGGACACGGCGACCGGCTCACTGCAGTTCTCGTACTCCGACGGGCTGTTCAACGTCTCACTCTTCGAACAGCGCGGCCGGCTCGATCCCGCGGCCGTGGCGGGCTTCACGACCACGGTCACGCCCGAAGGCGCCGAGATCCACGTGCGCCGCGGGATGCCGTCGTACGCCGTCTGGTCGTCCGGCGGGATCGTCTACACGCTGGTCGGGGACCTGCCGGCCGACACCCTCGACCAGGTGGTCGCGTCGTTCCCGCACCAGCCGCCGGAGACGATCACCGCGATCCAGCGGATGGGTACCGGCCTGGCCAGAATCGCCTCCTGGCTCACGCCGATGAGTGCGCTCTCGTGGAAGCTGGGATAATCAAAGAGTGGAGGACCTCCCGGCACCCCGGACACGGCCGCTCCAACCACGAGACGACGACTACGTGAGGCGGACACCGTGAGCTGGGATGACGCCGAACCGACTGTCCGGACGCCGCGGGACCCCGCCGCTCCGGAGCCCACCCGTGAACTCCCTCCCGAGCGCCCCATCGCCGGCCCTGTAGTGCCTCCTGCCGGTCCTGCCCTGCCCCCTGCCGGTACTGCGGGTGCGGCACCGATGTCCCCGCCCGGCAGCACAGCGCCGTACAGGCAGACCAACGGGCGGTCCACCAGCCAGCGCAGTTTCGGACGGCCCGAGGCCCAGGAGCCCGCCTTCCGGCCGGTGTACCAGGGGCAGGCATGGCCGACACAGCAGCCGACGTACACGCCGCCTCCGCCGCTCGACTGGCACCAGCAGCAGGCCCGGGCGTACACACCGGCTCCGCCGCCGAAGAGCAATCGCGTGTTCGCCATCGCCGCTGCGGTCGCCCTGGTCGTCGGGGTGATCGGCGGAGCCGCCGGTGCAGGCGCTGTGATCGGGCTGGACGACGATGAGCCGACCGCCCAGCCGTCGGGGCCGCCGATCGGTAATGGTGTCGACCCGAAGGTCCGCAGTGGCTCGGTCTCCGCGGTGGCAGCGTCCCTGCTGCCGAGCGTGGTCCAGCTGAAGGTCGAGGGCGCGGACAACAGCAACGCGACCGGTTCCGGCTTCGTGATCGACGGCTCAGGGCACATCCTGACCAACAACCACGTGGTTTCCGCGGCCGCTTCGGGCGGCTCGATCCAGGTGCAGACGGAGAAGGGCAAGACCGCCACCGCGCGGCTGGTCGGTCGCTCGCCCGCCTACGACCTGGCCGTCGTGCAGGTCGTCGGGCTCGACGCGCCGTCGGTGCAGTTCGGCCGGTCAGACCTGGCGGTTGTCGGGCAGGACGTGGTGGCGATCGGGTCGCCGCTGGGGCTGGCCGGCACAGTCACCTACGGCATCGTCTCGGCCAAGAACCGTCCGGTGACGGCCGGTGGCGAGGGCGAGATCTCCTACATCAACGCGCTGCAGACCGACGCGGCGATCAACCCGGGCAACTCGGGCGGGCCGCTGGTCGACATGAACGCCCGGGTGATCGCGGTGAACTCCGCGATCGCGACGGTGCCCGGCGCCGAGGAAGGCAGTAGCGGGAACATCGGTCTCGGTTTCGCGATCCCGATCGACCAGGCGCGCCGTACCGCTCAGCAGTTGATCGCGACCGGCCAGGCGTCGTACCCGGTGATCGGGGCGAACGTCGACATGACGTTCGAGGGCGGCGCCCGGGTGGAGAAGGTGCAGACCGGTTCGCCGGCGGCCCAGGCCGGGCTGCGGACCGGCGACGTGATCACCTCGATCAACAACCAGCCGGTGGACACCGCCGAGGCGCTGATCGTGGCGATCCGGACGCACCAGCCGGGGGAGAGCGTCCAGCTCGACTACGAGCGTGGCGGCAAGCCCCACGAGGCCACCGTGAAGCTGGGAACGCAGACTGGCTGACCCGGCAGGTGGGCTGACCAGAGGCGGGCTACGCTGTCCGCGGCGCATCGTTGGTGGGTTGTTCTGCAGGCGTTCGGAAGGGTGAGGACATGTTCGGCATCGGGCCACTCGAACTGGTGGTGATCGCCATCGTCGCCGTGCTCCTCTTCGGCCCGGACCGGCTGCCGGAGTTCGTCCGGACCGCGGGCCGGCTGCTGCGCCAGGGCCGCCAACTGGTGAACAACGCGCAGAACGACCTGCGCAGCGAGCTGGGACCGGAGTTCGCCGACCTCGACGTCCGCGACCTCAACCCGCGTAGCTTCGTCCGCAAACACCTGCTCGAAGGCATGGACGACGACTTCGACGAGGACAAGCCCGTGTCGGCCATGATGGACGACGCCCCGCAGCGCCTCCCCGCGGGTCAGCGCGCGCCGTACGACCCCGAGTCGACCTAGGGCCTAGAGGGTCAGCGGCCGGCGGGGGACAGGCCGAGCTGGCGACCGAGCAGGCCACGGGGCTTGCCGCCGAGGACCTCCGCGATCCCGGCGAGGACCTGCGCAGCGGGAGTTTCCGGGTTCGCCATCGCGAGGGGCTGACCGTTGTCGCCGCCACTGCGGAGACGCTCGTCCAGCGGGATCTCGCCCAGTAGCGGGATCGGGTAGCCGAGCCGCGTCGACAGGGTCTCCGCCACCCGGGCGCCACCGCCGGAGCCGAAGATCTCGATCCGGTGCTCGGGGCCGCAGTGCGGGCAGGGCAGGAAGGACATGTTCTCGATCACGCCGGCCACTCGCTGGTGCACCATCTGCGCCATCGTGCCGGCCCGCTCGGCCACCTCGGCCGCGGCCTCCTGCGGGGTGGTCACCACGATCACCTCGGCGCTGGTCAGCCGCTGGCCGACCGAGATCGCGATGTCGCCGGTGCCGGGCGGCAGGTCGAGCAGCAGGACGTCGAGGTCGCCCCAGTAGACGTCGGCCAGCATCTGCACCAGCGCGCGGTCCAGGATCGGTCCGCGCCAGGCGACCACCTGGTCGCGCTTGGGCTTCAGCATGCCGATCGAGATGACCTTCACGCCGTGCGCAGGCACCGGCATGATCATGTCGTCCACCGCGGTCGGCCGCTCGTCCGCGACGCCGAACATCGCGGGAATCGAGTGGCCGTAGATGTCGGCGTCCAGAACGCCGACCGACAGGCCCTTGGCGGCCATCGCGACGGCCAGGTTCACCGTCACCGACGACTTGCCCACCCCGCCCTTGCCGGACGCGATCGCGAACACCTTGGTCAGCGAGTCGGCCCGCGCGAACGGGATCTCCTTCTCCGCCACCCCGCCGCGGAGTTGCGTCTGCAGCGCGGCCCGTTGCTCCGCCGACATCACGCCGAGCTCGATCTCCACCCCGGTGACGCCGTCCAGCGCGCTCACCGCGGCGGTGGTGTCACGGCGCAGCGTGTCCTTCATCGGGCAGCCGGAGACGGTCAGCAGGATCGTGACGGCGACGACCCCGTCGGTCCGCACCACGACGGACTCGACCATTCCGAGGTCGGTGATCGGCTTCTTGATCTCGGGATCCATCACGGAACCGAGCGCAGCGGTCACTTGGTCAGCAGTGGGAGCCATGCACACCAGGCTACGTGCTCGGTGTCTACCCACCCACCACGGTCCACCGTTCGTGGATAGGGTCGGCGAGTGCCGGCCCCGGAGATCCCTGCTGTCCACGAGCGTCTCCGCCGGACCGCGCTCGGCCTGGATCGGAGCAACCCCCTGCGGTACCAGTTGCGGGCGGTCAGCGAACTCATCCGGCTCGCCGGGCCGTCGTGGCGGGCCCGCTCGCGGTCACCGCAGCGATCTACCTGGTTCGGGCGCACGCTGGCCGAGATCTTCACCGCTGGTTCCGGCGATCCGATCCGTGGGGTCTTCGTCCCTCGCCGGGTGGCGGACTTCGCCCTGGACGCTCTGACCTCTCTGACCGAGCCGACGGCCCGCGAGGCCGTTCGGCAAGTCTGGCTGGACGACCCGGAAGGCGAGCTGAAGAACCTCATCACTCGCGACGACTGGTTGCCCCAAGAGCCGCGCCAGAAGGCGGTGACACTGTTCCTGCTGGGCCACTTCGACCGCTACACCGTCGTGGACCCCTCCGGTGAACTGCTCGAATCCGCCCGCGCGGAAGGCGATCTAGGCCTTCGCGTCCAGCTCGCGGCGGCCGCCCGTCGATGGGACCGGCTCGGCTGGGCCTACCGGGTGGCGGCTGCCCCTGAGAGGTTGCTCCCCGAGGAGTGGGAGGCGCTGATCGACGTGCTGGGAAGGGCTGATCGGCAGGAGTACCTCTGGCGGCTGATCGGACGCGCTCCGCTGGAATGGTCGGCCCGCTGCCTGACCGAACTCGGCAACTGGCGCCCGAGCGACGAAGCCGGCCACCTGATCCAGCTGGCGAAGAACTACGCCGAGACTCCGCCTCGCCGGGCGCCGTTCGCAGTCGCCCCGCAGGACCAGACGACAGGCCAGAGGAACGAGGCGGCTGAGTCGTCGACGCAGCCCGTCCGGCGCCGGCGTGGACCGAAATGGCCGACGATCGGGCACGTGCCGGTCGCGGTCGTCGGCATGCACTCGGTCACCACCATCGCGAGCTCGCCCCCCAGCGGCACGGTGATCGCCGGCGGCCGGACCGCCGACCTGCGAAGCCAGGTTGTGGTCGCCCGACTGCCGACCGGAAACCCGACAGCCCTGCTGGAATCCCCCGACCTGCGAGCGAACCCAGTCGTCACCCCCGACGGCCGCTACCTCGCACTACTGGAATCCAGCGGACTCGCTCTTTGGCGCCTACCCGCCTGTTCCCCGGTCGAGACCCGCCGGGAGGTCGCTGACCACGACGGTTCCGAGGCTCGCGCCGCCATCACCCCAGACTCGCGCCTGCTGGTCGCAGCCGGGCTGCACCGAGCTGAGGTCTTCGAAATCCCCTCCGGCCGTCGCCTCGCGCCCATCGAGCTCGGCCGGGTCCAGTTGGTGGGCGCGCTGCTGGTCGGGACCGACGCCGACGGAGCGACCGCAGTACTGCGCTATCGCCCGTCGCAGCTGGCTGAGCTGGCACGGCGGCCGATCGGTGAGCTGACTGGAGCGGAGACCGAGGCGTTCTCCGCCCAGTACGACGATCCCGCCGACGCCGCACTCGCGAAGCTGGGCTCCGCCCTGCTGACCTACCTCAGACGCCGATCGGGATAGCGCGTCACCGGAATGGCACCTGTTGTTTTCCTGTCGCTAGTACTTTGCCGCGCATGCCTGGACCGGCCTTCGAGCCCGACCTGATCGCTCCGGTGCGCACTATTGGCGCCGCGAGTTTCGACTTCTCTCGTCAGGTGGCGGTGATGGCGATCGTGAATCGGACGCCTGACTCCTTCCACGATCGCGGTGCGACCTTCGGGCTGGAGCAGGCGGTTCGGGCCGCGCTCGGCTATGTCGAGGACGGCGCGGACTGGGTCGACATCGGCGGGATGCCCTGGGGGTTGGCCGGCCGGTCCGTCACCGAGGCCGAGGAGATCGACCGGGTGGTTCCGCTGGTGGCGGCGTTGCGCGCGGAATCGGACGTGGTGATCTCCGCCGACACCTTCCGGCCCGAGGTGGCCAGGCTGGCGATCGAGGCCGGCGCCGACGTGATCAACGACGTGTCGGGCCTGCACTACCCGGAGTTGGCGGACCTCGTCGCAGAGACAGGAACCACGCTGGTGATCACGCACAGCCTGTTGTTCCCGCTGCTCACGCCACCCGCGCGCGGCTCGTACGGCGACGTGACCGTGGAGGTCGTGGACTTCCTGCGGGGCAAGGCCGACCTGGCTCTCGAGCGTGGGGTGAAGCCGGATCAGCTCATCGTCGATCCCGGCCACGACCTGAACAAGAGCGTCTACCACTCGATCGATCTCACCCGCCGGCTGGACGAGATCGCGGCACTCGGTCATCCGGCCCTGGTGGCGGTGTCCAACAAGCACTTCATCGGCGACACCCTGGATGTGGAGCAGCAGGACCGCAAGGAAGGAACCCTGGCGGCGTTGGTGATGTGCATCCTGCAGGGTGCCAGGATCGTCCGCGTGCACGACGTCAAGGGCACGGTGGCGGCGGTCCGGATGACCGAGGCGCTGCTGGGCTGGCGTCAGCCGGCCAACCCCCGCCACAACGTCTGACGATCAGACCTTGTCGTCCTCGCGATCGCGGACGTCGAGTTCGGCGAGCAGGGCGCGGAGTTCGGAACGCAGGAAGTCGCGGGTGGCCACCTCGCCGACCGACATCCGCAGCGAGGCCATCTCGCGGGCCAGGAACTCCATGTCGGCGCGGGTCCGGGCGTCCACGTCGCGGTCGCGTTCGTACTGGACCCGGTCCCGGGCCTCCTGACGGTTCTGGGCCAGCAGGATCAGCGGCGCGGCGTACGACGCCTGCAGGCTGAGCGCGAGCGTCAGGAAGATGAACGGGTACTGGTCCCAGCGCAGGTCCTCGGGCGCGAAGATGTTCCAGAGCACCCAGAGCACGATGGTGGCGGTCATGTAGACCAGGAACTGCCCGGTGCCGAGGAACCGCGCGATCCGCTCCGAGAGCCGCCCGAACGCGTCCGCGTCGTACGCACGCCGGCGCACGATCGTGCGGCGCAGTTCGCGCGGGATGTCCAGCCGGGCGGCCGCGGTCCGGGTCAGCCGGCGCTCGTCGGTGCTGCGGTCGTCACGGGGCATGGCGGTCCTCCTCCTGCTGATCGGGTTCGCGCCAGTCGGCGGGGAGCAGATGGTCGAGGACGTCGTCCACGGTGACCGCCCCGAGCAGGCGGCCCTCATCGTCGAGCACCGGTGCCGCCACCAGGTTGTAGGTGGCGAGGTACTTGCTGACGGCATGCAAACTGTCGTCCGGCCGCAGCCCGTCCAGATCCGTGTCCAGCGCAACGGAGACTAGCGCGGACGGCGGTTCCCGGAGCAGGCGCTGGATGTGGCCGACCCCGATGAATCGCCCGGTCGGGGTCTCCAGCGGCGGGCGGCAGACGTAGACCATCGCGGCCAGCGCGGGGCTCAGTTCGGCGTTCCGTACGTGGGCCAGTGCGTCCGCGACGGTGGCGTCGGCGGGCAGGATCACCGGCTCCGACGTCATCAGTCCGCCGGCGGTCCGTTCCTCGTAGGTGAGCAGCCGCCGGACGTCCTCGGCCTCGTCCGGCTCCATCAGCGTCAGCAGTCGCTCGGCGGTCTCGGTCGGGAGTTCGGCGATCAGGTCGGCCGCGTCGTCCGGTGACATCTCCTCGAGCACGTCCGCGGCGCGTTCGGTGTCCAGCCCGGCCAGGATCTCCACCTGGTCGTCCTCGGGCAGTTCCTCCAGTACGTCGGCGAGCCGCTCGTCGTGCAGCGCCGCGGCGATCTCCATCCGGCGCTTCGGCGAGAGCTCATGCAGTACTCCGGCCAGGTCCGCCGGCTTCATCGACTCGAAGGCGGCCAGCATGTGCGTCGCGCCCTGACTCTCCTCGTTCTGCGCGAACCCGCTGACGTCCGCCCAGTCGAGCACGTGCGACTGACCCCGGCGCCGGAACCGCTTCGCCCCCTCGGTGACGGCGACCTTGGAGATCACCCAGTCCCGGGTCCGCCACTGCTCCATCGCCATGTCGAACACCACCGCGGACGCTCCCGTCTCGCGAATGGTGACGGTCCGGTCCAGCAGTTCACCCAGCACCAGTACTTCGGTCGCCCGCTGCTCGAAGCGCCGCATATTCACCAGCCCGGTGGTGATCACGTGCCCGACGTCGACCGAGGTGACCCGCGTCATCGGCAGGAAGATCCGCCGCCGGGTGAACACCTCGACCACCAGCCCGAGCACCCGCGGCGGCTGGGTCTCCTGTCTCAGCATCGCCACGACATCGCGAACCTTGCCGACCTGGTCCCCGTTCGGGTCGTAAACGGGAAGACCGGCCAGCCGGGCCACATACACACGCGACGGCGATCCGCTCATGGTCGAAGGCTAACCGCCCGGACCGGGTAAGCCCCGTCAATCGCTGCGAGACTCAGCTGAGCTTCGGTCGGCGGCTGGATCGGCGGTGGAGGGTGATCGGCCGCCTGCCTCTGGTGGTTGCCGTGGTTCCGGGCGGAGTCTCGGCGCGCGACCGGTCGTCGTACTGGCCGGTGGTGATCTCGCCGGTGGGCTCCAGGACGAGTAGGTCGGCCTCTGTTTGCCAGCGGTCCAGTTGGGTGTCCAGACCGGCTGCGTTCAGCCGCTCGGTTCGCAGTACCTGGGCGGCGGTGGTCCACTCCTCGCTGCCGGGCTCCAGGCGCCGTACGGTCGCGGTCCAGGCAGCCAGGCGGTTGGTCGCGGGCTTGGCCGGTACTACGACCTCGGCCGCTCCTGCTTCCACGAGACCAGGCAGGGGTTGCTCCGCACTACCTGCCCTGTCGGCGAGCACGACGTACGACTCATCCACCTTGGCGAACCAGGCGGGGGCGGGGCGTCCGCCGCCCCAGGACAGCCAGACGAGCCCGGCCTTCTTCATCACCCCGGCGATCTCCGCCACAGCCTCGTCACTCGTCACCGCGACAGCGTCCCACACACCCCGGACCGTGAGGCGGGACACAACGCGGGCGGCGCGTGAGGGAGGTCACCGTAAGCGGCGGCCGATTCGCCGTACGCTGCGGGTGACCGGCGGGTAACCGAGGCAAGGGGATACGGCGATGGGTGACGAGACAAGCACCGGGAAAGCCTTCCGGAGCAGGCGGTCCTGCCTGGCGACGCCGGGGTCGAACCCGCGGTTCCTGGAGAAGGCCAAAGGGCTGGACGCCGACCAGGTGTTCCTCGACCTGGAGGACTCGGTCGCCCCGATCGCCAAGGTGGACGCCCGGAAGAACATCGTCGCCGCGCTGAACGAGGGCGGCTGGGGTTCGAAGATCCGGGTGGTCCGGGTGAACGACTGGACCACCGAATGGACCTACGCCGACGTGATCGAGGTCGTCTCCGGCGCCGGCGCGAACCTGGACTGCATCATGCTGCCGAAGGTGGAGACCGCCGAACAGGTGGTCGCGCTGGACCTGCTGCTGACCCAGTTGGAGAAGGTGCACGGCCTGGAGTCCGGCCGGATCGGGATCGAGGCGCAGATCGAGAACGCCCTCGGCCTGACGAACGTGAACGCGATCGCGCAGGCGTCGCCGCGGGTGGAGACGATCATCTTCGGACCGGCCGACTTCATGGCGTCGATCAACATGAAGTCGCTGGTGGTCGGCGAGCAGCCGCCCGGGTACGACGTGGGCGACGCGTACCACTACATCCTGATGCAGATCCTGATGGCGGCGCGGGCGCACGGCAAGCAGGCGATCGACGGTCCGTACCTGCAGATCAAGGAGCTGGACGGGTTCCGCCGGGTGGCGGGACGCTCCGCGGCGCTCGGGTTCGACGGCAAGTGGGTGCTGCATCCGGACCAGATCGCGGCCGCGAACGAGGTGTATTCGCCGCGGCAGGACGACTACGACCACGCCGAGAACATCCTGGACGCCTACGACCACTACACCTCAGCCGCCGGCGGCGCCCGCGGCGCGGTGATGCTCGGCGACGAGATGATCGACGAGGCTTCCCGCAAGATGGCGCTCGTCATCTCTGCCAAGGGCCGCGCCGCCGGCATGCCCCGCACCGACGTGTGGACTCCGCCCAGCAGTTAGCGGGTGAAGACCTTGAGGATGCGGACGGGGTGGGTGGGGGGTCCGTCGAGGTCGGGGTCGGCGATGCCGGCCTTGACGATCCGGTCGAAGGTGGACATACCGTAGACGACGTGACCGAGGACCGTGTAGTTCGGCGCGATGTTGGCGAACGAGTGCACCACGAAGAACTCACTGCCGTTGGTGCCGGGGCCTTGGTTGCCCATCGCAACGGTTCCGCGGGGATAGGTCTCCTGACCGGTCACCTCGTCGGGGAACTTGTAGCCCGGGCCACCTTCCTCCTGCCGGTAGATGTCACCGCACTGGAGGACGCCCAGCCGGGTCGAGTTCGTCAGCCGGAAGCACTGGGTGAAGTCGTAGAACCGGCTCTTGGTCAGGTGCACGAAGTTGTGCACGCCGCAGGGCGCGTTCGCGCGGTCCATCCGGACCACGAACAGCCCGTAGTTCGTCACGAAGTACACGTCGACCGTGCCCTTCGCCTTCGCGGTGGCGGACGGAATCCGGACAGGCTTGGCCGCCGGGTTCTCCGGCGTCGGCGTGAACGCGCACTGCACCGTCGGCCCGCCGGACTTGGCCGGGGCGGCGGCTGCTGTGGTCGAGGGGAGGATCGTCGCGACGAGGCCGGCGACGACCAACAGGGACAGTTTCCGGAACATGAACAGCAACCTAGCCCCGTCTGACAGCGCTGTCACCGCAGCCAGGAGCCCCTGTTCACATTAGAGCCAGCTGAGGATTCAGCCATCCACTCGCTCCAGACGGGGTACCCCGCCTAAGGTAGGGCGGCGATCCGGCCGTGGCTGAAACTGTTGTGAGGTGTTGGTGTGGACGGCGAGGTACTCGCGGGGCGCTACCGCTTGCTGACCCTGCTGGGGCGCGGCGGTGCCGGCGAGGTGTGGCGTGCCGAGGACACGGTGCTGGCCAGGCCCGTCGCGGTGAAGATGCTGCGCCGGCTGGAGGGCGATCCGATGGACGCCGTCGAGCGGTTCCGGATCGAGGCCCGGGCCGCGGCCCGGCTGACCCACCCGAACGTGGTCGCGACGTACGACGTCGGGTCCGCGGACGGTCAGGTGTTCCTGGTGATGGAACTGGTGAACGGCCCCGACCTGGCGCAGTTGCTGCGCAGCGGGGGGCTCCCGGCTGCCAAGGTGGTCGCCGGGATCGCTCAGCAGGGGGCTCGCGCGCTGGACGCCGCCCATGCCGCCGGAGTCGTGCACCGGGACGTCAAGCCGGGCAACCTGCTGCTGGCGCCCGACGGCACTCTCAAGATGACCGACTTCGGCATCGCGCAGGCGGTAGGCCTCGATGGTGCGACCGGGCCGGTGCTGCTCGGCACTGCGGCCTACGTCTCGCCAGAGCAGGTGCGCGGCAAGCGTGCGACGCCTGCCAGCGACTGGTACTCCTTCGGCTGCGTCCTGTACGAACTACTCGAGGGCACGCCGCCTTTCACCGGCACCGACGCCACAGACGTCCTGCACCAGCACCTGGAAGCCACCCCTGCTCCCGTACGCCGGGACGAAGGCGTACCGGGCCTCGCCGACCTCGTCATGAGTCTGCTCGCCAAGGACCCCGCCGCCCGCCCCTCCTCAGCCGCGGCAGTCGCCGCCTACCTCGATCAAGCCCCCTCAGAAGCTGTCGACGACGGAACCCGAGTACTTGCCGTGCCCACGCTGACAGGATCCTCGTCGGTAGGTACTGAGGGCTTGACTGCGCAGGGCGAGCCGTCAGAGAGCACTCGCTCTCACGGCAGCCGGTCCCGCCGGCCTTCGCGGCGGTTCCCGTTTGCCAGGGCGATCGTGGCTCTGGCGGTAGTACTGGCTGCGGTGGTTGCTGTGGGACTGCTGCGCGAGAGTATGTCGCCTGACCCGACCGCGGAAGCGGGTGGCGTTCCGACGCCTCCGGCCGCTACGAAGGCGACTGTCAAGCCGAAGCCGTCGGTGACGCCGTCCAAGAAGGCGACTCCGACTCCGGCCCCCAAGAAGACTCCCAAGGCCACGCCGGCGGTCCCTCAGACGGGTACGGCGGCGACGCTGCGGGTGCTCGCCCAGTTGCTGCGGCAGGGGCAGCAGGGCGATGGGCAGCAGGGCCGTGGTGCCAGGACGGCACGTGAAGCTGCGAACGACCTGGACAAGGCTGCGGAAGCCCTCGCCGACGGCGACAAGGACGAGGCGTCCGAGAAGTACCAGGACGCCAAGCAGCGTCTTGCCGAGGCTCAACGCCAGGGCCGCTGGCAGCCGACCCCGCAGGAGGTCGCCCTGTTCGCGATCCTGAACCCGGCCCTCGGCGACAACGGCCAGAACAACGACCGCGGCGACAACGAGTAGCGACCGACCGCGCGCGGCAGCCCCGGAGTACGGGCGTGAGGCACGTGACGGTGTCGGGGTGGTGGGTGTCACAGCGGGTGTCGGGTCGTACCGCGATGCTGGGAGCCGCGATACTCGCGGGTAGGCGCGCGACCGGAAGGAGCCGCAGATGAGCAGGTTGCAGCAGACCGAGGGACTCACCGACATCCAGGAGGAGATCCTGAAGACGGTGCGCGCCTTCGTCGAGGCCGAGATCCTCCCGGTCGCCACCGAGCTGGAGCACAAGGACGAGTACCCGACCGAGATCGTCGAGGGCCTCAAGGAGCTCGGGCTGTTCGGCCTGATGATCCCCGAGGAGTACGGCGGTCTGGGTGAGTCGCTGCTCACCTACGCGCTCTGCGTCGAGGAGATCGCGCGCGGCTGGATGAGCGTGTCCGGCATCATCAACACGCACTTCATCGTCGCGTACATGCTGCTGCAGCACGGCACCGACGAGCAGAAGCAGAAGTACCTGCCGCGGATGGCGACCGGCGAAGTCCGGGGTGCCTTCTCGATGTCCGAGCCGGGCTGTGGTTCCGACGTCGCCGCGATCAAGACGAAAGCTGTCAAGAACGGTGACAGCTACACGATCAACGGCCAGAAGATGTGGCTGACGAACGGTGGTACGGCGAACCTGGTCGCGGTGCTGGTGAAGACCGACGAGGACTCGGAGTCGGTCTACAAGAACATGACCACCTTCCTGGTCGAGAAGGAGCCGGGCTTCGGCGAGGTCGACAAGGGCCTGACCGTGCCGGGCAAGATCGAGAAGATGGGCTACAAGGGGGTCGACACCACCGAGCTGATCTTCGACGGGTACGAGATCGCCGCGGACCAGGTCCTCGGCGGCGTACCGGGCAAGGGTTTCTACCAGATGATGGACGGCGTCGAGGTCGGCCGGGTGAACGTGGCCGCCCGCGGCTGCGGGGTGGCCCGGCGGGCCTTCGAGCTCGGCATCTCCTATGCCCAGCAGCGCGAGACGTTCGGCAAGAAGATCGCCGAGCACCAGGCGGTGCTGTTCCGGCTGGCCGACATGGCGGTCAAGGTCGAGGCCGCGCACGAGCTGATGGTGAAGGCGGCCCGGAAGAAGGACTCCGGCTCACGCAACGATTTCGAGGCCGGGGTCGCGAAGTACCTGGCCAGCGAGTACTGCTCGCAGGTGGTGGAGGACTCGTTCCGGATCCACGGCGGTTACGGGTTCTCGAAGGAGTACGAGATCGAGCGGCTCTACCGTGAGGCGCCGATGCTGCTGATCGGCGAGGGGACGGCCGACATCCAGCGGATGATCATCGGCCGCCGCCTCCTCGAGGACTACAAGCTCTGACCACCCGCAGACCGCCGGCCCCGGCATCGCGGCCACTGGTCAGCCGACCGGAGCCTGGCAGCCGTCCAGCACGGCCCGGCCGAGAGTTGTGAGGTCGTGGCGGACTGCCTGGCCCGCCCGGCGAGTAGTGATCAGCCCTGCCTCCCGCAGGATGCCTGCCTGCCGACTTGCCCCCGCTAGAGAGATTCGGCAACGCTGTGCCAGCTCGGTCGTCGTACAGCCCTCTGCGATCGCCTCGAGAGCCGCCGCACGGGTGCTGCCGAGCAGGGCGGCCAGTGGCCGCGACCGGCGCTCTGCAGTCATCCGGTGCAGCGAGCCGGGCGCATGCTGGACCGGGTAGACCAGCACCGGGGGCAACAGCGGGTCGCGTAGCTTCGTCGGGATCTGCCAGCAGAAGACGGACGGCTGCAGGCGGAGGCCGCGACCATCCAGGTGGAGATCCTGGTCCGGCAGCCCGGAGACCTTGAGGACAGGGGCCTCCCACTGCACGGAGGGATGCAGCCGGCCCAGCAGTTGGTCCACGCCGGCGCCGGACAGATGGCTGACCTGCCGCTGATGGTCCGCCCGGACCAGCGTCCGGATGGACTCCCAGTACGGCGCGATGCTGTACCGGTGGTACGCCCGGAGAGCCTGGCCCAGGCCTTTCACCGCGTCGGGCCGGCCACCGGCCAGTTCGCGGGTCCAGCTCGACCCGGGCCGTCGTACGGCGAGCAGGTCGAGCTCACGCTGGATCCGGCGCCGTGAGGTCGACATCACCCGCTCCACGGCATCGTCGAAGCTGTTCGTCTGCTCTGGTGGGGTGAGGAAGTCAGGGGAGTAGCCCTGCGGCGGTGCCAGTTGCAGCAAGCGGGCAGCCGGTCGGGGTAGCTGCCGCCGGGTCCGCTCCCGCCAGTGCCCGTAGTGACCTGAGCCGTCCCACACCTGGAGCTGGTGCAGGCTCAGCAGGACCTCCCAGAGCGGGTCCGGTTCCTCGGCAAGGGTCGTCCGGGCCAGGTCCTGGCCGGTGAAATGTATCCGCAGCACAGCGCCCCCTTCGGTTCTCAGCACCATCGTGCCGAGTACCTCCTGTCATCACCCTGTCACGGGAATCGTTCCCAGGCGGTAGCCTGCCAGCCTGCGGCTTGGTGAGCGGAGGCAGATGACAGGCAGTGAGCCGGCGTGCCCGCAGGTCGCCATCCGGTTGCTCGGCGGGGTCTCGCTGCGGGTCGACTGCCGCGAGGTCGAGCTCGGCGGCGACCGGATCCGTTCCCTGCTCGCCATCCTCGCGATGGCGGCCGGCGGCAGCGTGCCGACCGGCGTCCTGGTGGACCGCATCTGGGGCGAGGCCCAGCCCGCCAACGCGGGGGCCAGCCTGCACACCCTGATGAACCGGTTGCGCCGGGTCATCGGTGCCGACCTGGTGACCACCGGGCCGGCCGGTTACAGCCTGCAGATCGATCCCGACCAGGTCGACGCCCTGCTGTTCGGTCGCCTGTTGCGGGACGCGGCGCAGCCGACGGACCCCGCCGAAGAGCACCAGGCGATCACCCGGGCCCTGAAGCTGTGGTCGGGCCGTCCGTTCGAAGGCATCAGCTCGGAGTGGCTCGAATCCAGCGAGGCGCCCCGCCTGGTCGAGCAGTACCTGGCCGCGGTCGAGCGCCGGATCGACCTGCAGCGCGGCGACGACCTGTACGGCGAGGTCCTGGTCGAACTCCGCGAGCTCACCGCGGCCCATCCGTTGCGCGAATCGCTGTGGGTCAGGCTGCTCCGGCTGCTGGCACAGAGCGGCCGGACCGCCGAGGCACTGGAGTTGTACGAGTCGGTGCGGCTGCGGATCGCGGACGAGCTGGGTGTCGACCCGGGCGGCGAACTGCGCGGCGTCCATGCCGAACTGCTGGCCGGAGACGCTCCGCCGCCGCCTCGCAGGATCGCGCCGAGCCAACTGCCCGCGGATGTGCCTGGCTTCACCGGCCGCAAGGAGGTGCTGACCGAGCTGGACAAGGCCTTCGCCGCCCGCGGCCCCGAGACCGTGGTGACGTTGGTGCTGCACGGTCCGGGCGGCGTGGGCAAGACCAGCCTCGCCGTGCACTGGAGCCACCGGGTCGCTTCTGAGTTCCCGGACGGCACGCTGTTCGCGGACCTGGGTGGCTATGGTCCGGGCGAGCCAGTTGATCCTGCTGTGGCGGCCGGCTTCCTGCTGCACGCTCTCGGCGTACCGGCTGGACAGATCCCGGCCGGGGTGGACGGGCGGAGTGCACTGCTGCGTTCGACCTTGGCCGGGCAGCGGGTGCTGTTGGTGCTCGACAACGCGCTCAACGCCGACCAGGTGAGGCCGCTGCTGCCGGGAACCGGTGCCGTCGTCCTGATCACCAGCCGCAGCCGCTTGCGCGGTCTGGTGGCGCGCGAAGGAGCCCGCCAGATCCCGGTGGAACAGCTGTCGGTGGCGGATGCGCGGACCTTGCTCACCGGGCGGATCGGGCTGCCGGAGGTCGGCGGCGCGAAGGCGATCGATCAACTGGCGGACAGCTGCAACCACCTGCCGCTGGCGTTGGTGATCGCCGCCGAGCAGATCGCGCGGCGGTCCGGTGCCGGACTGGCCGACCTGGTGAGCGAACTGCAGGAGCACCAGCTGGATGCGTTCGACGCAGGCGACGACCCGGCGACCGACCTCCGCGCCGTCTTCTCCTGGTCCTACCGCGCGCTGGAGCCCGAGGCCGCCCGGTTCTTCCGGATGCTGGGCCTCTACCCGGGCCGCCGCTTCGCTCCAGCGGCCGTCGCCGCCCTCGCCGGACTCGACGAACGGACCGCGACGAAGCTGCTCCGGCGGCTCACCGACCTGCACCTGGTCGACGAGTCCAGTCCCAACCGCTTCCAGCTCCACGACCTGCTGCGCGCGTACGCCGCCGAGCAACTCCGCGAGACCGAGTCGGCTCAAGAGGTCGATGCCGCCTGGGAACGGATGCTGGACTGGGCCGCGCAATCGGCGGCCGCGTCCCGGCGGATCCTCGGCGAACCCCAGCGGATCCACTATCTGGGCCCACCGCTGGACGGGACGGTCCCGATGACGTTCAAGGACCGGCCGAGCGCCATCAGCTGGTTCGACTCCGAGCTGCGGGCCCTGATGGCGATGGTGACGGCCAGTGCGAAGGCGGGCCACCATCGTCAGTCAGCCGCGCTCGCGCTGCATCTGTGGGCGCCGCTGGCCCGGTTGGTGAGTCCGGAGGAGTCGATCGCGATCCAGCAGGGCGCGGCGGAGTCCGGCCGGCTGGCCGGCCGGCCGTTGATGGAGGCGCTCGCCTGGAACCAGCTCGGCACCAGCTTCGGCGAGGGCGGGGATCTGGCCCGCGCCGAGGAAGCGTTACTCAGATCGCTCAAGCTCTTCCAGGAGATCGACGACGAATCGGGTGAGTCCGTCGTCCGTGGCAACCTGGGTTTCCTTTACGACCTGCTCGGCGACCACGACCAGGCGATCGAGCAGGTGGAGGCCGCGCTGGCGATCGGCCGCAGACAACAGGATGCCAACGCGATCGCCCATCAGCTGAACAACCTCGCCATTATCTACCTCGCCCTCGGCCGGTACGACGAAGCCGTGGTGACCGCGACCGAGGCGTTCGAGCAGAGCCACGATGTCCCGGAGGAACGGGTCCGGGCCTACACCCACGACACCCTCGCGCAGGCCGTCGCCAGCAGGGGAGAAGTCGACCGGGCAGCCGTTCACTTCGAGGCATCGGTGACTATCAACCTCACGCTCGGTCAGCCGGCCCCGGCAGCCCGGGGCCTGATCCGCTTGGGCAAGGCGTACCTCTCGGCCGGTGATCAGGCCGCAGCACGGGCAGCCTGGGAGCGGGTCCTGGCGATGGTCGACGAGTACGGCGCGACCCGCTTGCAGGACGGCTATTCGGAGGCCCTGGAGCTCATTGCCGAGCTCGATCGCTCCGCTCAGTAAGGCGGGACGCGGTGGAGCCGTGGCCGGCGAGGAGCCAGATTCCCAGTTGGGTGACCTCGTGGCGGACGGATGCGCCCGCTCTGCGGGTGGTGATCAGCCCGGCTTCCCGCAGTACGGTCGCTTGGTGGCTGGCCGCGGCAGGGGAGATCTGGCAGCGCTTGGCGAGCTCTGTCGTCGTGCAGCTGGTCACCGCGGCTTCTAACGCCGCCGCTCGGGTCGCGCCGAGCAGGGAGCTCAGGGCGTCTGTCGAACTTGCTGTTTCCGAGGTGGTTGGGCGCAGGACGCCCGGCGCGTGCTGGATCGGGTAGACCAGGATCGGCTTCAGCTCGGGGTCGCACAGCTTGGTCGGGACCCGCCAGCAGAACACGGACGGCTGCAGCTCGATGCCGCGGCCTTCCAGGTAGAGGTCGCGGTCGTGCATGTCCAGCACCTGCAGCGTGGGAGCGACCCAGCGGACCCGCGGATGCAGCGTCGACAGCAGCCGGTCGACCCCGTGCCGGACGAGGGCGTCGCCGCGGTGGGCGTGGTCGGCCGACACGTGGGTGCCGATCGACTTCCAGTACGGCGCGATCGCCGCGGCGTGGTACGTCCGGAGGGCCTCGCCGAGCCTGCGCAGCGAGGAAGGCGCGCCCTGGGCGAGCTCCCGGGTCCAGGGTGACACCGGCCGGTACTTGCTGAGCAGGCCCAGCTGGTGGCGGATCTCCTCCGCGGGTGTCGCCAGCACCAGGTCCAGTGCGCTGTCGAAGTCCGGCGCGGGCTCGGCGGGGGTGAGGAAGTCCGGCGAGTAGCCCTTCGGCGGCGTCAGTTCGAGCAGCAGCCGCAGCTGGTCCGGCGCCATCCTGACGCGGACCTGCCGGCGCCAGTCGTCGAACACCAGCCGGCCATCCTGGTGCTGCAGCATGTGCAGGCTGAGCAGGATCTCCCACAGCGTCGCGGGCCTGGTGGAGATGGTGGTGCGCGCGAGGTCGTGCGGCGTGAAGTGGATCCGGAGCACGGTGCCTGCCTCCCCCAGGTCGTCGGTCGCAGGCTGTGGCGGGCTCTTGACCGAACGCGATGACCCCGATTGAAGCAGGTGCGTGTGAAGCCGCACAACCGCTCAGAGCCAGCGGTACTTCTTGAACAGCCGGTAGAGCACCGTGCAGGCGGTCGCCATCACGGCCAGGACCACGTAGTACCCGTACTTCGTCCTCAGCTCCGGCATGTGGTCGAAGTTCATCCCGTAGATGCCCGCGATCATCGTCGGCACGGCGATGATCGCCACCCAGGCGGAGATTCGCCGGACGTCCTCGTTCTCGGCCACCTGTACCTGGGCCAGCCCCGCCTGCAGGATCGAGCTGAGCAGTTCGTCGAACGAGACCACCTGTTCCTTGACCCGGAGCAGGTGATCGTCGACGTCGCGGAAGTAGTTCCTGGTCTCGTCCGAGATCAGCGGGTGCTGCAGGGTCGACAGTGCCCGCATCGGCCCGGCCAGCGGTGCCACCGCCCGCTTCAGCTCCAGCACCTCCCGCTTGAGCTGGTAGACCCGGTCGATGTTGCGCCAGCCGCGCGGGCTGAACATCTCGATCTCGATCTGGTCGATGTCGGCCTGGACCGCGTCCGCGACCTCCAGGTAGGTGTCCACCACCTGGTCGGCGATCGCGTGCAGTACGCCGCCCGGGCCGGCCGCGAGGCGCTTCGGCTCGGCCTCCAGCTTCTGCCGCAGTCCGGTCAGCTCACCGTGATCCCCGTGCCGGACGGTGATCACGAAGCCGGGGCCGCAGAACACCATCACCTCACCGGTCTCGACCACCTCGCTGGTCGCGGTCAGATCCCCGTGCGGCACGAACCGGACGGTCTTCAGGACGGCGAACAGGGTGTCCGCGTAGCGCTCCAGCTTCGGCCGCTGGTGGGCCTCGGTGGCATCCTCGAGCGCCAGCGGGTGGAGGCTGAACTGCTTGCCGATCACGGCCAGCTGGTCCTCGGTCGGCTGGAACAACCCGATCCAGACGAATCCGTCCCCGCGCCGGGCCCGGGTCAGCGCGTCGACGTACGAGGCGACCTTGGAATCCCGGCGGCCGTCGCGGTAGAAGGCCCAGTCGACCAGGGCTCCGTCCAGCCTGCCGCTGCCGACCAGATCGATCAGATCGATCGGGGCGGGATCGGCCCCGGAACGCCGGGAGAAGACACGTCCAACCCGGCGTGTCGCGCTCATGTCCCACTTCCGTCCGGTCATCACCGCGAGGCTATCAACGCGCCGTCACCAGGCGTCGGCAATGATGGAGTGGAAGCAAGCGGAGAGGAACGACGATGACCACCCAGGGCATGCCCTCGATGGACCCCCGGCCGACGGGCCTGACGATCGGCACGTACGACACCTACCGGGAGGCGCAACGAGCAGTCGACTACCTGTCGGACGAGAAGTTCCCGGTCGAGCACACCACCATCGTCGGCAACAACCTGCGTCAGGTGGAGAAGATCACCGGCCGGCTGACCTGGGGCCGCGCGATCACCGCCGGCCTGGCCAGCGGTGCCTGGTTCGGACTGTTCGTCGGGATCCTGCTCGGCATCTTCGCCCCGGACGGTGGCTGGCTGGCGGCGCTGCTGACCGGCCTGGTGCTGGGCGGACTGTTCGGGATGGCGTTCGGCGCGCTCGGCTACGGCCAGCTGCGCGGTGCCCGCGACTTCACCTCGCGGACGTCGGTGGTGGCCACCACGTACGACGTTCTGTGCGACTTCAAGTACGCCGAGGAGGCCCGGAACCACCTGGCCAAACTGGCGCTGAAGGGCGAGGTGGCCCCGCGCCTGCCGGAGCAGTCCAACTAAGCTCTGCCGGACCAACCGGAAGGAGCCAGGATGCAGTTCGGGCGGAGCTATGAGGAATTCGAGGTCGGTGCGGTCTACAAGCACTGGCCCGGCAAGACGGTGACGGAGTACGACGACCACCTGTTCTGCCTGCTCACCATGAACCACCACCCGCTGCACCTGGACACGCACTACGCCGCGGAGACCACCCAGTTCGGCCAGAACGTTGTGGTCGGCAATTACATCTACTCGATCCTGCTCGGCATGTCCGTCCCGGACGTCAGCGGTAAGGCGATCGCCAACCTGGAGATCGAGTCGCTGCGGCACATCGCGCCGACCTTCCACGGCGACACGATCTACGGCGAGACGACCGTCCTGGACAAGTGGGAGTCCAAGTCCAAGGACGATCGCGGCGTCGTCTACGTCGAGACCAAGGGCTACAAGCAGGACGGCACCGTCGTCTGCCTGTTCAAGCGCAAGGTGATGGTCCCGAAGGACTCCTACCTGGAGGCCCGCGGCGGCGAACAACCCGCCCGCCCCACCCCGCTGTCCTGACGTCAGAGGAAGAGTTCGATGACGGGGACGGCGACGTCGGGGCGCTGGATGGGGAGAGTCAGGGTGAGGGTGTTTGGCGGCAGGCCGCCCATGGTCGTGTTCTGGGCGGTTTGATCGGGGTCGCTGACCGTACGCCGAACCTCGGACGCGTCGTGCAGGAGTTGCGCGTACTTCACCTTGTCCGCCATCCCCGGTAGATGCAGGTGGTGCATCGGCCAGGCGAACACGTGCAGGTACAGCCGGTTCCCGCGCTGGGTGTAGCGGCAGTCCTGCGGTGGCGCCAACTCGCTCGGCCCCGCGCCGTAGATCGACCTCCCATGTGACCGGGTCCAGCGACCGAGTTCGGCCAGCGTCGCCAGAGCCCGCGGGTCGAACTCACCCCGCCCGGTCGGTCCGACGTTGAGCAGCAGGTTGCCGTCCTTCGAGACGGAGTCGATCAGCATCCGGATCAGCAGATCGGGGGACTTCCAGTCCAGGTTGTCGCGGTCGTAACCCCAACTGCCGTTGAGGGTCTGACAGGCCTCCCAGAGGACCGGTTGGCCGTCCCGCGTCATCGGGCCGCTCGGCTGGTACTGCTCCGGGGTGACGAAGTCGCCGGGGATGTCGAGCCGGTCGTTGATCAGGATGCCCGGCTGCAACTCGCGCACCATCGCCATCAGCTCCTCGGACCGCCAGTCGTCCTTGCCCTTGCCCGACGGTGTGCCGTCGTCGAACGGGCGGCCGGGGTAGGAGAAGTCGAACCACATGATGTCGATCGGCCCGAACCGGGTCAGCAACTCGCGGACCTGGGCGTGGAGGTAGTCGGCGTACACCTGGATGTTCCGGCCGGCCGACTTCGCCCGGGCCTCGAGGTCGTCGCGCTGCGGGTGCACGGTGTCCACCGGGAACTCGGGATGATGCCAGTCGATCAGCGAGTGGTAGAAGCCGACTCCGAGACCCTCGGCCCGGCAGGCCTCGACGAACGGGCCGACCAGGTACCCGGCCCCCGGC